>ERZ773021.1-NODE-1-length-773176-cov-7.7888_pt1 | contig 773176 bp, 759 predicted proteins | sample MGYA00511668_ERZ773021 | MGnify/ENA primary metagenome ERZ773021 (study PRJEB29015, sample SAMEA2737961) | human oral metagenome | biome: human oral; feature: human-associated habitat; material: dental | place: China | collected 2032 ...
AACGCCGAGAGTAGTTGGTGGGAAACTGCCTGCGAGGGTAGGCAGTCGCCGTGCTCTTTTTTAATATTCCGGCTTAGCTCAGTTGGTAGAGCACCTGACTGTTAATCAGGTTGTCGTCAGTTCGAGTCTGACAGCCGGAGTTTATGGCAATAATAAAATGATGGAGTGTTGTCCGAGTGGCTGAAGGAGCATGATTGGAAATCATGTATACGGGCTTTACCTGTATCGAGAGTTCGAATCTCTCACACTCCGTTGGAGAATATTTTTCGCCATAATGTGTATTTCATTTATTGAGTATTTTTCAAAAAAAGTTCTTGATTTTTGAAAATCATCTGGTATAGTAATATATGTGCTCAATTGTGAGATCTGACCCGTTGGTCAAGTGGTTAAGACACCGCCCTTTCACGGCGGTAACATGAGTTCAAATCTCGTACGGGTCATTACCATATTAAATATGGTTGTTGGAGGATTAGCTCAGCTGGGAGAGCATCTGCCTTACAAGCAGGAGGTCACAGGTTCGAGCCCTGTATCCTCCATCGTTCATGGACTACCGAATATGGTAGTCTTTTTTTGTGTTTAAAAATTAATGAACGAAATTTTGTATATATTGTTATTCGGTTAAGGTCCCGAAAGGATTCGTTTTTTAGCGAAGATGCCTTGTAACCGAAAGATGGGGGACTCTATGAGAAAAGAAAAACGTTTATTTACTTCAGAATCAGTTTCGGAAGGACACCCTGATAAGGTTGCCGATCAAATCTCTGATGCAATTTTGGATGCTATTTTAGCTAAGGATCCAAATGGTCGTGTCGCATGTGAAACTACGGTTACTACTGGTCTTGTACTAGTAGTTGGTGAAATTTCTACTTCTGCTTATGTAGATATACAATCAGTAGTTCGAAAGACAATTTTAGAAATTGGTTATAATCGTCCTGAACTGGGTTTTGATGGTAATAATTGTGCCATTTTGGTTGATATTGATGAACAATCGAGTGATATTGCTGGCGGTGTTAATGAATCTCTAGAAACACGTGAGAATCATGAAGATAAAGATGATTTGGATAAGATTGGTGCTGGAGATCAAGGTTTAATGTTTGGGTTTGCGATTAAAGAAACACCTGAATTAATGCCACTTCCTATTTCTTTAGCACATTCATTGATGAGACGGGTTGCTAGTCTTCGCAAAGAAGGACGTCTTGATTGGCTAAGACCAGACGCAAAGGCACAAGTAACTGTGGAATATGATGATGACAATAAGCCAAAACGTGTAGACACAGTCGTTATTTCTACTCAAACTGATGCAACAGTAACTAATGATGAAATTCGTGAAGCAATGATTGATATGGTAATTAAGAAAGTTATTCCATCTCAATATCTTGATGAAAATACTAAGTTCTTAATTAATCCTTCTGGTCGCTTTGTCATTGGCGGACCTAAGGGAGATTCCGGTTTAACTGGTCGAAAGATTATTGTTGATACCTATGGTGGATATGCCCGTCACGGTGGTGGTGCATTTTCAGGCAAAGACTTAACAAAAGTTGACCGAAGCGCTAGTTATGCAGCTAGATATGTAGCTAAGAATATTGTAGCTGCTGATCTAGCTTACCAATGTGAAATTCAACTTGCTTATGCAATTGGAGTTGCTCATCCAGTTTCAATCATGGTAGATACTCATGGAACAAGTAAGGTAAGTGAAGATTTGCTAGTTGAAGCCGTTAGAAATGTCTTTGATTTAAGACCAGCTGGTATTATTGAGATGCTTAACTTAAGACGTCCTATTTACCGTCAAACAGCCGCTTACGGACATTTTGGAAGAACAGATATTGACTTACCTTGGGAACATACTGATAAAGTAGAAGCTTTGAAAAATTATGTGAGTGAGCATGCAAAATAGAAGTAATACTAAAATTGTTACAATTGCTATCTTTTTGACGACTTTTATGACTGCAATTGAAGGTACCATTGTTTCAACGGCGATGCCAACTATCGTTTCTGATCTAAATGGATTAGAAATCATGAATTGGGTAGTTTCAACTTTCTTATTGATGACTGCTGTTTCAACTCCAATTTATGGAAAATTAGCTGATAGTATTGGCAGAAAACCTGTTTTTCTGTTTGGAATTGCGGTTTTTGTAGTTGGTTCTGCGCTCTGCGGAATTGCTCAAAATATGGTAGAACTGATTCTCTTCCGTGTGATTCAAGGATTAGGTTCAGGTGCTGTTCAGCCGGTGGCAGTTACAATCATCGCTGATTTATATACACTAGAAAAAAGAGCAAAAATGTTAGGATTGAACTCCGGCTTTTGGGGAGTAGCTTCTGTTATTGCTCCTTTATTAGGTGGATTTATTGTACAGCATCTTTCATGGCACTGGATTTTTTATATTAATGTGCCGTTAGGAATCATAGCTTTTCTTTTGGTCGTTTTCTTCTTAAAGGAAAGGAAAACTAGCAGTAATTCTACTTTGGATTTAAAGGGAACAACTTGCTTGGTTATCTTTTTATTGGCTTTAATGGTATTTTTACAAGAGTTAGAAAATGGCTTAACTATTGTCTTATTAGGTTTAGTAGTTATTATTATTGTTTCGGCGATTATCTTTTTCAAAGCTGAAAAAAGAGCAAAAGATCCAATTATGCCACTGGATATGTTAAGCAGTAAAGAATTTACAATGATTAACTTGATTACGTTACTTATTTCTGGCGTGGTTATTGGCTTTGAATTTTATATTCCGACATGGATGCAAGGGATAAATGCCACAAGTGCGTCTATTGCTGGCTTTGCAGTAACACCAAGTTCTTTAATGTGGATCGTGGGTTCATTTTTAATTGGTGGTATGTTAGGTCGATGGGGGATAAAGAAAACATATGATTATATGTTGCTTATCTTGATAGTCGCTGATTTAGCATTAATTTTAGTTCCGATTTACACATCGTTTTGGATATTTTGCTTAATTGCGGCCTTTAACGGAACAGCTTTTGGGGCTATTACTACAGCTTCACAAGTTCGCTCTCAAGTACTTGTTGGACGCGATAAGATTGGTGTTGCTACTAGTTTTAATACACTAATGAAATATTTAGGACAGACTATGATGGTATCGATCTATGGTATTACTTTTAATGTGGTCGTAGCTAAACAATTATCGCATCATCAAAATTTAACGCAAAAGATGATGAATGATATAGTTTCAGCTGATAAGGCTAAGCATTTGGCTGCTAATTTAATACCAAGTTTAAGACAAGTATTATTAAGCGGGTTAAAGTCTGTATATGTAGTTTCTTTAATTGTTATTGTTTTATCTTTAATTCTTAATCAACTTTATAAGCAAAAGAAAATTGCAAAATAAAAAGCGCTAACTGAGATTGATCTAGATTAGATCTCAGTTAGCGCTTTTTTAATTATGCTTTTTTAAGTAAGAATGGTACAGAACTGAAAAACCTAGTAAAACAAAAGTAGTACCTTCTAACCATCCACCGACTACATCGGAAGGATAATGAACATGACAGAAGATTCGAGTATAACCGATAAACAGTGGAAAAATAATCCAAATAATAATTAGCGTGGTGCGCCAAAATTTATTTTTAACTAATAAGATAGTTAAAATAATTAGAATTCCGAAGAAAGTTGCGCTGCCGACAGAGTGGCCTGATGGAAAGCTATAACCATCTGCAAAAACTAAATGATGAACTAAAGGACGATGGCGTTCAACTGCATGTTTAGTAATCCAATTGTAGCCATTGGCGCATATCATTAATCCCGCCGAAAAGAAAGCATAACTAAATTTTTTAGCGATAAGTAAACCGATGAATAAAACGATAGTTGCAATCGTTAAAGTACTAGTATTCCCGATCACAGTTAACTTAGTTGCAATTGCAATGTTGACTGGATTGTTATTAGAAATAAGATGAATAATTGTTTGGTCAAAGAATGAATAAATGGATTTTTATATATGACCAAAAGGGCCCAGACTACATAGAGAATTAAAAAAATAAATCCTGGAACCAGTGTGTCATGAACGACTATATTGTTATCTTTCTTTTTCAAAAAAATTTCTCCCCTTGTAATTTCTAGTAGATGTGGTAAATTATAATCATTATCCATAAAAAAATAAAGACTAGGGAGTAGTAGCAAGTCATAATTGTTTTTAGAGATGAGCTGGTTAGGTGCAAAGCTTAACAGTTATGCTGTGAACTTACCCTTATGAGAAGTCTATCGTTTGCTTTCTGCGTTAAGGGGCATGAGTGTCGCACATAATCTGTGTGGAACTTAGGTGGTAACGCGAAAATGAAGTTCGTCCTATGATTTTTATCATAGGGCGTTTTTTAATTTTAAGGAGAGATTTAGGTGTACAATCACAAAACTGTAGAAAAAAAGTGGCAAAAATATTGGGCAGAGCATGATACTTTTAAGACAGGAAATGATCCTAAGAAGAAAAACTATTATGCTTTAGATATGTTTCCATTTCCATCTGGTAAGGGGCTTCATGTAGGACACCCAGAGGGCTATACCGCAACTGATATTATCTCTAGAATGAAGCGAGCACAAGGCTATAATGTGCTTCATCCGATGGGATGGGATGCATTTGGTCTGCCAACAGAGCAATATGCTTTAAAGACTGGTGAAGATCCAGAAAAAGTTACTAAAGAAAATATTGCTAACTTCAAAAAGCAGCTTAATAAGCTTGGCTTTTCATATGATTGGGATCGCGAAGTAACAACCTCTGATCCTAACTACTATAAGTGGACTCAATGGGTTTTTGAACAGATGTACAAGAAAGGTTTAGCTTATGAAGCTGAAGTTCCTGTTAACTGGTCACCAGATTTAGGGACAGTTGTTGCCAATGAAGAAATCGTTGATGGTAAGACTGAACGTGGTGGCTACCCAGTTTACCGCCGTAATATGCGTCAATGGATGCTTAAGATGACTGCTTATGCAGATCGTTTACTTGAAGATTTAGACGATTTAGATTGGCCAGAACCAGTTAAAGAAATGCAACGCAACTGGATTGGTCGTTCAGAAGGTGCACAAGTTACTTTTAAGGTTAAAGATAGTGATAAGACTTTTGATGTCTTTACTACTCGTCCAGATACTTTGTTTGGTGTTAGCTACACAGTACTTGCTCCAGAAAGTAAATTAGTCCAAGAAATCACTACCCCTGAACAAAAAGCAGCAGTTGATTCCTACATTAAGAAAATTGAATCTAAGTCTGATCTTGAAAGAACTGATCTAAATAAGGATAAGACTGGTGTATTTACAGGTGCTTATGCAATTAATCCTGTCAATGGTAAGGAAGTTCCAGTTTGGATTTCTGATTATGTCTTAGCAAGTTACGGTACTGGGGCAGTAATGGCAGTGCCGGCTCATGATGATCGTGATTATGCTTTTGCTACTAAATTTGGTTTACCAATTAACCGAGTTATTGAAGGCGGAGATTTAGAAAAAGAGGCCTTTACTGGCAATGGTAAGCATATTAATTCAGACTTCTTAGACGGCCTAGATAATGAAGAAGCTAAGAAGAGAATGATTGAATGGCTTGAAGATCACAATGCTGGTCAAAAGAAGGTCAACTATAAACTTCGTGACTGGGACTTTTCTCGTCAACGTTACTGGGGTGAACCAATTCCTGTTATTCACTGGGAAGATGGTACTACTTCATTAGTTCCTGAAGATGAATTACCACTTCGTTTACCACATGCAACTGACATTAAGCCATCTGGTACTCCAGAAAGTCCACTTGCTAACTTAACTGATTGGGTAAATGTTGTTGATGAAAATGGTCGAAAGGGTAAGCGTGAGACCAATACTATGCCTAACTGGGCTGGTTCTTCTTGGTACTACTTGCGTTATGTTGATCCACACAATGACAAAGAATTAGCTGATTACGATCTCTTAAAACAATGGCTTCCAGTTGACCTTTATATTGGTGGTGCAGAACACGCAGTTCGCCACCTGCTTTATGCTAGATTCTGGCACAAGGTACTTTACGACTTAGGTGTTGTACCAACCAAGGAACCATTCCAACGTTTGTATAACCAAGGCTTGATCTTGAAGAATCACGAAAAGATGTCTAAGTCTAAGGGTAACGTAGTTAACCCAGACGATGTGATCGATGAATATGGTGCTGACTCACTTAGAATGTATGAAATGTTCATGGGTCCACTTGATGCTTCAATTGACTGGGATGACAATGGCCCGGCTTCAACTAAGAAGTTCCTAGATCGTGTATGGCGTCTATTTGTTAACGACCTCGATTTAAAAGCAATTCCGCAAGAAAGAATTGTTGACAAAAATGACGGTGAACTTGATAAGGTTTATGCTGAAACCGTTAAGAAAGTTACGGAAGATTTTGATGCCTTACACTTCAACACAGCAATTAGTCAAATGATGGTATTTATAAATGCTGCTCAAAAGGCTAAAACTATTCCACGTGAATATGCTGAAGGTTTTGTTAAGTTACTTGCTCCAGTGGCACCACACATGATGGAAGAAATCTGGCAAGTCTTGGGTCATGATGAATCAATTACTTATGCTAAATGGCCAACTTATGATCCAGCTAAATTAGTTGAATCAACTGTTGAAATTATGGTTCAAGTTAACGGCAAACTTCGTGGTAAATTTAAGGCTGCTAAAGATTCTGATAAAGATACCTTAGAAAAAGAAGCTCTCTCGCTTGACCATGTTCAAAAATTCTTAGATGGAAAAGACGTTAAGAAAGTGATTGTTATTCCAAACAAGATCGTTAACATTGTTGCTAAGTAATTTAAGTTTTTCCTAAATAATTAATATTTGTAAATACTGTTTACATTAATGAGTAATATATAATTCAGACGCTTAACTGGATATAGGGAAAATTTATTTTTATGGAAAATAATACTAAAAATACTAAAGAGACAATGGTCAAGGGCTCCGCATGGATGACCTTTGGCTCTATTGTGTCACGAATTTTAGGTGCATTGTATATTATTCCTTGGTATGCCTGGATGGGAAGCCATGGAAATATTGCTAATGCCCTAACAGCGAAAAGTTATAATATTTATAGCTTATTTATCATTATTTCTACGGCTGGTATTCCGGGTGCAGTTGCTAAGCAAGTAGCGAAATATAATGCTCTAAATGAATATGACATTGGACGTAAGCTGTTTAGACGTGGCTTGATTTTGATGGCAATTTTTGGCGTAATTTGTGCTGCTATTATGTACTTCGGTGCTCCAATTTTAGCTACTGATAATATTATTGGCGCACTCTTACATGGGGCAGAAAGTGATCCACGACAAGTTGCTGTAATGAGAAGTTTATCTTATGCAGTTTTAATTATTCCAATTTTGAGTATAATGCGTGGATATTTCCAAGGTTATGCAGATATGATGCCTCCAGCTATGTCTCAATTTGTTGAACAATTAGCTCGTGTATTGTGGATGCTTTTAACGGCATATATCATCATGCAAGTTCAACATGGTTCCTATGTCCATGCCGTTGTTCAATCAAATTTAGCTGCAGCCATTGGTGCGGTATTTGGAATTTTGCTTTTAGTTTGGTTCTTATATCGTAGAAGAAATGAATTAAACGCATTGATGGAGCACTCAAATCATGCAATTAAAATTTCTACTGCTGGAATTTTTTGGGAGATTATTAATCAGTCGATTCCATTTATTATCATTGATTCAGGAATTACATTATTTCAATTAATTGACCAATACACTTTCCACCCAATGATTGCGATGTTTGTTCATGCAAGTTCTGATCAAATCGAGTCATGGTATGCTTTATTTGGATTAAATGCAAATAAATTAATTATGATTATCGTGTCTTTAGCTACTGCTATGTCAGTAACTGCCATTCCACTTTTGTCAGGTGCTCATGCAAGACGTGATTATGCTAGCATTTCTAGCCAAATTGAAAACACAATGGAACTATTCCTATTTGTTATGATTCCTGCTTCTTTAGGGATGGCTGCAATTGCAACACCAATTTATACGATTTTTTACGGCTATGATCCATTAGGCTCAAATGTCTTATACCTGTCGTCTTTTACAGCAATCAGTTTAGGAATTTTTACGGTTTTAATGGCAATTTTACAGGGACTATCAGAAAATGGACTAGCAATAAAATACTTAGTTTTGGGAATCATTATTAAATTTGCTGTTCAGTTACCAATGATTCAATTATTTAAGGTATATGGACCACTTTTAGCTACAAATATTGGATTAATTATTACTATTTGGCTTTCTTTGAAACATTTAAAGGTTAGATACAAATATAATAGTGGGCGTACATCCAGAAGATTCATTGGAATCGCAATTTTCTCAATGGCTATGTTTGTTGTAGTTACTGGAGTAGTTGATTTTGGTGGAAAACTCATTTCGCCTGAGCGTCGTCCAACTTCCTTTATTTTAGTTATACTTGCTGTTGCTGTTGGTGGCATTTTGTATGCATTCTTATCAGTGAAATTTGGCTTAGCGCAAAAGATTATTGGACCAAAGGTTAACCGAGTATTAGCAAGATTGCATATTAGAATTTAAGAATATAGAGAAAAAGGGAAACTTAGTGCCTATACCTAAGTTTCCCTTTTTTGCCCCTGCCAAGGAACTTCATTATATAATATTCTAGAGAAAGTGAGGAAGAAAAGATGAATAATATGCTTGTATATGCTGCGAAAGAAAGGAAAAGCTTTAGTGAAGCTTCTTTAAACGAGATAGACAGCATGATTTTTTCACAGTTAGCATATTGCAATTTTGATCTTCTTCCTCAAATCACTAAGTTGACCGATTTGGCTTCAGACGACGAAATTAAGACTTTAACACAAGGCAATCTTGGCGGAAAAAATACCGAAAAATTAATCAAGATTATGATTAAAAATCCACGTTTTAAAAATGTATCTTGGCATCAAGCCATTAGTAAGGTAGATGCAAAAACACAGATGCAGTTTAATGCTGTTACTTTTTATGTCGCTACGGGCGAGTATTATGTTGCTTATCGTGGAACAACAGCGACGACTATTGGATGGAAAGAAAACTTTAATATGTCTTTTAGAGATTGGGTGCCAGCTCACTATTTTGCCCGTTCATATTATCGAAAAGTAAGAAATAAATTTCCCGGGAAATTTTATATTGGAGGTCATTCGAAAGGTGGTAATTTAGCTTTTGCCGTTGCATTAGGCCTAAAAGAGGCCGATTTAGCTAATATTGTTAGAATAGACTGTTTTGATGGTCCCGGCTTTCATAATCAAGATCGATTAAAAAATAAATTTTTAAAATTAAAAGGGAAAATCCATAAATACATCCCACAAGGATCCTTAATTGGAATACTTCAAGATGATCTTATTGGAGAAAAAGATTATTGCACGATTGTAGCGGCTGCAGGTGTGAATATACTTCAGCATGACATGTTTAATTGGCGTGTAAAAAATGACAAGTTTGTGACTTTAAAACAATTAGATAGTACCTCTGAAATTTCCTGGAAGGCAATTGCTGAATGGCTAAAAAATACTACTGATGCTGAACGAAGAGATTTTATTGAAATGTTGTATTTAACTGTTAGCGATACTAATCAAATTTATTTTAGAAATCTATTAACGCCTAAAACAACGTATAAACTAGCCACTTGTTTAATTAAAAATAGTTCTGTTAAAAAAGAGGTATGGGAACCAATAATTAGAAAATTATTTCAAGCTTATGTTAACTCAGGTACAACAACGCTCAGTGATCAGAGAAGAAATAATTTAATGAGTTTTAAAAATATTTTAGATGAGCAACGACGATAGTAATAAAAAATTTAAAATTTCCCGCTTATCAGGAAAAAGAGTAAAATAACGTTTGAAAGATGTGGACAAAATTGAAAAAAGATACATATATGACTTTGCTAGGATTGTGTGATACTTGTTATAACAATTTCAATTTTGATATTGATGAAAAAGATTTCTACTTAGGAACCGATACATATAAAAAGATAGATAAGATCTTAAAAAACGCACAAGACGAGCAGCTTCTAATTCAGTTTGAAGAAGGTACTCACCTTTATCAAGATTATGATCCCGAATATTTGAGTGTAGCTCAAAAGAGAGAAGTGCAACATGATATTAACGCAGCTCGTGACTTTTTAGATAACTATGATGGTAACAGTGATGATAAGCATGATAATTATGCCGCTTACTTAGATGACAATTCATTAAGTTATTCTTTTGGTGCAGATAGTAGTTTAGATGAAGTGCAAAATAATTTAAACGATATTGAAACTGACGCAGTTATTGTTTGGCAAAGAAGAAAAGATGAATATATCTTACTCCCACATACTATTCACAGCCTTGAAAGAATTAAAAAGCAAATTTCATCGAATAAGCATGTTGATGATAAAAAACTTCGTTATGCAATGGAGCGTTTGTTTGATAATATAACTGATTTCCTTAAGCCATTTAGTGATAGCGAACTAGGAAAATATGAAAATACGATTTCTGAAGAGTTAAAGGACAATTTTGAGCATTATGCTTTAGGCGTTCAAACAGATGCACGAGAAACAGCAGCTGATAAGTTGACAAAATATGCTGTTGAACTTGCAGAAAAGGAAAATAACGATAAATTATAAAGCTGAAGCTCATCGATTTGATGGGCTTTTTTGGATAAGATAAAAATGAAAAGTATTTCAAAAGAACTAATATCTGAGGTAATTAAAAAGCGTGAAAGTGCCACACATAAGGGTAATTATGGGCGAGTACTATTAATTGGTGGTAATAAAAAATATGGTGGTGCTCTCATTATGTCTGCAGAAGGTGCACTAAACAGTGGTGCTGGTTTGACTACGGTGGCGACAGATTCAGTAAATATTAGTGCCCTACATACCAGAGATCCTGAAATTATGGCTCTTGATTGGGATAAAAGAGATGAATTAAGAAATCTAATTGTGGGCTCTAATGTAGTAGTTTGTGGTATGGGACTTGGTTTAGATGACCAGGCACGAGATATTTTGGCTCTTATTAGAGATAGCATTAGCTTAAAGCAAGTATTGATTTTAGATGCAAGTGCACTTGATTTAATTAGCCAGCAAAAAGATTTATTGCCAGTAAACTCAAAATTAGTAATTTTTACACCTCACCAGATGGAGTGGCAAAGATTGAGCAAAATAAAAATTGCTGACCAAAATGATCAATCGAATCAAGCTTTTTTAAATGAATTAGTCCCCAGGAAAAATGCTATTTTAGTATTAAAATCTAATCATACTAAAGTTTATGATCAAGCAGGAAATATTTATCAGAATCCTTTTGGCAATCCAGGAATGGCGATTGGCGGAATGGGAGACACGTTAGCTGGAATCATTGGTGGTTTCTGCGGACAATTTCCACCTAATTTAAAGACTGTCGCAGGTGCTGTGGGAATTCATTCAATAACTGCTGATGAAATTGCGAAGAAAGACTATATTGTTCGACCGACACAACTGTCAGCCCTTATTCCTGCAATGATGAGAAAATATGAGAAGTGAATAAAATGAAAAAGATAAGTAAATATCAAAACTCTGTTTTAATTATTGGAACAATACTAACTATTTTAGTATTTGCAATTATTTTATTTCCTCATCGTAATGTATCGCTGGCAAGTCCAAATAAAATAGTAAACAGTAAAGTAACCAAAAAAGTAGCCCCAAAAGTAAAAAAAGTTACACATAAAGATTCTAATTTACCATATCCGGATCCCAAAGATTTACAGCCAGCTGGTAGCTGGAAAGTTAAAAGTGAAAGTAAGGCACATCCTGATCTGGTGAGCCTAAATAATTTGTGGATAAGAGTTTCAATTAAGGGAAATCGTGTTTATATTATGGATGGTAACAAACCAGTTTACACCATGCTTGCATCTTGCGGGGTGTATCATAATGGTAAATCTGCAACGCCAACTGGAACTTATGCTGTCGAAGCTGAAAGGGGAGCAACATTTTTTAACCAGAGTCTCCAGGTTGGCGCACGTACTTACATTAGCTGGCACGGCCATGGAACTTATCTCTTTCATTCGGTCCCAACAGATGGTAATAATAAAATCATGAAAAATGAAGCAAAGAAACTTGGTAAAACCCAAGCCTCGCATGGTTGCATTCGCTTGAGTATTCCTGATTCTAAATGGCTATATGAAAAATTACCTGTTGGCACTAAGGTTGTAGTAAAGGATGAGTAGACTAAATATGTGCAGCGAAAGAAATTAGGTGACGAAATGAGGCATGCAAAAAAGAAATCTAGAAAAAAATTTCTGTGGATAATAGGTATAGCAGTAATTATTATTTGCTTTTTTCTGTGGAAAAATGATCATGGTCCAAATGGGATGCCGTCTAATTATCATGCCGATCAAGTGAACTTAAATGTTAAAGCTGCCGTAGCAATTGATGCCAAAAATGAAAACGTCATTTATGCCAAAAATGCCAATCAAAGTTTGCCAATTGCTTCAATGACTAAGTTGTTAACTGCTTACTTAACTTTAAAAGCAATTAAAGAGAAGAAAATTTCTTGGGATACAACTGTTAGTCCTACTCAAGAAATCATTAATTTAAGTTCTAATCCTGATTATGCAGGTGTGCCACTTAGTTTAGGTCAAAAATACACTGTTAGAGAACTTTATGATGCGGCATTGATAAAGTCAGCTAATAATGCAGCTCGTATGCTGGCGATTGCAGTTAGCGGAAGTGAGACTAATTTTTTTAATCAAATGCGACAGCAAGCCAATAAATGGAAACTTCATAATGTTAAATTGGTGACAGTTGATGGGTTACCGGAGAAAAATAAAAACTTCTTAGGGATGACAACGACAATTGAAAATAAAATGAGTGCTAATGATATGGCAATTATTGCGAGAAAATTAGTTACAGATTATCCTGAAGTTTTAAGTACGACTAAAGTAGCAAAGTCCGATTTTAGAAATACATTAATGACTAATAGCAATAAAATGCTAAGTGGACTTTCAGACTACGATCCTAATTATCCTGTCGATGGGTTAAAAACAGGAACAACTGATGGAGCTGGCGCTTGCTTTACTTGTACAATGGATAAAAATAATAAGAGAGTAATTACAGTGATTTTGGGTGCTCAAAATGATAACGAGCGCTTTTCAGAAACAAAAAAGTTACTTAATTATTCTTTTAATTAAAATTTAGCTATGAATTCGTTTTAATATTGCACTTTGGCTAAGATTGCTGATATAATCTTCATGATAAAGAGTTAAAAGTAGTAATATTAATCTATTTTCAGCGAGTCTATGGTTGATGGAAGTTAGGCAATAGAGTGATATGAAGGCGTGTTTAACTACAATTTTAAAATCAATTAATAAGCGGATACTTTGTATCAAGTAGAGTGGTACCGCGGGAAACTTTCTCGTCTCTTTCTAGATTAGCTAGGAAGAGACTTTTTTTATGCAAGAGGTGTTATCAGTGGATTTTAAACAAAAAGTCGTAGATTTAGTTAGTGAACAGGTAGATTTACCTAAAGAAAAAATTGCAATGTTAATTGAAAGACCAAAGAATGCTAAAATGGGAGATTATGCTTTTCCAGCATTTGCTTTGGCTAAAATTGAACACAAGAATCCAGCTTTGATTGCAAAAGACATTGCAGAGAAAATTAGTGACGATAATTTCACTAGTATTCAGGCAGTTGGACCATATGTTAACTTTGCGATTGATCATGCTAAACTTGTTAATGCAACTTTAAATGATGTTTTGACAGAAAAAGACCATTTTGGTGATCAACAATTAGGCGAAGGTAATGTACCGATTGATATGTCTTCTCCTAACATTGCTAAGCCAATGTCAATGGGGCATTTACGTTCTACTGTTATTGGTAATTCAATTGCTAAAACTTTGGAAAAAGTTGGTTACACTCCAATTAAGATTAATTACCTTGGTGACTATGGTACACAATTTGGTAAGTTGATTACAGCGTATCGTTTATGGGGCAATGAAGAAGATGTTAAGAAAGATCCAATTACTAATCTTTTCCATTATTACGTTAAATTCCATGAAGAAGCTGAAAAAGATCCTAAATTAGATGATGAAGGACGTGCTGCATTTAAGAAACTTGAAAATGGTGACGAAGAAGAGATTAAATTGTGGAAATGGTTCCGCGAAGTTTCCTTGCAAGAATTTAACCGTATTTATAAAGAATTAGGTGTAACTTTTGATTCATACAACGGTGAAGCTTTCTTTAACGATAAGATGCAACCAGTAGTTGACGAATTAAGAGAAAAAGGATTACTAGAAGAATCTCGCGGAGCTCAAGTCGTTAACTTAGGTGAAGATGAGAATCCAGCATTAATCTTAAAATCTGATGGCTCTAGTCTTTATATGACTCGTGATTTAGCTGCTGCATTATATCGTAAAAAAGAGTATGACTTTGTTATGTCTCTTTATGTTGCTGGTGGTGAACAAAGCGGTCACTTTAAGCAATTAAAGCAAGTTTTGAAGAAAATGGGATATGACTGGGCTGATAATATTCACCACATTCCATTTGGTCTAATTACGCAGGGCGGTAAGAAGTTATCAACAAGAAAAGGTAATGTTGTCTTCTTAGATAAAGTATTGAAAGATGCGGTTTCTTTAGCAGAACAACAAATCGAAGAAAAGAATCCTAACTTAGCTAATAAAGACCAGGTAGCTCATGATGTTGGTGTGGGTGCAGTAGTATTCCACGACTTAAAGAATGATAGAATGGATAATTTTGACTTTGACTTAGAAGAAGTTGTTCGTTTCGAAGGGGATACTGGTCCATACGTTCAATATACTAATGCTAGAGCACAAAGTATCTTGCGTAAGGCAAATAAAGAAATCTCAATGGATAATTTGAGCTTAAATGATGATTGGTCATTTGCAGTTGCGAAAGCTTTAGCTGATTTCCCAGCTATTGTAGCAAAAGCTTCAGAAAAATTTGAACCATCAATCATTGCCAAATATGCGTTAGATTTAAGTAAGAAATTTAATAAATACTATGCAAATGTGAGAATTTTAGATGAAGACGATCAGTTAAATGCTCGTCTTGCACTAGTTCAAGCAACTTCAATTGTTTTAACTGAAGCTTTGAGACTTTTAGGCGTAAATGCACCTAAAGAAATGTAATATTTCTCAAAATAAAAATATTCACTGAATTTTTTTGAGCTAAAGTATGTTAATTTTTGCACTAATGGGTTAAACTAATGATGTGTTAAAAATTTAGGAGGTATTTTTTTAATGGCTTATTTAGTAAATGGTAATGACATTTTCAAAGCTGCTCGTGAAAACCACTACGCTGTAGGTGCATACAACACTAACAACCTTGAATGGACTCGCGCACTTTTAAGAGGTGCTAAGGAAACTAGAACTCCTTTATTGATTCAAGTTTCTACTGGTGCTGCTAAGTACATGGGTGGTTACAAGACTGTTAAGGATTTAGTTCTTAACGAAATGGACAACATGGATATCGATGTTCCAGTTATTTTGAACTTGGACCACGGTGACTATGAATCTGCTAAGGAATGTATCGCACTTGGTTACTCATCAGTTATGTTTGATGGTCACAACTTACCAACTGACGAAAACTTAGCTAAGACTAAGGAAATCGTTAAGTTAGCTCACGAAAGAGGTATCTCTGTTGAAGCTGAAATCGGTAAGATTGGTGAAAACCAAGGTGCCGATGGCGGTGAATTAGCATCTGTTGAAGACGCTAAGACTTTCGTTGCTGCTGGTGTTGACAAGCTTGCTTGTGGTATTGGTAACATCCACGGTGTTTACCCAGAAGGCTGGAAAGGCTTGAACTTCGATCGTTTGAAGGAAATCGCAGAAGCTGTACCAGGTGAACCACTTGTTCTTCACGGTGGTTCTGGTATTCCTCAAGACCAAATTGAAAAGGCAATTAAATTAGGTATTGCTAAGATCAACATTAATACTGAATTCCAATTAGCATTCCAAGCTGCAACTCGTAAGTACATCGAAGACAAGATGGACTTAGACAAGGGCAACAAGGGTTACGACCCACGTAAGCTTTTGAGAGCTGGTACTGACGCAATTACTGATTCTATGAAGGAAATGATTTCATGGATGGGTACTGCACCAATCGACTCAAAGGAATCATCAGTTAAGTTTGACGAAGCTTCATTAAACGAAGAATAATCAACTAATTCCATTAAAAAAGACCTCAGTTTTTCCGAGGTCTTTTTTGTTTAGGTGAGATAAAAGATAATGCATGTCGAATTTTACGAAAAGGGTTGTAAAAGTTTCTTTAAAAAATATAATAAGCAAAAAGATACCATTGTAGAATTGGTTGAAGCCGCAATTGACAAAGAAGTGGCTAGCGGGATGACAAAGGTTAAATTGGCAACCAGAAAAAGAATAAAGGGTAGAAATATTTATGAATTTCGTCTTAATGCTGGCACAATAGGTTCGATTCGAATTGCATTTTCAATTTTCGATAAAAAAACAATAGTTTACTTTATTAGCAAAAACCTTCAAAAATCAACGTTTAGTAAAGATTTTGATAAAATAATTGTTAAGCTATAATAAAATATTTTTAGTGCTATACATATTCAAAAAGTAAGAGTTTATTACTATGAAAATTTTGAAAATTAAAGCTCTTGATCAAGAAACAGAAAATAAATTATTAGTAATTTGGGAAAGCAGTGTCAGAGCTACGCACAATTTTTTATCAGATCCAGAAATTAATAATATTAAGAAATATGTTCCTCATGCTTTAAGAAGAGTATCGCATTTAATTGTTGCATATGATGAGAATGAACCAGTTGCTTTTATGGGAATCAATGATCTAAAGCTAGAGATGCTTTTTGTTGCTGCTAATCAGCGTGGAACTGGAATTGGAAAAGCCTTAATTACTTACGGCATCAATAATTTAGATATTAATGAGCTTTCCGTTAATGAGCAGAATCCAGGAGCTCGTAGTTTTTATGAACATATGGGATTTAAAGCAGTAGAAAGATCTGAGTTTGATGATCAGGGTAATCCTTACCCAATTTTAATTATGAAAAAGAATTTAGAAAGAAGGATTTAGATGTCTTTAACAGTTAACCTTTATTACACTGGAAAAAATGGAAGTGCCCGCAAGTTTGCTGAAGAAATGGAAAGTAGCGGTGTGGCTGATCGTATTAGACAAGAGCCAGGCAATGAAAAATACGATTATTTCATTCCTATGAATGACCCAGAAACAATACTTTTGATTGATAGCTGGAAGAACCAAAAATCTTTAGATGCTCATCATGCTTCGCCAATGATGAAAGAATTAGCAGATTTACGTGAAAAGTATGATCTACATATGCGTGTTGAACGTTATATTTCTGATGAGAATGGGATGCCAGATACGGATCAAAAGTTTATTAGAAAATAGTAACAGAAAAACTCGTTGATCTATCAATCAACGAGTTTTTGCGTTCAATACTAAAAATAGAGGAAAATGAAGAATAGAATTATAGATTTATTTCCGACGAACCTTTACAGGAACTGGAACTGGTTTATTTACAATAGCGGCATTTGCAGCAAGTACTGCCATAGCGCTAACTCCTAGAATTAATAATAATTTCATTAAACCATTCCTTTCTTTATTTGATTGATATCCATCTTAAAGTGAAGTTGTGAATTTTTTGTGACTTATATTTAAGAGAAAATCTAAAAAACTATAAATAATTTTATTCCCTTTATAAATACGAACAATTTTGCAATATTAAGTAAAAATAATTAATAAATAAGTGTAAAAAGACTAAAAAAATCTCTTTATTTATGTTAAAATTTCATCATTGACGATTTTAAGTAAAGAGGAATTACAGAATGAATAACGATATCGAACGTATATTGTATACTCAAAGCGACTTAGATAGTCGTATGGATGAAATGGCTGCGGAATTAAATGTGAAGTATAAGGACGAAGAGCCGATTGTCGTGCCCGTCTTAAATGGAGCCATGATTTTTGCTAGTGACATGATTAAGCGATTGAATTTTAAGTTGACTATTGATCCGATTAAGGCCTCTAGTTATGCTGGTACGCAATCAACTGGAGAAGTAAAGATTACGGAAGATATTAAGTCAGATGTAAAAGATCGTCCAGTAATTTTTATGGAAGATATTATTGATACCGGTCGGACTTTACAAGCACTCAGTGAAGTCATGAAAGGTCGTGGAGCTAAGAGCGTTGAAGTTGTTGCAATGCTTGATAAGCCTGAAACACGTGTAGTAGATTTTCATGCTGATTATTACGGTTTTAAGGCACCAGACGAGTTTTTAGTCGGCTATGGCTTAGATTATAATGGCCTATATAGAAACCTGCCTTATGTGGGAATTTTAAAGCATGAGGTTTATGCTAAATAAGGGGATAAGTAATGCGTGTAAATGTTTTACAACATACTCCAAATGAAGGACCTGGTTCAATTAAAACTTGGGCTGATCAACATCACTATGATTTCTATGTTTATCATCCTGAAACTTTTGGTAAACTGCCAACTGTGGAAGAAACGGATTTATTAATAATTCTTGGTGGACCAATGAGTCCAAACGATGATTTAATTTGGATTAAGCAAGAGAGAAAATTAATAAAAGAAATGCTTGATGCACATAAACCAATGTTTGGCGCATGTCTTGGTGGACAACAAATTGCAAAAACTGTGGGCGCTAAGATTTTAGATGCTCCCCATAAAGAAGTTGGATGGGCACCGGTTTACTTGAAGGATCAGACTATTTCTAACATCCCGGAAAAATTAATAGCTCTTCATTGGCACCAGCAAATGTTTGAAATTCCAGAAGGAGCTAAGTTATTGTTCTCAAGTGATTTAGTAAAGAATCAAGGCTTTTTACTTGGTGATAATGTGATTGGTTTACAATTTCATTTTGAACCAGAAGAAGATAATGTGAGAGAAATTGCAATTAATGATGTTGATTATCCGTTAGAGAATAATGATTTGCATCAAACTGGTAAAGAAATTATTGCTCACGGGGTACCGGAAGAAAATCAGAAAGTAATGTTTAAGTTACTCAATTTCATTACTAAGTAAAAATTTTAGACTACTAATAAAAAGTAAGCTAAAATAAAGCTGTAAGTTTTTCTAGGAGGAAAATTATTATGGCTAAGATTTTTATTTTTGGTGGTTCAGGAAGAGTTGCTACAGACTTAATTCAAGACTTAGTAGCAGATGGTAATACTGTGACGGCTGCTGCTCGTCATCCAGAAAATATTATTCAACTTGATGGCGTTACGGCTGATAAACTTGATTTACATGTTGACGTTGATGATATTTTAAACAAGTAAAAGGTTTTGACGCAATTTACTTTACTGCTGGTTCACGTGGTAAAGATCTGATTCAGACGGATGCAATGGGAGCAATTAAGACAATGATGGCTGCTGAAAAGGCGGGCGTTAAGCGTTACATTATGCTCAGTTCGATGCTTAGTTTAGATATTAATTCATGGAAGAAGATTCCAAGCTTAGAGGATTATTTGGCAGCTAAGTTCTTTGCAGATACTTATTTGATGGATTCTACAAATTTGGAATATACTATTTTACAACCAGGCAGTCTTATTGAAGAAGCTGGAACAGGTAAAATTCAACTTAATGTTGAAGCGACAGATTCGAATCCAATCCCTGATGTTGCCAAAACATTAGCAGCAATTCTGAAATATCCGAATACAATCGGCAAGGTTATTCCAATGAGTAGTGGTAAGACACCAATTGATGATGCTTTGAAAGAAATCTAATAAAGAGAAAAAAGACTCCATTATGGGAGTCTTTTTGTGTGTTAAGGAAATATGCTATTTAAAATTTAAAGACATTAGAAATTGCTTCCAAATATTTTTGATCTAACTCATCAAAATTAGCAATTTTAGTTGAGTCAAAATCAAAAACTCCCCATAAATCATGATTTCTCTTAAAAATAGGAATAACGATTTCAGAATTTGAATCACTATCACAAGCAATATGTCCTGCAAACTCATGTACATTTTTTACAATTTGAGTTTGCCTTTCTTTTGCAGTTGTTCCGCAAACTCCTTTACCAACAGCAATATGAACGCATGCTGGTTTTCCCTGAAATGGACCAAGGATTAATTCATTATTTTCATAGCGATAAACACCAGCGAAGTTAACGTTATCAAGTGAATTAAATAAGAGTGCAGAAATATTTGCAGTGTTAGCAATCCAATCACTTTCTCCGTCTACTAGAGCTTCAGCTTGTTTTACTAATAGTTGGTAATTGCTTTCTGTTGTTGCTGACATAAGTGGTACCTCAATTTTTAGTAAATTTATTTAATTTTAACACTTATAAAACATTTAATAGAGAAAATTATATTTTTAATTTAAACATTTGTCTTTCTTCACATCCTAATCAGATTTATGTTAGCAGTTTACTTTATTTGTTGTCTGGGTTCAAATCGCTCATAATAAAATTGAGAGAAGGGTAAATGAAGAAAGGATTTGTCCAATTATGATTGGAAAAGAAACTCAAATACGTTTAGTAAATAAATTAGAAAATATACACCACGTTGTTGTTCAAGCTTCAGCACTCGATGGAAGTAATGTATTTGTCTTACAATTACTTCATAGACAGAGCGATGTTATTGTTTATCAAACTCCAAATGATAGCGAAACTGTGACCTTTAATGAGGATCATCCAATTTTATACTTGAAAGGACCCAATTCAGCTGGTACAGCGGGTGGACATACTCAAACTTGGGTACAAAGTGGAGAAGACAATAAATGGTTCGTTGGAACTAAACCTAAAAGGCATGGTAATACTTATTGGACAACGCAAATTGCGCGAGTAACAGTTCCTGGCTATCAAACTCAAATTTTTACCAGTAATACGGAGTTGCCAAGACTTTCTTATCTTAATCGCGCAGGTTCAGGCTATGACGATGGAAGTGTAGCTTATCCTGGCAAAGATTTAGTTAGAGTAGAAGCAGCTGTTTCACCGAATAAACAATATTTCTTAATTGCAAGTATTGACATCAATCACACAGGTCATTTTGCTATCTATAATCTTGATGAAGTTAATAAAAAACTAGATCAAGCAGAAGAAAAAGCTGAAGATGTTAATATTCAGAGCTTGAATTGTTTAGGTGCATTTAATATCCCACATTTTAATGATCAAAAGATTATTTCGATTCAAGGCTATGGAATTGATGATAATAAGGACATTTATATTTCCAGTCAGCCCAGCCCGCATACAACGTTCTTAGGATTTCCAAAACAAGGTAAACCACGTGAAATTGTAAAAATTCCCTGGGGAATATCCAATTCAAATAAATGGTCATCAGTCAATTTAGACAACAGTTTAAATTTAGATGCATTAGACTTTTGTACTGAATTTGAAGGAATACAAGTAACAAGTGATTGTCTTTACTTAACCGTTGCCTATCACCAACGAAACAGTGATTTGACTACTTTGATGAATCGAATATATCAGGTTGAAAAATTTTAGAAAATGGACAGACTATTGAGTCTGTCTATTTTGTTATAATTGATAAAAATGAGGTGTAAAAATTGAAACTAAGTCGTTGTAGTTGGGGAAACAGTAAAAATCTACTTTATCAAAAATATCATGATAAAGAGTGGGGAAAGCTTAATTTAGATTCAACTTATTTATATGAAATGCTAGTTTTAGAAAGTTTTCAGTCAGGATTATCATGGGAGACAATTTTAAATAAACGAGGAAATTTTAGAAAAGCTTTTGCAAATTTCGATTATCATAAAGTGGCTGAATTCAATCAGGATGATTTTGAACGATTGATGCAAGATAAAGGAATTGTACGCAATCGCTTAAAGATAAATGCAGCAATTAATAATGCAAAAATATTGGTTAAACTAGAAAAAGAAAATCGGACTTTTGAAGATTTTCTAACTGAATTTATTCCTAAGCCAATAATGCATTATCCACAAAAGATGGAAGATATTCCTGCTTCGGATGGTTTATCTACGCAAATTTCAAAAGAAATGAAAAAACTTGGCTTTAAATTTGTAGGACCAGTAACTGTGTACTCTTTCTTACAAGCGGTTGGATTAATTAATGATCACTTAGAAAATTGTAGTTTTAAGAACGGGGGACTTTGATGTCTTTATTACTGCCGACAAAACAAGTAGTAATCATGTTCATTTTGATGATTGTCGGCTGGATTTGTTATCAAGTTAAGTTTCTACATGAACAAACGGTTAAGGATCTAACTAAGATCCTTTTATATGTAGTATCTCCTTGTTTAATTATTAACTCATTTCGGCAGTCATTTTCGGCTGCTAGATTATTACAATTTGGGCTAGTGTTTTTACTAGTAATTGCTTTATTTATATTTAAAATTATTACTAGTGAGTTTATTTTTGGTAAAAATTTAGTCAAAGATCGTCAGAAAAGAACAGTATTGCGATATGCAGGCACCTATACTAATGCAGGCTTCATGGGAGTTCCATTAGTACAGGCAATTCTAGGAACTAAAGGAGTCTTTTTTGCAGTTCCTTATTTAATTGCTTATAACATTTTCATGTGGACACATGGAATTAGAATGTTCACACAGAAAAAACAGTCATTTAGAGAAAGTTTTCAGCAAGCCGTGATTAACCCTAATATTATTGCGGCGGTTATTGGGATGATTTTGTTTATAACGCAAGTTAAATTACCTGATGTAGTTTCAGATCCAATGAATTATATTGCTAATTTAAATACACCCTTAAGTATGATCGTAATCGGTACAAATCTTGGTTCCATTAATTTAAAAGCAGATTGGCAAGATAAGCTAGCTTGGAGCGGAGTGTTTGTTAGAAACCTATTTTTTCCAATAGTCATTTTAGGGATCTTATATGCCTTACCATTACCGGCAATTGCCAAAATGACTACGTTAATTATGGCTACTTGTCCAGTTGCAGGTGTTGTAGTTCTCTTTAGTTTACTTAGTAATTTTGATGTGAAATTTCCAACGAAATTAATGTGTTTATCGACTTTAGGAGCGATTATTACTATTCCTTTAGTGATTTGTTTAGCTACGTTTATAGGCTTATAAGCTAAAAGGCGAGGAAAGATAATGAAAAAAGATAATTATTTAGCAATCAGTGAAACAAACGCATCGATTAAATGGATGCTAATTGCTTCTATAATTTATCTGGTGGTTTATTCACTAGCAGGAAGATTGGAATTTCAGTCTCAATCGATTTGGATGCAAATTTTGTATTTAGGTATTGTCTGCGTTTTGGCAATAACTTTTAAAAAGTTCTATAAGACAGACAAAGCTTTTATTAAATTGCCTAAAGAAGGAAAAGTAAAGATTATCACAATTATTTTTTGTGCTCTGGTGATCTTACTCTATGCTCTATTGGGTAGCGTGGTAAGTTGGGCAGAAGTTTTTGAGTCAATGCCTGAAATGATGTGGGGATCCATTTGCGTTGCTTTGGCTGCAGGAATTGGCGAAGAAGTTTTATGCCGAGTTTTACTATTTAATTTGTTTGCTAAAATTTTTGAAAATAAAAAATATGTTTTAGTTTGGGCTTCTTTAGCTTCGTCAATCTTATTCGGATTATTTCATTTGATTAATTTAACGCATGGAGCAGCTATTAATGCTACTATGCAACAAGTATTTTACGCAACTGCTATTGGATTAATATTTTCATATATTCATATTTTTACTAATCGAATTTGGTTGTGTATTGTGATGCACTTTTTATTAGATTTACAGCCCAATATTGGAACGATGGAAGCACAGGCATCTCCATGGGGGCTAATTTTATTAATCTTTGGTACAGCAATGATTGTTTCTTTATTTTCTATTTATGTATTTAATAGAAGAGCTAATAAGGTGTTTGAATATTAAAAAAAGCAGATCAACTGATCTGCTTTTTTACATACTTAATTAATTTCCAAAAGGAATTTTGTAAAGAAAAATTCCGATAATTGCACCAAGAGTAGGAGCGATAACAGGAATCCAGCCATAACTCCAGTGTGCGCCACCCTTTTTATTAGGGATTGGCAAGAGTGAGTAAACAAGTCTTGGACCAAAATCACGTGCTGGGTTAAGAGCTGGACCAGTTGGACCACCAAGAGCCATAACTAATGCAGTAATTAAAAATCCAACACCTATGTTAGCAATATCGACAGCTTGTTTGAAAAACATACCCTTGTAAAGTCCGATTGCAACAAACATTAAAACTGCAGTACCAACAACTTCTGAAATAAAGCCGTTCCATTTGCTGTTAGTACAGTCGCTAGTAGCAAAACAAGAAAATACAATGTCAGGATCAGTAGATTCTTTAAAGTGTGGCCAATACATTGCTAGAACAAGAAGCTGACCACAAATTGCACCTAGTAATTGGCAAATTATATAAGGAGCGACTTGTGACCATGGAAAGTTACCAGCAGCTGCTTGAGCAACAGTAACGGCCGGATTAATATGGTTACCAGAAATTGAACCAAATAGCATGGCAGGAAGCATAACACCAAAGCCAAAACTGAAGGCAACCAAAATCCAACCACCATTAGCCTTACCGTCAGGTGCATTACCAGTTGTTCCTTTTAAGAAAGAGTTGGCAACTGAACCATTACCAAATAATACTAAAATTAAAGTACCGAAAAATTCGGCAAAATACTTGAGCATCCAACTATGTTCCATAGATACTTTTTCCTCTCTTGAAAAAATAAGTGAAAAATAAACACAGCTACTGATTATACCTAAAGTTCTAGAAAAATCCTAGATATTTTTTTAAGATTCTTGCCTTTTTGAGCAAAAAGTTTGCATAATATAAAGATAAATGTTTTAGCTCTAATTACTTGATGTAATAAGGGCTCTTTTTATTGTTGAGGAAGTGCTTTAATGAACAAGAAACAGATCAGGATGGTAACAGTGGCCTTGATGCTGGGAAACGTAATGGCCGGACTAGATGGAACAATCACTAATACTGCAATTCCAGCAATTGTATCGGCTTTACACGGAATTCAATTTATGGGCTGGATTGTAGCAATCTATCTTTTAGGAATGTCTGTTTCAATACCAATTTGGACCAAAATTGGTGAAAAAATCACTAATAAATTAGCTTTTGAAATTGCATTAGGTCTGTTTGTTTTAGGGTCAACTTTAGAAGGGTTAGCACCAAACATCTACTTTTTCTTAGTGGCAAGAATGATCATGGGCATTGGTGGCGGTGGCATGGGATCACTACCTTATATTATCGCTGGCTATGTTTTTCCAAATATTAAAAAGAGAACACAAATTTTAGGTTACTTGACTGCAAGTTTTAATGGTGCAGCAATTCTGGGACCTTTAGTGGGTGGCTGGCTAATTGATGCCTTATCTTGGCACTGGGTTTTCTATATTAATATTCCAATCGGATTAGTTGCTTTACTAATCGCCCTAGTTTACTACAAACCGGTGACACCCAAATCTGCACCAGTCTTTGACTTAAGAGGAGCATTTTTATTAGTTAGTGGTTTGATTATGTTTCTGATGGGGATTCAACTCTTAGGTTTAACTGCAACTTGGATTGTAGTCGGATTAATATTATTGAGCTTAGTTCTTTTAATTTTCTTCTTCTTACACGAAGCAAAGGCTGAAAATCCAATTATTCCATTATCAATCTTTAGAAACAGAGATTTAAATGGTGATCTAATTCTATTTGCAACTACCTGGGGTGCCTTTATTGCCGTTAACACTTATTTACCAATGTGGGCACAGGCACTTTTAGGGATGTCGGCGTTAATGGGTGGAATGACTTTAATTCCTAATTCAGTTGTTGAAATTATTGCTTCGCAAACTGTTGCTACAATTCAAGAAAAAATTAGAACTTTTACCTTAGTAATGATTGGAATTGTCACAATGATGATCTCTTCTGGTGGACTATTTTTAGCAAATAATCATACACCGCTATGGGTATTAATTGTAGTCGGTGCTTTTTCTGGAATTGGAGTTGGTTTTATCTTCGTGGCACTTCAAGTAAAAGTTCAGATTGATGCTGGAATGAAAGATATGGCGACTGCCACTTCGACATCGTACTTAATTAGAATTCTAGCTCAAACAGTAATGGCAGCAGTATATGGTGTAATTATGAATTTGGCTTTAGCTAGCGGAATCAATTCGCACAGTAATATCACGATGAAGATGATGAATGAATTAAGTGACGCTAAATCTGCTAAATTATTGCCACAGCAGCTTTTGCCAGAGATGCGTGAAATTTTTCATAGTGGTATCCACGAAATAATGGCAGTTTCCTTTATTTTATTATTAATTGCTACTATTTTTAATTTCTATTTCAACTTCAGACAGCCAAATAAAAAAATTCGAAATTATTCAAAATAGTTCTTGTTTTTAAGTAAGTGAGCAAGTATATTTTAGATAGATTATTAGCCTTGATTATTGCGAAATAATTGGGGCTTTTTATTTTTTAGAAAAGTAGGTGTAGATATGACGAAAAAGCAAGTAACGATGGTGACGTTTGCCATGGTTTTAGCAAATGTAATGGCAGGATTAGATAGTACGATTATTAATACCGCAATTCCCGCCATTATCGCGGACTTACATGGAATCCAATTCATGGGCTGGATTATTGCAATTATGCTCTTAGGGATGTCAGTTTCAACCCCAATTTGGACCAAAGTCGGTGAAAAAATTGGTAATAAAGCCACCTTTGAATTATCGTTACTCTTTTTTGTTTTAGGCTCTCTTTTTCAAGGCTTGGCTGATAATATGTATTTCTTTCTTTTGGCACGTGCTTTAATGGGGATTGGTGCTGGAGGTATGGGGTCGCTGCCTTATATTATGGCTGGCTTTATTTTTGATAATATTAAAGCAAGAACGAAGATTCTAGGATATTTAGGTGCTGCTTTTAGCGTAGCAGCGATTGTAGGACCATTAGTAGGTGGTTATTTAGTAGATTCTCTTTCCTGGCACTGGGTCTTTTATATTAATATTCCAATTGGTCTTTTAGCAATTTTATTATCGTTAATGTATTATCACGAAGGCAAGATCAGAAAAACGCCTAAGTTTGATATACTGGGTTCTTTTTTAATCATTGTTGGATTAACTTTGCTTTTATTAGGGATTCAGTTGCTTGGTCTAACTAAGCCATGGAGTGTAGCAAGTTTAATTATTGCTGGTTTAGTGTTATTAGTTTTATTCTTTATGCATGAAGGAGGGCACCCCAATCCTGTAGTACCGATTAGTATGTTTAAAAATCGAGCTTTAGTCGGTGATTTTTTACTCTTCATTTTTAGCTGGGGTGCATTTTTAGCAATTAATACATATTTACCGATGTGGGCGCAAGGTTTGCTTGGCACAACTGCGTTAATTGGTGGAATGACCTTAATTCCGAATTCCTTAGTTGATGTGGTAGGAACTTTAGTGGTTAATCCCTTAAAGGCGCGTTTTAATAATCGAACACTACTTTCGATGGGATTAATTTGTATTTTGATTTCGTCCTTAGGACTAGCACTGGCACCGCAAAGTACTAATATTTGGTGGTTGGCAATTATTGGAACTTTTTCTGGCTTTGGGGTGGGGTTTATTTTTGTATTGCTTCAAATTAAAGTTCAAGTTGATGCTAGTGAGAAAAACATGGCGCCGGCAACATCACTTTCATATTTAATTCGAATTCTGGCTCAAACTGTCATGGCTGCTGTTTATGGTGTGATTATGAATGTACAATTGGCCAAGGGAGTTGCTGAAAATTCAGGTATAACGATGGGGATGCTTAATAAGTTAAGCGATGCTTCATCTGCTAAAAGCTTGCCACAGAATTTATTACCGACAATGAGAAATATTTTTCATTTAGGATTGCAAGAAATTATGTGGTGTGCCACTGCTTTGCTTGTAATTGCGATTGGATTGAATTTTATTTTTAATAAAAATAGTAAATAAGAAAAAAGCTGGTAGACGAATCCTAAAATTGGAATTGTCTATCAGCTTTTTTTGTAGTATTAAATCGCTGTAGTCTAAACACTACTTAGTGCTGGCACTAATAAATTAAAGAAATATTGATATTTTAATAAAAAATAATATTATTGTGGTAATTTCTAAATTTTTATCTCCAACTAACAGATATGTATATTTATCAGTTCCCTTAGAAAAAGCGGACTCTATTAAAAATAATTATAGGATCTAGATGATTAAAAATGAGTTTTCAAAAATTAATTAAAACTAATTTACTCTTATTCATTGTAATAATTGTTCTAGAGCTTTTGTTTGCAGCAGGATCTGCAATCAGTTCGTATATTATACAATTCGCTTATAATCAACTAGTTAAAAATATTCTTCTAGGTTTTTTGCTAATTATTGCCAGTAGTGTCTTTCTTTCATTAATTTCTTATATTTTGAGCTCGTTAGCTACATATCTTTTTAGTAAGCAGACGCAAAAATATATTCACAGTATTAGGCATAAATTAATAAGCGAATACTATCATGACAAGGCGCCTAAAGTAGCTGAAATGGAAAATGAATTAAATAGCAATTTACAAGTGCTGACTAAAAATTATGCCGATCAGTCTTTGAGTATTATCCAATCAAGTTTTTTATTGGTTACGTCAATTAGCAGCCTTCTTCTAATGAATTGGATGCTGACATTGTTGGCAATAATTCTATCAGTTATTACGCTTTATATTCCCCGCTTTACAAGACAGAAAGCTTCTAATGCAACGCAAAAAGTAGCTAGTAGAAATAGTAAATATTTGTTAGTTATTGAAGAATGGTTTAACGGCTTAGAAGAATTAAGAAAATATACAGCTTTTAATCAATTAGACTTAGTCATGCAAAAAGTTAGTCAGAATTTAGAAACAAGTTTCGTAGAAAGAAAAAAGGTAATTTCTGTTGCTGATTTTCTTAACGGATGTGCTAATTCTTTTTCTCAAATTGCGATTACTCTGTTAGCCGCAATTTTGTTTTTTAATCATCAAGTAACTTTTGGAGTAATAATAGCAGCAGGGAACTTCTCCTCTATGATTTTAAATTGTTTATTGACAATTACTACATCGCTAACACGAATTCAGTCAGTTCAAGGTCTTAACAAACAAATTATTGAATCCCAGAAGTTAGTCCCTTTTCATAAAGAAATTAATACTGATGAAATATGCTCAATTAGTACGCATAATTTAAGCATTTCGTTTAAAAATGGAGAAACGATCTATTTTCCAGATATTCATATTAAAAAAGGCGAAAAAGTGTTGCTTAGTGGCGACAGTGGTACTGGTAAGTCTACGCTGTTTAAATTAATCCTTAATAAATTACAACCAACTAATGGACAAGTTATTTTTGAAGATAAATATGGTAAAGAAATTAGTCCTGATTATGCTCAAATAGGATATATTCCTCAGGATGGAAAGCTATTTCCTACTTCTATTATCAACAATATTATTATGTTCAATAATAAATTGAAAAAGCTGAGTAAAAATGCAGTTGAAAATAATGATTTAAGTAAAGATATAGCTAGTATGCCAAATGGACTTGAAACGGAAATTGATTTAGACACGAATAATTTTTCTGGAGGTCAAAAACAGAAAATTATTTTAGCTCGTAATGAGATACATAATTTTTCTATTATTTTAGCTGATGAGGCAACTAGTGCAATAGATTCAAAAAGTAGCTATCGCATTCTAAAAAATTTAGTATCATCGAATAAAACAGTTATTGTAATAGCGCATAATTTAACTCCAGCCATGGAAAAACTATTTAGTAGAAAGATTAGCCTTGGAAGCAATAAGAGGTGAGTATAAGTGTCTTTTAAAGATCTATATGCTGTTAATAGAATAAGAATGATATCGCTATTAGTTCTAGAATTCCTAACTTCTGGTTTGATAATTGGGGTCAGCTATATTAATACATATCAAATAACGGCTATTAAAGACCGCAAATGGCAACAATTTATTTTCTTGATTACTCTATCTTTGATTTTGTTCATTATAAGCTATGCTGGTCTTAATGTTTGTCAGTATTGGATAGAAAAACAAATTCAACAATATAATCATCAAATAAGATTTAAAATAGTAGATCATTATTTTTACGATAATAAACCGCATAATGCTGCCCAAGTTCAGAATCGGCTAACTAACGACCTGAACTTAATAAAGGATTCAAAACTTGCAGTATATACGGATATTCCATATTATTTAGCTCAAATTATCTTTGCATCAATTGGTTTGTTGCTGTTTCATTGGAGCCTATTAATTGTCGTTTTGATATTGGGAACACTCAGTTTTTATTTACCTAAACTTCTTCGTCCTGCCATGCAAGCAGCTGCTCTAAAGTTATCTCAAGCAAATAAGCAATATTTAGATACAGCTGAAAAATGGTTAGATGGCCTATCGGAACTTAAAAAATTTTCAGTGGGTTCACAGTTGTCTAAGATTATGGATCATGCATCTGATACATTAGAAAGTGCAAATATAGCAAGAAGAGGTACTATGCAAGGCTTAGCTGTATTGAATAAGGCTACCTCAGCGTTGTTACAATTTGTTTTATTAGCCGTTACGGCCATATTAGTTACAAACCATATTGTTGTATTTGGTGTAATAGTAACTGTTGAAAGCTTTAGCTCTTATATCAATGTATCAGTTAAGATGCTTGCAACTGAATTAGGACAGATTCACTCAGTAGATCGTTTAAGCAGGGAAGTTAATGCGGACACAGCTGTAATTGAGCATACGGGCGACTTACAATCTCCAGCTAGTTTAACTACAAAAAACGTGTCAGTAAAATTTTCTAACGGGAAAATAATAAAATTTCCTAATTTAAATATAAAAACTGGTGAGAAAATTTTGTTGACTGGTGACTCAGGATCCGGAAAAACTACTTTATTTAAAGTACTTCTTGGTAAGATTAAACTTCATACCGGTATGATCAATTTTAAAAATAAATATGGTGACGATATTAACATCGATAAGGCTAAGATAGGATATATCCCACAAGATCCGATTTTATTTCCTGATAGTATCGAAAATAATATTACAATGTTTAATTCAAAATTGAAAAATAAAGTGCTAGATTATGTTAAAAACGTTTCTTTTGAATCTGATATTAGAAAAATGTCGCTAGGTCTAAAGACAGAATTAAATTTGCAAAAATTAAATATTTCTGGAGGTCAACGACAAAAAATTGTGTTAGCTCGGGCTTGCATTCACGATGATGATTTTATTTTGATTGATGAGGGTACTAGCGCTATAGATAAAAAAGCAACGCTTGATATCTTAAAGAAGTTATTAGATGGCCCATACACTGTGATCTTTATAGCTCATAATTTTAATGAAGAAATGAACAGTCTCTTTGATAGAGAGATACACTTAACTTAGATGCGTTTTTTGTATTATTAATTATTTGCTTTTTCTATTTTTCCAACTGCAATTGGAAGAGTAACATGTGGACCATATTTTACTACATTTATATTGAAAGGAACCATTGTTGTGCCTGACACTAGCTCAGTTTCTGGTAAATCAACAAATCCATCTCCATTTAAGTCATTGTCCATTGTTGCTTTACCATCAGGGAAACCATGGAAGTGTTGCTAGTGTTCGATATTTGCTGGAGTGTCGAACATTTCAATCATAATATGTAACGTATCTTGTTCCTCATCTTCAGTAAAAGTAGCAGTTCCGTGAGGAGAGCAGGCTATTTTTTCGGCATTAAGTGGTCCAATTTTAGCAATATATTTTTTCATTTTAATTTCCTTTCTAAAAAATTAAACTTTCAACTATATTATAGAAAGCAAAATTGAAATGAAGAAAATAATATGCTTAGAAATTAGTACTGGCTAATGATAACAGAATAGTTAGTTATTGATAACAATATGATTCTCAATATATGATAAGAGCTCATTAATTGGCTTTTGATAATCATGACCAACCCACCAAACCAAGAGCATGTAAATCCCACCTGACTGATAGCTAATTGCATAGGGAGGAAGTTTTAAATTAGGTTGAGAGTAATTAATTAACTCTTTCAAAAATTTGGTTTGCTGGTTAAGTAATTCTCCTTCTAAACCAGCATTAAGGAATAATTTCATTAGATCCGGATGATCCTTAAAAAATTTAAAATAGACTGCTAATTGATCCTTGAAGTCGGTTAGATGGCGATTTACTTCTTTTACCAAAGGCTGTTAAAGAAATCTTGAATTTAGTAATGACACCAGAAAAGGATTTGCAAGATAAGAAAATTAATGAAGTCTTTGACGATGAATTTTTTAAGTCAAACTTCTGGTTATATTGGCAAACAATGTTTGCATTTATGCCTTGGGCAAGTGCAATGGAAATGCGTCGTTACTTAATGCGGTTTGTTCAGCATGTAGCAACTTTGAAGAATCTGTCTTTACTTCGCTTTACTAAGTACAATCAATACGAAGATTTAATTATGCCTTTGATTAGTTACTTAAAGAAGCATGGAGTAAAATTCCACTATGACACAATTGTAGATAATATTATTGTTAATCGGACTGAGGATGAAAAAGTAGCTACTGAAATTAAGATGACTGAGAAGGGGAGCAAAAAGTTATTAAGTTAACCCCTAACGACTTGGTCTTCGTAACTAATGGTTCAATTACTGAAAGTACAACTTATGGGGCCAACACGCACCCAGCTGAACAAAAACATGAGCTTGGACCAAGTTGGCAATTGTGGAAGAACTTAGCAGCGCAAGATGAAGACTTCGGTCATCCAGAAAAGTTCTGCGAAAATATTCCAGCTGCTAACTGGGTAATTTCAGCTACAGTTACTTTCACTAATGATGATATTGTGCCTTACATTGAAAAGGTTAATAAAAAGGATCCACATTCTGGTTCCATTGTAACTAGTGGTCCAACTACGCTTAAGGATTCTAACTGGTTACTTGGATATTCAATTAGTCGTCAACCACAATTCCATAAGCAAAAGCCAAATGAACTGATTGTTTGGTTATATGGCTTGTATTCAAATACTAAGGGTAACTATGTCAAAAAGACTATGCCTGAATGTGATGGTATTGAACTTTGCGAAGAATGGCTTTATCACATGGGTGTTCCTGAATCAGAAATTAAGAAGATGGCAATTGATGTAACTACAATTCCAAATCATATGCCATATATTACGTCTTACTTCATGCCACGTGCATTGGGGGATCGTCCAAAGGTAGTGCCAAAGAATTCCAAGAATTTAGCCTTCATTGGTAATTTTGCTGAAACTGAGAGAGACACTGTCTTTACTACTGAATATTCAGTACGTACTGCTATGGAAGCTGTCTACACTTTGCTTAACGTAGATCGCGGTGTTCCTGAAGTATTTGCATCTGCCTTTGATGTGAGAATGTTAATGAACGCAATGTATTACTTAAATGACAAAAAGAAGTTAACTGAACTAAATTTGCCTTTACCTGAAAAATTGATGGTTAAAGAAGGTTTGAAGAAAGTTAAGGGAACTTACGTTGAAGAATTACTTAAGAAGTATAAGTTGATATAGATAAAAATTTAATTATTTGACTAATAGGGATGAGTGGAATAGCTTGTCCCTATTTTGTATAGTATTAGAAATTTGCTTTTTATTGAAAAGTATTTTTTAATTAGAGAAGTAAATTATATTATTAGAAAAGAGAAGGATTTTTATTTTAGACGAACAACCCGCCCGATGGGGCTCTAAGAATTATCGTAAAGTTAAAGATTTATATTATAGTGCTTTTCCAGAATGGGAAAGATTTTCATGGATGTCAATGGTATTAATGAGTTTGCGCAAGAAGCTACAACTTAATGCCGTCTATGATGGAGAAGTATTTTGCGGGATGGTTTGTTACTACATTAGTGACAATACTGTTTATCTGGCTTACTTAGCTGTTGAATCCGAATTACGTGGTAATGGATATGGAAGCAAAATTTTACATATGCTTGAAGAAAAATATCCAGATCAGCAAATTGTGTTAGATATTGAACCGCTTGATCCTGATGCGGAGAATTATCATCAACGTGTAAGTCGTCTGCGCTTTTATCAAAAGAATGGGTGGCGTAGAACTCACCAGATGTTAGTTGACGCAGATGGTGAATTTGAAGCTTTAGTTGATCAAAATCATTTTGATAAAAAGGATTTTGCTAAGACCTTGAAACAAATGAGTTTAGGCTTTTATCGCTTTAGAATTGAAAAATAATATTTGCAGTCACTTAACTATTGAGTGACTGTTTTTTATGAAAGTATATTTAAAATATAAAGTTGAAGAATTTGGCGATATGTATTAGAAAAAGTAAAAAGGCTTGAAACAGAGAGGGGGATTGTTTCAAGCCTTTTTACTAGAGAATATTATTTTTAATGTAGGTGAGAACACCTTGTTCATTGTTTGATGTTGTTGTATGATTCGCGACCTTTAAAAGTATTGGAGCTGCATTTGACATAGCTACGCCATCGCCAACTTCTTTAACCATTTCTAAGTCATTTCCACCGTCACCGAAAGCAGTCATTTCAGTAAGAGAAATACCAAGTACTTTACCTAATTCTGCTAAGCCATGTGCCTTATGAATTCCTGGTAAGATAAGATCGATATCGCCGTGCCCACTACTTGTTACATTACAGTAATTGCCAAGGTTCTTTTTTAGAAAATGAATATAATAATCTGTCTTTTCATCAGGACAGGAAATAGAAAATTTCAGAACTTTGTCGTCAATTTCACTAAAGTCGTGTATTTTCTTTAAACGATAGTAATACTTAGTAGAGATTTCGTAATAAGCGTCCGTAAATTGAACTGGAAAATAGGCACACTCTACTCCTGATACTAAAAATTGTAATTCAGCTTGCTTTAAAAGAAAATCTTCAATCTTTTTAACGTTTTCTTCAGAGAAAGCATGCAGGGCTAGAATCTTTTCTTTGGTTCTAACTAAGGCACCATTTTCTGCAACATAAACTACAGCTGGAAATTTCTTAAAGAAAGTAGTAATTTGATAATATTGATTACCACTAGCAACTGTGAATATAATGTTTCTTTTTTCTAATTCCTGGTAGATTTTAGCAAATTTTTCTTCATCATAACTTTTATCGTCTCTTAAGAAAGTACCATCCATATCAACGGCAATTAGCTTTGTCATTTTGCAGTCTCCTTTTAATAATTTATTAAAAAACAAACTTATCTAAAGCCTTTGCGATGCCGTCATCATCGTTTGATGCAGTGATAAAGTCTGCGTGATCTTTAGCTTCTTGACTTCCATTACCCATAGCCACAGCAGTTCCTACGATATCAAACATAGAAATGTCATTTCTTTCATCCCCAAAAGCAATCATTTCGTTAGTGCTAATGCCAATCTTTTCACCTAATTCTTTCAAACCGTTTCCTTTGTTTACGTTTGGATGTAGACATTCTAAGAAATGGTCATCTGCACGAACAATATATAAATCTTGATCAAACTTTGTTCTTAATATTGGTTCAAATTGATCAAGAGGAGCTTTATCGCCAACAAAGCAGCCTTTAGAAATCTGAAAGTCGTTAGGCATTTCATCAGGAGTTCTAATGAACAGTGGAGCCGTATTCTCCCAGGCTTGCAGTAATTCAAAGTAATCTACGTCATGATCTGCAGTAATAATTCTCGAATCTGGATCAACAATATTGAAAGGAATTTTTTGCTCTTTAGCAAATTTAGTCAGCTCGCGGTAAAGCTTATTGCTGACAAGATCTTGCGTCATTATTTTTCCGTCTGCGGTTCTCGTAATTGCACCATTTAAAGTTACGGCATATTGATCACTGCCTTCAATTCCAAGTTCTTTCATGAAATGCGCAAGACCCGCGATTGGTCGACCAGAGCAAAGTACGACCTTGATTCCCTGATCTAAAGCTTTTTTAATTGCTGCTTTAGTAGAGGGAAGAATTTTATTTTTAGAGTTTAAAAGTGTACCGTCTGTATCTAAGGCGATTAATTTAATCATTTTTATTTCCTCCTCGTATTTTTTACACTATTAAGATACCATTTATAAATAGAAACTAAGTGTCATTTCTGTAACTAAGAAGTAATTATTTTGAAAGGGATTACAATGGTTGAGCATGAGGAAGTTCAAAATAATCAAAGACTACCATTTTATTTTTATCGTGATAATCAGGTAAATGAGCCAGAGCATTGGCATCAGGGAATTGAGCTTAACTATTTAATTAAAGGAAAAGATTTGCGTTTTGCACTTGAGGGTAAAACTTACCATTTCAATAGTGGCGATATCTGGCTAGTTAACCGCCGGCAAATTCATAGTGCTTCAGGTGAAAATGAAGACTGGAAGTATGAAGGTTTTATTATTGATGATGACTTTTTATTGAGCCAGTATCCAACGAGTATCAATTGGAATCTTGATTTATTAGGTAAAAATAGTACTAATAATCAAACTGCTTATAAGGAGTTAAAAAAAGAAGTTGTTGAACTTGGTGAATTGTGTCAAAAAAGCTTGACTGACGCTCGACGTTTTATGATTTTAAGTCATTTAATGAGAATTATTGTCTTACTTGATCAGAATTTTAATAAGAAAGAGCCAGTTACTAGAAATCCTAATCTTCCCTTGGGGGATGAAATAATTAAATATATTAATGATCATTTTCAAGAAGATATTCAGGTTAGTGATATTACAAATAAATTTAATATTTCGCATGTAACTCTGAATCGGCAACTTAAGCAGAGCAATAATATGAGCATGGGTAAATACTTAAAGCTGGTTCGTTTGATGCACGCTAGAGAAATGCTACTGAGCACAAATAAGCCAATTGAATTGGTGGCGTTTGAGAGTGGATTTTCGAATGCACGGGTGTTGAATAGAAATTTTAAAGAATGGAAACATAAGACGCCAACGGAATATCGAAATGAGTTTAGTAAATACTTTATTAGATGAATTATCAATATTTTTTAGCAATAAAAATATGAAGATACATAAAGATATACAAAAAAATATTTTATATGAAAAAAGCTAGAATCCACATTACATGGATTCTAGCTTTTCTCATATATTCAACTAATTAAAATATTTTTGTCCTTTTTCTTTCTTTTCAGCTTCTAATGCTTTTTCACTGGCTGCCTTCTTAGGTAAGATCCAGTTCATTAACATACCGAAGATTGTACATAAAGCGACTGAAGTTAATTGAAAATTACCAAGTTGGAGGTAGGCACCACCAATACCGATAACTAAAATAACTGAGGCAATTAACATATTACGTTTTTCACCAAAATCAATCTTGTCGTCAACTAAGATCTTAAGACCGTTAGATGCAATAGTTCCGAATAATAAGAAAGAAATACCACCAATAACTGGCATTGGAATTGATTCGATAACTGCAGCGACTTTACCAACAAAGCTAAAGATAATTGCAAATACAGCAGCTCCAGCTAATACCCAAACTGAGTGAACCTTAGTCATTGCCAAAACACCAATATTTTCACCATAAGAAGTGGTAGGTGGACCACCGATGAAACCAGCAATAATTGTTGAAAGACCATCACCCATCATAGTTCTGTGAAGACCAGGATTCTTAAAGAAGTTTCTCTTGGTTAAAGAGTTAAGAACCATAATATGTCCCATGTGTTCAGTCATAGTAACAAAGGCAATTGGAGCCATAGTTAAAATAGCTGCAGGATACCACTTAAAGTGGTAGCTGATTCCAGGTAGGTCTAAAGCAGGCATGGAGAACCAAGCGGCTTTTGCTACACCAGAGAAGTCAACAATTCCTAAGACGCAAGATAAGGCATAACCACAGACAATTCCAAGCATAATGGAAACTAGACTAGTAAAGCCTTTAAAGCACATTTGGAAAATTAGTGTCATAACTAATGTGAAGATTGCAACTCCAAAGTAGGTTAAGTTGTATTTAGTGCCTTTCATCATGGCGTCGTTAGCGGCAGTAGTTGCTAGAGATAAACCAATTACGATAATAATTGGACCGACTACAATAGGTGGCAAAACTTTATTAACCCAATCAGAACCAACTTTTGCAATGACTAAAGCTACAATTACATATACAAGACCAGCAGCAATCGCACCTTGAGCAATTGCTGGATAGCCATCTTGTCTCATTAAGGCTTGCATAGTAGCAACAAAGGCAAAACTTGAACCTAAGTATGCTGGAATCTTGAAGTGGGTAAGAAGCATGTGGACTAATGTACCTACACCAGATGAAAGCAAGGCAATACTTGGATTGATTCCGACTAAAATTGGAACTAAAACGGTTGAACCGAACATGGCAAACAAGTGCTGCATTGAAAGCAAAATTCCTTGTCCAAGTTCAGGCTTTTCATAAACGTCTAAGATCGCATCATCATTATGAAATGTGTCTTTAGGCATCTTTTTCATTTTTTCCTCCTTGAAAACGACATTTGGATGACCTAAAGAAAAAACGACTATCTAAAGAATTACCTCTAAGATAGTCGTTTCTGTTTAAAACTATGCAAAAATAGTTTACGCGCAGACTTCCTTGATAGCCTCACAGGACTAAATTAAAGGTCATCACTTATATTTCTTTTTTATTTAACTAAGTTATAGTAAAAAAGTCAAGTGTGAAATTTGAGCTGTTCTAACTTGTGAGTTTGAAAGTTCACAAAAAATTTAAATATTTTATTTGTAAGCGATATCGTTGCTATAATACGGCTTAGAAGGGCTATTTGGCAATTTTTGATGAAAATGAACATAAATTAACTTTGACAAACATAAATGAACATATATAATAAAGATGTAATGAGTTGGTTAGCCAAATAGAATTAAGGTGAACAATGCTAAAAAGAGAACGATTAAGAAATATTTTAGAAATTGTGACTGATAGAAAGTTTGTGACCGTTGATGAATTGGCTAAGGCGTTGCAAGTTTCAGATATGACAATTAGACGAGACCTCAATGAATTGAATACGACTGGTAAAGTGATGCGAATTCATGGGGGAGCGCAAGTGATTTCTCAGCAAGATTCAGTTGAAAAGAATTATATGCAAAAAAGAGAAATCAACATTTCTGAAAAAAAAGCAGCTGCTGAAGTTGCAAGTAAGATTGTTCAAGATGGCGAAACGATATATGTTGGACCAGGAACGACTCTAGAGTTTATGGTTGCTAAGTTAAATCAAAGAAAATTACGGATTGTTACTAATTCTTTGCCTGTTTTTGAAGCAGCTAAAAAGAATACAAATAATTATGAACTAATTTTAATTGGTGGAGCATATCGTCGAGTTAGCGGAGCTTTCATTGGGGCATTAGCAAATAATCAGTTAAGAGGAATATCTTTTGATCGTGGCTTTGTTGGCGTAAACGGAATCAAGGAAACCTCAATGATGACTGCTAACTTAGAAGAAGGACAGACGCAAGGCTTGGGATTAAATCGCTCACGTAAAAAGTATGTTGTGGCTGATTATCACAAGATTAACCGCAATGACTTTTATGAGTTTTATCACTTATACGATGTTGATGGTTTGATTACAAGTCCTGGGCTTGATCCGGATATCGTAAAGCATTACAGCCAAATCACGACTTTATATCAGGGTAGTGAATAGCGAAAGGAGAACAACATGAAAGTTGTTATTGGTAGTGACAAAAAAGGTTTTGAATTAAAAGAAAAAGTTAAAAAGTATCTAGAAGATGGCGGCTATGAAGTATTAGATGTAACGCCAGAACCAGCAGAAGACTTTGTAGAATCTAGCTTAAAAGTTACGCATGAAGTCTTAGACCATGGTATTAAGAAGGCTATTATGTTTGATGAATATGGCGTTGGTTCAGCAATGGCATCAAACAAGGTTAAGGGCATGGTAACTGCTGATGTTAACGAAGAAAGAACTGGACACATGACTGCTATGCACAACGGGGCTAAAGCATTGGCAATTGGTAGTGGCATTGTTGGTGAAAAGCTTGCCGAATCAATCATTGATTACTACTTGCATACTGAATATGCAGGCGGACGTCACCAAGTTCGTTTAGACATGCTTGAAAAAATGATTTAGAGGAGGCTTGAAAATGTTTGATAATGATAGACCACAACCAGAATTTGTAGACCCAAAGATTGATAAACATACTGTTGTTGCATTAGGTAATGACCACATTGTTACGCCAATTAAGATGGCATTATCTGACCATTTGAAAGAAGAAGGATACCAAGTCTTAGACTTTGGTACTTATGACAACACTAGAACTCACTACCCAATGTATGGTAAGCGTGTTGCTGAAGCTGTTGCTGACGGCAGAGCTGATGTTGGTATTGTAATGTGTGGTACTGGTATTGGTATTTCAACTGCAGCTGATAAGAATGAAGGTATTCGTGCCGCAATGGTTGGCGATGTTGCTCAAGCTAAGTATGCTAAGCGTGAATTAAATGCTAACGTCTTAGGTATGGGCGGTATTGTTTTAGGAAGAGACTTTATTTTCTACATTGCTGATGCATTTTTGAATGAAAAGTATCAACCAACTGAAGAAAACAAGAAGTTAATCGAAAAGATCGATAGTATTGCTAAACCAAATCCTGACCAAAAGGACAATGAACACTTCTTTGACGAAGAAAACAAGAAGTGGGCTGAAGGTGTATATCACGATTAGTTAGAATGGGGTAATAACATGAGTAAATTAGAAGAATTTAGAAAAGCAAATCCCCAATATAAGATTTTAACTTTGGATGATCCATCTTTTAAAGAATACGGTGTACTCTACACTAATGACTTTAATTTAGATGATGTTTATAAGGTAATGGAGAAGGTTCCAATTCCCGAAACTGGCATGAAGTATATTGCTAACATTCCTGAACTAGCTGACACTTATACTATGCTTGCTGTAAAGCGTGATATTTTTGGTGAAATTCCAATTGATGCTGGTGTTACATTGGGTCACTCAGATACATTTACTGCATTTGAATATCACCAATGTTCAGAAGTAAACATTATGCTTGATGATGTCTTAATGGTGCTTGGTAAGCGTGAAACTTTGGAAGAGAAGCATTTTGTTGATCCAAATACTGAAGCTAGAATGTTCTACATGCCAAAAGGTACTATTGTAGAACTCTATAATGATACTCTTCACTATGCTCCAATTCAGATAACTAAGAAGGGCTACAAGGTAATTGTGGCTGTAATTCATGGTACTAACGCTGTTTTACCTGAAGGCGTTAAGAGTCTGAATCCACGCGTAGTTAAATGCGGAAAGTTCCAAGTCGTTCACCCTTCTCGTAAAGATAAGATTGAACAAGGTTATCAAGTCGGTTTAAGTGGGGATGTAATTAAAACAACTCCACTTGATGAATAAATAATAAGCGCAATAAACTACAATATTTATAAATTTCCCTCAACTTTTATTAATAGAAACTTATGGAGCATATAATTATATGCTCCATTTTTTTATGCAAAAATAAGTTCAAAATCATTTTTGAAAGCGCTTGTAATTTAACGAACAGTATTATATGATAATGGTGTAGTAAATGAACAATATCTAACATATAAAAAACAAAAGTAAAAGTTCATTTACAGATACTGGAAAGGTGGTTCATATGACAGTGGCAACTAGTTTATTTGCTCCTGACGCAGTTTTTACCAGCGACAAGACGAGTAAGGAAGAAGTCCTAAAAGAGGTCTATGGCAAATTATTAAAGGCTGGCTATGTAAAAGGAAATTTCCTTTCACATATTATTGAAAGAGAAGAGCATTATCCAACTGGAATTGACACTTCGCCAATTTCGAAAGAGTTGCCAAATGTCGCAATTCCTCATACAGAAGGCGAATTTGTAAATGCTCGTCTGATTGTTCCAATCGCTTTGAAACATCCAATTAAGTTTCAAAATATGATTGCTCCGGATGAAAGTTTAGAAGTTAAATTCTTATTTATGATTTTAAACAATGATCCGGAAGGACAGGCAAATGTCCTAGCACAGATTATGGGGTTCTTATCCACAACGCCAGTTGAAGATTTAATTAGGCTGTTTAATCTCACTTCAACTAAAGAAATATTTGATTTTATGAGTGAGAATTTTAAGCAAGAATAGGAAGATATTTTTTGGGAGGTATTTATTATGGCAAAGGAAGTTAAGTTATTAGCTGCATGTGGTGCAGGGGTTAACTCTTCTCACCAAATTAAGGATGCTGTTGAAGAAGAAATGAAGAAACGTGGACACAATGTTCATGTTGATGCTGTGATGATTAAGGATGTAAACGAAGATATGCTTAATCACTATGATGCATACTTGACTATTGCTAAAACTGATCTAGCATTTGAACCTAAAATTCCTTTAATTGAAGCAGGTCCAATTCTTTACAGAATTCCAGCAATGGCTCAACCTGTTTATGACAAGGTTGAAGAAGTAGTTAAAAAGGTAGAAAACGAATAGCAGTTATTCCTGGGGGAATAGAAAATGAACGCGATAATTGATTTTGCGAATGCTATCTTTAAGCCTTTAATTGATATGGGAGCACCAACAATCATGTTGGTTGTTCTTACTATTATTGCTCTATGTTTCAGAGTTAAATTTAGTAAGGCTCTTGAAGGTGGTATGAAATTAGCTATTGCCTTAACGGCGATCGGCGATGTTATGAACTTATTGACTACCAGTTTTGCACCAGCGATGAATCAATTCGTTAAGAATACTGGTATGCATAAAGATATCATGGATATGGGATGGGCACCACTTGCCACTATTACTTGGGGTTCTCCATATACCTTGTACTTCTTGTTAGTTTTAATTATCTTGAATGTTTTAATGTTGATCTTCAAGAGAACTAACACACTAGATGTTGATATCTTTGATGTTTGGCACTCAGCCTTTGTTGGTTTGTTTGCAGTATTCTGCGGCGCACCACTTTGGTTAGCAACTTTATTAATTTTACTTATTGGTTACTTGAAGATCGTCAACTCAGACTTAATGAAGCCAACATTTGACGACTTGCTAGATGCTCCATCAAGCAACCCTATGACTACTACTCACATGAACTATATGATGAACCCAGTAATCATGGTCTTCAATAAGTTCTTTGATAAGTGCTTACCATGGCTTGATAAATACGACTTTGACTCAGCTAAATTAAATGAAAAAATTGGTTTCTGGGGCAGTCGTTTCGCAATTGGTGTTTACTTAGGTATCTTTGTTTCATTACTTGCTGGCTACAACTTTACAACTGAACAAGGTTGGAAGACAATGTTTACTCTTTCCTTCACAGCCGGTGCATGTATTGAGTTGTTCTCAGTTATTGGTTCTTGGTTCATTGCTTCTGTTGAACCATTATCACAAGGTATTTCAAACTTCGCTACTTCAAAATTTAAGGGACGTACATTCAATGTTGGTCTTGACTGGCCATTCATCGCTGGACGTGCTGAAATTTGGGCAGCTGCCAATGTTTTAGCTCCAATTATGATGGTTGAAGCTATGGTTATTCCAGGCAACAGATTAATGCCTTTAGGTGGTATTATTGCCATGGGTGTTACTCCAGCCTTGTTAGTTGTAACTCGTGGTAAGATTATTAGAATGATTATCATTGGTACCATTGAATTACCAATCTTCCTTTGGGCAGGTACTTTAGTTGCTCCATTCGTAACTCAAGTAGCTCACCAAGTTGGTGCTAACATTCCTGCTCACACTTTAGTATCAGATACTACTATGGAAGGTCCTATTGAAAAATTCTTAGGTTACTTAGTAGGTAACGCTTGGAAGCATCAAGGAATGTTCATTGTTTATGCAATCTTAGCCATTGCTGCTTATATTTTAATCTTCTGGTGGTACTCAACAGAAATGAAGAAGCGTAATGCTAAATATGCAGCAGCTGCTAAAGAAGCATAGTTAATAATATTATTTAGAAACGGTAGAGATGATTTTTATGAAGACAAAGAAAGTTAGCCGCGAAGAAGAAGCACGACGTAAGCGAGTATTATATTGGACAATATTTGTAATTGCGATTAATATTCCACAACTTTTCTTTAAAAATATTTTTATTGAAGGCTTTGCAATGATTGGTACTATTTATGCCCTTTATCGCTTGGTGGTATTCGATAATAAAAAGAATCGTCTCAGCCGTAAATATTATGACTGGAAGGGCAGACCTTTAGACGCCAAGAATAAGAATTAAGACAGTTTAGAATAAGTTATTAAAAAAAGTTAAGATTTATATTTTTAGAAAAACCGCACGCAAAAAGAGATTGGAATTGAAACCAATCTCTTTTTATTTAGGGACAATAAATAATAAAATAAATAAATACTAATAAAAGCGTTTACATTAGACAGATTACATGCTAATATACATGTGTAAGCAAAAATAAATGTGGATTGTTACTAATACGATTAGGCAAAACCGCGAATTTTTAATACAGATGACTAACTGTAATCTCGTATTAAAATTCGTGGTTTTTTTATTTTTCCTGGAGGGGTGAGAGATGGAATACCGAATAGTTCAAATATTAAACAATAATGTTGCTATTGTTCATACCAGGAATAATAAACAAAACATTGTTATGGGAAGGGGTGTTGCTTTTCATAAGCAAAAAGGAGATTTAATCCAAGAAGAGAATGTCGACAAAATATTTGAGATAAGAGATAGAAATACCGTTAATGATTTAACAACTTTGTTATCAAACGTACCGCTAGATTTTGTAACTACAAGTTATGACTTAATTGATCAAGTGCAGGCAAAATATCATTTTGCTGCTGAACCTTACATCTACGTAACTTTAACAACACATTTATTTGGGGCGTATCAGCGCTTAATCAATGGCGATAATGATGTTAATTATTTACCAGATTTAAGTGATAACTGTCCAGTTGCTTACAAAATTGCGGATGACGTAATTAAGGGATTTAAAAGTAGTTTAGATATTTCTTTTCCAGAGTCAGAACATAAGAGTATCGCCCTTCACTTTATCAATGCTCATACTAGTGGAAGTGTTGAAGAAGAGAAGAGTCAAACAGAAAATGAAGAAATCATAAAAGTTGTTCAAAATGAGCTTGAAAGAAATGGAATATATCGAACGCAAAAAAATGCCAACGATTATGACAGATTGTTAGTTCATTTGAAGTATTTTATTAATCGGCTTAATAATCACGAGCCAGATAGTTTACCAGTTTCTAAAGGAATGATTGGAGAAATAGAAGCTAGTTATTCGAAGGCTTGGAGAATAGTTCAGAGAATAAAAGAATTAATGCAAGAAAAATTAGAAATAAAGTTATCGTTAAGCGAACAAACATATTTAACAATTCATATTCAGAGATTGATCTAAGGAGAATAAAAATGGACGCAGAAAATCAAATTACTAAAGAAGATATTTCAATGACTGGTTTTTCAATTGTTGCATATTCAGGGGATGCAAGAACTTACTTAATGCAGGCAATGGATAAAGCTAGTGAAGGAAAGATTACTGAAGCAAAAGAACTTGTTAAGAAGGCGGAGGAATCAATCAACTTAGCTCACAATGAACAAACTAAGCTCTTGAGTAAAGAAGCTGGAGGAGATGATATGGATGTGACCTTCATTATGGTTCACGGTCAAGATACATTGATGACCACAATGCTTTTGAAGGACCAGATGAAGACAATTATTAATCTTTATGAACGAGTAAATAAGCTCGAAGGAAATAGTATTGAATAAGTAGTTTAAAAATAAATGATTTTTAAACTTAGGATGAGGAGGAAGAAAAGATGAATGGTTTTACCAAAGCAATGGATAAAATGAAGCCAAAATTCGAAAAAATAGCGGCTAATCCATATGTTTCAGCAATTCGTGACGGCTTTATTGCTGCCATGCCAATTATTTTGTTTTCAAGTTTGTTTACGCTGATTGCATATGTACCAAACGCATGGGGATTTTATTGGCCTAAGGCAGTAGAAAATGCATTGGTTTTGCCTTATAGCTATTCAATGGGCTTGCTTGCTTTATATGTAACTGCAACTTGTGCGAAGAATTTAACTGATTATAAGAACTTAAAGCTTCCTAAGACAAACCAGATTAATCCAATGAACGTTATCTTAGCTGCTGAAATTTCATTCATTATTATTGCTATTAAAGTTGGTAAAAATGGATTAGATTTAACTTACTTAGGTACGCAAGGATTAATCGCTTCATATATTGTTGGTTTGATCGTACCTAATATTTACTATGCATGTGTTAAGAACAATGTAACTATTAAAATGCCTGATGTTGTACCACAAAACATTGCTCAAACTTTTAAAGACATTTTTCCAATGACTTTTTCAGTAGCATTATTCTGGTTGGTACAAATTGTATTAAATCAATTCTTTGGTGCAAATTTATCAGAATGTGTAGTAAAGGTTCTTTCACCATTATTCCACGCAAGTGATACTTATGGTGGTTTAGCATTAGTTGCTGGTGCGATGGCATTCTTCTGGTTCGTTGGTGTACAAGGTCCTTCAATTGTTGCACCAGCCGTAGCTGCAATTGAGACTACTAACGTTGGTTTGAACCAACAATTAGTTCATGCAGGAATGCAAGCAAGCCATGCTTTAACTATTAACTGTCAAGACTACGTTATGAACATGGGTGGTACTGGATCAACTTTCGTAGTTCCATTCATCTTCTTACTTTTAGCTAAATCAGCTCAAAACAAGGCTGCTGGTAAAGCCGCAGTTATTCCTGGATGTTTCTCAGTTAACGAACCTATTTTGTTTGGTGCTCCAATTATCATGAACCCAGTATTCTTCATTCCATTTTTGGTAACACCAATGTTCAATGTCTGTGCTTATAAATTCTTTGTTCAAGTTCTTCACATGAACGCTTTATACAACACTTTACCTTGGACTGTTCCAGCTCCAATTGGTATTATCGTATCTTCTGGTTTTGCTGGTTTATCATTTGTTTATGTAATTTTAACTTTAGTTGTTGATACTTTAATTTGGATTCCATTCTTTAAGTTCTACGACAACGATTTGTACAAACAAGAACAAGCTAAGCTTGCTGCAGAACAAGCTTCTGGCGTAGCTACTGCTACTGATGATTCAACTGCTAGCCTTGCAGCTACTGACAAAGAAGCTAAAGAAGGTATTACCAAAGATACTAACGTAATGGTTATCTGTGCCGGTGGTGGTACTTCAGGTATCTTAGCTAAGGCCTTAAACAAGATGGCTAAAGAACGTAATTTGCCACTTCACGCAGCAGCTCGTGCTTATGGTCAACACATGGATATTATTCATGATATGGACTTAATTATTTTGGCTCCACAGATGGATAGTATGAAGGATAACTTGAAAGAAATTGCTGATCATGACGGTTCTAAATTAGTCACTACTACTGGACGTCAGTACATTGAATTAACTCAGAAACCTGATTTAGCATTTAAGTTTGTTGTTGATAGCCTTGAAGGCAAGAATGAAGATAAGTAATTGAGGTAAAAATTAATGAAAGAATTTAAATTTCCAAAAGGATTTTACTTTGGCGGTGCAACTGCTGCTTACCAATGTGAAGGCGCAACAAAAGAAGATGGTAAAGGTGAAGTAATCTGGGATAAGTACTTGCGTGAACAAGGAACAATTAATCCAGATCCAGCTTGTGATTTTTACCACCGTTATCCAGAAGACTTAGAATTATGTAAAAAGTTTCACATTAACGCAATTAGAGTTTCAATTGACTGGGCAAGAATTTTCCCTGAAGGTGAAGGAAGAATTGAGCCAAGAGGTGTTGAATACTACCACAAGTTATTTAAGAAATGTCATGAAGAAGGCGTAGAACCTTTCGTAACGCTTCATCACTTTGATACACCACAAGCCTTGCAAGACAAGGGTGGCTGGCTATCACAAGAAATGTTAGATGCTTTTGTTGAATATGCTAAGTTCTGCTTTAAGGAGTATGCTGGCGAAGTTAGATACTGGATTACCATTAACGAACCTACATCAATGGCTGGTCAACAATATGTTGGTGGAACATTCCCTCCTGCATACAAGGATCAATTTGATAAGTGTTTTAAAGCTGAATATAACCAGAATCTAGTTCATGCCCGGATTGTTAATGCTTATAAAGAAGCAGGCTATACTGGCCAAATTGGTATTGTTCATGCTCTTCAAACTGTTTATCCAGCAACAGACAGCGAAGGTGACAAGCATGCTGCTGAATTAAAAGATGTTTTAGAAAATAAGTTTTATCTTGATGGAACGTTAGCTGGTAAGTATTCTAAGCATACGCTTGCTTTAGTAAAAGAGATTATTGATGCTAATGGTCAACAAATGATTGACATCAAGCCAGAAGATGAAAAAGTACTTCTTAAAGCTGCAAAGCAATTAGACTTTGTGGGAGTTAACTATTACTTCTCGAAGTTTATGAAAGAATATCATGGTGACACCGAAATCATTCATAACGGTACTGGTGAAAAGGGAACTGATGTCAACCGTATGAAAGGCGTTGGTGAAGAAATTCACCCGAAGGACTTGCCAGCAACTGATTGGGATTGGATCATTTATCCACAAGGGATGTATGATCAATTGAAGCGTGTTTACGATGATTATCCTTTAGTTCATTCAATCTATATTACCGAAAACGGAATGGGTTATAAAGATAAGTTTGAAGGCGAAGATAAGATCATCGATGATACACCAAGAATTGATTATCTAAAGCAACATATGGAAGAAGTAGCTAAGGCAATTGAAGCTGGTATTCCAGTCAATGGTTACTTTGTATGGTCACTGCAAGATATGTTCTCTTGGACGAATGGTTATTCAAAGCGTTATGGCTTATTCTATGTCGATTTTAAGACGCAGAAGCGTTATGCCAAAAAGAGTGCATATTGGTATAAGAAATTAGCTGAAACTCGAGAAATTCCTTCTATTGATTAAAAAAATCATTTGTAAAAGCTAAGTACTAAATGAAAGTACTTAGTTTTTTTGATGGAAAAGTTTAGAAGTATATATTAAGTTCAAGTAAACGTGCAGGTAAAAACCAGCCAAGCATTCAATGCTTAGCTGGTTTTGTTTAATTTAGATGGAACTTCCGAAGAATGTCAATTCCTTGTTTTTGATATTTATTGGGAATAAAACTTTTTCTCATTGCAATTTGCATGTATGCCCAGAGTTTTTGTCCTGAACGAAGACGAATTATGTGGAGATCCTTTTCCTCTTTAACGGAATTCTCCATTGCTAGAGCAATACCAACGTTTCTTTTAACTAAATCGATCATTAGCTTCATTGTTCGAGCCGTGTATAAAATGTTTGGAGTAAAATCGCCGAGCTTTGCCTCTTCTTCCAAACATTCTCTGGTTAAGTAACCTTTTTGTCTGGCCACAAACTTGCGGTTTCTTAATTCCTGGGCATCAATGACTTTTTTATTTTTCCAAGGATCATCTTTACCGGTAATGATAACTAACTCTGTTCTATCTAAATTACGGATAAAATAGGCAGGATCGTTGATTGGCACCATCCAAGAATAGATAGCAACGTCTACATCGCCATTATTTAAATCTTTAAATGCAGTCGCACTTCTTTCTAAGCGAGCATCTAACAGGTTAACAATGTCTTCTTTATAAAATTTTTCTATAATTTCAGGAATATAAATACTACCAGCAATCCCAGAAAAGGCTACTCTAATTTTTTTAATATTGGCGTGTTTAACGTCGTAATCGATACTTGCCATTTCTTTTAAAAGATATTTGGCTTTCTGATAAAGTAATTCACCTGCGGGTGAGAGTGTAATTCTACTTTTGCGATTCTTTTGAAAAATCAAGGGATCATCAAATCTATTTTGAAGTCGCTTAATCGCCATCGAAATTGTCGGTTGTGTAACGTTGAATGAATTAGCAGTCACGGTATAGTTCTGCGTTTCAACTAATTTGCAAAAATATAATAGATCCTTATCGTTCATATTATTATCTCTTTTATAAATATTTTTTATAAACTAATCTTTTTTAATTATAAGTTACATTTTTCACAATTGCAAGGAAGCTATGATATATGCGGTTTTATAGAGCTGAGTAGTTCAATTTTATTCACAATTACCCACTAGAAAAAGTTTATAAAGAGATATAAATTGCTATGTGTAAAGGATGAAACAAGTTTGTGAGGAGAAGAGCATATGGTGTATAAGACGAAAGTATCTTGGGATGCCACATATGATGTAATTGTAATTGGTTTTGGTGGCGCCGGAGCAGGTGCAGCGCGTTTTGCTGCTGATAATAATGCAAAAGTTCTTTTGATTGATGCTGCTCCTGAAGGAAGCGAAGGTGGTAATACTAGATATGCTGGCGGTGCTTTTGCTTGGGGATCAAATTTCGATCAACTGAAAGAATACTATAAGCAGACCTATTATCCATTTAAGTATGATGAAGAAGCTTTAGATACCTTTATCAAAAATGTAATGCAAATGAAGGAGTATTCAAAAAAGTATTTTGGAATTGAAGCTCAACCAACGGGTAGAAGACCAAATGGAGAATATCCAGAATATAAAGATGCAGCTTCTATGCAGTCTCAAAGTATGACTAAAGGGATGTACAATGGCGGATTTTGGAAATTGCTTCGTAAGCAAGTTTTTGATCGATTAGACAAAATTGATATTTGGTTTGAATCGCCAGCAGAGCACTTAATTCAAGATCCAGAAACTAATACAGTAATGGGTGCTGTTATTAAGCGAAATAATAGAGAAGTAAATGTTGCTGCTAAAAGAGGAGTTGTCTTAAGTCTAGGCGGTTTTGAAAATAATCAAAGTATGATTCAAGACTTTTTGGGTCAAGGTTCGCTTGCGCCAATTGGTACTTTGTATAACCGTGGTAAGGGAATTGATCTTGCTGTTGAAGCAGGTGCGCGATTATGGCATATGTCTAACTACGATTCACATGGCTTATCACTTAGACAAAATGAACCACGAGAAAAATTTGCTTACATGATTAATTGGAAGAGCTTATTTAATGGGTCAATTTTTGTGGCAGGGGATGATGGAACTCGTTACTTTAGAGAAGATGAAGAAGATCGTCATGGCTACAAGTACAATCATGGAAATTGGGTTATGATTCCTAATCAAAATCATCCACATATCATTATGGATCAAGCTCAATATGAGCAGCTTTCTAACGATCAGTCAGCTAAGGCAGATCAAATTAAAGAATTGATTTCATATGCAATTAAAGCTGATTCAATTGAAAAATTATCTAAAAAAATTGATGCGCCATATTTAAAGCAGGCAGTTGAAGACTTTAATTTCTTAACTGATGTGAAAAAACGAGATATGTTTTTGAACAGAAAAATTGAAACTATGAGATCTTTAAAAGAAGGCCCATACTATGCAATTCCTGTTCGTCATAATATTTTGCATACACATGGTGGTGCACAGAGAAATTCTAAATGTGAAGTAATTGGACTTGATGGAAAGGCAATTCCTAATTTATATGAAGCCGGAGAATTAGGAGACATTTTTGCCACTAAGTATTTAGGGGCCAATTCAATTGCTGATTTATTAATTTCAGGAAAGATTGCTGGAACTAATGCAGCAAAAATAAAGAATAACGTAGATCTTCCAGATGCTGTTACTAGCGCAAGTCAAGTTCATGAAGATTTAAAGAGTGATGCACATCAAGTTAAGATGCATTTTGAAGCTGGTAAAAATCAAGGAATTGGGTCAAGCGATCAAGGGATTAATGATCTTCCAATTGTTGTTCGTGTAACTTTAGATGAAAATCAAAACTTAAAGAATATCGAAACGCTTCAAGAAAAAGAATCTGGCGATTTGGGTGGTCAGGCAATACCAAAATTGACCCAAGAAATGCTCGACCATAATTCTGCTGACGTGGACTCAGTTTCTGGTGCAAGTACAACTAGTAGAGCATTTAAAGATGCTGTTAAACAAGCAATAGAGAATGCTCGTAAAAGCAAATAGCTTTGGTTAGGGGAGAAGATATACAAATGTTAGCAAAAGTAAATTGGAAGGGATTTATACTTCCAGTAATTATTGGATGTGTATTGTGGATCATTACACCTTTTAGACCGGCTGCAATAACACCAATTGCATGGCATTTATTTGCCTTATTTATTGCCACAATCGTGGCATGTATTACTAAACCATTACCGATGGTTGGTTCTACTTTGGTTGCTGTTACAATTGGTACGCTACTTCATATTTTTAATATTAAAGAAGTATCTGCATCTTTTGGGAATACGACTGTTTGGTTAATTGCAATGTGCTTGTTCATGTCTGCTGGATTTATTAGATCAGGATTGGGTAAACGTGTTGCTTATCTATTTATGGGGTCAGATCCAAAAGAAGGTACACAAAGAAAGTTAGGATCGTATTTGATTTTTAACGAGTACGAGGTAAATATTGTAACTTCAACTATGTTTTTAACTGGACTAGCTGGAAATATGGTTGCTTTAGGTATTGCAAAAACGCAAGGAATTACTGTCTCATGGATGCAATGGTTTTTAGCAGCAATTGTTCCAGGTCTAATTTCTCTAATTTTAGTACCATTTATTTTATATAAAATTTATCCACCAGAAGTTAAAGAAACACCTAATGCTAATGCATGGGCAAGTAAAAAGCTTGAAGAAATGGGAAAAATGACGCCTGCTGAAAAGATTATGGCTTGCGTATTTGTTTTGGCATTACTTTTATGGTTATTAGGATCAAGTATTGGAATTGATGCAACTTTAGTTGGTTTTATCGCAGTTTCAATTTTGTTAATTTCAGGTGTCATTACTGTTAAAGATATGATGGATCAAAAGGGTGCTTGGAGCTTGATTGTATGGCTATCAATTGTAATGCTTATGTCACAGAAATTAATGAAATTAGGATTTTTCCCTTGGTTCTCAAAGGAATTAGGTCTAATGCTTCATGGCGTTAACTGGGTTTGGGTCTTAGTAATTCTATTCTTGGTTTACTTCTATATTCACTATATGTTCCCATCTATTACTACGCAAAGTTCAGCCGTTTTAGCAGGTTTTCTATCAATTGCACTTGGAGCTGGTGTTCCAAAGCTAATGGCGGGATTAATGCTAGGCTTTGCAGGGTCGATCTTTTGTTCAACGACTCCTTATTCAGCTGGACCAGCTGCACTTCTTTCAACTACAGGATATGTAAAATCATCAGATTGGTGGAAATTGTCCGCAATTTTCGGTGTCTCTTTGAATATTGTATGGCTTGGCGGCGGTCTGCTTTGGACTAAAATAATTGGTTTTTGGTAAAAAAATAAAATATCAGCGGTGCATGTTATCGCTGATATTTTATTTTGTAATCTCAAATATTTCACCTAATCAATTGAATCATCTATGCTTAAAGTGAGAGTGTGTTTTTCATAGAAAAGAAATAGCTATGATTCAATTAGAGCAATTAGTTCAGAAAAATTTAGCTAAGGAAAAAGAAGGTAAAGTTGCAAGTTATATTCCTGCCTTAGCAGAAGTTAACCCTAAGCAATTAGGAGTAGCGCTTTATGATTTAGATGATGGCGAAATTGGTGAAGCTGGGCAAAGTGAAGTTCGATTTGCAATCGAGAGTATTTCAAAAGTAATTACCTTGATGCTTGCTATAAAGAAGATGGGGATCCAAGAAGTATTTAAGCATGTTGGATCTCGTCAAACCAGTTTTGCCTTTAATTCAATTCTTAATATGGAGATTGAAAAGGCCAAATATCCACTGAATCCGTTTATTAACGCCGGTGCTATTGCTACAACATCGATGGTAGTAAGTAAGACCGGAGAAGGAGCATTTGAGGAAATCTTATCATTTGCCCGTGATATTTGTAATGATCCTAATCTTTATTTAGATCAAATTATTTATCATTCTGAAAGACGGACTGGTAATCTCGACCGGTCACTTGCATATTATATGGAATCTAAAAATATGATGCTTGGAGATGTGGTAACTAGCCTTAATACGTATTTTAAGCAGTGCTCAATGATGGTTACAGCTCATTCTTTGGCTAATTTAGGTGCCGTTTTGGCAAATGGTGGGGTGAAGCCATGGGATAACAAGCGGATTATTTCTGATGAAGAGGCTAGATGTGTTAAATCGCTGATGATGACAACGGGCCTTTATAATCAATCAGGAACCTATTCGCGTTTAATTGGCGTGCCAACTAAGAGTGGGGTTGGTGGTGGTTTAATGTCAGCTGCTCCTCATAAGTATGGCATTGGTATCTTTAGTCCGGCCCTTGATAAGGATGGTAATAGTGTTGCCGGCCTTGATCTATTAAGAGATATTGTCGAAGGATTAGAATTGGATATTTTTGATTAGTTAAAAATTGGATAGAAAAAAGCTAAGCTACTCGCTATTTTTTGCGGGATGCTTAGCTTTTTTTGCTATAGGATTAATCTCCAATGATTAATTTAACTGGAAGTTTAAAGTTTTCATTTTTTTCAGGTTTATATCCATTAATCTGTTTAAGAAGTAATTCAATTAGTAAACTACTAATTTCTTCTATTGGTTGTTGAATGGTCGATAACTGAGGAAAATAATTTCGTATCAAATTCGTACCATCATAACCTATTAAATCTAAGTCTTGTGGAATTTTAATTCCTACTTCTTGAGCTGCTTCATAAGCAAGGATAGCTGTTAAATCATCAGTACAAAAAAGGCCATCAATAGGTTCATTTTGAAGTATTTTCTTTATTAGTTCTTTTTTTATAGTTGGTGACATTGTAAAAGAAAATGCATGTTCATGTGGAATTAAATTACATTTTTTTAATGTTGTAAAAAAGCCCTCAACACGGGCATCGGTCGGATTATGAGATCTGACATGGCTGCTTATAATATGGATATGTTTTGCGCCTTGATTTATTAAATATTTAGTTGCTTTAATTCCACCTTTAAAATTGTCAGAACTCACTACTGGAATATATGGTGCCAGATTTCTATCAAAGGAGACAATTGGCGCCTGTATATTTTTATATTCTAGGATATCTAGGTTATGGGTTCCCGAAATAATTCCGTCTACTTTATTGGCAGCTAGCATATCTAGATATCTTTTTTCTTTATCAGGACTATTCGCGGAGTTACATAGAAAAACTCTGTATCCTTTTTCAAATAGCTTTGATTCTAATTTTGAAATTAATTCGCCAAAGAATGGGTGAGAAGTATCATAAAATATTAAGCCAATAATATGAGTTGCTTTTCCTCCAAGTGATCGAGCAATGTTGTTAGGCTGATAGTTTAATTCTTTGATGGCATTATTTACTTTTATTTTGGTTGCATTTGATATATATCCTCTATTATTAAGGACTCTAGAAACTGTTGTTGGAGATACACCAGCTTTTTTTGCAACATCAGTTAATTTAATCATAATGGGTTCCTCTCATAATTAAATATTGAACCAATTTTTACTCAAAAGCAAGCGCTTACTATAATGAATTTATGCTATCCGCATGCCAGTATACTGTTTTCTTAGGTTGATATACGTAACTAATTTAGGAATTTATAAGCGGCTTTTATGTGAAAGCGGTTGACATACTATGAAACAAGACTATGATTGTAGTTGCAGAAAGCGTTTACAGTATTAATGCTTAGGAGGAAAATAATGGATCATAAACAAGTAGCTAAACGTATTTTAAAATACGTTGGGCAAGATAATATTCAAGCAGCAGCGCATTGTGCTACGCGTTTAAGATTGGTTTTAAAGGATGATAAAAAGATAGATCAAAAGGGATTAGATAATGATCCAGATGTAAAAGGTACTTTTGAAACCGATGGTCAATATCAAATCATTATTGGTCCTGGGGATGTTAACAAAGTTTATGATGAAATGGTTAAGATAGCCAATTTGAAAACAGCAACTACTGATGATTTAAAGAAAGTTGCTGCGAATAAGAATCATAACGTTATATTGGACTTGTTTAAATTATTATCTGATATTTTTATTCCAATTATCCCAGCTTTAGTTGCTGGTGGTTTATTGATGGCTTTGAACAACGTTTTGACAGCACAACATTTATTTGCTGCAAAATCATTAGTTCAAATGAATCCTCAATTGAATGACTTTGCTAACTTTATTAATATGCTAGCATCAGCACCGTTCACTTTTTTACCAGTGTTAATTTGTATGTCAGCAACTAAACGCTTTGGTGGCTCAAGAATTTTAGGTGCTACTATGGGCTTTGCTATGGTAATGCCACAATTGATTAGTGGTTATGCTATTTCTACTACTCCGCATATTCCTACCTGGAACTTCTTTGGTTTGCATGTAATGCAGGCAGGTTATCAAGGTCAAGTTTTACCTGTCTTAGGTGTGGCATTTATTTTGGCGAGTGTTGAAAAGTTTTGTCATAAGCATTTGAAGTCAGCAATTGATTTTACTTTTACGCCAATGATTGCAATTATTGTAACTGGATTTTTAACTTTTGCAATAGTTGGTCCCGTTTTAAGAACTTGTAGCGACTGGATCACTAATGGAATTATTTGGTTCTACAACACGACTGGTTGGTTTGGAATGGGACTATTTGGTTTATTCTATTCAGCCATTGTTATTACTGGTTTACACCAAACTTTCCCAGCAATTGAAACTCAACTTTTAGCTAATATTTCAAAAACTGGTGGTTCATTCTTCCTACCTGTAGCAGCTATGGCTAATATTGGTCAAGGTGCCGCAACTGCTGCTGTATGGTTGACTTCAAAAAATAAAAAACAAAAATCATTAGCAGGCTCATCAGCATTTTCTGCAATGCTTGGTATTACAGAACCAGCTATCTTTGGTGTTAACTTAAAAATGAAGTATCCATTTATTTGTGGAGCCATTGCTTCTGGTATTAGTAGTGCAATATTAGGTTTATTCCATGTTCTTTCCATCTCAATGGGACCTTGTTCATTAATTAGTTTTATTTGTATTAAACCAGGCTTTATTCCTCAGTTTATGTTAGGGATGATTATTGACTTAATCGTGGGATTCTCAATAACATACATTTATGCCAAGAGATATAATGCAAAACATCCTGTTGAAGACGATACAGTTGAAGAAATTGATGTTAATGATGAAGTAATTACTGCACCCATCAGTGGTCAAGTTGAATCTTTAAGAGATACTAAAGACAAAGTCTTTTCATCAGAAATGATGGGAAAAGGAGCTGCTATTATTCCTGAATCTGAAAACGTGGTTGCCCCAGCAAGTGGTGAAATAACTGTAGCTTATCCTACTGGACATGCATATGGAATAAAAACTGATGACGGAGCTAATATTTTAATTCATTTAGGAATTGATACAGTAAATTTGAAAGGTAAAGGATTTTCTAGCAAGGTTAAACAAGGAGATAGAGTAAATAAAGGTGATCTTTTAGGAACGTATGATTTTAAGTTAGTTGAAAAAGAAGGTTATGATCCAACAGTAATGGTAGTTGTTACGAATAATGCAGATTATGCTGAAGTTAAGAGAGTTACTGGTAAAGAAGTAAAGGAAAATGATAATTTAATTGCTTTAACTGAACCTTCTAAAGGAAAAACATCAGTTGCAACAGCTGATCCAGTTTAGGAGAGAACAATGAAATGGTGGCAAAATTCAGTAATTTATGAAATTTATCCTAAAAGTTTTTATGATACAAACGGTGATGGTATCGGAGACTTAAAAGGTGTGGAGAAAAAATTACCATATCTTAAAGAACTGGGAATAGACGCAATTTGGCTAACACCTATTTATTTATCTCCACAATTTGATAATGGGTATGATGTAGCTGACTATCGCAAAGTTGATCCAATGTTTGGAAGTAATGATGATTTGAAGGAACTTATTCGAAAATCCCATGATTTAAATATTAAGATCATTCTTGATATGGTTGCTAATCATACTTCAGATCAATGTGCTTGGTTTAAAGAAAGTAAGAAGTCAAGAAATAATTATTTTAGTGATTTCTATATTTGGAAAGATCCAAAGCCAGATGGAAGTGAACCCAATAATTGGGCAGCTAGTTTTGGAGGTTCTGCTTGGACTTATGTACCAGAAAGAAAACAATATTACCTTCACTATTACGCCTCTCAACAACCAGATTTAAATTGGGAAAATCCAATTGTACGTCAATATATATATGATGCAATGCGTTATTGGAAGGCTCAAGGAGTTGATGGTTGGCGCTTGGATGTAATTACACAAATTTCTAAAGACTTAACCTTTAAAGATGCACCAAGAGTTGTCGATAGAAAGTATGTTCCATTAAAAAATACCAGCGGACCGCATATGCATCAATATATTCACGAATTAAATCAAGAAGTATTAAAGCCATTTGAAATGATGAGCGTAGGCGAGGCACCGAATAGTAGTATCAAAGAAATTCTAGATTTAACAAGTCCTAAAAGGCAAGAGCTTGATATGGCATTTAGTTTTGAACATATGCGAATAGATAAAGCTGCTAAAGAAAATGGTGCTCTTGCCCTTAAACAACCAGATTTCTTACAATTAAAAAAAGTTTTATCTAAAATGCAATATGAGCTTAATAATAAAGCTTGGAATGCTTTATATTTTGAAAATCATGATCGTTCAAGAATACCTTCGCGTTGGGGAAATGATACAAAGTATCGTTATGAGAGCGCAACGGCATTTGCGACTATATTACATGGATTAAAAGGCACGCCATTTATTTTTCAGGGTGAAGAAATTGGAATGACCAATCCTAAGTATTCAGTGGAAGAATATGAAGATATTGATCTTAAAAATAAATACCAGGAACAAGTTAAAACAAAGCATTTATTAAATGCTAATGAATTTTTAGCAATAGAACATAAAATAGCACGTGATAATTCCCGTACTCCTATGCAATGGAATGGTGAGAAAAATGCAGGTTTTACAACAGGAATACCTTGGTATAAGATAAATCCAAATTATTTTAGGATAAATGTTGAATCAGATAAAGCTAGTGAAAAGTCGATTTTTAAGTATTATCAACGTCTCATAAAGTTACGTCATAATGAAGAAATATTAACAAAAGGTAATTATGAAGAATTACTTAGGGATGATAAAAATATTTTTGCGTATAAACGAAACTTGAATAGAAAAAGTTGGCTAATTATAGTCAATATGACGGATAATATTTTGTCATTAAAATCATTAGAAGCTGATTTGAAAAGGTATTCAAAAGTAATTTTGCATAATTATAAAGGCAAAATTACAAACAATGAATTTAAACCATATGAGGCATGTATCTTAGAAAAAAGGTTGTAAACTAAATTAAGAGTATGCAGGATCCGTAATGATCCTGCTTTTTTGGAGAAAAATGTTAAAGATAGATAATAATAAAAATCAAATATTATTTCATTTGTATAACACTCAAATTTCTTATGTGATAGAAATAATTGATGGAAAATTTGTGACAAATAGATATTTTGGCCCTAAGCTACCATATTTTTCTGGCAGTACTTCGTTAGATAATGGAAAGCATGCTTTTTCCATTTATCAGCAGGAAGATGCTTTTTCAGTTTCGAGTCTGCCATTAGAATATAGCGTTTCACAATCAGGTGACTATCGTGAAACTAGTGCTGAACTCAATGATAAGTTCAATCTGCCAATAATTGATATGAAATATGTGCGATATGATCAAGAAAAGGTTGAACTTTCAAGTTTACCCCACATAAGGCAAGCCAAAGGGAGTAGCTTAAATATACATTTGATAGGTAATAATGGTAGGTTGGCTATTACAATACATTATTTTTTACTGAATGATTTTCCAAGTATTATACGTTGGATATCGTATAAGAATATAGGCAAATCTCTGATACATATAAAAAAAGCTGATAGTTTACAACTAGATGTGCCTAATAGAGAATGGAAAACGTTAAGTTTTTATGGAACGCATGCAAGTGAATTCATACCATCAATAAAGCCAATTTTTGATGGAAAGGTTGAAATTAATAGTACAAGAGGTAGTAGTAGTCCGCAACATCAGCCTTTTATTGCATTGATCGACAAGAATTTTACATTAGATAGAGGTAAATTTATTAGTTGTAATCTTATTTGGAGTGGAAATTTTAGAATTAGTATTGAGAAAGAACAAGAAAACTATGTAAGATTAAACGCTGGTGTTAACAATAAATTATTTAATTATACTTTGAGACCTTCTGAACAGTTTATTACTCCGCAAGCAATTATAACAACTGGGCAAAATGGATTAGGAGAAATGAGTAGATTATCTCAAGAAATAATAAGTAATTACATTGTGAATTCGAGAATCCAACAACCATTAATAGCTCTTAATACTTGGGAAATGTCATATTTTGATGTTACAGAAAAGAAGTGCATAAAAGCTTTAAATCAAGCCGAAAAGATTGGAGCTAATTTGTTAGTAATTGATGATGGTTGGTTTAATAATAGAAACTCAGAAAAAGGACAATTGGGGGACTGGATACCAGATTATAATAAATTCCCAAATGGTTTAAAATATATTGCTGAGCTAACCCATAAAAAAGAAATGAAATTTGGAATTTGGATTGAGCCCGAAATGGTTACTACATCAAGTGATTTATTTAAGAAGCATCCAGATTGGGTTTTAGGCTTAGATTCTGTTGAGAGAGCTTTATATAGTAGAAATCAGCTCGTTTTAGATTTAAGTAAGAAAGAAGTGCAGAATTACTTAATTAATATAATAAGCAACTTAATTATTGAGAACAGAATTGATTATTTAAAATGGGATTTCAATCGTCAACTAGCACCTATTTTTAGCCAAGGAAGAAGTGCATTAGATCAAGGAAAAGTTGGCTTTGATTATATTTTAGGCTTGTATCGTATATTAAGTTCTCTTAGAGAAAAATTTAAGAACTTAATTATAGAAAATTGTGCAGCTGGTGGCGGAAGAATGGACCTGGGGATGGTATACTTCACTGATCAAACTTGGATTAGTGATTTAACTGACGCTTTGGGTCGTTTTAGAATAATTACTAATATGGCTACAATTTATCCGATTAGAATTTTTTCATCCCATTTTTCAAAATCCCCTAACGAACAAGATGGAAGAATATTACCGATAGAAACTAGATTAGTTCTTTCTTCATTAGGATCCTTGGGTTTTGAATTAAATTTAGAATTAATGGGTGAAGATCAAATTGATAAAATTAAGTCTTACGTAAAAAAATATAAAGAAGAATATAGCTTAATGCATGATTCTGTATGTTTACCGTTAACGCCATTAAGAGAAAAAGCTACGATGCCAATGGCCATTATGTTAAAAGATGCCAAAAAGATTGGGGTTATATATTCGTACGGTGCAACAGATGCTGTTCATATCCCTCGATGGCTACCACTTATTTTTTTAGATAATAAGTGTGACTATAAGGTAAATGATGACTATTCTTGTTCAGGTGTTGAATTAAATAATGCAGGATTAACTATTTTCCCAGTTATAGGTGATTTTTGTGTTGATGTTGAATATTTAAAAAAAGAATAGGAATCTGACTAATAAATTTTCTAGAAATAGAAGATTATTAGTTTAAAAGTGATTTATAGAAAGAATATATTGATCTAAAAAAGCTAAGTATTATCTTAGGTGCTCTTGGTACATGTGCCATACGTATCGCAAAAGCTTACGCAATAATAAAAAAAGCTAATCACAATGATTAGCTAAACTCAAAAGTCATCTTAAGTTACGATTGGAGTTAGTGACTCGCACTCACTAGCTCCTTTTCTTTTAAAATTATACACTAAAAAGTTCATTTTTGGTATGAAAGTGTATGTAAAGCTCATTTTTGATCCTATTTAAGTGGTAAAATAATAAAAAACATTAATGGAAATAGGAGTAAAAATGAAAAAGTACGCAAAAGCAATATATTGGGGATTACCAATTAGTTTAATCCTTGCTATTTCAATTATTTTGCATTTAGGTTGGATCAATGCCTTTGATAATTTCTTTGAAGGATTAGTTCATATTGTGCCTAATTTAAAAGGTCTAATGCTAAAGATTACATTTTTAGCTGATACCAAGGTTGATTTAGTTTGGATGGTGCTGATTGCCGTAATTCTATGGTTTAGAAAACAACGTCCTCTTGCAACTAACTTGGTTTTAACAATGATTACTGGGGATGCAGTAGGTTGGGTAATTAAACACTTAATTCAAAGAGCACGTCCAGTACAACACTTAGCAGTTGATGACGGTTTTAGTTTTCCAAGTGGCCATACCTTAGGAATGGGAATGATTGTAATTTGGATTATTATGGTTCTCTTGCCAGTTGTCTTGAAGGATAGAACTAAACGTTTTTGGATTGATTTTCTTTTAATTGTTTGGTTAGTCATTGTAATGATTTCTAGAGTATATGTGTATGCTCACTATCCATCAGATGTTTGTGGCTCCGTTGCAATTGCCTTAACTTGGGTTGCTGTCATGCAATTTGTGTTTGAAAAGATTAAGCAAACGATAAATAAATAGTAAACAAAATAGGGTTAAGCGTAAATGCTTAACCCTATTTGTGTGAGTAGTTTTATAATTATATTTCTGATTAAGTTAATAGAAATTTATTTAGTCAAATAATGTCCAAGGTTGACTTGGTCTGTCATACAGATAACCTTTTTGCCAGTTCCATTCTGGATGCTGTTTCATAAAGTTTTTTGCATCAAATGGCTCGCCATCGGCTCTGCCAAAGATGCCCCACATATTCAAGCTTTGAATATCAGTAGCATCTGCGCATTTACCATCGCATGAGCCACCTGGGAAGAATGGAACATTCCATACACCATGTGGATCATCAGCATAATATTGTGGATCAACATCGTAGTGAGCACAAATATTACGTGAAGAAGGACATTGATAACCAAGATATGGGTCATATTTATCAGCTAAAATCTTTTTAGCTACTGAATCGTCAATTGTGCCTGATACTTCTGGCAATAATTGCTCAAAGCGAGCCCGGCGAGCACCAGTTTGCTGGCGAGTGTCATTATAGCCGTTGTCGACACACTCAAGATTGCGAATTCGAGGATTATGACAAGCATTGCAGCCATAGTAGAAACCATCAGTTGATTCTAGTAATTCTTGATTCTTTAATCCTTGCTCATAACGGGCAATTTCACCGGTATTAATATTGCAAAGAAGCCAAATATTAGCGTAGCCACCGTTATTCCCTTCATTGACTAGTTTTACCCATTGGTCAATATTATTAGCATATTGAGTAGCTTTACGAGCCCGGATAAATTCTGGCATCCCGTTTACATCATAACCAACAAATCCAGCAATAGTGGTTTCAGTAATGCCAAGACCTGCATCTGTTACGTAAAAGTCGGTCATTGAATCGATGTAGCCAGGAACGGTTTGCATCTTAAAGGCATGACCATTAGTTGGGTGAACTTCTTCGCAAACGTTGAAGTATTGTCCACTCCAAAAATCGTCAAAACTTTCGTGAGCAATGACAGGTTTTCCATCCCGCGTAGCAGATCCAGTTGCAACAAAACCAGAGCAGTGTGATCCGCGTGGACCTTGAGGTGGATTGTTTGAGTAGTTAGCTGCAACTTGTGGCCACCAATAGCCGGTTAACTCCATCCAATCGTTCCAGCTCCAGTTTTAGCACATGTTACTTGGTATTTAACTTTACTTGGGAAACCATCTTACTTTCAATCATTGTAGCAGCTGTAACTGCCATTCTTTATCTATTCTTGGGTAAAAAGAGATTGGCAAAGATTGGCGATATTCCTACTGCAATTAGGGAGCAGAAGAATCATCAAGACGCTAAGAAACAAAATTAATTTTTTTGAAGTATATTTCAATTTTTAGCAATTTATGTGCTGAAATGAAGTATACTTCATTTTTTTATGAATTTAAGGCAAATTTGAAGTATAATTCAAGAAAATAATTTAGAAACAAAAATACGCCATTTCTATCTAATTTAAATTAGGTAAGAAATGGCGTTTTTTGTTAGTTATTAGAATTTAAGAAAAAGCGACTATATAAGCATTATAATTTCTCAAATAAAGGTATTTTTTCCTGAGATTTTACATCGAACAATCCTTTATCAGAAATTTTTATTTGAGGAGAAACCAATAGAGACAGTGTTGAAAATGACATAATTTCGTTTGTATTTTTATATCCTAAGTCTTGCAGAGTATGTCTAATGTTACTAATTTTTTCTCCTAATTTTGTCATTGGTTCATCACTAACAACTCCGCCGATAGGTAATGGAGCATCTTCTATGATTTCGTCTCCTTTAGCAACCACATAACCACCTTGTTCATCTATTAATTGATGTTGTATTTTTAGCATAGCCTTAATGTTTGTTCCCATTATCATTATATTGTGGTGATCATGAGCCCAGGTGGCTCCAACAGCACCGTCTTTAGAAATTCCGCGATCTACTAGTCCTAAAGTGTAGTTACCATTGTTTTTGCCATAACGGTCTTGCACCATAATAAGATTTAAGTTTGCTTTTTTCCATTGCACTTCATGATTTTTAACTTCTAGTTTTACTTTAATATGATTGGTAAAAGTTCCAACAGGATTAATTTGGATTACATTGGCAACTACTTGACCATTGTTAATCAGATCAGTTTTTAATTTGAAATCATTGATTTCTAGTTTAGGAGCTTTAACTGATGATCTTAGAGAAGGCAAGAATTGATAATCAGATTTCTTAAATTTGTTTTCTATAGGAAGGCCATTTTTGTATACGGTATTAATAGATAATGTTCTAGGATTGTCTAGAATTATAAAATCAGCTATTCTTCCTGGTGCAATACTTCCGCGATCCCATAAACCCATATGTCTTGCAGGAGTATATGTTGAAATATAAATTGCTTGCTCTGGGGTCATTCCCATATCAATTGCTTTCTTTACTAAAGCATTTAAGTGGCTATGAAGAAGAGTATCAGGCATTGAGTCATCTGTTACAAGAGCAACATGTTCGAAAAAGTCATTTTTAATGATAGTGTCAATTACATCTTGATGCATAGACTTTAGTTGGACTTCTACAAACATTCCATTGCGAACTTTTTCTTCAACTAGTTCGGCAGTTTGTTGAGTATGATCAGTTGTAATGCCAGCATAAATGACCTTTGTTAAGTCTTCTCCAGTGTAAGCTGGAACGTGACCTTCAAGTGGCATTGTAGGGTGGATGTTTCTACACGTTTTTATTATTTTCTTGATTAAAGTATTATCAGGGGAAGTCATACCTTTAAAGTTCATTACTTCACCCAAACATATGAAGCGGGGATCCTTTAATAGCTCTTTAACTTCATCGGGCCCAATTTGACCACCAGTAGTTTCCATATGTGAATTAGTTGAAGGAACTGATGATGGTATTCCGAAATAGATGTCTATTGGAGAGGGCTGATTAATAAAATTTTTAAGACCTTTTATACCAGCGACGTTAGTAATTTCATGATCATCTGCAATAATTGTCGTTGTACCATATTTTCCAATTGTTTGTCCCATGATTTCTGGTGTTGTCATTGAACTATCAATATGCATATGAGCATCAACAAAGCCAGGAATAAGATATTTACCTTTCAGATCTATAACTTTTTTAGCTGTAACGTTAGCTAGATTATCGCTAATCCAATAAAATTTATCATCTTTTATAGTTACATCGCTGTGAATGAACTTTTTCAAGAAGACATTGAAAACTTGAGCGTTTTTAATTAATAAATCTACCTGTGTCATGTGTTGCTCCTTATAAATAAAAGAGTTGGTAATTCCAACTCTTTTATAATGTTTGCGTTAAAAACTAATTATTCATTATCTTGTTCCATTGGTTTATCCATTTGGAAATATGGCTGTTAACATAGAAAAAATCAATGGTTTTAGCACGTTTAGCTACATCACCGTAAGTTTTATTAGCTGCCTCTTTTTTGCTTAAATTAACTTGTTGATTAACAGGAGCGTTATTAAGTGATTTAGTATTAGCAACTTTCTTTTGCACTGATTCGCTTAAACGGTAATTAATATATTGATAAGCTGCATTCGTATTTTTACTATTTTTCAAAATAGAAACATTATCATAGTTAGCATAAGTGCCAGAAGCTGGTACGAAATATTTTAAATCAGGATTAGTTGCTTGAAGCATTCCGACAGCATAGTCACCTACAACTGCAGCACTAATTTCTCCAGTCTTAAACATATTACTTAAATCAGAACTTTGAGTATAAGTTTTTACGATGTTAGGTTTTAATTCCTTCATTGCTTTAAATGCGGCAGTACCATCATCTTTAGTAACTTGGGTACCAGCATGATCTCCAGCAATATATAGCATAGCAGGGCCAAATGTAGTAGTCATATCTGGAACGGATATTTTTTGCTTGAGCTTATCAGACCAAAGATCGTTCCAATCTTTAATGTTTACTTTTTTAGGATTATAAATAATTCCTACACTATTTACTGTATAGGGAACAGTATTGGTTTTCTTAGCTAATTGCTGTTGATCTTTAGATAGATACTTGAAATTTTTGATTTTTGAAAAGTTTAGTTTTTTAAATAATTTCTTTTTTGCTCCTGTAACAGCATTATTTTGAGCGAGTTCAATAACATCGACATTAGAGTTGGGATTATGTTCTATTTGAGTTAGTCGAGTTGAACTGTCTCCAAATTGAGTTGAGACTTTGACGTTATATTTTTTTGAGAAGGGATTTAAAACATCTGAGCGCATTTGCTTAGTAGATAAGCCAAAGGTTGAAACTACCAATTTCTCACTTGATTTTGATGAACAAGCAGAAGTACCGATTGCAATACCAGCAGTAATTAAGATAAGGGACCAAAGATAAAACTTTTTGAATTTCATGATATTCCTTTCTGAAAATAAAATTCAATTATTCTGATAGAGGATGAAGATGTTTAGCTGGGAGAGTGAGAGTTACTGTATCTCCTGAACTGCGCATCTTTGCTCTAGCTTCTTCAACTTGAAAAATTCCTAAATCACTTGTAATTGTGTATTTAAAACTTTGTCCCAGATATTCACGAGATGTAATAGTTCCTAAGAAAGAGTTTTCTGAATGATTATCTTGATCAAGAAGAATATTTTCTGGTCGAATGGTTAAAATTTTGGCATTGCTGTTTGATTCTTTTGTGGTTAGCAAAGTGTTTTTAACTAGAATATGATGGTCGTCGTTTCTTTCATTAGAATTTATAGAAATGAAGTTATCGTAACCTATAAAACGAGCTACATATTCTGTACGAGGGTGATGAAAAATATTTTGCGGAGTATCGTATTGCTCGATGTGACCATCTTTCATAATTAAAACTTTGTCAGAAATTGCGAAACATTCTTGCTGATCATGTGTAACGAAAAGAACAGTCATTTTTAACTTTTGCTGTAAATTACGAATTTCTTCTCTCATTTTTAAACGTAATTTTGCATCTAAGTTGCTTAGAGGTTCATCCATCAATAATAATTGTGGATTTGTAACTAAAGCACGTGCTAAAGAAACTCTTTGTTGCTGCCCTCCTGAAAGTTGAGCAGGGTATTTTTCCTTTAACTGATAGAGTCCTGTTGTGTTAAGGATTGAAGTAACTTTATCTTTTATTTCATCTTTAGAGACTTTATGCATTTTTAAACCAAAAGCAACATTATCAAAGACATTTAGATGAGGAAACAGAGCGTAGCTTTGAAAAACCATCCCAAAGTTTCGTTTATAGACTGGAATATTTGTAATTTGTTTACCATTGAGTAAAATTTGTCCCTTACTTTCTGGAATTAAGCCAGCAATAATTCGTAATGTTGTAGTTTTACCACATCCAGATGGTCCTAATATTGAAACTAAATCACCGTCTTTTATATTGAAAGAAATATTTTTTAAAATGTTGTTTTTTCCATCGTATGACTTAACTAAATTTTTAATTTCTAAATTTGCCAAAATAATACCTCTATTTAGTAAGACTATTAATCCCAATTGCTTTTTCGACTAAGACCATCATTAAAGCTGTAAAGATCATTAAAAGAACGGAGATAGCTGAAACTGTTGGATCATAATTGTTTTGCAGATAATTTAAAATTGCTGGCGGAAGCATTGTTAGAGAAGGACCATTCATAAACAATGAAATTGGAATGTTGTTGAATGAGTTAATAAAACACAGCATAAAAGCCGCAATAATACTGGATTTAATATTAGGTAAAACTATTAAGAAAAATCCTTTTCTTGGTGAGCATCCATATATCCAGCCCGCTTCTTCTATGTGTTTATCCATTAATAGCATGCTGGCTGTAACTAGGCGAATTACGTAAGGTAAACATAGTAAGAAATGACCTATAACTAGACCTATAAAGACTGGGATTCTTAGAGTAACAACTACGGCTTGATATAGGGCAAAACCAATAACAATTTCTGGGATTAATGTAGGGCTGAGGAAAAATGATTGAAACCAAGCGGCATGTTGAATATGAAATCGAGTTAGTGCATAAACAGCTGGAATACCAATTAACAAAGCTAAGCTACTAGCTAAAAGAGCCACTATTAAACTTGATTCAAAACCAGAAATAAAGTCAGGTTGCTGAAAAATATTCGCATACCAATTAAAAGTGAAACCTTTTATAGGTAAAGAAATTGAACTCTCAGTATTAAATGACGTAATAATAACTAGAATTAAAGGAATCAGTAATAACGCTAATATGATAAGTGAAATAGCAGTTAAAACTTTATTTTTTCGATCAAGCATGGCTAGGTCTCCTATCTAAAAAGTAATTTATTTTTTTCATAATCCACATAGATAGTGCAGAAATAATAATTAAAATTAGAGCAATTACGCTAGCTTTTTGCCAATTACCTAAAGTCATTGCTTGTTGGTAAATTAATGTAGACATAACCAAATGACGATTCCCTCCCAAAATTTGAGGAGTAGTATAAGCTGTCATTGTTCCTGCAAAAACCAAAATGCAGCCTGTGAAGATTCCTGTCGTTAACTGAGGGATTATTATTTTAAACAAAGTTTGTAATGGAGTAGAGCCAAGTACAGCAGCAGCTTCTTCCACTTCTAGATTGAGTTCAGAAATATTACTAGTTAATGTGATGATCATAATTGGTAAAAATAGATAAATGGATCCGATTATGATTGCTAGATTGGTATAAAGCAGTGACAAGGGATGATTAATTAAATGCAAATTTAATAAAAATTTGTTTACTATGCCATCTCGTCCTAGGATGATAATCCAAGCAAAGTTTCTGACAACTGCGTTAGTTAACATTGGAAATAAGATTAGGATCATTAAAATTTGTTTAATGGATTTTTTCTGACGAGCAATCCATAGAGAAATGGGTAACCCTAAAATTAAGACAAGGATAACTGTTACGATAGCTATAAAAAATGTTCTTCCAATTATTTGCCAATTATAAGTATTCCTTAGGAATGTAGAATATAGTCCCCAGAAACCATATCTAGTTTGAAATGTAGGAATAATGATTTGAATAATGGGAAAAAGTGCGAATAATAAAACTCCCATAAAAGCTGGAAGAAGTAACCAAATGACTGATTTTCGATTCATTTTTAACCTCCGATTTGTCTATTAGCTTAAATGATTGTAAGTCTAAAGTCAATGATAAATACGAATATTATTAAACATATGCTTGTCTAAAGATTGCATTTATGCATAAATAAAGCTGATAAAATTTTTTAATAATGAATAAGATAAATAAAAACACGAACATTAAAAAGGAATAATGTTTTTGTAAGATATAGCATTACTATAAATAATTGGATATAAAAAAACTGATATACCGGCGTTGTGATTATAACGTCTGCATATCAGTGCTGATTTTTTATTTTAGATTTTAATTTTGAAAATTATACACAAAAATATAAACGCATTAGTTTTTATGCGAATCATACATAGCAATAATTTTTTCTAATTCTTCATTGGGAATCAGTTTCAAATTTCTAACAAATTCTGTAGCTTGTTCCAAAGTACTGCCATTATTCAGTTGATTTTTGAGAATAATTTTGGCAGAATCTATTTTTCCTTGCTCTAATCCCTGTTTAATACCGTGCTGTATTCCTTGCTCATAGCCTGCTTTTCCTGCAGCTTGTTCTCGTTCTAGCATTCTTGTTTCGTAAAGCATGATCTTTTCCCTCATTTCCGGATCTTCGTTGATTTCTTTAATTCTTTTTTGCGCATAATCGAAATGTTTATTTAATTTAACTGGCTCATTATTCATCAGTTTAGCTAGAGCTTTTAAGTCTTCGCTCTGACCCTCAGCTGAAACTTGTGAATTAATGATAATCTTTGTCACGCCATCCTGCAATTGTTTCGACCTATCTTGATCTGAGTAAGTATGGTACGACTCGTAAAATTTATCATCTTTCTTAGGCTTAAAATTACAGAGAAAAATAATATAGGCGCCTTTTAAATTTCGATAGGTCTTGCCCTTATTTAAAGTATAGCGTAAATCAATCCTTGAAAGATAGTAACGCATCCGTCTACCAATATCATCTTGATCCGTTGTCTGCATTTCGATATTAAACACACGACCTTCATGGTCTGTGACTAAAACATCAAGTCTAACTTCTTTAGCCTCGTTTTTACGCTCAGAATTATTAATCTCAACTTGCTTATCTAACCAATCAATCTTCTTGATCTTTAGATCTGGAATGATGATTTCAAGCAAATATTTACAAAAATCCTTGTTTTCCATCACCATCCCAAAGACCTTATCTTCTGTGAACCCAAACCATGGTTTAGTCTTTTTAACCATATGAGCAGTCCTCTCTAAAGATATTTGAGGAAGTAATCCCATATGTTTATTACGCAAAGTGGTAAGATTTTTTATAATTAATTTAAAATTTATTCTAGCTAAAAAAGCATATCCCAATATAAAATCAGAATATACTTTTTCACTCTAATTAATAATGTACTTTAACAAATAATTATTAGGGCCTTTAATCTTCTTCAGCCTTAAAACCATTGGCTAGGTTAGGTTTTCTTCTACCAATTAGCCAAACAATCAGTAGACTAAATATACCTTCAACAGCAATGTAGATTCCACGTCCAGATAAGTGCTTTAATCCTCCTAGGTAAATTCCGAAGATAATTGAACACATAATGATTGCAATCATTGCAATCCATTGAACTTTATCAAAAGCAATACCGTATTCAACTTCTCGGTGTCTGATTCCAGGCAGAATTGCACCTAAACCAATTAAGACGATTACAGCAACAATATTAATAATTAATTCATACCACCAAATACTGCTTCCTTCTGGTACATCTTGTGGCGTAATTCCCATAATCGTGGCTATAGCAGTAACGAGAAGGAGAATTAATCCAACAGCATAGGCAATTTTGTCGTTTTTAATAAAGACATATTTTGAAGGGAATTTTTTCGAATCTTTTCTAACCCGCATAAATGAGTAGAAGATCCAGCAGGTAACACCTGGTGAAACGATTGCGTTTAAGTTAAGCAACCAGTTAAAAATATCGTTCATGTCAGGCAAAAAGATACCTAAGATCATAATGAATGATGACAAAGCTACAGTTAATATATATCCATTAATTGGTAAGCCATTCTTATCCTTTTTTCTAAGGAACTTAGGCATATAGCGACTACCAGTATCGGAAATTAACATTCTAGTCATTGCATCAAGTAAAACTGCTAGCAACGCACAGTTAAAGAAGAAAGATGTCCAAGCCCAGAGATAAAGAAGGAAATTGCCCCAACCATATTGGTGACCAATCATCTTAAAGGCATAGTAAGCACCGTTCATTTTTAAGTCGTTTGGCATATGATTAGCGTTAAAGTAGATTCCTAGAGCAAATGAGCCTAAAATTGTTAAAAATGCAGTCATTGCTGCTAAGGCAATCATTGCCTTAGGGAAGTCATATTGTGGCTTTTTCATTTTGGTTACATAAGGAGCCACTAGTTCAGCACCGTTCATTGCATAGATTAACATAGCAATCGTTGAGAAATAGTGCCAGTCAAATTTAGGAAAAATATCTTTCCAAGTAAAATTGGTTGTCGCCATATGACCGCCTGATTTTGCCAAGCCTACAAAGGCAAGAACAACAAAAAGAATGGTCATAATTACCATTAACCCACCACCAATTGTTGACAAGAATTCCATTGAATTTGAAAAATGGTGTTCAATAATAATGAATACAATAAAAGTTACAAAAGTTAATAGGGCAAATAAAGAATTGGGGATTTGATCTTGAAATTTTTCTGATCCAGTAAGGGCCCAACCTAAGTCAACGATAACTTCATTAGCTGAATCAACAGCATAAGGAATTGAAGCAGCCCAATAAGTCCAAGCAGTGAAATATCCTAAGAATTCACCATCAGTTCCGCGTACCCAGGAAGAAAGCCCTCCACCCTCTGTACTAAAGGCAGAGCCTAATTGGCCAACCATTAAAGAGTAAGGAATGACATAGAATAAAACCATTACAATCCATGAGAATATGACAGCCATTCCTTGGTTTTGAAAATTGAACATGATATCGTCTAAACCAATAACAGTACAGAGCGCCATCAAAAATAAAGTCTGCCAAGAAATAAATTTCTTATCTGGGTTTAATGCATTTAATTCATCCACGTTTAAATTTTCTCTCTTTTCTAGTAATAATTATTTATGCGTTATTACTAGGATTAACTCGGTGACTTATTTTTAAATTTAATATTCATAAATCTAAAATCGATCCTTATATATTTTTTCTTTATCTAGTATAGATTAAAATTGTCGTTAAAAATAGCACCTCTCAAATTTATGAGGGATGCTATTTTTGTTATTTGGCAAGATTTCTAACAACATTAAGATTAAACAAAATTAAATTTAAGACTACGATTGCTGCGGTGACAATAAATACCATGCTGTAGCTGGAAATTCCAGCGATAAAGGAACCAAGAAGAGGACCGACAATATTTCCAATATACATTGCACTTTGATTCCATGAGAAAATTCGACCGGTTACTGCTGCCGGGGAATTTTTAGTAAGCAAGGTTTGTACTTGAGGAAAAAGACAGGCATCAGTAAAACCAACAAAAAATCGTAGAATACCTAATTGAATTGTATTATGAACAAAAGCAGTTAAAAAGAAGAGAATTGTCGCTCCGATAAAACCACCAATAATAATCTTGTGTGTACCAATTCTGTCGCCTAACGCTCCAAAACGAGAAGCAGCTAAGAAAGTAGCAATTCCCGGAAGAGCCGCAATAATTCCTGAAACAAAGACGACATTGCCATTTCCATTCATTAATTGCTTAACATAAAGTGAAACAATCGGATTAATTGAATTATTGGCAGCCTGGATAATTAAGGTTGTTAAGAGTAAACCAAAGATTAAGGCAGGAGAGCGAAGAGTTGCAATGACGCCGCTTGCTTTATCAAGTTTCTTTTCAGTAATGGGCTTAAAGCCTTCTTCATGAACAAAGAATAATGAAAGAAGGAAAGAGATTAACAATAAACCGCCCGTGATAAAGAAAGTAACACGGTAACTAAAGGCAGAAGCTAGTGCACCTCCTAAAAATGGTCCCAGCAAGTTGCCGGCAGTAAAAGATGAAGCCATGGTTCCTAAAGCTTGACCAGATTTTTCCTTTGGCGTTTCTGTAGCAATTAGAGCATTTGAATTTGATACAAAACCCGCAAAAACTCCTTGTAGCATTCTTAGGAAAAATAGTTGCCAGACGTTAGCAACTAGTCCCATGCTTCCAAGAACAATTGCCATTCCTAGAGAAGCTCGCAAGATCATTAGTTTTCTACCTTTTTTGTCAGCTAATTTTCCCCACCAAGGCGAGATAATAGCGGAAACAAAGTATACTCCTGAAAAAATGAAGCCAGACCAGAAGTTTAATTGCTGGTGAGTAAAATGACCAAGAGTATCAATATACAGAGGCAAAAAAGGCATGATTTCTGAAAAAGCGATTCCCGCAATAAAAACGGCAATTGAAAGGACATAAAGGTTCTTTTTCCAAATAGGTTTATCAGATTTTTTTGTCATCCTATTCCTCCAACTTTTTAAAGTTTACGGTCTTATTTTTCAAGGAGATCTTTCCTACTTCAAATCCATAATCTTTGAGTTCTTTTTTATAAGTCAGAAAAGAATGGTCGATTGGCAGACCAGCAATCTCTTGAATTTGATCAAAGGATAACTGGAAATCACTATTTTTATTGTTTTTAATATATTCCCATAAGGGATTAAACTTACTCATCATTATGCCTTCTTTGAACTTGTTTTTCTAAATTATTTGATATTTCTTCTAGTTTAGTTAAAGTGTCAGAATTTACCGTGCCGACTAATTGATTAACTTCTTCAAAAGCTTGATTAACTTGATCAAGAACATCTTTGCCAGCTGGTAAAAGAAATAATTGCTTCTTTAAACCGTTCTTGGGATCAGGACGGCGTTCAATCATCTGCTTTTTTTCTAATAATTTAACTACATTGGTAAAGCTAGCAGGTTGATAAAAGAGATATTCAGCAACTTCTTTTTGGATACAACCGGGATGCTTTTGAATATAACGTAAGGCATGAGCATGCGTCATTCTTAAGTTAATTGAACTCAATCTTTGATTAATTAAAAGATTCTCTAGTTTACCAATATGATATAGAAGATTGGCTAGTGGTCGTTTTCTCATAGAATTCCTTCTTAAAAAGTTGTAATTACAACTAATGTCAAAAATAATTATAACGTAATTAATTGTAATTACAACTAGTCATTGATTAATTACTTGGATTAGTGACTTGTGAGAAATCATATTTACGATATTTTAAAGCAGCTTTTCGATCCTTAAAAATAGCACTGTGAATATCACCTGATGAATATGCTAAGTAGAGGCAGCGATGCCCTTTAAAAGTACCTGTAATATAAATAATATCAACAGTATCTAAGAAACCACGTGTCCGTAACCACTGAGAGCCGTTTTTGTCTTCAAAGGATACCATTGTTGCGTTTCCAGCATAGGTTTTATTGTCTTTTTCAGAACGATGGCTCAAATTTAAGTTGGGATCTGTTTTTTGATAGACCACAGAATCCATGATTGTATGTTTGGTAATGATAAATTTTCGAGCCTGGGTGCTATAGATATCAGTTTGGTACCAAGTACCTTGAAAGTTGTCTGGAATTGTAGCTAGTTTAAAGCCTGGATATTTTTTATTTAAGTTTGGCTTAGGCGTGGCGGTTTTACTCTTCTTTGAAGTAGTGATTGAAGATTTTGAACTGGAAGATTTATTTTCGGTATTATTAGACGAAGTATTGCTGCAAGCAGTGAGCAATATGGTTGAAAAAAGTACTAGGACTAGCTTTTTCATGTTTTTTACTTCCTTAAGATATGAATTTTTGCTATAAGTATAACAAAAGATAGGAAAATCTATGATATTTTTTAACCGCAAAACAAAAAGCAGACATCTGGGGGAATAGAAGTCTGCTTTTTTAATGTCGTATGTTATTCTGGGAGAATAAGTAAGGTGTAGAAGTTCCCTTACCTGTCTAATAGAATACCTTTAATTTTTTAAATAAAGCTAGGCATAAGATTTAAAATTTGCAAAGAATTTCTTTAAAAAGTTTAAAGAAGTAAAATATAATTAAAACAAAAGTATTTGCGAGAGGAAAAATCATGAAAAAAGAACAAGAAATTGAAATGCTAAAAGAATTCTCTGATGCAAATTCAACCTCTGGATTTGAAGAAGAATTTGTAAAATTATTTTCGACTTATGCTAAAAATACAGCAGATATTACAGTTGATGGCATGCTTAATGTGTACGCTGCAAAGAAGGAAAATAAGGGAGATCGTCCTGTAATTCAGATGGATGCGCACTCAGATGCAGTGGGTTTCATCACTCAAGCGGTTAGACCAAATGGTTTAATAAAATTCGTGCCACTTGGTGGCTGGGTAAAATATAATATTCCTGCATTAAAAGTAAAAATTAGAAATCGTGATGGTGAGTATATTCCAGGTGTAGTTGCAACTAAGCCACCACATTTTATGACTGCAGCTGAAAGAAATTCGATTCCAGAAGTAGCTGACATGTCAATTGATGTTGGCTCATCAAGCAGAGAAGAAACAATAAAAGACTATAAGATCGATACCGGTTGTCCAATTTTTGTTGATGTGAAGTGTGAATATCATGAAAAATCAGGTCTTTTCTTTGGAAAAGATTTCGATGATCGATTTGGTGCTGGTGCAATGGTCGATGTTTTAGATAATTTAAAAGGTGAAGAAACTGATTTTGATGTTGTGGCTGCTTTATCAAGTCAAGAAGAAGTTGGTCTTCGCGGAGCTTATGTAACTGGTAGAAAGATTAAGCCAGACTTATGTATTGTGCTTGAGAGTTGTCCAGCAGACGATACTTTTGAGCCAGACTGGCTATCTCAAACTGGATTAAAACGTGGTCCAATGTTGAGAGATATGGATACTACATTTTTGCCAAACCCTAAATTTCAACAATATGCTTGCGATTTAGCTGATAAAAATGGAATACCATACACCCGATCAGTAAGAACTGGTGGAGGACAAGATGGAGCTGCAATTTATTATGAATATGGTGCACCAACAATTGTAATTGGTATTCCAGTGCGTTATGAACATTCCCCATATTGTTTCTCTGCGTATAAGGACTTTAAGGCATCAGTTGATCTAGCAACTGCAATTATTCGCGATATGACGCAAGAAAAATTAGATAGTTTTAAAAAGGTGATTTAATGGACTGGAAAAGTTTCTTTAGAAAAATGACAATTATCATTTGGATGCTATGTTTGATTAATTTGTTGGTGTTAATAGTTCGCTACACTGCAAGTGATATTGGAACGTTTTTTTCGTGGGATTATCCGCTAATATGGGCTTTTATACTGGGATGTATTTTTTGTATTTTGGCGATTTTCTGGCCCAAGAAAAATAAATAAAAGTATGAAAAAAGTGAAGGTACATTGAAGTGCCTTCACTTTTTGTGTGATCTGATTTTATTCTACGCGTGCAATTTCATCATGAACCTTAATATTGTGTGAACCTAGACTTGGCTCTTGACCATGAAGATTAAATTTGACGTTAACACCAGGTCTAAATAGAAGTACATGAGTTGAACCACCAAAGTGGAAAATACCTAATTGATCACCTTTATTAATATGTTGACCAACTTTAACTGTTATTTCATTACCAGATACTTCTGCCATACCTACAGCAACAAAGCACATTAATCCAATCTTTGGATTATCAGCTTTGATGAAAATAACAGCACGTGATGCAGTTTCAGTAATATAAGCTTGAGAATCATTAGGTGCAGCTGGGTCAGGACCGTTAGGATTTTCAAAACCTTGTGGTAAAGTTTCAGAATAGTATGAACCATATAGGTTATAAGCTTTAACAACCGTACTACTAACAGGACTATTCCATCTGTGGTAACTTAGTGCACTAAGAAAGGCTTGATAGAGAGTACTACCAACAAATTCTGATGTTAATGAGTCATTGTGAAGCAAATCGATTAATGAATATGGTTGTCCCTTAATCCAGAATTTAGCTTTAAGTGGAAGGTTATGTGCAATACGATATGGTGCTGATTCACAAGCATTAGCAATTGAATCAGGGTCATCAACATTAGCAACAGGACGAACGCCAGGATTAAAAGTTCTCGTGAAGAAATGATCCCAAGATTTAAATCCGTATTGCTGATCAATATCATTATTAGGACAGGCAAAAATGTCATGGAAGTTTTCGCCATAAGCAGCATTACACATACTCTTTAGTGCTTCGTCTCCAAGCCATCCTTCTTTAGAACGATTAAGAACATATGTAGAATCAGGAGATTGTAAAAATCTTCCCCAATAATCTAAAATATCACGTAATTTTTGATTAACACGTGGATCCATAAAAGCGACATAGCCAGCTTTGGTTGCCATTGGGTAATCTAAGATAGCATTGATTGGGAAGCCGACTAATCCAGTAGCATTGAATTCTGGAGCCCGGTGCATGACACGGTTAATAACTCTGAGCATTTGATGATAATTATGAACAGCTGGGGTGTCCATTGGTGTTTTGACATATTTAGCTGGAACTTCTTCAAACATCATATGGAATAAATTCCAAAGATACCGATCGGATTCAATTAGATCTTTCAAGGCTTGAACAGGTGGTAAAAGAGTTTGATCTTGTTCTGCTTCAGCTTCTTTTAACACCTTTTTTAGCCAATTATTGTAAAACTCTTGATCGCTAGGTAACCATTGTCCAACATTAAATTTTGCATCTTTTTTCATTTTTAACACCTTTTAATATTAATAACTATAATGAAATCTTCTTTGTGACTAGAAGGTAGACAGAAACAACAGCCAAAATACAAATGATAATAGCCAATGCTAATTCCCATTTGTTAAATAGAGGGGTACCTTTTTTGTCGTATTCTTTTCTGGCAAAGTAGTAGAAGATTATACCTACAGCATAAATAATTGTTGAAATCAGTAGGTAATTAAGTCCTGCTGCATATAAGAGCCATAGACAATAGATGGTTGATAAAATACCTATGAATAAACTCTTATTACGTTTACGAGAATCATTAGCAAATATTTCACGTTTTTGAGCAATTTTCCATAAGTACATTGAACTTAATAAGTAACAAGGTAAAATTATTACCCCGGTAATGTCGATACATGCGAGATAAACATTATTAGCTGTTACTACTAAGATCATGAACAAGGACATCAAAATACTTGAAATGTATAAGGATACACTAGGTACCTTTTTCTTATTTTCATGAGCAAAGAATTTTGGCAATACATGTCCTTTAGCTGCAGCATATGGAAGTTGAGCCATCATAACGGTCCATGCAACCCATGAACCACCAACAGAGATAATTACGGAAATTGTGACGAAGTCTATGAACCATGGGCCTAATAAGCTTTTCATTAAGTAAGCTGTTGATGAATCAGTTAATTTAGAAAGAGTTGGTTGATGATAAATACCATAAGCAACAATACTAATTAGAACATAGGCGATTAATGAAATTAAATAGCCCATTACAGTTGCTTTACCAACATCTTTAGGATTTTTAGCATGGTTAGAAATAACAACCGCACCTTCAATACCGATAAAGCACCATAATGTTACTAACATAGGAGCTTTAATTTGGCTAACAAAGTTTCCTAAGTGAAGACCTTGTCCCCAGAATCCCCAGAAAAATGTTGGGAAGCGGAAGAAGATTAGCATACAAATTAGAATGATTCCTAAACTAATGAACTTGATGATAACTGTAATGTTGTTAAGAAATGAGGCTTCTTTAACACCATTAAGAACTAAAAAATTATAAATCCAAATTAAAACAATACCGAATATAACAGTTGGCCATTGGTGTTTAAGCAAGACCGGAAAGTAACGACCGAATGAGTCATTAAGCATAACGGCATAAGCTACATTACCTGTAATTGCTTCAATCCAATAACCCCATGCTGAATTGAACCCAACATATTTACCGAAACCAGCGCGTGCATACGAATAAATACCAATATTTAAATCTGGTCTTTCTTCAGCTAAGATTTTGAAAGTAAAAGCAAGTCCAAACATGCCAATACCGGTCAAGATCCAAGCAATAAGGACAGCACCAAGTGATGAAGAAGCGGCCATATTTTGAGGAATATCAAAAATTCCGCCACCAATCATGGCACCAACTACCATAGCTATTAAGCCAAAGAGACCAATTTTATGACTTTTAGTTTTAGTCATTTTGAAGTCTTCTTTCTTTTAATTAAAATCCAACTTATTTAACGCGAGCTATTTCTTCGCTAACTTTAATATTTGAGCTACCTAATCCAGGTTCTTGATCATGTAAATTAAATTCAACTTGAGTTTCAGGTCTAAATAGAAGTACATGAGTTGAACCACCGAAGTGGAACATTCCTAGTTGATCACCCTTATTAACGTGTTGACCAACACGTACAGTGATTTCATCACTTGAAACTTCAGACATACCTACAGCAACAAAACACATGAGACCAATCTTTGGATTATCGGCTTTGATGAAAATGACAGCACGAGTAGCTGTAGCAGTTAAGAAGGCTTGTGAATCATTTGCAGCAACTGGATCAGCACCACGTTCATTTGCGAATCCTTGATATAAACTTTCAGAGTAGTATGAACCTGGTAAATTATATGCTTTTACAATAGTTCCACTAACAGGACTATTCCATCTGTGATAACTTAAAGCACTTAAAAATGCTTGATATAAGGTTCCACCTTCAAATTTTGAGGTCCATGGGTCGTTATGAAGAAGATCCATTAATGAGTAAGGTTGTCCTTTAATCCAGAATTTAGCTTTCATTGGTAAATCACGAGCAATTCTAAATGGAGCAGATTCACATGCATTGGCGATTGAATTTGGATCTTCAGGATCTTGAACTGGACGAATGCCAGGATTAAATAAACGAGTAAAGAAATTGTCCCAGGAAGTAAAACCTAAATGTTTTTCACGGTCATCTGACTCACATTTAAAAATAGTTGTAAAATTATCGCCATCAGCTACTTTAGACATTTCATTTAATGCATAGTCACTTAACCAGCCATTTTTAGAAGTGTTAAGAACATAGGTAGATGCGGGAGTTTGCAAATATTTGCCCCAATAATTCAATATATCTCTTAATTTCTCATTGATTTTTGGATTCATGAAAAACACATATCCAGCCTTAGTAGCCATTGGATAATCCAAAATTGCATTGATTGGCGTTCCGACCAATCCAGTAGTATTAAATTCTGGAGCTCTTTGAATAATACGATTGAGCATTAAAAGCATTTGACGATAATTTCTTACTTGAGGAGTGCCCATCGGTGTGTCGACGTATTTTTCAGGAATTTCATCAAACATCATTTGAGTAATATTGTACAAGTATCTATTAGACTCAATTAAATTTTTCAAGGCTTGAACAGGAGGTAGTAACTTTTGATTTTCTTCACTTTCTGCTTCTTTTAAAACCTTTTTCAGCCATTTGTTGTAAAATTCTTGGTCACTTGGTAACCATTGTCCTACATTATATTGGATATTCTTTTTCATCTTATTTACCTCTTGTATTTATAAAAAATAACAAAAAAATATAATAAAGTGCACTTTCATCATCACTATAAGGCTAAATGTAAGTGAGATCAAAAAAAACGTATTTTTAAATAAAAAAACAGGTAGCGCTAAACTACCTGTCTTTGCATACATTTAATTTAAAAACTATTATTTAATTCTTTGCAGCTGTCACTGATAATTATGGTGAAAAGCTTGGAACAATTGTTGTTGAAAAGAAGATCAAAAGTTAAGTACAAATGACGGACAAATTAAGAATTAAAAGCAGTATGATTATCTTAAAGGAATAGCTACGTTTTCTGAAATTGCAGATAGAAAGAAACAAGGAATAAAGTCATGAAACGTATCTTAAATACTAACGAATTTCTACATGGCGGTGATTATAATCCTGAGCAGTGGTGGGATGAACCGGATGTGATCAATCAAGATTTTGCACTGTTTAAGCAAGCAAAGATAAATACAGTGACGGTAGGAATTTTTTCGTGGGCAAAATTAGAACCAGAAGAAGGTAATTATGATTTTTCTTGGCTAGATAGTATTTTTGACCGAGTTGAGGAGATGAATGGTCATGTTGTTCTTGCTACGCCTAGTGGCGCAAGACCTGCATGGCTTGCACAAAAATATCCTGAAGTTCTTCGAACAGATAATCTAGGAAATAAGCGTGGTTTTGGTGGTCGTCATAACCATTGTTTGACCTCACCTATTTATCGTGAAAAAGTGCGAGAGATTAATACGAAATTAGCGGAGCATTTTGGTCAAAGAAAGAGTCTAGTGCTTTGGCATATTTCTAATGAATATTCAGGCGAATGCTACTGCGAGTTATGCAAAAATGCTTTTAGAGAGTGGTTAAAAAATAAATATGGAAATTTAGATAATCTCAATCATGCTTGGTGGAATACTTTCTGGAGTCATACTTATAACGATTGGTCGCAGGTTAATCCACCAAGTCCTTTAAGTGAGATGGGTAATAAAGGGATGAATCTGGATTGGAAGAGATTTATTACTGATCAAACAATTTCGTTTATTGATAATGAAACTGCACCCTTGAAAAAGATAACGCCGAATATTCCAGTTACTACTAATATGATGGCTGGAAATCCTTTAATGGATCCATTTGCTGGTTTTGATTATCAAAAAGTTGCGAAGCATTTAGATTTTATTTCTTGGGATTCTTACCCTGCATGGGGAAATGATAATCAAACTACAGCAGAACTTGGAAGAAATGTTGGTCTAGTTCATGACTTCTTTAGAAGCTTGAAACATCAGAACTTTTTAGTCATGGAAAACACTCCGTCGCGTGTTAACTGGCATAGTGTTGATAGGGCAAAGAGACCCGGAATGCATGAATTAGCCAGCTTACAGGATATAGCACATGGCAGTCAAGGCGTGCTGTATTTTCAGTTAAGAGCGTCACGCGGATCATCTGAAATGTTTCATGGAGCGGTAATTGAGCACCGTCATCCTGAGCAAATGCGTGCCTTTAAAGATGTCACTAAGGTAGGCAAAGACTTAGAAAAAATTAGATCAATTATAGATACCAACTATCTTAAAGCTAAAGTTGCTATTGTTTTTAGTTATGATAGCTATTGGGCTTTGCAAGATGCTGAAAGCTATAGTAAAGATAAAAAGATTTGGCAAACAATTCAAAAACATTATCGTTATTTTTATGACCATGATATTCCAGTTGATTTTGTTAGTCCTGAAGATGATTTTTCAGAGTATACCTTATTGATCGATCCGATGCATTTTTTGATGAGTAAAGCATACATTGAAAAAATTGACAGCTATGTTAAAAATGGTGGTCAGATTGTTGGCACTTATATTAGCGGGGTTGTAGATGAAAATGATCTGGCTTATATGAATGAGTGGCCTAAGGAATTACAAGATATATATGGAATAGAGCCACTTGAGACGGATGTTTTGTATCCTGGACAAGCAAATACGATTATTTTTAAAGGAAAAGAATATAAGACACACGATTATTGTGAAACTTTAATAAATTGTACAGGAAAGGTGCTTGCAAAATATACTAGTGATTTCTATCAAGATACACCTGCTATTGTGGAACACGACGATGGGCTAGGAAAAGGATATTATCTTGCTTGCCGGACCGATTATGATTTGCTAGAAAAATTTTATGAAGAAATAGCCAGTGATTTAATTCCAGAACTGCCAATTTGTAAATCTAGCAGTAAAGTTTCGATTCAAGTGCGTGAAAATGAGAATACACAGTATTGGTTTGTTCAGAACTTTTCTGATAAAGAGGCAAAGATTAAATTAGATAAGGAACTTCTTGACCTCATAGGAGGTAAAAAGGATAAAGGAGAAGTTGTTTTAAAGCCATTTGAGAGTAAAGTTTATGGTGTTGAATAAATGAGTTTAAAATAAGCATTCTAAGATGGAAAGAGAATGCTTATTTCACATACTGCTCTACACCAATTTGACTACTTATTCTAAATAGGTATAAAATTAACCTTTCTGTGTGAATAAAACACAAAAGACGGAAAGGAATAATTTTTGATGAATAATTCGACAACAGAGAAGACTTTCTTTGGACAGCCACGTGGTTTGTCTACTTTGTTCTTCACTGAAATGTGGGAGAGATTTAGTTACTACGGTATGCGTGCTATCCTACTCTTCTACATGTACTATGCTGTAGAACGTGGCGGACTAGGCATGGATGAAACAACTGCTGCCTCAATCATGTCTATTTATGGTTCGCTAGTTTTTCTTTCTACAGTAGCTGGGGGCTGGCTAGCAGATAGAATCTGGGGAGCAATGGGTACTGTCTTCTTTGGTGGTGTCCTAATTATGATTGGACACATTGTTTTAGCTTTGCCAATGGCAGAGTTAGGCTTATATATTTCAATTGCATTTATTGTAATTGGTACTGGATTGCTTAAACCAAATGTTTCTAACATGGTAGGTGGTCTTTACTCTTTAGATGATCGAAGAAGAGATGCAGGATTCAGTATTTTTGTTTTCGGCATTAACCTTGGATCTGCTTTGGCTCCCTGGCTTGTTCCTTGGGCAAGTGAAGGATTTGGTTTTAACTTATTTGGCAATCATCTTAATTTCCACGCTGGTTTTTCTTTAGCGGCAGTGGGAATGTTCTTTGCCTTGGTGCAATATGTGTGGGGAGGTAGAAAATACCTTTCTGATGATGGGATGCAGCCGACTGATCCAATTGATCCTGCAACTCGTAATAAGCTATTGAAGAGAGTTCTTTTAGGTGCTTTAGTTTTAGCAGCTGTTTTAGGTGTGATGGCTGCGTTAGATCAATTAAACGTCGAGAACATTATTACCCTAATTACTATTGTGGCTATTGCTTTGCCAATTTACTACTTTGTTTTAATGCTTAGAAGTCCTAAAGTAACTAAAGAAGAACGTTCGAAAGTATGGGCTTATATTCCATTATTTATTGCTGCTGCAATTTTCTGGGGAATTGAAGAATCTGGATCAGTTGTTTTAGCCTTGTTTGCTGCGCAAAGAACAGTTCTTCATATTGGAAACTGGCACTTTACTGCTGCTAACTTCCAAACTTTAAATCCATTATTTATTATGATTTTAACCCCATTTTTTGTTTGGCTATGGGATAACTGGAAGAAGCAACCGAGTGCTGCTGGTAAGTTTGCAGCTGGTTTAGTTTTCGCTGGACTTTCATACATGTGGATGGCACTACCAGGTATGCTCTATGGAACAAATGGACGGGTTAGCCCATTCTGGTTAGTTGGTTCCTGGTTCATTGTTGAAATTGCTGAGATGCTTATTTCGCCAATTGGATTATCCGTAACAACTCGTTTAGCTCCTAAGGCATTCCGCTCGCAAATGATGAGTCTTTGGTTCTTAGCTGATGCAACTGGACAAGCTGTTAATTCGCAGATTGTTAAGTATTATTCAAGTAAAACTGAAGTAGCTTACTTCTTAGCTGTTGGTTTGGTAAGTGTGTTATTTGGTGTTGTAATGTTTTTCTTCACAAAGAAGATTCATAATTTGATGGCTGACGCTGAGTAATTAAGTAAAAAATTGAATATTTAAATTAAAAAGATTCAAGCTTTAGCTTGAGTCTTTTTTCTGTAGGCATTGTAAATTATTAAAAAACGAGTAGAATGAATTCTGAAGAAATAATTGGATGACAGAGAGCATTCGTTTTGGAGGAATTAAATATGGATACAATGGTTAAGCACAGACATAGTCTAAGCAAAAATCAGAAGTGGGTTATAGCATCTACTTCTTCAGGTTTTGCTCTTGAAAATATGGATGTGCTTTTTTTATCGTTTGCAATGAGTTCAATGATTGCTGATCTGCACTTATCAGGTGGAGCAGCAGGTTTTATTTCGACAATTACTAACCTTGGAATGTTAGTGGGTGGAATTGCTTTTGGAATTCTAGGAGATAAAATTGGCCGTGTTAAGACTTTTAGTCATACGGTAATTATTTTTGCGATTGCGACTGCTTTGATGGCTTTTGCTAATAATATTTATATGATCTATGGACTACGTTTCCTAGCAGGAATCGGAGCTGGTGGTGAATATGGTGTCGGAATTGCTTTAATTGCTGAAAACTTTCATAAAGAGCAAATCGGTAAGATGACATCAGTTGCAGCAATTGGTGGTCAAATTGGCGCAATTTTAGCAGCTTTGATTGCGGCTTGGATTATTCCAACGGCTGGTTGGCATATGCTATTTCTAGTAGGAATCATTCCAGTAGTTTTAACAATTTTTATTAGAAAGCATGTTCATGAAAGTGAACAATTTCTTGAGGCTAAAGCGAGTGAAAAGAATTCATTATTGTCAGATGTAGCTAAAAAGATGTTCTCTACGCCTCGTCTTGCTTGGCAAACACTGGGCTTGATGATTATGATGACTGTTCAAATTGCGGGCTACTTTGGCTTAATGAACTGGTTACCAACAATTGTTCAAAAGCAATTAAACTTAAATGTTTCAAATTCTAGTCTTTGGATGATTGCAACTATCATTGGGATGAGTATCGGAATGATGACCTTTGGTTCAATTTTTGACTACTTTGGTCCTAGAAGAGCCTTTGCAATTTTCTTAATTGGTTCTGCCTTGATGGTATATACTTTGAGCTTAGCTCAAAATATGGCTACTCTTTTAGTAATTGGTGCTGTTGTCGGTTTTTTCTCAAACGGGATGTTTGGCGGTTACGGTGCTGTGATCAGTAGATTGTACCCAACTGAGATTAGATCAAGTGCCAACAACATTATTGTTAATGTGGGTAGAGCAATTGGTGGTTTTTCATCAGTAGTAATCGGTATTTTAATGGATAGATATAATCTTGGTGTAGTAATGGGCTTTTTATCAGCCTTATACATTATTAGCTTCATTGTGATGATTACTTTACCAGGTTTAAAGGATTTATCAAAAGTAACAAAATAGTATAGCTTTTAGCAATAGTAAACTAGTGAGAATAAATATTTTTCAATTAATAATTGTCCTTGTATACTAGAGAAAAGTAAGTGTGAGGGGAAAGATTATGAAGAAGAGAAAAATTTATCTTGCTAGTTTTTTTGTTGCTTTATTTTTATTGGTTTTAACGGGATGTAGTCAAAAGTCGCAGGAAATTCCAACAAAAAAGGTTACAGTTTCATTGAGTAATACTAAAACAATTCCCACCTTTTTCTTCCACGGTTGGGGCTCCAGTGTAAATGCCGAAAAGCATATGGCAAATGCGGCTAAAAAGGCCGGTGCGACTAATACCATTGTTCAAGCTGACGTAAGTAAAAATGGTACTGTTAAGTTGAACGGAATTATTCCCAAAAGTGCCAAGAACCCAATTATTGAAGTTAATTTAGAAGACAATCAAAGTGGTAAGACGTCCTATGTGAAAGACGTGATTACTGCCGTTTCAAATAAATATCACTACGCTAAAATCAATTTAGTTGGACATTCGATGGGAAATTTGCAGATTGCTAATTATATTAATGAGAACTACAACAATAAAAAATTACCACAGATTAATAAAGTAGTTTCAATTGCTGGACATTACGATGGCTATTTAGGCGAAGAAGCCGGACAAAAAGCCAAGATCAAGAATAAAGAAACAGGGCAACCAGACATTTACAGTGATGGATTTAAGAAATTGTTACCTTTGCGTAAACATTATCCAAAGCAGATCGAAGTTTTGAATATTTATGGTAATAAGAAAGATGGCTCGAATTCGGATGGGTCAGTTTCTGTAGCTTCTGCTCAAAGTTATAAATATTTAATTAATGGACGTGCAAAATCATATCGAGAAGTTGAAATAAAAGGAAAGAATGCGCAACACAGTAAATTGCATGAAAATAAAGAGGTTGATCGTCTTCTAATTGACTTTTTATGGAAATAAAAATAAAAAATATTGACAAATAGTCCTTGTAGATACTAATATAATTAAACGATTAGTATCTACAGGGACTATTTTTTACGAGGCAAAGCATGGAACTAAGTGAAACAGAAAAATTAAATTTTGCGATTATTCGTGGTAGTAAGGCTTATGAAGAATGGGATAGACAGCAAGGCATGCCTGCTTATTTAACGATTATCTTGTATGAATTACTATTACGCAAAAGATTGACACAAAAGGACTTAGTTTATCTAAGTGACTTACCTAAACAATCAATTAATAAAGGGATTCATCGTTTATTAGAAAAGAATTATTTGAAATTAACAATTGATCCGGATGACAATCGAGTAAAGTATTGTCAGTTGACTGAATCTGGTAAAAAATATGCCAAGGAAAAAATGACACCCTTATTTGAAATAGAAAATAAAGTAGCTCAAAAGATGGGTGCGCAAAAGATGAAACAATTGGTAGCTCTAAATGAAGAATGGAGTGAAACATTTTGGAAATTTTTAAGAAAGAAGGGAGAAAAATAAATGCAGATTTTGAAGCCGCATTTCAAAAATTATCGTAAAGAAATTATTTTGGCAGTTATCACCATTTTGGTTTCAGCTTTTGCAACCTTATGGCAACCGCGATTGTTAGAAAACATTCAAAAAGCAATTTTAGCTGATAATCATGATACTGTTTTAAGAGATGGGATTGGGTTAGTAGTACTTGGTTTATTAGCGATTATTGCCGGAATTTTTAATGTATATTATGCTGCAAAAATTGCCCAGGGAATAACTTCAGATTTACGAGAAGAAACTTATGCAAAAATTCAGAGCTTTTCATTTGGAAATATTGAGAAGTTTTCTAGTGGTTCTTTAGTAGTACGTTTAATTAACGATATGAACCAAGTTATGAATATGATGATGATCTTGTTCATGCAGCTGCTTAGAATGCCGATAATTTTGATTGGTTCATTTGTATTAAGTATTGTTACTATTCCTCATTATTGGTGGGCTCCAGTATTAATGCTTGCTTTAATGATGGGTGTTGGCTTTATTGTTATTCAAAATATGAACCAGCTGTTTGCCAAGTTTCAAAAATATATGGATAAAATTTCTACTCGTGTAAAGGAAAATTTACAGGGTGTTCGTGTAGTTAAATCTTTTAATCAAGGTGAAAATGAAATCAAGAGATTTAACAAGACTTCTGATAGTTTGAATGAGTTAAACATTAAAATTGGTTATTGGATTTCTACTATTATGCCAGCGTTTATGCTAATTGCTTATTTAGTAATTGCATTAGTAGTCTTTTTAGTAGGCCGCAGTGCTAATTTAAATCCAACTGATGTAGCTGTTGTATCACCATATGTTTCTTATATTTTAACTTTGCTCTTTGCAATTTTAATTGGGGGCTTTGTGATTATGAACTTCACCCGTGGGATGGTTTCTTTGAGAAGAATTAAGGAAGTTCTTGATACTGAGCCGGATGTTCAATTTAATCCCAATGCTTCAGCTGCACCAGAAAAAGGTAGTATTGAATTCGATAATGTTTCTTTTACTTATCCAGATGGGGAAAAGCCAACTCTGAAAAATATTTCCTTTAAAGTAAAGCCAGGAGAGATGGTTGGTATTGTTGGAGCAACTGGATCGGGTAAGAGTACGCTTGCTCAACTTATTCCGCGTCTTTATGATCCAACTGAAGGAATGATCAAAATTGGTGGCAAAGATTTAAAAACTATTGGTGAAAAAGCTCTTCGTAATACAGTTTCAATGGTTTTGCAAAAAGCAATTTTATTCTCTGGTACAATTGCATCTAACTTACGGCAAGGTAAAGAAGATGCAACCGATTATGAATTGAAGCGTGCTTCAGAAATTGCACAAGCGCAAGAATTTGTAGGTCAATATCCAGATGAATTCGATCATGAGGTTGAAGAGCGATCAGCCAATTTCTCCGGCGGTCAAAAGCAACGTTTATCTATTGCTCGCGGTGTAATCGGTCAACCACCTATTTTAATTTTGGATGATTCAACTTCAGCCTTAGATGCTAAATCTGAAAAATTGGTTCAAGAGGCTCTAGAACATGATCTAAAGGATACTACAACAGTAATTATTGCTGAAAAAATTGTGTCAGTAATGAATGCTGATAAAATTTTAGTTTTAGATGATGGAAAACTCGTCGCTGAAGGGACTCATGAAGAGCTATTAAAGACTTCTCCAATTTATCAAGATATTTATCGCACACAAAAAGCTAAAGAAAAGAGAGGCGAGATTGATGAGTAATACTAAAAAAGCCCTGAAATATTTTGCTAAGTATCTGAAGAATTACTGGAAAGGAGTTACGGTAGTTGTAGTCCTTTCCTTGGCTTCGACTTTAAGTCAAGTTTTAGGACCGCTTTTCCTGGGAAATGCTGTTCAAGAATTGACTAAAGCTGTCAGCAAAGTAGCTAGTCGCAGTCATGATTTAAGTAGTTTTTATCAGTCTCTTGGCTCAATGGTCAGCGTTTATGCAGCAGGAATTATTGCTTCGTTCATTGCTTGGATGGTAATGTCTAAATTTACTGCGAACGCTACAAATGACATGAGAGAGAACTTATTTGCCAAGTTTCAGAGGATGCTAATTCGTTATTTCGATACTCATCAAGATGGAAAGTTATTATCTTTGTTTAATTCAGATTTAGATAATATTTTTAACGCCTTAAATAATGCAATTTTTGAAATTATTTCTCAAGGTGCATTATTAATCGGAACAATTATTATGATGTTTATTGTTAATCCAGTGATGGCTTGTTTTACAATAGCTACAACCCCGTTTATTTTGATAATTAGTTTAGTCATTATGAAAAAGGCACGAATTTATTTAGACAAGCAGCAAGATAAAATCAGTGACCTTAACGGATATGTTAATGAACAGATTAATGGTGAAAAAGTTATTATTACTAATGGCTTACAAAAAGAATCTGTTCAAAACTTTAAAAAATATAATAACGATGTTCGTAGCGCTATGTTTAAAGGGCAATTTTATTCTGGAATGCTTTTCCCATTATTACAAGGAATTTCTTTATTGAACTTAGCTATTGTAATTGGTGGAGGTGCATGGCTAATTGTTAGCGGTCAGGTAAGTGGAGCAGTGGGTTTAGGATTAATTGTTGCTTTTGTTGAATATTCGCAAACATATTTCCAGCCTTTAACTCAATTAACTTCTATTTATTCTATGACTCAACTTGCTTTAACCGGTGCAAGAAGATTGGCTACTGTTGAAGAGCAAGATGAAGAAGATACTGTGCCAAATGGCAAAGTTTTACAAGGAATTGAAAAAGGCGTTAAGCTTGAAAATGTGCATTTTGGTTATAACGCTGATAAAGAAATTTTGCATGGTGTTTCAATTGACGTTGATAAGGGGAAATCTGTTGCCGTAGTTGGTCCAACTGGATCAGGGAAAACAACTATTATGAACTTGATTAATCGCTTCTACGATGTTAATAGTGGAAAAATAACCTTTGATGGCGTTGATGTACGTGATATTACGCTTGAATCTTTAAGAAATAATGTAGGTATTGTTTTACAAGATTCAGTACTGTTTACTGGAACAGTTGAAGAGAATATTAAGTATGGTAAGCCAACTGCAAGTCGAGAAGAAGTAATTGCAGCAGCAAAAGAAGCGAATATTCATGACTTTATCATGACGCTTCCTGAGGGTTATGATACTCAAGTTTCGGAAGAAAATTCGGTCTTTTCTACTGGCCAGAAACAATTAATTTCGATTGCTAGAACTATTTTGACTGATCCAGAATTTTTGATTTTAGATGAGGCCACTTCTAATGTTGATACAGTTACTGAGGCTAAAATTCAAAAGGCAATGGATGCTGTTATTGCAGGCAGAACGAGCTTTGTTATTGCTCACCGTTTGAAGACAATTCTAAATTCAGATAAAATAGTAGTATTGAAAGACGGAAATGTCATCGAAGAAGGAAAACACGACGAGCTGATTAAGAAGCGTGGATTTTACTACGGACTATATACTAACCAAATGGCATTTGAATAATTTAGAGGGATCTTTTCCCTCTAATTTTAGTTAGGGGGGGAAAACAAAAAAGTGAAAAGAAAGCTACGAATTTTTTCTTTATTTACTGTTTTATTGAGCGTTTTTCTACTATCAGCATGTCAAAAAAATACGCGGAATGTATATCAAGAAGTCAAAAAAAGCAATGAAATTACCTGGGGCGTTAAAGCTGATACCCGTTTATTCGGTTTAATGAGCATTAAAACTGGAAAGATTGAAGGCTTTGAGGTTGATTTAGCCAATGCATTGACCAAAGAAATTCTGGGAAAAAATGCTAAAGCCAGCTTTGTACAAACTACTGCTAAAACCAAAATTCCGCTGTTAAAGAATGGAAATATTGATGCAGTTTTAGCTGCAATGACAATTACACCAGAGCGTAAAAAACAAATTGATTTTAGTAATCCATACTTTTATGCTGGTCAATCTTTGCTAGTTAAGGAAGATTCATCAATTAGAAATGTTCAAGATTTAAATGGGAAAATAGCATTAGCTGTTAAAGGTACAACAGCTGTCGCTAATGTTAAAAAATTTGCTCCCAAAGCAAAGGTATTAGAATTTGACGATTATGGTCAAGCATTTACTGCACTAAAGGCAGGTCAAGGGCAAGCGATGACAACTGATAATGGTTTACTTGCCGGAATTGCTACTGAAAATAAAGGCTATAAGCTTGTTGGTGGTACATATACAAATGAACCATACGGTATTGCCGTGAATAAGGGACAGAAGCAAATGAAGAATGCAATTAATCGTGCTCTAAATAAATTAAAAAAAGATGGGACGTATAATGCCTTAGTAAAGAAGTGGTTTAGCGGTATTCCAGGCTTTAATATTAAAGAGGCTGAAGGTGAAAAATAAATTTTTTACTTGCCTTTTTTGAAAAAATATTATTAAATGTAATCAACATTTAAATTTAAAAAGCGATGAAAAGAAAAGTAAATAATTTATTTCTTTTAGTGAGTTAACGGTAGTGGAAAAGTTAGCAGACCCTGGATTATTGAAAGACACTTTTACAATGCTGCTGGCTGAAATCTTTAATGAGAGTAAGTTTAGCCGTAAGCGGTACGTTATCTAGCCGTGGAGCATGTTTGTGCTCTAGTCAAGTTGGTCTTTAAGTAGACAATTTAGGTGGTACCGCGGAAAAAAGCCTTTCGTCCTGAGAAATCTAGGAGCGAGGGGCTTTTTTCTTTACTCCAAATTAAAAAAGGAGTTATGTCTGAGTAAGCAATAGCTAAGCTATATTAAAGTTAATTTTAATAATTTTAGAGTAGAATGGAAAAGTGAGTAAAAAAGAGAGGGGAAGCACAATGGCTGCAATTATTGATTTTAAGCATGTAAATAAGTACTATGGTAAATTCCATGCTTTAAAGGATATAAATTTAAGTATTGAAGAGGGTCAAGTTGTTTCAATTATTGGACCATCTGGTTCTGGTAAGAGTACTTTGATTCGAACAATGAATGGACTAGAGCGAATCAATTCTGGTACTTTAATGGTTACTGGCTATGATCTAGCAGATAAGCATACGGATTTAAACAAAATTCGTAAAAATGTGGGAATGGTTTTCCAGCATTTTAACTTGTATGACAACCATACTGTGCTTGAAAATATAACTTTAGCTCCTAAGATTGTTTTACACCGTCCAGAGAAGGAAAACCACGATATTGCAATGGATCTTTTGAAAAAAGTGGGTCTTGAAGAAAAGGCTAATATGTATCCAAGACAGTTATCTGGTGGGCAAAAGCAACGTGTTGCAATTGCTCGTTCATTAGCAATGAGACCAAAAGCTATTTTATTTGATGAACCAACTAGTGCGCTTGACCCAGAAATGATTCAAGATGTTTTAGATGTTATGAAGTATGTAGCAGATCAAGGAATTACAATGGTTGTTGTAACTCATGAAATGGGCTTTGCTCGTGAAGTTGGAGATAGACTTATTTTCTTTGATCAAGGAAGAATTTTAGAAGATGCTAAGCCAGAAGAGTTCTTTGAACATCCTAAGACTGAACGTGCACGTCAATTTTTAAGTAAGGTTATTACTGAAAAGCTAGGTGGCTAAAATGAAAAAATCAATTAAGATTTTTATTTTACCTTTGGTATTAGGTTTACTGATTACTTTAACTGGATGTGCCAAGAAGCAAAAATCAAGTAATGCTTATGAACAGGTTAAAGCAAGTAAAACCATTACTTGGGGCGTTAAGGCTGATACGCGATTATTTGGTTTAATGAGTATTAAAACTGGAAAAATCGAAGGTTTTGAAGTAGATTTAGCAAAGGCTTTAACTAAACAAATGTTAGGTAAAAATGCAAAAGCTGAATTTGTGCAAACTACGCCTAAGACGAGAATTCCGTTACTTAAAAATGGTAATATTGATGCAATTTTAGCAACAATGACAATTACACCCGATCGTAAAAAACAAGTAACTTTTAGTGAACCATATTTTACTGCAGGTCAATCTTTACTAGTTAAGGATAATTCAACTATTAAAAATGTTAAGGATCTTAATGGTAAAACGGCTCTAGCTGTTAAGGGAACAACAGCAGTTGATAATGTTAAAAAATTTGCACCAAAAGCAAAGGTTTTAGAGTATGACGATTATGGTCAAGCTTTTACGGCCTTAAAAGCAGGACAAGGTCAAGCAATGACTACTGATAATGGCTTGCTTGCCGGAATTGCTAGTGAAAATAAGGGGTATAAGTTGGTTGGTGGTACCTACACCAGTGAACCTTACGGAATTGCTGTAGAAAAGGGACAAACTAGTTTTGCTGATCGCATTAACAAAGCACTAAATGAATTAAAGAAAAACGGAACATATCATCGTTTGTTAGTTAAATGGTTCAATGGTATTCCAGGATTTAACATTAAGGAGGTTGAAAATTCGTGATAGGGATTTTAACAAATCACTGGTCTGAATTCTTATCAGGCTTTTGGAACACAATCTTATGTAGTCTAATTGCCCTGTTCTTTAGTTTAATTCTTGGGGTAGGCTTTGCTTTATTAGAAGTTGCACCGAATAAGTTTGGTAGAGCAGTGGCACATGTCTATATTGAAATTTTCCGTAACATTCCTTTGCTAGTTATTACAATGATTTTTTACCTTGTTGTACCGCAAATTTGGTTTAAGGTATCAGGTTTTGCAGCTGGAACAATTGGATTAACCTTGTATACTTCAGCTTTTATTGCAGAAACTGTTAGGGCAGGAATTAACTCAGTTGGAGATGGACAAATGGAAGGAGCTCGTTCAAATGGGATGACTTATACGCAAGCAATGCGATACATTATTTTGCCACAGGCTCTAAAGATTGTAATTCCTCCATTGGGCAATCAATTTATTAACTTAATTAAAAACTCATCGGTATTAGCCTTTGTAGCCGGTTTTGACTTGATGTATCAAGCAGATGTCATAGCTTTTTCATCTTTTGAAACTATTAATACCTATGTTGTTGTAGGTTTATTTTACTTAATTTTAACCTTGCCATTAAGTTACTACATGCGTCACTTGGAAAAGAAATTAGCCTAGGGAGGAGAAAAAGATGGAAAACTTTATTCATGCATATTCTTGGATTAACATTCGCTTTCTCTTACAAGGTTTGTGGGTGACTATATATGTATCCTTAATATCAATTGCCTTGAGTTTTATTCTAGGATTAGTATTCGGCTTTATTCGATATGTGAAGATCAAATATCTTTCAACTATTGTTGGTTTTGTAATTGACATTATAAGAAATTTACCGCTATTGCTGATAATCTTCTTTACGTACTTTGGATTGCCAGAGTTAGGAATTGTTACTAATCCAACAGTAGCATCGATTATTGCTTTGGTAGTATTTGAAGGAGCAATGCTTGCTGAAATTGTTAGAAGTGGTATTGCTGCTGTGGATCCGGGACAAATGGAAGGAGCTCGTTCAAATGGGATGACCTATATGCAGGCGATGTATCATGTGATCATTCCGCAAGCTCTTAATAAGATGATCCCGTCCCTTCTGTCACAATTCGTTTCATTAGTTAAAGACACATCACTTGCAACAATTATTGTTTTGCCAGAGTTATTGTTTCATGCACAGATTATTTACAGTCAAAATACGACATATTTGATTCCAATGTATGTAATTATTGCAATTATGTATTTCATTGTTTGTTTCTCGCTTTCAATGATTGCTAAGCATTTGCAAAGTAAGTATTAATTATATGAAAAACCACGTGAGCTGAACTCACGTGGTTTTTTGTTGATTAATTATTTTTTATAAATTGTTTTAGTTCTTTTTGAGAGAAGTATGAACCATAATCTTCAGTTAATTGTTTTAAAATGAAGTCATTGCTAGCATTCAATTTTCTACTGAGCTTAATCATTTTCTTAATAGCGTCAATTCGTTCTTCTTCTTTTCCTGTTTTTTCTCCAACATATCGCATATCATCAAGTTTCATTTGGTAATCCATGAGCTCTTTCCTTCTTTCTGGATTAGTTTTATATTTCTCAACATCGCTTTGTAACTTTTGAATAAAGCTATCATTTGTATTAATTTTACCACGCATTAAATCAAAAAATCCTTGCAGACGGGCAGTTAGTTAACCCAGCTAAAGATTGGATCAGCGGTGATATTAGCTTCATCAACCCGTTTTTCTAATTCTTTCCTATCCATAGAAAACTCCTTTAAGTGTATTAGAGAAAGATCTCTAATCTTAATTACGCAAAAGGGAGTTTTATTTTTTGAAAAGAAAAAGAAGATCAATCTGATCTTCTTAAATTAAAGTTTGATTGCTAAAGCTTCATAAGGCTTTAATTGCAAGACTGAAGGCAGAGAAGCAAGTTTTTTATCGTAATTTTGAATTAAAATATGCCCCGCCTTATTTAAATATTCAGCAGGTATTTTAACTTCAGTTTCTTTGCCATAGAAGTTCGCAAATACTAAAAGTTTTTCATTAGAGTCATCTAAATAACGCTCATAGGCCATAACTTGTGGGTGTTCCATTAAAAATGGTTTGATGTGACCTTCAGAGATCAATTTTTCTGATTTTCTGAGTTTAATTAATTTTTGATAGAAATTAAAAATTTCACCATCCTGTAGTTCTTTTTCAACGTTAATTCTATCTTGGTCTGTTGGCATGAGCCAAGGTTTGTGGCCACTAAAACCAGCATATTGAGAATTATCCCAGTGCATTGGAACCCTTGAGTTATCGCGAGCTTTAGACTGAACAATTTCAAAAGCTTCTTTTTCATCAATACCTTTTTTGATTAATGCGTCATAGGCATTCAAAGCTTCGACGTCAACATAATCCTTCATGGAAGTATAGTGAGGATCCATCATACCAATTTCTTCGCCCATATAAATGTAAGGCGTTCCGCGTAGTAGATGAAGAGCAAGAGCTAACATCTCAGCAGATTTATTGTGATATTTTCCAGTATCACCGAATCGATTTAATGCCCAAGGCTGGTCGTGATTATTCCAGAATAGAGCTTGCCAGCCACCACCTTGATCAATCTTACTATTCCAGGTAAGCATAATATCTTTTAATTTCTTAAAGTCAAAAGGCATCTTAGACCATTTTTCACCGTTTTTTAGTCAACTTTGAGGTGATGAAAGGTAAAGACCATTGAAAGCTCATGATCTTCTGGACGAGTATAAGCAATTGAATTTTCAATTGTAGTTGATGACATTTCTCCAACAGTAACTGATTCTCGGTCTTGACCGAAGGATTTGGCATTTAATTCTTTTAAATATTGCTGCACCACTGGTGTATCAGTATAAAGGGATTTTTCTTGCACCGGATCTGTTGAGTTAACTAAGGTAGTATCTTTCCCTGTAACGTTGATTACGTCAAAGCGGAAGCCGTGAACTCCTTTATTACGCCAAAAGTTTACAACATCTATTAAGGCAGCACGAACTTCAGGATTATGCCAGTCAAGATCTGCTTGAGTTGGGTCATAGAGGTGGAGATAGTAGTAATCAGTGTCGCCAAATTTTGACCAAGCTGGACCACCAAATTTTGATTGCCAGTTATTAGGTAGTTGTCCTTCCTTACCTTTTCTAAGATAAAAGAATTTTTGATACTTTTTATCTCCAGCTAGAGCTTTTTTAAACCATTCATGTTCCGTTGAACAGTGATTTAAAACCATGTCGAGCATCACATTAACATTAATTGTTTTTAATTTAGCGACTAGTTCTTCGAAGTCGCTCATTGTTCCGAATCGAGGATCAATTTTTTTATAATCAGCAATGTCATAGCCGTTGTCATTTTGTGGAGAAACAAAAAATGGGTTAAACCAAATGAAGTCTACATTTAGCTTTTTGATATAGTCGATTTTTTCAATGATGCCACGTAAGTCGCCGATACCATCATTATTTGAGTCATAAAAAGATTTGGGGTAAATTTGATAAATTACTTTATTGCCTAAATTATTCATCGCTGAATCCTTTCTAAAATTTAATCTTTTTTCTGCGAGCAAAATCCACAAATTTGAATTTGTCAGGTCGATGATAGGACAGGGTTAATTCGAATTTAGTTGTGTCAGCTAAATAATTTCTACTTGCAACTAGCACTGCAAGTTTATTGTCTAATTGAAGTAAATCTTGAATTCTCTTGTCAACTTTACAAACAGAAATTTCTTTCGTTGCATAGGAAATTTCTAATTTTTCTTTATTTTCTAAATAATTATAAATAGAAGTTTCTGCGGCATCTTTTGGAAGTGAATTAATAGGAGGAGAAAGCAAATAGTCGCAATCTAAGACATCAGCTTGTCCTTCTATTAATCGCAAGCGTTCAAGATGAAAACCAGCACTGTTTTTTTCTTCAGGAAAATATTTGATAAAGCCAGTTGGCAAATGATCTTCTTTTTGTAAAAATAAAACTTTTGTTTCTGCTTTAAGTCCTAATTGATTATTCAATTCTGCAAAACTGCTAATTCCTGAAATGGGAAAAGTGTAGCGATCGAGATTTAAAACTATTGAACCTTTTCCACGAATCTTCTGAATTAAGCCTAGGTCGGTTAAGCTAGTAAGTGCTTTTCGAATTGTTTCTCTTGAAGCACCATATAAGTCCATTAATTGATGTTCACTAGGGAGATATTCGCCAGGTTTATATTGTTGATGCTTAATTTTATCAACTAAATCTTGAGCAATAGCACTAACTTTAGATTGAGCCATAAAAGATCCTCCTTTGTCTTTAATTATATACACTTGTTTAGACAAGTAAAGCAAAACTTTTTCATCTATAAAATACTTAATTTAAAAGAAAAGTAAGCTTTTTCATAAAATAGTATTGACAGCTTGTACAGACAAGTATAATATTTAAATCAAGATATGTGAAAGCGGATACTTCCAAAGAGGAGAATGAAATTATGGTACAAGATACTACTAATTTATTAGCTCCAGCTACTGGAGCGGTTATTGCTTTAGCTAAGACTTCAGATCCTATTTTTTCTCAAGGAACAATGGGAGATGGATTTGGTTTGACCCCAACTATTGGAAAGGTTGTAGCACCTGTTTCAGGAAAAATCAGTATGGTTGCCGATACTAAACATGCTGTCGGAATCGTTACTAACGAAGGGCTAGAAGTACTAGTCCACATGGGCGTTGATACAGTCGGCTTAAAGGGTGCACCATTCACGATTAAGATTGAAAATGGTCAAGAAGTTAAGGCCGGCGATGAAATTGCTGAAATGGATTTAGATGAAATCAAAGCTAAGGGATTAGATACAACAATCATGGTTTTGATTACTAATTCAGCTGACAAGATTTCAGGACTTGATGTAACTGAAGGTGAAGCAAAAGCTGGTGAAGCTGTAGCAACGGCTTACTTAAAGACGGCAGAAGCAGAAGACACTTCAAGCAAAAAATTATCTTATCCAGAGTTAGCTTCTTTTATTATTAAAAATGTCGGCGGTAAGGAGAATGTTAATAATGTAATTCACTGTATTACACGCTTACGTTTTTACTTAAAAGATGAAAGTAAAGCAAATGATGACGTTTTAAAAAATCAACGTGGAATTTTAGACGTGATGCATGCGTCAGGACAATATCAGGTTGTAATTGGTAATGAAGTAACTAATGTCTTTGATGAAGTAGTTAAGCAATTAGGACCTTTAGATAGTGAAGCAGCTCCTGCTCCAGAAGATGACGGTAAAAATCCAGTTTCAAAAGCTTTTGGTAATTTAATTGGATTTATCACTGGTTCAATGAGTCCAATTATCGGTGTAATTGCTGCAGCTGGTATTATTAAAGGTATTTTGGCATTGCTTACTCTGCCACAATTAGGTAGTTTACTTAGTGTCAAGAGTACAGCCTATATCACTACTAGCGCAATTGCTGATTCGGCTTTCTTCTTCTTGCCAGTTCTAGTTGGTTACTGCGCAGCTAAAAGATTGAATTCCGATCCAATCATCGCAGCAGTAATTGGTGGAGTATTAGTTTATCCGCAGTTAGTTGAATGGGGCAAAGCCTTTAAGACAATGTTTGAAGTTGGCGGAATTAAGTTTGAATTTTTGAACTATACTTACTCAATTTTCCCAATGATTTTAGCCGCATGGCTTGCTAAGAAGTGTGAAGATTGGCTTAAGAAATGGCTACCATCGTACTTACAAATGATTTTTATTCCATTAATTACTGTTTTAGTAGTTTCAGCATTGACTTTAATGGTAACCGGCCCAATTATTCAAGGTGTTGCTAATGGTATTGCAGTCTTTATCAACTGGTTAGTTCATGCATCTGGCTGGATTGGTGGATTTATTATTGGTGATTTCTACCAAGTATTGGTTATCTTTGGTTTGCACTGGGGTGTTGTGCCGCTTGTTGCCCAACAAATTGCTGGCACTGGTGAAAGTGCATTGAACGCAATTATTTGTTCATCAATGATTGCTCAAGGTGCTGCCGTATTAGCGGTAGCTATTAAGTCTAAGAAAGAAGACTTAAAGGAATTAGGTTTTGCTTCAACTATTTCTGCAATGTGTGGTGTTACCGAACCAGCTGTTTATGGTATTAGTTTAAGATATAAGAAAGTATTTATTTCTGGTTGTATTGGTTCTGCATTCTTGTTACTGGTTTAATGCACGGAACAATGTATGGCTTTACTGGTGGATTAATTGGATTTTCTTCATTCTTTAATCCTAAGCATCCTACTGATTTATCTAGCTTCTATACATTTTTGATTGCTAGTGCTGTAACAATTGTGGTTTCATTTATCGTAACTTGGGTTTGGGGCTACAATGATAGCATGGTTCAAGGAGCTAAGGTTGCAAAGAAAAAGAGACCTGGTAGTAAGTAAAAGAATTTATTTAAATTAGATAAAAAATAAAACAACGTTGAAAATTTCAGCGTTGTTTTTTGCGTTTAGGAGTTGCAAATATTAAATCATATTAATATAATTAATAATAATTTAATTAAGTCGTGGATTAGGGGGAAAGGCTATGATTTTTGAAAAGCTTTTTTCTAAAGAGAATAAAAAAGATGAGATAGTTGATGTAAAGTTAAGTGATAAAAAGTTCAATGAATTAAGAATAAAGCTAAGTATTGGAGACGTAACAGTTGAACAAGGCGAGAATTTTTCGGTTAATTTTACTGGGAAAAGACACTACTTACCGCTTATTCGCTTAGAAGATGGTAAACTACGACTTAAGCAAAAAATGAATTTGATTGAAAAGGGAGAAGCTCACTTAAAAGTTGTGATTCCTGCAAAGGCTACTTTGGATAGTCTTGATATTCAAACTAGTAGCGGTGATATTGAGATAGTTGATATTAAGACTGAAAAGGCATATCTTAAATCGACTGAAGGTAGAGTTAGAGTAAGACGAGTGGCGATAGCTGAGTCACTTCTTGAATCAACAGATGGAAATGTAACAGTACGAAATAGTGATCTGGCCGATGGCAAGTTAGCGACATATGATGGCGAAATCAAAGTATCGGGATCTATTTTATCTAAGATTTCTTTAAATGTAACAGATGGAGATATGAATCTAACTGATGTTACGATTGACGAAGGCAGCGCAAATTTAAAGGCTGGCAACTTTACGCTCGATCATGCTGTATTTAAGAGTGATTATGAAATAAAGAATATTGAAGGAAATAATACTGTTTGGAGTGCAAATTTAAAATATGCCCATGTAAGAACGGCAAATGGTTTAAATAATATTTCGTTTGATCCACAACCTTCAGGCGTTGTTTTAACAATGACAACGGTAGATGGAGATAATGTAGTTGAGTAGAAAAAATAAACCTCGTAGAATAACCTACGAGGTTTATTTCTATTTAACGTTACTTAAAACTGAACGAATTTTAGTAGTAAGCATATCAATTGCTACATCATTTTCGCCGCCTTCTGGAACGATGATGTCAGCGTAGCGTTTAGTTGGTTCAATGAATTGATTGTACATTGGTTTAACGGTCTTTAAGTATTGATCAATAACTGAATGAACTGAACGACCACGTTCTTGCGTGTCGCGCTCTAATCGTCTAATGAAGCGAATGTCATCATCAGTATCGACAAAGACCTTGATACTCATTAAGTTACGTAAGTTTTCTTCACCAAGGACGAGAATACCTTCTAGGATAATAATATCAGCTGGTTCGGTGTGAATCGTCTTTTCGCTTCGAGTATGAGCAGTAAAATCGTAAACTGGCATTTCAACTGCCTTATAGTCCATTAATTGACGAAGTTGGTCAACAAGTAGTGGCATGTCAAAGGCATCGGGATGATCGTAGTTAATCTTCTTACGCTCTGACATTGATAAGTCATCGTTATTTTTGTAATAAGAATCTTGCGTCATAATTAAAATATGGTCATCTTGTTGTAATTGGTCATAAATTTCATGGGCAATGGTCGTTTTACCACTACCTGAACCACCGGCAATTCCAATGATAATAGGGCGTTTACTTTGCACGATTAAAATCTCCTTTTTTAAACTGTTACAATAATACCTTAAAATTACGCTCTGTGATAGATTTACAGGCAATAATATTGACAAATATGTGTTTTTTCTGAACATGTGAAGTAAAATAAAATTGAAAGTGTTATATATGGTTTTAAAAAGAAGGTTTTACTTTGACTGCTCAAGAAAAAGCCGCAATCAAGAATTGGAATCCCCGATATCGGAGAAATGTTTATTTATATCTATGGATTTACGGAATTTTAGGTGCGGTAACTGGAATTACTAATGATGCAGCTTTGTCATACTTTGATATAGTAGCACCAGGATTAATTTCAGGTCTGAATATCTTTAATGCGATTACTGCATTATTAATGTCGTTGATGATTGTTTGGGTGCATGAATTAGGTTATCGTAAAATTTTGTTGATTTTGCCGCCTTTAACTTCTATTTTCCTGGCGTTAACTACTATTACAACTAATCAAATAATTATTATGTTTGCCTACATTATTTCATGGACTGCAATTGGAGTTTATGACTTAATGTATCCTTTGATGTGGACTTCTTATGTACCTAAAGAAATCAGAACTAAGATGTTTACAGTAGTAATGGTTGTAAACTTAGTTGCTCAAACTATCTTAACTTTTATCGGTGGAAAAGCAGTAGTGTACTTCTTTAGTAAGATGCAGGGTATTTCTTATGATATTGCTTCTAATCTATCTGCTCATACCGCCCAATTAAGTGGGAGTTATCTAGCTAATTATACCAATGCCTTTAGAATAGTATTGATTTTGACTGCTTTAGTTAATGTAGTTGCTTTTGTATTAGCAATCTTTATTAAAGATGAGCCAAAGGACTATCGAACCGTGGGGATGAAGAAACCGCAAACGCCAGAAGAGAAGAAAAAAGCTTTTGAAGCTTTGATTAATAAAAAGACGATTATGTGGATCTTGTATATTGCAGGTATTCAACTAGGTGCTAGATTGGTTGTTCCTTATATTCCAATTTACTTGAATGAATATCTGCATATTCCCCGGGGAATTACTTCAACAATTAATACCTTTCAGACCGCAGCGATGTTTATTGGATATTTCTTTGCTCCATTCTTAGCCAAGAAGCTAGGTGCCATTGTTTCTATTGCTGCTGGAACCTTAACTTGTGCAATGGCTAACGGTCGACACTTCGGCACTGGAATTACTCTTTTTGTAATTGTAGGGGTTTTGCTATTCTTACGTAGTGGTTTAGCAAATGCAACAATGCCAATTCAGCAAGAAGTACAGATGATTATTGTTGATAAAGATATGCGTCCAGCCTTTACTGCTGTGGTTCAGATTGCATATGCGGTAATTGGAATAATTGATGGATTATTTACAGCCTTTTACTTACTTAAGACGCCAGCTGGGTATGCGAATGCATATTACATTGCGACTGCCCTATATGTAGTAGTAAGTATCTTATTAATTGCAATGTTTGCTAAACAATATAACTGGATCTTAGACGAGAAGAAGAGCACATCTAATGAAAAATAGTTAATTGATAACTTAAGAATAATAATAAAATACCGAATTAGTCGTAAAAGTGACTGATTCGGTATTTTTGGTATTTTCGAGGGATGAAAGATGGTAATATTTAAGACATAAAAATAATATTGATTATTTAAGGAGAAGAATAATGAAAGAAATTAGAAAAGAAAATATTGTTAAAACTACTACTTTGAGTGAAGAAGAAATGATTGAAGTTGTTGGTGGTACTAGAGTAAATGGTTTTGTTAACGGAAATTTTAGTAAAGGTATATTTTACTGGACGCGCAACATTTGGAAATAAAAATGTTGTTAGTTTATAGCTTTTTAATGCTTATTTCTGGAATAACTGATTTATGGATATTTTTTAGAGTTTCTCAAATTGCAGCTAGTAAAAAAAATATTTTGATTCTCGGTGGAGTGTTATTCTTACTTCCAATTTTATGTGGAGGAGTTGTTGAACTAGCCACTTTTTTGGAAATTTTATTTTTCATATTTTATTTTAGAAAGAGTAAAGAAAAAAATTTGGCTATTGGGGCAATTTTAATTGTAGGAGTTGTAGATTCCATAATAGATATACTAGGTAGTATCTTAATGGAGCTTTTACATATTGAGGATATAATTTATCTTAATTTATTAGTCCAAATTAGTATTATACTTCTTGCAGTTTTTATAATTGAGATCTTCTATAAGTATCTTCACTCATATTTAATGAATGAAAATCACAATGTGTTTATAGGACTGTTGATCTATCTATATGTTTCCACTACTTTAACAATGATTTTTTATGGACAAACCCAGAAAAATGCATCGTTAAGTATGTTTTTTACAATTTTTGTATTAATTCAAATAGTTTTTGCTATGGCGACTTACGTGGAACTAATAAATATTCAAAAGCATCTTTTAAAAAAATCACAACAAGATAAATTAATAAAAGAGCAAAAACAATTACAAGACTATGCGCAATATCTTGAAGAGAGCGAAGATGAGTTACGTGCTTTTCGGCATGATTATCGAAATATGTTTAACTCATTAAAAATCAGTGCACAAGAAGGAAATACTAAAGAAGTAATCCAAAAGCTTGATGAATATACTAAGGCCAATTTAAATGCAAAAGCATTTGAAAAATATAGAGATGTTAATCATATAAAAATAAAATCTCTCAAAAGTATCATTATTGCTAAGTTAACAGAAATGTATAGAGAACATATTCCATATAATTTTGAATGTAGCAGTGAAATTACGAAATTGCCTAAAAATATTAATGAAATAGATTTAGTCAGAATCGTCGGTATAAGTTGTGACAATGCGATTGAAGAAAGCAAAGTATTAATAGAGCAAAGTCAAGAAGCTCATATTGAAATTATGGCTTATTCAAACGAACGTGGTGAATTTGAATATGAAATACAAAATAAACGAGGTGATTCTGAAATTTCAATTAAACAAATACAACAAAACGGTTATTCAACAAAGAAAAGTCACTCTGGCTTGGGCTTAGCCAATATCAATAGTATTAAAAATAAATATGAAAATATGACTATTTCTTATGAAGTGCCTGAAGGATACTTTGATTTCTATCTCGTGATTGAACCAGAGGAGGAAAGTGAAGAATGAAATATTCCGTAATCGTTTGTGATGATGACGAAGTATTAGCAAAAAATTTAGCGAAAAATATTAAATATGCAGTTAGTAACTTTACCGATGATAATCCAGTCTACGAAAATATTGAAATCAATTTAGAGCTAGTTGCTAATACATTTGAGCAAGTTGTAAGTTATGTAGTTGCTAATGATATTCAAAATGCAATTTACTTTTTAGATATTGAATTAAGTCAAAATTCAAAAGCTAAAAACGGAGTAGACTTAGCAGAATTTATTAAAAAGCAAGATCCAAATGCACAAATAATTTTTGTTACTGCTTATGACAAATATGCTCCTTTAACTTATCGTAGAAGAATTGGTGCTATTGATTATATTAATAAGGCCTTAGATTCAAGAGAAATGATGCAGCGATTAGAAGAAACCTTGACTGGCGCCGTTCAAAGTATCAATAATCTTATGAAATCAGGAAGAAAAGAACTTATCTATAAAATTGGACGGAGAGTTAATAAAGTTGAAGACACGACTATTTATTATCTTGAAAATAGTACTTCACAACACAAAGTTAATTTGATAACTGAAACTGGTGTAGCTGAATTCAGAAGTAATATCTCCAAAATTAACGAAGAAAATGATTTTTTAGTTAAGGTATCTCAATCTTGTGTAGTAAATCCAAATAATATCAACAGCATCGACTTTTCAAAAAAGACAATAAAGTTTCCTAATGGAGATGAAGTAGTGTTCGCTCGTAGTTGCAGAAAAACTGTTGAGGATCTATTAAATAAATATCCAGAAATTAATGTTAAGTAAAAGGTAAGACTTATGTTATTCAAATATAAATCCGTATACGTGCCACAAGTGGATGAGATGGATTGCGGCGTTGCTTGTCTAGCAATGATCTTAAAGCAATATCATTCTCGCGTATCTTTAGCACATTTACGTCATGAAGCTCGTACTAATCTTGAAGGCACAACTGCTTTAGGACTAGTGAAGACAGCACAAAAATTTAATTTCAAAACAGAAGCCGTAAAAGCAGATATGTCTTTATTTGATGAGAATAGTATTCAATATCCTTTTATTGCCCACGTCCTAAAACAAGGAGAACTACTTCATTATTACGTAGTTCTTAAAAATGCTAAGAATTATTTAGTAATTGCAGATCCTGATCCATCAGTTGGTGTAGTAAAGATGCCAAAAGACAAATTTGCTCAAGAATGGACTGGTGTTGCACTCTTTATGGTTCCTAACGAAGACTTTGAACCAATCAAAGAAAAGAAGAATAATTTATGGTCTCTCTTTCCATATATGTTTAAACAAAAGCGGCTGATGATTAACATCATTTTAGCCGCTTTATTAATGACCATAATTAGTATCTGTAGTTCATATTTTGTTCAAGGAATAATTGATACTTACATTCCAGATGGAACCTATCAGACTCTTTCGATCTTAGCTGTTGGACTATTAATTGCTTATGTCTTTAATTCAATTTTTTCTTATGGACAGAATTTTTTATTAAATATTTTAGGTCAAAGATTAAGTATTGATCTAAATCTGCGATACATCAGGCATATTTTTGAATTACCAATGGAATTCTTTGTAACAAGAAGAACGGGTGAAATTACTTCGCGTTTTTCTGATGCAAGTAGAATTATTGACGCTTTGGCAAGTACAGTTATTTCGCTCTTCTTAGACCTCTCAATTGTGATTGTGATGGGATTAGTCTTAGCAGCACAAAATATGACATTATTTGGGATTACACTGTTAGCTTTGCCCATTTATGCAGTTGTAATTCTAGGTTTTACTAAAAAGTTTGAAAAACTAAATAACGAACAAATGGAAAGTAATGCTGTTTTGAGTTCTTCAGTTATTGAAGATATTCAAGGAATTGAAACTATTAAAGCTTTAAATAGTGAGAATACAAGATATAGAAGAATCGACAGTCAGTTTGTAGATTACTTAAAGAAGTCATTTAAATATAGTAAGACTGAGAGTTTACAGACAGCACTCAAGACATTTATTCAATTATCTCTTAATGTAATTGTTCTTTGGGTTGGTGCAAAGATTGTAATGCAAGGACAATTGAGCATTGGTCAGTTAATGACGTTCAATGCATTGCTGGCATATTTCATTGATCCCTTGCAAAGTATTATTAATTTACAACCGCGACTTCAATCAGCTAGTGTTGCTCAAAATCGATTAAATGAGGTCTATCAAGTAAAAAGTGAATTCAATCAGAAGGCTACTATTGAAGATCGTAAGCTCCTAGAAGGAAATATTGAATATAAGAATGTGGATTATAGCTATGGTTATGGCACAGATGTCTTAAAAGATATTAATCTCAAAATTAGCCAGGGCGAAAAATTAACGATTGTTGGAATGAGTGGTTCTGGAAAATCTACGATGGTTAAGTTGTTAGTAGATTTCTTTTCGCCAAGTAAAGGTCAGGTTACATTAAATGGACATGCAACAAGTGAGATTGATAAGCATACGTTGCGGTCATATGTAAATTATGTACCTCAAACTCCATATATCTTTTCTGGAACAGTTAAAGAGAATTTGTTGTTAGGTTGTAGGCCAGATATCACTGAAGAAGATGTAATAAAGGCTTGTCAAATTGCTGAGATTGACCAAGAAATAGCTAATCTACCTTTGCAATTTGAAACAAAATTAGATGAAAATGCCAAAATTTTATCTGGTGGACAAAAACAAAGGTTAACTATTGCCCGGGCATTACTATCTCCTGCAAAGGTATTTATTTTTGATGAAGTAACAAGTGGCTTAGATACAATTACTGAGAAGAAAGTGATTGATAATTTGATGAAGCTAAAGGATAAGACAATTATCTTTATTGCGCATCGACTAGCAATTGCAGAACGGGCAGACAAGGTAGTTGTAATTGATCATGGTCAAATAGTTGAAGAAGGCAGCCACAGCGAATTGATGAGTAAGCATGGTTTTTACTATGACTTAGTGAAGGGATAGGTGAGTACAGATGGATGCAAAAGAGTATGAAAGTACAGAATTCTATTCCTATAAGTTCAAGAATTTCTCGACAATGATTATTATTCCAGCCGCTATTTTTGTTCTACTTTTATTTATTGGATCTTTTTTTGCTGTTAGACAGAGTACAGTCTCTTCGGTTGGCGTTGTTGAACCAACGGTTGTAATTAATCAGAAAAATGTTAGCTATGATGAGGGACAAGTCGTTACAAAACATGGTCAAAAATGGGTAGCTCATGTTGATCAAGATAGTGGGATTAGTTTAATGCCTGTTATGAAAGCTAAAGGAAAAGTGAGGATTGTTACCTATGTGCCCACTAATAAAATCTCGTCTATTAAGAAGGGGCAGAAGTTAAACTTTTCTGTACCTACAGTAGACGGCTTGAATAGTAGATTAACTGGTAATGTAAAGGAGATTGGTGTTTATCCAATAAATGTGAACAAGCAAAGTATGTATGAAGTTATTTCGATTGCCAAAGTTAGTGATATAAATGTTAAGTACGGAATGCAAGGTAATGCCACAATAGTGACAGGTCGTAGCACATATTTTAACTATTTTTTAGATAAGGTATTGAATAAAAGATAAATTTGATAGAATAAAAAATTAAAATTTTATTAATCTAAAGATAAAAATATAAGTGAATAAAAAAGAGATGTTAGATAAGAATATTGATTTGCAAAGAGCAATATTTCATATAAAGCAAGATATTAATTTGTATTCTGTAGTGTATGGATTTAAATTGCCTGAAACTTAATTTTGGGAACGAATTTGGATAAAATATACTGTTTTGGTTAGTAAGTAAGCAATATTAATCCATATAAAAAATAAATTGTTTTTTATAGTAGGCTAAATATATAAAGATTATTAATTATAGGAGGTCTTTATTATGAAAAATTTTAATACATTATCATTTGAAACATTGGCTAACATAGTTGGTGGGAGAAATAATTGGGCTGCTAATATAGGTGGAGTAGGTGGAGCGACAGTCGCTGGATGGGCTCTTGGAAATGCAGTTTGCGGTCCTGCTTGTGGCTTTGTTGGAGCACACTATGTTCCAATAGCATGGGCTGGCGTAACGGCAGCTACTGGTGGATTCGGAAAGATAAGAAAGTAGGGAATTAATATGGCTTTAAAAACATTAGAAAAACATGAATTAAGAAATGTAATGGGTGGAAACAAGTGGGGGAATGCTGTAATAGGAGCTGCTACGGGAGCTACTCGCGGAGTAAGTTGGTGCAGAGGATTCGGACCATGGGGAATGACTGCCTGTGGCTTAGGAGGTGCTGCAATTGGAGGATATCTGGGATATAAGAGTAATTAATTTATATAGAGATTTATGTTATTCTTTGTAACTATTATTAATGTAATACTTTTTTTAGGTAACTTGTATCAAACGGGCTTTAATTATTTTAACTTTAATCAATTGCAAGCACTTTTACTAACTATTTTTCTTATTGTTACTGTAATAGTTATCGCTATTAATAAAAAATTAGAAAGAGGTTATGATCTTTCTTTTTTTGCACTTTATTTGTATTGGCCAATTTATGTTTTTGAAGTTAAATTATATAATTCAACAAATTATAAAGATGGAATAGAATTTTGGGTTTATTTCGTACTAATTTTGGCCATATCGTTTGTAATAGGAAAAATATTAAAAAGAATCATAAGAAAGTAATAATAAAACTGAAAGTACTAAATTAGTTTTTGAATGACTGATTTAGTGCTTTTTCTACTTTCTCCTTTATTTAAGTAAATATGAAAATCTAATAGATTTACTTAATGTTAAGCTTATTTTATAAAATTTTGAAAGAGATGGGATTACATGGAATTAAATAAGAAAATCACTACATTAATGTATCTGGGAAAAACTCAGAAATTAAGAAATGCTATTAAATCTTGATATTAATAAACCTTGGTTTAATAACGTTTTTCTTTTGAGTAAAAATCCAGAATTAACTAAAAATAGACTTCTTTCCCAGACACTACTTATCGTTTTGTTTGCTAAGCCAGTAAATGCGCAAGAAGTATAAAATACACAACTTCAAGAAATAAAAATAGAAAAGTATGCTGATGTATCACCTCAGAAATATGAAAACAATGTTTGAGATCAAATATGACTCAAGTTAAGGATTTAATTAGTAAACGCGATAATAAAGAATATTTGCTTTATATTGGACGTCCAACTTGTTATTACTGTCGTGAATTTTTTCAGCATTAAAGGAATTTAATCGGGTAACAGGTGAAAGTCATTATATTTTGATATTTGATGCAAGGTAATGCCACAATAGTGACAGTACGCAGTACATATTTTGAATATTTTTTAGATAAGGTATTGAATAAGCGGTAAATTTGATAGAATAAAACGACATTAAATTATATTATGTGAGGATAAAAAGATGAACGAAACCAAATTAAAAGAGATGTTAGATAAGATTAAAGCAAACTCTGATATTGCAACTGATCCAGAAGCTCAAAAATTGATTGACACCGCTATTGAAAAATTGGATAAGGAAATTAATTTACAAAAGGTAGTATTTAATCTAAAGCAAGATATTAATTTGTATTCTGTAGCACATGGATTCAAATTGCCTGAAACTTTGACCAAGTTGCAACTTTTATTAGATAAAGATCTCGACAAGTGGGCTGGGGCTGGTGAAACTTTGTCATTGACTAATTTTTAGATAAATCAGTATTCAAGCACTAGGCACTATTGAACTTGGCACGTAGTAAATAAATACCAAATTTGTCATAAAAAAGACCAAATAGGTCTTTTTTATTTTTTGCCAATTTTTAAATGCTAAAATCATAGCAAGATCTTTACAGGAGAAGAAAGAAAATGAATGATAAACAGCTTATTTTTTATTCTATTCTTAGCGGAATTTTAATTAGTATTCTTGCTAGCTTGGGTGATCTTGCAGTTGGAAGTCAGCTAACTTTTTGCATAATTTTAGGGAATATCCTATGTGGAATAATCTTTGCCTATTTAGTATTTGAATTTATAAAAAGAATGAAAAATAAGAAATTAAAAGTATAAAGGAAGACTACCAATGAAATGGATTGAAACAATTAAAAATAAGGAAACAAATACGGAAGAATGGATAGTGGTTGTACTAAGCTTAATCTTTGCAATTTTTGTAAGAAAAATATTCTTCTATTTCGTAAATATTGATAGTGTAGTCCTAAACTTTGCAATCGGAATTACTAGTATGTGGATTTTCTCAATTACTTATTATTATATGAAAGACAAGTTGCAACAACGCTTAAAGAATAGAAAATAAGAAATATAGGTATGAGCAAAAGAAGAACTTATTAAAAAAAGTAAATAATTTATATATCTAAATACCAAATTGGTAATATATTAGGTCAAATCAGTCATTTTCAAGTTTTACAAAAAATGATAGTAAAATTAATGAATAAATGATAATATTTGGAAACAAAACTACTCTTTGGAGGACAGAAATATGAAAAATGAATTGAAACAAGTGTTGAATGACTTTATCGCACTTGCTAAGACTCATTATGATAGGAAAGGCAATGAATACTTACTAGAACAACTTGAAGTTGCTTTAGACAAGTTAGAACATAATGTTCAAGATGAAGTAGATGAAGCCCGTGCAACTTATCAAAATATAAATACTATTTGTCTTACTAACCATCTTTACTTGGAAACAGATGAAGAAGCATTACTTGAAAAGATTAAAAAAATTTCAATGAGTAAAGGCTGGCTTGGTGGCTTAAACAGCTGGAATACAACTAATACTTGGCCTGGAAGATAAGAAAAACATAAATATCAAAAGAAAAATTTAACAAAGAATGAAGAGTAGTCGAAGGCTACTCTTTTTTTAATATATTAACTTTATGTGCATATTTTTTAAAAGTGAACTAAAATGGATCTGTAAAAAGGAATAGAAGTGATAACTTTGACTAAAAATGATGAAAACGATGAGATAATTAAGGTTGCTCAATTATCTGTTGAAGATGCACTGAAGGAATTAAATACTAGTCAAAGCGGCTTAACAATTGATGAAGTTCATACATTGCAGCAAAAATATGGAAAGAATATTTTTGCCAAAGCAAAACAGGAGCCACTTTGGAAGAAATTTTTAACTAATTTTACTAATTTAATGGCGATTCTGCTTTGGGTAGCAGGTATTATTGCTTTTTGTGCTGATTTAGTGCAATTAGGAATTGCTATTTGGGCAGTAAATATCATTAATGGTATTTTTAGTTTTTGGCAAGAATTTCAAGCTGATAAGGCAACTGAGGCCTTAGCGAATATGCTCCCTTCTTATACTCGTGTTGTAAGAAATGGTAAGGAAGAGAAGATTTTAGCTAAAGACTTAGTGCCTGGCGATATCGTTAAGCTTGAAGAGGGAGACGATATTCCAGCTGACATTCGTGTAATTGCAGCTACAACGGCTCAAGCAGATCAGTCCTCACTGACTGGTGAAGTGAACCCAGTTCATAAGGGGGCACATGCTGTTGAAGACGTTAAGAAGAAAAATCACGCTGATCTTAATAACATGATTTTTTCTGGTACTAATATGATGAAGGGCAACATTACCGGTGTTGTTGTCAAAACGGGCATGAATACTGATTTTGGTAAGATTGCTGAATTAACTCAAAACGTTGCTCAACAAAAGAGTCCGCTTGAAAAGGAACTAGATACTTTAACTAAGCAGATTTCAATTTTGGCAATTTCAATTGGAATTATTTTCTTCCTAATTGCTACTTTCTTTGTTCACTATCCTTTAGTAAAGGGCTTTGTTTTTGCCCTGGGAATGATTGTAGCCTTTATTCCAGAAGGATTAGAGCCAACAGTTACTTTATCTTTAGCTGGTGCAGTACAACGAATGGCAAAAAAGCACGCTTTAATTAAGCGCTTGTCTAGTGTAGAAACGTTAGGTTCAACATCAGTGATTTGTTCTGATAAAACAGGAACTTTAACTAAGAACGAAATGACAGTTAAGGAACTTTGGACACTAGAAAAGAGTTATCATGTGTCAGGTGAAGGCTATGCTGTTCGTGGTCATATTAAAGAGGGACCAACGCATGTTTTTGCTAAAGATAACGATACTTTAAAAGAAGTATTACTTGGTGGCGTTTTTGCAGACAACGCAAGAATTCAAGCACCAGATAAAAAGCATGTCCGTTATCAAATCTTGGGCGATCCAACTGAAGCATGCCTTGAAGTGGTTGCTCGAAAAGGTAAAGTTGATGTTGAAGCTGAATTAAAAAATACGCCGCGAGTTAAAGAACTACCATTTGATTCAAGTAGAAAAATGATGACGGTAATTCAAAGCTTTGATGGCACACACCGTTTTAATACCTATACTAAGGGTGCTCCAAATTGTGTGGTTGATAAGTGTACTTCTTATTTAGAACACGGTGAGATAAAACCTATTACCCAGGAAATAAAAGATAAGATTATGCGAGCTAATGATGGCTATGCGAAGGATGGACTGCGTGTTTTAGCAGTTGCGGGACGTAATCTTGATCAAAAGATGATGAACAATTTAGACTCAGCAACGATTGAGACGGTTGAAGAAAATCTTACTTTCTTAGGTTTAACAGTCATGATGGATCCACCAAGAGCAGAAGTATATAAAGCTGCTCGTGAGTGTCGCAAAGCTGGAATTAAGGTAACGATGGTTACCGGTGATTATGGTTTAACTGCTAAAAGTATTGCGCGCCAGATTGGTTTGACCGATCCAGATAAGCCTTTAACTGTAATTACAGGGGATGCTTTAAAGACAATGCCAGATGATGAATTAAGACATTATCTTGAAGGTGAAGTTGTCTTTGCTAGAATGGCACCTGAGCAAAAATATCGTGTCGTTTCTATGTATGAAAAAATGGGCAAGATTGTTGCTGCTACCGGTGACGGTGTTAATGATGCTCCAGCCTTAAAGAAAGCCAATATTGGAATTGCCATGGGCGGTACTGGTACTGATGTTGCAAAAGAAGCAGCTGATATGATTTTAACTGATGATAACTTTACTTCTATCGTTGGTGCAATTAAAGAAGGACGCGGTGTGTACAGTAATATTCGTAAGTTCTTAATTTATATTTTGAACTCAAACATGCCTGAAGCAGTTCCTTCAGTCTTGTTCTTGCTTTCAGGTGGTGCAATTCCGCTTGCTTTAACTGTAATGGAAATTCTATTTATTGACCTAGGAACAGATATGATTCCAGCCCTCGGATTAGGACGGGAAGATCCTGAAAAAGGCATCATGGATCGACCTCCAAGGTCACCTAAAGATCACTTAATTAATAAGCATGTTTTAGCTAAAGCATTTTTATGGTATGGCTTAATTGCTTCAATTATTGCAACAGCAGCATTCTTTGGCGCTAATTTCTATCGTGGTCATATTTTTCCAAATTTGCCAGTGGTAGGTTGGGATTATCGTCAAGCAACGACAGTAACTTTGGCTGCAATTATCTTTTGTCAGATTGCGGCAGTATTAAATATTCGTTATTCAAGACAATCAATGTTTAATAGGCATTTCTTCAAGAATTCCATGATCTTTATCGGAATTATTATGGAGATAGTTTTGCTGCTATGCATTTCTTATGTGCCAGTTTTCCAGTCATTCTTTGGTACAGAGCCACTAAATGCGCATGATTGGATTATGCTAGTATGTATCCCGATTCCTCTAATTTTAATTGATGAATTAAGAAAGTGGATTCTCAGGAAAAATTATAAAAAGTAAATAAACTTTAACTGCTAGTTTTAACTAGCAGTTTTTTCTTGCTAAAATATTAAAAATAAAGGTGGCGAAAGTATGAAAAAAGGATTGGTAATGGAAGGCGGAGCGATGCGCTGCATGTTTACCGCTGGTGTTATTGATACTTTAATGAAAGAAAAAATTAAGTTTGATGGAGCAATTGGTGTGTCAGCTGGGGCTGCATTTGGCTGTAATTATAAATCTGAACAAATAGGAAGAGTTTTACGTTATAACATTAAATATGCTCATGATCCTCGCTTATCAAGTTGGCAGTCGTGGCTAAAGACAGGAGATTTATATGGCGCTGATTTTTGCTACCGAGAGCTACCAGTTAAATTAGATATCTTTGATACAAATGCTTTTCAAAAAAATCCAATGGATTTTTGGTGTGTGGCAACTGACATTGATAATGGAGAAGCTATATATCACAAGTTGTTGTCAGGCAAAGAGGCTGATTTAAAATGGATTCGTGCATCTTCTTCTATTCCAGTTTTTGCAAGGCCAGTAGAGATAGGTAATCGTAAATATTGGGATGGGGGAATTAGTGATTCAATCCCGATTAAATTTTTTGAAAAAATTGGCTATCAGAAGAATGTTGTAATTTTAACGCAGCCACTATCTTACCGAAAAGAAGCAAGTAAACTATACCCAGCGTTAGAGTTAGTATTGCACAAGTATCCTGCTGTCTTAAAAAAATTGAAGACTAGGGCAACAGATTATAATGATGTCCTTAGTTACATTAGAAAAAAAGAAGTACAAGGCAAAATGTTAGTTATCAGGCCTCCTTATCCTTTAGATATTGGTACGATGGAAAAAGATCCTAAGGAATTGAAACGAGTATACAATATTGGCGTAAAAGAAGCTCAAAATTGTCTAAAAGCAGTTCAATCTTATTTAAAAGAATAATATTTACTTGTCTTCATTGCGTTTCATTCGCTATAATTAACAAAAGCTTAAAATTTCAGTTTTTAATTTTTAATAGTAATAATATAGAGGGAATGAGCGTAATGAAGAAAACAAAACTATTTAGTTTTTTCTTTGCATTTTTACTCTTCTTCTCACTCGGTGCCACTTTTATTCAACCAGCTCAAGCAGCTAGTGAAAAGAAAGTAGCAGAAGGTAGTGTTTTAAAGAAGATTAAAAAGAGTGGAGAGCTAGTAGTAGGTACATCCGCCGACTATCCGCCATTAGAATTTACAGCAAGTGAAAATGGCAAGACTAAGTATGTTGGAGTCGATATTGAATTAGCTAAAGACATTGCCAAAGATTTAAACGTAAAGCTTGTTATTAAAAATATGTCTTTTGATTCACTGTTAGTTGCACTTGAAACAGGAAAGGTAGACATGGTTATTTCTGCTATGACGCCTACCCCTGAGAGAAAACAAAGTGTAGCTTTTTCAAAAATTTACTACAAGCCAAGTGGTGAATATTTTTTAGTAAACAAAAAAGATAAGTATACAAGCATCCAAAGCCTTAAAGGCCAAACTATTGGTGCTCAAACAGGAAGTAACCAATATAATTTAGTTAAGTCGCAAATGAAAGATTCTAAGTTAAAAGGTCTTGGGAAAATTAATAACTTGGTCTTAGCTTTACAATCTGGTAAAGTTTCGGCAGTTGTCGTTGAAGAATTAATCGCTAAAGCTTATGCGGAAAATAATAATAGCTTAGCCGCAGTACGTTCAAACCTGAAAGAAACACAGTCTGGAAATGCAGTAGCAATTGCAAAGGGACAAGATGAATTAGTTGCTCAGGTGAATAAAACTATTGATCATGTTCAAAAGAAAGACTTAATTAATAAACAATACCTTCCAGCAGCTGCCAAATATATGAAAACGGAAAAGAAAAGTAATACTTTTGCTAAATATATTCCATACTTCTTCAAGGGCATCTGGTACACGATTGTAATTACTGTCTTTTCTGTCATTATTGGTATTGTTTTAGGAATCATTTTAGCCTTGATGCGCCTGTCTAAGAATCCAATTTTACATTGGCTTGCTGTTTGTTATATTGAATTTATTCGCGGTACGCCTCAAATGGTTCAAATCTTGTTTGTATACTTTGGAATTGGATATTTGATTTCTAATCTTTCAGCTTTGGTTGCTGGTATTATTGCCATTGGGCTTAATTCTGGAGCCTATGTGGCTGAGGATATTAGGTCAGGAATTGATTCTTTGCCAAAAGGACAAATGGAAGCAGCACGTTCCCTAGGTTTAAGCCGTCAGAAGGCATTTAGATATGTAATTATTCCTCAGGCAATAAAGAATATTTGGCCAGCCTTAGGTAACGAGTTTATTACTTTATTAAAGGACAGTTCCTTGGTTTCAGTAATTGGGGTTGCTGAATTAATGTACCAAACACAATTAGTTCAGACTTCAACTTATAAGGGTGTATTGCCATTATTCATTGCCATGATTATTTACTTTGTTATGACTTTCTCATTGACGAGATTGTTGAATCACTTTGAAAAGAGGATGAAGCGTAATGACAGCAATGATTAAGGTTGAACATTTAAAGAAAAGTTTTGGAAAAAAAGAAGTCCTCAAAGATATTTCAGCAAATGTTGATAAAGGAAAAGTTATCAGTATCATTGGCCCATCAGGTTCAGGAAAAAGTACATTTTTACGCTGTCTTAATGTACTTGAAAAGCCAAGTAGTGGTAAGATCGTTTTTGATGGACAAGATTTAACGCATATTAATGAAAAAGAGTTAGATGTTTTACGTGAAAAAATGGGAATGGTTTTTCAAAGTTTCAATCTTTTTCCTAATATGAATGTAGTTGAAAATATCAAACTTGCTCCAATGAAGGTTAAGGGCGTAAGTGAAGATGAGGCTGAGAAACAAGCTTTAGAATTACTGGCTAAAGTTGGTTTGAAAGATCGGGCTGAGCAATATCCTTCGAGTCTCTCTGGTGGTCAGCAGCAGCGTGTTGCCATTGCTCGGGCGTTAGCGATGGATCCAGAGGTAATGCTGTTTGATGAGCCAACAAGTGCATTAGACCCAGAAATGGTCGGAGAAGTTTTAAAGACAATGCAGGACTTAGCTGATTCGGGAATGACGATGGTTATCGTTACTCACGAAATGGGGTTTGCTCGTGAAGTTTCTGATGAAGTTTGGTTTATGGCGGATGGATATTTACAGGAACAGGGCAGTCCTGAGCAAATTTTTGAAAATCCGCAGAGCCCACGTGCACAAGATTTCCTTTCTAAAGTTTTATAAATATTAATATTTCTTTTAAATAAGCACTTTCTTTTTACAAGGAGAGTGCTTTTCTTTATAATGGTTTCTTGATAAAAAAGTTGGAAAGGGATGAGTTTAATGAAGATTAGACAAGCTACAATAAATGACTATGATCAAATCATGACAATTTTGAAGGATGGAGCAAACCAACTAGCAGAGCGCGGAGTTGATCAATGGCAAGGAGACTATCCTTCTCCAGATCAAATTAAAGATGATATTGAAAAAGGCTTTGCTTATCTTGCTGTTTCAGCTGATGGCGAAACTGTTGGAGCCATTTCAATTGTTGAAGCTCCAGATCATTCCTACGATAATTTAAAGGGTAAATGGCTTCGTAATACAGACAAGTATGTGGTAATACACCGTGTCGCAATTCATTCAAAGCATGCGGGCAATGGTTATGCTACTAAATTGTTGACTGAGGTAATTGATTATATCCGTGATAATCGTAAAGATATTGATAGTATTCGTATTGATACTCATGAAAATAATACTGCGATGCAGCATTTGATTGATAAAATGAATTTTACTAAAGTAGGAGAACTACATGGCGTTTATCGTCCCGATGAAATTTCATATGTTTATGAAAATGTCAGAGAATAGATAACTTTTTGGCTAGGTTGAAAAACCTAGCCTTTTGTTTAGTTTATGCGTTCTGTTGACAGAGGATATTATGATAAAATATTCTTGTTAAATACTGTAAATTACATGGAGAAATTGATGAGAACAAATTTTAAATTTAAAATAGCTGCTGTTTTAGGAATGCTAGCTATTTTAATCGGACTTACAGGCTGTGCTAACAATAATAGCAATAAGATTACTGTTGTTGGATCTAGTGCCATGCAGCTTTTGGCTGAGCAAGCTGGAAATGACTATCGTCTTTCTCATCCAGACAGTAATATTGTTGTTCAAGGTGGAGGTTCTGGGACTGGTCTTAGCCAAGTACAGGCTGGTGCTGTTGAAATCGGAACTTCTGATGTTTTTGCTGAAACACAAAAAGGAATTGACGCCAAAAAATTGCAAAATCATCTAGTTGCAGTTGTAGGTATTGTACCAATTGTTAATAAGAGCGCTGGCGTGAAAAATTTAACCAGACAGCAATTGAGTGATATTTTTACTGGTAAGATTACCAACTGGAAACAAGTTGGCGGAAAAAATCAAAATATCACTGTAATTAATCGTTCTAAAGGTAGCGGTACTCGAGGAACTTTTGAAGGCTTAATTCTGAATGGAAAAAAGCCAATTCAAGCGCAAGAACAAGATTCTAACGGTACTGTGCGTAAGATCGTCAGCTCTACGCCAGGGACGATTTCTTATATTTCTTTCCCATATGCTAATGATGAAAATATTCAAAAACTGAGTATTGACAAAATAAAGCCTACGAATAAAAATGTGGAAACAAATCGTTGGCATCTTTGGTCTTACGAGCATATGTATACTAAGGGAAAGCCTAATAAAAATGTTCAAAAGTTTATTGATTATATGCTTGGTAGTAAAGTTCAAAATGACTTAGTGCCAAAGCTAGGCTACATTAGTATCAATAAGATGCAAGTTGAACGTGATAGTAATAATCATGTTGTTCAAAAATAAAGAATAGGACGTTTTGATGAATAACAAAGATCTAAAAAAAGTAGTTGAATCTGCTTTAGATAAGCAAAAGGTTCCTCATGTTAAATTAAAGAAGATTGGAGCTAGCAAGGTTGATGTTGCTAGTTTAACTGAACCCTCAAAAGAAACGCGACAAGAATATTGGGGTAAGGGGTTAACTTACTGTGCTATTATCTTAATTATTATTTTAGTTGCTTCAATTATTGGTTTTATTGGCTTCCATGGCTTAGAAACATTTACTAAAGACCACGTAAATGTATTTCAATTTTTGACTTCTAGTGACTGGGATCCAGGTGAAGGAAAGAGCCATGTTGGTGCGGCCGCAATGATTGTAACTTCTTTTTCAGTAACTTTATTAGCAGCTTTAGTAGCAACACCATTTGCAATTGCAGTAGCCTTGTTTATGACTGAATATTCTTCTAAAAAAGGCGCACGCTTTTTACAATCTGTAATTGAATTATTAGTTGGGATTCCATCTGTTGTTTACGGATTTTTGGGGTTAACAATTATTGTCCCATTTATTAGAAATATTTTTGGTGGCACAGGATTTGGTATTTTGTCTGCTACTTTGGTTTTATTTGTCATGGTCTTACCAACGATTACTTCTTTGACTGTTGACAGTTTAAAGGCTGTTCCTTCTGACTACCGAAAGGCTTCTTTGGCTTTGGGAGCAACTAAGTGGCAAACAATTTATAAGGTTATTTTGCGAGTTGCTTCTCCTAGAATTATGACTGCGGTAATTTTCGGAATGGCACGTGCTTTTGGGGAAGCATTAGCCGTACAAATGGTTATTGGTAATGCGGTCTTAATGCCAGCTAACTTAGTAAGTCCATCAGCTACTTTAACTAGTCAATTAACTAGTCAAATGGGAAATACCGTGATGGGAACTTTGCCTAATAATGCCCTTTGGTCCTTAGCCTTGTTATTATTAATTATGTCTTTAGTCTTTAACTTCTTAGTCCGCTTAATTGGAAAGAGAGGACAGAAATAATGAATGCAAAAACGCGTAATAAAATTGCTACGGCTGGTATTTATACCTTGGTGAGTATTGTCGTAATTATTCTTTTTGGAATTTTAGGCGATATTTTAGTTTCTGGTGTACCACATCTTTCATGGCATTTTTTATCTTCTGAAGCCTCTTCTTATCAAGCTGGTGGTGGAGTAAGAGATCAGCTTTTTAATTCTTTATATTTATTAGTCTTGACACTGATTATTTCTTTGCCAATTGCATTAGGGGCTGGGATTTATTTAGCAGAATATGCTAAGGATAATTGGTTTACAAACTTAATTAGAACAACCATTGAAATCCTGAGTTCTTTACCATCCATTGTTGTAGGTTTATTTGGTTACTTATTATTTGTAGTGCAATTTGGTTTTGGCTTTTCTATTATTTCTGGTGCATTAGCACTAACATTTTTTAATCTACCAACTTTGACTAGTAATATTGAACAAGCTATTGAAGGTGTTCCACAAGCCCAAAGAGACGCTGGACTTGCTTTAGGCTTATCGAACTGGAAGACAATTCGGGGGATTGTTTTACCTGCAGCTTTACCTGGAATTTTAACAGGTATTATTTTAAGTGCTGGTAGAATTTTTGGTGAAGCAGCAGCTTTAATTTATACTGCAGGTCAAAGTGGATCAACAATTGACTATAGTAATTGGAATCCGCTTAGTCCAACTAGTTTCTTAAATGTTATGCGCCCAGCAGAAACTTTAGCTGTTCATATTTGGAAAGTTAATACCGAAGGAATCATTCCTGATGCAACAATTGTTTCAGCTGCAACTTCTGCTTTATTAATCATTGTGGTTATTTTGTTTAACCTGGGTGCACGTGCCTTAGGTAACCATTTATACCGCAAGTTGACAGCTGCTAAGTCATAAGGAGAAATTTATGCAAAATGTAAATGAAGCACCTACTTTTATTCATCAATTCGATCAAGATGAACAAATTATTTCTACTAAGGACCTTAGTGTTTTTTACGGTGGGAGTATTCAAAAGCTTTTTGGAGCTAGTCTGCAATTTAAGAAAAAAACAATTACTGCCTTAATTGGTGGATCTGGATCAGGAAAGTCGACTTTTTTACGTTGCCTTAATAGAATGAATGATAAGGTTGCTCGAGTTGATGGTGAAATTTGGTATCACGGCTTAGATATTAATAAAAACAATATCAATGTTTACCAATTAAGAAAAAATATTGGCATGGTCTTTCAAAAGCCAAATCCATTTCCAAAATCAATTAGAGAAAATATTACGTATGCTCTAAAAGCAAATGGCGAAAAAGATAAGCAAAAGCTAGATCAAATTGTCGAAGAAAGTTTAAGAGCAGCTGCTTTGTGGGATGAGGTGAAGGATAAGCTAGATAAGAGTGCCTTAGCAATGTCAGGTGGACAACAGCAACGTTTATGTATTGCTCGAGCGCTTGCCTTGAAACCCGAAATTCTGCTTCTTGATGAACCGGCTAGTGCGCTTGATCCTGTTTCTACCTCTAAGCTTGAAGATACGCTCAAGCAATTGAGAACCGATTATACGATGATTATGGTTACTCATAATATGCAGCAAGCTAGTCGTATTAGTGACTATACAGCTTTCTTTCATTTAGGACATGTTCTAGAGTACGATAAAACAGAAAATATTTTCACTAATCCTAAGGGTGAAATTACGGAAGATTATATTCGCGGAAGTTTTGGATAAGGGGTTTACTGTGGAAAATATTATTACAAGTAGAGATGTTCATCTAAGTTATGGAAATGTTGAAGCTTTGCATGGGATTAACTTGGATTTTGAAGAAAAAGAATTAACTGCTTTAATTGGACCTTCGGGGTGTGGAAAGTCAACTTTCTTGCGCTGCTTAAATAGGATGAACGATGATATTCCAAACATTCATATTAGCGGTGATATTCAGTTCGAAGGACAAAACATTTATGGTTCTAAGATGGATCTGGTAGAATTGCGTAAGGAAGTTGGGATGGTTTTCCAGCAGCCGAGTCCTTTTCCATTTTCTGTTTATGACAATATTGCTTACGGATTAAAGATTGCTGGAATTAAGGATAAAGAGTTAATTGATCAGCGCGTTGAAGAAAGTCTTAAGCAGGCAGCAATTTGGAAAGAAACAAAAGATAATTTAGATCGCAATGCCCAAGCCTTTTCTGGTGGTCAGCAGCAAAGAATTTGTATTGCGCGTGCTTTAGCAGTTCGTCCGAAAGTAGTTTTGCTTGATGAACCCACGAGTGCGCTTGATCCAATTTCAAGTAGTGAAATTGAGGAAACCTTACTTGAATTAAAGCATGAATATACTTTTATCATGGTGACGCATAATTTGCAGCAGGCCAGTCGAATCAGCGATTATACTGCTTTCTTAATGAGTGGGGACTTAATTGAATATGGTAAAACAGCTGATATGTTCATGAATCCTAAGAAACAGATTACAAGTGATTATCTGAATGGACGTTTTGGTTAATAAGGAGAAGTTTTAAGATGCATGAAGTTTTTTTAGATGAATTACGTAAATTAAATACCCGCTTTATGGGGATGGGGATTGATGTTAGTGAGTCAATTGAGGAAGCTACGCAAGCCTTTGTTGATCATGATAAAAAATTAGCTCAAAGCCTAGTAAAAGATGATCAAAAAGTTTCTCGGGCTGCTACTAAAGTTGAGAAGAGAACCTTGAAGTTAATGGCTCTTCAGCAACCGGTTGCTAGTGACTTTAGAAATGTAATTAGTATCTTAAAGGCAACGGGAGATTTAGAACGAATTGGCGAAAATGCACTTTCAATTGCTTGGGAGACAATAAGAGTAAAGGGTAATCCACGTATTCCAGAAGTTGAAACAATTATTAAGTCAATGTCTAAGAAAGTTAACTTCATGCTTGATCAAGTTTTAAAAGCTTATGTTCAAGGTGATGAAAAATTAGCTCGTGAAGTTGCTAAAAAAGATGACGAAGTAGATGAAGATTATGTGAAGGCGCGTAAGTTGATTATTGCTGGGATTAAACAAGATCCAGAAGCTGCAGTTGCTTCTTCAAGTTACTTTATGGTAATTCGTTTACTAGAACGTATTGGTGACCACGTAGTTAATTTAGCACAGTGGGTTGTTTATAAGATGTCAGGTGAATTAGTTGACTTAAATACTAAAGATACTGATGAAATGACTGAACTATAGATGAAATGGCTGAACTATAATTGAAAATATTTAAATTAGAAGACTGCAATTTTGCAGTCTTTTTTGTGTAGATAAATGTAAGCGCGTGCAAATTTTCATAAAGAAATCTATAATAAAACTATAAATAAAACTGTAAATGTGATCGGGGGAAGTTATGAGTAATACAGTTCAAAAAAAGAAAAAGCATCAATTTCCAACAGCGTATACGGTTATTATTATCGTTCTGCTATTGGTGCAGATTTTAACATTTTTTATTCCATCGGGTAATTATGCAACGCTTGAGTATGATCAACCTAATAAGGAATTTGTGATTACTAAGCCAAATGGTAGTAAACATAAAGAGGCAGCAACCCAAAAAACTTTAGATAAGTATAAAGTTAAGATTGACGTGAAGAAGTTTACTAATGGTACCATTTATAAGCCTGTGGCAATTCCTGATTCTTATGAAAAGATCGATCAGAAAAAGCCAGGACTAGGTGGAGCAATTTATCAATTTTTATCTTCACAAGTAAATGGAATTGCGCAAAGTATTGATATTATTGCCTTTGTTTTAATTCTTGGTGGATGTATTGGTGTTGTTCACGCAAATGGTGCAATTGATGCCGGTATGCAGGCACTTTCTAAAAAGATTAAAGGTAAGCAAGTATTATTGATTGTTTTGGTAATGGGCTTGATTGCCATTGGTGGTACAACTTTTGGTTTAGCTGAAGAAACCATGGCCTTTTATCCAATTTTGATTCCAGTATTTTTACTGGCAGGATTTGACCGTATGACGGTTGTCGCGACGATCTTCTTAGGAACCAGCATTGGTACGATGGCGTCAACTATTAACCCATTTTCAACTGTAATTGCTTCTAATACTGCTGGTGTTAACTTTACAGAGGCATTGCCGTTAAGAATTTGCATGTGGGCAACTTGTGTTATTGTGGGGATGATTTATGTTATTGCATATGCTAAAAAGGTACAAAAGAACCCTAAGGCTTCATATGTTTATAATGATTTCGTTAAGGAAGATCAAGAATATCTGAATCAAGACCAAACAATACAAGAGCATGAATTTACTTGGCGCCAAAAATTAACATTACTTGTTTTCGCAATTGCATTTATTGTAATGATTTGGGGCGTTCAGCAAAAGGGCTGGTACTTCACTGAAATTGCAGTTGTCTTCTTAGCAACTGGATATATTTTTGCCTTTATTTCAGGCTTAAGTGAGCACAAGTTTGTTGAAAGCTTCGTAAATGGTGCAGGCGACTTATTAGGTGTAGCTTTAACAATTGGATTAGCGCGTGCCGTTTCAATTGTGATGGAAGAAAGTCATACTAGCGATACCATTATGAACTTCTTTAGCCAACAAGTTTCTGGTATGCCACCACTACTGTTCATTTGGTTTATGTTCTTGGTCTACATTGTTTTAGGATTCTTTATTCAATCATCTTCAGGTTTAGCCGTTCTTTCAATGCCAATTATGGCACCATTAGCTAACGTAGTTGGTATTGACCGAGCAAGTATTATTGATGCTTATAACTGGGGACAAGGCTTTATCAGCTTGGTAGCTCCAACTGGTTTGATCTTAATGAGCTTAATGATGGTGAATATCGGCTTTAATAAGTGGTTTAAGTTTTGCTGGAAATTATTAGTAATTGAATTTGGTATTTGTTTAGCATTTTTAGCAATTGGCTTAGTTGTTTACTGATAAGGCAGATAAATAGCTTTTATTAATTTTTATAGTTATGATTTAAATATAAATATTGTTTTATTCAAGGAGGCATTTTTATGGCTTATCCAAAAACTAAAAAAATTATGAATGAAATCGTTGCTGATTTAACTCAAGCGCATATGGTTGTTCATCAACATCATTGGTATATGCTCGGAAGAGGATTTTTGAAATTACACCCATATTTAGATGATGTAATGGATGAATTAGCTGAACAACAAGATGGAGTTGCAGAAAGATTAATTGAGATTAACGGTAGTCCAATTTCAACTTATGAAGAAGTATTAGAAGAAACTAACGTTCCAGATCAAGTTGGCAGCTGGGACTTATCCATGGAAGAAAGATTTCAATTAATTGTTAATGCATATAAGCAATTACGAGATGATTATGAACGTGGTATTAAGATTAGTGAAGATGAAGGCGACAATTCCACTAATGACTTATTAATTGCTTATCATACCGCCGTTGAAAAGAGAATCTGGATGATGTCAGCTGAACTTGGTAAGAGACCTGGCGAAGGTGAATAGATTTTAAAGAATAAAAAAGGAGCGAATGAATTTTTGCTCCTTTTTATCGTTTATTGTATGATTTAGAAAAATTATAAGTTAAATATATTCTTTTAAGTGAAATGGAAAATTTAGGTATAACAATGGATCTATTTAACAACCAACAAGCTCGAGATGCTGCAATTAAAGCCATGCATGAATATCATTTAGCCTATAAAGCAGGGCAAAGTATTGATACAACAGAAGTTAAACAATCGCTGAAAAAGTTATCTCAATCAGATAGAACTTTTATGTTTATTCTAGGAAATACAAGCAATCCATTAGTTGCAATTCCGTCAATCAATTATGATATAAAGAAAAACACTTTAAATAAATTAATTATGGCCTACTTTTATTTCAAAAAAGAAACCGAAAACAAAATGGACAGGCAAATATTAGTGGTGCAGGCAGATAACTTTTATAAATCAGTTGCCTTAAATAAATAATAAATGCTCCTTTTTGCTATAATTAAAAGAAAAAGATCGTGCATGAAAGGAAAAATTGATGAATAAAGTTACAATTGTTGGATCAATTAACGTTGACAACATTATGCATATCAAGAAACTTCCTCAACCAGGAGAAACAATAGCAATGTCCGAATTTTCAAAGGCAGCTGGTGGAAAAGGCGCAAATCAAGCAGTTGCAAGTAGTCGTGCCAAGAATGAAACAATATTTGTTGGCCGTGTTGGGGATGATGACAATGGCCGCTTTATGCTTGAACAATTTAAGGATAATGGAGTTAATGTTGATCATGTAACAGTAACGCCTAATGAACAAACTGGTCAAGCTTATATTTTGCTTCAAGAATCTGGTCAAAATTCGATTATTATTCAACATGGTGCTAACTTTGATGTAACTGCTGAAGATGTTAGAAATGCCAAGGATCAAATTGAAGATAGCGATTTTGTGATTGCACAATTTGAAACTCCACTTGAAGCAATTATTGAAGCCTTCAAGATTGCTAGAGCTGCAGGTAAAACTACTATTTTAAATCCTGCTCCTGCTCGTACTGACATTCCAAAAGAATTATTAGAGTTGACCGATTTAATTACTCCTAATGAAACTGAAGCTGAAAGTATTACCGGGATTAAGGTTGATAGTGAAGAATCAATGAAGAAAAGCAGTGAAGTCTTTCATCAGATGGGGATTAAAGGCGTAATTATCACTATTGGTGAACGTGGTTCTTATGTTTCCTATGAAGATATTGAAGAGATTATTCCAGCCTTTAAAGTCAAGGCCGTAGATACAACCGCCGCAGGTGACACTTTCTTAGGTGCTCTATCTAGTGAGTTAAAACCTGATTTAAGCAACTTAAAAGATAGTGTTGTTTATGCGTCTAAATCTTCGTCATTTACTGTACAAAAACTAGGTGCATTTCCATCCATTCCGACTAGAGATGTAGTTGAGCAAGCTTTAAAGGAGAACTAAATAATGGACAAGAGTGAACAAGATCAATTAAAAAAGGAAGCAGCCACTAAAGCTGCTATGATGGTAGAATCTGATTCTGTTTTAGGTGTTGGAACTGGGTCAACAGTTGCTTTCTTTATTGATGCATTAGGTGAACGCAAAGAAAAAGAGGGTTTTAGTCTTAAGCATATTGTTACTACTTCTAATCGTAGTAAAAAGCAACTTGAATGTTTAGGCTTTAAAGTTGATGAGTTAGCAGATATTGACCAGGCAGATTTAACTGTAGATGGAGCAGATCGTGTTGATGATAATCTAGATGGAATCAAGGGTGGCGGTGGCGCTTTAACTTTAGAAAAGAATGTCGCTATTAACTCAAAGAAGATCATTTGGATTGTTGATGAATCTAAAATGGTTCACCACCTAAGTGGTTTTCCGCTTCCAGTTGAGGTTTTACCAGTTTCAGCTGAACAAAATTTTAAACGTTTTGAAGTAGAAGGCTTAAAACCGCAATGGCGTCTAGATGATAACGGCAAGCGTTATGTAACGCATTATGGAAATTATATTATTGACTTAGCTGCTGATCCAACTCCTGTACCATATGGCTTAGCAGATTACTTAGATCACACAGTTGGTGTTGTTGAACATGGATTGTTCTTAGATATGTGCGATGAAGTTATTATTGCTCATAGCGATGGTACGATTGAAGATAAGAAAAGAAAATAGATAGTTTTAAAGAAAATAATCTAACTTTTAAAGACTTGACTAGTTCAAGTCTTTTTTTGTAACAAATCTTAGTTCATAATAAATATGATACGTAGATTTAGAAAGAAGGACCTTTATGTCAAAAAAGCCCTTAATTATTAGTACAGATCCGGGAATTGATGATGTAGCTGCAATGACGATTAGTCTCTTTGCAGCTGATCTTGATGTTAAGATGATTGTTCCTACTTGGGGAAATGTATCCTTAGAACACACGCTTCAAAATACTCTTGATTTAGAAAAATTTTTACATACTAAGGTACCAGTAGTTAAAGGTGCTAATCAACCACTAGTACGTCCAGCAATTAGTGCTGCTTCAGTTCATGGCGAAACAGGAATTGCAGGTTTTGAATTTGAAAAAGCAAATAATGATTTATTAATGTCAGGTCTTGCTGCTACTAAAATGTGTGAAGCAATTAAAAGTAGTCCTGAAAAGGTAACTCTTTTAGGAATCGGCCCATTAACTGATTTTGCACTTTTATTTAAGCAGTATCCTGATGTAGTAGAGAATATTGCTAAAGTTTATATTATGGGCGGAAATATTGGTCATGGAAATCATAGTCCATTTGCGGAATATAATATTGCTGGAGATCCGGAAGCTGCTCAAATTGTCTTTCATTCTGGATTACCAGTCTATGTTGCTCCACTTGAAATTGGCGACAAGGCGCATTTGACACAAGATCAAATGGATAAGATTAAGGAATGCGGCGAAGTTGGAAAGATGCTATATTCGATGTTTTCACATATTCATGAGCCAGATGGTGATCTTAGAATTAAGATTTATGATCCAACTGCTGTAGGTATAATGCTTCATCCTGAATTCTTCACCTTGAAGCCTGCGAATGTTGAAATTGAATTAGCTGGACGTTATACTTATGGCGCTAGCGTGATGGACTTTTTAAGCAAAGAACATAACGCACAAATCGCAACCGACGTCGATACAGAGAGGTTTGCAACTTGGTTCGTTCAAAGTATCCAAGCTGCCAATAACGGGAGAAAATAATGACTGATTTAGTCTATCGCTCAGTAATGCGCGATATTAAACAAAAAATACTTAATAATGAATATGAAGATATGCGCTTACCAGATGAGCGGAGTTTAAGTGATTATTACCATGTAAGTCGTTCATCAATGAAGCGAGCTTTGGGATTACTTGCACAGCAAGGAATAGTCTTTAAAAAAAGGGGTAGTGGAACTTTTATTAATCCTCTTTACTTAAAGAATCAAGCTCTCTTTAAATATGAGGGATCAAATTTAGGTATTACGGATTCTTTTAGTGTTCCAGGTAAAAAGCAAAGTATTGAGTTACTAGACTATCAAGTAATTAAGGCTGATGAAGATTTAAGACAAGATCTATTTTTGAAAGAATCAGATTTTGTTTACCAAATTAAGCGATTGCGTTTATTAGATGATCAACCATTTTTGATTGAAACCGGCTTTATTCCAATTAAGATTACGCCAGAATTAAATCCAGATATTTTAAAAGGATCTCTGTTTAATTATTTAGAAGATACGCAAAATAAAACTGTAACGCGGTCATTCTTAACGATTACAGTTGAACCTTCAACATTAGAAGATCAATCTAAGTTAATGCTGGCTCCTAATGAACCAGTTGGCGTGATGGAAGGTATTTTCTTTTTAGATGACGGAACGCCATTTGAAGTTTCAAATATGCGAATTCACTATAAATATATGAAATACAATACTTTTGTTAACTTAAGTCAAGAATAAAAAAATAAGGCATCGTTTTTGATTGAGGGGATAGTTTAATCAAATTGCAAACTATCATTAATTGGTGCCAGATATACATAGTTTAAGTTAGTATTTTTGCATTGTTCACTGAGAGAATTAATTAAAGCATCTTGTTCCTTAGTGATTGGAATTTGTTTTAGCGCTATTTGAGATTGTAAAAACATAACTAACTTATTACTCCAAGCAGCTGCGTCATCATGATTTTCCGCTTTTGCTATAACCTTTAAAATTGCTTTTTCAAGAGGAAGATATGCGTTAATTTGTACTTTATTAAAACTAGCATATAAGTCCTTTAACGTTATGACAACTTCATTTTGTTTAGTAATAGTATTTTCTAACATGATAATGACCTCGCTTCGTAAATAACTAATTTATTTCTGGGCCCACTTAAATACTAGCATCTGCAATGTATGAAAAGGTGTTTTTACGCCCATATTGCAGCTTTTGTTAAGTGTTTGTCTTGATTTAAATAACATCATACTGAAATTTATCAGTGAATTGTTTCTTAAATACTGATAAATACTTAGAATAAAGCTGAAAATACAGAGAAACACGCAAATATGATAGGGCTTTCTGATAAGATTAGACTTGTGAGGTGAGAGAGATGCAATCGCAAGTTGAAAGATTAGATTTAATTAGACGTACATTAGATGAAAGAAAAACAATTAGTACGCGTGAAATTATGCAATTATGCCAGGTTTCCTTTGATACGGCTAGAAGGGATGTAATTAAATTAACCAATACTGGTCAAGCAATTCGAATTCATGGTGGACTGATGAAAATTAAACAAGGAACAGTGCCTGACTATAATTCTAGAGCACATGTTTTATCACCTATTAAGAATAAGATGGCTAAAATGACAGCAAAATATTTGACGGCTGATAAGTTAATATATTTGAATGCGTCAACTACGATTTCGCAGCTTTGCCATTATTTAACAGGTTTGAATGCCACAATTATGACAAATTCAATTGATAATGCAGGAGCCTTAATGATGGATAATTTGCCTAATGTGATTTTACTAGGTGGCTATTTGAATAAGGAAAACCACTATACATCTTCTTTAAATAGTTTGAAAGAAATTGATCAGTATGAGTTTGACGTTGCTGTGATTGGAACGTCATCGGTTAATAAGAATGGTGTATTTGTAGTTAATCATTCTGATGCTCAGATTGAAAGAGAAGTAGTTAATCGGACAAAGACAGTTATTTTGCTAGCAGAAGAGTATAAATTTAAAGAAGATCGATCATCCCCGTACAAGGTAATGGACTGTAAGCAGGCAGATATTTTAATTACGGATAATCGATTAGCTCCTCAGTATCGAAAATATTTCAAAAAGAATATCAAGATTCGCGAGGTATTAGCAGAAGAAAGTCAAAATTGAATTTACAAAATTGGACCGTCCCAATAATTTTAAAAGTTGAATTTTAATGCTTGATGAATTATGATTAATACTGTAATAAGCAATGAAAACTATTTCAAGGAGATACTTGCTATGGTAGTAAATTATGATTCTGAAGAATATTTAAAGAGCGTCGATGCATATTGGCGTGCAGCCAACTACTTATCAGTTGGTCAACTATTTTTAATGAATAATCCACTATTAAAAGGCGAATTAAAAGCTGAAGATGTAAAGCCCAAGCCAATTGGTCACTGGGGGACAATCGTTCCACAAAACTTTATTTATGCTCATTTAAATCGTGCAATTAAAAAGTATGATTTAAACATGTTCTATATTGAAGGATCCGGTCATGGTGGCCAAGTAATGGTATCTAATTCATACTTAGATGGTTCATATACTGAGCGCTATCCAGAAATTACTCAAGATGAAAAGGGAATGGCTAAGTTATTTAAGCAATTTAGTTTCCCAGGTGGAGTTGCTTCTCATGCTGCACCAGAAACACCAGGATCGATCCATGAGGGTGGCGAATTGGGCTATTCACTTTCTCATGGTGTAGGTGCAATTTTAGATAATCCGGATGTAATTGCAGCGGTTGAAATTGGTGACGGTGAATCAGAAACTGGTCCACTTGCTACTTCTTGGTTCTCAAGTAAATTTATTAATCCAATTAAAGACGGTGCTGTCATTCCAATTTTACAAATCAATGGCTTTAAGATCTCTAATCCAACTATCGTTTCCAGAATGAGCGATGAAGACCTAACTAAGTACTTTGAAGGAATGGGCTGGAAGCCATATTTTGTTTCTGCATATAAAGATGGCGAATTTAATGGTTACAAGGACCACATGGAAGTTCACCACGAGATGGCTAAGACAATGGATGAAGTTGTTGAAGAAATTAAGGCTATTCAAAAGCATGCCCGTGAAAATAACGATGATTCATTAGTTAAATGGCCAATGATTGTCTTTAGAGTGCCTAAGGGATGGACAGGTCCTAAATTTGACTTAGATGGTAATCCAATTGAAAATAGCTTCCGTGCTCACCAAATTCCGATTCCAGTTTCTCAAGGTGATATGAGTCATAAGGAAATGCTTACCGACTGGATGGAAAGCTATAAACCAGAAGAGCTATTTAATGAAGATGGGTCACCTAAGGAAATTGTTAAAGAAAACACCTTATCTGGCGACCAAAGAATGGCGATGAATCCAGTAACTAATGGCGGAATTAATCCTAAAGTGTTAAATATGCCAGATTACCGTGATTTTGCAGTGAAGTTTGATAAACCTGGTTCTGTTGAAAAGCAAGACATGGCTGAATGGGCAAAATACTTAGACAAGATGGCTGCCTTAAATCCAACTAATTTCCGTGGTTTTGGTCCAGATGAAACTAAATCTAACCGTTTATTCCAACTTTTAGATAATCAAAAACGTCAATGGATGGAAAATATTCATACTCCAAATGATGAAAACTTGGCTCGCGAAGGTCGCGTGATTGATTCGCAATTATCTGAACACCAAGATGAAGGATGGCTTGAAGGTTACGTTTTGACAGGCAGACATGGTTTCTTTGCTACATATGAAGCATTTGGCCGCGTAGTTGATTCAATGCTTACCCAACACATGAAGTGGTTAAGAAAGGCTAAAGAACAAACTTGGCGTCATGATTATCCAGCTTTGAACTTAGTTGATACTTCAACTGTTTTCCAACAAGATCATAACGGTTATACTCACCAAGATCCTGGTATGTTAACCCACCTTTATGAAAAGAACCGTCCAGATTTAATTCATGAATACTTACCAGCAGATACTAACTCACTTCTTGCTGTATCTGATAAGGCATTTAGAGATCGTGAATGCATTAACGTTTTAGTAACTTCCAAGCAACCTCGTCCGCAATGGTTCTCGATTGAAGAAGCTAAAAAGTTAGTTGATAAAGGTCTTGGCTACATTGACTGGGCATCAACTGATAAGGGTGCTAAGCCAGATGTTGTCTTTGCTTCCACTGGTACTGAACCAACGATTGAGTCGTTAGCTGCGATTGATTTATTGCATAAAAAGTTCCCAGACTTAAAGATTCGTTACATTAATGTTATTGATGTCATGAAATTAATGTCTCCAGAAAAGAATCCGAGTGCAATCAGCAATGAAGAATTCGATCGTCTTTTCCCTAAAGACACACCAGTCATCTTTGCATGGCACGGCTTTAAACCAATGATGGAATCAATTTGGTTTGATCGTGGACGCGGAAAGAATGATGTTCATATTCATGGCTATGAAGAAAATGGTGATATTACTACGCCATTTGATATGCGAGTATTGAACCATATGGATCGCTATGATTTAGCAAAAGATGTTGTCGAAAGTGTTCCTGAACTAAGTGAAAAGAATGCTGACTTTATTGATGAAATGGATAGCTTGCTTGCTAAACACCATCAATATATTCGCGACAATGGTAAAGATATGCCTGAAGTTACAGAATGGCAATGGAATGGCTTAAAATAGAGTTTAATAAATAATTTTTATAGAAAGACCTAATAAATGTTAGGTCTTTTTTTATGGCTAATTAGTTATTAAAATTAGCTCTATCCTAAGAGCAGCATAGCTGTTATAATGAGCTTATAGAATGTAAGTGTAATTTTATTGATAAAATATTGAAGGGATGATTGGATGGAATTTAAAGATGTCTTAGCACGTGAACATGCAACAAGAAAATTCACGGATCAAAGAGTAAGTGAAAAAACTGTACGTAAGGTTATCGAAGAAGCACAAAGAACACCATCTTTACTTAATTCGCAGCCTTGGCGCATTTATGTTGCTGAAGGTGAAGTAGCAAAAGCAATTAGAAAAGAACACGAAGAAAAGACTTTGGCTAATGAAGAACCTCACGAAGAATTTGATTCATTATTAAAAGTTGAATGGGATACGTTTCCAAGTAAGAACATGGCAACAATGAGTGAAACTTTAGATTATTTCTTACGAGGAGAAACAGATGATTTTGATCAAGCTCAACTAAAATTATTCAATGCTCCTGTAATTGTTTTTCTTACTATTCCTAAACAATCTCCAGCTTGGTCAATCTTTGACTTAGGTGGCTTTTCACAGACTTTAATGCTGGCTGCAAATAATCGTGGCTTAAGTACAATGCCAGCACATGCTTTTGTTAAGTATCCAGAAGTAATTAGAAAATATTTGAATATTCCAGAAGATGAAACAATTGGAATTGGGATTGGCTTAGGATATCCTAATAAAAAGGCAACGATTAATGATTATAAGTCTAAGCGTGTACCACTGGATGAAATTTTAAAAATTAAGAAAAATCTTTAACCATGATTTCCTGAAGAATTGAATGTAGATATTCTAGTTCTTCAGGATTTTTATATCCACTTATTTAAAATAAAATTAAAATATGGCATAATTATAAAAAACGGTAAAAGGGATGAAAATGATGACTTTATTAGTTTCTCCGCAGCAGTGGGCTAATTGGGATCAATGGTATAACTACACTTTGCCTGGCTATGTTTTAATTTTAGGAACTATCTTTTTATTTGTGGGCTTAATCCCATTTTTATGTGTAAAAAATAAATTAACGGCGATTTTATTTGGACTAACGACTACAACTCTATGCATTTTTTTAGGCCTATCGTATTTTAAAAATAAGGAATCAACAGAATATAGGAAGGAAAATCATTACTTAACTGCAATGGTAAGAGTATATGATGCTCAAATTTTTGCCAAAAAGTATTATGATCCAAATGAAATTGAAACATTTAAATATGTGGCAGATATTAATACACCTTCTCATTTGCCTTCGATTTATCAAAAAATTCCTGTTAAACAAGAAGTTACTTATCTTGGTAAAAATGATTATTATGCTTTTGTTAAACTAGATAATACAGTGATGAAATTTAGTTTAGCAGATTGTAAGAAGATTCCTGGTAATAAAGCCTATTTTACTGGTTATCATTTTAAGATACGAAATAAGAAATTTTTGAAATTAGGTTTTATTGATTTAAAACATGATTTACGCGATAAGATTGAGTTACCAGCAGATTCTTATAATAAGCAAGTATCAGAGAATATTGAAGAAAATTACAATCATCCAGGATTAGTTGCAAACTGGATCCCTGATTCGGAGAAATAATGCTAAAATAGAGATGTAATTATTTAATATATAAAAAAGGTGAAGATCACTTGTCTACAAGTACTATAACTACTAATTTAATTGTTATTTTCATAACGTTTTTAATTGCGATATTCTTTGTTGTTGCCGAATTTGCTTTAGTGCAAACTAGATCTAGTCAGCTAGAAGATATGCTAGCAAACGGTCAAGGTAGCCCTAAGAAATTAAAGCGAGCATTACACATGGTTCATAACTTAAATGAATCATTATCTACTACTCAAGTAGGTACGACCTTGGTCGGTGTTATTTTAGGTTGGATTGGTCAAGGAACGATCGAAGAGTTATTGACTGATGTATTTAAGATGACGCCCTGGTTTGGAGTAAAGACTAGCGGAGTATTAGGAGCAACTTTAGGTGTTGTACTATTAACATACTTAGAAGTTGTTGTAACTGAAATTGTCCCTAAAAATATTGCCATTGATATGCCTGTTAAGTGTTTGATGGCTGTTGTTACTCCTTTGACTGTATTTCATACGGTAGTATACCCATTTGTTTGGCTACTTAACCATAGCGCCAATGGCTTACTTCATTTGTTGGGAATGCAATCAGCTGATGAAGAAAGTGAAGTTTATTCACAATCTGAAATTCTCCGTTTATCGCGTAATGCTGTGACTGGCGGTTCACTTGATAAAGACGATTTGTTATATATGGAGCGTGCCTTTGAATTAAATGATAAGGTTGCTAAAGATATTATGACTGACCGTACTCAGCTTCAAGTTTTGAATGCCACTGATAATGTTAAGACGGCTTTAAAGAAATATATTGAGGATGGTTTCAGCCGTTTTCCAGTTGTTCGTGATAACGATAAAGATGATATTGTGGGGTATGTTTATGCATATGATATTGTAAGTCAAGATCAGGAGAATCCTGATGTTCCCATTACTAGAATTATTAGAGCGATTATTACTGTGCCTGAATCAATGTTAATTCAAGATATTTTGAAGTTAATGATCAAAAAACACACTCCAATTGTTCTAGTAGTAGATGAATATGGTGGTACCAGTGGTATCGTAACGGATAAAGATATTTATGAAGAACTCTTTGGTTCGATCAAAGATGAAATCGATGATGTTTCCGATGAATATATTGTTCGTGACGATCACGGCGACATTCATGTTTCAGGAAAGACTACTTTATACGATTTTGAACGTTACTTCCATACTAAGCTTAAGAGTTTTGAAGACAGCGATATAATTACTATCGGTGGCTATATGATGGAACATTACCCTAACCTAAAGAAGGGTGAATCTGTTGACTTAGAAGGTTTTAAGTTTAAGTTAGTAAATATTGAACAAGGTTTCATGCGTTGGTTCCTTGTTTCTAAGATAGCTAAGGATACTGACAAAAAAGCAGCAGATAGCGATCAAAATAGTGAAGAAAAAGCCAAATAATCGGCAAAAGCACCTTAAGATGGGTGCTTTTTTTGATAATTAAATGTTATAATTCTACTAATAACAAAGCATTTATAAAAAGATATAGAGGGTTAAGATGCAAAATAGTGATAATATTGACAACATTATTGATCGTGTTTTATTCAGCCAGGATGATATTGAAGAAATTTGCCAAAGACTGGGCAAACAATTGACTGAAGACTACGCTGGAAAATTTCCATTAGTCATTGGTGTATTAAAGGGTGCAGTTTATTTCATGACGGATTTAACTCGTCACATGAATGTAAAGATGCAAAATGATTTCATGGATGTTTCAAGTTATGGTGACGGTTTTGAGTCAAGCGGCAAAGTTAGACTAGATATTGACGTTCAAGCTGATGTCAAAGATAGAGACGTTTTACTTGTTGAAGATATTGTTGATACTGGTCATACTTTGAAGTTTATGAAGGATTTATTAACTAAGCGCGGTGCCAAGAGCGTAAAATGCTGTGCTTTGCTTAATAAAACTGAACGTCGTGAAGATGATGTAGTTGTAGATTACTTTGGATCAAAAGTTGAAAATGAATTTGTTGTTGGCTATGGTTTAGATTACTTAAATGCATATCGTAATTTACCTTATGTCGGTGTTTTAAAACCAGAAGTTATTCAGGCAAACTTAAATCGTTAATAATTAAAATATTACTTTAATAGACAATCATAAAAGGGTTGAAAGCTGCTCGTTAGAGATAGTTTCAACCCTTTATTTGTAAATTAATTCTGCTGATTGTGCTTCTTCATATAATAGTAAACTGGTAATCCCAAAGCCGTTAATCCAATTCCAATTATTGAAAGCCAAAATTCATTAATTACGGTACTAATTACAATAAACAAACCGCCGCCGATTGAAATGATGGGGATAATTGGGTACCAAGGAACAACATATGGACGATCTAGCTTAGGTTCACGATAGCGTAGAACTACCACTGCGATTGAAATTAATGTTGTAAAGGTCCACATGACAAATACCAACATATTAGTTAAGAGATCAAAAGTTCCTAAAAAAATCATTATTAAGGAAACAGTCAAGATAATTAAAGCACTAATTGTCGGCACACCTGTATTAATGTTAGTACGGCCGATTTTATTTGAAAATGGCAACATTTTATCTTTTGCTAGAGTATATGGAATTCTCATTCCGGTAAGCATGAAGCCATTAATTGCTCCATAAACAGAGATTAAAATTCCAATTGTAATTAATTTGCCGCCCAGACTGCCAAAGAGCTTTAATGAGGCAAGATAAGCTGTATTTTGGTTGCCAATTATTTCTTTAAAGGGAATTGCAGTTAAGAAAGCATAATTTACTAACACATAAATCAAGGTAATTGCGGATAGTCCGATAATAATCGCTCTTGAAAGGTTCTTTTCTGGTTCCTTTACTTCACCAGCTAAATTGGTAACATTAATCCAGCCATCATATGCGAATAAAGCAGCTAATAAACCACCACTTAAACCAGCCCAAAAAGAAACATTATGGCCAGAACTTAAGGGAAGTAAGTTGACACTAATTTTAGCTGGATTAAAAAGACCAAAAATCACAATTAAAGCAATTGGAATTGCCTTCAGAATTGTCATCGCTGACTGCATTCTGGTTGAGAACTTGGTAGAAATAAAATTTAAACTCATTAAAAAAAGAGCGAGCAATAAAGCAATCAGGGTTGCATATTTAGTAGGGAAACCAAATAAGACAGCAAACTGTTGCCCAAATACCACGCTTAAAGCGGCGATATTGGCAGGAAAGTAGACCAGCATTTGTGCCCAGCCAAATAAAAAGCCCCAAACTTTCCCATAAGTATATTCAATATATTTAATTGATCCGCCAGTAACTGGGAGTGCAGCAGCAATTTCAGAAACTGTTAGACCAGAAGCAATAGAAACGATACCGGCTAGAATCCAAACAAAAAGAGTTAAAGATGGTGTACCTGTTTCATGACTAATGCTACCAATTTTAAAGAAGACACCCCCGCCAATTACAGTTCCCACCACGGTTGCCAGAGCTTGTCCAAAGCTAATTTGTCTTTTCAATATGTGCTTTCCTTTCAATTCATTTATAACTTTTAGTATTGATATCATTTTATACTAAATTTTAGTGAAAGTGGTATAGAAAGGAGAAGTTCGTTAAAATAACTAATGGAGGGATGATTGTGCATCGTTATCGACATAAATATACTTTTCCAAGTATTATTATTTTGCTCATTCTAGCCTTTTCTGGACTGGTGTGGGGATATTTCAACATGAAGCAAAATACAACTGTGCCACGTGGTTCAAATATGAGCGTGCTTGGAATTGAATTAGATCAAACTAAAGATTATATTGACCTTCATAAATTAGAAAAGAACGGTATTTCATTTGTTTATTTGCGTTCAACGCAGGGGAAGTCGTATTTTGACGACAATTATTTGCTTTACCGTGATCAACTTCAGGGGACTAATCTTAATTTTGGTACAATTATTGCCTATAGTGATGAAACCAGCAATCAGGATCAGTATCAATATTTTGTAAATAAAGTAGGAACTAATACTGGCAGTTTACCAGTTATGATTGTACCGGCTACAAATCACTTAACGAAATCATATTGGAAAAAAATGGGTGAATTTGCTCAGATGATAAATAATCTTGGCAAGAGAACGATGATAGCAGGTGACTATCATTATCATAATTACTTTCCAGAAGGAACAAGATTTTTATATACGGGAGCAAGTTTAAAAGACAGGCGACATTATGCCTTTTGGTGTTACACTCAAAATGGAAGAGTTAAAAATATTGATAATTTAGATCGAGATGTAACAATGTTTGCTTACATTGGTACCAATACGCAATATGCGCAATTATATAGTCAAGAAAAAACACAATAGAGGAAGTAAAATGTATTCACAAGCAGTTTCACAAGTTCTAGAAAGAGAACACAAGACTAAACCAACTTTAATTCAAGAGCGGACGTATGATGCAATACGCAATGGTGCAAGTCTGGTTGGACTAGCTAAGACTGGTACGGGAAAGACTTGGGCATATGGATTGCCAGTAATGGAGCGCGTTGCAGACATTGGCGGTCGAGGGGTAATTTTAGAGCCAACAACTGAACTAGCAATTCAAACGAGAAATAATCTTTTGCATTATGCCAAAGCTTTAGGACTTAAAACAATCGCACTAGTTGGGGCTGGTAATAGAAAAAGACAATTAGAGCGTTTAAAAAAAGAAAAGCCAGAGATAATTATTGCTACTCCAGGAAGATTTTTTGACTTTCTATCAGAGAATCGAATTAAGTATCAAGATATTAATGCTTTAGTAATTGATGAGGCAGATGATATTCTAGAATTTGCAAAATTAGATTTATTGAGTTCCTTAGGACAAAATTTATCTTCAACAGCTCAAATTTTACTTTTTGGTGCCTCAGAATCTGAAGTTACAAAAAATGCAGAAAATCTTTTTAATCATACTTTTTTATTAGTTGATGTACGCCCAGAGCAAAAGTCTGAAGTTAAACATTATTTCTTGCAAGTTTCAAATGAATATAAAATGCAGTTTCTACAACGCTTAGCAAAGTTAGATAAATTCAAAGGTATCCTGTTCTTTGACAGTAGCGAAACTGAAATGAGATTTGCGCGAATTTTTAATCACAGCAAGACTAAATTTGCTGTTTTAAGTAATGAAACGAGCAAGCAAAACCGTGAAAAGTTGCTTAGTAATTTCAGAGCAGGTCGAATTAAGTTTTTATTTGCGACTGATTTAGCTGCGCGTGGCTTAGATTTACCTGATGTTAGTTATGTCATTAATTTTGAAATACCAAGTGAAGTTAATACATACTTGCATCGTAGTGGTAGAACTGGACGGATGAATAAGTCAGGAACAGTCGTTACTCTTGGGGATGACCATGATTTTAGAAATCTAAAGAAATTGCTGGCTGGTACGTATCAAATTGAAAGAGCATATTTTGCTGGCTATAGTTTAACCACTGAAAAACCTAAGCTTAAAAAAGAAGAGAATGCAGAAAAGAAAGAGCATAAAAAGGTGGAAAAAAATAAGCCAAAGCATAAAAAGAAACGTTGGCGTAATAAGAAAAATAAAGGATATCATCCTCGAAAGAGCAGAGGAGAGAAATAATGTCATCTTTAGTTAAATGGCTTGAAACTTACGTTTTACCTCCTGCATCTCGCTTAGCTCAAGTCCGCTGGCTAGTTGCAATGCGGGATACTTTTATTTCTTTACTACCAATTACAATGGCTGGTTCAATTGCAATGCTATTTAATAGCATCATTAGAGCCGCTAAAGTGCAAATGCATTGGGATACCTTTTATTCTTTGATGCAGCCGATTGTCGCAATTGATAATATTATTTGGGAAGGTACATTTGCACTTTTTGCAGTTTATTTTGCGATTTCTTGGGGCTATCACTTAGCTAAGACCTATGAAGTAAATCGTTTTGCTGGTTCAGTTGCTTCCTTAGTTGCTTTTGCAATGAGTATTAGCGATTCAGTGAAATTACGTATTGATGGAGATGTGGTTGATATTAAAAATGCTTTTGATATTAAGCAGTTTTCAACAATGGGATTATTTACAGCTATTATTTTTGGCTGTATTGGGACTGCCTTGTTTATTGTATTTTATAAGGCAAGAATTCGGCTTAAAGTTGATACCAGTATGCCCCATGCGGAATGGGTAGCATTTAGTACTTTAATTCCAATTCTACTTTCAGTATTTATTGTTGGCTTTGTTAATTACGCCTTTCAACGGCTTACTGGAACTTATTTTGGTAATTGGCTTCTTGCTACTATTCAGCGTCCCTTGGTTAATTTGGGGCAGGGTTTTGGAGTCGTCTTATTGGTTACCTTTCTAGTTCAAATCTTTTGGTTCTTTGGGATTAACGGCATTAGCGTTTTAACTCCAGTGATGGACTCTTTGTGGTTAACTCCAGAAAATATTAACGTTACAGCTGTTCGAAATAGTGAGCATGTTCCATATATTTGGGTTCGCGATTCATTTAATGTATTTGCTTGGTTTGGTGGAGCAGGAGGTACATTAGTATTAATTATTGCAATCTTGATGTTTTCTAAACGTAAAGATTATCGAACAATAGCGAAGATGGCTGTAGCACCTGGGGTATTTAATATTAATGAGCCTATTATTTTTGGCTTACCTGTAGTTTTTAATCCAGTTTATTTAATTCCATTTGTTGTTGCTCCGCTTGTAAATGTGTCACTAGCATATTGGGCTACAACGGCCGGCCTAGTTAATCCGGTTCAAATTTTTGTTCCAACAGTAATGCCGCCACTTATTGGACCATTTCTAGCATGTAATTATGACTGGCGTGCTATTGTTTTAGCGCTTATTAATATGGTAATTGCACTTCTTATCTGGATACCGTTTGTTTTTGCAGCTGACAAGATTGCTAAACAAGATAATAATCAACGCAATTTCTATTTACCACAGTATTAAATTTTTAATAGTTAAAAGTCAGTTTTTATGTTAAAGTAGAAACTGATTCTGACCCCGTAGTTCATCTGGATAGAACAATGGTCTCCTAAACCGTAGAGGTGAGTTCGAATCTCACCGGGGTCATAATTAAAAAGGTATGTACTTCAATTATAAGGAGTACATACCTTTTTGAATATCAGACGTATTTTAATGGATTGATAAAAATTTTCAAAACAACCCAGAGAAAAATAATTAATAAGATGGCAATAATTCCAATTAAAAAATATTTAGTCCTTCGGGGATAGGAATTTCCTAAAAGAAAAACCAGACAGAACACTATAATGGTAATCAGAATTGCAGCCAGAGATAAAAAACTAAACATAATATATTTCACTTTCCTTATAATATATAAGTATAAATTAGTTCGGCTAATAGTACCAAAGAAAATTGAATTAGGCTATAGTATAAGAGATAAGCTATAAGGCGAGGAAATATTTATGAAGAAAATCAAAGTTATGACTGTTTTTGGAACTAGGCCAGAAGCTATTAAGATGGCCCCCTTAGTGTTAAAGCTAAAACAAGATGAGCGTTTTGAGGAAATAACGGTAGTAAGTGCGCAGCACCGTGAGATGCTTGATCAGGTGTTAGATATTTTTAAAATCAAACCTGATTATGATTTTAATATTATGCACAAAAATCAAACTTTGGAAGATATTACTTCAAAGGTATTGATTGATATGGCAAAAGTAATCAAAACAGAACGTCCAGATATCGTTTTGGTTCATGGTGATACAACCACTAGCTTTGCGGCTGGTCTTGCAACGTTTTATGAACAAACTACTTTAGGTCATGTTGAAGCAGGTCTTAGAACCTGGAATAAATATTCACCGTTTCCTGAAGAAATGAATCGGCAAATGACAGATGATTTAGCAGATTTGTATTTTGCACCAACTGAATTAAGTAAAAAGAATTTAATTAAAGAAAATCATCTAAGCGATAATATTTATGTTACTGGAAATACGGCAATTGATGCATTAGAGCAAACAGTAAAAAAAGATTATCACCATGACGTTCTTGATGAGATTAAACCTGGCAATAGAGCTATTTTAGTTACTATGCACCGCAGGGAAAATCAAGGTGAACCGATGAGACGCGTTTTTAAAGTAATGAAGCAGGTAGTTGATAGTTATGATGATGTAGAAATTATTTACCCGGTTCATCTTTCACCAAGAGTTCAAAAAGTTGCAAAGGAAGTACTGGGCGGGGACCCTCGAATTCACTTGATTAAACCACTTGATGTAGTTGATTTTCATAATTTGGCTAAAAGAAGTTACTTTATTATGACTGATTCAGGTGGGGTACAAGAAGAAGCACCTTCTCTTGGTAAACCGGTATTAGTTTTACGCGATACGACTGAACGCCCAGAGGGTGTTGAAGCAGGAACTTTGAAGCTTGTAGGCACTGAAGTAAATAAGGTTCATGATGAAATGATTCGCTTACTTGAAGACAAGAATGCCTATGATGAAATGGCTAATGCTAAGAATCCATATGGAGATGGCAAGGCTTCAGATCGAATTATGGATGCAATTGCTTATTATTTTGATAAAGAACATAATCAAAAACCAGCAGATTTTAGATAAAAATAAAGCTCCAGAAATTAATCTGGAGCTTTTTTCATTATTTCTTATTAAAATGATCTTTAAATCTTTTAGCAAACTTGTTACTAGTATTAAGGAAAATTGATTTAGTAGTTAAATAGTTAAAAATACCTACTAAAATTTGATCGACAATTTTTACAAAAAGAGCATTCTAGTGAAGCCAGGAAATACCAACTAACATAATCAAGTTATCAGGAATCAAACTGATAATTCGGTAAATAAAGAATAAGCATAATTGGTAAACAACGCCATGCTGCTTATCAACATTTTGAATGAAGACGCCATGTTTATTAAAAGAAAAAGAGGCTAAGTTAGAAATAATGAAAGCGACTGTGTTGGCATAAATTACTGGAATTTTCCAAACATTATGAAATAAAAGAAAGCAGGCAATATTAATGACTGCTGCTAAAAAGCCAAAGATAACGTAAACATAAAAGTTTCGGTGCCTGGCAACAAGCTTACTTCCAAGCTCTCGTAACTGGGCTTGGGTAATCTTTTGCCCCTTTCTTTTATGATGATTTTTAGTCATTAAATGCCTCGACTATTTCTTCGGTAGCTTGATCAATTAAATCAATATCTTCGTCATCAACAGCGTTTTCGATTTTTACTGGTTTTGCTACTTCAACTGCGCCGCACTTAATAAATGCCTTTTCAAAGTCATCTACGTTTTCACAATAATGATCTTTGTATGTTTTATCTCCAGACCCCATAACGGCGAATTTTTTACCCGATAAGTCAAGAGTAACTAATTGGTCATAAAAGTCTTTTAATTCATCAGTCATCACACCTTCGCCGTAAGTATAAGTAACCATTACGCAAAGATCAGCATCAAGATAAGAAGAAGCATCTGCAAAACTGACATCAATATTTTCTACGTCAAAACCTGCATCTTGTAAATTTTCTTCTAAAATTTCTGCCATATCTTCATCATTACCAGTCATACTGGCAAAGACAATCTGTGCTTTCATGTAAAAAACTTCTTTCTATAACGTTTTCTCCTATTATACTAAAGAAAGTTGGTGGTTTGTAATCTTAAGAGAAATTATTTAAGAAAAGCTTTATAATGAATGGTTGAGACTGTCTTAATGACTACTAAATTATGTTTATTTAAGGTATGCTAATAGTATATAAATATTAAAAAAGGAGATTTTTTAATGATAACAATTAAGTCAAAACGTGAACTTCAGGGTATGCAAAAATCAGGTCGCGTTTTAGCAGCAATGTTTGAAGGCTTACGTGATGTTATTAAGCCTGGAATTTCTACTTGGGAAATCGAAGAATTTGCTCAAGATTTTATGAAAAAACATGGTGGTCGTCTTTCAGAACAAGGTTTTGAAGGCTATAAATACGGCACTTGTATTAGTGTTAATGACGAAATTGCACATGCCATTCCTCGAAAAGATAAGATCTTAAAAGAAGGCGACTTAGTTAGTGTTGACGTAACTTGTAACGTCGATGGCTATGAAACTGACTCTTGCACTACTTACGGCGTTGGTGAAATTTCTGCTGAAGATCAAAAATTAATGGATGTTACCAAAAAGGCAATGTACATGGGAATTGATCAAGCTGTAGTTGGTAATCGTATTGGTGATATTGGTAGCGTTATTCAGAACTACGTTGAAAATGAAAATGGCTACGGAGACGTTCGTGAATTAGTTGGTCACGGAATTCAACCATCTATTCATGAAGATCCTGAAGTTCCTCACTGGGGTAAGGCTGGTCACGGCTTACGTTTACGTGAAGGTATGACAATTACTGTTGAACCAATGGTCGAAGCTGGTGGTGATTGGAGAATTGAACAAAAGACTGTTTCTGATCCAAACGATGACTGGGTTTACTACGCAACTCCAGATGGCTCAAAGTCAGCACAATTTGAGCATACTTTTGCGATCACTCCAGATGGTCCAAAGATTTTGACTTTGCAAAAGCCATATGATGGCTATGAAAAGTATCTTCCTCATTTTTTAGATGAAGATTAATAAGTAAAATATTTTATGAAATCTTTTCTCAATCAGACTAGGAACCGTACAGCAAATTTTATTCAATTACTATCAAAACATATTAGCCAGGGTGAAATAAACCAAAATTCCATTATTATTGCTTATTATGTATTGTTAAGTATTTTTCCAATCATAATTATTATTGGAAATGTTTTACCTTTATTTAGTATTGATACCAAGCCAATTGCTCGTTATTTAGAATTGATTTTTCCAAGTCAAGTTTCAAGCTTAATTATGCCGATTGTTAATGCTTTATTGAAAAAACATTCAAGTGGATTTATTTCTTTAGGTATTGTAGTTGCAATTTGGTCATTGAGTTGTTTGGTTAATTCGATTCGCTTGGGCGCAAATAAAATCTATGGCGTTGATAAGCAAGAAAAGGGAAAATCTTGGTGGAATTATTTACTAGCCAGAACTTTCACTTTTGCTTTATCAGTAATTTTAGTAGTTGGATTTTCAATAATAATTTTCATTTTCACTTTTGGTAGACAAATTATGGAATTTTTGGCCCCAATTTTTAACCTATCCTTATGGTGGGTTTATAAATTAGAAAATTATCGCTGGCCGATCATAATTTTAATGACAGTGATAGTGAATTTGTACATTAACTATGTAATTCCAAATATTCGAGTTCAAAAACGTGTGGTTTGGCCAGGAGTATGGTTTACTGTAATAAGCTGGAGTACCTTATCATATTTCTTTGGGTTATACCTAAGACAATTTGGGACACGCTGGCAAAATTACGGGATTGTAGGCTCATTTATTATCTTTATGCTTTGGCTTAATGTAGGTTCATTCTTATTATTGCTGGGTATTTGTATTAATGCAGCAGGAGATGAACTAAAAGGTAGAAAGATTGAATACAGTCAAAGCCCGATTTTGAGAATTTTTAGAAAAAACAAAGAATTACCTAAATAAGTTGACGTAAGTTTGGTAAAATCCATTATGGAAAGCTTATTTTTGTGAGGAGAATAAAATGAAAGTAAGAAAAGCAGTTATTCCAGCAGCTGGATTAGGAACTAGATTTTTACCTGCAACTAAGGCTATGCCTAAGGAAATGGTACCAATTGTTGATAAACCAACAATTCAATTTATCGTAGAGGAAGCAAAAAAATCAGGAATTGAAGATATCTTGATTGTTACTGGTAAGAACAAGCGCTCAATTGAAGATCACTTCGATGCTAACCCAGAACTAGAACAAGATTTGGAAGAAAAGGGTAAGACTGAACTTTTACACTTGACTCAATCAATTACTAATTTAGGTGTTAACCTTTACTACACTCGTCAACCACACCCAGCTGGTTTAGGAGATGCGATTTTAAGAGCTCGCAGCTTCGTTGGGGATGAACCATTTGCTGTTATGCTTGGTGACGATTTGATGGACGATAAAGTTCCACTAACTAAGCAATTGATTGATCGCTATGACAAAACACATGCTTCAACTATTGCTGTTATGCCTGTACCACACGAAGAAGTTTCTAAGTATGGTGTTATCGATCCAGATAACGAAATTGAACCAGGTTTGATTAACGTTAAAGCCTTTGTTGAAAAGCCAGATGTTGATAAGGCACCTAGTGATTACGCAATCATTGGTCGTTACTTATTGACTCCAGAAATTTTTGATATTTTAGCACATCAAAAACCTGGTCGTGGTGGTGAAATTCAATTAACTGATGCTATTGATACTATGAACAAGACTCAACGAGTATTTGCTCACGTATTTAACGGCGAACGTCATGATGTTGGTAACAAGGAAGGCTACCTTGAAACATCAATTGAATATGGTTTATCTCACCCACAAATTAAAGATGATTTACGTAAGTACATCATTGCAATGGGCCAAAAATTACAAAATGAAGATAAAAAGACTAATAAGAAAAAATAATAATTTTTATTAACATTTTAGAAAGAAACTATCGATCGATAGTTTCTTTTTTTGATAAAAAATATTTTTCATTTTTGCGTAATAGTAATTAGAAACTTTTCGTAAAAAAGGAGATGCCTATGCGCAAAAGTGAAAACGAGTTAGTAGCTAAGATCACTGATGATCCAGTATTCAGCTGGGTAATGGAACAGGATGATAATTGCTGCAAACTGTTGCAGGCAATTTTGCCTGAATTGAATATTACTCGAGTTGAGTTTGAAACACAGAAGAGATTGAAGTTTCATCCTGAAAAGCGAGGGACAATTCCGGATATTTTAGCTTATGATCAAGAAGGAAGAGTATATGACATTGAACTACAGGTATTACAGAATAAGTTTCTTGCTCAACGAATTCGATATTATTTTTCAATGATTGATCAGAATTTGTTGATGAGTGGTGGTAAGTATCGAGATTTACCAGAAACTTATGTGATTTTTATTTTGCCAAATGATCCATATGATCAAGATGAAAAATACTACGAATTTGCCTTTCAGCAGTTGAAACGAAAAAATCCATTGGTGCTTGATACTAAGCAACACGCAATTATCTTAAATGCGAGTGGGAGTATTGGTGAGGTTACACCGCGTCTACAAGGCTTTTTTGACTTGATTCATGATAAAATAAGTACAAAAGATGAGTTTATTGAAAAATTGAATCGAGAAGTTAAAAAGTTTGGTACTGATCCGGGAAGGAGAAAGGAACTTATGGATTATCAGATGCGACTAGATGATGAGAGAGAATTTGGAAAAGAACAGGGAAAACAAAAAGAGCAAATTTCTTCAATCAAGAGACTAATAAAAATGGCTCGGCAATTTAAAGCAAGCGATGATTTTATCTTAAAACAGCTTATGGAAGATTATGGCGATAATTTTTCAAAATCAGAATTGCAAGAGTTTATTAAAAAGAATAAATAAAATTAAAACAAGAATTATGTAAAAAAGAACATAATTCTTATTTTTTTAGTCAAAAAGTGTAATCTTTTTGCCAACTTCTTGTAAGTAGTGAGAAAATATAAGTAACACTTTTTATAAGGATTAAATGATGATTGAATATAAAAATATTTCGAAGAAATATCAGGATCAAGAAATCCTAAAAGATGTTTCTTTTACAGTAAAAAAAGGGGATATCTTCGTCTTAGTTGGACCTAGTGGTAGCGGCAAGACTACGCTACTAAAAATGTTTAATAGACTGATTGAACCAACAAAAGGTGAGATATTGTTAGATGATAAATCAATAAAAGACTACGATTTACGTAAATTAAGAGAAAAAACAGGCTACGTTTTGCAGACGGCCAGCTTGTTTCCAAATTTGACTGTTGGTGAGAACATTACCATTGTCTTAGAGCAAGAAGGCGTTAGTCGAAAAGAGCGACGCAAGAAACAAGAAGAATTACTAAAGTCAGTTGGTTTAGACCCAAAATTGTATTGCGATCGGATGCCAAATGAGCTTTCTGGTGGTGAGCAGCAAAGAGTGGGAATTATTCGTGCACTTGCTGCAAATCCTGAGGTAGTTCTTATGGATGAGCCTTTTTCTGCACTTGATCCAGTCGTGAGAAAGCAATTACAAGATTTATTGCTTAATCTCCATGATCAGCTCAATAAGACGGTGATATTTGTAACCCACGACATGCAGGAAGCAATTCGTTTAGGGAACACAATTGGTATCCTGCATAAAGGTGTTTTAGAGCAAGTTGGTAAACCAAGAGAAATTTTGCGTCATCCTGCCACCGAGTTTGTTCGAGAGTTTTTTGCCGGGAATCGAATTAATCAAAAACTTGATCTAGAAACCTTGCTCAAGAGCGAGTTGGGAGTAGATCCAAGATTTTATCCAAAGGTAGAGACTTTAGTTCGCTATCATGTCTACAGTGTGCAAGATTTGATTAAGGATTGTTCTAATCATCCTGATAGTTTATTTATTGCGGAAACGGAATTTGGCGAGTTTTTAATTGAACCAAAACGTGTTTGGAATTTCTTTTTAAAGTGGGTGGCTGGAAATGATTAAATCTTTGTGGCAAATGCTTTTAACAGAACATGATCAAATTTGGGCTACAACGCTTGTTCATATTAAAATTTCATTGATTGCGCTTCTTATCGCAATGGTCATTGCAATTCCGCTAGCTTTTATCTTAAAAGGACATAAAAAGGCAGCTGAATTCACACTGCAAATTGCTGGTATTATCCAAACTATTCCAAGTTTAGCAATTCTAGGTTTACTTCTACCATTTGTCGGCATTGGAACTACGCCTGCAATTATTGCCTTAGTTTTATATGCAATAATGCCAATTTTTCAGAATACTTATTCAGGTTTAACAGATATTCCTGATAACTTAGAAGAAGCAGCAACTGCTTTTGGTCTGACTAAATGGAAAAAGCTGCAGCGATTAGAAATTCCAATGGCAATGCCAATGATTTTTGCCGGAGTTAGAATTGCTTTAGTAATGATTATTGGTACCGCAACTCTTGCAGCCTTGATTGGTGGCGGAGGCTTGGGTACTTACATTTATGTCGGTATCAACTCAAACAACAATACAGAAGTTCTAATGGGTGCGATTTTATCTGCGCTGCTTGCTTTAGTATTTAGTGGCGTTTTAAAATTTATTGCTAAAAATAATAAGCGACTCAAGTGGGGAAGTATTATTATAGCTGTAATTTTGCTCATTTGGGGCGGAAGCAGTTTATATAGTCACTTTACCAGCACTTCAAAGAATGTCGCTGAACCTAAGCAAACAATTACAATTGCTGGGAAAATGGGCTCTGAGCCTGCTATTTTAATTAATATGTATAAGGATTTGATTGAGAAGAATGATCCAAATACAAAGGTAGTCTTAAAACCTAATTTTGGAGGAACAACTTTTTTGTTCAAGGCACTTCAAACAGATAAGGTTGATATTTATCCTGAATTTACAGGAACAGTCTTACAAACTTTAGTGAAAACGGGAAAAAAGACTGGTAATGATCCAAATCAAGTTTATGTTGAGGCTAGAAGCAATTTAAAGAAACAATTTGACATGGAATACTTGAAGCCAATGGCTTATCAAAACGGCTATGCCTTAGCAACAACGCAAAAATTTGCGAAAGATAACCATCTAACAAAGATGAGTGATTTAAATCGAGTTAATAAAAAAGTTCATGCGGCTTTTGATCCAGACTTTACTTCTTTAAAAGATGGATATCCTGGTTTAAAGAAAATTTACAAGTTAGATTTTGCTTCAATTAAAAGTACTGAATCAAGCATTCGATATCACGCTATTGCGAATAATCAAGCTAATATTGTTGATGGATACACTACTGATGCTGAGATTAAAAAGTATAACTTAGTGATGCTTGATGATGATAAAAAATTCTTTCCGCCTTATCAAGGTGCTCCGTTAATGAAGGCAAAGTTTGCAGAGAGAAATCCTCGAATTGTAAAGGCATTAAATAAATTAGCTGGTAAAATTACAACTCAAGAAATGCAGGAAATGAATTATCAGGTTAATGTTAAGCATGAAAAACCAGCTAAAGTAGCCCATGATTATTTGGTAAAACATGGATTAATTTAGAAAAGAGATAAGAATGACAAAGTATACAGTAAAAAGCGAGTTAACTGGGACTCCTTGGCAAATTGAAAATAGAACCAAAAAACATAAATTTATCGTAGATGAATCAGCAAGTGGTAAAAATGTTGCTCCTAATCCAGTAGAATATTTAGCTGGTGCAGTAAATTCCTGTATCTCAATTTCTGCGGGGATGATTGCTAACGTCCACCATCTAGACGTAAAGAACTTCAAGGTGACAAATCAAGCAATTACTACTAAGTTAGGCCATGGAAAATCAGTTGTCAGTGAAATGTTAATTACAGTTTCCTTTGATAGCTCCATGTCTAAAGAAGAAAAGCAGGACTTTTTAGCACATACCTTGCATGTTTCAACGGTTTATCAAACAGTCTCTCAAAGCATTAAAATTTATGTAGAATTAGAAGATTAATTTATAAAATACTCTTAGTTACTCGGACTAAGAGTATTTTTGCTTTTTTAGGAAAGATAGGGCAAGATATAAATTAATTAAGTTTTAGGGGGATTTAAGTTAAAAAAATAATTGCTAAACCAGTTGGAATGTTTGAATTATTCTATGATCTAGTTTTTGTCTATGCAATTTCTCGTATTCCAGCAATGATTCATCATCCTGTCAATGGTAGCATTCCTCTAATTACATTTTTGCAATTTTTATTAGTTGTCATTGTGGTAATGCAAATTTGGTTTTACCAGGTTATTTACTTTAATCGCTATAGTAAAAATAAAATTGGCGATCTGAGTGGTTTAGTATTAAATATGTTTGTTGCAGTGTATTTAGCCAATAATATTAATATTGAATGGCGGGTCACATTTCATTACTTTAATACGGCAATGGTTGTAATGGTTGCAACGCTTTTTTGCCAGTATTTGTTTACAAAAGTTGAAGAAAATAATGATAAAAAAGTTTTTCTAATCATTTTGGAACTCGAATTCTTACTAATAGTTTTAGGCCTTTTGGTTGGTTATCCAGCAGGAATTTATTTTTGTATTGCGGGCTATATCATCGGCTTTATTTTGCCAATCTTTTTATGGCATATGTTTAAAGAAGAGCACGTAAATTTTCCACATTTGGTTGAAAGAGTAAGTTTAATTGTCATCATTGCCTTTGGTGAAGCGATTGTTAACTTGGCAACTTACTTTAATAACAAAACACCGCTAGTTTACGCTGCACTTTTGTTTTTGTCTTTAGTTTTGATGTTTGCGAGCTATGCAATTTTATCAGATAAGTTAATCAACCATCATCAAATTAGTAAGGGCTTCGTGCTGATGTATAGTCATATCGCAATTGTAGTTTCGATTTTATTATCGACAGTATCTTTGCTTTATTTACAAATAAAAAATGTAAATAAATCATTTCTATTTTTCTTAATTATTGGCTCACTAGGTTTGTACTATTTTTCCTTAACTATTAATCAAATATATAACGAAAATACGTGCAAATTTGCCATTCGTGATTTTCTTACATTAATAACTATTTTCTCGTTGGGAGCAGTTTACTTATGGTTGGTAATAAGTTCTGAATTAGGTATTGCAATCTGCTTATTAATTTGGAACCTGGTATTTTTCTTAGATTTTCTAATGAAAAGCAAGAATTCTTTAAAATAGTGTAAGTGTGATTATTAAAAAATCTTTGACTGCTATAATATTAGTAAATCAATAAAGAAGGTTTAATATGGACATTTATGGTGGCTACGCCCCAGTTTTAGATAAACTACTTAATCAAATGCTGGAATATTTTAGAAAAGAAAATAAAATTCACCAAGAGCAAACCGGGGACAGTCTTTATGAACACTTAATTGGTCGAGTAAAAAGACCCGAAAGCATGATTGAAAAATGTCAGCGAAAAGAGCTGCCAGTAACTCCAGAATCAGCAATGAAAAAAATTCGAGACAGCGTTGGAATTCGGGTTGTCTGCAATTTTATTGACGATATTTATACTTGTATTGACTTGATTCAGGATTGGGATGATGTGGTAATTGTTAAGCAAAAAGACTACATTACCAATGCCAAGCCCAACGGTTACCGTTCTTACCACATGATTTTAGATGTTGAAAGACCTGAAAAAGACATTGAGGGCAATACTCCAGGACACTATTACGTTGAAGTACAGCTTAGAACAATTGCAATGGATACTTGGGCAAGTTTAGAGCATGAAATGAAGTATAAGCATAAGATAAAGAATCCTGAAATGATTGGTAAAGAGTTGAAGAGAGTTGCGGATGAATTGGCGTCTTGCGATGTAAGCATGCAGACCTTGCGTCATTTGATTAGAGAGGAAGACTAACTTAATGAAAATTTTACTGGCAGAGGACGAAGAACAGTTATCTCGTGTTTTGGTAGCAGCAATGAAAAGCGTTAATTATGATGTCGATGCTGTTTTTAATGGCAGAGATGCGGTAGAACTTGCTAAAAAGAATTCATATGATGTAATTATCTTAGATATCATGATGCCAATTATGGATGGCATTACTGCGCTGAAGCAAATTCGTAAAAGTGGCGACAAGACCTATGTATTAATGCTTACTGCAAAAGCAGAAATTGATGATCGCGTAACTGGTTTAGATAGCGGGGCAGATGATTATCTGACTAAACCATTTTCATTAAAAGAGTTGCTCGCTCGTTTACGTTCAAAAGAAAGACGAGATGATCAATATACTCCTAATGAGGTTGAGGTTGGCGATCTAGCCTTGAATGTATCTGAGCAAGAGCTAGTAAGTCATAATTCAATTCGCTTAGGAAGTAAAGAGACGCAACTTTTGAATTATTTGATGCTCAATGAAGGTAAAGAATTTTCAACTTCAGACCTATTAGCGCATGTTTGGAAAGATGAAGATGATGCTAATGAAGAGGTAGTCTGGATTTATATTTCTTATTTAAGACAAAAACTACAATCGATTCGAAGTTCAGTTCAGATTGTAGGTGAAAAAGGCGGTAGTTTTTCATTAATTAGGTAGGTGAGATTAATGATTCAAAAATTTCGCTGGAAATTTATTGGAATGTCGATTACGGCGCTGTTCGTAGTTCTAGTTATTACGTTAGGTACATTACTTGGAATTAGCTACACTCAGAGCCATAATGAAGTCGATCGAGTATTGACAACCTTAGTCAATAACCAAGGTCAATTAACACCGCGTAACGCTAAACCAGTTTTTGGTAATCAAAAAGATCCAATTAATAAAAATTTCTTAGCTGGTGAGTATAATCCAGAAGCTATTTTTCAGTATCGCTATTTTACGGTTGCAAGTACCAAGAATAATACACCTAAAATAATAAACGACGCTAACGTGTACGATGTAGCGCAAAAGAAAATTATTAATACGAGTAAGCAGGTTTTTAAGGATAAAGTAACTAGTGGATCAGTCAGTATTGGCAATAATCAATATGCTTATCGAGTAGGTAAGGACCAAAAAGGTAATCAGTTTATTGTCTATTTGAACGAATCGCTGATCTATCATCGATTTTCTCTCTTATTTAGAGTTTCAGTGGTGCTGGGATTAATTGCTTTAATTGTTTTTGCACTGATTCTAATCTTAGTATCAAAAAAGGCAATTGGACCAATAATTACTACTTATCATAAGCAGCGCGAATTTATTACTAATGCAGGACATGAATTAAAGACGCCTTTAGCAATTATTTCGGCTAATACTGAAATGGAAGAAATGCTGGGGAATAATTCAGAATGGAATAAAAGTACAAAAGAGCAGGTTGATCGCTTAACTCGGTTAATTAATCGTTTAATTGCTTTAGCTAGAACCGGTGAAACTGGAGAAGTAGTTTTAAATAAGGTTAACTTTTCTGAGATTGTTAAAAAGAATGTTACTAACTTTAAGTCGGTCATGCAGAAGAATGATTTGAAGTATAATGCGATAATTATGCCAGATTTGTATGTAAAGGCCGAAAGAAATATTTTAAGTGAATTGACTAATATTTTATTAGATAATGCACGAAAATATTGTGATAAAGATGGTGAAGTTAAGGTAAGTTTGACTAAGGGCAGACTTGGTACAAATGCAATTTTAAAGGTTGCAAATACTTATAAAGAAGGAAAGGGGAAAGATTATTCTCACTTCTTTGAAAGATTTTATCGTGAAGATGAATCTCACAATTCAAAAAAATCTGGTTTTGGTATTGGACTAGCAATGGCGCAAGAAATTGTGCAAACTTTCCATGGTAAGATTCATGTTAATCATAAAGACGAGATGATTGTTTTTACAGTGATTTTAAGATTAGCAAAATAAAAGCAGTTAGTTTTCAGTTTTGAAGACTAACTGCTTTTTTGCATATATTATATTTTTTTTATTATCATCTTAAAAATGAATCCAATACATAGTCGAACTTGAAGTTTCCATCTAAAACATCTCCGTTTCTTACATTTCATGAAAGATCAATTGAGTCTTATCTAAGTCAATTGTATAAGTCTCATCTTCAAGTGGGCGCTTAGTCATTCCCTGATCGGTTGAATAGATAATCAAACCTAATCTTGCACCAGCTGGTAATCGATAGAAAGTAGGTTGCAATTCAAACTCCAAGTCATAGAATTTACCTGCTTCAATCTTTTCAGCGTGTTTCATATCAGCGTAGTTTTGGACGTTCATATGCCCCTTAGTAATCAACTTAGCCTTTGTTTCTTTATCAGGAACAAATTCTTTCATTACTTCAGTTCCGAAACGGTAACCTAATTCCTGAATTTGATCGTTAAAGGACTTAGGAATTGGAGTAAGACGTTTTCTTGATCCTAAATCAACCAAAGCTACTGAAATTTGTCCTTTTGGAAGAGAAGTAGCAAGGCTCATCTTAATCTTAGGACGACCGACTAAAGTTACAGTATGAATGAACTCGTCAGTTACAAAGCGTAATTGCTGATCAAGCCACTTTTCTTCACCAGAGATAAAGTCATATTGCCATTTACCTTCGGAAATTTTAGCTTCTTTGAAGACTTTACCGCCTTGGTCGGTGAATGAAAGTTTATCATTGTCTTCGCCGCCATCTTTTAAGAGCTTACCTTTTTTATCAGGGAAGTAAATTTCTTTTTTACCTAATTCATTATTCCAAGTTGGTTCTTCATGCCAGATGTCTGGTTGTAAGTTGTCTTGGATTAATACATCTTCCCATTGCTTGTAGGCATTATTCTTAACACCTAATAATTCATGACAGAACCATAAATTCATTAAGTCTGAGAAGTCGATTGAAAGTAAGTTGTTCATGTTGTAGTGCGGACCTTGGTGCAAGAATAATTTATGCGCAATTGGTAATTTAGAAACTTTTTGCCAAACTTTGTAAACATTCTTTGGTTTAACATTCCAGTCGTTTAAACCATGAACTGAGATCCAAGAACATTTGATATTATCAGTATGATGACGGTAATTTCTAGCTTCCCAGAAATCAGAATATTGACCAGTTTCACGATCTGATTTTTCTAAGAGACGTTTTTGCATAGCATCAAACTTTGGCTTGATCTTAAGATAGTCGCCAGCATCCCAAAGGTTAGACTGACAAGTTTCGGCAAGCATGTCTAAATCTTCACCTTGACAAGCTTCTGGAGCAATTACTAATCCATGTTCACGGTAGTAATCATACCAAGAAGAAATAGCTGCTTCTGAAACAACCGTTTTAAGTCCAGCAACGCCAGTAGTTGCAATTGCAATTTGAAGCGTACCTAAGTATGAACGACCTGTCATTCCAATATTACCATTACACCAAGATGCTTTGGTTTCATGTTTTCTAGTACGATCAGTATAAGCAATTCGGTCGCCATGAAGCCATTCGATAATTTCTTTAGCAGATTCAGTTTCTTCTGGAGCGCCAGTAATTCTTAAACCATCTGAACCACGGGTTCCGATTGCACCTGCATAGACATTAGCAAAACCGCGTGCAAGTAAGTATTCATTTAAAGAATAAGCTGCTTTGTGGACTGCTTCTTCAGTTGCCGCTTGATCTTCGCTAGCTGGCTTTTTAGCCTTAGCAGTCGGCATTGCTTCATATTTAGGATAAGGACTCTTACTTGCATCTTCTAAGTTGACATCTACATTGTGATTACGTTTTTCATTAGCGATAATTCCACCAAAATAGGGGTCAGCTGTATAAAGGGCAGGGAACTTGAAGTTGTTTGATTGATATGGTCGAAAGACAGTTACTTGAAGTAAATCGGGTTTGCCATCTTCATCAGTATCAAGATCGCTTTCGACATAAACAACTTCACGAATTACCTTACTCATATCAAAAACAGGTAAAGATTTTCCATTAAAGTACATAAACTTATTATTACCGTAAAATTGAGTGAAATAGCCCTTACCAGCCATATTATCAATGAAGGTTTGACCGTTTTTGGCACGAGTATTAAGTAAACGATAGAAGACCTTAATTAATTCATCACGATCAATCTCTTCTTTTTCGGTATATGGAAGGGCATTAGCCTTCATGCGAGCTAGGGGATCTTTTAAATCATAGTCATATTCCACATGATACCCTAGCAACTGCAAGGCAATATTATAGAAACTATTGCGTGAAATTGAAGCAGGATCTTTAGCTAAAAAGTCTTTTAAAGTTTCATTTTCACTAACTGCGAACTCTGCAAGTTTAGCTTCTTTTGCGCCATAAGTTTTTGCTTCCGCAACTGAATTTTCGACTAACGTAGCTAAAAGATCAGAAAAGCTGTTTTCTTTCCAATTATCAGGCAAGAAATTGATGGATTCTAATTCTTTGATCATTTGGTCAAAATCAGTTTGAAGATAACCATATTGATTGTATTTCATTAAATATACGCTCCCTTTTATATAATCTCTTACTCATAATTTTACTAGTTTTACCTCAATAAAAGAAGAAATAAAAATGCTGCAAATTTTGCGACATTTTTGTTGAAATTAAGAGGTTAGTTTTAATTAATTTTGTTCTCAGTGTATTCATTACCAGATTGATAATCATTGAAATCTTCACCATTAAGATGGAAGTGTTCGCCGTAAACTAAGTTAATGATTTTTGGATTTCGATTATCTTCTAGACCGAAGAGGACATAATCCGTCCATTTATTTCTACTAAAACTAGCATCAAAGTCTTGATTAAATTGAATTTCTTTATCTTTGCCCAATACAGTTAATTTAGCAAGGAGCAAACTTTTATCTAGATGAGCTACTTCTTCAAAAATTACAGAATCGATGACTGTTTCATCAACTGTTCCGGCGTTTCTCTTAAGTTCAATTTCTTTAACCATTGCCTTGTAGTAATTTCGATCAAGATACTGCTTTAGACTTTTAACTTGGTACTTAGAATTAACATACTTCTCTCTTAACAACTGACTATATAGGAACTGTGCTTGAATATAGACTTCTTTATAAGCCGTGAAGTCATCTTTAGGATCCGGCTTAGTGAATTTGATATGGAGACGATGCAATAGTTTTTGGTATTTATCGAATCTTTGATTAGGATAGAAAAGTTTATAATTATTATCGCCAGAGTTCTTAATGAGGTAATTAGAATCATATTCAAAACGTAGCCGTACTTTAAATATGAAATCAAAAAGAGCAGCAATAATATAAAAACTGAAAAAGATAAGTACTAAAATGGCGAAGCCACCTACTATACCGCCAATAGAAGAATTGTTACTATCGCTACTATCAGATGAAGTGTAACTAGTTCCTCCGCCTGAAGAGCCACCAGTACTGTGACCACCACCGGTTGATCCCATGGAAGCAAAGGCTGGTTGAGAAAAATTGGTATTAGTCGTAGTGACGCTTACACCTAAGAATAGAAGACAAACTAAGATAAATATTTTAACTTTCTTTTTCATAAAATTACCCAATAAATAAAATACGTTATTTATATTTTAATTAAATAAGAAGAAAAAAAGCAAATTAAGATTTAAAGATATTTTTTAGATTTTAATGAATATAACTAAATTATTTTTAATTCAAAAACTGGTAAGTAAGATTTTTATTTCTTATAATAAATAATTGAGAAGCTATAAATATTGGAGGTCAAAATATGGCAGAAGTTAAACGTTTTTATGAAACTTTTCACCCAGATCATTATGATATCTATTTAGATATTAGCCGTGAAAAAAAGAGCTTCCACGGTAAAACTATTGTAGTTGGGGATGCTCAAGAAGAATTAGTTAAATTAAATCAAAAGTACTTAAAGATTACCTCAGTTAGAGTAGATCAAAAGAAAGCTGATTTTGATTATAACGATAAAGAAGAAGTCGTTAATATTAAAGCTGGCAAAGTTGGTAAGATGAAAATTGAGGTTGACTTTGAAGGCAAGTTAACTGATTCAATGATGGGTATTTATCCTTCTTACTATGAAGTGGATGGCGAAAAGAAGCAATTAGTTGGTACTCAATTTGAAACTACTTTTGCTCGTCAAGCCTTCCCATGTGTTGACGAACCAGAAGCTAAGGCTACTTTTGCACTAGCGATTAAGTTTGATGAAAAGCCTGGTGAAACAATTATTTCTAACCAACCAGAAGAGAAATTTAAAGATGGGGTTCACTACTTTAAGCCAACTGTACGTATGTCTAGCTATTTAGTTGCCTTTGTCTTTGGCGATATGCAAAAGAAATTGACTAAGACTAAGTCTGGTGTTGAAATTGGTGTATTTGCAACAAAGGCACATAAAGCAAAAGAATTAGATTTCGCTTTGGATATTGCTAAGCGTTCAATTGAATTTTATGAAGATTTCTATGAAACTCCATATCCATTAGAGCATTCATACCAAGTAGCACTTCCTGACTTTTCAGCAGGTGCAATGGAAAACTGGGGCTGTGTAACTTACCGTGAAGCATATTTATTGCTTGACCCTGATAATACTTCACTAGATATGAAGCAATTGGTTGCAACTGTTATTGCTCACGAATTAGCTCACCAATGGTTTGGTGATTTAGTAACTATGAAGTGGTGGGACAACTTATGGCTTAACGAAAGCTTTGCTAACATGATGGAATATGTAGCAATTGATGCCTTAGAGCCAAATTGGAAGATTTGGGAAATGTTCCAAACTTCTGAAGTTCCTGCCGCTCTTCAAAGGGATGCTACTGATGGTGTGCAATCAGTTCACGTTATGGTAAATGACCCAGCTGAAATTGATGCTTTGTTTGATTCAGCTATTGTCTATGCTAAGGGTTCAAGAATGTTAGTCATGGTACGTGCTTTATTAGGTGATAAAGCACTTCGTGAAGGATTGAAGAATTACTTTGCAGCTCATAAATATAGTAATGCCACAGGTGACGATTTATGGAATGCACTTGGTAAAGCAAGTGGCTTAGATATTGGTGCAATTATGCATTCTTGGTTAGAGCAACCAGGTTATCCAGTCGTTAATGCCAAAGTTGAAGATGGCAAGTTAGTCTTAACTCAAAAACAATTCTTCATTGGTAAAGGTAAAGAAGTTGGCCGTAAGTGGCAAATTCCATTAAATGCTAATTATGCAGCTGTACCTAAGATTATGAAGGATGAAGAATTAGTTGTTGGTGACTACAAAGATTTACTTGCTAATAATGGTACTCCTTTCCGCTTAAATGTTGGTAATAATTCTGACTTTATTGTTAAGTATGATCAAACACTTCTTGATGATATCTTAAGTCATGTTGATGAGTTAGACGCAGTTGATAAGTTACAATTGCTCCAAGACTTCAGATTGTTAGCTGAAGGTGGTCAAATGTCTTATGCAGATATTGTGCCACTTCTTCCTAAGTTTGCAGATTCAACTTCACCAATTGTTAATAATGCTTTGTACAGAATTATGACTACTTTACGTAATTTTGTAACACCTGGCTCAGATGAAGAAAAGCAATTGAAGAAACTCTATGATTTGCTTTCTGAAAAACAAGTTAAGCGTTTAGGCTTACTTCCTAAGGTTGGCGAGTCTAACGATGATAACTTAACTAGACCATACGTTGTTTCAGATTCTCTATATGCTGATAATGATGATACTATTAATGGTCTTCACGCTATTTATTCAGAAAACTCCGATAACTTAGAGGGTATTTCAGCTGATATCAGAAGTGCTGTTTTAGTTAACGAAGTTAAAAACTTTGGTAATATGACCTTGTTTGATAAGTTGCTTAAGAAGTACCAAGAAACTTCTGACGCTAGTCTCAAACAAGACTTATGTGCTGGTATTACTTCAACTAAAATGCCTGAAATTATTGACGCAATTGTTGATGATTTTGAAAATGCACAAGTTGTTAAACCACAAGACCTACGTGCTTGGTACCGCAATGTTTTAGCTAACCCATTTGGTCAAGAACAAGCTTGGAATTGGATTAGATTAGAGTGGCCATGGCTTGAAGCAACTGTTGGTGGTGATATGGAATTTGCTACTTTCATTACTGTGACAGCAAATATTTTCCATACTGAAGAAAGATTGAAACAATTCAAAGACTTCTTTGAACCAAAGATCAATACTCCAGGATTAACTCGTGAGATTAAGATGGATACTAAAGTAATCGAAACTAAGGTCAACTTAGTTAAGAAAGAACAAGCTGCTGTTAATGCTGCAATTGCTAAAGCAGTTGCTTAAAAATAAAGATTAAATAAATAAAAAAGATGCGCTTTCAGTTTTGAAAGCGCATTTTTGATATAATCTATAAAATAGGAGTGACTTAATTTGATAAAAACAATCTTTTTTGATGTTGACGGAACATTAGTTTCGCATAAAACAGATAGTGTGCCTAAAAGTACTAGAAAGGCACTTAAGCTTTTACGTGAAAATGGAATCAAGCTTGTGTTAGCTACTGGGCGTGATATGAGCCAATTAAAAAAATTACCGGTTAAAGATATAAAGTTTGACGGTTATTTGACGATGAATGGACAACTCTGTCTAGATGAAAATGGTAATGAACTTTTTGGTAATCCAATTGATAAAGAAGATACTGAAAAGATGATTGAATTAATTAAAGAGGAGGCTGTCCCGATTACTACGATTGGTAAAGAAGGACCATACATTAATTTTGTGACAGATCAAGTAGTTGCTGCTCAAAAAGCTGTTTCTAGTAAAGTTGCACCAGTTGGTAAATATCACGGTGAAAAGGTCTATCAATTTATTGCATATGGAAAGCGCGATGACTTAAAGAAATTAGTCAATAATCTTCCAAATTGCAAGTTAAGTTGGTGGAATGAGTATGCAGTCGACATTATTTCAAAAGATGGTGGTAAACTAGCTGGCGTTGAGAAGTATCTTAAATTGCAGGGACAAACTTTAACAGATACCATGGCTTTTGGCGATGGCGAGAATGATTTAGACATGCTAAAAGCTGTTCAACTTGGTATTGCTATGGGCAATGGAGAAGAGCAGGTGAAACAGATTGCTGATTATGTGACTAGCGATATTAATGAAGATGGAATCTATAATGCCTGTAAGCACTATAAGCTGATTTAAAATAGCACTATAATAAAAGCAAAGATTAAGTTGGGGAGAAATTTGATGAAAATAATTAAGTGTGTATTCAAATGGTTAGGGATCGCCATTTGCCTATTTCTTATTTTTGCTTTTATGCAAGTGCCAATTTTGGAAAGTACACCTGTATATTCAATCGATAGTCAGCAACAATTTATTGAAGCTTTTAAGCATGTGAATATGTTTCATAATATATTTATGATAATTATCTTTACAATTATCACATTTATTATGGAATGGTATGTTTGTAAATGGCTAAATAATAAATTGGATTTTTCAAAAAAATTAAGTCGAAAAAATCTGATTTTATCATTAGGAGCAGGTGTATTTTGTTTTATTCTTCAGTTATTAACAATGTTTTCTGTCTTTGTTAATGCCAAACCGGATGTATTTACAGAAACATTGAAAACTGGATTAGCTGTACCTTTAATCTTATCCCTAACTTTAATCGGCCCCACTTTAGAAGAATTATTATTTCAAGCTGGAATTCAAAAGGGTATTTTCAAAAGGTTAAATCCATGGATAGCGATTATTTTGACGGCAATTATTTTTGCTGGTGCTCATAATGTAACTCTGAATTGGTCATTTTTGAATAGATTTTTATCCGGAGTAGCTTTTGGATATGTTTACCAGAAGACGGATGATATAAAAATGGCAATTTTGAGTCATAGTATATCTAATCTTTTACCACTGATAATCTGCTGCATGCAGGCTTGGAGTTGAAAAATCAATTTAAATAAATTTCTTCAAAAAATAATTGACATCCAACTTCCTTTTCCCTATACTAGAATATGTTCTGTTAAGGAACTGGTTTGGTAGCTCAGCTGGATAGAGCAACGGTCTTCTAAACCGTGGGTCGTGAGTTCGAATCTCACCCAAATCACTGATATGACGCTCCGTATGGGGCGTCTTTTTTTTATGCAATTTTTCTTCTTTTTGATATAGACCAATTACAAATAAAACTTCTTGACCAATTTTTAATATAGGGTTATTATTGCTCATATGACAACAAATAAAAGATAGTCCATTTATTTCAAATGAACTATACCAAAGGAGAAAAATGTATGTGTGGAATTGTTGGTGTTGTTGGAAAACCTGCAAGAGATATTATTTTAAATGGTCTAACTAACTTAGAGTACCGTGGTTACGATTCAGCAGGTATGTATTTAAATGATCTTAATGGCAATGAATATTTAACTAAGGCAGTTGGTAGAATTTCTAACTTAAAAGAAAAGTTAACTCCAGATGAACAAGGCTTAGTTGGAATTGGTCATACTCGCTGGGCAACTCATGGTAAGCCAACAGTTGATAATGCTCACCCTCATTTTGATGAAACTAAGCGTTTTTACTTGGTTCATAATGGTGTAATTGAAAATTATGTGGAGTTAAAAGAAAAATATTTACAAGGTGTTAAGTTCCATTCAAATACTGATACTGAAGTGGTTGTTCAATTAATTGGTAAAATTGCACGTGAAAAGAATTTAGACGGTTTTTCTGCATTTAAAGAAGCTTTGAAGTTAGTTAAGGGCTCATATGCTTTTCTTTTGGTTGATAATACTGAACCAGACCATGTTTTTATTGCAAAAAATAAGTCACCAATGATGCTCGGTCTTGGAGATGGATTTAATATTATTGCTTCTGATGCAATCTCTGTTTTAGATCAAACTAAGACTTTTGTTGATTTACAAGATGGTGACGTAGGTGACATTACCAAGGATTCTTACACAATTGAAACTGTTGACGGTAAAAAAGTTGAACGTAAACCTCACGTATTAGATATTGATCCAAATGCTGCTTCAAAAGGCACCTATGAATTCTATATGCTAAAAGAAATCGATGAGCAACCAAGCGTTATGCGTAAAATTTCTCAAACTTATTTTGATGAAAATGGTGACGTTAAGGTTGAGCCTCAAATCATTGATGCTCTTTCTAAAGCAGATCGAATTTACATTTATGCAGCAGGTACTAGTTACCATGCTGGATTAGTAGGAAAGATGCTTTTAGAACACTACACAGGTATTCCAACAGAGGTTGGTTTAGCTTCAGAAGCTGGCTATCATTTCCCAATGCTGAGTAAAAAGCCATTCTTTATTTTTCTAACTCAATCTGGTGAAACTGCTGATTCACGCGTTGTTTTAAAAGAAGTTAATAAGCGTAATATTCCAAGTTTAACCATTACTAACGTAGAGGGTTCAACTTTATCAAGAGAAGCAGACTACACTATGCTGCTCGAAGCAGGTCCTGAAATTGCCGTTGCATCTACTAAAGCTTATACTGCTCAAATTGCTGTTCAAGCAGTGCTTGCTAAAGCTTTGGGTGAAGTACTTAATAATCAAGATGCAAAAGACTGGAACTTAAAGCATGATTTAGCCATTGCAGCTGAAGGGATGCAACAGCTTGTTGACAGCAAGGAAAGTTTAAAAGAAATTGCTGACAAGTACTTAATTAAGTCACGCAATGCCTTCTATATTGGACGCGGAATTGACTATGCTGTTGCCTTAGAAGGAGCATTGAAGCTTAAGGAAGTTTCATACATTCAAACTGAAGGTTTTGCTGCAGCTGAATTAAAGCATGGAACTATTTCTCTTATAGAAAAAGGCACTCCAGTTATTGCTTTAATTAATGATCCAGCAACTGCCGATTTAACTCGTGGTAACATTCAAGAAGTTGTTTCTCGCGGAGCTAATATTATTACAATTGTTGGTAAGGACTTCGCTAGAGAGGGCGACGATGTAGTATTACCAGAAATTAACTACTATATGTCTGCGCTTTTAACTGTTGTACCGGCGCAGCTGCTTGCATATTATGCTTCTAAAGATAAGGGATTAGACGTTGATAAGCCACGTAACTTAGCTAAGAGTGTGACTGTTGAATAAAATTTAAATAAGTTAGTAAAATAGCGAATTAGTGATCTTGAAAGTGACTAATTTGCTATTTTTAATTGAATGTTTTTTCGAAAATATGAGCTTTTGATTTAAAATAAGGATAGTTAATAATCAGTGAGGATTCTTATGCTATCAAAAATATCAATTTTACTTACAAATCACCAGCTTACATTAAAAGATATTTCTCAAAATCAACATTTGGCAGAACAAGATTTAAGAAAAGCACTCGACGAAAATCCTGATAATTGGTCCAGTTCGGTCTTATCAGCTTTGTCGTCATCTTTGAATATGCGACCTGGAGATTTATTAGAATTACTTGATCCGGTTTATTCTTTAAAGATTAATGATCATAGCCAAATGATTCAAGGAATCTATATTGAAGATCCTGAAATTTATGAACAAATTCGCTTTGTGGTAGAAAGTGAGCATTTAGAAGGTTGGCAACCTGATGAAGAGGATATTTTAAGATTGCTTGATGAAGCACTTAATCCATCTCCTACATTCCAAACTGAAATAGGTCAGATCTGGGGTGGGGAAGATGATTGAGGAGAGAAAAGATACAGAATGGTATCGCAGAAAATTTCTTTATCCCAATGGAACACTTAAAAATAAACTCAATATTAAGGATGCAGCAGAATTAGCGCAAAAAGAATACTTAGGTTCAGCTGTGCGCGCGTTAGCTTTTTTGAGGAAGAATAAAAAGATTACTAGCGTTGAAGACTTGAAGAAAATTCATAAAATTATGTTTGGTTGGCTTTATGATTGGGCAGGACAAATTCGAGATTATGAGCTGATTAAAGGAGATACTGAGTTTTTAGAATATACTCGAATTAAGTTTGGAATTGAAGAGATAGATGAGAAAATGAGGCAATTGGCTAGTCAAAAAGAACTTGCCAACACCGATTATGCCTTTCTGCTTGATCGCTTAAATTATCTCCATCCCTTTAGGGAAGGAAATGGTAGGAGTAGCAAGTTGTTTTTACAAGCTTTTGCTGCAAATCATGGTCAAGTTATTGATTATCCGCGGTCAAATAAAGAATTGATTATTGCTCAAAATAATGCAGATATTAACCAAATTGCTAGATTAATTAAGGTCAAGTCCAAATCCAAGAGAATTAAGTGTTAAATAAAAAGGCATCCCAATGATGGTTTTTCGTCATTAGAATGCCTTTTTAATTGAACAGAAAACTAATTCTCGATAATTTATTTTCTTTAACCCAACTCCAGCAAAGATGTAATAAGTAAGCAGAAGCAAAAGATAGACACCAAGTAAAAATCCATGTTCCAAAAAAAGTTAAAAAGGGATGATAGTGAGCATGAAGCGACATGTTTAGACCGCGCCAAATTAGTTGGTTCCAGAATACATTAGAAAGATACGCACGGTAGGCGTAAATAGCCAGAAAATGAAAAACTTTTAAACTAGTTTGAGAATTTTTCTTTACTTGATGCAAGCAAAATGCAGCAATAAGAGCAATTACTGCTAAAGAGTATAGTGTCATGGAAGGTTTATAATATGGAGCATTATTAAAATTAATGGGGTGGCCAAAACCTTGCAGTTCAATATTGGTCCAAATAAAGCAAATAATAAAAATAATACTAAGTAGCCACCAAAAATTAGTTAAAAATGCGTTGACATAATCGCGTAATTGCCAGGCTAAAACTCCATAGACGCCATAGATAAAGAAAGAGATAAAAACTCTATCCAGTAAATACCAGTCATTTTGATGGATGCCATGAAAGACATAGGTATCGTAAAACCCAAGCCAAGTGAAATAAAGGATAAATGTGACAATTGCAATTATTATTCCACGTTTAGTATTCTTCCCTACATAGCGACTAATCGCCCAAAAGAGTGGCATTAGGATGATAAATTGTAGCATCATCGTGTTATACCAAAGGTGCGGTGCCGCATTTCCGTTAATGAATTGCCAACAAAAAGTTGGAAAATTATAGTATTTATTTACTTGTTGTTCCCAGGGCATTTCTAATAAATAAATTGAGGTCCACCAAATGGTCGGTACAAATAAATTAGACCAATTACTGCGAAAATATTTCCGATAAGAAAAATGTTTTTTTAAATCATAAGTTCTAATAGTTGTATATAAGATTCCAAAAATAAAAGCAGGGGCGGTATATTTTATTAGGTTATATAGAAAGCCAAAAACATCTTGAGTATGTGTTGGTTGCTTAATATCCATAACTAAGGCCATAATTGGTTGCGCCATAACTGCAGTACATGCAAAGACCTTAAGATAGTCGCCAATATCAGCTATTCTAAATGATAAAAATTGATATTTTTTCATAAATTAGTCCTCTCATGAGTAGAGTCTAAAAGCTAATTCCTAATATATGCATCTTTTTGAAAAAAGACAAGATGTCTATAATTAGGCGCTTAACAATTATTAAAATTTGAACTAGGATATAGATGACTGATCGAAACTTCTCCTCCTAAGAAGTGTAACAATTTATTTTCTTCATTAGGTCATGTTAAGCTGTAATCAGAAGTGGTTGCAGCTTTTTTTTATAGTCATAAAAGGGTTAAAATATAAGATATTAATACAATAAAGAAGGAATATATGATGAACGTAGAAGAAGCAATTTTAACTCGGCATGCAATTCGTTTATTTAACCCAGATGATAAAATTTCAAGAGAAAGTTTAGAAAAAATTGTTGAGTTAGCGCAACATGCACCTTCATGGGTAGATTCACAACCGTGGAAGGTATATATTGCAACCGGTAATACACTAGCAGCAGTTAAAAAGCGCCATGCTGAAAATGTTAAGAATGGTGTTAAGGCAAATCCGGATTGGCCAACTACTCACCGAGAAGATTGGGCTAAGTTTCCCAGAGAAAATATGCTAAAGCACAATGAAGCAACTGCACATTTTTGGGAAAATCCAGAGTTGTCTAATATGACACGTCAAGATTTACAGACACGTCTTTACGATGCGCCAGCAATTTGTTACTTAACCATTCCTAAAGATTCAAATCAATGGTCAGATTATGACTTGGGTGCTTTTGGCCAAACTTTGATGTTAGCAGCTAGAGGAATGGGGATTGACTCAATGCCAGCTTATGAAATTGTAAAATTCCCTGAATCAGTTAAAGAAATTATGAATATCCCTGATTCTGAATGGCTTGCCATGGGTATAGCATTAGGATATGCCGATATGGCAACAAGAGTTAATGAATATCGAGCTCCACGTGTACCACTAGATGAAATGCTAAAAATAAAAGACTAAAAAAAGACGCCGCTCAGGACGTCTTTTCTGAAGAAAATATAATTAATGAAGGGATGCAGCTTTTTGAGACTGCATTTTTTCTTGCATTTGTTTTTGTAATTTCTGCATATCTTTTGTCGAGATAACCTTCCAGTTTGAAGGAAGGGTAAAAATATACTCTCTATGTTTTAACTCGTTATTATGACTAAACGCACTAAACATAATCCGGCTAAAATTATCTTTGTAAACATATCGAGTAGTTCTTATCTTAAGACTAGCTTTTTTACCTTGCTTAACTTTGGTTGAAACCTTATCTAGTTTAATTGCTTTGGGCTTCTTTTGATTGTTATTAGTCTTATATAAATATACTTTTTCTGTCCCATTACCCAGAGATTGATAAAGTAAAATTGGTAGGTTAGGGTTAACGCTTGAAGTTAAATTTTGTGTGCTAGTCTGTGTTTCTGTCTTCAGTCCCCAGTGATTGTAGTCATGTTCGACGATACCCAGCACGCAAAGCAAAGTAATGATTAAAGAAATCCATGAAACTAGAGTATGACCTTTCCCAGGGATGACATTAAAGTATATAAATAAAATTACTGCCAAAATTAAAATTACAATTATCATTATCCGTTCACCTCTTCTTGATTTTCACGTGCACGGTTGCCTTTCTTTAAGAAGAAAGAAAGAACTAAAGCAACTAAGGCAAAAAGAATACTCATTGCAAATGAAGCACGGAATCCATCTAAAGTTGCATTGATTGCTTGATTCTTATATTGAAGTGGAAGGGTATGAAGCAGCTCTTTTGCTGGCATATGGTTGTTGGTTGTAGTAGTTAAAATTGAAACGAGAATAGCAGTACCAATTGAACTTAAAACTTGTCGAAAAGTATTGTTCACTGCTGTTCCGTGGGAGATTTTGTTTAAAGGCAATGAGTTCATTCCTGAAGTGGTAACGTTCATCATAACTAAAGCAACACCGACCATTCTAATTGCATACAAAACAATAATCATAGTATATGAGCTTTCTGCAGTTAAGAATACAAATGGAATAGTGCCAAGTGTTAAGAGGGTCATTCCAGTAATTGCCATTTTTCGTGCACCATATTTATCGAATAAACGTCCCGTAATTGGTGACATAATTCCGATCATCAAGGCACCAGGTAATAGCATTAATCCTGAATGAAATGCTGATACACCACGTAAATTTTGAATATATAATGGCAAAACCATTTCAATACCAACCATTGCTAAATTGGTAATACCACTTAAAGCAGCTGCTAGAGAAAATTCGAAATGTTTGAAGACGGTAATATCTAAAAATGGATCTGCCATCTTTAATTGCCGCATGCCAAAAAGAATAACAAATATAATTCCTACGCCAATAAATCCTAGAATTTCAGGGTTAGTCCATCCTTTATTACCAGCTTCTGAAAAGCCGTAAAGTAAACTACCAAAACCAATAGTTGAAGTTGTCACTGACCAAACGTCAATTTTTTCTTTCTTAGTTGGAAGAACGTCTTTAATTAGGAAAAACGCTAAAATAATAACAATTCCAGCAATTGGAGCAATAATACTGAATAAGTAACGCCAGGAAAGATTATCAACAATCCACCCAGATAAGGTTGGACCAATAGCTGGTGCGAGACCAATAACAATACCAACTGTTCCCATCGCAGCACCGCGTTTATTAGCGGGAAAGATTGAAAGCATGATGGTTTGAAGAAGCGGCATAGTAACACCCACGCTGAGTCCTTGAATAATTCTTCCAGTTAATAAAGTCCCAAAATTTGGCGCAACTGCAGCAGTCACTGTTCCAATAAAGAAAACTGACATTGCTGTCAAATACATTTTTCTTGAGCCAAAACGATTAATTAGCCAAGCTGAAACTGGAATCATGACTCCATTAACTAATAAAAATGCAGTTGAAAGCCATTCAGCAGTTGCTGTACTGATATGAAAGGAACGCATAATTGAGGGAAGAGCTGTTGCAAGCAAGGTTCCATTTAACACAGTACAGAAAGATCCAATAATTAAAACTAGAACAAGCAAGTTTCGATTATAGGCTTTTCCGTGAATATCGGTTGGTTGATGATCCATTTGAATTTTCCTTTCTATTGTTAAAAAATCTTACAAACTATAAAAACTATATTCTTAAATAATTTCCTTGTCAAATTATCTTACATAAAAGTCATGATATTTAACATATATGTTGTCAAAATTAACATAAGCTATTAAACTATAAATAAGATTACGAGGTAAGGAATTTATAATGGAATCAAAAAAGATACTTCATAATGTTTTTCAAAATATTGAAGTAGGAATTGGAGAAGTTAGCAAAGTAGTTGGTGTATCTCAAAGACAATTACGCTATTGGGAAGAAAAGGGCTATATTAAGCCTGTTTCTGATGATAATAGCGGTGTTAGAAGATATAATTTATCGACGCTTTACTTAATTGTTTTTATTAAAGAACAACTTGATAAGGGATTTACATTAGCAGCAGCTTTTGAGCGTTCAAAAGATATTAGGGTAAAGAGTAAAATTGTACGTACCTTTTTTGAACATACTTTTAATGATGTAAAAATTACCAATCCTGATAAAGGATATGGTGAAATTGACCTAGGTGAATTACGAACTGACGATGGTAAAATGTATCATTTCAAGGGTGTTGTTGATGAACGTGGTCGCTATGTAAAAATTGATGAATAAAAAGGAAGCACCAACAAGTAAGTTATGCTTCCTTTTTTAGGACAAGTCGATATTGTTTTTATTTTTATAAGTATATTAATAATATTTATTTACTAAAACCAGCTTCATACCAAACGTTGGCAGAAGGTTTCAGTGACCAGCCAGTTACTTTGCTATTAACTGCCGTCACTGAGTAAGCACCGCTAGTTGGGACTACATAAGCTTTGTTGTACATCCATCTTTGCCATTCGTGGAATTTTTGCACCCGATATTTTTTATCAAAAGATTTGGCAGAATCGATTTCATTCAATAATTTAGTATTAGTCGGAGAGACAAAACGGGCAAAATTATAAGGCATCTTTTCACCGTAGAACACGCTTGGAGAAGGATCACCTGCTGCACCCCAAGCTCCTTCAAGAACATCAATTTTAGGATCACTTGCTTTAACTGCAGCTACCCAGCGGTTAAATTCCATCGGACGGCCGCCTAAGAATTTAACGTTTAAACCGGCTTTTTTCCATTGTTGAATGTAGTTACGCCAGATGGCCTCGCTGTTTTCGCCAGAACCACGTACTGCTAGATTGATAACTAAGGGCTTACCATTTGGTTGACTCCGATAGAGTGCGCCAGGTGCTTTTTTATAGCCAGCTTTATCTAGTAATTTATTGGCTTTATCTAGATTATAAGAATAGGTTGGAATATTTTTGTCATAATATGGAGTAAATTGTGAGGGAATCAAAGAATTAATTCTGAATTCTAAACCACGGTAGAACCGTTTATTAATGACATCAACATTCATTGCATAGGCCATTGCTTTTCGTAAAGCGGGATTATTCATCTTAGCATGAGGATTTTCAACATTTTTACCAAGTTTTGCATCCCATTTTCCAACTTTAAAGGCTAAGTAATCGTAGCTAAGTGTTTTTTTACCAACAAAATTAACTCCCTTAGTGTTTTTTACCTGTTCCCATTGTGAGCTTAGAACATTTGCAACGTCGAATTTTTTGCTCTTAATTGCTTGTGAGACATTAGAATTAGTAATATTTGACATGTAAATATGTTCAAAGTTAGGTTTACCGCGCCAGTAATATGGATTTCTTGACCAACTAGTAGATTGTCCTTGAACGGTTTTATCCATTTTATATGGACCAAAGTAGAGTGGGTGCTTTCTTACTTGCGGACTAGAAACAAGCTTGTCAAAGGGAACGTGCTTCAAATAATGGTAAGGAGCAGCGTGTTCCCAGAAGAAGCCATTAGCGGAGTTCATCATTGCTGGTTTTAATTCTTTAAAGTGAAGGATTAATTTCTTTCCATTTGGTCCATCTGGCATTTCAAGACCAGAAATATTATTAGCTTTTCCCCGATGGTATTCAGCCATTCCTTTAATATTTTCAAGCGAAGAGGTATATTGAGTAGTTTGAACTTTAGGATTAGCTAAAATTTCGTATGCATACTCCAAATCCTTAGCGGTTACTGGCTTGCCATCAGACCAACGAACTTTCTTTTTCACTTCGATTTCAGCAGTATTGTTACTATGATTTAGTTTTAAACTGGCAGCTCCTTTATTGGTGAATTGATAATGATCATTAATATCAAAAAGTGCTTCGTCTCCTGGAGCAGCTGCTTCAGAATCGGGACTAGTATCAGCAATTTCAGCTGAAAAAATTCCAGTAAATGGTGATTCATTTTCTAAAGCATAGGTCAAGGTTCCTCCTTTTTTAATGGTTTTATGAGGAACGGCCTGGGAAAACTTGATGGGCTGGTTGCTCGAATCAGTTTTCTTGGCACCACAAGCAGTTGATAAAATCGCTAGTGAGCTCGCTAGTGTTACATACAGCAGTTTGGACTTTGACATCTTCATATAAAATTCTCCTTTCGTCAAAAATCCAATAACAGCATGATTAAGAAAACAAAAAGACGCTCTATTAGATCGTAATGATCCAATAGGGCGTCTTGTTGCTGTACCACCTATTTTTACTAGAAAAACTAGTCTTTAATAACGTACGGTTCAATACAAGAGAACGATACGCCGTCGCTATAAAGGGCTGTCCCTTAAACTACTTTAAATCGTAGTTTACGCTCAAAGGTGATTTTCATTAAGACTCTATCTATTTCTTCACACCAACCAGAAATTCTCTGAGAGACGAGCACTTAATTACTTTTCCTTATCAAAGCTGTTTGATAATAATGTTTGTGCTCATAATAATACGCCGATTTGAAAATATGTCAACATAAAATTATATTTTTCTTATTTTAATTATAAATTTATTTTTATATTGATATGATATGCCTCACTGTAAGTTTCATACAAAAAAATTGCAAATAATCTTTAGAAGATAGACAAATTTAAGGCCACTGATTTAAAGCAAATGTTATTGATTAAAAATATGAACGGGAGGGTAAAGCAAATAATTTATATATTTATTGATTGAAAGATAACTGTCAATTGTTATTCAATATAATAAAAATATTATAAAAACTTGAGCAAAAAAGAAGATTTTTTCTCTTAAGAGGCCTATACTTGTAATTGATAAGTGATAGAAAGGAACTGTATACTATGAAAAAATTAGATACAAATAAATTAACTGAAAAACAAGCAGATCTTTTTAAGAACAATTTAGTTTATATTGCTACTGTTGACGAAAATGGTAATCCACAAGTTGGTCCTAAAGGTTCAATGACTGTATTAGATCCAAGTCATATGCAATATCTTGAAAAGACTAAAGGTGCAGCTTATGAAAACATTAAGCGTGGCTCTAAAGTTGCACTAGTTGCAGCAGACGTTCCTTCTCATACTGCTGTTCAAGTTTTAGCAACTGCACATGTTCATGAAGATGATGAATATGCAAAAAAAGTCGTATCTGGTACTGATACTCCTAATGCATTTGTAGTAGTACTTGATATTGATGAAATTTTTGAATAATTTATATAAATTCAAAGATTTTATTCTGTCTGCATTTTAAATAATTTAAGAGAGACTAAGTATTCAAAAATACTTGGTCTTTTTTGCTAGATAACTTGCTTATTTTTTATATTAAGGTAAGATTAAAACTAATTAAATGAATCTAATGAAGTTAAAAGGAGAGATAAAAATGGGTGCTTTATCAGAACAAGAACTAGCAGCTTTTTCTGCAGATTTTAATAAAAATGATAAAAATAAAGTAGCATCTCGTGCTGCTCGTCGAAATGGATTATTTGAAGCGTCATTTAATGATGAAGTTTCAAAACGGTTAAATCACACTTTTTCTACCGAACTTGATATTGGTGGAGTAACTGACCAAAAGCATTCTGGTCGTTGCTGGGAATTTGCAACTTTGAATGTTTTGCGTCATCATTTTGGTAAAAAATATCATGTTAAGGACTTTACTTTCTCACAAGCTTATAATTTCTTCTGGGATAAGATTGAAAGAGCTAACGCTTTTTATGATAGTATGATTCGCTTAGCTGATAAGCCAGTTGATGATCGTGAAGTTGAAACCTGGTTTGATTTTGCAGGTCAAGATGGTGGTTTGTGGCAAATGGCAATTAATCTGGTAAAAAAATATGGTGTAGTTCCATCATACGCAATGCCAGAAAATGCAACTTCAAATAATACAACTGCATTAATTGATTCCTTAGCTCGTAAGGAAAGAAAAGATGCGCTAGTATTACGTAAATTAGTTCAAGAAGGTAAGCTTGAAGAAGCTGAAAAAGCTAAGAAAGAATTCTTAAATGAAGTTTACCGCATGGCTGCAGTAGCGTTGGGTGAACCACCAAAGAAGTTTGATTTGGAATATCGTGATGACGATAAAAAGTATCATTTAGAAAAAGATTTAACTCCACGTCAATTTGCAGAAAAATATTTAAAAGATTTTAATTGGGATGATTATGTTGTCTTATTAAACTCACCTAATTATGATTACAACAAGCGCTACCACCAAGGTTTATATGATAATGTTGCTGGCGGTCAACCAATTACTGGTTTAAATGTGCCGATTGAAGTTTTGGCACGAGCAGCTGCAGCTCAGTTGAAAGATGGAAGAGCAGTTATTTTTGGAAATGACGTTTTAAAACAAATGGAACGTAAAACTGGTTTCCTTGATACCGATTTATACAAGACTGATGACTTGTTTAGTGTTGATACTCAAATGAGTAAGGCTGATCGTTTAGCTACTGGTGAAGGATCTGCAACACATGATATGACTTTAGTCGGCGTTGACGAAGACAATGGTGAGATTCGTAAGTGGAAGGTTGAAAATTCTTGGGGCGATAAGTATGGTCACAAGGGCTTCTACGAAATGAGTCAAAAGTGGTTTGAAGAGTATGTTTATGACGTAGTTGTTGATAAGAAGTACTTATCTGAAGACTTAGTTAAACTTTGGGAAGAGCCAGCTGTTGACTTGAAGCCTTGGGCACATATCGGCTTATAAAAATGAGAAGAGATCGAAAGATCTCTTTTTTTAATGTCAATTTTTAAACTAAAAAATGTCAATCTGTGACTTGTTTTGAAAATGAATGCACCATAAAATATCATTTGTAAGCGCTAAACATTAGAAGAGGGGATAATAATGAAAAAGAATTATTTAAGCATTGATATCGGAGGAACAAACGTAAAATATGCTGAACTTAATAATGCGGGGAATATTATCGAACAAGGTAAGATTAAGACATCACATGATAAAGAACAATTTTTAAAAAATATTGATCAAATTGTAGAGAAATATCTAAAAAAGGAAATTAAAGGGATAGCTTTTTGTGCTCCAGGAAAAATTGCGCATACTAAAATTCACTTTGGCGGAGCTTTACCTTTTCTTGATGGCATCGATTTTGCAGTAAGGTATAAAAAATATGATATTCCAGTTACGGTGATTAATGATGGTAAAGCCAGCGTTTTAGCTGAGAATTGGCTTGGCAGTCTAAAAGATATGCAAAATTGTGCTGCTATCACTTTAGGTACGGGCGTTGGTGGAGGAATAATTGTTAATGGGAAGCTGTTAAATGGGGCGCATTTTCAAGCAGGTGAATTAAGTTTTTTGCAGCTTAATATGAAAGAGCCTGGATTTGATGGCTTTGCTGGTGGTTATGCTTCTGCTGTTCAAATGATCAGAAATGTTAACGAAGCCATCGAAAATGATGATGAGACTGATGGTTTAGCTGCTTTTGAAGCAATTAATAATGGAAATGAGAAGGCAAAGAAAATTTTTGATGAGTATTGCAAGCGAATTGCTGCTATTATTATCGATATTCAAGCTGTAGTGGACTTAGATGCAATTGCAATTGGTGGCGGAATTTCTGCACAGCCAATTGTGGTTCAAGGAATTAATCAAGCTTATGATAAAGTTTTAGCTGATAATGAATTGATTAGAAAAACTTTCACTCGCCCCAAGATAGTTGAAGCTAAGTTTAAGAATGGGGCGAACCTTTATGGTGCTCTGTACAATCTCTTTATTCATGTAAATGGTGAGAAACTATAATGACATATGGCAAGAAAATAGAGCAGCATGAAATAGTAATTCCTACTGACCCGCTGCCTGTATGGTATTTTATTTTTCATGATCATAATTCTGAAAAATACATTGCTCCGCATTGGCATCGGGGAATTGAATTAAGTTATGTTGAAAATGGTAGAATAGATGATTTTTTGATTAATAAAAAGCACTATTCTTCTAAGTCAGGCACTATTTTGGTAGTAAATACGCAAGAGATTCACAGTATTCATGACTTTAAAAACACTAATTCACTTGCATTATCAATAATTTTTCCATATGACTATATTACTAACCTATATCCTGATATTGCCCATCAAGTCATTAAAATTAATGATCCTACTACTTTTACCGATAAACAAAAACTTGCCTATCTTCACTTGCAGGGGTTACTAAGTCAATTTATTAAAGTATATTTTCTCAAAATTCCAACTAAATACTTAGAGCAGCAACGTTTAATTGATGAAATTTTATGTCTATTATTAGCTAATTTTACTGAAGATAAGAAGGATCAGGAACAAATTAGTGAGCGTAAGATATATACTATTAATCGTTTGCAATACATTACGCAATATGTAAATAATCATTATCAAGAAGAGTTGAATTTAGCTTTACTTGCTGAAAAGTGTAATATTTCAAAAGAATATTTAGCACGCTTTTTTAAGAAAGAAATGGAACTTACGGTTGAAACATATATCAATAATGTCAGAGCTGAACATGCTTATGGCGAATTAAAGAATTCCAAAAAGAATTTGACTCAAATTGCCATTAGCTGTGGCTTTTCTAGTATTAGGACGATGAATAGAGCTTTTAAAAAACTATATGGCAAAAGTGCATCTGAAATGAAGAAGAAATTAATAAAATAGGTCAATTTGCGCCAATAACTGGTTAAGATTGACCTATTTTTTAGATTCATTTTTAGTTATTATGAAAGCGAATTCAATGAGAGAGGGAAATATGATGAAAGATCAAGAGATTCTAAATGCAGTTAAAGAAATGCGTATTAGCTGGAAAGAGAATGATGATAAGAGAGATAGCGGTTTGCCACACGATATTCCTGAAGTAACACGTATAGATGATCTTCAATATGGTGAAGATCCCAAATGGAATTTATTAGACTTATATTTACCTAAGAACGTTAAAGGTAAGATTCCAGTGATTATTAATATTCACGGTGGCGGCTGGGTTTATGGAACAAAAGAAACCTATCAATTTTATGGCTTAGGGATGGCGAAGAGAGGATTTGCATTTGTTAATCCAAACTATAAATTAGGTCCAGAAGTAAAATTTCCTAAGGAACTTGACCAAGTAAATGAATATATTCATTGGGTAGCAGATCACGCTGATGAATATAATCTTGATAAAAATAATGTCTTCTTAATTGGAGATTCAGCTGGTGGTCAAATGGCTGAACAATATACAGCTATTTTGACTAATCCTGAATACCGTGAAAAATTTGGCTATACACTGACAGATTTGAAATTTAGAGCAGTTGCTTTAAACTCACCAGCTACTTTTATTAAAGATCCAGGCATGATTGGAGACGGTACTTTAGCATATTTTGATCCAGAAGTAATGAAGAGCGCGAAGAATCAAGATTTAATTGATGTTGAAAAGTATATTACTGAAGACTTTCTGCCAACCTTTATTTCGACTGCTAATGAAGATTTCATTCATGATTGCGCTGTTAGATTAGATGGATTTTTAAGAGCTAAGGGAATTGAAGTTATTCAAAAGTCTTGGGGCGATGAAAAGCACCCTGAGCCACACGTCTTCTTAATTAATCAAAAAGATGAGTTAGCAAAAGAAGCTAATGACGAAGAAGCTGAATTCTTCAGAAAACACCTTGTCAAAGATTAGCAGAAATGAAGTGGGAGGAAAATAAAATGAAAGAAAAGAATCCGCAAGATCATGTGATCTTTAAGATATCATTATTATCGATTTCAATCTTTTTAATGATGGCACCAGCCATTGCGCCTGCTTTACCGCTAATGTATCATGCTTTTCCAGGCATAGATAAAGCTGGGGTTGAAATGTTATCGACGATCCCTAATATCGGAATTGTAATTGGTTTATTAATTAGCCCATTTTTAATTAAGTTAATGGGAGAAAAGCCGACTATTATTACAGGGTTGGTAATAACCTTATTAGCTGGTACTTTTCCAATGTATGCCACTGCTTATACACCTATTTTAATTTCTAGATTTTTGATCGGTGCTGGAATTGGTTTATTTAACTCACTTGCGGTTAGTTTGATTCCACAGTTTTATAGTAGTAATGAAGAAAAATTAGCTACAATGGTAGGTTATCAAAATGTAATGGGTAGTTTGGGTGCAGCTCTTGCATCATTTCTGATTAGTTGGCTTTTAACTACTTCATGGCATGCAGCATTTGCAATTTATTTCTTAGTAATTCCAGTTTTGATCTTGTTTATCTTATTTGTTCCGCTTCCTTCTTCAAGACAAAAGAAGACTGACAAGGCAAGAAAGACAAAAGAAAAACAAACTATTAATGGTAAAGTGATTTTAATCGCCATTTTAATGTTCTTTATTTTTCTATTTTATATGCCAATGAGCTTTAAGATTCCAGCTTTAGTTGTTCAAGAAAAGCTAGGAACAGTTAGTGAAGTTTCAGCTTTAACTGGGGTTTTGAATTTAGTAGGCATTCCAATAGGTGCATCATTTGGGTTCTTCTTTAAGAAACTACACGATAAGATCTTTCCGTTAGGATTTGGTTTAGTAGCAATCGGTTTCTTTATAATTGCTTTAGCAAGTAATTTCGTTATGTTAAGTCTTGGTTGCTTGATTTTAGGAATTGGCTTTGGCTTGGGCGTTCCATATATGTACAATTGGCTTGACTGGTCAGCTCCAGCAAATTCAGTTAACTTAGCAACAACCATTGTTTTGGTACTAGTTAATGTAGGATGTGCAATTTCACCAATGATTATTAATGCAGTTACATCAAGTGCTAAAATGGGATTATTGATTTCGGCTATTTTCTTTGCTTGCTTTTCAATATATGCGATTATTCACTATCTCAGAGTTCACAAAAAGCAAAGTGCAACTGCTTAAAACTAAATAATTTACTAATTAAGCGTTAGAATATTATCTAGCGCTTTTTTTGTGTATTAAGTTATAATTAAGCCACAGTTCACTTTTTCTTACGGGGGACCTATGAAAAAACTTTTTCACTTAATAATTGGGATGATAATGCTTGTAACTTTGACTATCATCTTCACAAAACCAGCTTTAGCTGATGTAGATTATGATATTACTAACGTTGATGTTACTGCCCATGTAAATGCAAATGGATCATTGTTGATGGAGAGAAGAATCACTTATAAGTTTGACGATGATGCCCATGGCGTTTTTTATCAACAAAATCTTACTGATAATCAAGAATTAAAAAATCAGCAGGTTAGAGTAATATCTGGTAAAAGTTCACAGCCAGTCATACAAAGTGATAGTCACGCCAATAATACTTATGAATTGAGTCACAGCGATCATGGCTATCGCTTTAAGGTATGGCATAACGTAACTGATGGTGATAAATTCACGATAGTTTATACTTATGAAATTACGAATGCCATTATTAACTGGAAAGATACAGCCGAGCTTAATTTTAAAATTATTGGTAATGGCTGGGATACAGACCTTGATAATGTTCGAGTAGGTATCTTTTTCCCAGGTTCAGTTAAGGATCTTAAGGCTTGGGCTCATGGAGATTTGTCGGGCCAGATTACAGTTAATCCTGAAAAAGGCAGTATTATTATGACAGCTGCAAATGTAAGCGGAAATGAGGGAATAGAGGTTCATAGCCTTTTTCCTACGGCAGTGACAAGTCAAAATAAAAATATTAGAGACCAAAATCATAAAAAATATGTCTTAAATCAAGAAGCAAAATTCGCTCATGAAGCTAACGAACGTCGTCAAAGAAGCGGAATGCTGGGCTTAGGTGCTTTGGTACTATCAGGATTATTTTCTTTATCCATAATAATTAGAAGTTTTACTTTGAAGAAATCTGGAGTTAAACCTAAAAAAGAAAAGCAATTACCTAGAAATTATGATGTCCCTACAGTTTCACCAGTAATGGCTGAAATTTTGGATCTGGACGATAAGCCAAGTTCTAGATCATTAACTGCTTATTTAATGGAATTAGCTGTAAAAAAGAGGATAGAAATTGAACCTATTAAGGTAAGAAGAAAAACATACTATAAAATTTCTTTAATTGATAAAGATTTAATGGGCGAAGTTCCTTTGATAAAATACTTATTTAATAAGGTTGGCGATGGGAAAAGTTTTACAACTTATGAACTTAAAAAACAACGATCTTCTAAGCTAAGTAAACTCTTTGCTAATTGGCAAAAAAAGGAAAAGAAAGCAGCAATTAATGCTGGCTTTTTTGATAAAAAGGTTGAACATAAGAAGGAAACTAATTTAGTCTTAATGATCATCTTATTAGTATTAAGTGGTGCTGGAATAATTGCTGCTTTCTTTTCTAGTGAGGGAACGGCAGGTCTATTTATAGTGGCCACAATTATGCTAGGATTAGCAATTCTAGCAACTATTTATAGTAATAAAAAGTTATCGCCATATACTGCTAAGGGAGCAGAATCAACTAATCAAGTACGTGGTTTTAAGAAAATGCTAGATGAGATTGGTAATTTTAAAATGCGCGAAGTCGGAGAATTGCCTCTGTGGGAAGAAATTATGCCATATGCGGTTGCTTTGGGTGTATCTAAAAAGGTGTTGAAACAACTTAAAATAGAATTTGCAGATGAAATTGATGACACAAATATTTTGTTCTGGGGTCCATTTTATAGCTCAGGACGGGATGGATTTGCAAATAATTTTAATTCAAGCTTTAATTCAGGCGCAAACTTAAACTCATCAGCTTCTGGTGGATCGGGTGGATTTTCCGGTGGTTCATCAGGTGGCTTTGGTGGCGGTAGCGGAGGAGGTGCCTTTTAAATATTATGAATAAAATCAAAATTAGAGAATTTTAGAAAAAAGACTTTAATGATTTGTGTGTAATACATGATCAAGCAAGAAAACAAGAACTAAAAGCGGCTAATTTAGAAGCGGCCTTTAAACCGCTGAAAATTGCAGCAATGGGAGAAGATTTATTTTCATATAATATTTATGTAGCAACAATAGATGAAAAGATTGTCGCTTTTGTTGCATTTAGCGATGATGAACTCGCCTGGCTTTATGTAGATCCTAGTTTTCAAAAGCAAGGAATTGGCAGTAAGCTGCTTGAGTTTTCATTAACTAAGATGAAACGACCAGCTTATTTAGAAGTATTAACTGGTAATCCTGCTAAAAGTTTGTATTTACATAAAGGTTTTAAATTTCTGAAGCACGAATCAGGAAAAATGCCAGGAAATGAGACATTTCAAGTTGAAGTTGACTTATTGATTTATAAGTAGGAAATTGATAGTTTTAGCTAATAAAAAAAGTTGGGGAAAATTTGCGAAAAAGACGAGAATACATTTGGTGTTTAATTGAGCTATCAGACGGTAATAAGGAGTGGTATTGCTTAAGTAAGGTGCTAAGACGGGCACTTTTTATTGAAAAGAAAAACAATCAATTTTGGAAACAAACCATGATTGGCAATTATATTACTGTTGCAAGAAGTAAGTACATTAAAGGGCGAGCACGGTTAACAGTTGGTCGAATTGAAAAAATCAGGATTCGTAAAAGCAGTGCTGCTGATTGGCACTGGAGCCGTAATCAATTCATTACAGCAGAACATCTGCTCAACCTTAAGGATTCATATAATTATTTAAGGCATGATTATTGTTGGTATAATCGTTTAGCGATCAAAATGGCCTTAATTTATTGGCATAATAAGTTGCTACAAATTAAACTGAATTCTAAAAGATATGCAGTTAAAAAGAAGCGGTTAAAATTAGAAAGAACATTAAAATGAAAGAAAAACTTTTGATTAGTCAAGATCTCTCCTGCCTGGGTCAAGTTTCATTAAGTGTTGCATTACCAATTTTAGGAGCGTGTGGCTATCAACCAGATGTATTGCCGACGGCGATTTTGTCTACCCATACTGGTGGCTTTGGCGATAACACTTTCTTAAATTTAAGTAGCGAAATGAGTAAAATTATTGCTCATTGGCAGGACCAAAAGATTGATTTTGAAAATTTATACTTAGGTTATTTAGGCAAAGAAGCCATTGATTTTTGGATAGATCATATTTCTAATTTTAAAGTCAGTAAAGTCCTGCTTGATCCTGCTATGGCAGATTCAGGTAAATTATATCGCGGCTTAAACTTAGATTATGTGGCAAAAATGCGCGTGCTTGCTAATTTTGCAACAATTTTAACACCAAATTTAACTGAAGCTTGTTTGTTATTAGATAAAAAATATCGAAATTTTTCAATTGATGAAATTGAAGAGCTGGCTTTAGAATTAAAGAAAAAGTTTAATGTGAATGAGGTATTGATTACTGGAATTCAAATGCAGGATAAAATTAAGATTGCTGGAGTGTCAGCCAGGGATACAGCTTTTGTAATAGAAACTGATAAGGTGAAACGTTCATTTTTTGGTACAGGCGATATGTTTGCAAGTAGTTTATTAGCGGCAATTTTAGCAGGTTATTCGCTAAAGGAGAGTTCGCAGATAGCAGCAACTTTTGTTAAAATGGCAATTAAAGCAACTGATTCAACTCGAGATAAACGGTTAGGACCTAATTATGCAGGTGCTTTATCTTGGTTAATGAAGAAAGTAGAGGAGAAAAAAGGTTAGAAAATGCGAACAAGGGAAAATTCGTTAGTTTCAATAATTATGACCGGTTTATTTGCGGCGATAATTTATCTAGGAGTCTGGGTTTTACGAATTCCAGTTCCTGCTTTAGTTGGTCGTCCCTTTATCCATTTTGGTAATACCTTAACTGCTGTTGCAATTTTGTATCTGGGATATCGGAATGGAATGCTTGCAGGGATTATTGGGTTAGGCGGCTTTGACTTACTTAATGGCTATGCAGCCACTTCTTGGTTGACAATGCTTGAAGTGGTGGTAGTTGCAAGTGTTTTAACGGCGGTATATAAAGGAATGCACTATCAAGATAGCAAGAAAAATATTATTATTTTTGGAATTATCGCTGGGGTAACTAAAATTTTTACAACTTACTGTGTTTCAATTGTTGAAGCATTGATGGTTGGAACTAGTTTAAATGTAGCCTTAGTGAGTTCTTTTGTGAGTTTACCAGCAACGGTCATTAATTCGATTTCAACTGCAATTTGTACGCCAATTTTATATTTTGCAGTGCGAGATGGTGCAAGAAGAGTTTTAAGAAAGAGTGTATAGCTTAAAATAAGTCTGCTATAATTTTGGTTAAAAAAAGGAGAAATTTAAAATGCCATTTGTACATGTAGAATTAATTAAGGGTAGAAGTGATGAGCAATTAACTCAAATGATGAAAGATATCACTGAAGCTGTTCATAAGAATACTGGTGCACCGAAGGAACATATCCATGTAATTATTAATGAACTTGATAAACATACTTACGGCCAAGGCGGCGAATGGAGAGCTTAGTTAAATTTACGTATTCTTATTGGGCTACTGTTCTTTAGTCAAAAATATTTAAATAATAAATAAAAAACTCGTGATTAGTGTAAACATCTAATCACGAGTTTTACTTTGGTAAAAATTGTAAGAAACTAATCTTCTTTTTTAGCTTCTTCTAACGCCTTCATAATTGAAGGGTTCTTTGAGTGACAATCTTTTAACATTTGGTAATCTTCTTCAGATAATTTAACAGTGTATTTAGTCATAATTTTCCCTCACTTTTTATGTTTACCTTTAATATATCACTTTCTTGAAAGATTGATAGAGAAATTTTGAATTGAAGCAGGTTAAATCGATATAATAGATAAAAAGTAAGTAAGAAAGTGATTAAAATGTTTGATTATCGAAATAATTTAAAAAGAATTTTAAATAATACTGCAGGCGATGACAAAAGTCTTCAAAATAGCTTAAATGCAATTAAGGTAGTATTGGGTATGACAGGCGAAGCAGAGTCTACCTCAGTAAATAATAAAATGGATGACAAAGTTATTGCACAAATAAATACTTTTCTTCAGGGAATAACTACATTAATTGAACGCCCAGGCGACAAAAATGCTAAAAAAATTGCCTTAGGAGCTCTACATAAGTTAACCTTTGATCACAATATTGCCACAAATTTTGGAAAGAAATTAGGATTATTAGACCAAGCTATTCAAGCTTCAGAAGAAACTAGTACTGCAGTAAATCGAAAAATTTTTGAGGATGCGGTAAAGACTAAAAAAGAAAAAAATCGCGATTATCGAAAGGGTAGAAGATATACTGTCATTCGTGCATTAAAGGGTGCGGATTTGATCAATAATAATGGTGAAGTTGTCTTTGAAGTAAATGAGGGGCAAATTCATGATTTGAATTTAAAGAGTGGTGATATTGTTGAAGCTTTGCCTTTAGCAAATAGTTTAAATGAAGCTGAAGTTTTGCGAGTAGTTGGTTATCGAAAATTGCGCAGCCGTGATTATGACAAAATAGCAGACTTTAAATATGGGGTAGTACAAGGAAGTCCAGGCAATTTAAGTGTTTCACGAAATATCCATGGAGAAAAGCTGGTTATTAATCATAAGCCAGTAATTGTTGCGCTTGATTCTAGCTATTATCAAAATGGCAATATTCATTTAGAAGACGGCGCAATTGTTGATTTAGCTTGGTATACAGGCGATGTTAGATTAAAAAAAGATCCAGCAAGCGCAGTTCAGGTTCGCTGGATTTATGAAACAGAGCAACCTAAGCGAGTTTCTAAAACAAAAAAAGCAAAGACAAAGGTAGTAGCAAGTACCCAAGTATTAGCTAAGTTAGATATGAACTTACATTATCAAAGAGTGGGGATTGCTGTTGGCGATAATCAAAATGAAGCGATTTTAGAAGGGATTGTTAACCGCTACAATGGCATTCCAATTCCGATTGATGCATTTGAAGGCAAGAAAAAAGTAATTGAAAGTCAAATTAAAGATTTAGACATTGTAATTTTGGTTACTGCATTTGCTGCCCATGATAGTACTTGGAATATTAGCGAATTTGCAAGTAAGTATCACGTTAAATTTGCTGTTAGTTCTAGCAAGGGATATCAAGCATTTGAACGTGCACTATATCGAGCAGAAAATGGGATGCCAGCTTATGAAGGTAACCAACAATTAGAATACAAAATGTTAAAGAATAATTAGGAATAAGCAGTGTAGCTGACAAGATGCATGAAAATTAGATAAAATATTAATAACTTATTTTTAGGAAGGACGATGAAATGACAAAAAATATTAAAAAGAAATCTTGGATGCGTTGGCTAGTATTTTTAGCCGGCTTAGAAATTATCGCCATTTCTATTAATTTCTTCTATGGTCCAATTAATATTGCAGCGGGTGGCTCAACTGGTATTTCAATCTTAGTTGATGCAGTATGGGGTATTAATCGGTCAATTACTGTTTTAGTTGTTAATATTTTAATGCTTATTCTAGCAGCGATCTTTTTAGGAAAAAAGACAACGAAAAACGTTGCCTTAGGTAGTTTATTACTTCCAGTGTTAATGGGACTTACGCCTAGTTTTAAAATTACTAATAATAAATTACTAGCAGTAATCTATGGTGGTGCTTTGATGGGGCTAGGTGTTTCTTTACTATACCGCGTTAATGCATCAAGTGGTGGAACAACAATTCCGCCAATGATTTTAAAGAAATATTTTTACATTAATCCAGCAATTGGATTACTTGCAATTGATATGGTAATTATTTTTCTTAACATTTTCGTTGATGGCTGGAATGCATTTTTATTAGCCGCCTTGTCACAAGTAGTGACAGCCATGACTATGAACTATGCAGAAGCTGGCTTTGACCGTAAATATCAGGTGCGTGTGATGAGTAACGAGCATTTTGAAGAACTAAAGACAATGCTACTTGATAACTATAACGGTTTAACAATTTACGATGTTGTTGGTGGCTACAGTGATGATGACAAAAAGCAGCTACTATTAGTAGTTGATACCCGTGAATATGGTCCTTTAATTAATAAAATTCATGAGATTGATTCAGATGCTTTTATTATCACTGACACAGTTGCGCGTGTTCATGGCGGACAATGGGGACTATAACCAAGTTTTTTCGTATATGTCTTCTTTAAAGCCGCAAGTTAATTTTTTACCGTCAGTAACTAAGGGTCTTTTAATTAATTTTCCATTTTGTGAAAGTAATTTTGCTGCTTCTTCAAGCGTCATCTTATTTATTTGATCTTTTAAGTGCATTTGGCGGTAAACTTGGCCAGACGTATTGAAAAAATATCTTAATCCGCGATCTTGAAAATCAGTTAGCCATTTAAGTAGATCTTGTTGCTTAGGTGGTTTTTCTACTAAGTCTTGATATTGATAAACAACTTGATGAGCATCAAGCCATTTTTGAGCTTTTTTAGAAGTTGAACAACGTTTATAACCATAAAATTTAAGCATATTCTTTCTCCTTATTATAAATACTTGTAAATTTATTTTAGTATTTTTTTAGAAATTTTGATATTGAATTGCTTTAAAAGAGGGATGAGAGTATACTGTAATAGTTGTATTTGTGGAAACCTCACATCTGCAACCGCACGTTTATGGGGTAAGAAGAGAATTAACGTTAATTCCACCTCATACGGCGAGTCTAAGTATTTTTTCGGAGGTGTACAAATGTACGCAGTTATTAAAACCGGTGGTAAGCAATACAAGGTTGCTAAGGGCGATAGCGTTTTTGTTGAAAAACTTGAAGTTAAGCCTGGCGACGAAGTAACTTTTGATGAAGTTATTCTTGTAAATGATGGTAAGTCAACTAAGATTGGTACTCCTGTAGTTGAAGGTGCTAAAGTTGTTGCTAAAGTTGAAAAGCAAGGCAAAGAAAAGAAAGTTGTTACTTTCAAATACAAGCCTAAGAAGCACTCACACACTAAGTACGGTCACCGTCAACCTTACACTAAGGTAACTATCGAAAGCATTGAAGCTTAATTAAGGGGTGAAACAAATTATGATGATTAATAATCTTGAAGCACTTAAATTATTTGCCCACCACAAGGGTGGTGGTTCAACTGCTAACGGTCGTAACTCAGCTGGTCGTCGTTTAGGCGCAAAGCGTGCTGATGGTCAAAAGATCAACGCAGGTTCAATCATTTTCCGTCAACGCGGTACTAAGATCCACCCAGGTAAGAACGTTGGTATCGGTGGCGACGACACTTTGTTTGCTTTAACTAGTGGCGTTGTTAAATTCGAACGTTTGGGCAGAGATCGTAAACAAGTTTCTGTTTACCCAGTTGAAGAAGCAAAATAATTATTTCTTTTGCAGACTGGACGTCCCTAAGGAACGTTCGGTCTTTTTTTATCTACTCAGGAGGTAGGCCATATGTCTTCAAATCAAGAGTTGCTAACTTTAATTAATAATCGAATTGATAAAACTACTAAATTGATCAAAGAAGAACAAGCAGATGCTTTAATTATTTTTAATCAAGCAAATTATCGTTTCTTAACTAATTTTTCTGGTGAAGAAGCTGAGCTTATTTTGACTGCTAAAGGGGATCGTGTTTTGTTGTCTGATTCACGCTTTAAGGATCAAATTCGTCATCAAGCTCCTGGTGAAATGAAGGTCGTAATGCAGACAATGGATGTGGTTAAAGAAATTGCTAAGCAATTAAAACAATTAGATGTAAAAAATGTTTTAGTTGAGGGAGAATTTATTTCTGCAACTCAATTTGAAGCTTTGAAAGAGGCCTGTCCCGATCTTAATTTTGTCTTAAGTGCTGAATTAGTTGAAAAAGTTCGCAATGTAAAAGACGACTTAGAATTGGCTACTTTACAAAAAGCGATTAATATTTCTGCTCAAAGTTTTAAAGAGACCTTGCCTTTAATTAAACCAGGAGTTAGCGAAAGAGCCATCGGAGCTAAATTAGACTATTTGTTTAAAATGAATGGCGGAGATGGTCCTTCTTTTGAAACGATTATTGCTTCTGGATATCGTGGTAGCTGGGCACATGGCGTTGCTAGTGATAAAAAAATTCAACAAGGTGAATTGATTGTAATTGATTTTGGAAGCTTTTATCATGGTTACACTGCGGATATCACTAGAACAGTAGCTTTAGGACAAGTAGAACCAGAATTAGAAAAAATATACTATATTGTATTAGAAGCCCAAAAGCGCGGAATTGCTGCAGCAATTGCTGGAAATACTGGAAAAGATATCGATCAAGCTGCTAGAAACTATATTAAAGAGCAAGGCTATGGGGAATACTTCGGTCATGGGATTGGCCATGGAATTGGACTAGAAGTACACGAACTCTGTACGCCAGCAATGCCATATGGAAAAGAAGTTATGAAGAATAATATGGCAATTACTGTTGAGCCTGGGATTTATTTACCAGATCGCGGCGGTGTTAGAATTGAAGATGATGTGTTGATTAAGGACGATCATCCTTATGTAATGTCACAATTGCCAAAAGATGAGCTTTTAATTCTATAATTTTATCTAATTATGCGGTTAATGTTGCGAAACAATGGATAAGATTGGTAAGATAAGTAAGTGTAGAAATGAGGTAATTTTACTATGACAATGATCTCAGTTAATGAATTTAAAAATGGATTAACTATTGAATATAACAACGATTTATGGCGTATTGTTGAATTCCAACATGTTAAGCCAGGTAAAGGTAGTGCTTTCGTTCGTTCAAAGCTTAAGAGCTTAAGAACTGGTGCAGTACAAGAATATACTTTCCGTTCAACTGCTAAAGTTAATACTGCTGACATTCAAACTAAAGCTATGCAATACTTATACAATGACGGTACAAGTTTTGTATTTATGGATACTACTACTTATGAACAACTTGAAATTCCAGAAGCTCAAGTTGAAAGAGAATCTAAGTTCTTAAAAGAAAACATGGTAGTTAATGTCATTATGCACGACGGTGAAACTTTAGGTGTTGACTTACCAAACACAGTTGATCTTGAAGTTGCTGAAACTGAACCTAACATTAAAGGCGATACTTCTTCTGGTGGTGGTAAGCCTGCAACTATGGAAACAGGTTTAGTAGTTAATGTTCCATTCTTTATTAATCAAGGTGATGTATTAACTATTAATACTGCTGATGGTACTTACGTTTCTCGTGCAAATAAATAATTTTTGAGGTAAAAAATATGGCTGATAATTCAACGATTCTTTTATCAAGCAATGACAAAGGCGATGAAACCCGAGTTGATCTTGGTGTTTTAGAAGTTATTCTAGGAATTGCTGCCAGAAAAGTCGATGGCGTCAGCGAAATGCGTGGGACGCTGAAGACTGGCATTAATACTCTTTTTGGTCGTTCTAACCAAGGTAAAGGCGTTTCCTTAAGTGTTGAAGACGATAAGTTAACTGCTGATGTTTATGCTTATCTTGACTATGGCGTAAATGTGCCAAAAGTATGCGTCGAACTGCAGAAAAACTTGACTTTGCAATTGAAGCAAATGACGGATTTAGATTTAACTCAAATTAATGTTCATGTAGTTGGCCTAGTTTCAGAAACAGAAGAGACTGAATCTGAAGCAAAAGCTAACACAGAAGCACTTTTCCCAGATGATAAAGAGGACGAGGCTAAAGACTAAATGACACAGCATGAGATGAGAAGAATTGCAATGCAAGCAATTTATTTGGCTAACCAAGGAAATTTAACTGATGCGGAAGAAGTTTGTCAAAAAGCACTAAAAGCTTTAGAGCTAAAGAGTTTTCCGGATTATTCTGCAGAAATAGTAAATGGTGTCTTAGCTAATAAAAAAGAGCTTGATGGGCAATTAAGTAATTACTTAAAAAAGGGTTGGCGTCTTAATAGGATTAACGAAATTGACCTGGCCATCCTTGAAGTGGCTCTTTATGAAATGCAAAATAGTAAGGCAATTGAGCCAGTAGCTGCTTTAAATGAAGCGTTAAATTTATGTGATGAATTTAGCTCTAAAGAATCCAAAAAATTTATTAATGGTCTCTTGGCCAATTTCATTAAGAAAGACTAACTAATGAGTCGGCTCGTTGAGCCGACTTTTTTTTTGATGAGGTGATTAGGTGAAAAAATTACTAGAAGGAAAAACTCCTGCAAATGAAATTACAGAAAATTTGAAAAAAGAAATAAAAAATTTAAAAAATGACGGAATAAATCCAACTTTATGCGTAATAGAAGTTGGAGACGATCCTGCAAGTAAAATTTATTTGCGAGTTAAAAGAAATTTAGCAAAAAAAGTAGGTATCAATGAAGTTGGATTGCATTTTCCAGCTGATACTTCTCAAGCTGAACTTCTAGGAAAGATTAAGGAACTTAATCAAGATCCAAATATTAATGGGATTATGGTTCAATTACCAGTTCCACCTCAAATTAATCCAAGAGCCATTTTTGAAACTATTGCTCCTGAAAAAGATGCTGATGGATTTTCTCCACTTAACTTAGGTCGTCTTTGGGAAGGACAGAGTGATATTATTCCAGCGACAGTTCGTAGTATTTTAACATTGATTGATTATTACGGAATTAAGATAGCCGGAAAGAACACAGTGATTATTGGTCGGAGCGTGATTGTTGGTAAGCCTTTGGCTGCAGTTTTACTTGAACGAGATGCAACTGTAACCATTGCTCATTCAAAGACTAAGAATCTGGCAGACTTGACAAGAAACGCTGATGTAATCATTTCTGATGTAGGTAAAGCTCATTTAGTAACTGAAGATATGGTAAAAGACGGTGCAGTTTTGATTGATGTTGGGATGAACCGAGAAAATGGTAAATTAATGGGTGATGTAGATTTCGATACAGTAGCCCCTAAGGCTGAAGAAATTACACCGGTTCCTGGAGGAGTTGGTCCGTTGACAGTTGCTAGTTTAATGAAACAAGCAGTAATTTTAACGAGGAAGCAGCATGGCAGATAATCCAGTTTATCTTTCTGTGAGTGATTTAAATTTTTATATTTCACAAAAATTTAAAAATGATCCTTATCTACATAAGGTTTTTTTACAGGGAGAGTTATCTAATTTTAGATTCAGGATGCATTCCCATCAATATTTTTCATTAAAGGACGATAAGTCTAAAATTAACGTGGTTATGTTTCGCTCCTTTTTTGAAAAATTAAAGTTTAAGCCTGAAGAGGGAATGAAAGTTTATGTAAGTGGTTATGTGGATGTTTATGGTCCGCAAGGCTCATACCAGTTTTACGCTCAAACGATGGAACCAGCTGGGTTAGGTGCTCTTTATGAACAACTAAGACAGCTACAAGAAAAACTTGCAAAAGAAGGCTTATTTAATGAAGATCATAAAAAGCGTTTGCCACTGTTTCCAGATCGTATTGCAGTTGTAACTAGTGCTTCTGGGGCAGTTATTCACGATATTATGGTTACAGCTAACCGACGGTTTCCGCATGCTGAAATTGATCTCTATCCAGCTAAAGTTCAAGGAGATGAAGCAGCTGATACTATTGTTGCTTCTCTAAAACAGATTCAAGCGCAAGGCGATAAATATGATGTAGTTATTATTGGACGTGGTGGAGGATCATTAGAGGATCTGTGGCCTTTTAACGAAGAAAAGGTTGTACGTCAAATTTATGCAATGCAAATGCCAGTTATCAGTTCTGTGGGACATGAAACTGATACTACTTTAGCTGACTTAGTTGCAGATGCTCGTGCAGCAACTCCGACAGCTGCTGCAGAATATGCAACGCCAAATTTAGCTGATGTATTAACTAAAATTGTGCAATTACGCGCTCGGCTTTATGCAGCAATGCAGGCTAATATTCGTGCTAAACGTCAGATTTTAGATCGTCTGAGGAACGCTCCAGTTCTACAAGAGCCAACTAGAATTTATGATCAACAAATTCAACAAGTTGATATGCTTACTCATCGACTCAATCAAGCAATGTCTAACCAGCTTCAGCATGATCGTTCAGGTGTACGTTTGCTTCAGGAACGGTTAAAGGCGCTTAATCCTGGTCGAAGACTAGAACAGTTAGAACGTGAACGAACTTTTATAGTTGCTAATTTATTTTCAACAATGACAACTTATCTAAAAGATCAAAGAAATAAATTAAATCGAACCATGCAGCAGTTAGATGACATTAGCCCTTTGAAGACAATTAGTCGGGGCTACGTTTATACAACGGATCAGGAGGGAAATACAGTTACTTCTGTTGATAAGTTAGAAATTGATGAAAAATTAAAGTTACATTTCAAAGATGGTCAAGTACAAGTAAATGTAGAAAATATTCGGAGAGAAAAAGATGGCAACCAAGAAAAATAATTTTGAAGAACAATTAAATGAATTACAAGAAATTGTCAATAAGCTTGAAAGTGGCAACGTTCCTCTTGAAGACGCTTTAAATGAATTTCAAGCTGGAGTTAAGTTGAGTCGTGAACTGGAAAAGAAACTTAATGATGCCGAGCAAACAGTTGCTAAGTTAGTTGATAAAGATGGAAACGAGAAGACGCTCGATCCCCAAAATGCGTCAGCTCCTGAGGAAGAATAAATGAATTTAAAAGATTTTCAAAAAATATATACACCTCAAATTGATAAATTTTTAGAGGATCACTTAGCAAGTGAAGTTGATAATCCAATTTTTAGTAAAATTATGTCATATTCAGTCATGGCTGGTGGTAAGAGATTACGACCGCTTCTTTTCTTAGCAACACTTGAAACATTAAACTATAAAATTAGTGAATCAGAATTAAGAATCGCATGCGGAATTGAATTAATACATACTTATTCACTAATTCATGATGATTTACCAGCAATGGACAATGATGATTATCGCCGCGGAAAGCTTACCTCTCATAAGAAATGGGGAGAGGCTGAAGCTATTTTAGCTGGGGATGCCTTGCTTCCATTAGGAATTCAATGGATTACAGAAGGTAGTAATTCAGCGGCCTTGGCTATTATAATCTCACAAGCTGTTGGTCCAAACGGAATGGTAGGTGGACAATATCTTGATATTGATTCAACTAATAATGATTTAGTTAAAGAAAACGTCAAAGTTATTGATCAAATGGAGTGGTTAAAGACAGGTTGCTTAATTGAAGCTAGTGTTAAAATGGCAGCTGTTTATGCTGGTGCAAGCACTGATCAAGTTGATCGCCTAGATAATTTTAGTAAACAGTTTGGTAGATCTTATCAAATTTATGATGATTTAGTTGACGTAGTTGAAACAGAGCAAGAAGCAGGTAAAGCTACGCACAAAGATGCAGATGAAGGTAAAAACAATATCTTAACTTTACTTGGAATTGAAGCTAGTCGTAAGCAGCTTTTAAAAATGATTGAAACGGGAAAAGAAGCTGTAAAAATCTTTAAGCAGCCTTTGTTAGGCGATTTTTTTAATTTATATCAGAAGGTATTATAGTAAATGGCTAAAAAGCGTGCAGATGTTTTATTATTTGAACAAGGCCTTTTTAATTCTCGCAGTCAAGCGCAACGAGCTATTATGGCGGGCTTAGTTAATGACCATAATCATCAAAGAATTGACAAAAGTGGTGAAAAGTTTCCTGAAGGTGAGATTTTTCATATTAAAGATGATGGCAAAAAATATGTTTCTCGTGGTGGATTTAAATTAGAAAAGGCTTTGCAAGTATTTAATATTAACTTGAAAGATAAGATTTGTCTTGATATTGGTGCTTCAACGGGTGGATTTACTGATGTTGCCTTGCAAAATGGTGCTAAGTTAGTTTATGCCCTTGATGTTGGTTATAATCAACTTGCTTGGAAATTACGCGACAACCCGCAAGTTATAGTTATGGAAAAACAAAATTTCCGCTATAGTAAGCCTGCTGATTTTACTGATGGGCTTCCTGATTTTGCAATGACAGATGTGTCATTTATATCGTTAGATTTAATCATGCCGCCAATGTATGAAATTTTAAAAGATCAGTGTGATGCTGTTTGCTTAATTAAACCCCAATTTGAAGCTGGTCCTGAAAATGTTGGCAAACATGGAATTGTTCATGATCACGATGTTCACGCTAATGTCATTAAGCATACAATGCAAATGGCTCAAAAGATTGGATTTAATATTCTTGGAGTAGATTATTCACCAATTAAGGGTGGCAAGGGAAATATTGAGTTTTTGATCCATTTAGGTAAAGATTTAGCAAATCCTGGACAAGATTTGTGGCAAGGAAGTCCAGTTGATGTGGTTCAACGTGCAGTTAGTGGCCTTTAGGTGAGAAAAAATGTTAGTTGAATTAGATATTAAAAACTTTGCAATTATTAAGACGCTTAAAGTTCGTTTTCAAGAAAAAATGACTGTTTTAATTGGAGAAACAGGTGCAGGAAAGTCAATTATTATTGATGCAGTTTCCCTCTTACTGGGAAGTCGAGCACAAAATGAAATGATTCGCTCTGGTGAAAAAAAAGCAGTTATCACGGGCTTATTTGTGCTGAGCGAGCAAAAAGAGTTAATTGAAAAATTATGTGAAAAATATGGTCTTCCATTTGAAGATGATCAATTAATAATTAGTCGAGAGTTAACGCATAAGGGTAGAAATGTAGTTAGAATTAATGGTCAGCTAACAACAATTAATGTACTACGAGAAATCGGTAAAAATCTGGTTGATATTCATGGCCAAAATGATCAACAAATTTTAATGGATCCAGATCGGCAAATTGACTTAATTGATAATTATGCCAAACCTAAATTTAAGGATGAATTAGAAGATTATGCGGCTGATTTTGAAAGATGGCGTCATCTTACTTCACAATTGCGTAAATTAAGAGAAGATGCGCAAGAAATTGCTCAGAAGCAAGATATTTTAGAATTTCAAAATAATGAACTTGAGAGTGCTGATTTAACTGATCCAGATGAGGACGAAAAGTTAGAAGAAGAATTTAATGAATTAAATAATTATCAAAAAATTGCTGATACAGCCAATTATTTTATGCAATTATACGACGATGACGAGCATGGTCTAGCTACTTTACTTGGGGATGCACAAAATGCAGCAGAAGATTTAAGCAATTATGGTAAGAAATTCGAAAATTTTGCTACTAGTTTTAATGATGGCGTTTATTCGTTAAATGACGCTCGTAGTGAATTGTCTTCTCTAATGGATCAGATGGATTTTGATGAAGAGCGCTATCAATATGTTTCTAGCCGCTTAGATACTCTAAATACTCTTAAGAAAAAATATGGACCAACTCTAGAAGATGTTTTTAAATTTGCCCAGAAGGTTAAGAGCGAACTTGGTAAATTTGAAACTGGAGATTTGGACGAAGAAAAAATTCAAAAAGAATTAGCTGATGTTGAAAATAAACTCAGCAGGAAGGCAAAAAGACTACATAAGCAAAGAGAACAAACTGCTCGTGAGCTGGAGGAAAAGATAAAAAAAGAATTAGCTGATCTTTATATGGAAAAAGCTCGTTTTTCTATTCGAATTAATGAGACTGATTCTTTTACAAAATTAGGAACAGATCAAGTGATTTTTATGATTGCGCCAAACCCTGGTGAGTCCTTGATGCCTTTAGTCAAGATAGTATCTGGCGGGGAGCAGTCACGCTTAATTTTAGCTTTAAAAGCGATCTTTAGTCGCGTAGAACCAGTTGGAACGATGATTTTTGACGAAATTGATACTGGTGTTTCTGGACGTGTTTCAGCAGCTATTGGTAAAAAAATGCATGCAATTGGTCAAGAAAAACAAGTTATTACGATAACTCACTCACCGCAAGTTGCTGCTGCTGGTGATCAACGATATTCTGTTGTAAAACAAGTTAAAGATGGAGCTACTTATACTCAAGTTGGACCTCTTACTCAAGAAGAAGCAATTACGGCAATTGCTCAAATGATGGCAGGCTCTGATGTAACTGATGCTGCTAAAAGAAATGCTGCTGATTTGATGGAAAGCTTTAAAAAATAAAATAAAGGACTTCTTGTAATGATGATTTAAAATTGCATCACTTTAAGAAGTCCTTTATTTTTATGCTGTTTCAACATTAAAGATATCATTTAAGTCAATAATTCTAATTATATTATTATCATAACTATCTAGTACAAAACGTCCAGCTGATGTTCGTTTAATTAGCTGTCCAATTTCCGTTTTTCCATTTTGGTAGGTGAGTAAGATGTATTCTTTATGAAAGAGTGCATGCTCTAAAATTCTAATAATTTTACCTGGATCTTGTGCAAAAGTAGTAAGCTTATTAACATTATAGGTAAAGAAGTAATTATAGATTTTTTTGCTATAATTATTAAGTGATTTCAATAAATTCATATCTCATTCCTCATATATTCCGAACTTGTGTTTGCACTATGTATTATACGAACAAATGTTTTTAATTGCAAGCAGAATTTATATCTCTTTGCGAAACTCTTGAAATTGTTCGCTTTTTAGTGCAATATATTCTTGTTACTATAATTTTTAGGAGCAAAAATGGCACATCAAGGTTTATTATTAGTTCTATCTGGTCCTTCAGGTGTTGGTAAGGGGACCGTTAAAAGTGCAATGGTTAAGCAAAAAGCTTTTTCATTTGAATATTCTGTTTCAATGACGACTCGTAAGCCTCGTCCAGGTGAAGTTGATGGCAAGGATTACTATTTTGTTTCGGAAGATCGTTTTCAAGAGGCGATTAGAGATAACGAACTTTTGGAATATAATGAATATGTAGGTAATCACTATGGCACTCCTCTTGCACCTGTTCAAAAGATGCTTAAAGAAGGCAAAGATGTTTTACTCGAAATTGATGTTAATGGAGCAAAACAAGTGCGTAAGTTGATGCCCGATGGTGTTTTTATCTTTTTAACACCACCAGATTTGCACGAATTAAAGCATCGAATTGTTAACCGCGGAACCGATTCTGATAAGGTAATTGCAATGAGAATGAAGCAGGCACGTAAAGAGATCTTAATGATGGAAGACTATGATTATGCTGTAGTTAATGATACTGTGGCTAATGCAGTTGATCATATTAAATCTATTGTTGAAGCAGAACACGTGCGTGTACCGCGAGTAATTAATGATTATAGAAATATGGTTAAGGAGGATTAACAGATGAAAATTACATATCCATCTATTGATAAATTGCTGTCACGAGTAAATTCTCGTTATTCTCTTTCAGTTTTAGCTGCTAAAAGAGCTCACGAAATTCAAGCCGGAGCACCGTTAGCTTTAAAGCATTATAAGTCTGACAAAGCAGTTGGCAAGGCGCTTGAAGAAATTGCTGCTGGTAAAGTTACAATTGATCCTGAGCATCGTGAAGATATTGGCTAGAATTTTTTCCTTCATTGTTAAGCAATGAAGGTTTTTTAGTATTTTAGTAGGTGATAAGTTAGATGATTGCACAAGTTATTGTAGATGTGGCTGCTAAGCAAACTGATCGCGTGTTTGAATATCATATTCCTCAAGAACTAACTGATGTGGCTGTTGGCTCGAGAGTGGTCGTTCCCTTTGGGAGGCGAAAAGTACAAGGCTTTGTTGTTGGTATCAGTAAAACAACTTCTTATTCAGGAAAATTGAAAGATTTACTTGTTGTAGTTGATGAATTGCCACCTCTTACTCCAGAATTAGTTGCTTTGTCTAAAACTTTAGCCGATAAAATTTTTGCCTACCGAATTACAATCTTGCAATCGATGTTGCCAAGAGTAATGAGGGCAAATTATCGAAAAATTTTAGTTCCAATTACTGAAGAAGCAAAAAAGCTTAAAATTTTTAAAGGTGAGCCACTTGATTTAAATGAAGTTTCAAATCTTAATACTATTGTAGAAATTAGAAAGTTAATTAAAAATAATCAGGCTAAGATTGAATACCTAGTTGAAAACAAAGCCAAGAAAAAACAGGCTGCAATCTATCTTTTAACGAAAACTAAAGTTGAATACCAAGAGATTTTAAAAGGATTAAGAAAAACCGCTAAAAAGCAGCAAGCTTTATTGGATAATATCGTAAAAAAATATCATGAATATCCAAAATTAGGTTCAAAAATAGTGTCTGAACTGGATGTGTCAAGTTCTGTTCTAAGAACCGCTGTAAAAAAAGGCTGGCTTGTAAAAAAAGAGCAAGAAATATATCGTGATCCGTTAAAAGACTTTGAGTCTAGGAAACAGAAAAATCAAATTAAGTTAAATTCAGAACAAACTCATGCTTTAAATTCAATTGGAAAAAGTATTCAAAAAAAAGAAGCTAAAACTTTTCTTCTTGAAGGAATTACTGGTAGTGGTAAGACAGAAGTATACCTTCATGCAATTAGTATCGCACTTGAGCAGAAAAGAAATGCTTTAATGTTAGTTCCAGAAATTTCTTTGACACCACAAATGGTTAAGCAAGTAAAAGAACGTTTTGGAGATAATGTTGCAGTTTTGCATAGTGGCTTATCTGAAGGAGAAAAATATGATGAGTGGCGCAGAATTCGTCGTGGAGAAGCTCAAGTTGTAGTCGGAGCAAGAAGTGCGATTTTTGCTCCTTTAAAAAATATTGGCTTAATAGTAATTGATGAAGAACATGAATCTTCCTATAAACAAAATGATACTCCTCGTTATCATGCTAGAGATGTTGCTTTATTGAGAAGTAAATTCCATAAATGCCCAGTTGTTTTAGGGAGTGCTACGCCTTCTTTGGCAAGTCGTGCAAGAGCTCAAAAAGGAAGATATGAATTATTGCTTTTAACTAAACGTGCTAATCAAAAATCTTTGCCTAAAGTTGATTTAATTGATTTAAAAACAGTCGAATTTGCTGGAGCTCAGTTTGATTTATCGATTCCTTTAGTGGATGCAATCAAAGAAAAAATAGCTAAAAAAGAACAGGTAATTTTACTTCTTAATCGTCGAGGCTTCGCTAGTTTTATGCTTTGTCGCAATTGTGGCTTTGTCCTAAAATGCCCAAACTGTGACATTTCATTAACCCTCCATAAAGATACCCAACAGATGCAGTGTCATTATTGCGGACATAAAGAACCGATTCCAAGAAAATGTCCAAAGTGTCAAAGTGAAAAAATAAGATTTTTAGGTACTGGAACACAAAAAGTACAAGAAGAACTTGAAAAATTACTACCCGAAGCAAAAATTTTAAGAATGGATGTTGATACGACTAGACGTAAGGGAAGTTATAAAAAAATCTTAGATAGTTTTGGCGATCATAAAGCTGATATTTTATTAGGGACACAGATGATCGCAAAGGGATTGGATTTTCCCAATGTAACTTTAGTTGGTGTAATTAATGCTGATACTGCCCTCTCACTACCAGATTTTAATTCTGCAGAAAAAACTTTTGATCTGCTAACGCAAGTATCAGGAAGAGCTGGAAGAGCAGAAAAAACTGGCAGGGTAATGATTCAAACTTATAATCCTGATAATTATGCGATAAAATTAGCACAAAATCAGGATTATGAGAGTTTTTACCAAAAAGAAATGCAGGTTAGATTTCAAGGCAACTATCCGCCTTTCTTCTATACCACACTAATTACGATTACATCAAAGAACGAGCAATCGGCTGCTAAAGAAGCATTTGTGATTAAAAGAAAGTTGATGCGGCATCTACATGCTCCAACAATTATTTTGGGACCGACTCCAAGTAGCGTAGCAAAAATTAAAAATCAATATTATTACCAAATCTTGGTAAAATATAAATATGAGCCTAAATTGCATGATTTGCTTCATCAAATTCAGGATGATGCACAATTAGCGCAAAAACGTGGTTTAAATATATATATTGATAATGAGCCAGAAAGAATAATGTAGTTAAGAAGGAAGTTGAATCTATGTCATCAGTTATTTTTTTAGGAACGCCAAATTTTGGTAGTGTTGTTTTGCAAGGTTTAATTGATCAAGGATATGATGTTAAGGCTGTAGTTACTCAGCCTGATAAACGAGTAGGACGTAAGCAAGTAGTTCATCAATCTGCTGTTAAGCAAACTGCGCTAAAACATAATCTTCCTGTTTATCAGCCAGCTAAGTTATCTGGATCAGATGAGCTTGCAGAATTAATGAAGATTGAACCAGACTTTATTGTAACTGCAGCTTATGGACAATTTTTACCAACTAAATTTTTGAAGTCTGCTAAGATTGCACCGGTTAATGTCCATGGTTCACTCTTGCCAAAATATCGTGGTGGTGCACCGATTCAGTACTCCGTTTTAAATGGAGATAAGGAAACCGGAATTACCATAATGGAAATGGTTAAGAAAATGGATGCAGGAGATATTTTCTCTCAAAAAGCTTTACCAATTGAAGCTGACGATACCAGTGGTACTTTATTTGATAAGTTAAGTATTTTAGGTAGAGATTTACTGCTAGAAACCCTGCCAAAATTTATTGATGGAACAATTACACGGACTCCTCAAAATGAAGCTAAGGTAGTTTTTTCACCAAATATTTCTAAAGAACAAGAGCAAATTAAATTATCAATGACGGCTGAGCAAGCTAATAATTTGATTCGCGCCCTTAATCCTGATCCAGGCGCATACTTAATGCTTGATGGCAAGAGATTTAAGATTTGGAAGGCAAAACCTTTAGCTGAGAAAACAAGTTTTCCTGCTGGAACTTTAGTTACTAATAAAAAGAAATTTGTAATTAGCATGGCTAATGGAAGTGAATTAGAACTACTTGAAGTTCAACCAACTGGCAAGAAAAAAATGAATATTAAGGACTACTTAAACGGTCAAGGCAGTCATTTTACAAGTGGAGAAAAGATAATTGATGAGTAATGCGAGAACAGTTGCTTTAGAAACTTTGATTAAGGTTTTTAATCAAAAGAGCTATTCTAATATTGCTTTAAATAATGAACTAGTAAAACATGAGCTAAAGCCAGCTGATAAGGCTTTAGCAACAAGAATTGTTTATGGAACTATTCAATATAAAATATTTTTAGAATATCAATTAAAACCGCTGATTAAGACCAAATTACGCGATAAATTTTTAATGCCATTACTTTTAATGTCTGCATACCAATATTTTTTCCTAGAAAAAGTACCAGCAAATGCAATCTTTGATGAAGCAAATAAATTAGCTAAAAAATTTAGTAAGAAAAATAGTGGTAGCTATAAACTAGTTAATGGAATTTTACGTGCTTTAGAGCGCCAAGGAAAAGTTTTACCATCGTCTGATAATTTAGTTGATTATTTGAGTATCAAAGAAAGCTTTCCTAAGTGGTTGGTAGAATATTTATTGGATCATTTTGGTGAAGATCAGACTAAAGAAATTTTGGTGCGAAGTAATCAACCAGCAGCTAACTCAATCAGAATGGCTGCAGGGAAAGGGAAGTTCGAAGAAATTAAAACCGCATTGAGAAAAGACGGTTTTGATTTTAAAGAATCTTGTTTAACAGGGCATAATTTGAACCTAAGTAAAGGCGGAGTAGCACAAACCAGCTTGTTTAAGGACGGAAAAATTACTATTCAAGATGCGGCAGCTTCACTTGCTGTAGATGCTTTTAATTTTACTGGGAATGAACAGGTTTTAGATGCATGTAGTGCCCCTGGAGGAAAGACTGTTCAAATTGCAGAAAAATTAACAAATGGTAGCGTAATTGCTTTAGATATTCATGAAAATAAACTAAGGCTTGTCAAAAATGCTGCCAAAAGACTTCATGTTAGTGATAAAGTAAAAACAAAGGCTTTGGATGCCAGAAAAGCTCAAGAATATTTTACTGCAGGACAATTTGATAAAATCTTAGTAGATGCTCCATGTTCTGGTCTCGGTTTAATAAGACGTAAGCCAGAGATTAGATATGAAAAGTCACTAGATGATATTAAAAATTTAGCTAGAATTCAGCTGTCTATCTTAGAAAATATTAGTGGACTTTTAGCTCCAAGTGGAGAGTTGGTTTATTCAACTTGCACGATTAGCCTTGAAGAAGATGAGGGAGTAGTTAATCAATTTTTGAAACTGCACCCTGAATTTGATTTAGTTCCAGTTCAGGTAGGAAAGCTTCCAAAACAGAACATGGTAAGAATTTTTCCTAGTGTAGATGACAGTGATGGATTTTTTATTGCAAAATTAAAAAAACGAGGGTAAATAATTTTGATTAAAACAGCGTTTGCTTCAAGCATTGGTAGAGTCCGAGAGACTAATCAGGACTTCGTAAAAGTATTTAAAAATCAAAATAATATCATTATGGGGATCGTTTGTGACGGAATGGGTGGCCATCAGGGCGGCGATGTTGCTTCAACAATGGCCGTTAGCCATTTAGGTCACAATTTTGAAAAGACAGATTTTACTGATCCTGATTTAGCTCAAAAATGGCTAACTGTACAATTGCGATTAGAAAATGAAACTATTTTAAATACAGCAGACCGTTTTGCTGATTTAAATGGGATGGGTACTACAGTTGTTTTGGCAATTGCTTTTACCGAAAAAATCTTAATTGCTCATTTAGGGGATTCACGCTGCTATTTGTATGGCGGAAATGAGTTTAAGCAAATCACTGAGGACCATTCCTTAGTACATGAATTAGTTAAGATGGGACAAATAACTGAGCAACAAGCTAGAAATCATCCTCAAAAAAATATCATTACTGAAACATTAGGTGTCTCAAGTACTGTGAATCCAGAATTTGATGTACTTGAAGTACATGCAGGTGATATTTTTCTTCTTTGTACAGATGGACTAACAAACTCTTTAACGGATCCTCAAATTCAACAAATTCTCGCCACTAAGAACTTAAGTTTAAAAGAACGTTGCAACAAATTGATTAATGAAGCAAATCGTTTAGGTGGCGGAGATAATATTACTGTTTGTTTACTTGCCTATGTAGAAAAGGATGGTGACAAATAGCGATGGAAAAGGGTCATTTACTTGGTGGTCGCTATAAAATCATTTCTGTTCTAGGCGAAGGTGGAATGGCTAATGTTTATTTAGCTGAGGATATCATTTTGCAAAGAAAAGTTGCTGTTAAAGTATTACGGCTTAATTTGCAAAAAGATCCTCAAACTATTCAACGCTTTCAAAGAGAAGCACTTTCAACTAGTGAATTAAGTCATCCTCATATTGTTTCTATTCTTGATGTAGGAACGGAAGGAGATTGCCATTATTTGGTAATGGATTATGTTGATGGCTCCGATTTAGAGGAATACATTCAACGCAATAATCCAATTCTTTTGCCTAAAGTGATTGATATTATGGATCAGATTTTGAGTGCTGTAGCTTTAGCACATAAACACAATGTGATCCATCGCGATCTAAAACCACAAAATATTTTAATGGATAAAAAGGGTAATATTAAGATTGTTGATTTTGGTATTGCGATTGCACTAAATCAAAGTACCATGACGCAAACTAATACTGCTATGGGATCAGTACATTATATGTCTCCTGAACAAGCACGTGGCAGTATGGCTACAAAGCAATCAGATATTTATTCTTTGGGGATCATTTTATATAAATTATTGACTGGAACGGTTCCTTTTACGGGAGAAAATGCGGTTGCAGTTGCCTTGAAACATTTTCAAGAAAAAACGCCGTCTTTAAGAGCTAAAAATCCGTCAATTCCCCAAGCACTAGAAAATGTTGTTTTTAAAGCTACCGCTAAAGATCCGAGAGATCGATATAAGTCTGTTTTAGATATGAAAAAAGATTTAGATACTTGTTTGGATCCAAAGCGTAAGGATGAACCTGTCTATAAGCCCCAACATGATCCCGCAGCAGATGAAACTATCGTTATTCCTCCGCTAGAAGGAAGCGTTCATAATAAAGATCATGAAACACAGGAAAAGTCAGAGCCAAAAGAAGAAAAAAAGAATTTCCTAGATAACCTAAAAGGCCATAAGTGGTGGTGGATAGGTGCTTTAATTGCATTTTGCGTGATTATGGTAATTCTCTTTTTTGCTCTTGGTAGAAAAGATATGGTAGATATTCCTAATCTTAATAAAATGACGCAGACAGAAGCTAAAAATTCTTTGAATTCTTCTGGTTTAGAACTTGGAAAAATTAGTTATGAGTACTCTGATACTGTACCTAAAGGAAAGGTAATCAGAACTAAGCCTCCAATTGGTTCGCAAATAAAAGATGGACAAAAGGTAAATCTGATTATTTCTAAGGGGCCTCATCTTGTCGAAATGCCTAATGTGATTGGTGAATCATATACTGTTGCTAAGAAACAGTTAGTTAAATTAGGCTTTTCGGTTGCTAAAACTGAAGAATATTCTAGCAACCCTGAGAATCAGGTTAATGCTCAAGATGTTGAGCCTGGCCAGCAAATTAATCCTGATAAGGCAACTGTAACTTTATTAGTTTCTAAAGGACCTTCTTCGGCGAGTAGTACCCGATCTAGAAGACATACAATAAAGTTAAGGGATATTGTAGGCTATTCTTTAAAGGGCGCTCAAGATTATGCTCGTGAGAATCATTTAACACTTAAAGTTGAAGAAGAAGATTCAGATGATAAGAATGATGGAACTGTCTTGCGTCAATCGCCAGAATCGGGTACTGACGTAAGTTCAGGTTCTACCTTAACTGTTATAGTAGCTAAGTCTAAAAAGACAGATGCAAATAGTAGTTCAAACAGCTCTACTATGACTACCACGGTTACTAAGTCATATACAATAAATTATCCAGCAGATTCTAGTCAAAGTAATTCACAAAAGACACCTGATCATATTCAGGTTTATGTTTCGGATGATGATCATTCGATTAATAATATTTATCGTGATATGAATATTACTTCTGAGCAAAGTTTTACTGTTCCTTTTAAATTAACTAAGAAAAATGGCCATATAAAGATATTAAGAAATGGCAATACTATTTTAGATGAGGACGTTAATAAATAATGAATAAAGCACAAGGGACTATCGTTAGCGCTATTTCCGGTTATTACGACGTTGAAATTGAGAACAAGGTAGTTAGAACTAGAGCACGTGGAGTTTTTAGAGATCGTAAGCAAAAGCCATTAGTAGGTGATAGAGTAGTTGTTCAATTAGACGATCAAGGGATGAATTACTTGATAGAAATATTACCTCGAACTAATGAAATTGGACGTCCTGCAGTAGCCAATGTATCAAGAGTATTATTAGTCATTTCAGCGGTTGAACCGGATTTTTCACTTGAATTGCTAGATAGATATCTGACCTTTTTTGCTTGGAAAAATGTGGGAGTAGTTATTTATTTATCAAAATCTGATATTACGCCTAATGAAAAATTAAAAGCAATTAAATGTAAGTTAGATTATTATCAAAAAATTGGCTATTCTGTTTTTGAAGATGCAGAAGAATTAGAACGACAATTGCCTACTATGATTCAGAAAGATCAAATCTGGACTTTAGCAGGTCAATCTGGAGCGGGAAAGTCAACTTTGCTAAATAAACTGGAAAGAGAAGCAAACCAAGCGACAGGTGCAATTTCAACAGCTTTAAATCGTGGTAAGCATACAACAAGACAAGTTAAGCTTTTTAAATATGCATCTGGTTTTATTGCAGACACTCCAGGTTTTTCAGCAATTGACTTATTTAAAATTAAAGTTGATGAGCTTGGAAATTATTTTTATGATTTAAAAGATGCAAGCGTTAAGTGCAAGTTTAGACGATGCCAGCATATAAAAGAGCCTGGTTGTGAGGTTAAGAAACTAATTGAAGAGGGAAGAATAGCTAAAAGCCGCTATGATTCTTATTTAAAGATTAGACAGGAAATTTCTGAAAACAGAATGCCTGAGTATTTAAAGAAATAGGTGAAGAAATGATAGCACCATCAATCTTGAATGCAGATAACATGCATTTAAGCCGTGATATTAAAGCAGCCATTGAGAGTGGCATTGAAAGGTTTCATATTGATATAATGGATGGCCATTTTGTTCCTAATTTATCCTATGGACCAGAATTGGTAAAAGATTTTAAACGCTCATTTCCTTTTACTAAGGCGGAAATTCATTTAATGAGTAATAATTTGGATACTACTTTGCCACTTTTTGTTGAAGCTGGGTGTGATATTTTAGAATTTCACTATGAAGCCACAAATAAGCCAGATTACTGGTTAAATTATTTGAAAGACCATAATGTTCGTTGCGGAATGGCAATTAATCCTTCGACGCCGATTAATAAATTAAAGCCTTTTTTAAATAAATTAGATCAAGTGCTATTAATGACTGTCAAACCAGGTTTTGGTGGTCAAAAATTCGAAGAAGTATCGGTTGATCGTTTGACTGAACTTCAAGATATGATTAAAAATGAAAATCTGGATTTGCCGATTGAGGTGGATGGCGGAATAGATCGTGAAACTTTAAAATTAACTCGCGATGCTGGCGCTAAGATTTTTGTTGCTGGATCGTATATTTTTAAAAATGGCAGTATTGAAGACCAAGTAATGAAGTTGAAAAAAGAAGACAAATGAAAGCAATTGCATTATTAGGCGGTCCAAAAGAAGAATGGCCACAAAATTTAGCAGATAAAATTAAATTAGCACAAAAAAAGGGCGCCCTAATTATGGCTAGTGACCGGGGCAGCCTTTTTTTATTAGAACTAGGAATAGTTCCTGATGTCGCATTAGGAGATTATGACTCATTAACTAATCATGAAAGACAATTAGTTGAACGTAAAGTTAAAGATATGCGTTACTCAAATCCTATCAAAGATTTTACAGATTCAGAAATGTTGTATTATGTAGCATTTATTGACTATAAGGTTGATGATTTGACTGTATATGGTGCAACAGGGGGAAGATTAGATCATTTTTTTGTTAATATGTACGCTGTATTAAAAACACCTTTTGCCAGTTTTAAAGAGCAAATTAAGTTCGTTGATAAACAGAATATTGTGCGCTTTTTTGGCAAAGGAAGACACTTAATTTCTTATAATTCTGACTACAAATATTTAGGGATTGGTGCTTTAACCGAGGTGAAAGATTTTAGTATTAAAAATGCTAAATATGATTTAGCCCCAGTTGATTTGAAAGTGCCAGCTATGTATTCTTCAAATGAATATTTGCGTCAGCAAGCAGTAAAAATTTCTTGTAAATTTGGTGTTTTAATTGTAATTAATAGCCGAGATAAAAAATAAAAGGGATCAAGTTTTATACTTGATCCCTTTTATTTTTTTTACTTCTTAATTAGGCACGTTTAACCTTACCGGATTTCAAAGCGCGAGCAGATACCCAAACACGCTTTGGCTTACCGTCAACAAGGATGCGAACTTTTTGAAGGTTTGGCTTCCATGAACGCCGCACGGAGTTCAAAGCCTTTGAACGCTTGTTACCAAAGACCGTCTTGCGGCCAGTAATAATGTCTTTTGCCATTTGTGCTAAACCCTCCTTTATTTGTGTTGTAGTACTTATCTAATTTATCACAGCTTTTAGTTTTGTGCAATATTGTCTTTTCATTTTCTTAAAACTAACATTGTTGATATAAAAGCTTGCTGTGTTAAAATAAATTGAGAAAAAATTGTTCTTCGTTAATGGAGGAATACGATGGCTGTTAAAATTAAAACAAAGTATGGCTTAATTGATATTTCAAATAGTGTGATCGCTACTGTCGTTGGTGGCGCAGCAACTTCTAACTATGGTGTAGTTGGAATGGCTTCAAAGAACGCCTTGCGGGATGGAGCTTACACTATTTTAAATCGCGAGAATTATCGACGCGGTGTAGTAATTAAAACTAATGATAATCAAATAGTCGTTGATGTATATATTATTGTGGGTTATGGTCTAAAAATTTCAGAAGTAAGTCACAATGTACAAGATAGTGTAAAATACAATCTTGAAAATCTTTTAGGCATTAAAACAAAATCTGTTAACGTCATTGTTCAAGGCGTAAAGATTTTAGACGATTAATGCAATCTGGAGGAGCTAATTGTGGTTTTAACTGAAATTAATAGTGATCAATTCAGAGATATGGTTCGTGCAGCAACTCATCGCATGGGCAAAAATGCTGAATTTGTAAATAAATTAAATGTTTTCCCAGTACCTGATGGTGATACTGGAACTAATATGAACTTAACCATCGAAAGCGGAGCTAAGGCAGTTAATGAAAACCTCAGTGAATCTGTTGGCGATTTAACAGAGAGTCTATCAAAAGGTATGCTAATGGGAGCTCGTGGTAACAGTGGTGTTATTACTTCCCAACTCTTTAGAGGCTTTTATAAAGCTACAGAAGGTAAAAAGGCCTTAACTGCACAAGACTTAGCAGATGCTTTTGCAAATGGTGTTTCAACTGCTTATAAGGCAGTTATGAAGCCGGTTGAGGGAACCATCTTAACTGTTGCTCGCGTTGCGGCTGAAGAAGGTAAGAACAAGGCTAATGAAACTGATGATGTCAGTGAAGTAATGAGAGCAGTAGTTGACGGTGCTAAGAAAGCTTTAAAGACTACACCAGATTTATTGCCAGTTTTAAAGCAAGTTGGAGTAGTTGACTCAGGTGGTCAAGGACTCGTATTTATTTATCAAGGTTTTTTAGAAGGAATACTTGGTGAAAAAGATAATGATGATTATCAACTTGATGAAGGTGAAATGGATGAGTTAATTAATGCAGCTCACCATCAAGCTGAATCTGCGCAAGTTCAATTATCAACGAGTGATATTAAGAATGGCTACTGTACTGAAATAATGGTTGACTTGACTGCAGATGTTCCAAACAAAGAGAAGTTTGACCTTGACCAATTCAGGGAGCATCTTTCTAACTTAGGTGATTCATTATTAGCAGTTTCTGATGGTGAAGTTGCTAAAGTTCACGTTCATACGGAGCATCCTGGAGATGTCTTTACTTATGGTAAAAAATTTGGTCAATTAGGCAAAATTAAGATTGATAATATGCGAATTCAACACGAAACTATCTTAGAAAATAACGAAGAACAAGAAGAAAGTGTTGATTTTGCAGTTATTGCAGTTGCTTCAGGTCACGGAATTCGTGAACTCTTTAAGAGTGAAGGCGTAAATAGAATCATTTCTGGTGGACAAACTATGAATCCATCTACTAAGGATATTATGGACGCAATCACTAAATCAGGTGCTAAGAAAGCCATTATTTTGCCAAATAACGGTAATATCATTATGGCAGCTAAACAAGCTGCTGAAGTTAGTGATATTCCAGTTGGAATTGTGCCAACTAAGACAATTTCTCAAGGTTTAACCGCTATGCTTTCATTTGATCCTGATGCTTCAGTAGAAGAAAACGTTGAAGCAATGTCTGAAGATTTAGATACTGTTAAATCTGGTGAAGTTACAAAAGCAATTCGTGATACTAAGATCGATGATATCCAAGTTAAAAAGGATGATTATCTTGGAATTGTTGACGGTACAATTAAGGTTGATAATCCAGATTTAGTTGATACCACTGTATCTATGATTGAAAAGATGTTAGATGAAGATAGTGAAATTATTACTATTATGTACGGTAGCGATGCTACTAGAGAAGAAGCTGATGCAGTAGTTAAAAAACTTGAAGCAAGCCACGATGATTTAGAATTTGAAATTCATGATGGTGGTCAGCCGGTTTACTACTTCTTGGTATCCGTGGAATAAAATATGAATAATAAGCAGAGTAAGTTATTTGAACCAGTAACTGAGCTAAAAGGCGTAGGAGCTAAAACTGCTACGGCTTTAGCTGGTCTTGGCATCAATACAATTTATGATTTACTATTTTATTTTCCTTTTAGATATGATGACTTAGAGACAATCCCTCTTGATCAAATCGAAGATGGACAAAAAGTTTTATTAAAGGGAATAGTGGTAACAGATCCATTTGTTAGCCGATTTGGTTATCGAAAAACAAGACTCAGCTTTAAAATGAAAATTGATCATGACATAATCATGGTCAATTTTTTTAATCAGCCTTGGTTAAAAGATAAGGTTGAATCAGGTAAGGAAGTTGCCGTTTACGGTAAATATCAGGTGGCTAGACAATCACTAAGTGGCTTTAAATTAGTAGCAGAAAAGAAAGACTCAGGCTTTGCGCCAATTTATTCTGTTAACCGTCATTTGAAGCAAAATAAGTTACAAAAACTAATTGATCTGGCTCTAGAGGAAGTCTTGCCTGAAGTTGGGGAAACAATTCCAGCAGTCTTACGAGAAAAGTATCGCCTACTTTCTGATCAAACCTTAGTAGAAAAAATGCATCATCCTAAAAATGGTAATGAAGCCAAAATAGCGCGTAGAAGTGCTATTTTTAGGGAATTTTTTCTCTTTCAAGTGCAACTAGCTCAGCTTCTTTCTCAAAGGGATGAAGATGTGCCTGGTGTAGAAAAAAGATATGATTTAGCTGCCGTGAAAGAATTAATTCAAGCGATTCCTTTTGAACTATCAGATGATCAAAAAAAAGTAGTTAATGAAATTTTTGCCGATCTTCATTCTCCAAGACAAATGAGAAGACTACTTCAAGGAGATGTTGGTAGCGGCAAAACAGTTGTAGCAGTTTTTGCTATTTATGCCGCAATTACTGCCGGTTTTCAGGCAGCCTTGATGGTTCCTACGGAAATTTTGGCTCAGCAGCATTTTACTAAAGTAGACGAATTATTAAGACCTTTGGGAGTTAGAGTCGCCTTATCAACTGGTGATACCAAGGAATTAGAAAAGAGAGAAATTTATCGCGAATTAGCTGACGGAACAATCAATGTAGTGATTGGAACACATGCTTTAATTCAAAAGGATGTTCATTTTAAGAATCTCGGTCTTGTAATTATTGATGAACAGCACCGCTTTGGTGTCAATCAAAGAAATACATTAATTAAAAAAGGAATTGCTCCAGACGTTTTAGCAATGACAGCAACGCCGATTCCACGTACTTTAGCTTTAACAGTATATGGCGATATGGCTGTTTCAGAGATTCGTCATTTACCTAAAGGACGTAAGCCAGTGGTTTCTTCATGGGCAACATCAAGCAAGTTAAAAGAAGTTCTTGAATTAATGCGTTCACAGCTTGATAAAGGTTTTCAAATTTATGTTGTAACTCCCTTGATTAGCGAATCAGAAAAAAGTGATTTAAAAAACGCTGAAGATCTGCAAGCTAGACTTGCTCACTACTTTAAAAATGAAAATGTGGTTTTGCTTCATGGTCAAATGAAAGGCAACCAAAAGAATGAAATCATGGACAGCTTTGCTGCTGGCAAGATTGATATCCTTGTTACAACTAGTGTGATTGAAGTTGGAGTCGATGTTCCAAACGCAAATATGATGGTAATTTTTAACGCTGATCGCTTTGGTTTAAGTCAGTTGCATCAGTTGCGCGGACGAATTGGGCGTGGACAGACGCAAAGTTTCTGCGTTTTTGTGAGTGATCCTAAAACTGAAATCGGTAAAAAGCGGATGAATATAATTACCTCTACCAGCAATGGTTTTAAACTAGCAGAAGAAGATCTGAAGCTGCGAGGTGAAGGAGACGTTTTTGGTAAAGCACAGTCTGGCTTACCACAGTTTCAGGTTGGAGATGTGGTAAATGACTATAATACTTTGGTTACGGCTCAAAAAGAAGCTCGTGCCCTAATTAAAGCTGATCCTAATTTGACTAGCTCAGAAAATAAATTCTTACTAGAAGTGCTAAAATATAAGAAAGATTTAAATAATAATTAAACGGAGTAAGTATGAAAAAAATTGCAATTGATGCGATGGGCGGAGAGAATGCCCCTCAGGCTATTATTGATGCTGTTTTAAAGGTAAAACCTAAACTAAAAGATACAAAATTTATTTTATTTGGGGACGTAGAGAAAATTAATCAATTGATCCCTGATGAGCAAAAAGAAAGAATTGAAGTTATTGCTACGAGTGAGGTTATTGTCGATAGCGACGAGCCTGTAAGAGCGATTAGATGTAAAAAAGACTCCTCGATGGTAGTTGCTGCTAACTATGTTAAAGCAGGAAAAGCAGACGCATTATTTTCATTAGGAAATACTGGAGCACTGCTTGCTTGCGGAATTTTTATTATTGGCAGAATTAAGGGCGTTGAACGTCCAGCCCTAATGCCAACGCTGCCTAGTGCTAAGAGTGAACAAGGCTTTAATATTATTGACGTTGGTGCTAACGCGCAGAGTAAGCCTGAATACTTAGTTCAGTGGGCTCAAATGGCTAACTTCTATGCTCAAAAAATTAGAAATATTCAAAATCCTACTGTTGCTTTACTAAACAATGGTGCAGAAGATGATAAGGGAGATCCACTTCATCAAGAAGCTTATAAACTTTTAAAAGAAACTAAGCTTAACTTTATTGGTAATGTTGAAGGAAATGATTTGATGGAAGGTAAGGCTGATGTAATTGTGACTGACGGCTTTACTGGAAATGCTACTCTTAAAGCTATTGAGGGAACTGCTAGTGTGATTCTACGTTTACTTAAAGATTCGCTCTTAAATAATGGTTTACGCCCTAAAGTTGGCGCCTTGCTGGCTAAACCAGGATTAACTGCTTTAAAGAAAAGATTTGATACAGCAAGATACGGCGGTGCAGTTTTATTGGGCGTTAATGCGCCTGTTGTTAAAACACACGGAAGATCTAATATTCGACCAATTTACTACACTTTGTTGCAAATTGATAGGATGCTTAGTCAGGATTTAGTTGGTGAATATAAAAAATACTTTAGTGAATCTCGCTAGACTTTAATAAAAAAATGCCTTAGAATTAAACTAAACTTTTTTGGAGGTTAAAGAAATGACCGAAGAGGAAATTTTTAACAAAATTGCTGATATGATTTCAGAACGTTTTAGTATTGATCGTGATAAGATCACTAAAGATTTAAATTTTCAGAATGATTTAGATGCAGATTCAATTGATTTCGTTGAGTTAGTAATGGATCTTGAAGATACATTTGGAGCAGAAATTCCAGATGATGACGCAGAAAAATTACAAACTGTTGGTGAAGCAGTAGAGTATATTAAGAATCACCAAAATTAAAATTTTAATCATTGAAATTTCAGAAGATACTGTCATTTTTCATTTACTTTTATAAAAGTTATTGAAATAGCAGTATCTTTTGTTTATAATAATGACATTAAATTGAAAATCTAATTGACTTTTAATAATGTCGTAAGGTTTGAGAGGAGAATGGCCTTTGGAAAAGCAAAGTGATCTTTTATTAGATATCGAACACTTGCATACCGCATATCGTTTGCACGGTAAGTTTTATGATGCCGCTGATGACATTAACTTGACCTTGAAACGAAATGAAATTTTGGCAGTTGTTGGTGAATCTGGTTGTGGTAAAAGTACAATTGCTTCAAGTATTATTGGTTTGTACGACCACAAAAATACGAGAGTAACCGGAGATATCTTGTACAATGAATTAAACTTAGTTAACTTAAATGAATCATTGTTTAACAAAATTCGTGGAAACAATATTGGAATGATTTTCCAGGATCCATTGGCATCTCTTAATCCATTAATGAAGGTTGGAGATCAAGTTGCTGAGACACTTTACTACCATACTGATATGGGCGAGAAAGCTCGTCATGCACGTGTAATTGAGCTCTTTAACCAAGTTGGTATGCCACGTCCTGAAGAAATGTATGAGATGTACCCACATGAATTATCTGGTGGATTGCGTCAACGTGTCGTAATTGCGATCGCAATTGCATGTAAACCAGAAATCATTATTGCTGATGAACCGACTACAGCATTGGATGTTACTATTCAGGCACAAATTTTGGATTTACTTAAGGAAATTCAAAAAGAATCACATTCAGGAATTATTTTGATTACTCACGACTTAGGTGTTGTTGCTGAAACCGCTGATCAAGTGGCAGTTATGTATGCTGGACAAATTGTTGAAAAAGCTGATGTTAAAACAATTTTTGAAAATCCACTTCATCCATATACACGTTCACTTCTTCATTCAATGCCGCAAACGGATGATGAAAGCCAAGATCTTCACGTGATTCATGGAACAGTTCCTTCGCTAGTTAATATGCCTAGAACTGGTGACAGATTTGCTGCAAGAATTCCTTGGATCCCAGCTAGTGCTCATGAAGAGAACCCTAAGATTCATGAAGTGGAACCAGGGCATTTTGTAAGATGTACTTGCTGGCAAAGCTTCCATTTCCAAGATGAAGAAAAGAAAGGATAGGAAATTATGGCCGATGAAATAATCGAAATAAAAAATTTAAAAGTTCACTATCCAATTCGTTCTGGCTTCTGGAATAGAGTTACTGGATATGTTAAAGCCGTAGATGGAATTAATCTTTCTATCAAAGAAGGAGAGACTTACGGCTTAATTGGTGAATCAGGTTCAGGTAAATCAACAACTGGTAAAGCAATTGTCGGAGTTGAAAAAGTAACCAGCGGACAAATTTTATACAAGGGCGTTGATGTAACTAAAGCCTCAAACCGTAAGAGACTCAACTATAACAAAGATGTTCAAATGATTTTCCAGGATTCTATGTCTAGTTTGAACCCTAGAAAACGTATTGAAGACATTATTGCTGAGCCAATTAGAAACTTCGAAAATTTAACTACTGATGAAGAAAGAAAGAGAGTTCAAGAACTCTTAGATATCGTTGGGATGCCTAGTGATGCAATTTACAAGTATCCACACGAGTTCTCTGGTGGGCAACGTCAAAGAATTGGTGTAGCACGTGCTGTTGCTACTCACCCAAAGCTTATTGTGGCCGATGAACCGACATCAGCCTTGGACTTATCAGTGCAAGCTCAGGTTTTGAACTTCATGAAGCATATTCAACAAGAATACAATATTGCTTATCTCTTCATTTCACACGATCTGGGTGTTGTAAAGCACATGTCAGAAGACATTGCGATTATGCACCGTGGACGTTTTGTTGAAATTGGTAAACGTGATCAAATTTATAAGAATCCAATGCATATTTATACTAAACGTTTACTTTCAGCAATTCCTGTTGTTGACGTTGAGCATAGAGAACAACATAAGGAAGAGCGTCAACGTGTAGAAAAAGAATTCTTGCAAGATCAAGACAAGTGGTATGAAAAAGATGGTCGTGTCTTGCCACTTCAAAAAGTTGGCGATCGTCATTTCGTTGCATTACCTAAAGAAATGATTAGGCAAGAATTGAAGGAGGGAGAATAGGTATGTGGAAAACGGTTTTACGTAGAATCCTGATTATGATCCCCCAGTTACTTATCTTGAGTTTGCTAGTCTTTATTTTGGCTAAAATGATGCCTGGTGACCCATTTACTGGAATGATTAATCCGAATTCAGACCCTAAGGAAATTGCAAGATTAAGACAAGAATATGGTTTAAATGATCCAGTTTGGGTGCAATATACTCGTTGGCTGGGAAATATGTTCCATGGTGATTTAGGTCAATCATATATTCAGAAGGTTCCAGTTACTTCTTTGATTTGGGATCGTGCAGTTAATACTTTCTGGTTGTCTTTAATGACTGTTGTTTTAACTTACTTAATCGCAATTCCATTAGGTGTTACAGCAGGCCGTCACCAAGATGAATGGCAAGATCACGGAGTACAAATATTTAACTACATTACTTATGCTGTGCCTCCGTTTGTTTTCTACATTTTAGGTATCTGGCTATTTGGATTTACACTAGGTTGGTTCCCAATTTCTGGGTCCGTTAGTGCAGATGTCAACCCAGGAACTTTTGCTTACTTCTGGAGTAGGTTCTATCACTTGATTTTACCTTCAATTCTTTGTGCTTTAATTTCTACTACAGCAATTGTTCAATATTTAAGAACTGGTATTGTTGATAACAAAGTTGAAGATTACGTAAGAACAGCTCGTAGTAAGGGTGTTCCAGAAAATGTTGTCTTTAATAAACATATTTTGAGAAACTCACTTTTACCAATCGCTGCTTTCTTCGGTAACACTATTACTGGTTTATTATCAGGTTCAATGGTTATTGAATCAGTCTTTAGTTACCCTGGTATGGGTAAGTTGTTCCTAGATTCTATTGGACAACGTGACTATACAACTTTGACAGCCCTAATTTTATTATTTGGTGTGTTAACTTTAATTGGTAACTTATTATCTGATATTATCATGAGTATCATTGACCCAAGAATTCGGATCAAGTAGGGAGGAGTAGAAAATTATGGCTAAAGATAAAAATACATCAAAAAAAGATCAAAATGCTAAAACCTCTCTACCACCGTCTGGATTTAAGATTATCGTTCGCGAGGTTTGGCGCGATAAGGTAGCATTTGCTTCATTTTGTATTATTGTTGCTATCTTACTATTTACTTTTGTCGGCTCATTGTTCTTAAACAAGGGTCAAGTAACAGAAATTAATATCGCTGAAGCATATTATGGATGGGGTGAATCAGGTCACGTCTTCGGTACTGATGACGGTGGTCGTGACATCTTGAAGTTATTGATGATGGGTGGACGTAACTCTATATTAATTGGTCTATCTGTTACTGTACTTTGTGAAGGTGTTGGACTTTTAGTTGGTTTATTCTCTGGTTACTTTGGTGGAGTTACTGACGCAGTTATTATGCGTATCGTAGACTTTATCCAGATTTTGCCACAGTTCCCAATTATCATTGTTTTGACTACTGTTATTCCTAACTACAATGCTGGAACTTTAGTATTGTTGATTTCTATGTTTGGATGGACATCGACTGCTCGATACTTCCGTGCCTTTGTTCTTTCACAAAGAGAGCGTGAATATGTTTTAGCTTCAAAGACTTCGGGTTCATCTAATTTAACAATTATTTTCCGTGAAGTTTTGCCAAACATTACTTCAGCTTTAGTTATTGATGTCGTATTAATGATCGCTGGTAACATTGGTATTGAAACTACTTTATCTTTCTTAGGATATGGGCTACCAACTACTACACCATCACTTGGTACTTTAATTGGATTTGCTAACGACCCAGTTAACGTTACTACTCGTCCATGGTTATGGATGCCAGCAACAATATTATTGTTAATCATCTCATTGAGTATTAACTACGTTGGTCGTGCTCTTCAAAGAGCTGGAGACGCTCGTCAACGTGAAAATTAAATTTAATTGTATTAACATTAAAAAGCAACTCATAATTGAGTTGCTTTTTTTGATATATAGCTAAAAATACAGCTAATATACTAATTTATTTATTTAAATAATGGGCATAAGCTTAATTTTTGACTTTAAAAATAAAAATTTTATGGAACTGAAAGTAGTTGCTTAACGTTGATATATCAAGATATCTGGCTAAAACGAATAAATTAAAATGAAAAAATATTAAAATCAATTGAGCAAAAGCGTTGTTTTATGAGTTTGATGATGATACTATTAAATCATCAACTTGTCCCAAATAAATGGAGGAATATAACTATGAAGAAAGCCAAACTATTTGGAAGTTTAACTTTACTTTCTGGTGTTGCTTTAACGTTAGCAGCATGTGGTAATAATTCAAATTCAAAAGTAGATAACCCAACTAAGAGTTTTAAAGAAGCTACTCCTAAGAAGGCCGTTAAGAAGGGCGGTACTGTAAGTGTAGCTCTTGAAACTGATACTCCAATTACCGGCGTCTTTTTAAATGAACTTTCAGATACTCAAAACGACTCTGATGCAATGGCTCCTGGTAATGAAGCTTTATTTGATACAAATGATACTTATCAAATTAATAATAAGGGACCTGCTACCTTAAAATTAGATAATAAAAATAAAACTGCTACTATCACCGTTAAAAAAGGTGTAAAGTGGTCAGATGGCAAGCAAGTAACTGCTAAGGATATTGAATATTCTTATGAAATTATTGCTAATAAAGCAACAAAATCTTCTCGTTATACTGAATCACTTCAAAATATTGTTGGTTTAAGTGAATATCACGATGGAAAATCTAACACTATTTCGGGTATTGAAATGCCAGATGGTGAAAATGGTAGAACTGTAGTACTCCACTTTAAGGAAATGAAACCTGGTATGAAGTTTAGTGGTAATGGTTACTTCTGGGAAGCTGCAGCACCATATCATTACTTAAAAGATGTTCCATTTAATAAGTTACAATCCTCTGATCAAGTAAGAAAGAACCCATTATTCTTTGGTCCATATAAGATGAGTAAAGTAGTTCGTGGTCAGGCCGTAACCTTTGTACCTAATAAATATTACTGGAGAGGTACGCCAAAATTAGATAAGGTTACTATTCAAGTTTTGAACCCTAACTCAGCTTCTCAAGCTATTAAGAGTCACAAGTATGATATTGCGGGTGTTGTTAACTCACAATGGAAAAACGTAGCTAATACCAATAACGTTAACTGGATTGCAAATATTCCATTAGCTTACAGTTACTTAGGCTTTAAAGTAGGTAAGTGGGACGGAGCTAAAGGCGAAAACGTAATGAATAAGGATGCTAAGATGAATAATAAAGCATTACGTCAAGCTATTGCTTATGGTATGAATGTTTCTGCTGTAACAAAACGTTATACTAATGGCTTAACTTTCCATATTCCAACTTTAATTCCAAAACAATTTGGTAAATATTACGATAAGAATGTTAAAGGCTACGATTACAATATCAAGAAAGGTAATGAAATTCTTGATAAGGCAGGATACAAGAAGAAGGGTAAATATCGTGTACAACCAAATGGCAAACCTTTAACTATTCGTTTAGCCGCTATGACTGGTAACTCTACTCAAGAGCCAATCATTCAAAACTACATCCAACAATGGAAGAAGTTAGGCTTGAATGTTAAGTTAACTGGTGGTCGTTTGATGGAAATGAATTCCTTCTATAACAAGGTTCAAAATGATTCTAAAGACGTTGATATGTTTATGGGTGCATGGTCATTATCTTCAGAACCATCACCAAATGACTTGTACAGTGTAAAGGCTCCTTACAACTTTACTCGTTTCGTAACTGCTAAGAATACTAAGTTACTTCAGGAAATGGATTCTGAAAAGTCATTTAACACAAACTATCGTGTCAAGAAGTTCCATGAATGGCAAAAGTACATGAATGATGAAGCTTATGTTGTTCCAGTATCTAACAGTTACAATGTAAATGCTGTTAACAGCAAGATTACTGGTTACTCATTGAAACCTTCAGCTGCCAATAGTCTTTGGTACAATGTTGGAATTGCAAAATAACAATTTAAAAAAGATTTTCAAAAGGTCGTCAAATTTGACGACCTTTTTTTGTGATTTGTTAAAAATTTTTTCAGTGCTAAAATTAAATATATCAACTTGTCCAATATTATTGGAGGAAAATTTAATGAAGAAAGGCAAATTAATCAGCACATTAACTTTGCTTTCAGGTGTTGCCTTAACTTTAGCAGCCTGTGGTAATAACAATAAAGATACGAGTCACCCTAACTTTAAGGAGTATACTCCTAAAAAAGCAATAAAAAATGGTGGTAGCGTTAGCGTTGCCGTAGTTACTGATACACCTTTTACTGGTATTTTTAACGATGAGCTATCAACTAACAATACTGACTCAGAAGTTATGCAATATGGTGATGAGTCATTGTTTGCAACTAACGACACCTATAAATTTGTTAAAGGCGGAGCTGCTGATATTAAGATTAATAAGAATGCAAAAACTGCAACTATTACAATTAATCCTAAAGTTAAATGGTCAGATGGTCAGCCATTAGTTGCTAAAGACTATGAATATGCTTATGAAATTATTGCTAATAAGGCAACGCATTCTCAACGTTATACTTCAAGTTTAGCTGACCTTGAAGGGTTAGAAGAATATCATGAAGGAAAATCTGATACTATTTCTGGTATTGAAATGCCAGAGGGTGAAAATGGTCGTACAGTAGTACTTCATTTTAAAGAAATGAAGCCTGGCATGAACCAAAGTGGTAATGGTTATATTTGGGAGGCAGCTGCCCCTTACCATTATTTAAAAGATGTTCCATTTGATAAGCTGATTTCAAGTAATAAGGTTCGTAAAAATCCATTATTCTATGGTCCTTACAAGGTAAGCAAGGTGGTTCGTGGACAATCAGTATCATGGGTTCCGAATGAACATTATTACAAGGGTAAGCCACACTTAAATAAAATTACAGCTTCGGTAATTACACCAGCTTCAGTTGCTCAATCCATTAAGAGTAATAAGTTTGATGTAACTCAAGTAAGTAATTCACAGTGGCCTAATATTAAAGGAACTAAAGGAGTAAACTTTATTGCAAATATTCCACTTTCATATTCTTATCTAGGCTTTAAAGTGGGTAAGTGGGATTCAGCTAAGGGCGAAAACGTGATGAATAAAGATGCTAAGATGAACAACAGAGCATTACGTCAAGCTATTGCCTATGGTATGAATGTTGATCAAGTTTACAAGAGATATTCATATGGTCTTTCATTTAGAATTCCTACTTTAATTCCAAAACAATTCGGCGATTACTTCGATAAAGATGTTAAGGGCTATACTTATAACATTAAAAAGGGTAACGAATTACTTGATAAGGCAGGCTACAAGAAGAAGGGTACTTACCGTGTACAACCAAATGGCAAGCCTTTGACTATTCGTTTAGCTGCGATGACTGGTAGCAAGGTTCAAGAACCAATTATTCAAAATTACATCCAGCAATGGAAGAAATTGGGCTTGAATGTTAAGTTAACTAGTGGCCGCTTGATGGAAATGAATTCCTTCTACGATAAAGTTCAAAATGATTCTAAGGACGTTGATATGTTTATTGGTGCATGGTCACTTTCTTCAGAGCCTTCACCTCAAGACTTGTACGGTGCTAAGGCTCCATTTAACTACAGTAGATTTGTTACTAAAGAAAATACTGATTTGTTGAACGATATTGATTCTCAAAAAGCCTTTAATAACAGCTACAGAGTTAAGAAATTCCACCAATGGCAAGCATATATGGACAAGGAAGCTTACGTTGTTCCAGTTTCAAATAGTTACAGTATTTATGCTGTTAACAACAAGCTGACCGGTTACTCATTAGCTCCATCTAAGAGTATGGGTGGCGGATTCCCTAACTGGTACTATGTTGGTTATGCTAAATAAAATCAAATAAACAAAAGGTGCGACTGATGGCCGCGCCTTTTTCTTTAGCTTTTTTTAATAGCAGAAAATAGGTATAATTAAAGGGTTAAAGAAAGGAAGCAACTATGGTTTCAGTAGCTTTTAAAAATAATTTAAAAGAAAAATACGGAATAAAGTTTAATAACGAAAATTTACTTGAAGATGCATTCACTCATTCTTCTTATGCAAATGAACATCCCGGGAGAAAAGATTATGAAAAGTTAGAGTTTCTAGGGGATGCTGTTCTTGAACTAGCTGTATCCGATTATCTATATCGGCATTTTCCAAGATTAAATGAAGGTGAATTAACGCGAATGCGTTCTAATATTGTTAGAACTGAAGGATTTTCTGAATTTGCGATTGAATGTGGTTTTCCAGCAGAAATTAATCTTGGTAAGGGAGAAGAAAAGGCTGGGGCAAGAAAGCGCAAGACACTTCTTGAAGATGTCTTTGAGGCATTTAATGGAGCATTGTTCTTAGATCAAGGAATGCCAGCTGTACAACATTTCTTGCATTTGACAGTTTATCCATTGATTGCTGAAGGTGATTTTAACGCTTCAAGAGATTATAAGACTGAGCTTCAAGAACGTTTACAAGTAAATGGGCCAGTTAAGATTGAATATCAAGTAATTGCCGAAGATGAATCAAAGCCATCCTTTAAAGTACAATTACTTGTAAATGATAAAAAGATTTCTGAAGGACAAGGCCGCAATAAAAAAGCTGCTGAGCAGCAAGCGGCTCAAGCTGCATTAGATAAAAATAAATAAGAAAAGGTGAGTCTGTGCCACTACAACAATTAGTTTTAAATGGTTTTAAGTCTTTTGCTGATAAGACGACAATTAGATTTAATAATGGTATTACGGGAATCGTTGGTCCAAATGGTAGTGGAAAAAGTAACATTACTGAAGCAATTCGCTGGGTAATGGGTGAAGGTTCTGCCAAGTCTTTACGTGGTGAAAATATGAAAGATGTTATTTTCGCTGGTAGTCAAATGCGTGCTCCAATGAATCATGCTGAAGTGGAGTTGATTTTCGATAATCGTGATCATCAACTTGCTTCTGATGAAAAAGAAGTTATCGTGACCAGAAAAATTTTGCGTAACGGCGAAAGTGATTATCTTTTGAATCATCATCCCGTAAGATTAAAAGATGTTAGAACACTTTTTATTGAGTCTGGTATGTCTTCTGACAGTTTGGGCATCATTTCTCAAGGAAAAGTTGATGAAATTCTTAATTCTAAACCGCAGCAGCGTCGCGGGATCTTTGAAGAAGCAGCTGGTGTGCTTCATTTTAAACAACAAAAAGAAACTGCTTTAAAGCAATTAGATAAGACTAATGCTAATTTAATTAGAATTAATGACTTAGTTAAAGAATTAGAAGGCAGAATTGAGCCACTTCATGAACAAAGTTCTTTAGCGAAAGAATATAAGTTTCAAAAAGAACAGCTAGACCATAAGTTAAAGCAACTTTTAGGTTTAGAAATTGAAAGCTTAAATGAAGAGAAAAAAGGTGTTGCTAAGAAAGCAAATGCTAATCAAGAGATACTTGATAAGTTAGATAATGAAGTTAAGCAATCACAGGCTGATTTAGAAGAAAAACGCAAACAATCAAATAAACGTCACGCTGAAAAAGATGAAAAACAACAAGAGCTGTTATCTTTGACGCAAAAACTTGCTGCACTTAATACTGATCTTCAGATGCACCAACAATCAAGAGAATATGATGTTGCGACACAAAAAGAATATAATGCTCAGGCTGAAGAATTAAAAGAACGACAAAAACATTTATCTAAGCAGCTGACGGCTAATGAAGAAGATTTAAAGAGTCAGAATCAAGTTCTTGCAGAATTTTTAAAGAAACAAAAGGAATTAAAGCAGGAACTTAAGCAAGGACCAGAACAATTAAATAATCAGTTAGAGGAAGTTCGATCCGATTATATTCAAACTTTACAAGATCAAACTAGCAATAATAATGAAATTGTTTACCTAAAAAATGAATTGACGCGAAGCCAAAAGTCAAGTAATAATCGCCAGCAAGAGGTTGAAGAGCAATTAGCAGCAGCGCAAAAAGTTCTTGCAGAACTAAAGAAGCAAGGCCATGATCTTGTTTTAAAACGACAACAATTAAATGAAACTATTTCGTCTCTTGATCAAAAGATTACTCAAAAAAGTAAGCTTAAAGATCAAAATGAACAAACCTATTTGAGTGTCAGAAATAAATTACAACAGATTTCTGCGCAAGTAGAGGGGCTAAAGCGAATTAGAGATCGCCATGAAGGTTATTATTATGGAGTTAAATACGTTTTAAACCATCAAAGTGATTTTCATGGAATTGTTGGTGTTATTGGCGAGCTGATTTCTTTCCCAGCTGAATTAGAAGCAGCCTTATCAACTGCTTTAGGTGGCGGAGTACAAGATTTAGTAACTATTGACCAGAATAGTGCAAGAGATGCAATTAATTTGTTAAAACAAACTCGAAGCGGAAGAGCTACCTTTTTACCATTAGATGGCTTGCGTCATAATGAAATTGCAACTTCTACATTAAATTCTCTTCAAAGCATCGAAGGATTTAAGGGTGTAGCGGCAGATTTAGTAACTGCTAAAACTAAAGTTAATATTTCAAATGCAATTTCTTATCTTTTAGGGAATGTGTTAGTAGTTGATACTATTGATACAGCTTTACGTGTTCAACGCCGAATTGGTCGTTACTATCGTATTGTTACTCTAGACGGAGATATTATTAGCCCTGGCGGAAGTATGACGGGGGGAACCAGAAATACCAGAAATAATTCTCCACTTGCAACTAATGCGGAAATTGATAAATTAACAAATCTAATTAAAGTTGGTAAAGAAAAATTTGCTAAATTAGAAGCGACTTTGAATGATCTAAATCATAAGTTATCTGATTTACAAACTGACTTAGAAACCAAAAATACTGAATTGAATTCTTTAAATCAAAAGATTAGTGAACAAGCAATTAAGTATGAAAATGAAGAAAAAGAAGTAAAGCGACTAAATCAGTTAAACGATCTACAACAAAAAGCTGAGCTTGAGAAAAAGCAAGAAGAAGCAGAACTTACCAGTCGCCTTGAAAAGGCACAAGTTAAAAAAGATCAACTTGAGAAGCTAGCTCAAACACAAAGGTCAAAAATGGATCAGTTAAAGAGTGATCTAAATGATTTTGATGAGGCTTATCAAAAACTTCAGACTAAATTAAGTAACTTAAATTCTGATTTGGCTGTAGTAAAGAATAAGCTTGAAAACCTTAATGCTAAAAAAGCAGAATTAGAAGAGCAATTGGTAAATACTAATTCTAGACTTAAAGACATTGATGAAAAAATCAAGGCACTTGCTTTATCTCAAAATGGTCAAAGCGAAACTGAAATAGAAGAGCAAGTCGCTGAATTAAGTAAAAAGAAAAAGCAAATGCAACAAGCTTTAGCTGAAATAAACCAAGATTTAGGTAAATTTGATGCTCAGATAAATAATCTTGACCAAGTAGCAACCAGAAATTATAACTTACGTAAAAACACAGCTGCCGAACAGGAAGAATATTCTGCAAAACTTGGAGAATTAAAATCTCAAATCAATCAAAAACTTGGTACTTTGAGTGAAGAATATTCTTTGACTTTTGAAGCTGCGTTGCAATTGTCTAAAGGACAAAATACAACAGAGCTGCGTAAAAAGTTAGAGCGTGAGGTTCATTTGCATAAGATGTCTTTAGAAGATATTGGCGAAGTAAATCTGAATGCGATTGAAGAATACGAAGATGTTAAAACTCGTTATGATTTCTTAAATGGCCAGCAGACTGATTTACTAAAGGCTAGAAAAGATATTGAAGAATCTATGTCTAAACTTGACGACGAAGTAAAGAACCGCTTTAGTACAACCTTCCATCAAATAGAAAAGAGTTTTGCAAAGATCTTTCCAATTATGTTTGACGGAGGACATGCAAGATTAGAGCTAACTGATCCTAAGAACTTACTTGAAACGGGAATTGAGATTATTGCCCAGCCGCCTGGCAAAAAGTCACAAAAATTAACGCTTTTGTCTGGTGGTGAAAGAGCTTTAACTGCAATTACCTTACTATTCGCAATGCTACAAGTTAATCCCGTCCCATTCTGTATTTTAGATGAGGTAGAAGCAGCTTTAGATGAAACTAATGTTGATCGCTTTGCTCAGTTCTTGAATCACTATGACATGAAGACTCAGTTTATTGTAATTACTCACCGTCGCGGGACAATGCAAAAAGCTGATAATTTATATGGAATTGTAATGCAGGAATCTGGTATTTCCAAGGTTTTATCGGTATCGTTAAACGAAATTAAGAAAGAAGTGAATTAGCAGTGGGGTTATTTGATAAGATCAAAAAATCTCTTTTTGGTCATAAAGATGAAGATCAAGAAGAAAAAGAAGAACATAAAGTAGATGAAGAAACGACTGAAGAAGCTCAAGATTCTGAAGTGAATACTGAGGCTGAAGAACCTGAAAACGAGTCAGACCTAGCTTTAAAAGAAACTAACAAGCCTGATAAAGAAACCGAAGACTCTGACGAAACTCCTGGCTGGAGTGATGCTGGTAGTGCTTTTGAAGAAAGTCAAAACGAAGTAGAAGAAAAGACAACTAAAGCTGAAGATACTGAAGAAGAATCAGCTGAAAAAGAAGATGAACAAGAGCGATATGATAAAGGATTGGAAAAGACAAATCATTCCTTTGGTGCTCGTCTGAATGCATTTTTTGCTAAATTTAGAACAGTTGATGAAGACTTCTTTGATGACCTTGAAGACTTATTAATTGAATCAGATGTCGGTTTTGAAACTGCTGAAGAATTAACCGATTCTTTAAGGGATGAAGCAAAACTTCAAAATGCCAAAAGTCACGATGACTTAAAGCAAGTCATTGTCGAAAAATTAGTTGATATTTATGACAAAGGCGGCGAAGGCAAAGATTCAAAACTAGCTGATGATCCAGAAGCAAAGCCAAATGTATATTTGTTTGTTGGTGTTAATGGAGCTGGTAAAACAACGACGATTGGTAAATTGGCTAAGAGAATCAAAGATTCAGGCAAGTCTGTCATGATGGTAGCAGCCGATACTTTTAGAGCTGGAGCTGTAGAGCAATTAGTTGAATGGGGACGACGTGATGGCGTCGAGGTAGTCACTGGACCTGAAAAAGCTGATCCTGCTTCTGTAGTTTATGATGGTGTTAAAAAAGCTAAGGACAGAGGAATAGATTTCCTATTAGTTGATACGGCTGGTCGTCTTCAAAATAAAGTAAACTTAATGAGTGAGCTGGATAAAATCAAGCGAACAATAAAGAAAATCTTACCTGATCAACCTAATGAAGTTCTTTTAGTTCTTGATGGTTCAACTGGCCAAAACGCATTGCTTCAAGCAAAAGATTTTGATAAGACTACAAAACTTACAGGTTTAGTTTTAACCAAGCTTGATGGCTCATCTAAGGGTGGAGTAGTTTTAGCAATTAGAAATGAAATGGATTTACCAGTTAAATTAGTTGGTTTGGGAGAAAAGGTTGATGATTTAGCAAACTTTGACGCAGAAAAATTTGCAATCGGTCTCTTCCAAGGATTAATCTAATCATAGATGAAGCTATAAGTAATATAAAAGGAGTAAATAATGAAGCATTTAAGTGCATGTACAACTATCTTAGTTGGTAAAAAAGCCTCAATTGATGGCTCAGTGATGATTTCGCGTAATGATGATACAGCAGGTGCAATTACACCACAAAAGTTTATTATTGAACCAGCTGCTCATGGTGAAAAGGGACGTAAAATTAAGTCTTGGCTTAATAAATTTGAAATGGATCTTCCAGAAGATGCTCAAAGAGTACCAGCTGTTCCAAACGTTGACTATAAAAAATTAGGTTACTATGACGAAAGCGGTATTAATCAAAAGAATGTTGCAATGTCATGTACTGAATCAACTTATGGTAATGAAAGAACTTTGGCATTTGATCCATTAGTTGAAGATGGCTTAGATGAAGATTGTATGCAAACTGTAGTTTTACCATACATTGACTCCGCTAGAGCTGGTGTTAAGCGTCTGGGTTCATTGATCAGGAAGTATGGATCTCCTGCCGGAAACTCAGTTTTATTTGGTGATAAGGATGAAGTTTGGTACATGGAAATTGTTACTGGTCACCACTGGGTTGCTCAACGTATTCCAGATGATTGTTATGCGGCAACAGGTAATCGTGTAGCTATCCAACAAGTTAATTTTGATGATCCTGATAACTTTATGTGGAGTGAAGGAATTCAAGAATTTGTTGAAAAGAACCATTTAAATCCTGATCACGAAGGTTGGAATTTCCGTCATATTTTTGGAACTTATACTGAACAAGACCGTCACTACAATACTAGTCGTCAATGGTATATTCAAAAACTTTTCAACCCAGAAATTGAACAAGATCCTGAAGATCCAGATATTCCATTCATTAGAAAAGCTTCTAAGAAATTAGCTAAAGAAGATATTGAATTTGCACTAGGTTCTCATTATCAAGATACGCCATTTGATCCATTTGGCCATGGAACGGAAGAGGAAAAACACCGCTACCGTCCAATTGGATTGAACAGAACTCAAAACTCACATATCTTGCAAATTAGAAGTGATGTTCCTGAAGAAATGGCTGGTATTATGTGGTTATGTATTGGTGGTCCAACATTTACTCCATATATTCCATTCTTTGCTAATATGAATGAAACTGATCCATCATTTAACAACACTTCAATGACTTACAACAAAGAAGATGCTTGGTGGTATTACAAGTCCCTTGCTGCTTTGGTTGAAAGTCACTATCCTCAATTTGTTCAACTTGATACTAAGTACCTTGAAGAACTTAACCGCTATTACCGTGGTAGAGTTGAAGAAATTATTGAAAATGCTAAAGATTTGAGTGGCGAAGAATTAACTAACTACTTGACTCGTGAAAATCAAAAGACTGTTACTCATACTAAGAAAGACAGTGAAGAATTGATGGGTCAAATGTTCACGGATGCCATTAAGATGTCTAAGTTAACATTTAAGATGGATCCAAATCTATAATTAAAAGCTTTAATAGAAAGAAGGTTAAGCGTTCAGTTGCTTAACCTTCTTTTTGATAAACTAAAAAGTTGATTTAAAAGTATATGGCTATTATTTTAGAAAAACGTTTTTTTTGCTATACTGGTTCAAGGTGAGACAAATGGATGAACTAGAAAAAAATGAAAGACTAGGTGACTTGTTTGCCTATTATGGTCCACTCTTAACCAAGGGGCAGCAAGATTATTTTGAAGATTATTATTATAATGACCTGTCTTTAGGTGAAATTGCTGATAATCACCACGTATCTCGTCAAGCTGTTTATGATAATTTAAAACGAAGCAGTAAGGCTTTAGAAAAGTATGAAGATAAACTTCATATGAAGCGTGATTATATAAGAATAGAAGAAAAAATAACTGAAGCCGTTTATGCCCTTGAACATGGCAAAATTAATCGTGCTCAGATTGAACTTTTAAAATTATTGAAACAAATGGGAGTAGAATAGCATGGCTTTTGAAAATTTAAGTGAAAGACTTCAAAAAGCATTAAAAAATTTAACAGGTAAAGGAAAAATTTCTGAAGCTGATATTAACGATGCAAGTCGTGAAATTCGGTTAGCTTTACTAGAAGCTGATGTTAACTTTAAAGTTGTAAAAGACTTTATTAAGAAGATTAAGAAAGAAGCCTTAGGTAAAGAAGTTCAAGAGAGCTTAAATCCAGGACAACAAATTATCAAAATCGTTGATGACGAGTTAACTAAGATGATGGGAGAAGAGGCTGTTTCTCTTAATAAGTCTCAACATATTCCCACCATTATTATGATGGTCGGTTTGCAAGGTACTGGTAAAACTACTACCGTTGGTAAACTTGCAAATTATCTAATGAAAAATGAAAAAGCACGACCTTTATTAATTGCAGGCGATATTTATCGTCCAGCTGCGATTGATCAGTTAAAGCAAATTGGTCAGCAGTTAAATGTACCAGTTTATAGTGAAGACAATCAAGATGTAGCAGAGATTGTAAAGCATGGTCTTGAAGAAGCAGATAAGAATAAAAATGATTATGTTTTAATCGATACAGCTGGTCGTCTTGAAATTGATGAACAGTTAATGGATGAATTAAAACGTGTAACAGCTGTTGCTCATCCAGACAATACTTTGCTTGTTGTTGATGCAATGACCGGTCAAGCAGCTACTCAAGTTGCTGAAGGATTTAATAATGATTTAGATTTAACGGGTATTATCTTAACTAAGCTTGATGGTGATACTCGTGGTGGTGCAGCTCTTTCAATTCGTGCTGTTACTGGTCTTCCAATTATCTTTACTGGACAAGGTGAAAAATTAACTGATCTTTCAACTTTCCATCCTGATCGAATGGCGTCACGTATCTTAGGTATGGGGGATATGTTGACCTTAATTGAAAAGGCTCAACAAGACTATGACGCTAAAGAAGCCGAAAAAATGGCTGAGAAGATGCGTGAAAATACATTTAATTTTAATGACTTCATTGATCAAATGGATCAAGTACAAAAGATGGGACCGTTGGATCAAATTATAAAAATGATTCCTGGTTTAGGAAATAACCCTGCTTTAAAGAATATCCAAATTCCAGAAAAACAAATTTCTCATATTAAAGCTATCGTTTACTCAATGACACCTGAAGAGCGTGAAAATCCTGATATTCTTAATCCATCAAGAAGACGCAGAATCGCTGCTGGTTCTGGTAGATCAATTGCCGAAGTCAATCGCATGATTAAACAATTTAAGCAATCAAAAGAAATGATGCAAAAGATGACTAAGGGAGATATGGGCGAATTCGCCAATCTGCCAGGTATGAATTCACCAATGGGTAAGATGGCGATGAGATCAATGAATAAGCGCTTCAAGAAAAATAAAAAGAAGCGCATGAAGAAGATTAAACGATATCGCTCAAAATAATTTTTAACTGTTAAGGAAAAGCACTTTACACACATTTAGCTTTATGCTATATTATTTAAGTCAAGAAATTTAGGAGGAATTAATTAATGTCTGTTAAGATTCGTATGCGCCGTATGGGCTCAAAGAGAAAACCTTTTTATCGTATCGTAGTTGCTGACTCACGTATGCCACGTGATGGTCGTTTTATCGAAGAAGTTGGTTACTACAACCCACTTACTAACCCTGATGAAGTTAAGCTTGAAGAAGATAAGATTTTTGAATGGCTTGAAAAGGGTGCTCAACCATCAGATACTGTGAGAAGCTTGCTTTCAAAAGCTGGTTTGATGACTAGATACCACGACGCAAAGTACGGTAAGTAATTTACTATTGCAATTAGAAGTTTGGGAAAGCTTTTCCCAAACTTTTTTTATTAGAAAGAATAAGTATAATGACTGAGTATTTTGAAGTTGGAAAGATATTATCTCCTCATGGTTTGACGGGGGAAGTTAAGGTAAATGCAACTACTGATTTTCCTGAGGAAAGATTAGCTAATGGAAGCAGATTATTCATTAAGAATAGTGATCAGTACCAAGAATTAATTGTAGAAGCTACACGTCGTCATAAACAATTCTACTTGGTTAAATTTGAAGGAATAGATGATATTGATCAAGCTGAAAAAGTTCGTGGTAAAGAATTATATGTAGCAGAAACAGATCAGCAAGAATTACCTGAGGGCAGCTACTATTTCAAAGATATTTTGAATTGCCCAGTCTATGATGCTAAAACTGGTGAAAAACTTGGAGTTTTGGCAAATATTGAAACTCCTGGTGCTAACGATATTTGGGAGATAAAACCAGAGCATGGCAAAAGTTTCTGGATTCCAAATATTGAATCAGTCGTTAACAACGTTGATCTAGCTAATAAGAGAATAGAAGTAACTTTACTTGAAGGATTACGAGATGAAAATTAATGTTTTAACCCTATTTCCAGATATGTTTACCCCTTTACAAGTATCAATGTTAGGAAGAGGATTAGAAGATAAAAAATGGGAGTTAAATTTAGTTAATTTCCGTGATTTTACTACAGATGTCCACCATCATGTTGATGACACTCCATATGGAGGAGGAGCTGGCATGGTGTTACAAATTATGCCAATAAAAGAAGCTTTAGATTCTTTAACTAATAAAGGAAAGGTAATTATTACAGCCCCTCAAGGAAAGACTTTTAATGAAAAGATGGCGCAAAATTGGGCTAAAGAAGAAAATTTGACCTTTATTTGTGGCCACTATGAGGGATTCGATCAAAGAGTCTATGATTTAGCGGATGAAACAGTTTCAATCGGTGATTATGTCCTTACGGGTGGAGAATTGCCGACGATGAGTATGATTGATGCAACTGTACGTTTATTGCCTGGAATTTTAGGAAATGCTGCTTCTCCAGTTGAGGAAAGTTTTTCTCATGGACTTTTAGAATATCCTCAATATACTCGTCCAGCTGATTTTGAAGGACAAAAGGTGCCTGAAGTATTAACATCTGGAAATCATCAAAAAATTGCTGAATGGCGCCACAAAGAAGCATTGCGAGCAACCTATCTTCATCGCCCAGATATGTTAGTTGAACGAGAACTAACAAATGAAGAAAAGAAGATGCTTGAAGAAATTAAACTTGAAAAAGAGAATTAGTATTTACAAGCTTTTTTCTATTTGGTAAACTAGTCGTTGTGGCATAAGCCACTTATTTATGGGTATTCCGCTGGCACTAAGTGTTGATGAATGCCGTAGAAGGAGAGAAAATAATGGATCCATTAATTCAAGAATTAACTAAAGAACAATTACGTGATGACATGCCTGACTTCCGTGCAGGTGATACTGTACGTGTTCACGTACGTGTTGTTGAAGGTACTCACGAACGTATCCAGATGTTCGAAGGTGTTGTAATCAAGCGTAAGGGTGCTGGTATTAGCGCAACTTACACTGTACGTAAGATGTCATCCGGTATTGGTGTTGAACGTACTTTCCCATTAAACGACCCACGTGTTGCTAAGGTTGAAGTTCTTCGTCACGGTCGTGTACGTCGTGCTAAGCTTTACTACTTACGTGACCGTCATGGTAAGGCAGCTAGAATTGCTGAAAAGCGTCGCGGTTAATTCAGTTAATCAAGACAATATTAGAAGCTATCTCGAAAGAGATAGCTTTTTTTATACAAAAAAATAAGAGTTTCAAAAACGAAACTCTTAATTATTAATAAAATGTAATATGATTTAATGGCCAGTATCTCATTTTTACCACGCCAACAATTTTACTTCGTGGAATTGTTCCAATGTAACGACTATCCTTTGAAACACTTCTATGATCTCCCATTACAAAGTAGGTATTAGCGGGAACTTTGTTAGTTTTCTGCATTTCTTTTAGTTGCTTAGCAGTGTAGAATTGGCGGTAATTTTGTGTTTTAGCTAAAGAACTTAAAGTAAAGTTTTGAGTATTGGTATATTTAGTACCAGAAACACCATCTTCACCATTATCAATTAACTTTTGACCAGCCTTCAACCACGGCTGATTAATTTTTTTACCATTGATATAGATCTGATTATTTTTACTTACAACGGTATCACCTGGTAGCCCAATAACTCTTTTAATATAAAGAGCTCCAGGCTCATCAGGAGCATCAACAATTACAATATCGCCTTGTTTAATCTTTGCATGGCGAAGTGCAATAACACGATCATTATTTTCAAAAGTTGGCTGCATTGAAATTCCAGATACTGTTAAATTAGCAAAAACAAATTTATTTAGTACAAAGAATATACCAAAAAATATCGCTACTAAAATTAGTACTTGGAGAATCCACTGTCCCCAGCTTTCAGTTTGTTCTTGTTTTTTCAATTTCTTCACCTTATTTAATCTATTTCATCATAAAGTGTAACCTTAAATTTGCATTTTGTCGATTAAACTAAAAATAAGAGAGAAAAATAGAAAAGTAACAAATCTCAAAAAGGTTTAAAATGATAATTTAGCTTATAATGAAGTAAACTGTAAATTAAGAGGAGGGCGCATAATGAAGACAGTGCATGAGTATTCAGCGGGCAGTATCATTTATAGAATTAATAAAAATGAAATAGAGTTTTTATTAGTTCAAAGTATGCTTAATCGTACATGGGGTTTTCCTAAAGGACATCTTGAAGCTGGAGAAAATAATGTACAAGCGGCAAAAAGAGAAGTTTACGAAGAAGTGGGATTAAGACCAAACTATGATTTTAATTTTAAAGAAAGTCTCACTTATAAAATTACTCGTGATCGTTTGAAGACAGTAACTTTGTTTTTAAGTGAATTCATTCCAACTCAAAAAATTAAATTACAAAAAAGTGAAATTGGCGCTTCTAAATGGGTGAATTTAGAAGAGGCCAGTAAATGCTTGCATTATGAAGAATTGAATGAGCTCTTAAAAAAGGCACAGGACTACATTAAAAATGAGATATCCAGATAAGTTATTAGTTGAAGTTAAGGAAAGATCAAGAGGGATGAAATTAGAAGGGATCAATTTTGGAGCTGGTCCAGTTCATCCTAAACTAATGATTATTGGCGAAGCACCAGGAAGAGAAGAAATAGAGTCGCTGATTCCTTTTCATGGTGTTTCAGGAAAAGAATTGATGAAGTCATTAGCTTCAATTGGCTTAAAGCGAGAAGATGTTTACATTACAAGCGCAGTAAGAAGTCGACCTTATAGTGTTAAGAGGGTATTTAGTAAAAAAGAAAATAAAGAAGTAATAAAATACCCTAACCGAAAACCAACTAAAAAAGAAATTCTAGCGCATGCTCCTTTATTAGATTTCGAGCTTCAATATGCTCAACCTAAAATTATCGTAACTGTGGGCACGACTGCTTTGAGCCGTTTACTTGATCATAAATATGAGATTAGTAAAGTGCATGGTAAGATTATTAAAAATACCTCGATTTTGAAATTAAATAGTAAAAAAGATGGCTACGTTTGGTCTAAAGAAAAATATACGGTAATACCACAATATCACCCAGCCGCGGTTTTTTATAACCGAAAACTGACAGATACAATTGCTCAAGATTGGTTAAATATAAAACCTTTAATTGAATTGGTGAAAAAATAAAAACTGGTAGGAATTAATTTCCTAACCAGTTTTTTTAATCAATGTTATTACGGTATAGACCGACAACTTTGCCTAAAATTTGAACCACAGGTAAAATAATTGGATCCATAGTATCATTCTCAGGTTGTAAACGGTAATATCCATCTTCTTTAAAGAATTTCTTAACTGTTGCTTCATTGTCTTCAGTCATAGCAACAACGATCTCGCCATTATTTGCACTAGATTGTTTGCGCACAATCACATGATCACCATCTAAGATTCCAGCATTAATCATTGATTCACCGTGAACGCGTAACATGAAAAGTTCGCCAGCATCATTTTCAAGATCAGGTGGAAGCGGAAAGTATTCATCGATATCCTGAACCGCTAAGATTGGTTGACCAGCAGTCACTACACCAACAATTGGAATATCTTTAGGCTTAATTCCTAAAGCTTCTCGTCCCTTTTCAGTTACTTCAATTGCTCTTGGTTTAGTGGCATCTTTTAAAATATACCCTTTCTTTTCAAGTCGAGCTAAGTGACCATGAACGGTTGAAGTTGATGAAAGGTCAACTGCACTACAGATTTCTCTAACTGTAGGTGGAAAAGCTCGTTCTTCAACGGTATCGTAAATAAAACGTAAAATTTCTAATTGTTTATTTGCATGTGGTTCAGTCATAATTTTTTCTCCATCTAGTTACTTATTAGTATTTTAACAAAAAAACTTTGTCTCAGCAAACAGGCGTTCTTAGTAGTTGAGTCTTTTTTTATTGTTATAATTAGGGTAAACTAACATTGTTTAGTGAGGTGTTTATTTATGGATAAAAAAGAAGAAGAAAAGCTAATTAAAAGAATTAATGAGCTAACTAAAATTAGTAGAGAACGCGAATTAACTCCCGATGAAGTAGAAGAACGCAAGAAATTAAGATCCGCTTTTCTAGAAAACTTCCGTGCAGGCTTTAGGCAGCAATTAGAAGACACTGTAGTTATTGATGAAAATGGTAAAGAAGTAACTTCAGAAAAAGCAAAAGAGGCACAACGTCGTAAAGGATTAAGAAAAGATTAATCTTTTACTTTAAAAATAGCTGTTTTTTTGGTATGCTGAAAAAGTACATTAATTTTCGGAGGTTTTTGGGAAATGAATTTAGGTTTAGCAATTTTTCTTATTATTATCGCATTATTAATCGGTCTTGTCGGCGGATTTTACGGTGCTCGTGCATACATGAAGAAGTATTTCCAAGACAATCCTCCTATTAGTGAAGATATGATTGCAGCTATGATGGCGCAAATGGGACAAAAACCATCCGCTAAGAAGCTTAATCAAGTTATGAATATGATGAAGCATCAACAACAAAAGTAGTAGCTTACTTTACTAATATTTGGTAATAGACAGAGGACCGGATTCCTCTGTCTTTTTATATATTGTGAGGTGAAAAAATGAATATTTTCAGCAAATTGGGCTGGTTTTTCAAGCAAGAAAAAAAGAGATATATTATTGGAGTTAGTTTTCTGGCTTTAACTTCGATTGCTAATTTAGTACCTCCTAGAATTTTAGGATTGATGGCTGATCAATTAGATAAGGGATCAATTAGTTGGAGTGAATATGCAGCTTTAATTTTAGCGGTTGTTGCTGCTGCGATTGTTTTGTATTTATTACGCTACTTTTGGCGTAAGCAGATTTGGGGTGGTGCCGCTGAATTAGAAAGACAAATGCGGTCACGCTTGTTTAAGCACTTTATGGTAATGGATCGCACTTTTTATCAAAGACACCGGACTGGTGACTTAATGGCGCATGCAACAAACGACATCAATTCTATTCAAAATGTTGCGGGAGACGGCGTTTTAACTTTAGTAGACTCATTAGTCACTGGTGGAACAACGATGATAGCAATGATTATCTTTACAGACTTTCGCTTAACTGTTATTGCACTTTTGCCACTTCCGTTTTTGGCTTTAGGGGCTTGGAAATTAGGAGATAAACTTCATTATAGCTTTGATAAGTCACAAGCGGCATTTTCTCGTTTAAATAATAAAACTCAAGAATCTGTTTCTGGAATTAAAGTATTAAAGGCTTTTGGCGAAAGCAAGCAAGATTCTGCTGCCTTTAATAAAATGGTAGATGAAACTATTCAGATCAATAAGAAGGTTTTTAAGTGGGATTCAATGTTTGATCCACTAGGAACTTTAATTATTGGAGCTACTTATGTAATCACAATTATTTATGGTGGTTTATTAGTAACAAATCATACTTTGTCAGTAGGGCAATTAGTTTCATTTATTGCTTATATTTCTAATATGGTCTGGCCAATGTTTGCGATTGGTTATTTATTTAATATTTTAGAAAGAGGATCAGCTTCTTATGATCGTGTTGAGCGTCTTTTATATGAAAGACCACAAATTACAGATGAAAATGCTGATCAAAGTTTAACAGTTAAAGATATTCAAGGTGATCTGAAATATGATATTAGATCTTTTGCCTACCCTGATGAAAAGGAAATTCCGGTTTTACAAAATATTGATTTCACGTTAAAGCCAGGACAAACATTAGGTTTAGTTGGAAAAGTTGGAGCTGGAAAAACTACAATTATTGAGCTTTTACTTAGAGAATTTGATCACTATCAAGGCAAAATAACTTTAGGTGGACATGATATTCGAAATATTCCGTTAAAACTACTTTTAAATGAAATTTCCTATGTACCGCAGAATAACTTTTTGTTCTCTACTTCAATTGAGAAGAATATTGCATTTTCTGATCAAGATGCAACTAAGAATAAAATAGAATCTGCAGCACAAAAGAGTGATTTACATGATGATATTATGCAGATGCCAGCGGGCTATCAAACTTTAGTTGGAGAAAATGGTGTTTCATTGTCTGGTGGACAAAAGCAACGATTATCAATTGCTAGAGCATTATTAAAAGAAAGTCCGATTTTAATTTTAGACGATGCTCTTTCAGCAGTTGATGCAAAGACAGAAACTGCTATTTTGAATTCGCTTCGATCTGAAAGAAAAGGCAAAAAGACGCTGATTGCCGCACACCGTTTAACCTCGGTAATGGATGCTGATTTAATTCTAGTTTTGAAAAATGGAAAGATTGTTGAAAGAGGAAAACATGCTGACTTATTGGCGCAAGATGGTTGGTATGCTGAAATGTGGCGTAAACAAGAACTACAAGCAAAGGTGGGTGAAATAGATGGACAATAATGAAGAGACTAAATCAGTTTGGTCAAAGGCAATCCCGCTTAAAGAACAAGTCCATATTTTTAAACGTGTTTTAAAATATGTTAAGCCTTTTAAAGTAGAGATGGGGATCGCAGTTTTTGGAGCTTTCTTAGTAAGTGTAATCAACATGCTTTTGCCGAGAGGGCTGCAATTTTTCTTAGATAATTATTTGATTAAACAAAAAGCAACCGTTCAAATTATTATCTGGGCTGGTTTGTTGTATGGGCTGGGAACGATTATTAAGGCAGTTCTTCAGTTTGTTTACCAATATTTATATGCACTTGGTGCTGAAAAGACTCTTGAGAGTGTCAGAAAGGATTTATATCGTAAGCTTCACACTCTAGGGATGAGATATTTTGATCAGACTCCAGCTGGTTCAATTGTTTCAAGAGTTACTAATGATACGATGACTTTGAGCGATTTCTTGGGAGTGCTTTGTCAGGTAGTTATTGGAGTTTTCTCATTAGTAACTGCTTTTGTAGCAATGTATGTTACCAATAAAGTTGCTGCTTTGATTGTACTATTATTTTTGCCAATTTTAGGTTTTGTCTTTTGGATTTATACGCAGAAAAGTTCAAAATTGTATCGTGGTTTTCGTGAACGTCTAAGTAGGATTAATACAAATTTAAATGAGTCAATAGAAGGTGTTTCCTTAATTCAGCAATTTAAGCAAGAAGAGAGAATGACTAATCATTTTGAAAATGAAAATGGCACATTGATGAAGACTCGCTTTAATATGATTAGGGTCAACTCATTGCTTTTATCTCCGATGACTAGTTTGCTTTATTCTTTAGCATTAGCCTTAGTTTTGATGTATTTTGGCTTTCCGCTTCAAAAGACATTTGTTCCAGCAGGGATTGTTTATGCATTTTCTCAATATGTACAGCAGTTCTTTAATCCAATTTCTACTATGATGGATCGAATGACTTTCTTTCAAGATGGAATTGTAGCTGGAAAACGTATCTTTCGAATTATGGATGAAACAGAATATGAGCCTAAGCAAGAAGATGATAAAAATGCAGTAATCTCTAAAGGAAAAATTGAATTTAAGAATGTTAGTTTTTCTTATGATGGCAAACATGAGATTCTTCATAATGTATCTTTTGTAGTCAACCCTGGTGAGACTCTAGGAATTGTTGGTCATACTGGATCAGGAAAAAGCTCAATTATCAACGTGATGATGAGATTTTATGAATTTGGTAGTGGAGAAGTCCTAATTGATGATATTGATATTAGAAAGTTTTCGAAAAAAGAGTTACGTAAGAAATTAGGCTTGGTTTTACAGGAACCATTCATGTTTTATGGTGACATTTCTTCAAATATTCGTTTATATAATAATCAAATTACTGATCAACAAATTAAAAAAGCTGCTCAAGCAGTACAGGCTGATTCTTTTATCGAAAAGATGCCTGGTAAGTATCATGCTAAAGTGATCGAAGGCGGATCAGAACTTAGCCAAGGCCAAAGACAGTTAATTTCTTTTGCTAGAACCTTAGTAACAGATCCTAAAATTTTAGTTTTGGATGAGGCAACAGCGAATGTTGATACTGAAACAGAAAACTTGATTCAAGAAGGGTTGAAGAAGCTTCGTCAAGGTAGAACAACACTAGCAATTGCTCACCGTCTTTCTACAATTGCTGATGCTGATCAAATTATTGTTTTAGATAAAGGACGAATTGTTGAACGAGGAACACATACAGAATTATTAGAAAAGAAAGGTTACTACTACAATCTTTATAAGTTGCAACAAAATAGCGATAAATAAAATGCTCGGTCAGTCGACCGAGCATTTTTACTGCTTAAATTATTTTTAAGTTATTATCTATCGTTTAACATGTACTGATGAGTCATTGGCAAGCTTTTACCTGATGGACCTTTGGTTAATAGATATTGAATAACGTCAATGTTTCCTGATTCAAAAGATGCTGCACAGGCTTGGAGGTACATATCCCACATTCTTGCAAATCGTTCCCCCAGCATGTCTTCAACTTCTGAGCGATGGTCATTAAAGTTCTTATCCCAGATTTCAAGAGTTCTTTGATAGTGACGACGAAGCATTTCCATATCGGCGATTTGCAAGTTAGCTTCTTCAATTCTTGAAACAATTTCTACTAAACCAGGAATGTAGCCACCGGGGAAGATATATTTATTAATCCAAGCATTAGTAGCGCCGCCTTGTTGACGAGTAATTCCATGAATTAAAGCAATACCGTGTGGCTTTAAATATTTAGCAACATCCTTGAAATATTCACCTAGATTTTCAGAACCAACGTGTTCAAACATTCCTACGGAAGTTACATAGTCAAAGTCACGATTACCTAATTCGCGATAATCTTCAAGTAAAACTTCCGCTTGATCTTCGAGCCCCATATCTTTAATTTTTTTGTTAACTAAATCAAATTGTTCTTGACTCAAGGTAACACCAGTAACTTTTAATCCATATTCTTTAGCTGCGGTTAACATTAGTGTCCCCCAACCACAGCCAATATCTAACAAGGTTTTACCTGGCTTTGGATCTAGCTTTTGAAGAATATGATGCACTTTTGCAATTTGAGCTGCTTCAAGATCATCTGTATTTCCGTTAGTGAAGTAGGCACATGAATAAGTCATAGTTGGATCAAGCCATAATTTGTAGAAGTCATTTCCGATATCATAGTGACTCTGAATATCTTCTTGACTTTGTTTTTCAGTATGCTTTTGCTTAGGTAAAAATTTTCTGAATTTTGAAGCACGCATGAAAGATTGGCTACTTTCATAAGCTGCTTCGATTAACTGTTGAATACTTCCCTTGATTTCAAGGTCCTTATTCATATATGCTTCACCTAAAGCTAAAGATGCATTACTTGTAATATCTTTAAAAGGAATCTTTTTGTTAAAAATAACCTCCACTTCCGGTGTGCCATTTCCATAAACTTCTGATTTTCCATCCCAGTAGGTAACTTTTACTGGAATATTGAATGAATGACTAAACATCATTTTATATAAAGGTTTTTCTAACATTACTGATTCTCCTTTTCTACATTAGACTATGTTATTCTAACACTAAAAAACTAAAATACTAAAAAATTATTTTGCAATATAGTGGAAACTAGGGTTCTGTTCCTTATCTAGTTTATCCCATGCCTCTTCTAATTGATGGTACAAGGCAGGCGTAGTTTCTTTGTTGACTTTTTCTTTGCGCGGAATATAAATAGGGTCGCCAAAACAAACCTCTAATGGTTGTCTCTTAAGTAATCCTTTAAAAGTAAGAGGCCCTTGATAGACAACAGGAACTAAAGGCTTATTGGCCATTTTAGCGATTACAAAGGCGCCACTTTTAAGTTCTTCAGAATGACGAGTTCCAGATGGAAAAATAATTAAAGAGAGGTCACTCTTTCGTAATCCTTTAACTGGAATTTTAATTGCAGAAGGTCCAGGATTATCTCTATCTACTGAAAAAGCATGTGCATGCACTAAAATAAAGCGCAGTACAGGGTTTTTAAAAAGTTCTTTTTTTGCCATAAACATAAATTCCATTGGGCTAGCAGCTAAGGCAAAAAGAATTGGCTCCCACCAAGTTCTGTGCGGTGCTACTAAAATATAGTTTCCCTTTGGAATCCGATCTTTGTGATGAACATGCAGATGTCCATTAAGTACCCATACAATAAAACGTGCAATTGGGCGAATAATTTTATAAAACATATTGTTTCCTCCAATTTTATGTATAGTATTATACAATACAGCAAAGAATTTTTAGAAGGGTATAGAAAATGGATCTATTAAAACCTAATGAACGAATTGACTATATGTATAATGATGATTTACGCATTATTCAAGAAAAAGATGCTTTTTCTTTTTCTTTAGATACACTTCTTCTCGGCTACTTTGCACAGATAAAAATACATGATAACTATAAAGTTGTAGATTTATGTAGTGGAAACGCCGCGGCTAGTATTTATATGTCATATTTTAATCGAGCTCATTATGATGCTGTCGAAATCCAAGCAGATATGGCTGATCAAGCAAGACGTAGCATTGAACTAAACAAGTTGGAAAATCGAATCGAAGTACACTGCTTAAATGCTTTAGAGGCACCCAAGAAGTTAGGCAAAGATAAATATGACATGGTTATTGTCAACCCACCTTATTTTAAAGTTCCAAAGGGACATGTTATTAACCCAGATGAAAAAAAGGCTTTAGCAAGACATGAATTAGCAATTAATCTTGAACAAATAATAAAAGTTTCAAGCGATATGTTAAAGATGAAAGGAAAAATGTTTATGGTTCATCGCCCAGAACGTTTGGGCGAGATCATGCATTATTGTTTAGAAAACCATTTAAGTGTGAAATGGGTACAGCCATTTGTTTCAAAGAGAAACGCAGATGCAAATTTAGTGGTGGTTGAGGCAATTAGAAATACAGCTAGCGATGGCTTAACTTTAAGGGATGCAATTGTGGTTCACAACCCAGATGGATCATTTACACCTGAGATAGAGCAAATTATTTCTGAAAATAAAAAGCAAGGGAAAGAATCTAAGAAAGAAAGCTACTACTTTTATTGTTTATTATGTAATGATGGAAGTTTTTATGGCGGTTTTACAAACGATTTAAAACATCGATTAAAAATGCATAATGAAGGAAAGGGAGCTAAGTATACGAAGTCACGGCGACCAGTAAAGATGATCTATCATGAAGAGTTTGATGATAAAAGGCTGGCTTTAAAAAGAGAGTATTGGTTTAAACATCACTCAAGAAAATGGAAAGAAGATTTTCTAAAAGAACATAATGTGAAATTTTAATTGCATTTAAGAACTTTATTCGTTACAATATTTGAGTATGCATTTTGCATATTTAATTTATATCACATCAAGAGCGATTAAATTCCTAGGTGCCAATTTTTGGTCAGAATTTAATACGACCTCTTGAGAGGAATTAACCAGGAGGAATTTTTTATGACAGTTGTTACTATGAAGCAATTGCTTGAAGCAGGTGTCCACTTTGGTCACCAAACTAGAAGATGGGATCCAAAGATGGCTCCTTACATTTTTACTCAAAGAAACGGAATCTACATCATTGATTTACAAAAGACTATCAAGATGTTAGATGATGCTTACAACTATGTTAAGGCAGTTGCTCAAGACGGTGGTGTATTCTTGTTTGTTGGTACTAAGAAACAAGCACAAGACGCCGTTAAAGAAGAAGCTACACGTGCAGGTCAATACTATGTTAACCAACGTTGGTTAGGTGGTACTTTGACTAACTGGACTACTATCCAAAGCCGTGTTAAGAGATTAAAGCAATTAAAAGAAATGTCAGAAGACGGCACTTTCGATGTATTACCAAAGAAGGAAGTTGCACTTTTGACTAAGGAAATGGAAAAACTTGAAAGATTCTTAGGTGGTATCGAAGATATGCCTAGAATTCCAGATGTTATGTTTGTTGTTGATCCTAAGAAAGAAAAGATCGCTGTTCACGAAGCAAACATTTTAGGTATTCCTGTAGTAGCTATGGTTGATACTAACACTGATCCAGATCCAATCGACGTTGTTATTCCAGCAAACGACGATGCAATTCGTGCAATTCGTTTAATTTCAGGTGCTATGGCTGACGCAATTATCGAAGGTAAGCAAGGTCAAGACGATAGCGAAGACGTTGAAAAGGAAATGGCTGATAAAGCTGCAGCTGAAAACGGTGACGAAGAATCTATCGAAGAAGTTGTAGAAAAATCAGAAGACTAATTTGTTTTTACTGTTAGTTCTGTAGGAGGACATATTAATGGCAAAAATTACTGCTCAATTAGTTAAAGAATTACGTGAACGTACTGGTGCTGGCGTTATGGACGCTAAGAAAGCATTAGTAGAAGTTGACGGTGACATGGACAAGGCAGTTCAATATCTTCGTGATAAGGGTATGGCTAAGGCTGCTAAGAAAGCTGATCGTGTTGCAGCTGAAGGTTTAACTGGTGTTTACGTTGATGGTAATGTTGCAGCTATTACTGAGGTTAACTCAGAAACTGACTTCGTTTCTTCAAACGATAAGTTTGTTAAATTGGTAAATGCAGCTACTAAGACTATTGCTGAAGGTAAACCTGCCAACATGGAAGCAGCTGAAGAATTAAAGATGGCTGATGGTACTACCTTAGCTCAATCTTTTGTAGACGCAACTGCTACAATTGGTGAAAAGATTGTTTTGCGTCGTTTCGCTTTGGAAGAAAAGACTGATGACCAAGAATTTGGTGCTTACCAACATAATGGTGGTCAAATTGGAGTTATCACTGTTTTAGAAGGTGCTGACGCTGCTACTGCTAAACATTTAGCAATGCATATTGCGGCTATGAGTCCTAAGGTTATTTCACCTGAAGAATTAGATGACGAATTCATTACTGATCAATTAGCTGTGATGAACCACAAGATTGATCAAGATAATGAAAGTCGTGCTTTGGTAAACAAAAAACCATTGCCACACCTTGTTTATGGTTCAGAAAAGCAATTAAGTGATGAGATTTTAGCTAAGGCTAAGGAAGATATTAAGGCTGAACTTAAAGAAGAAGGTAAGCCTGAAAAGATTTGGGATAAGATTATTCCTGGTAAGATGCAACGCTTTATTGACGATAATACTCAAGTTGATAAGCAATTCGCAGTCTTATCACAAAACTACATTATGGACGACAGCAAGACTGTTGGTGAATTCTTGAAGGAAAAGGGAGCTAAGTTAGTTGCTTTCCAACGTTATGAAGTTGGCGAAGGTATTGAAAAGAAGCAAGAAGACTTTGCTGCTGAAGTACGTGAACAAATGAAGTAATTATTTACTTAAAAGGGAGTAACGCTAAAGCGCTGCTCCCTTTTTTTCTGTATAATATATTACAGTGATTTTATGGTAAAATGATAAAAGCATATGAGGAGGTAAATTTATGAGTCAAATTAAGTACAAACGTATCATTTTAAAAGTTTCAGGAGAAGCTCTTGCTGGTGAAAAAGGTACTGGTATTAATCCAGAAGTTATTAAGCACTTAGCTGAGGAAATAAAGTCTGTACATGATATGGGCGTTGAAATCGGAATTGTTTGTGGCGGTGGAAACATGTGGCGTGGTGAAACTGGTGCAAACTTAGGGATGGAAAGAGCTCAAGCTGACTATATGGGTATGCTAGCTACAATTATGAACGGATTAGCTTTGCAAGATGGTTTAGAAAATTTAGGTGTTCCAACTCGTGTTCAAACATCAATTGAAATGCGCCAAATTGCAGAGCCTTATATTCGTCGTAAAGCTATGCGCCACTTGGAAAAAGGACGTGTAGTTATTTTCGGTGGTGGTACTGGTAATCCTTACTTCTCAACTGATACTACTGCTGCCTTGAGAGCAGCCGAAATTGACGCTGACGTTATTTTAATGGCTAAAAATGGAGTTGACGGAGTTTACTCAGCTGATCCTAAGGTCGATCCAAATGCTAAAAAGTATTCTGAATTAACTCAACTTGATTTGATTTCAAAGAATTTAAAGGTAATGGATAGTACAGCCAGTTCGCTATCTATGGATAATAATATTCCTTTAGTTGTCTTTAATGTTAATAAGCCTGGTAACATTAAGAAAGTTGTTATGGGCGAAAATATTGGTACTGTAATTAAGGGTGATAAATAATGGCTAATGAAGTAATTGAAAAAGCAAAAGATAATATGAAAAAGTCTATCGCTGTCTTTCAAAAAGAATTAGGCGGTATTCGTGCCGGCGTTGCAAATGCAAGCCTACTAGAAGGAATTAAGGTTGATTACTATGGTGTACCAACACCTCTTACACAAATGTCTAGTGTAAGTATTCCAGAAGCACGTGTATTAATGGTAACTCCTTATGACAAGTCAAGTTTAGATGATATTGAGCATGCTATTTTGGCTTCTGATCTTGGTATTACACCAGCTAACGATGGAACTGTAATTAGAATTGTTATTCCACAATTGACTGGTGAACGTCGTCAAGAAATTGCTAAGCAAGTAGGTAAACTTGCTGAAAAAGGAAAGATTGCAGTACGTAATGTTCGTCGTGATGCAATGGATACTTTAAAGCGTCAAGAAAAAAATGGCGACATTACTGAAGACGAACAACGTAATTTAGAAAAACAGGTTCAAAAGGTAACTGATGATGCTACTAAAGAAATTGACAAATTAGCAGATCAAAAGAGTCAAGAAATTACTCAAGGTTAATCTAGGACTTGATAAACTATGTCAGAATCGAAAAAATCACTTAATCATTTAGCCATAATTATGGACGGAAATGGCAGATGGGCAAAAAAAAGACATTTACCTCGTTTTGTTGGTCATCGACATGGAATGGACAATATACGAAATATTGCGCTTGCGGCAAATGAGATGGGGATCAAAGTTTTAACGCTCTATGCCTTTTCAACTGAAAACTGGGCAAGACCTACGGATGAAGTAAATTATTTGATGCGTTTGCCAATTGACTTTTTTGATAAGTTTATGCCTGAATTAATGGAAAATAATGTCCGGGTAAATATCATGGGATTTTTAGATGAATTACCTGAGAAGACTTATTTGGTAACACAAAAGGCAATGTCAGATACGGCTAATAATACCGGAATGATCTTAAATTTTGCCTTTAATTATGGATCTCGCCGAGAGATAACTGCTGGTGTTCAAAAAATTGCTCATCAGGTAAAAGCAGGAGAAATAAATCCTAATGATATTGATGAAAAGATGGTTTCTGATCATTTATTAACTCATTCTTTAACTCCATATGATGATCCCGATTTATTGATTAGAACCTCAGGAGAAGAACGCCTATCAAATTTCTTGTTGTGGCAGATGGCCTATACTGAATTTAGTTTTTCAAATAAATTATGGCCAGATTTTGATAAAAATGATTTAGAAAAATTAGTTAAAGATTACTACGGACGTAATCGTCGATTTGGAAAATTGTAAAATTATTAGAACTGTAGATTTTTAAATGAAACAACGTGTAATAACAGCTATTGTAGCTTTAATTTTATTTATTCCGATTGTTTTAATGGGAGGCATCTGGATTGATGTCCTTGCTTGTGCCTTTGCAGCAGTTGGAATTAGCGAAATTTTTATCATGAAGAAACAGATTATTGTTTCTTGGGATTTTATCTTGGCATTATTGGCCACTTTGACTATGGCAGTGCCTGACTCATTCTTTAAGTTTTTACCAGCTTTTTTGAATAAGTATGATGTTTTTTATATTTTTGTAATGTTAATGCTGGTAAGAACAGTTTTATCTAAGAATAGAGTAACTTTTGATGACGCTGGCGTTTATACTATTGCAGCATTATATATTGGTACTGGATTCCACTTTATGGCAGCTATTAGAAATGCTCATCTTGGATTAGCAATCTTAGGTTATGTTTTTGCTGTAGTTTGGTCCACAGATATTGCGGCTTATATGGTCGGTCGTAAGATCGGAAAACATAAGTTATGGCCAGTAATTAGTCCAAATAAAACTTGGGAAGGCTCTATTGGCGCAGTTATCTGTGCAGTAATTGTTGCAGCAGTTTATGTTGCGTTAGTTCCTACTGGTAGAAATAATGTTTTAATGATTATTTTAGCCTTTTTCTTGTCAATTATTGGACAAATGGGAGATTTAGTTGAGTCTGCTTACAAGCGCTTTTATGGTGTAAAAGACTCAGGAAAAATCTTACCTGGTCATGGCGGAATCTTAGATCGTTTTGATAGCATGCTTTTCGTTTTACCTGTTGTTGCATTTATGGGTATTTTATAGGAGAACTGCTAAATGAAAGGTATTTTAATCTTTCTAGTTGTTTTTGGGATACTTGTTTTTGTTCATGAATTTGGACATTTTATTGTTGCAAAAAAATGCGGTATTCTGGTTCGTGAATTTTCAATTGGTATGGGACCAAAACTATTTCAAAAAATGCGCGCCAAGACCACTTATACGATAAGATGGCTTCCATTAGGAGGTTATGTGCGTTTAGCTGGTCCTGATGATGCTGCTAAGATTGATCCAGGTACTACTGTAGTTTTGCAGTTAGATAAGCAAAATAAGGTAAAGCGAATCGATGCTTCTGGATCTCAAATGCCAATTGAAGGTATTCCTGTGCAGGTTAATTTAGCGGATTTGGTAGATGGTCTAATTATTCAAGGCTATGAAAATGGAAATGAAGATCAGCTTAAAACATATGCCGTTGATCATGATGCAACGATTATCGAACAAAATGGAACTGAATTATTAATTGCGCCACGTGATACACAATTTCAAGAAGCAAGTGTTGGAAAAAAACTAGCAACTAATTTTGCTGGCCCTTTTATGAATATTTTATTGGGTTTTATTGTATTTATTATTTGGTCTTTAGCAGCTCCTGGTGCTCCGACTACAACAGTAGGAAGTACAATTGCTAATCAACCAGCTCAGGTTGCTGGTATTAAAGCTAATGATCAAATTATTGCAATTAATGACAAGAAGATTAGTAATTTCAATCAAATTGCTTCTGAACTTGCAAAAAGCAAGGGAAAGACTGTTGAAGTGACAGTAAAGAGAGAAAACAAAGTTAAAGATTTCTCAGTAAAACCCAAAGCTAGAAAAATAGACGGTCAAAGAATTTATCAATTAGGATTTTATGGCAAACCTGACAATAGCCTTGGAGCTAAGCTAAAACGGGGCTGGGATACAAGTATTAGTACTACTGGTTTAATATTTAATGCAGTCGGAAATTTATTTAGACATTTTAGTTTGAATAAGCTTTCTGGCCCAGTTGGTATTTACTCGCAAACAGTTCAAGTTTCAAATATGGGCTTTACGTATTTGCTAGCTTTTTTAGCAATGATTTCTATCAATTTAGGAATTGTAAACTTAATCCCAATTCCAGGATTAGATGGTGGTAAGTTGTTACTTAACCTAATTCAGCTAATTATTGGAAAGCCAATTCCTGAAGATAAGGAAGCTATTGTAGATGTAATTGGTTTTGTCATTCTATTACTATTAATCGTTGCTGTAACTGGAAACGATATTTATCGATATTTTATTAAGTAAATTTTTGGAGGAATAAATGCGTCAATCAAAATTTTTTATGCCAACATTAAAAGAGGCACCTTCTGATGCTGTAGCAAAAAGTCATCAATTAATGCTTAGAGGTGGTTATATTCGTCAGGTAACCGCTGGAGTATATGCATACTTACCATTAGGTTATCGCGTATTACGTAAGGCAGAAAATATTATTGAAGAAGAAATGAACAATATTAATGTGCCTGAAATGATTATGCCTCATCTATTGCCTGCTACTCTTTGGCAGGAATCTGGTCGTTATAAAAAATATGGCGCAGAAATGTTTAAACTTCAAGATCGTCATGGCCGTGAAAGTTTGCTTGGACCTACACATGAAGAAACTTTTACTGAAATTGTTGCCAAGAATTTGAAGAGCTATAAGCAAATGCCACTTGCTTTGTATCAAATTCAGACAAAATTCCGTGATGAAAATCGTCCTCGCTTTGGTCTTCTTCGCGGCAGAGAATTCGTTATGCTTGATGGATATAGTTTTGCTGCAACTCGTGAACAACTAGATGAACAGTTTGATGATCAAAAGGGTGCATATTTAAAGATCTTTAATCGTGCTGGTGTGACTGTTCACCCAGTTATTGCTGACTCTGGTACAATGGGCGGAAAGAACTCAACTGAGTTTCAAGCTCCAGCTGCAATTGGTGAAGATACAATTGCTACAAATGAAAAGGGAACTTATGCTGCAAACCTTGAAATGGCTAAAAGTATTGATACCTTTAAGCAGGAACCAGAAGACGCAAAGAAATTAACTAAAGTAGCTACTCCAGGTATGGACACAATTGATAAATTGGCTGAGTTTCTTAAAGTACCAGCTACTAGAATTGTTAAAAGTGTTTTATATATTGCCGATGATCAAAAAGTCTTAGTTTTGATTCGTGGTGATAAAGAAATTAACGAAGTTAAATTAGGTCATGTCTTAGATGCTGACGAAGTAAGAACTGCCAATGCTGATGAACTAGTAGAAATTACTGGTTCGGAAAAAGGCGGTGTAGGACCAATTGGTGCCGACTGGGCTGACAAGATTGTTGCTGATGAAACGGTTAAAGACCTTTATAATGTAGTTGTTGGTGCAAATGAAACTGATTATCAATATCAAAACGCTAATCTAAATCGTGACTTTAAAGTTGATGAATTTGCTGATATTCGTACAGCAAATGAAGGCGAACCAGATCCAGTTGATCATTTACCTTTGAAATTTACTACTAGTATTGAAGTAGGTCATATTTTTAAATTAGGTACTTACTATACAAAGACGATGGGTGCTGATTTCTTAGATAACAATGGTAAGGCAAAGCCTGTAATCATGGGCTCTTACGGAATTGGTGTTACAAGAATGCTTTCCGCAGCAGTTGAACAGCATTTAACTAAGAACGGAATTGCTTGGCCAAAAGAAATTGCTCCGTTTGCGATTCATTTAATTCAAATGAAGATGAAAGATGAAACTCAAACAGAATTGGCTGAAAAACTTGAAAAAGAACTTTCAACTAAGTATGATGTTTTATACGATGATAGAAATGAACGTCCAGGTGTTAAGTTTAATGATGCAGATTTAGTCGGTGCACCATTAAGAATTACAATTGGTCGAAAAGCAAAAGATGGAATTGTAGAAGTTAAGCGTCCAACTGATGAAAAGGCTACGGAAATTAGCATTTCTGATTTGGATGCAATGATTACCAAAGAGTTAGGATAATTTTTGTGGCAAATAAAAACGAACTTTTCAAAAAACTATTAGATCAAATCAAGTTTCCTGATAAGTTTGAAGATAACGATATTGTCCAAAATGGTGAAATTGAAAACGTGGATGTATACGCTAATGAAAGAAAGTGGCAAATCCACGTTTTTTTTGATACACCACTAGATTTTGAAACTTATCGTTCTCTTAATGAACTTATTCATCAAACATTTGAACCGTTTGTAAATGTTGAATTATTAGTCCGGACCAAGGATGGAAATAGTAAAAATTTACCTGAATACTGGACATATGCAATTCACAATTCAACTAATTTGAAACCTGCGGTTCGAGAATTTTTACAAGGACAAGCCCCACATTTAGAAAAAGAAAAATGGTTGATTCCAACCCAAAATAATGTTGTAAACGGGCTTCTTTCTGAACAAGTTTTAGCAGAACTTAATAGCGAATTTAGAAGATATGGCTTTTTTAATATTAAGTTTACTACCAAGGTTGATGAAACTAATATTGATGAGAATCTAAAAAGTTTAGAACAAGTGCAGGCTCAACATGAATCTGCAATGCAGGAATTCTATGAAAAGCAACCAGCTGAACCTAAGAAAAAGATGCCCATTAAAAGTACGAGAATGGGCAGTAATAAGGTTGATAAAAAGGCTAAATTTATTCAGATTCAAGATTTGGAAGATGGAAGCGGTAATGTAGCTATCGAAGGTCACATTTTTAATACCGATATTCATGAATTAAAATCTGGAAGCGTAATTTTTACTGGTGAAATAACTGACTATACTGATTCAATTAGTTTTAAGAAATTCGTTTCTGATAAGGATCAAATTGATTATCTAAAAGGAATTAAGCCTGGTGTTTGGGCTCGTATGCAAGGTTATGCAGCTGACGATCAATATCAGCATGATGTTGTTTTCAATATTCGAAACTTGGAATTAATTGAACATAAGGGTCGAGAAGAAAAGTATGAGGGAGAAGAAAAACGAGTTGAACTGCACCTTCATACAAATATGAGTCAGTTAGATGCAACTAGTACTGCTAGCGATTTTATCAAAACTGCCAAAAAGTTTGGTCAAAAAGCAATCGCAATTACTGACCACGCTGACGTTCAAGCATTCCCAGAAGCATATCATACTGGTGCGAGTGAGAAGATGAAGATCCTGTATGGATATGAAGCTAATATGATTGATGACCATGCTTTGCTCGTGCTTAATCCTACTGAAATGGATTATCGTGATCGTGAATATGTGATTTTTGACGTTGAAACAACAGGTCTTTCTTCAGTGTATGATACTATTATCGAAATTGGTGCTGTTAAGATGAAAAATGGTGAGGTGCTTGAAAGATTTGATGAATTTATTAATCCTCATCATCCTTTAAGTGATACTACTATTAATTTGACATCAATTACTGATGAAATGGTTGGAGCAGCTGATGATGAAAAGGATGTAATTAAGAAATTTAAAGATTTCTATGGAGATCGTCCTTTATGTGGACATAATGTTCAGTTTGATGTAGGTTTTGTAAACGCTGCTTTACGTCGTGCGGGCTTAGATGAAATTTCTCAACCTGTTGTTGATACTCTTGAAGTTTCAAGATTGCTGCATCCTGAACAGACTCGACATACTCTTGATTCGCTAGCCAAAAAATATAATGTTGTTTTGGAGCATCACCACCGAGCTAACCAAGATGCTGAAGCTACAGGATATTTAATGTTTAAGCTACTTGATGCTTTTAATGCTCGTTTCCATGAAGCTGATTTAGGTAAGATGAATGACTATGCAAAGTATGGTCAAGTATATAAAAGAGCTAAGCCTAGCCATATGAGTGTTCTTGCTTTAAACCAAGAGGGCTTAAAGAATATGTACAAGCTTGTTTCACTAGCAAGCACTAAATACTTCTATCGGATACCTAGAACGCCTAAGTCCGAACTAAGAAAATATCATAAGGGTTTATTGTTTGGTAGTGGTTGCTGGCAAGGTGATGTGTTCATTTCAATGATGCAAAAGGGATATGATGAGGCGCGCGAAAAGGCTCGCTTTTACGACTATCTTGAGGTACAACCACCTGCATCTTACCAGACGCTAATTGACGATGATTTAATTAAAGATGAAGCTGAATTGCATGAAATTATTCAAAATATCTACAAATTAGGTAAAGAATTGAATAAACCAGTTGTTGCAACTGGTGACTCGCATTATGTTGAGCCCCATGAAGCTATTTATCGCAAAATTTTATTAGCTGCCCAAAAATCAAATCCTAATCGTAATAAGAATTTACCTGATTTACATTTTTATTCTACTCAAGAAATGCTGGATGCTTTTAGCTTTTTAGGAGAAGATGTTGCTAAAGAAATTGTAATTGAGAATACAAATAAGTTAGCAGATCAAATTGAAGAAATTGCTCCTATTAAGAGTGGCTTATATCCGCCACATATTGAAAATGCAGATCAAGAAATGAAAGATCTGACTTACAACAAGGCTTATGAGTTGTATGGAAAACCGTTACCTAAGATTGTAGAGGACAGAATTGAACTTGAATTAAATTCGATTATTTCTAACGGATATGCTGTTATTTATCTTATTTCTCAGCGTCTTGTTGCCAAATCAAATAAAGATGGATATTTGGTAGGCTCTCGTGGATCGGTTGGTTCTAGTTTGGTAGCGACGATGTCTGGAATTACTGAAGTTAATCCTTTAGCTCCACATTATCGTTGTCCTAAATGTAAATATTCTAAATTTTTTGAAAATGGGGAATATGGATCTGGTTACGACTTACCTGATAAAGATTGCCCTAAGTGCGGAACTCCCTTAGTAAAAGATGGACAGGATATCCCATTTGCTACTTTCTTAGGTTTCCACGGAGATAAGGTTCCTGATATCGATTTGAACTTTTCTGGAGACTATCAGCCAGTTGCTCATAATTATATTCGTGTGATGTTTGGTCCAGATAATTCGTTTAGAGCGGGTACTATTGCGACTGTTGCTGATAAGACGGCATATGGATATGTGAAGCATTATGAAGATGAAAATGAATTGCATCTAAGAAATGCTGAGCTTGACCGTTTAGCTGCTGGTGCTTCCGGCGTAAAGAGAACAACTGGGCAGCACCCAGCCGGTATTGTTGTTGTGCCAGATAATATGGATATTTATGACTTTACTCCTGTGCAGTATCCTGCTGATGATTTAAATGCGGCTTGGCTTACAACGCACTTTGACTTCCACTCTATTCACGATAATATTTTGAAATTCGATATTCTAGGGCATGATGACCCAACTATGATCAGAATGCTGCAAGATTTATCAGGAATTGACCCATTAACTATTCCACCTGATGATCCAGGAGTAATGTCCTTATTTTCAAGTCCAGAAATTTTAGGTGTTACCCCTGAGCAAATTCAGTCAAAGACTGGTACTTTGGGCGTGCCAGAATTTGGAACAAAATTTGTTCGCGGAATGCTTGAAGAAACAAAGCCAACAACTTTTTCAGAATTATTGCAGATTTCGGGTTTGTCTCACGGGACTGATGTATGGTTAGGAAATGCAGAAGATTTAATTAATAACGGCACTTGCAAGCTAAAGAACGTAATTGGTTGTCGTGATAACATCATGATGGACTTAATTCACTGGGGAGTAAAACCAGAAGTTGCTTTCTTTACCATGGAATCTGTACGTCACGGTAAGGGAATCAGTGATGAAAACATGGAAATTTTGAAGAAAAATGATAAGATTCCTGACTGGTACATTCCTTCTTGTTTGAAGATTAAGTATATGTTTCCGAAGGCTCATGCTACGGCTTATATTTTAATGGCACTTAGAATTGCCTGGTTTAAGGTATATTATCCAGTGATTTATTATGCTTCTTATTTCTCAGTTCGTGCTGATTTGTTTGATTTAGTCGCAATGAGCCATGGAAAAAATACAGTAAAGGCTGCAATGAAGGAAATCCAAGATAAAGGAATGGATGTTTCTGCTAAGGATAAGTCGTTACTTACTGTTCTTGAAATTGCAAACGAATGTTTAGAACGTGGTATAAAAATTAAGATGGTCGATGTAAATGAATCTGAAGCAATGGACTTTAAGATTATTGATGATCATACTATTCTAGCTCCGTTTAATGCAGTTCCAGGTTTAGGTGATAATGCTGCTAAGCAAATTGTTGCTGCCCGTGCAGAGCAAAAGTTTCTTTCAAAAGAAGATCTTGCAACACGCGGAAAAGTATCACAAACAATTATGGAATATTTTGAGAATAATGGAGTTCTTGAAGGAATGCCAGATCAAAATCAATTGTCACTATTTTAGCGTGTTAATTTACAAATATTAGTAAATATGCTATTCTAAGAACGAAGTTCGAATAGCAAATTCGAGTGAGCAGCAATGCTCACTCTTTTTATTACGGAGGAAGAGATTTGACAAAAGTTACCGAATTGGTGGCAGACGTAGTTACGCCTTTAGCTGAAGCAAGAGGCGATGAACTGGTCGATGTTGAATATGTAAAGGAAAAAAAGCAATATTATCTTCGCATTTATGTTGATCGTCGCCCAGGCGGAATCGATATTGAAGAGATCGCAAATTTGAGTGAATTGGTATCAGAAAAGTTAGATGAATTAGATCCTGATCCTTTTCCTGAGCCGTATATTTTAGAGCTTTCATCTCCTGGTTTAGAGCGTCCAATCAAAAATGAAAAAGATTGGGAGCGCGCCAAAGGATCATACATTCATGTTAGTCTTTATCAAAAAATTGATGGGGAAAAGACTTATGAAGGTACTTTAAAAGATCTCAATCAAGATCAGATCGTCTTAGAAGTAAAGATCAAAACACGACGCAAAGAAATAACAATCCCTCGAAAGATGATTGCCTCTAGTCGCTTTGCAGTTGAATTTTAGAAAGGATGATCAAAAACTTATGTCTAAAGAAATGGTGGAAGCTTTTGCAACCTTAGAAAAAGAAAAAGGCATCAAGCAAGAAATTATTGTTGATGCAATCAAGGCTGCTTTAGTAGCTGCATATAAGAAAAATTATAATCAAGCTCAAAATGTAGAAGTTGTTTTTGATGAAAAGAAAGGCAATTTCAAGGTTAATGCAATTAAGACAGTTGTCGATGAAGTTCAAGATAGTCGTCTTGAAGTGAGTCTTAAAGATGCACTTGAAATTAATCGTGCGTATGAAGTTGGCGATGAAATCCGCTTTGAAGTAACTCCTAAAGATTTCGGCCGTTTAGCTGCACAAACCGCTAAACAAGTTATCATGCAACGTTTACGTGAGGCTGAAAGAGAACATATCATTAGTGAGTATTCTCAATATAAGGATGAAATTGTTACTGGTACAGTTGAAAGACGTGATAATCGCTTTGTTTACGTAAAGATTGGTAACGTTGAAGCTGTAATGCCACATAATGATCAATTACCAGGTGAGAATTACAATCCTCAAGATAAAGTTCGCGTTTTAGTAACTAGAGTAGGGTCCGATTCAAAAGGAGCTCAAATTACTGTTTCAAGAACTGCACCTGATTTAGTAAAACGTCTCTTTGAACAAGAAGTTCCAGAAGTTTATGATGGGACTGTAGAGATTGTATCAATTGCTCGTGAAGCGGGTGACAGGACTAAGATTGCTGTTAAGAGTAATGATCCTGATATTGATCCAGTTGGTACCTTAGTGGGACCAAAAGGAGCTCGGGTTCAAAATATTGTTAACGAATTAGGCGGAGAAAATATCGACGTTGTAAAATACGAAGAAAATCCATCTGATTTTATTGCCAATGCTTTGAATCCTGCAGAAGTAATCGCAGTTCAATTTAGTGGTGATGATGATGACAAGAATGCGCTAGTAATTGTTCCTGATTATCAATTGTCTTTAGCTATCGGAAAGCGTGGACAAAATGTTCGCCTTGCAGCCCGTTTGACAGGTTATAAGATTGACATTAAGCCTGAATCTCAAGTCGAATTTGTCGATTCAGAAGGCGATGACGTTGAAACAGATCAAGATATCGATGATAGTAATGAATCATCAAATGAAGAAACTACAGAATCTACTGCTGAACAACTAGAAGAAGATTCAAGCGATGATTTTCCAAATGGGGAAGATGTTGATTCAGCACTAGATGATGATGCAGATAAAGATGAGGAATAGGTGACTTTCTTTGAAAAAAAGAAAAATTCCAATGCGTAAGGATCTATTGACTAATACTATGCAACCTAAAAAAGAATTAGTTCGCGTAGTTGTTGACAAGGATAAAAATATTTCAGTAGATCCAACTGGAAAGAAGTCAGGTCGAGGAGCCTATGTATCTTTAGAACCTGATAAGATTGCTGAAGCGCAAAAAAATCGGGTTTTAGAAAAAAGCCTTGGTGTTAAAGTTTCAGCTGATTTTTATGATGATCTTTATGCATATGTTGATCATCAAAAAGCAAGAAAAGAATTGTTTGGTGATAAATAATTTTGCAAAACAAACAAAAAACTTTGAATTTACTTGGATTAGCGCAAAAAGCTGGAAAGCTAGCGACAGGATTTGATGCAGTAAAAATATCTTTAAGCAAAAATCAAGCAAAGTTAATTTTTATTGGTAGCGATGTGAGTCAGAATACTAAAGATAAGCTTGCTTTTTTGATGCGTAAAAAAGATGTTAAATTAGTTGATGTATTTTCTAGCGCTGAAATAACACACGCACTTGGAAAAGAAAGAAAATTAGTTTCTGTTACAGATTCAGGTTTCAGCAAAGCAATGATAAAGAATTTAAACGAAGGAGTGTGATTTGATGGCTAAAAAACGTATTTATGAAGTAGCGAAAGAATTAGGCATTGAAAACAAAATTGTTGTAAAAAAGGCACAAGATTTGGGTTTTGATGTAAAGAGCCACATGTCCTCCCTAGATGATAAGCAAGTTTCTAAGTTAGTAGATAGTTTTAAGTCTGCTAATACTACTAAGCCATCTACTGAAAAGGATTCTAAAAATTCAAGTCGTAAAGAAAAAACAAAAATAAAAGTTTCTGTAGGTGCAATTCGTCGTCGTGATAATAGAAATGATCATGATAATCGCCATAGTAATAATAAACGCAGAAACAATAAGATTAAAAAGCAGCAAAATGATCGTCGTGCCGAACGAAATAAACCACAAGCAGAGGCTAAATCGGCAGCACGCGATTTATTGAATAAATTTAAGAAGAAGCAACGAGCTGAAGCTAGTGAATTAAATGCTCAGACTGAAGCTTCCCGCCGTAAATGGCATCAAGAACAAAATCCTCAAAGATCAAAGGTTAAAAAAGTGGAAAATACTCGTAAGCCAAAAGAAGAAAAACTCGAAGGAGCTGCAGCTGTAAAAGCTCGTGTACAAGCATCACAAAAACCAGTTGGTCCAAAGATTATAAAACCATCGCCGGCAAGAAACAAGGCAAAGAGACCTACTGTGAAGAAGGTTGAACCGATTGCTCCAGTTGTACCTGCTCCTCAAAAAGAAGAAGCAAAGCCAACTCGCAAAAAGGACTTTACTCGCAAGAAACGTGAAGTACCAGATTATGAACGTGAAAGAAGCGAACATTCTGATAAGGCACGTCGCCGTAGAAATAAGAAAAATAAGCGTATTAATCAAAGTAAAGAAGTTAAGAAGCAGCCAACCCAAAGAAAGGAACGTCCATTGCCAGAAACATTAGTTTATGAAGAAGGCATGAATGCTCAAGATTTAGGAAAACTTCTCCATAGAGAGCCTGCAGAAATTGTTAAAAAGCTCTTTATGCTTGGTGTCATGACTAACCAAAATCAGTCTTTAGACAAAGACACTATTGAACTCTTAGCAGCTGAATATGGTATTGAAGCACAAGAAAAAGTGCATGAAGATATTTCAGATATCGATACTTTGTATACTAAAGAAATGGAAGAATCCAAAGCTTCTAAGCATCAAGAAAAACGTCCTCCAGTTGTTACAATTATGGGACACGTTGACCATGGTAAGACTACTTTACTTGATAGATTGCGTCATACTAACGTTTCTGAACATGAAGCAGGTGGTATTACCCAAAAGATTGGTGCTTACCAAGTACGAATCGATGATCGTTTGATTACTTTCTTAGATACTCCAGGACACGCAGCCTTTTCTAACATGCGTGCTCGTGGTGCTGAAATTACTGATATTGTTGTTTTAGTAGTTGCAGCTGATGATGGTGTAATGCCACAAACAATTGAAGCCATTGATCATGCTAAAAGTGCCGGTGTACCAATTATCGTTGCTGTTAACAAGATTGATAAGCCAGGTGCAAATCCAGATCACGTCATGGAACAACTTATGAAATATGGTTTAGTTCCTGAAGACTGGGGTGGCGATACAATCTTTGTTAAGATTTCTGCTAAGACAGGTAAAAATGTTGAAGAACTCTTGCAAATGATCTTGCTTCAAGCTGATGTTATGGAACTTAAAGCTGATCCTGATCAAAAGGCGATTGGTACTGTAATTGAAGCTCGTCTTGACAAAGGCCGTGGTTCAGTTGCCGACGTATTAGTTCAACAAGGTACTTTAAAGGTTGGAGATCCAATTGTTGTTGGCGATACGTTTGGTCGTGTTCGTGTTATGACTAACGATAAGGGACGTAGAGTTAAAAAGGCAACTCCATCTGCTCCTGTTGAAATTACCGGTTTAAACGATGTTCCAGAAGCAGCCGATAAGTTAGTGGTCTTTGAAGATGAAAAGACGGCTAGAAGTGTTGGTGAACAACGTGCTAAGAATGCTTTAGAGAAACAACGTGAAAATGTCCAACATGTTACTTTGGATAATTTGTTTGACACAATGAAGAAAGAAAATATGAAGGAAGTTGACATCGTTCTAAAGGCCGATGTTCAAGGTTCAGCTGAAGCATTGCAACAATCTCTTGAAAAGATTGAAGTTGAGGGCGTAAGAGTTAACATTATTCACTCTGGTGTTGGTGCAATCAATGAATCTGATGTTACATTAGCTGGTGCTTCAAATGCATTTATCGTTGGATTTAATGTTAGACCAACTAATACCGCTAAGAGTCAAGCAGATGCTGAAGGTGTAGATATTCGTCTTTATAACATTATTTACAAGGTTATGGATGATGTTGAAGCTGCTATGAAGGGTATGCTTGAACCTACATACGAAGAAAAGGTCACTGGAAACTTAACTGTTCGTGAAACTTGGAAGGTATCTAAGATTGGTACAATTGCTGGTGCTTTTGTTGATAATGGATATGTTACTAGAGATTCCGGTATTCGTGTAATTCGTGACGGTATTGTGAAATACGATGGAAAAGTTGCATCTCTTAAGCGTTTCAAGGATGATGTCAAGGAAGTTAAGCAAGGATTCGATTGTGGTATCACAATTGAAAACTTTAACGATATTAAGGTTGACGATCAACTTGAAGCCTACGAAATGCAAGAGGTACCTGTAAAATAGGCATCTTTTTTCACAAAAAGGAGCTTAATTATGAAACATAGAATTGGTCGTGTAGAAGGCGAGATCCTACGTGAACTAACAAAAATTTTACGTAAAGATATTCGTGACCCACGTTTAAGTGATATTACAATTACAGCTGTAGAATGCACAAATGATTTGTCATATGCAACTATTTACTACAGCTTGTTAACAGAAGACCCAGCAAAGGAAAAAGAAGTAGCTGAAGGACTTGATAAAGCAAAAGGAATGATGCGTCACTTGCTTGGTCAAACCTTGACTGTTTATAAAGTTCCTGAGTTGATTTTTAAACGTGATACTTCTGTTGCTTATGGTTCAAAAATTGATAATTTAATTAACCAAGTAAAGAAGCAAGATCAAGAACGTGAAAATAAGAATAAGTAAAAAGGCGCCGAAAGGCGTCTTTTATTTTGGAGATTAAGATATGCTGAATGGAATTGTAGTAGTAAATAAGCCACGTGGGGTAACAAGCAGTGATTGTGTTTATAAGTTAAGAAAGATACTTCAAATTAGAAAAATTGGACATGCTGGCACGCTTGATCCTGAAGTAAATGGCGTATTACCAATTGCTATTGGACAAGCCACGAAATTGATCGAACTGATGCATGAAAAGCCCAAATCTTATATTGGAAGTGGAATGTTTGGACGGTCAACTGATAGCTATGATTTAGATGGTAAAACTATTGCTGAAGAAAAAATAATTACACCATTTACAAAAAGTGAGATTATTGCTGGAATGAAACAGTTAACAGGGAAGCTTGAACAGGTCCCTCCAATTTATTCAGCTGTAAGAGTAAATGGTAAAAGACTTTATGAATATGCTCGAGAAAATATTCCAGTTGAACGTCCCAAGAGAAAAGTCAATGTTTATAGTTATGAATTAACAAAAGATCCTGAGTACGATCCACTGGAAAAAACGGAAAGCTTTGATTTTGCAATTCGTTGCTCTAAAGGAACCTATGTCAGGTCATTAGTAAATGATCTGGGTGAAAAATTAGGTGTTCCTGCTGTAATGACTAGTCTTACCCGAACTAGTAGTTCAGGCTATGACTTAAATCAAGCTGTAGATTTAGAAACAATTGAAGCAGAAGTAGATACTCCTGAAAAATGGCTTCAGCCAATTGATAGTTTTTTTGCTGAATTACCTCAACTTCAACTTTCGCCGGATCAATTTAAGCGGGTCTCAAACGGTGCAAGTATCAATTTAAATACCAGTTATGCTAAGGTCGCTTTGGTTTATAATGGTCATATAAAAGCTATTTATCAGCGACAAGGAAAAATCTATCGCCCTGAGATGATGCTTTTAAAAAATGAATAGCGAGAGTAAAAAATGAAAGTAATAACCTTAGATTATCCGATCTCTGCACCTATTACAAATCAAAAGGTAATCTTAACGTTAGGTTTTTTTGATGGGGTGCATATTGGTCATCAGAAACTTATTAAAGATGCAAAATTAATAGCCGAGGAGAAGAAGTTGCCATTAATGGTGATGACTTTTGATAAGCATCCTAAAGAGATATACAAAAATGATCATAAATTTGTTTATTTAGAAACGGCCCATGAAAAAGAACAAAAAATGGAAAAGCTGGGAGTAGATTATTTAGTGATTATTAAATTTACTAAAGAATTTAGTCAGCTTAAACCGCAGGATTTTGTAGATCAAGTAATTATGAAACTTAAAGCAGATACAGTTGTGGTAGGTTTTGATTATACTTATGGTCCAAAAGATATTGCTAATGTAGAAAATCTTCCCAAGTTTGCGCGAGGTAGGTTTCAAATTGTAGTGGAGCCTAGACAATCTATTGATAAAATTAAAGTTGGTTCCACCTACATTAGAAAGGCAATCCAAGGTGGAAATGTTGAATTAGCGGCTGCCTTACTAGGACAACCATATGAAACTTCAGGTATTATTGTTCATGGGTTTAGAAGAGGACATAAAATAGGCTTCCCGACTGCTAATCTTGATATTTCTGATGCTAAAGTTTTACCAGCTGAGGGAGTTTATGCAACCAGGGCTAAAATAAATGGAAAATGGCATGATGCTATGACTAGTGTTGGTTACAACGAAACTTTTAAAACAAACCACGGTTTAACAATTGAAACGAATATTTTTAATTTCGATGAGGAAGCATATGGTGAACCATTAACTTTAGCGTGGTACAAGTTTATACGTTCAAATAAAAAATTTTCTGGAATTGAAGAATTATCACGTCAACTAGACCAAGATAAACGAAATATAAAGCAATATTTCTATGATTTAGAAAAATAATTATTTAGATCTATCTTTTTATAATTAATGTGATAAAATGTCTTTATCAATTGAAATCTAATATTGAAAGAAGGTTACGCCATTGCGTTTTTAATCTTGCAAAATAGCATAGTTGAATTTTAATAATTATTTTCTCTTTTAGAGGGGACAACTGTGCACTTTTGACAAGATTGAACGTAGATGGAATATCTTCTTTTTTGCTTAATAAGGAGAAAGTCTGCACTTGTCAAAAGTGTAGGCTTTTTTCGTGAGGTGATTATATGAGCAATATTAAGATTTCAAACCTTTCTTTTAAATATTCCGACAGTAGTGAAAATATTTTTAATAATTTAAATTTAGATTTGGATAGTAGTTGGAAATTAGGACTTGTAGGCAGAAATGGTAGAGGAAAGACAACATTCTTGAATCTGTTACGTGGAAAATTGCAAGGAACAGGAGCCATCAAAGCTAACCTTGAATTTAATTACTTTCCTCTTTATGTAGAAAATGAAGAACAATTAACTCTCTATGCTTTAGAAGAACAAGTTCAATTTGACCGGTGGGAACTTGAACGTGAATTGAATTTAATGCAAGTAGACGCTAATCTTATTTGGCAACCTTTTAATACTTTAAGTGGAGGGGAACAAACTAAGATATTATTAGCTCTATCTTTTATTAATAAGGATGCTTTTCCATTAATTGACGAACCAACGAATCATTTAGATGAAGAGTCGCGAAAACAAGTGGTTAGATATTTGCAAAAACATTCGCAAGGTTATATTGTTGTGAGTCATGATCGAGATTTTTTAAATCAGGTAACTAATCATGTTCTTGCAATTGAAAATACAGAGATTCATTTATATCAGGGAAATTATGCAAGCTATGAAGATACTAAAGAGAAGCGTGATAAGTTTAACCAGGAGAAAAATGAAAAACTCCGTGGTCAAATTAAAACTTTAAATGCAAGTAGACAACGTATTAAAGGATATTCACTTCAATCAGAAAATAATAAAAAAGCTAGTGCACATAAGAATGAAATTCATGCAGATATTAATAAGGGATTTTTTGGTCATAAGGCTGCTAAGATAATGAAAAGATCAAAAAATATTGAAAGAAGGATGAATAAAGATATCCAAGATAGAAAAGGTTTAATAAGGAATGTTGAATCTGTGCCAGAATTAGAGATGAATTTTCAACCAAACTATCACTCGACTTTATTAGAAACTCGGCATTTAGATTTGAAAGTTCAAGATAAAAAGTTATTTAAAGACCTAAATTTAATTGTTAAAAAACGAGGAATTGTTTCCCTTGAAGGAAAAAATGGATCGGGAAAATCTACTTTTTTGAAAAGTGTTTTAAATAAAAATATAGATGTAACTTATCAAGGAATTTTAAGTTTAACTAATGGTTTAAAAATTTCCTATTTACCACAAAATTTTGTAGAATATTCAGGCACTTTGGCAGAATTTGTTCAAAAGGAACATTTGTCTTATGAGAAAATGCTTAATATGCTTAGAAAAATGGGTTTTCCTAGAACAAGTTTTGAGACGAGAATTGAAGAAATGAGCATGGGGCAGCAAAAAAGAGTGGCCATTGCTAAGTCATTAGTTGAAGAGGCTGACCTTTATCTGTGGGATGAGCCAGCAAATTACCTAGATGTGTTTAACCAAGATCAATTAATTGATGTTTTAAAGAAGGTCAAACCAGCGATGCTTTTAGTTGAGCATGATGAGTATTTTATTAGTCAAGTAGCAAGTAAACGGATAAAATTAAAGGTAGATGACTAGCAGATTGTATAGAAAGAATAAAAATGGCATTTGATTATAAAAAAGAATATAAAAATTTGTATCATCCAAAAAAGCAACCTGAAATTATTAAGATTCCTAAAATGAATTACATCGCAGTTTCAGGAAGTGGAGATCCTAATCAGGAAGATGGGACTTATCACAAGGCGTTAGAATTACTTTATGGGCTTGCCTATACTATCAAGATGAGCAAAAAAAATGAGCATAAAATTCCAGGATATTTTGATTATGTAGTGCCACCACTTGAAGGACTATGGTGGTCAAAAGATAAGCAAAAAATTGATTATGCTCACAAGGAGAACTTCGCCTGGATATCGATGATTCGACTGCCTGATTTTGTTACAGAAAAAGAATTTAATTGGGCAGTTAAGACAGCTACTGAGAAGAAAAAGCAAGATTTTTCTCAAGTTAAATTCTTTACTTATGATGAAGGACTTTGCGCTCAGGTAATGCACATTGGTAGTTATGATGATGAGCCAGCGACAATTGAAGAGATACATCGATTTGTAAAAAAAGAAAATTATCAGATAGATATTCAAAATCCACGCTATCATCATGAAATATATTTAAGTGATCCAAGGAGAACTAAGACTGAAAGGCGTAAAACTGTAATTAGACTACCAATTAAATGATTAAGGTAAGCACTTGTTGCTTACCTTTTTTTATAAAAAACAAATTTAATTAGCACTCTGCTTGCACAATTGCTAAGTTATGGTATCATATTAATTGTTAGCACAAGAGGAAGAAGAGTGCTAATGATGGGGGCGAGAAAATGTTGACTGAACGGCAAGAACTTATTTTAAAGACTATTATTATGGACTTTACTCAGTCTCATGAGCCAGTAGGTTCTAAGACCGTGATGAATCAACTGCCTGTCAAGGTTTCAAGTGCTACAGTTCGAAATGAAATGGCGGCACTCGAAGAAAAGGGACTACTTGAGAAGACTCATTCTTCAAGTGGTAGAATTCCTTCAACTGCTGGTTATCGGTATTACTTAGATCATTTGATTAATCCCGTAAAAATACCAGCATCCGTCTATAATCGAATTATTTATCAATTAGACCAACCCTTTCAACAAGTTAATGAAATCGTACAAGAAGCTGCAAAAATTCTGTCTGATTTAACTAACTACACTGCTTTTGCAGCGGGTCCTGAAACTCGCTCGGTTAAAGTAACTGGTTTTAGGATCGTTCCCCTTTCAAGCCATCAAGTGATGGCAATATTAGTTACGGATGACGGTAATGTAAAGAATCAAATCTACACGTTACCTCATCATACAAATGGGGAAGAGATTGAAAAAGCAGTTCGACTAATTAATGATCAATTAGTTGGAAAGCCACTTAGTTCAGTTAATGAAGTGTTACTTAAGAGAATTGCAGACCATCTAGTTGCTGGTGGATCAGCAACTGAAATTTTGGATTTGCTTCAAGATGTTATTAAGGATGCTGCTAGTGAGCAAATGTATGTGGATGGTCAGATTAATCTTTTGAGTAATTATGAAAGTGATGATTTAGCTAAAGTTAAATCTCTCTACAAATTAATTGATCAAAATGATGCTATTTCAAGCTTGATTGGTTTTAATCCTAAAGATGAAATTAAGAATGATTCAAAGTCGAAAGTTCAAGTTAAGTTAGGTTCTGAATTACAATCAGATCTACTTGAAGATTATAGTTTGTTGACTGCACAATATAGCGTTGGTAAATATGGTAAAGGAACAATAGCATTACTTGGACCAACTAACATGCCATACTCGCAGATGATCGGATTACTCGAGTATTTTAGGAATGAACTAGCAAAGAAATTGTTAGATTATTATGGTAGATTTAAGTAAGGAGGTTAGCTGTGAGTAAAGAAGAGTTTCCGCATGAAAAAGATTTAAAAGACGAGGTGACCCCAGATAAGGCACCAAAGAAAGATCCAAAAGTAACTCCGAAAGAGGAAGTTAAGGAAAATCCAGCAAAAGATTATGAAAAAGAAATCGCTGAATTGAGAGCTAAGAATAAGGATCTTGAAGATAAATATCTACGTAGTGAAGCTGAGATTCAGAATATGCAAGCACGTTATGCAAAAGAGCGTGCGCAATTGATTAAATATGAATCTCAAAGCCTCGCTAAAGAAGTTTTGCCAGCAATGGATAACTTAGAACGCGCGTTAGCTGTTAAAGCAGATGATGAGGCAGCTAAGCAACTCCAAAAGGGTGTTCAGATGACACTTGACTCATTAGTTAAATCAATGAAAGATCAAGGAATCACTGAAATCAAAGCCGAAGGTGAAACTTTTGACCCTGCACTACATCAAGCTGTTCAAACTGTTGCAGCAGAAAATGATGATCAAAAGGATCACGTAGTTAAAGTTTTACAAAAAGGATATCAATATAAAGATAGAACATTAAGACCAGCAATGGTTGTAGTGGCTCAATAAGAAAGGAAGTTACATATATGTCAAAAGTTATTGGTATTGACTTAGGTACGACTAACTCAGCTGTTGCCGTACTTGAAGGAAAAGAACCTAAGATTATTACTAACCCAGAAGGTAACCGTACGACTCCTTCTGTAGTTGCCTTTAAGAATGGTGAAATTCAAGTTGGGGAAGTTGCTAAGCGTCAAGCTATTACTAACCCTAACACTATTGTTTCAATTAAGAGCCATATGGGTGAAGAAGGTTACAAGGTTAAGGTTGGCGACAAGGAATATACTCCACAAGAAATTTCAGCCTTTATTTTGCAATACATTAAAAAGTTTTCTGAAGATTACTTAGGTGAAAAGGTAACTGATGCAGTTATCACTGTTCCTGCTTATTTCAATGACGCACAACGTCAAGCTACTAAAGATGCCGGAAAGATTGCTGGTTTAAATGTTCAAAGAATTATCAACGAACCAACAGCTTCTGCTTTAGCATATGGTCTTGATAAAGATGAAAATGATGAAAAAGTTTTAGTATATGACCTTGGTGGTGGGACTTTTGATGTTTCCATCTTGCAACTAGGTGATGGTGTCTTTCAAGTATTATCAACTAATGGTGATACTCACCTTGGTGGTGATGACTTCGATAAGAGAATTATGGATTGGTTAATCCAAAACTTTAAGGAAGAAAATGGTGTTGACTTATCTAATGATAAGATGGCATTACAACGTTTAAAGGATGCTGCTGAAAAGGCTAAGAAAGACTTATCTGGCGTTTCATCAACTCACATTTCACTTCCATTCATTTCTGCTGGAGAAGCTGGTCCTCTTCACCTTGAAGCTGATTTAACTCGTGCTAAGTTTGATGAATTAACTGATGACTTAGTTCAAAAGACTAAGATTGCTTTTGACAATGCATTAAGTGATGCTGGCTTGAGCGTAAGTGATATTGACAAAGTTATTTTGAATGGTGGTTCAACTCGTATTCCTGCAGTTCAAAAAGCTGTTAAGGAATGGGCTGGAAAAGAACCTGATCACTCAATTAACCCTGATGAAGCTGTTGCTTTAGGTGCAGCAATTCAAGGTGGTGTTATTTCTGGTGATGTTAAGGATATCGTTTTACTTGATGTCACTCCATTATCACTTGGTATTGAAACTATGGGTGGTGTCTTCACTAAGTTAATTGATAGAAACACTACTATCCCAACTTCAAAGAGCCAAATCTTCTCAACTGCAGCAGATAATCAACCAGCTGTTGATGTTCACGTTCTTCAAGGTGAACGTCCAATGGCAGCAGATGATAAGACTTTAGGACGTTTTGAATTAACTGATATTCCACCAGCACCACGTGGTGTTCCACAAATTCAAGTTACTTTCGATATCGACAAGAATGGTATTGTAAATGTTTCTGCTAAGGATATGGGTACTGGTAAGGAACAAAAGATTACCATTAAGAGTTCTTCTGGTCTATCAGACGAAGAAATTAAGAAGATGCAAAAAGATGCTGAAGAGCATGCTGAAGAAGATAAGAAGCGTAAGGAAGAAGTTGATTTACGTAATGAAGTAGATCAATTAATCTTTACTACTGAAAAGACTTTGAAAGAAACTAAGGGTAAAGTTCCTGAAACTGAAACCAAGAATGTTCAAGATGCTTTGGATGCTTTGAAGAAAGCTCAAAAAGATAACAACTTGGATGAAATGAAAGAAAAGAAGGAAGCTTTATCAAAGGCTGCTCAAGATTTAGCTGTTAAACTTTACCAACAAAACGGTGGTGCTCAAGGTGCTGCTGGTCAAGCTGGACCTCAAGGAGCGCAAGGTGGTCAACCAAATAATGATAATGGCTCAAGCAACGGTCAAGGTGGTTCAACTGTTGATGGAGACTTTCACAAGGTAGACCCTGACAAGTAAAAAGATTTATAATTAAATCAAACAAGAAAAGAACTGCGTGATTGTAGTTCTTTTCTTTTATGAATGAAGGAGTTTTCAGATGGCACAACGTGATTATTATGATGTGCTGGGTGTTGATAAGAATGCTAGTGAAAGCGACATTAACAAGGCTTACCGCAGGCTGGCAAAAAAATATCACCCAGACTTAAACCATGAACCTGGCGCTGAAGAAAAATACAAAGAAGTAAATGAAGCATACGAGGTTCTGCATGATAAGCAAAAAAGGGCTCAATATGATCAATTTGGTCAAGCCGGTGTAAACGGTCAAGCTGGTTTTGGCGGTCAAGGTTATGGTGGCTTTGGTGGCCAAGGTGGTTATTCATCTCAAGGCTTTGGTGATTTTGGTGATATTTTTGGTGATATCTTTGGTTCAGCTTTTGGTGGTGGACGAAGTCGAGTAGATCCAACTGCTCCTCAAAAGGGTCAAGACTTGGATTATACAATGACAATTGACTTCATGGATGCGATCAAAGGCAAGAAGACAGATATTACTTACACAAGAAGTGAAGTTTGCCCAACTTGTGATGGTTCAGGTGCTGAAAAGGGAACTCACCCAATTACCTGTGACAAGTGTCACGGAACTGGTGTCATGACTGTAACTCGTCAAACGCCACTTGGAGTTATCCAGCAGCAAACTACATGTGATAAATGTGGTGGACGTGGTACGATCATTAAACATCCATGTCAAACTTGCCATGGTAAAGGAACTGTTGATAAAAAGCAAACACTTGAAGTTAAAGTCCCAGCTGGTATTGACAATGGTCAACAAATTCGCTTAAGTGGTCAAGGCGAAGCAGGTAAGAATGGTGGCCCTTACGGAGATTTATACATTGTCTTTAGAGTTAAACCAAGTAAAGAGTTTAGAAGAAATGGTACAACTATTTATAGTGAAGCACCGATTTCTTTTGCTCAAGCAGCTCTAGGTGATAAAATTCGCGTAAACACTGTTCATGGACCAGTTGATTTGACTATTCCAGCCGGGACTCAACCTAACACTAACTTCAAGTTACGTGGTCAAGGCGTTCCTAAGATTAACGGTACTGGCAATGGAGATCAAGAAGTAACGGTTAAGGTTGTTATTCCAAAGAAAATTAACGATAAACAAAAAGAAGCTTTAGTTGATTATGTTAAAGCTGGTGGAGGAAATATTTCACCTCAAGAAAAGAACTTTTTTGAACGTTTAAAAGATAAATTAAACGGAGAATAAAAGTTAAAAGTGTATATCTCTATGAAGAATGAGATATACGCTTTATTTTTAGTAAAAATTATCTTTGAAAATATTACATTAAGAATTTTATCTAAGTATCAGCCTTTGATATAATTAATAGAGCGAAAAAGGTGAGAACATGGATATTAAAAAATTACAAGACTATCAAAAACATATTCGGAATTTTTCGATCGTTGCTCATATTGATCATGGTAAGTCAACGATTGCAGATCGTATTTTAGAATTAACCGATACTGTATCTGAACGTCAAATGAAAAATCAATTACTTGATGATATGCCATTAGAGCGTCAACGCGGTATTACCATTAAACTTAATTCGGTAGAAGTAAAATATCATGCTAAAGATGGAGAAACATATATTTTTCACTTAATTGATACTCCGGGACATGTAGACTTTTCTTATGAAGTTTCGCGTTCTTTGGCAGCCTGTGAAGGAGCACTTTTAGTAGTAGATGCAACCCAAGGTGTTCAAGCGCAAACTTTAGCTAATACTTATCTAGCAATTGACGATGATTTGGAAATTTTGCCAGTCATTAATAAGATTGATTTGCCTTCAGCTGATCCTGAAATGTGCAAAAACGAAATTGAAGAGATGATTGGACTCGATGCCTCTGATGCTGTTGAAGTGTCCGGTAAGACAGGTCAAGGAATTCCCGAACTACTTGAGGAAATTGTTAAAAAGGTACCAGCACCAACTGGTGATTTGAATGCTCCTTTGAAGGCCTTAATTTTTGATTCAAAATATGATGATTATCGCGGGGTCGTTTTATCGGTTCGAATTGAAGAAGGAACTGTAAAACCTGGTGATAAGATTCGAATTATGAATACTGGGAAAGAATTTGAAGTGACAGAGGTTGGTGTTTCAAGTCCTCATCCTGTTAAAAAAGATATGCTTATTGCAGGGGACGTAGGATACTTGACTGCGAATATCAAGTCTGTTCGTGAAACTCGTGTAGGTGATACGATTACTAGCGCTGAAAATCCAACTGAGAAACCACTTCCCGGTTATCGCCAAATTCCACCAATGGTTTACTCTGGTATGTATCCAGTTGATAATCAAAAATATGATGATTTAAAAGAAGCACTGCAAAAATTGCAGTTAAATGATGCTGCCTTAGAGTTTGAACCTGAAACTTCTCAAGCATTAGGTTTTGGCTTCCGTTGTGGCTTTTTGGGATTGCTTCATATGGATGTGGTACAAGAAAGACTTGAGCAAGAATTTGGTATGGATTTAATTATGACTGCACCAAGTGTAGACTACCATGCAATTATGAATGATGGTTCAACTAAATTAATTGATAATCCTGCTGATTTACCAGATGCTGGTGAATATAAAGAAGTTCAAGAACCTTATGTTAAGGCAGAAGTGATGGTGCCAAATGACTTTGTAGGTCCAGTAATGGAGCTATGTCAGCGAAAACGCGGAGAATTTGTAACTATGGATTATTTAGACAAATACCGTGTTAATGTTATTTACAATATGCCCCTAGCTGAAATTATTTATGATTTCTTTGACGAACTAAAGTCTTCAACTAAAGGTTATGCTTCTCTTGATTACGAAATAACAGGTTATCGTGCAACAGACTTAGTTAAGATTGATATGTTGCTTAATAAAGAGCCAATTGATGCTCTTAGTTTCATTGCACACCGTGAAGAGGCTCAAAATCGTGCTCGTCAAATGACAACAATGCTTAAGAAGTTAATTCTACGTCAAAACTTTGAAGTTGATATTCAAGGTGCAATTGGTGCTAAAATTATTTCTCGTGCGACAATTAAACCATATCGTAAGGATGTTACTTGGAAAATTCATACTGGTGACCCAGATAGACGTGCTAAATTACTTGAAAAGCAGCGTCGTGGTAAGAAGAGAATGAAGGCAGTCGGAAAGGTAGAAGTACCTCAAGACGCATTTATGGCTGTTCTAAAAATGAATGATGACGATATTAAAGGTAAATAATTGTAACTTTCTTGACGTACTAAGCTTTTTGGTACGTCTTTTTTGATTTTTAAAAATATATAATAGTCTTTCAGCAAGTTATAGCTAACTTGATTTAGTATGTTTTTTTGAAAAATGTGTTAGAATTTATAACAGCATTAATAAAATTGAGGATAAAAAACGTATGGCAAAAAAAACAAGAAATACTTCTAAAAAAGCTTGGATAGTTAGAATTGCTGCGATTATTTTATTAATCATCGGTTTAGGGATGATTTTTAATAGTCAAATCCGAGATTTCATGGTTCGACAAAATCAGACTACTGCTTTGAAGAAATTAAACAAAGATACTGTTAAAAAAAATCAAGCAAAAAAAGGAATGTTCGATTTCTCAAAAGTTGAAGAAATTGATTTTGGAAAGGTGACTAAATCAAGGGTTAATAATACTGCTGATGCAATTGGCGCGATCGCAATCCCAAGTGTAAAAATGTATCTTCCAATTATGAAGGGGTTAAGTAATGATGCCATGTCGACTGGTGGTGGAACAATGCGTCCAGACCAAGTTATGGGGAAGGGAAACTATCCTTTAGCAGGTCACTATATGACAGCCAAGGGTGTTTTATTTTCACCACTTGAAGACACTAAATTGGGCGAAAAAGTATACTTAACTAATCTTGATAAAATTTATATTTATCGAATTTATATGAAAAAGGTTGTAGACCCAACTGCTGTTTGGTTAGTCGATAATACTAAGCAAAATATTGTTACTTTAATTACATGTGCTGATGGTGGTGTTAATCGCTGGGCGATTAGGGGAAAATTAATTGCTGAAAAGCCAGCGACAGATAAGAATTTACAAGTTTTCAAACTTAAATAAAGAGGATTTGCTTTTGTTGGAGAAGTAAATCCTCTTTAACTTTTGTTATAATAGAAACTTAGATGTTATAAATGATTTAGGTGAACTAAAAATAATGAAATGGCAACAAAGACAAGCAAGTAGTTTAGATCAAGAATTAATTGAAGATTATGGATTAACAGATATTCAAGCTAAGCTTTTCGCATTAAGAGGTATTAATACCGCGGAAAAGTTGGATTTTTGGCTAAATGCAGATGAAAATGATTTGGCCGATCCGTTTTTAATGCACGATATGGAAAAGTCTATTAACCGCATTAATCAGGCAATTGATAATGGTGAAAAAATAACTATCTATGGTGATTATGATGCTGATGGAATCACGGCAACTAGCATCATGATGGATACCTTAGAAATTTTAGGTGCCGATGTTCACTTTTTTATTCCGGATCGTTTTAAAGATGGATACGGTCCAAGTATGAGCCGTTACCAAGAGATAGTAGAGGATGGGACTAAATTAATCATTACGGTTGATAATGGGGTAACCGGTGTTGAAGAAGTTAAATATGCCCAGGAACATGGCGTTGACGTAATATTAACTGACCACCACACATTTCAGGATCAAAAACCAGCTGCTTTTAGTACAGTTCACTGTAACTATCCTGGTCAAAAATATCCATTTGATGATTATTGCGGAGCCGGTGTTGCTTATACAATGTGCCGAGCACTAATGCAGGATACAATGCCAGAACTATTAGATTTAGCCATGATTGGAACTATAGGCGATATGGTTAAAGTAACAGGTGAAGGACATATTATCGTTAAGCGTGGCTTAGATATTTTGAACCAAACAGAGCGTCCAGGATTACGAGCTTTAATTAAGCAAGCTGGTTTAACTATGGGACAGATTACAGCCACTGATGTTGGCTTTAATATCGCTCCTAGATTAAATGCTGTGGGTCGTCTGGCAGACGCGAGTTTAGCGGTTGAACTACTTTTGAGTGATGATGAAGAACAGGCTGAAGAAATAGCAGCGAAAATAGAAGAATTAAATAATGAAAGAAAAGAGCTTACAGCTGAAGTTTATGAAAAATGTTTGGCTCAAGTTGAAGAAAAAGGGTGGCAACATCGAAATACATTAGTATTATATGATCCTGACTTTCATGAGGGCGTGTTAGGCTTAGTAGCCAATAAAGTTGTTGAGAAGCTTCATAAACCCACGCTTGTTCTTACCAAGGATGAAAATGGTGAATTAAAAGGCTCAGGTCGGTCAAGCGAAGGCTTTAATTTATTTGATGCTTTAGAACCAATGAAAGATGATTTTTTAGATAAATTTGGCGGACATGATTTTGCCTGTGGCTTATCTTTAAAGGTTGATAAACTTGAAGAGTTGCGTTCACGTTTTGAAAAAAGTTTTAAGCCAAGTACGGATCTTGAAGTAAAAGATTTTGATTTTGAATTAAATTTGAGAGAAGTTACACCAGATACATTAACAGAAATTAATTTGGTTGGTCCCTTTGGAACTGGAAATCCTGAGCCCGTATTTAGTATCAGCGAACCGCACATCAAGAGCCTATTTAAGATGGGAAAAGATAAGAACCATGTTAAGTTTACTGCAGAAAAAAATAATGGCAAGCTAATAATTGTTGGCTTTAATAAAGGATTTTTGAATCAGAACTTGCTTCCTTTTATCAAAGAATTATATGTAACTTTAGCGCCCAATAGCTGGAAGAATATTTCGACTGTTCAAGGAATGTTAGCCGGCATTGAATATGGAGCACCCAAACTAGCTGTTTTTGATCAAGTGATAGACATGAGGCAAGAAGATTATGTGATGGGATTTGCGGATAAGTATTTGATTTTTGATAAAAATACTATTTCTTGGGCTAGAAATGGTTTAGGAATTCCAGAAGAAAAGCTTAGTCTTGCTAGAGATTATCATGGAAATTCTGAAGTTGTAGCTTTATTAGATACTCCGCGTAATCAGATTGAATTAAATACCGCTTTAGAAAATAAATATCATCAGCTCTATCTGCGTTTTTTATTTGATAGATTGCCAATTACTAATTTGCCTAGTAGGGATGCTTTTGGCAAAACATTAAAATATATTTATGCTCACCCCAATTTAACTATTGAAGATTATCAGGTGGTATCTGCTTATCTCGGCTTAGATTATCAAGCTGTTTTGTTTATTTTAAGAGTGTTCTTTGAATTGCGCTTTGTTTCATTTATTGATGGAAAAATTATTGGCAATAAACGTCCTGAAAGTAAAAAACTAACTGCTTCAAAGTATTTTACCAGTGTAGCATCACAGATTAAATTTAAAAATCAGCTAAAGACAATGCCTAGTGATCAACTAATTAGTTACGTTAAACAATATTTAAAGTGATCATTACTAGTTATAAATCAATAAAAAGTTCGATATAAAACTGATTTTAATCTAAAAATTTGGTAAAATATACAGGTCAAAGGCCGTTAGGTCTGATTTTTCAATGAAAGTCTAAAATGGAGGTTTCTCTTTAAATGGCAATTGATTTTAAAGAACACATTGCAAGTGTAAAAGATTTCCCAAATAAGGGAATTATCTTTCGCGATATTACCCCAATTTTGCAAGATGGGAAGCTATATCGAGCTGCTACTCATGAATTAGCTGAATACGCTAAGAGTCGTGGAGCAGAAGTAATTGTTGGTCCTGAAGCTCGTGGATTTATTGTCGGCTGCCCTGTTGCAACAGAATTAGGAATTGGTTTTGTACCGGCTCGTAAGCCTCATAAGTTGCCACGCGAAGTAGAAAGTGCTTCTTATGATTTAGAATATGGTTCAAATGTCTTAGAAATGCATAAAGATGCAATTAAGCCAGGGCAAAAAGTTGTTATTTGCGATGATTTGATGGCTACCGCAGGCACCTTGCACGCAACTAAGGAATTAGTTGAAAACTTGGGCGGAGAAGTAGTTGGTGCAGCATTTTATATTGAATTAACTGACTTGAAGGGAAGAGAACAATTCCCTGATTTAGATATTTATTCTCTTGTTAAGTACCACGGCGCTTAATCATATGAATAAAACCCTAGAGCGAGAAAGCTTTAGGGTTTTTACATGCAATATTTAAATACAAAAAGGGACAGAAAAGGGACAAATTTATTTAAAATCTTGTATAGCTTTATCAAACTTCAAATGTTGTTTGTGTGTGATATGAAGATATATTTTTCTAGTAATATCTGAATCACCATGACCAACTCTGTCAGTAATTAGGCTTAATGGATATCCTTCTTCTGCAAGTTTAGAAACATGAGTGTGGCGAAAAATATGCGAAGTGATCTGTTTTTTCCATTTTTGACTAGTAACAAATTTTCTTAAGAATCTGCTTACGGTTAATATGCTTATCGGCCCATGGCTATATTTATTGTGAAATAGAAAATCATCGGCATTTTGGTCTTTAGCAAGCTTTCGATAAATTGAAACTGCTTCTTTAGGTAGGACAATTGTACGATGACTTGCTGTAGTTTTAGTAAACTCTTGTCTTTCATTTCTATGACCATCTGTATTGATTAAAGTTCCTGAAATATTAACGTACCACATATGTGTTTCTGGATCTTGAAAAATGTTTTTTACTAGCAATGCACACCCTTCACCCACACGCATTCCTGTTAAGTAAAGCATTTTAAATAGAGCATATAAATCAGTTCTGTTTTTATCCAAGCAATAATCAAGAACTTCTTTTAGCTCTTTATCAGTTAGATACCAGTTTTCAATTCTTTCTTGTTTTTTAGCACGATCATTTTTAAAGTTAATTTTAACTTTAAGAGCAGGATTTTCTTTTGCGTAGCCAAATTGTATTGCAAAATCAAATAACTTTAAAAATATCACATGATAATGGTGTGCTGATCCATTTGATAGTTTATTTTTATAAAGAATATCATTTATATACGCATTAAGCTCAGTAGTGGTAATAGAGGTAACTGATCTATCTTTAAATTGCTTAGATAGTTTATTAAGATAAGCAAAATAGGTGTCTAAGGTTTTAGGGGCTAATCCTTGCTGGTCTAAGTTATCCTTGAGTTTATCTATTAATTTATCCATTGTGATTTGTTTAACAGATCGAATGCTTAGCTTTTCTTTAATAGCATTTTTAACCTTAATTTCGGCTAAATTTCGAGCGTGTGCAGTATTTTTAGTGATTGTGGTAGAACTCTTATGCACACCCACGAATGAAGGATCAGTGTACCTGATTGAGTATTTAAACTTACCATTTTTTAAAGGCTCTACTTGAGGAGTATAATATTTGACCATTTTAAAATTACCTCTATTTCTGATAGAATAGGGTAGACGAAAGGCGTTGAGTTACCAGCTCAACCTTTCATCTAGCATATATATGTGTTTGTTTTGAACATTGGTCAGAGTGATGACCGACCCGTGAAGTGTTACCAGCGCTTTGCGGGTCTTTTTTTGTTTTTATTTTATAAATTTAATTAAAAATCCAATAACAGTACAAGTTACTGATACAATTACGATTCCAGTTCCATAGAACCAAACTTTTTGACTTTCAAATTTAGTATTAATTTTTTCGAAATTTTGAGAAGACTGGGAACTAGCTTGATCTATTCGTCTATCGATTTCATTAAGTTTGTTATCCATTTTATGAAGCATTTCTTCTGTGGAAAGTTTGACTTCGTTGCTTACATTATCAATGACATGATCTAACTCTTCGTGAGTTACATACTTATCTTTATCCATAGGTGGTTCACCTCCACCACTATTATCTCTTCTTTTATTAGATACTTCTACAAGTTGACCTTGAGCACCAGTGGTTTTAGCATCTTCAAGTAAATGTAATTGTTGTTTGTTATCCATTTTTTGGCTCCTGGAAATATACTGATGTAGTAAAGAATGTACCTTCATCAATAGATGAGTTTGCTTCAGGATATTTTGGCTCTTGGAACGTCATAGAAAGTTTGAAATTTAATTGTTTAAATGAATATAATTTACCTTCAATTACTACATCTGATTGCACATTGGTGTTAAATTTGATCTGAGTAAGAATATTAGATCCTTTTCTAATAAAATCAGCCAGAGGGACCTTTATATACTGTTGTGAAATATACGAAGCTGGGATCGGCTCTGGACCTTGAACTCCTTCAACAAAATTTGGTGTTTCGACAGTAAGAACAATATATGAATGAAAATGAGAAGGATGAGTATACATACTAATTACTTCATAAGGAAAAGAAATAACCATGTTCATAGAAATCTTTCCTTTATTTTCTTTATTTAGTTTTATTTCATAAATTTTGTTGTTATTACTATCTGTAAAATCGAGAGATAGTAAATTAGGTAAAAATTTTCTCATGATTATCATGCTTTCTAATTATTAGTATCCACATTTGTTGAGGAATCGTTGTCTGAGTCGCTATAGGTAAATGTATCTGTTCCTGCCTTTACTTCATAAGGTTTACCAATTGGCTGATTATCATAGTCATTTTTTGCTTGGATATGATAAGTTTCAGAGACTTTGTCAGTCTTAGAATCTAAATCATATTCAATAGCAAATTTTATTGTTTTGCCTGGAAGCACCTTAGATTCACTGTTTCTAAATAAATCGTCCCATTTAGTTCCGTTGTCATGTTCATTACTTCCAATAGCAATTTCTCGTTCACTGCTAGGAAGAACTTGATTAAACTCAAAATTTGCTCTTACCCAATCTTCAGGAGAAACTGACTTATTTGATTTATTAGTAAAAGTTCCTTCTACTATAACCATGGTAAAATTATCTGGATTTCTATATTGGTCAGAAACTTTTACATTGGTTACTTTATCAAATGTAATAGATCCATTTTTTGTAGTATACGTATTTCCATCAAATCCTTTTTGTGTCTTTGATGTAGAATTATTAACAGCATTTTCTGTTTTTTCAGAGTTTGAAGAATATTCATTAGTTTTGCTGCTTGAATTCGAGCAGGCAGTAGTTGCTAATCCAATGAGTATTAATCCTAATGCACTGAAAGTATATTTTTTCTTCATTTTCATTCTCCATTCCGTCCGAGAGGACGGTTTTTTATTTTGCTACGTATTTTAGAAGCTCCTCACGAACTTCATCATAATTACTAATACCTAAACTTACAGCAATATTTACATAATTTGCTTCGTCTGGCTCATTGCCTAATGCCAACATATTGCTTGATTTTTTCGTGAACCATGAAATTATTTGCACCATGTTCACTGCAAGTATGAGCTGAACCGATATATTTATAATCTCCCACAACTGAGGGATCATTCTTTGCGTGCCCGATTTCGTGTAGGATTACTTTTTCAATTTGTTCATCTGAAAGGTTTTCACGTACGAATACCACACCGTGGACAAGGTAACCATCTCTATCCATAGGCATAAATTTAAGTTTTAAATGATACTTTTTAAGCAACATTCTTAAATGACTATCCAATACGATCACCTTACTTATTATCATAAAGTCCTTTTAAATAAGCTCTAATAAGCTCACGGTCATGAGGTGTCATTGGCTTACCGTCAAATGAACGTGCATTATCTAGCATTTCGTCAAGATCTGCATCAGCGATTGTTTGTTTTTTATCAGGGATGCTTGGATCATCGGTTAACCCGTTTAAATAATCAGTTGTAGTATGCAGGACTTTAGCTACTTGCTTCAGTTTATCGGTTCGTGGAGTTTTAACTCTCCAACTATAAATAGTATTTGGACTGATATGAGTAGCTTCTGCAATATCTTGCAATGACATATCAAATTCTTTTCCTCGCTCTTTTATGCGATTTAACAACATTTGTAAGCACCTCTTAAAAGACACTTACACAAATATCTCAAAAAAGTACAAAAATACAGTTGACTAATTAATACTTAAGTACTAATATATTTTGTGTAAGTTAAATTGATAGAAAAAAACATGTATAGAAAAATGCAATTTAATTGAATGGGGATTCGTTTTATTGCTTTATTTCTTACGCTTTAATATTATTCTTTAGTATTAATTAATGCAATACTTTTTAGTACTTTTTAGCTTACAAAAATAAATAAGCAGGAAGTGAGTGAGATGAAAAACATTTGTGGACCAAGTTTGGAGGAATGGAACCGAATGAGTGATAAAGAAAAGGAAGATTTTAAGCAGTCATATGAAGACATTAACAATTTTGCTGAAAAAATAGTCAAAGAAGATGAACTGCTTAAAAAAATCAGTTCTCAAAAATTACTTCAAGAACTGATTAATCGGAAAGTCTTAACACGAATTCCAGTAGGTTTGTATAAGGAATTCGAATTAAGACGGAAATATAAAAATCGAGATAAGCCGATTACTTACGATAGTGTGTATCTACTAAATAGCTCTGAAAAAGATTTTTAATTACCCGATAATCTCAGTTTACAGAAAACGAGGTGAAAATAATTGCCAAGTAAAGTAAGGCATATCAAGTTTTATAAATACTTCAAGGAATGGGTGGATACGTACAAAGTAGGACAAGTTCGCCCAGTAACTCTAAACAAATATTATTTAGTTGAAAAGCGTTTGAAGGAACTTGTGCCTGATTTAGATCTTGGAGACATGACTAGAGCAGATGTTCAAAGATTAATCAATGAATATGGTAAAACACATGAATATCCAACTGTTTTAGATTTCTTGCATCATATTCAAGCTCCATTAAGGGATGCAGTTTACGAAGGCTGGATTGCAAAAGATCCTACTTATAAAGTACATGCTACTTCGCAAGTTAAACATAAAGAAACTAGGTTTAAATATCTTGAATCAGATCAAGTATCAAAACTAGTAAAAGTACTTGAAAAAGATGATTCACCTGAGACTCTAATGTTTCTATTTGATTTAAAAACAGGCTTGAGATTTGCTGAAATCTTTGGGCTTACTCCAAAAGATATCGACTTAAAAAACTTAACACTCTATGTGAATAAAACTTGGAATTATAAGGAAAAGACTGGAGAATTCCAGCCTACTAAGAATAAATATTCAAATCGTGTAATAACAATTGACTGGCAAACAGCAAATATTCTTCAGCGAATGATGCAAGGTTATTCAGAGAATGAACCATTTTGGCTGAATAAACTACAGAGTAAAAATGGTCGAATTTACAATTCAACTTTAAATCAAAAGCTTACCAAGTTTTGCAAAGAAGCAGCTGTTCCTAGAATTTCTATTCACGGTCTGAGACATACGCATGCATCTCTCTTAATTTCAGCTGGTGTGTCAATTCAATCAGTAGCAAAGAGATTAGGTCATGGCAACACGGAAACAACACAACGAGTTTACATCCACTTGCTCGATGACCTTCAAGAACGTGATAACAACAAAATGATGACAATTTTGACAGGGTTAGGTGCTTAAATATGCAGTTTGACGTTAAAACAGTTAATCAAATCTTAGGTATTGATGATGCCTATAAAGCTCCTGATAGATTACTTAACTTAATGCTTGATGATAACAAAAGAGTAGCAACTTTCAAAAAATTTTTGAAAGTATCAACCGATCTAAGTTTTGATTTTTTTCATGAATACTTTGAAGATGAGCAGGCTGAACGTAAATCTAAGAAACAAGATTTTACTCCTGATGGCATTGCAATATTACTTAATAAATTAACTGCTAAGGCTAATGGTTACTATTATGAACCAGCAGCCGGAACAGGTGGAATTTTAATAACTCGATGGTGGCAAGATTGCCAAACTGATCCAGTACATCTACATGATGGAAGATTTCTGCACGATGAAAAACTCGATAAATTAGCATGGATTACTTATGATCCACGAAATTACTGGTATCAGGTTGAAGAATTAAGTGATCGAGCCATTCCTTTCTTGATATTTAATATGGCAATCAGAGGGATGAATGGAGTAGCAGTTCAATGTGACTCGCTCAGTCGAGAGGCAAAAGAAGCTTACTTCATTAGGAATGATACGGATAATTTTTTGGGTTTTAGCGAAGTAATTAAAGTTCCTAAAACAAGTGATTTTGAAAAAGAGCTGAATATCAAATGGAATTAGGTAAGAGAGAAATTCATGATCATGAGCGATTTATAAATTATGGTCAAGAACACAGATATTCCAATGATTGGTTCCTAAAAAAGGCTTCTTACTTAGGTGAAGATTATGAATTACTAACTGATTACAGGGGTTGTAGATATAGTGTAACTTTTTACCACAAAAAATGTGGCAAATTATGGACCGTTAGAGCTAGTGGCGTGGTTTTAGATCATTACCATTGTGTTCACTTTTTCAGAAGTAGAGGAGAAAGAAGATTAATTAAATTTTGTAAGGATAATAATATTGAAATTTTATCCGAATATGCTGGCATGAAAGCAAAAGTTAAGTTTAAGCCTAGAAGTTGTAACCATGAATTTTATAGATCACCTTCTGACTTAATTTGGGGAACTAAAGAATGCCCATATTGCAATGGACTTAAACCTAAGGGAAACGTTAACAGTTTCATTCTTGAATTTATTAAATGGAGAAAAAGACATGGCTGGACGCAAGCTGATATAGCTTATCAGTTGAAAATGTCTAACCATACCATCTCAGACCTTGAGCGTGGATATAAAGCGCCAAACAAGGAACAAATTTCTCTTTTTAAATATTATATGGATTTTTATAAATAAGAAATGGCAGGTGAAACGCCTTTGAACAATTTAGTAATTATGAAAGATCGTCAAGCTGTGACAGATAGTTTGAAAGTGGCGGATGCTTTTAATAAAAATCATCGAGATGTAATGCGTGCTATATCAACAAAAATTAACTCAGCGCAAAATTGCGCTCAGTTCAAAAGAATGTTTGCAGAAGCTACTTATCAAGATGCAAGTGGTAAATCTAATCGCATGTATTACATGAACCGAGATGGTTTTACTTTCATAGCAATGGGATTTACAGGACGTAAGGCTGACGACTTTAAGCTTAAGTACATTCAAGCATTTAACAAAATGGAACAGCAAATTAGAAATCAAAGTGAACGTCCAAAGTTAATGCAAAAAGAACGCATTGAGATCTCTAGACAGAACGCTAAGACCAGACAAGCTAGTTTACTTTATAGAGTTGCAAAATCTATGAAAGATACAAGAAAGCAACAAGAATTATTAACTCAAATAGCAAATAATCTAATTGGCGAACCTGTGAAAGAAGAACAGCCTGAACCCAAGAACTTCCACACAGCAAATGAATTAGGCAAGATTTTTGGAACTAATGGATGGGGAGTGGAGCAGATGGCGCAAAAGTTAAAGCTGCAAGCTCCAGTTCCAGAAAGCAATCGTTTTGGCAAGTGGATTCAAAACGGTGATTTTCCAGAATGGCTTTATACTGATGCAGCAATTAAACAGATTGAACAATATGGATTTTTGGTTAAGTAATGGAATTTAGAGAGCTATTATTTCACGATGCAAGATTAACACTAGATAAGTTAGAGCAAAGTGGAAATAAAGATGAATTAAAAAGATATGCACGTTTAATGCATACCTTAATAAATGCAATTGAAAAATTTAATAGTAAGGAACTTTAAAGAGTGAGGTGAATAGAATGCCATCAACAATGCCGGGACGAGAATTAGTAAAAAAGTACATTAAAGAAAATTCTATTAGTATTGCCGATTTAGCAAAGGTATATGGCTTGAGTCGACAAGAAGCTACAGATTACATTTCTGGACGAATTCAAAGTCCAAAGAGTAATCAATTTATTTTAAGTATTATCAAGGATTTCAAGATTTAGAGGTGCTTAAAATGAGCGAAATTTTAACGCCAAAAGAAGTTCAAAAGAAATATGACTGGTCATACATGACTTGGTATAGAAGACGTGAGGAGTGCTTAGTTTCTCCGTATAAAGATGCAATTGTGATGGAGAGCCAGCGAAGATGTCATGTTAAGGCTAAGAGATTTGAAGAGTTCCTAGAGTGGAAGTCACAGCAAATTTATAATGAGCAGTTTGGTTTAGTTTAGGGAGTAAAAAAATGAGTAAGTGGATTAACAGCAAGATTAACGAATTTATGGGCACTGATTTCACTATTAGAGAAACAGAACTAGCAACTATGTTTACTGCAATTCTAGCATTAGTTTCATTTACATTCGTTATGTACAATGCGATTTTTCCGAATATTTAAGAGGATTTTATGAAAGAAAGTATATATAGAATAACTTGGTCTGTAGTTATCACAATGATTTTAGGTGTAACCAGTCGAATGTTAGGCATACCATTAGATATTTTTACCCTGACTTTAGTTGTGTGGCTAATGTGTGATACCGAATTGAGGTACAGAAAAAATGAGAAAAATAAGTAATTTATTGCAAGGGATTAAGCATACCAATCCTTTGAAAGAGAGCAACGAGGCAAAACTATTGTGCAGCAATGCATATTACAAGTACAGAGAGGTGGTAGAACCGTGGAAGCAAAAACAGGCAAAGAACTACTAGGAGCAATTCACGATAATGAGAACATGGAACGCATTAATCGATTAAAAGGTACTGATTCACAGGCAGTATGGTGCGGTGACAATTTATACATCATTAGTAATTCAGAAATGGAATCTGATTTTCACACACCAGCCGATTTTTTAAAGTATCGTTTGAATTTATTAGGAACATCTGATTTTTGCGACGAGATAGATACAACTGAAAAAGATTTCTTTGAAGAAGTCCTAGATGCAATCGACGATGAATGGACGGATGAGTACATTCAAGAAATTCTAACGGAGTGCTACCACATGGAGGACCTAAGCAATGAGTGATGAATTTAGAAAGTGGCAATGCAATACCGAGCAAGCTATCAAAGAATGGCCCGACAAATTAGTTCACGAGGCTCTTAAGCAAAACGATGGCTATATCGGTAAAGCTAAAAGATGGTTAAAAAGCAAGCGACCAGACAATCTAGATAGTTTTCATGGAAAACCAGAAGAACAATTTATTGTCACGATTAGAGCAGTTTATGATGAAGCACTTGCTAAGTTGCGCAAAATAGCAGATAAACAGAAAGTAGATGGATATTAATGAAGCTTTTAAATACTAAAGATATGAGTCGAGCTAAAAATTGGCGAATATGCATTTATGGAAAAGCCGGAATTGGTAAGACTTCTACAATTAAAAATCTAAAAGGTAAAACGTTTGTTTTAGATCTAGATAATTCTTCAAAGGTTTTAGCTGATCCTGAAAGAGAAATTGAAATAGGTCAGATGGATAGAACAAAGCCAATTGAAGAGATAAATGATTTTGTTCAAAACCTATTGCCTAAAATTACTAAAGAATATGACAACCTAGTAGTAGATAACGCTTCCAGCTTTGAAACCGATTGGTTTATTGAGCGTGGCAGAAATTCAAAATCAGGTATCAACAATGAAATTCAAGATTATTCTACTTGGAAAAACTACTTTTTAAGAGTAATTGGTGCAATTTACCAATCGGATATAAATATTCTGGTCACAGCTTGGGAGCGTCAACGAGATATTACGGCTGAAACAGGACAATCATTTACACAATTTGTTCCGGATCTTAGAGATAGCGTGATTAATAATTTTATGGGGCTTACGGACGTTGTTGCACGTATGGTAGTTAATCCTAAAACAGATGAAAGAGGCTTTATTTTGGATGGCAATAATGCAATTTTTGCTAAAAATAGGTTAGACCAACGTAAAGCATGCAAGGCTAGTGAGCTGTTTGATATAGAGGATACCAATGATAACAAAGCGGAGGTGTCTGAAAAATGAGTTACTGGATAGGCTTGGTTGAACCTGACAGAAAATACAGAGAAATTGACGAGTTTGGCGTTCACTGCTCGTGGAATTTTAAAAACATGATGACACATCTGCCCTGCGGTTGGGTTAGAGATTGGCAAGGCAAACAGGCTAGAGACATGATAGTTTTGGCATTTCACAGTGCTCGACTATTAGTATCACGCCCAGAGCTATATCAGAAATATGAATTAGATCCCAATCGTAATCTAGGCACAGTGGATAATTGCTATGATATCTTAACTAGATGTTATTTCGGGTTTATCAAATATCCAGACGGAATTATCACAATTGATTAGGAGAACAAAATGGAAAACAACAAGGATGTAATTAAAATGCTTGAATATCTTGAAGAAATCAAAAATGCAGTTAGAGAGGGTCAAGTAGATACGTTGCTTGTTTCAGCTTGTGGAGACGATAAAGCGATCTTCCATGCATCGGGTAGTGCAGTTACTTTATTTGGCTTAAACGAGTTGCAATATAAGAGACTTAATAAAGAATATGAAAGCAAAGAACAAGAACGTAGAATCGCCAAACTTATGGCTTCAATTGCAGATAGTGATGACTAATGTATCAACTATTCGATTATCAACAAAAGCTCGTTGATGAAGAAGAATAACGAAAAAATAAAAGAAGCTTCTATAGTTTAGAAAACTAGGAGGCTTCTTTTATTTTTACCAGTTTTATAAAATAGGTGATAGCAATCTTGAGAAATATTGTTTGAATTTGCGCCAGTGAGATTGATCATTAAAGTATTTTTTAGTTAATAATGTTGATTCTTTTAGATCTTTTTCAAATATTTCTTTTAATTCAGTTGCAAGAGCAGGATTGTATGTAAAAGCATTTACCTCAAAATTAAGCTGGTAACTCCGAAAATCTTGATTAGCCGAGCCAACGGAAGCAATATTAGAACCACTTACAATGGTTTTAGCATGTATAAAACCATTATCATACTTATAAACTTTTACGCCGTTATTAACCAGGTACTTGGCGTAATATTCAGTTGCTCGATAAACGAAGGGATGATCTGGCATAGATGGAATCATAATTCGAACGTCTACGCCACTTTTTGCAGCAATAATTAAGGCTTCTAAGATTGAGTCACCTGGAATTAAATATGGCGTTTGAATGTAGACGTAGTTTTGAGCTTGCGCAATTATTTCTTCATAGGCACGACGAATACCAAAATTACTGTTGTCAGGACCTGAAGAAACAATTTGCATTGGAACTAAGTTCTTAGCTTGAACAACTTTTAATCTGAAGTTTTCAATTAAATTATCAACACTATATGTAGGAAGATGAGATTTACGACAACTTGTATTCCAATCCATTGCAAAACGAATTTCCATTAGGAGGGCTGCCTGTCCTGTAACTCGCAAATGCGTATCGCGCCAATGACCGAACTTTTGGCTTCGATCAACATACTGATCCCCAATATTAAAACCACCAATATAACCAATTTGATTATCGATGATAACTAGTTTTCGGTGTAAATGATAATTAGCACGCGGGGTAGTAAAGAAACGATTACCAGCTGTTGAAATAAATGGTTGGGCTTTTCCACCTAGTTGTCGAAGCTTATTGAAAAAGGAGGGCTTTGTACCGCGGGAACCACTAGCATCGTAAAGAACTCGAACTTTAACACCGCGATTAGCAGCTTTTTCTAATGCTTTTAGAACTTGGTTACCTAATTGATCATCATAAAAAGTATAGAATTCAATATTGATGCTACTTTTTGCTTGTTCGATATTTTTAATGAGATTTTGAAATAAAACTTTTCCATCAATAGAAGTTTCTACCTCATTGTTAAAGGTAAGGAGAGCATCGTCATTGTTTAAATTTAATTCAACCAGTCTTCGTGCCCGGGGATTTTGATCTTTATTAGGTAATAGATCATGTAACTTTAATAATTTATTTTGCTCATTTAAAAACTGGTCTCGGAATTTTTGCTGTTCAGCTTTAATTGAAAAAATATCATCATGAGATAGTTGGCGACCAGTAAATAAATATAGAATGAAACCAACATATGGTAAGATCGATAGAATTAAAAGCCAAGCCCAGGTTGAGGCGATATCACGATGGCTGCGAAAAACTGTCCAGATAGCTAAGCCAACATTAATTAACCAAAGTATTTCAATAATGCGTCTGATGATATCCCAGGTTAAAATCATTAAAATCCCTCCAATTGTATAGATAATTAATTCTACCATATCTCGAAATATACAAAATATAGTATTTGTATTTACCAAAGCACTAAATCTATGATAATTTAAGTTATAACGTGCGCAATAGAAAGAAGAAAGACAATGGCAACTTTAGAGCAACCATACTTGGATTTATTAAATAAAATTATGACTGAGGGTCATGATAAGGAAGATAGAACTGGAACGGGGACAAGAAGTTTATTTGGGGCTCAAATGCGGTTTGATTTGAGTGATGGTTTTCCTATTTTAACTACTAAAAGAGTTCCTTTTGGTCTTATTAAAAGTGAATTATTGTGGTTTTTAAGAGGAGACACTAATATTCGATTTTTGTTAGAGCATAATAATCATATTTGGGATGAATGGGCATTTAAGAATTGGGTTGAAAGTGATGAATATCATGGCCCTGATATGACTAATTTTGGGCTCAGAAGTCAAAAGGATGCCAAATTTAAGAAAGTTTATCAAGAAGAAATGAAGAGGTTTGGCGAACGAATCTTAGCTGATCAAGACTTCGCGGCCAAATTTGGTAATCTTGGAGATGTTTATGGCGCTCAATGGCGTCACTGGCAAAAGCGAGAGGGAGGTTTTATTGATCAAATTCAAAATGTGATTGATCAAATTAAAAAGACGCCATACTCAAGAAGATTAATTGTTAGTGCTTGGAATCCAGAAGATGTCCCAAATTCAGCGCTGCCACCTTGTCATGTTTTATTTCAATTTTATGTTAATGATGGTCGTTTAAGTGTTCAGCTTTATCAGAGATCTGGAGATATGTTTTTAGGAGTTCCTTTTAATATTGCTAGCTATTCTTTACTAGTTAATTTAATAGCTCAAGAAACTGGTCTTAAACCAGGTGAATTTATTCATACTTTAGGGGATGCACATATTTATCGGAACCATTTTGATCAAGTAAAGGAATTATTAACTAGAAAACCTTATGATTCACCAAAGCTTTGGTTAAATCCTGATAAGAAAAAGATTGAAGATTTTGAAATGTCAGATATCAAACTTGTTAATTATAAGCATCATGGCACTATTAAAGCACCTGTCGCTGTTTAGTTTATACAATTTATAAGGGAGAGTTGAGAATGATAAGATTTATATGGGCAGAGGATGAAGACGGACATATTGGTTATCAAGGCACCTTACCCTGGCGTTTGCCAGCTGATCTAAGGCATTTTAAGGATTTAACTTCTAATCATGTAATTGTTATGGGAAGACGGACCTTTGAAAGTTTCCCTGGATTATTACCTAAAAGACAGCATATTATTCTCTCGACTAGTCCAACTTTACAGCGTAAATACCAAGATAATGTACACGTCCAAATTTTTTCTCAACTTGAAGAATTAAAGAACTGGATAAAGCATCATAGCAACCAAACAATTGATATTATTGGCGGAAGAAGAGTCTTTGAAGAATTTATGGATGAGGTTGATATTTTAGAAAAGACTAAGATTCACCATGTTTTTAAGGGTGATACTCTGATGCCAGAGATAAATTATGGAGATTTTAAATCAGTTAATTCTGAAATTCATCAAGCAGATGAGAAAAATAAATTTGCATACGATTTTTTAGAATATAAAAGAATAGAAAAATAATAAACTTTATAAAAAGCTAACAATCATTATTTAGTTGTAATAATTGTTAGCTTTTTTGATACATTTAGTTACCGGTAACACTTTATTTTCCGTTGAAAGCATTTTCAACCTCACTTAGTATAAAATATTGAAAGCGCTTGTGCGTTAAATAGCGAGGGAGAAAACTATGAATGAAAATGATAAAGTAGCTGGTTTACCAGAACTTGCTAAAAGTGTGATTTGGATGATTAATTTTGGGTATTTAGGTATCCAAATTGCTTTTACACTTGAAACATCACAAATGAGTCGTATTTTTCAAACTTTGGGTGCGGATCCTACGAAGTTAGGTTGGTTTTTCATTTTACCGCCTTTGGCTGGTTTAGTTGTTCAACCAGCCATTGGATCACTTTCTGATAAAACTTGGGCACCTAAGCTTGGCGGAAGAAGATTACCGTATTTATTAATTGGAATGATTTTTGCGGTAATTATGATGCTACTGCTACCAAATATCGGAAGTTTTGGTTTAGGTTATGGATCGGTTGAAGCCTTGGTATTTGGTGCTATTGCAATTGCTATTTTAGATGTATCTGCAAATATGGCTATGCAACCCTTCAAAATGATGATTGGTGATATGGTTAATGACGAACAAAAATCATATGCATATGGCATTCAAAGTATGCTTTCGAATTCTGGTGCAGTAATCGCAGCATTTTTTCCATTTCTATTGACTATTCTTGGAGTTGCTAATACTGCTAAAAAGGGTGTAGTACCACAATCAGTTGTAATTTCTTTTTATGTAGGTGCCGTAATCCTTGTTATTACTAGCTTGTTAACAGTAACAAAGGTGCATGAATATGATCCTAAAACTTATGCACGTTATCATGGTATTAATGAAGAAGATAATAAAAAAGATGGAATTTGGTTTGTCTTATTAAAAAAAGCACCGAAAGTCTTCTGGGAAGTTTCATTAGTCCAATTATTTTGCTGGTTCTCATTTCAATATTTATCAACTTATGCTACAGGTGCAATCGCAGCTAATGTATGGAAGGCATTTGACCCAGCCTCTGCTGGTTATCAGCTTGCAGGCAACTGGTTTGGCGTTTTGACTGCTGTGCAATCAATTGCTGCAGTAATTTGGTCATATATTTTGGCAAAAGTACCAAATAATCATCATAAGTTGGGGTATGGAATTAGTTTATTATTTGGAGCTGTGGGATATGGCTCGATCTTTTTTATTAAATCTCAAAATTTACTTATCTTGTCATTTATTTTAATTGGAATTTCTTGGGCAGCAATGAATACTTATCCTTTGACGCTGGTTTCAAATGCCTTATCTGGCAAACATATGGGGACATACTTGGGTCTATTTAACTGTTCAATTTGTTTACCGCAAATTATTGCTTCATTGTTGAGTTTCATCTTATTTCCACTCTTAAAATGTTCAATGCCTGCAATGATGCTAACGGCAGGAATTTCCGGGATTTTAGCGGCAATTTCTGTTTTATTTATTAAGGAAACGTATCGAAATTAATTTATTTAATAATGTTCATTAAAAATTCCATCTTAGCGAACAAAAAGAAGCAGACTACTTTCAAAATAGTAGTCTGCTTCTTTTAATTATTTATTTTTCATAATTGGTTGATAGAACAAATCAATTACGATAGCGGCGATTAAAGCTACAATTATTGTTAATCCAAGATTGGTAAAGTTGATTTTAGTCATCGCTAAGCCTAATAGTGCGAGTGTAAAAGTTAATAAAACATCAATAATTTGAACAATTGCAACTGATTTTGATGGAGCTGATTGCCAGAAAAATTTTCTAGTCCTAGTGATTAAGACAATTAACATTGCACTTAAAACGAGGTAAACATAAACCATTGTTGATACTGTTCCTTGAGCATAATTGTGAGAAACCAGATACCAAACAAAACCAAAACCGATCACAGTCCAACCAGCTGCCAGGGAGAAAGCAATTTTGGCTAATTTAAGCATATTCCAGCTTTCCGGCTTATAAGTGATATGCGTGTTATCGGTACCAATCATCATCGTTACCATATTATTCATGATAGTGTAAATAACCATTGCATTTAAGGCCATTGGGATGTAGTTGAAACATAAGTAGCCAAATGTTAGAAGCATAGTTAATTCTGCTGTACGAGATAATTTGGTTAAAGACCAAGTCGTCATTCTTTGATAAACGCGATGACCAGCATCTAAGATTTTAACAATTGGAGTAAGACCATCTTCTAGAAGCACCATCTTACCACTGCGTTTGGCAACGTCAGCGGCATTTGAAACGGCGATTCCAACTTCAGCTTGCTTTAAGGCTGGTGCATCATTAACACCGTCCCCAGTCATTCCAACAATATAACCATCTTCCTGGAAGAGTTTAACCATTTTTAATTTATCTTCAGGTAGCACATCAGCGATTCCTGCTAAATCATTAACATCAGTTTTATCATTAAAATCGTGAATTGAAATTACTTTTCCGGTTAAGCCAACTTCTTTTGCAACTGCTTCAGCAGTTCTGCGATTATCTCCAGTCAGCATAATTGGCTTGATTCCACGCTTCTTTAGCTCTTCTAAAGCCTTCTTTGAATCTGATCTGACTTTGTCGCGTAAAATAAATACACCGGAGAGTTTATCATTAATTAAAACAGCAACTGAGCGTCCCGATGTGAAATCAATGTTTTTGGCCTCTTGATCAGCATTTTTATCAATTAAAGATAGCTGCTTAAAAGAACCTAATTTAATATTGTAGTTTTTAACTTCAGCCATCGAATAGCCAGTATTGGAAGTAAAAGGCGTAAAAGAGTTAGGTATATCAGGAGTAATTCCTTTTTCTGTCAGATAGTCGTTAATAGCTGTATCGATAATGCTTGGGCTACGCTTATCTATTGCAGCTCCAACTAAAGCTAAAACCTCTTTATTTTGAAGTTTGCTTAAATTATCCCATTGAGAAACAGCGGTTTTATTTTCGGTGATAGTTCCAGTTTTATCAAGTAAAAGCAAGTTTAAGTTAGCAGCGTCTTGAATTCCTGTTAAGTCTGAAGTTAGAACACCTTCTTTGCTAAGGCGCGTAGCTTCAAAGGAGTTAGATAAGGCAAAAGTAGATGGCATTGCAACTGGGATAGAAGCGATGAACATCATGGCCAAGAATGGCAACATTTCAATGACATTTTGTCCCCTAATTAAAGCAGCAATTACTAAAATTAAGGTTAAAACTCCATCTAATAAACAAAGGTAGTAAATAATTCTTGTAAGAAGTTGTTGCAAGTGACCTGGAGCTGCAGAATTATTAATTAAGTTAATAGTTTTACCTGAGCGAGAATTACTTCCAATTGCAATTACTGTCGCAAGCGCATCACCATCAACTACAGTAGTTCCAGCATAGGCAGTTTTGCCAACAGATTTTTTTATAGCTTTTGACTCGCCTGTGATAGAGCTTTCATCAACTGTAATTTGACCTTGGACAATTTTTACATCAGCGGCCAAAACATCTCCGCGTTTTAAACTAATTAAGTCTCCCGCAGCTAAAAACTTTGAATTAAGCTGCTTCCATTTTCCATTTCGTTTTACTGAAACAGTAGGAGTTAATTCGTGAGAAATTGTATTTAAAACTCGACGAGATTTTTTCTTTTGAGTTGCACCATTAAAAGCAGCAAACAAAAGCATCAGTAAAACAAATAGGGACTGAATCCACTTGCCCAAAATGCATTCTAAGATTAGGGCGGCTTCCAAGATCCAAGCAGATAAGTTCCATAATTTTGACATGAATTCTTTAAAGAAATTAAATTCAGGTTCAGGTACTTCATTGAGACCGTCTTTTTTTAGACGCTCTTTTGCTTGGGCGTCAGTCAGTCCATTTAAGTCTTTATTTTCCATGAAAATCCTCCATTAAATCTTTATTTCCTAAAGTATTTTAGCGCAGTTCTTGCTATTAAGAAAATATCAAATTAAGATATAAGATATTAAAAAAATAGATATTAATTAAGAAGATGAACGATAATGAATCTAAAACAATTAAAATATTTTTTAGTGGTAGCTGAAGAAAGACAGATTACATCGGCTGCTAAAAAATTATTTATTGCTCAACCACCATTGAGTTATCAATTGAAACAATTAGAAAAAGAAATTGGGGCACAACTTTTTATTAGAAATGCTCATGGGATGGAATTAACTGAAGAGGGGAAGGCTTTTCAAAAGTATGCTGAAAAAATTGTTGACCTTAGCTTAACTGCGACAAGTCAGATAAGGCAAATTAAAACAGGTGAATTAGGTAAAATTCGAATTGGAGTTATTTCTTCTTGCGGAGGAGTTGTTCCGAATAAGCAATTTAAGAAATTAATTGAATATTACCCCAATGTATCTTTTGAAATACATGAAGCAAATACCTTTGGAATTATTGAACAATTGCAAGATGGACTTATTGATTTAGGAATTGTAAGAACTCCGTTTAACCTTGAAGGATTGAATTTTAAAGATTTTCATCAAGAGCCGATGGTTGCAGTTACAAATAATAATGACTTTGATAGAGGAAAGATTGAACATTTAAGTCAATTAAAAGGTAAGCCAATTATTTTATATCGTCGTTTTCAGGAAATATTCAATCGGAGTTTTAGTCATCAAGGGATTCGACCTTTCTATGCAGTAACTTGCGATGATGCCCGAACGGCAATTCACTGGGCTGATGAAGGCTTAGGAATTGCTTTAGTTCCCCAATCAATAGCGCAGACATACGCAAAAAGTAGTATTGTTTCAATTAAACATGCGCACTGGGTTACTCATTTAAATATTGTATGGCGTAAGGATAGACAAGTTACACCGTTAATGGAAAAAATTATTGAAATGTTTTAACCAAAAAAGCCAACCGAAACGGTTGGCTAGAAATTTAATTGCTTTTAATAATTTTATGGTTTAGGTAACGCTCAATAGCCTGGCGCATTAATTTTATTTTGCGGGGCTTGTAAATAATTATCTTTGCCATAATATGAGTCCTTTCATTGTCAATCAGTATATTTTTAAGATACATGAAAAATATGAAAGAATAGTGACTTTTTGAAGACAAATTTTAGAATTGGGATTTTTTTATTTACCATTTATTTCTTAATTGCTATAATAAAAACGTTGCAATTGGAGAGTTGGCAGAGTGGTAATGCACCGGACTCGAAATCCGGCGAACCGGCTTATACCGGCGCGCAGGTTCAAATCCTGTACTCTCCTTAACTTCATATAGCCTAGCGGTATATTAGTATTATTTAATATTGATATACCGCTATTTTTATCTTAATTTGTTAAATAAATTTTAAAAACATATGTCTTTTATTTATTTGCTGTTACAATGAGCATTAGCACATTTGATTGAGGTTAGATAAAAGTGAAATTACATTGTTTAATTCAATTAATGATTTCAGCGATAATTCTGTTAGGATTAATATTTAATATTAGAAATTCACGTCTCTTTAATTTCTATGATCATTTATTGCACCATAAGCTTGTTAGAAATAGAGATAGCAAGATTGGGAAGATTATTACGATTTTAAATGAGCCTAAGGTGATTGTAGTTTGGGATTTTTTGCTAGCTGGACTTTTAGTTTTGCTTAATCATCCTTTGCTGGCAGTTTGGTCACTTGGCACTTTAGCAGTAACCGATGCAGTTGGAATTTTTTTGAAGCATTCAGTAAAAAGACAAAGACCTCTATCGATGAAAATATATCGAGATGGATATAGCTTTCCAAGCGGTCATGTTTTAAGTGCAACAATAATGTCATTAATGCTCTGGCAAATTTTTGGACATACTATGGGTATTTGGTTGTTAATCATTTTGATAATTGCTTGGGGATTAGTAGTTATATCACGCTTAAACATGCGAGCACATTATCCATCTGATGTTTTAGGAGCGACTAGTTTAGCTCTATTTTGTTTTACAATTGCACAACAACTTTTGGGATTGGCCTTTTAAAAGGTCAATCTTTTTTTGCAAAAAAATAATTGCCTTCTTTAGTTTACATACTCACAAAGTTGCTTTAAAATAAATCTGTAGTCAAAAGGGCTATGCCTAAAAGCGACGAAAGACACTGACTAGTGCCAATTCGGTTAGTTTGTATTTTTCGCCACAAATTTAAGGAGGATTTTTTTAATGCTCAAATCAGTTATTGAGAATGTACATGCACTTGAAATCTTTGATTCACGTGGTAACCCAACTGTTGAAGTTTTCGTTACCCTTTCAAACGGTGTCGTAGGTAAGGCCGAAGTTCCATCTGGTGCTTCAACTGGTGAAAACGAAGCTGTTGAATTACGTGATGGTGGTTCACGTCTTGGTGGTAAAGGTGTTATGAACGCTGTTAACAACGTTAACACTGAAATCAACGATGCTTTAAAGGGATTAGATCCACACGATCAACCAAACATTGACGCAACTATGATCGCTTTAGACGGTACTCCAAACAAGGGTCGTCTTGGTGCTAACGCTATCTTGGGTGTATCTATGGCTACTGCTTGTGCAGCTGCTAAGGATAACCACCAACCATTGTACCGTTACCTTGGTGGTACTGACCTTGAAATGCCTCAAACTTTCCACAACGTTATTAACGGTGGTGAACACGCAGACAACGGTATCGATATTCAAGAATTCATGATTACTCCAGTTGCTAAGACTTCATTCCGTGATGGTTTTGAAAAGATTGTTAACGTATACCACACTTTGAAGAAAGTTCTTGAAGACATGGGTTACGAAACTGGCTTAGGTGACGAAGGTGGTTTCGCTCCTAACATGAAGAACTCAGAAGAAGCTTTAAAGGCATTACATGAATCAATTATTAAGGCTGGTTACAAGCCAGGTGAAGATATTGCTATTGCATGTGACTGTGCTGCTTCATACTTCTACAACAAAGAAGACGGCAAGTACCACCTTGAAGGTAAAGTTCTTACTGACGAAGAATTGGCAGATTACTACGACAAGTTACTTGACGAATTCCCAGAATTAATTTCTATGGAAGACCCATACGATGAAAACGATGTTGAAGGTATGGTTAAGTTCACTGAAAGCCACAAGGACCGTATCCAAATTGTTCTTGACGACTTCATTTGTACTAACCCTAAGCTTTTGAACAAGGCTATTCACGAAGGTGCTGGTAACGCTTCATTAATCAAGTTGAACCAAATCGGTACTGTTACTGAAACTCTTGAAACTATTCGTCTTTCACGTAAGAATGGTTACAACACTATGATTTCTCACCGTTCAGGTGAAACTGGTGATACCTTCATCGCTGACTTCGCAGTTGCTGTTAACGGTGGTCAATTGAAGAGTGGTGCTCCAGCTCGTTCAGAACGTGTTGAAAAGTACAACCGTTTACTTGAAATTGAAGAAGAACTTGGTAAGGGTGAACGTTTAGCATTCTTCCCAGACAACGTTGACTTAGACTAATTTAGGTTAATATTTCTTTAAAAAGAGATTGATTTTTGATCAATCTCTTTTTTTATGCTTGAGTTAGTTATGGAAAGTAAGTAAACTAGATACTATAGATAGAAAGGAAGATTAGTTGAAAAAGAAAATTAAATCTTTTGATAATAAAACTGTGTTAACAATTGGACGAATTGGATCTGTCTTGTCTGTTTTGATGTATGTTTCTTATATCCTCAAATTATGAATAATTTGCAGGGAAATTATGGTAATCCAATTCAACCATTGGTTGCGGCTATTAACTGCTTTATTTGGGTTTTATATGCCCTATTAAGAGAGAAAAAAGATTGGCCGTTATTTGTAGCTAATTTTCCAGGAATCTTATTTGGATTAGCTACATTTGTTACTAGTTTGCACTAATTTTTCAGTCGATCGTTTTCTATAAAAAATAGATGTAAGAGGGGAAAATAATTTGATTACTGTCTCAGATTTGAGTTTAAATTTATCTGGTCGTACTTTATACGAAGATGTTAACTTAAAATTTACTCCCGGTAATTGTTATGGAGTAATTGGCGCTAATGGTGCGGGTAAGTCTACTTTTTTAAAACTTTTAGAAGGTAAAATTGAACCTACAACAGGAAATATTTCTATTGACGCTAATGAAAGAATGTCTAGCTTAAATCAAGATCACTTTGCGTTTGAAGATTGTACTGTTTTAGATTCAGTGATTCAGGGGCATAAAGAACTTTATCAAGTAATGAAAGATAAGGATGAGCTTTATTCTAAACCTGATTTTAGTGATGAAGATGGTGTAAAGGCAGCTGAACTTGAATCCAAGTTTGCGGAGCTTGATGGCTGGAACGCAGAAGCAGATGCTTCTAAGTTATTACAATCATTGGGAATTCCGGAAGATATGCATCAAAGTAAAATGAGTGAATTACCAGAAGCTGAGAAGGTTAAGGTACTTTTGGCTCAAGCTTTATTTGGTAACCCAGATATTCTTTTACTTGATGAGCCGACTAACGGTTTAGACGTTCACACCGTAAATTGGCTTGAAGATTTTTTAGCTGATTATCCAAATATTGTTATTGTTGTATCTCACGATCGTCACTTCTTAAACCAAGTATGTACACAAATGTGTGATGTTGATTACGGCAAAATTCAGCTCTATATGGGTAATTATGATTTTTGGTATGAATCAAGTAAGCTAGCTTCAGAATTAGCAGCTAACCAAAATGCAAAGAAGGAAGAAAAAATCAAAGAACTTCAAGAGTTCATTGCTCGTTTTTCAGCAAATGCATCTAAGTCTAAGCAGGCTACATCAAGAAAGAAACAATTAGAAAAAATTACGCTTGACGATATTAAACCATCTTCTCGTAAATATCCTTATGTTAAGTTCGAAATGCATCGAGATTTAGGAAACGATTTATTAAAGGTTGAAGACGTATCTTACAGCGTTGATGGCGAAAAAATCTTAGACCATGTTTCATTTATTGTGCGACCTGGAGATAAGGTTGCCTTTTTATCACGCAATACTTTAGCAACTACTGCTTTAATGGATATTATTGCTGGTAAAATAAAACCAGAAACTGGCACTGTGACATGTGGACAAACAACTGCTTTTAACTATATGTCTCGTGATTTGAACGCTAACTTTAACAATGATGAACTAACGATTTTAGATTGGCTACGTCAATATGCTACTAAAGAACAGGATGATAATACTTTCCTGCGCGGCTTCTTAGGTCGAATGCTCTTTTCTGGAGAAGAAATTGAGAAGAAAATTAAGGTGCTTTCCGGTGGAGAAAAGGTGCGTTGCCAACTGTCTAGGATGATGTTAGAACCAGCTAATGTATTGGTAATGGATGATCCGACAAATCACTTGGACTTAGAGTCAATTACTTCTCTTAATGATGCATTGAAAGATTATCAAGGATCAATTCTGTTTACTTCCCATGATCATGAATTTATTCAAACGATTGCTGATCATATTGTAGAAGTTGGACCTAAAGGAATTGTTAGTCGAGCTGATACGAGTTATGATGAATTTCTAAACAGTCCAACAATTCAAGAACAAGTAGAAAATATTTATTAAAATATAAGAAAAAAGGAATTTTATTGTGAAAATTCCTTTTTATTTTGTCAAAAAAGAGTACTATAAAACTTGTGAGCTTTTTTAAGGAGGATTTGTAAAATGTGTACCTCAATTATTTATGATTCAAACGGTCAACATTATTTTGGGCGTAATTTAGATTTAGAAATTTCTTTTGGTGAACACCCAGTAATTACACCGAGAAATTATGTGTTCAAATATCGGAAGTTACCTAATAGAAAGGCAACCTATGCTATGATTGGGATGGCAATCGTTAAAGATAACTATCCTTTATATTTTGATGCAGCTAATGAGAAAGGGTTAGGAATTGCTGGACTTAATTTTGATGGTCCATGTCACTATTTCCCCGAATCAGCAGAAAAAGAAAATATGACTCCATTTGAATTAATCCCATATTTATTGAGTCAATATGCTTCAGTTGATGAGGTAAAAGATGCATTAGAAAATGTTAATTTGGTTGATATTAATTTTTCTAAAAAATTACAATTATCACCACTACATTGGTTAATTGCTGATAAGACTGGTAAGTCAATTGTTGTAGAATCAACTGTAAGTGGCTTACATGTCTATGACAATCCAGTTCATGTTTTGACTAATAACCCGGAATTTCCAGGTCAATTAACCAATTTAGCAAATTACGCTAATATTTCTCCTGCACAACCTAAAAATACTGTGGTTCCTGATGCTGATATTAATCTTTATAGTAGAGGTTTAGGTACACATCACTTACCTGGAGGAATGGATTCAGCCAGTCGATTTGTTAAAGTTGCCTTTGTTCGAGCTCATGCACCTGAAGGCAAGGATGAGGCAAGTAGTATAACAAATTATTTCCATATTCTTCATTCTGTCGAACAACCAAAAGGAACAGATGAAGTAGGTCCAAATTCATATGAATATACTATTTACTCTGATGGAACTAATTTGGAGACTGGAACTTTCTACTATACCAATTATGAAAATAATCAAATTAATGCTATTAAATTAAGCAATGAAAATTTAGATAGTGACAAGTTAATTGATTATGAATTGCTTGAAAAGCAACATATTAACTATCAAAATTAAATTTTAAAAAGAAAAAACTTTGACAGATAGAATACAATTGTAATTCTAAATGTCAAAGTTTTTTATTTATCTTCTTTAGCAAAAGTATTAATTATAGTAATAAAACTCTTAGCTAAAGCTTCTTCCTGAGCGACAGGAAGCTTTTTCATGTCATTTGTAAGTTTGTCAAGAAAAACACGGTCATTACTTAACTTGTTTACAAATGTCTGTGATTTGGGAGTTTTTGAGGATTCATCAATTAAAGTAATTACGGATGTTTGTAGTGCTTTTGCAATCGCATCTAATTTTTGAATACTGATATTTTGGTTACCTGTTCTTTCAATCTTAGAGATGAAATTTACTGATAGACTACTGAATTCCGCAAGGTCCTCTTGAGTCATTCTCAAACTCCTGCGTCTTTTTTTGATCGCAGCTCCTAAGTTGTCTATCACTTCAATCACAATTCCTTTCACACAGATTTCTGCCTGCGCTTTTTAGAATAAAGTTAAACTGTAATTAAATGAAGAATTTATAATATTATCTTCCTTCATTTAGTATATTCATACACCAAAACCTGCTGGACAAACGCTAACCATATTGGTGTTATGAGCTATTAAAATTAATTTAAACTTAGGAAATTTGAGAGAGGCGAAAAGCAGTATAACAAATATCAAAATTTTAATGTAGTTATTTTATTAAATTTTAAGAAATTTTGCTGTTTCCAGTATTATAATCCAGGGTTACTCCATCTTGTACATTAAAAATATAAACATGAAAATGAACGTCATTTGAATTAATAGATTGTCCTTCCATTTCAACTCCGCGAGCGAGTAATTCATTATTTCTAAAAATTGGTGTTACTCGGTAGCGGACATAATTGGTCGGCGAAGATTTTAAGTAAGTGGCTACTTCATTTTCATACATTAGCATGTCAGGATCATTTAGGTGTCTAGTTCCTGTCATTAAGTTTTTCCAATTATTGTTTTGGCCAGTTAATTGGTAGCCAATTAAGTGTGAACGATTAAAGAGCCAATGATGATTTATCTTTTTATTATGCCAGCCAGTTGGGTTAACATGAAGCGCTTCTCTTTTAGTCTTGGGCATTAATGATTTGTTTAAAAGTGCATTGGCTGCTGTTACTCGATTTTGAGAATCAAGATCACCATATTTTTGCCAAGCGCCCTGGCTGGTATCCAAGTCTTCCTTTGAAAAATCAGGATTATTGTTATTAACATTAACAACGCTTTTACCTTCGTAATTGAGAGTAGACAATTTTTGTTTACTTAAAGACTCAACAGCATTGGGATTTGTGTAATGCTTTAATTGTTTTTGAAGATCAGCTATTTTTTTATCTAGAGAACTAATTTTCTTTTCAACTTTATGATTTTTATTTTTTAAACGACTAGCTTCTTTTTGATCACTATAGTCATACTTGTATTTTTTAACAATCTTAATAGCACTAGCTGAACTTATCTGAGAGGTATATGTTTGACCGGCTCCTAATGAAAACAAGAGGGCAGCGGCTAAAAATTGAGTAATTTTTTTATTTATCATTATCTTTTCGCCTTTCTATAACCAGCATTAATAGCATCTTGCTCACTATTAAAATAGACTGCATTGGCTGAATGCATGTGGTAGCCTGCTTGTCCGGGAACGTGGTAGATCTTTGAATTGCGATTGCCGACAATTGTACCCTGATTTGCAGTATATAGATCACCTTGACTTTGACTAGATGAGCCATTATTGTTTATTTCTTGATTTTGCTTAGCTTTTTTCTGTGCTTCTTCAATTTCTTTCTTTTTAGCAGCAGCTTCTTTTTGAGCTTGAGCTTCAGCAGCCTTTCTCTCCCGTTCAGCTTCTTGTTTTTGCTTTTCTTCTTTTGCTTGATAGTCATCAAGTTGATTTTTTAATTTATCATATTCAGCTTGCTTGTTTTTTTCTTCCTGCGTAAGAACTTTAGCTCTAGCTTTTTCTTTATTAAGTTCCGTCGTTCCTACTTTTTTAGTAATTGTCTTAGTAATAGTTTTGTGGGCTACTTTTTTACTTTTAGTTAAAGTAGTTTTTTGAGTAGACTGTTGGCTTGTATTGTGCGAACTAGGAGAGGTGACCAATCCTAATACGAAGAATAAGCCAATTGTGACACAGTTAGCCCAAAAAATTGGATGAGCGGCTTTTTTGAATAAAAACTTTTTAACAAGATAATATGGAATTAGGTAGAACCAAAAGAGGATCCACATAATTATTTTGACAACTTTATTTTTCATCTTACTTTCTCCATTCATAAATATCCTCATGTATCAGGATAATATAATGGTTTCGATAAGAAAATAAAAAATTAAAAAAAGACTTGACGAAAATTGATTAAGATTATAATATATTTTTAACAATTAACTTAAACATTTTGCTAGTTGAGTAAATTAGGGATGTTCTTTTAGAGAGTCTATGTGTGGTGGAAATAGATAGGACAGCTAATTGAAGATGGACTAGAAATTAAAATGGTGGTAATGAATTTTAATAATAAGTTACCAACGGAGTTGCGATCGTTAACAACGCAAGGTAATTCTTAATTAAGTTTAAGAGCTACTTACTAAGGTTATTTACGTGAGTAAATAGCAAATTAAAGGTGGTAACGCGAGCACTCGTCCTTTTTGGGATGAGTGCTTTTTTGTTTTAGGAGGAAAGCACGATGCATAAGAAAAGAATTAGAAATCGGATAATTTGGTCAGTGGTAGCAGTTTTAATCGTCATTGCTGGGTGGTTTAGTTTTGGCCCCACGAGTACTAATACAAAAGATCAAAAAGAAGTAGTTGTTGGGGTAGTTGGTCAAACCAAGCAAGACGCAGAGATTTGGAAAAGCGTCGCAGAAACTGCTAAAGAAGATTATGGTATAAAAATTAAAATTAAGAATTTTACTGATTATAACCAGCCAAATAAGGCTCTTCAAAATGGTGATATTGATCTAAATGCCTTTCAGCACTATACATTTTTAAACGCTTGGAATAAGGCAAATCATGGTTCATTGGTTGCAATTGGAAATACTTATATTGCTCCAATCAGATTATATTCAAAGAAATATAAGAATATTAATGAGTTGCCACAAGGAGCTACAATTGCAGTTCCAAATGATGCTTCTAATGAATCAAGAGCTTTATATGTATTAAAGAATGCAGGATTAATTAAATTAAGAAAAGGCGTTAAATTAGCTACAGTTGCCGATATTACTTCAAACCCTAAAGGATTAAAAATTAAAGAAGTTAGTGCTGAGCAAACAGCTAGAGTAATTGATGATGTTGATGCAAGTATTGTTAATAACACTTACGCGGTTCCAGCTAAATTAGGTGATAAGCAGACAATTTATATTGAGCCATTAAATAAAGATTCAGAACAATGGATTAATATTATTGTTGCTAACAAAAAGGATAAGAATAACAAGATCTACAAAGATCTAGTTAAGGCATATCAGACTGAAAAGACTAAGAAGTTATCTGAAAAGCTCTACGGTAAGACCGAAATTGCAGCTTGGGGATTGAAGTTGAAGTAAGAGAGGAGAAAGTCGAATGACAGCACAAATTAATTTAAAAGATATTACTGTTAAATTTGGAGAAAATAAGGCAGTTAATAATGTAAATTTAGAAATAAACAAGGGCGATATTTATGGTGTGATTGGCTTCTCTGGTGCAGGGAAATCTACCTTGGTTAGGACAATTAATTTACTGCAATATCCTTCTGCTGGTTCTGTAGAAGTTAATGGAACCATTTTGTTTAAAGAAGGTAAACTTCAAGTTTCTAAAAAGCAGCTTCAGGGAAAAAGACGAAAGATTGGAATGATTTTTCAGAATTTTAATCTTTTAAATGAAGAAACTGTGATTGAAAATGTCGCTTTTGCATTGCAGCATACGCATTTATCTGACAAGGAATTAGAAGAAAAATCACTTCATTTATTAGAATTAGTAGGTTTGAAAGATAAATCTGACTTTTATCCAGCACAATTATCTGGAGGTCAAAGACAGCGTGTAGCAATTGCCCGTGCCCTAGCTAATGATCCTGATATTTTGATTTCTGATGAAGCAACTAGTGCACTTGATCCCAAAACAACTAATCAAATTTTAGATTTGCTTTATGATTTAAATAAAAAATTAGGTTTAACAATTGTATTGATTACTCATGAAATGGATGCAGTAAAGCGAGTAGCAAATAAGATTGCTGTAATGGAAACGGGAAAAATAATTGAAAAAGGTGACTTACGAGAAGTATTTTTACATCCTCAAAAACAGCTTACACGTCAATTTGTGGGTGGAGCTTTGCAGGCTCAACATATTTTAAATACGTACAACTTTGATAAGCTAGCAGATAATGCAGAATTATATCAGTTAGTTTATAGCATTAATGATGTTACTAAGTCAGTAGTTGCTGATTTAGATGTTTCATTAAATACTAAAGCAAGTATTTTGTATGGAAATGTAGAAGTCTTAAGTGGTGAACCAATTGGAACACTTGCCATTTTATTGAACCTTGATGAGCAAAAACAAAAAGAAGCAATTAAATTTTTAAAAAGTAAAAATGTTGTAGTAACAAAATTAGATAAAGGAGTGCTGACTAATGATTAGTTTTTTGACTAAAAACTTTCCTAATGTTGTGGCCCTAGGGTGGGGCGGAGATGCTGGTTGGGGAACAGCTATTTTCCAAACCTTATTTATGACTTTTTGGTCAGCTATTTTTGGAGGAATTCTTGGTTTAGTTTTTGGTTTACTGCTCGTTTTGACAAAACCAAAAGGAATTTTAGCCAATAAAGTTGTTTATTGGATCGTTGATAAACTAGTATCTATTTTTAGAGCCGTTCCATTTATTATTTTACTGGCTTTTGTTGCTCCAGTTACTCAAAAAATTGTCGGCACTCAAATTGGGATGAAAGCTGCTTTAGTACCATTAACTTTAGGTGTTTTTCCATTTTTTGCTAGACAGGTTCAAGTTGCACTTGAAAGTGTCGATAATGGAAAGATTGAAGCAGCTGAAGCTTTAGGTGCATCAACCAAAGATATTATTTTTGATGTTTATTTAAGAGAAAGTAGATCCGAATTAGCTAGAGTTTCGACAGTAACTTTGATTAGTTTAATCGGCTTAACAGCAATGGCTGGTGCTGTTGGAGCTGGCGGTTTAGGTAATACAGCTATTTCTTATGGTTATAATCGATTTAATAATGACGTTACTCTAGTAGCAACATTATTGGTCTTATTGTTAGTGCTAATTGTACAAGTAGTTGGAGATTTAGTAGCAAAGAAATTGAATCACCAAGAACGTTAATCAGATGGCATTGAATAAGTATTTTTAGTATAATTTAATACAATTATATTAGCGAAGAATTATATTCTCCGCTTTTTGTATGCCCTTTCATTTAAATGTAGCTTATAATGAAGATAATGAAAACGGAGGACAAAAAATATGGTAAAAAAAGGTTATCGTGTTGAAAGTGATACATTAGGTCCAGTGGAAATTCCTGAAAAAGCATTATGGGGCCCACAAACTCAAAGAAGTAAAGACAATTTCCACACTGGAGCATTAATGCCAATTGGTATTATTCGGGCACTTCTTCAAATAAAACTAGCTGCTGCTCAAGCTAATATTGAAGCTGGTACTGAAACGGAAGAAAAGGGACGCGCAATTATTGAAGCAATTCATCAATTGCTCGATCTAAATAATGAAGAATTGCAACCATACTTTCCACTTCATGTTTACCAAACTGGATCTGGTACTCAGACTAATATGAACGTTAATGAGGTCGTAGCTAATTTAGCTAATCAGAATCATCCTGGGTTGAATGTTTTACCTAATGATGACGTGAATATGGGACAATCTTCAAACGATACTTTCCCGACTGCAATGAATTTAGTGGCTACGCAAGCTTTAGATGATTTAAAACCATCTGTCAAACACTTAATTAAAGAATTGAAGGTTAAGCAAGATGAATATTGGACTACAGTTAAAGTAGGTAGAACTCACTTACAAGATGCTGTTCCATTGACTTTTGGACAAGAACTATCAGGCTATATTGCTGCTCTAAATCATGATTTAGCTTATATTAATGAATTGGAAGAAACTTTATATGAATTGCCAATTGGAGGAACTGCTGTTGGTACTGGACTTAACGCAGCTCCGGGTATGGCTGAAGATATTGCTGAGCGTTTATCAAGAAAATATGGTCACCAATTTGATGTAAAAACTAATAAATTTTTCGGTTTAGCAAATCACTCAGGCTTGAATGTTGTTCATGGTGCTCTAAAAGCCTTAGCTGCCGATATGTTTAAGATCGCTCAAGATATTCGCTTCCTAGGTTCTGGACCCAGAGCTGGATTAGGAGAGTTAAATTTGCCAGCAAATGAACCTGGTTCCTCAATTATGCCAGGTAAAGTCAACCCTACTCAAGCAGAAGCGGTTACTATGGCATGCTTGAGAGTATTTGGAAATGACTCGACAATCACAATGGCAGCTTCTCAAGGAAACTTTGAAATGAATGTCTTCAAACCTGTCATGATTGCAGCCTTCTTAGAATCCGCAAATGTTTTATCAGGAACTATTTCAAGCTTTGCTAATAAGATGATTCATGGTTTGACTGTAAACAAGGAAAGAATGGCAAAAGATGTCACTGATTCCTTAATGACTGTTACTGCGCTTTCACCTCATATTGGCTATCATGAAGCAGCTACAATTGCACAAACTGCAGCTAAAGAAAATACAACTTTACGAACAGCAGCCTTAAAGAGTGGATTAGTCACTAAAGAGCAATATGATAAATGGATGAAGCCAATCACAATGACCAATGCGATGAACACGAAACCAATTGATGATTAAAAGAAGGGAAAAGCATGGCATATAAATTTCCAACACAAACAGTAGATAACTTAAAGGAAGAATATGATGCAATTATCGTTGGTAGTGGCGGTACTGGGTTAGCAGCTGCAATTCAGGCGCATCAATATGGCCTAAATGTGGCTATTTTAGAAAAGAATAGCTTTTTAGGTGGAAATACTATGAGAGCCAGTTCAGGGATGAATGCAGCTGAAAGTATCGTTCAAGCTCGTCTAGGAATAAACGATAGTATGCAAAAATTTTATGATGAAACGCTAAAAGGCGGCGGTTATATGAATGACCGTGAAATGCTTCATTATTTTGTTGAGCATGCACCGCTAGCTATTGCTTGGCTTGAAGATTTAGGCATTAAGGTAGATGATTTAACTATTACAGGTGGTATGTCTAAAAAGAGAACTCACCGTCCATCTTCAATGGCTCCAATTGGTGCCTTTTTAGTTAATAATTTACTTAAGCTAGCAGATGAGCGTCACATTCCAATTTTTATCGATTCAAAGGTTACTAATCTGTTACAAGATAAAGATAAGAAAATTACTGGTGTAGAAGTTAATAAGGAACATCAAGTAAGAGCTAAAGCAGTTTTACTTGCTACTGGTGGTTTTGGTGCTGCTAAAGATTTAATTGCTAAATATCGTCCTGATTTGCGTGATTATAAAACAACCAATCAAGCAGGTGCTACTGGAGACGGTTTGAAATTAGCTGATAAAGTTGGGGCACAATTAGAACAGTTGGAGTTAGTTCAGGTTCATCCAACTGTGCAGCAAGATACCGATCACGCATATCTGATTGGTGAAGCAGTGCGTGGAGAAGGAGCAATTTTGGTCGACCGCGATGGTGAGCGGTTTATTAATGAATTAAGTACTCGTAAGATTGTCTCTAATGCGATTACTGAAACGCCTGAACATTCTGCGTATTTAATTTTTGATCAAGGAGTTAGAGATAGAGTTAAAGCAATCGAATTCTATGACTCAATTAACTTGGTTGTTCATGGAAGTACAATTGAAGAATTAGCTGAAAATATTAAAGTTCCGGCTGCAAATCTGAAAAAAACTCTTCAAAGTTGGAATGAAGCAGTTAAAAAGAATAGTGACACAGAATTTGGACGAACAACTGGTATGGCTAGCTTAGATCATGCACCATATTATGCGATTCATATTGCACCTGCTATTCACTATACAATGGGCGGAATTCATATTGCGCCTGATACCAGAGTTTATGATACAAATGGCAATTTTATTGCAGGACTATATGCTGCTGGTGAAGTTAGTGGTGGTTTGCATGGAAATAATAGAATTGGCGGTAATTCAATTGCTGAAACGATTATTTTTGGACGTGAAGCAGGGAAAACCATGGCAAAGTTAATTAAATAAAGCGCTTTCAATAAATAGCTTATTTGTGTATACTTAAAGTGTAAAAATTAAGTTTTCATTCAAAGGAGTTATATATAAAAATGAGTCGTAGAAAAGTATTTTTAGTCGGTGACGGTCGTGTTGGCTCAACTTTTGCAAATGATTTATTACAAAATGTAAAAATTGATGAATTGGTAATTTGCGATGTAGTTAAGAAAATTACTGAAGGGGATGCGTTAGACTTAGAAGATCTAGCCCCATTTGTTGGTCAATGTACAGTAAAGAGCGGAGATTACAATGATGCTAAAGATGCAGATATTGCCGTAATTACTGCTGGTGCTGCAAGAAAACCGGGAATGACTAGATTAGATTTAGTAAATACTAATGTTAAAATCCTAGAATCCATTGTAAAGCCAATTGTCGATTCTGGCTTTAATGGTATTTTCGTTGTTTCTGCAAATCCAGTAGATATTTTAACTACTTTAACACAAAAATTATCTGGTTTTCCTAAGAATAAGGTTATTGGAACAGGGACATCTCTTGATACAGCACGTTTACGTGTAGCATTATCACACAAGACTGGTGTGAATGTTGATCACATTGATGCTTATGTTTTAGGTGAACATGGAGATACTTCTTTTGAAAACTTCGATGAAGCTATTATCGACCAAAAACCACTTCGTTCTTACAAAGAATTAGATGAACAAACATTAGTTGAATTGGAAACTGATGTACGCAAAAAAGGTGGCAAGATTATTGCTAACAAGGGTGCAACATTCTACGGCGTTGCAATGTGCTTAACTCAAATTTGTAAGGCAATTTTAGAAAATAATGCTCGCGTTATGCCGTTATCAGCTCCAATGACTGGAGAATATGGTATTCATGATCTTTATCTTGGAAGTCCAGCGGTTGTTACTGCAAACGGAATTAGTGATGTGATCGAGCTTCACTTATCAGAAGATGAGAAAAAGAAAATGACTTATTCAGCAACAAAGATGAAAGAAGTTGTTGATGGAATTGAGCTATAAACAATAGATCCTAAATAGAAAAAGGTTTTGCACTTACTTAAATTAAGAGTGCAAGGCCTTTTTTCTGTGATAAAATTTTAAAGGTATGATATTTAATCAAAGTTTGGGGACTATGAAAAGTGAAAAACAAGGAAAACAAAATTGAGCGTGTAAATCAATTACACCATAAGCATACTTTGTCGCATCACCATCATATGCGAATTCGTTGGCAAGAATTTTTTACGAGTGATAATATTACACCTGCTAAAAATGCTACTTTGGCTGAGCGTTCTGTGATTGTAGGTCATATTGGAATGATGCTTTTGTCATATGGGACAGGAGCTTGGCGAGTAAGATCTGCGATGAATACAATTGCTCGTTGCTTAGACATGACTTGTAGTACTGATATTGGTTTAGTATCAATTGAATATACTTGTGTTGATGCCGATGGGAAGAGCTATACTCAGGCCTTGAGCTTACCAACAACTGGCGTTAATACTACAAAATTAGACCGAATGGAAAATTTTGTTAATCAGTTTAAAGAAGATGATGGAAACTGGACTATTGGTCAAATTCATAATCATTTAGAAAAAATTTCAACTATGAAGTCACGGTATTCACCTTGGCAAGTTGGGTTAGCAGCTGGTTTAGCCTGTGGAGGATTTATCTTCTTACTTGGTGGTGGAATTTTCGAAGTTATTTGTGCCTTTTTTGGGGCTAGCTGCGGAAATTATGTTCGCCGTAAAATGGCAGACCGTCATCTCACTATTTTGGCTAATATTACTGTTGCCGTAGCGGTTGCCTGCGCAGTTTATGTAGGAAGTTTTTATTTAATCAGATTATTTTATCCAGTAAGTTTACATCATTTAGATGGCTATATTGGAGCAATGTTATTTGTAATTCCAGGATTTCCGTTTATTACATCAGGGCTTGACCTTTCTAAGCTGGATATGCGATCAGGTTTAGAAAGAATGGCTTATGCAATTATGATTATTGTTGTTGCCACAGCGGTTGGTTGGATAATGGCTTTAATTTTAAACTTGCATCCACAGAATTTTGAAAAGTTAAATTTAGCTCCACTAGTTTTGACTCTTTTAAGGTTAATAGCTAGTTTTTGCGGTGTCTTTGGTTTCTCAATTATGTTTAATTCTAAGATCTCAATGGCAACTGTAGCTGGTCTTTCAGGAGCTGTTGCCAATACCTTACGCTTAAGCTTAGTTAATTGGTCAAACGTACCTCCAGCAGTTGCTGCTTTTATTGGAGCTTTCGTAGCAGGGATGCTTGCGTCAATTATTAGACGTAAAATTGGTTTTCCAAGAATTGCAATCACTGTGCCCTCAATAGTAATCATGGTTCCAGGTTTGTATATGTATCGAGCAATGTTTAATTTGGGATTAACGTCATTAAATGCTGGTGCATTATGGATGGTGCAAGCCTTAATGATTGTTATTTGTTTACCATTAGGGTTGATAGCAGCTCGTATCTTAATGGATAAAGACTGGCGGCATGCAGGATAATTTTTTACAAAAAGTTGTCATAGAATTTAAACTATGGCAGCTTTTTTCGTATAATTAATAGAACAATAGAGAATAGAAAATAAAGAATGAGTGACGATTATGCAAAAGAAAATTTTATTGCTTTCTACTGGGGGAACGATTGCTTCTGTGGTTTCTGATGCGGGGTTAGTACCTAAAGAATCTGGAGAACAATTGATCAATATGTTGGGTGAGCTGCCATATGATATTACAGTTGAAGATATTCTGCAGTTAGATTCTTCTAATATTCAACCTGAAGAATGGAAGTTAATTGCAGAGAAAATTTTCGAAAACAGAAATAAATATGATGGTATTGTAGTTTCCCACGGTACTGATACAATGGCTTACACGGCATCGATGCTCGCCTTCATGCTGCAAAATATTAATATTCCAGTTGTTTTAACTGGAAGTCAGGTGCCGATTAACGTGGTTTTAAGTGATGCACCAGATAATTTAAGATTGGCCTTCGCAGCAGCAGCTAGTTGTTGTCCAAATATTTATTTAGCTTTTGATCGAAAAGTAATGCTGGGATGTCGTAGTGTAAAGGTTAGGACAATAAACTTTGATGCTTTTGAGAGCGTAAACGTGCCACCTGTTGCTAAGGTTACATCCGATGGTCTGGTTTTTTCTGAGCAAAATTTACCTATAAATACTAAAGAATGTACTTTAAATACGGAAATTAATCCCCATGTTTCACTAGTAAAATTATTCCCTGGCTTTGATCCTAAGTTGCTATTTGCGATGGTTGAGAGTGGATGTAAAGGAATCGTCATTGAAGCGTATGGCTTAGGCGGAATGAATTATATTAGAAGAAATATGGTAGGAGCAGTGGGTAAATTAATTCGCCATGGGATACCAGTGATTGCAAGTAGTCAATGTTTATATGAACGAAGCGACCTTACCAAGTACGAAGTAGGGAGAGAAGCCCTTCTTGAAGGCGCAATTAGTGCGCGTGATATGACATCAGAAAGTGCCATTACTAAGTTAATGTGGGGCTTAGGTCAAGGATGGGATGTACATCAAATTGCTGAATTTTTTAATACGGATGTAGTTGGTGAAGTAACAATAGAAAAAGACGATACACTTCGTGTGGATTAAATTTAGGAAAATAAATGAAAGATAATTTTAAGCAACCAATTGGGTTAACGAGTGCAGAGGTTGACCAAAGAACTAAAGAAGGTAAAGTAAACCGCGCTGTTAATGATCAAGCTAAAACAGCATGGCAAATCATTAAAGAAAACACTTTTACGTATTTCAACTTAATTTTTCTAGTGTTGTCTATCTTACTAGTAATTGTTGGTGAATATAAAGACTTAACTTTCTTACCAGTAATTATTGCGAATATGATTATTGGAATTGTTCAAGAATTACGGGCAAAAAGAGTTTTAGATAAGTTGAACGTAATGAATACAACAAAGATTGCCGTAATTCGCGATGGAAAAGAAGAAGTTATTCCTATTGAACATTTAGTTTTAGGAGATGTAATTGTTCTTCAGACTGGTGATCAAATCCCGGCTGATGGTCAGGTGATTTCTGGAACATTACGTGTAAATGAAGCCTTGTTAACTGGTGAAGCAGATGAAATAGAAAAAAACGTTGGTACAGAATTAATGTCTGGAAGTTTCGTAGTATCTGGAAAAGCATACGCCCGCCTTGAAAAAGTTGGGAAGAATTCTTATGTTTCTAAGTTAACTTTAGAAGCTAAGGCAATGAATTCAAAAGAAGGATCAGAAATGGTCCGTTCAATTAATAAGTTAATTAAATGGGTTGGGATCATTATTATTCCATGTGGAATTGCGCTGTTTATTGTAGCTAGATATGTAAACCACTTGAATTTAGCTGATAGCGTAGTATCGATGGAAGCAGCAGTAATTGGGATGATTCCAGAAGGATTATATCTATTAACAACGATTGCATTAGCTTTAGCTGCTATGCGTTTGGCTCGTTCGCAAGTAATGCTTCATGATATGAAAAGTGTAGAAACTTTAGCCAGAGTTAATGTTTTATGCGTTGATAAAACTGGGACAATTACTGAACCAAAAATGGAAGTTGAAAAAATTATCCCGGTTAATACAAATAAAGATGATTTAGCAAAAAATATTTCTGTTTTTGCTCAAAATATGCCACATGATAATGCCACGATTAAGGCAGTAGCAAACGCTTTTAACCAAAAGGCTAATATTCAAGTAAAAAAAATCATTCCCTTCACATCAGTAAATAAGTATAGTGGAACCATTGTTGGTGAAAGCACGTTACTTATGGGTGCACCGGAGTTTGTATTACGTGGTCAATTTAAAGATTATGAAAAAGAAATCAATAAGTATACTAGTCAAGGCTATCGTGTTTTAGCTTTTGCAAAATATCCGGAAGCTTTAGAAGATGAAAAGCAGAAACTCTCTAAAGAAGTTGATTTACTCGGTTATATTTTGATTTCTAATCCCATTCGAAAAGAAGCTAGAAATACCTTTAAGTACTTTGAACGTCAAGGAGTAAATGTCAAAGTTATTTCAGGAGATAATCCTTTAACAGTAGCTAGAGTAGCTAAGCAGGCTGGAATTAAAGATGCTGATAAACTAATTGATGCTACTGAAATTGGTGAAGGTGACTACGAAGAAGTTGTCAGAAAATATAATGTTTTTGGTCGGGTAAAACCAGATCAAAAGAAGAAGTTGATCAAAGCACTTCAAAAAAATGGTAATACAGTTGCTATGACTGGCGACGGTGTCAATGATATTTTGGCAATGAAGAGTGCAGATTGTTCAATTGCAATGGCATCAGGAAATAGTGCAGCTGTTCAGGCGTCTCAAGTAGTATTGCTTGATTCTGACTTTGCGAGAATGCCAAAGGTTGTTGATGAAGGTAGAAAAGTAGTTAATAATATTGAAAGATCAGCTAGTTTATTCTTAGTTAAAAATATTTTTTCATTCTTGATGGCTATCTTTTCTCTAGCATTCGCAATGTCGTATCCATTAAGACCAGCACAGATTGCCTTAATCTCGGCGTTTACGATTGGGCTTCCTTCATTTTTACTTGCTCTTGAAAACAACTACAACCGTATTCGCGGAAAATTTATCCCGAATGTTTTATCCCGTGCAATTCCAGGTGGAATTACGGATATGCTCGCTGTGTCGATCTTGGTAGTTGCTGATATGGTTTTAGCTTTAGGACGACAAGAAGTGGCAACAACTGCTACGATGCTTTTAGTGGCTGTGGGGATGATGGTTCTGTACCATATTTCAAGACCTTTGAATAAATTTAGATGGACTGTGTTAGGTGGTTCCTTTTTAGCTTTAGTCTTGGCAGTTATTTTCTTCCATAATTTGTTTGCTCTTTCTCGTATTTCAGCAACAGCGGTATTCTTACTGCTAGTGTTGTTCTTTGCAGAAATTACGATTTTCAGATTCTTAAGTAAATTTGCGGACGGAGTAAGGGAAGTCTTAGTTGTTTATGACCAAAAAGGAAAAGATTTAACTTTAAATGACATCAAGCAGGCATATCGTAAGGGAAGAAACTTGGTAAATATGCCGATAGGAAAATGAAATTTAAAATAAGTATAATCTTTTAGCTAGTTGAATGATACAATTAAAAAGTCAAATAACTAGGTTATCAGAGGTTAAAAATGAAAAATAGTGATATAAAAAAATATAAGAGTAAAGTAATAGATTATCTTATCCCGATAATTTTAAGTTTAGTAATTGCAACTATCTTGATTTGGACGATATTGAGCACTCGATCAGGTCTTACTTTAGATGATACTGCTTTTCATTTTCATCGTTTTTATGATACAAATCAGCAAATTAAAAACCATAATTTTTCTTATTTTCAGATGAACTATGGAATGGGTGAAAGTGGTCGAATAGTTAATGCACTTTATGGTCCATTTTTTGCCTACATAATGGGATTTTTATTGCTATTTTGTAGTTCTTGGCTTCGCTTTCAAGTTGTAATAACTTATCTGATTTTTCTAGTTGGTGGTTTAGGAGTATATCATTTAAGTCGAAAGGTAAAGATGACAAGGACTGTTTCCTCAGTAATTACTGCTTTATTTTTGACAACAGGTTATATTGCTTACTGGTTACGGTCCAACGCTTTTAATTCTTGGGGTGCAGTTTTAATACCCTTTGTTTTAATTCAAGGAATTAATCTTTTAAATAATTATAAGAAGAGATTTAGCTGGATCAGTTTAGGCGTCGTGATGGCAATCGTGGCACAGGTTCACTTATTGAGCACATTCTTTTCTATCTTAGCCTTAATTCCTTTCTTTATTTATGGGTTAATTCTAAGTGAAAACAAACGTCAGATGTGGTTTGATGTCTTTAAGGCTGTGATGTTATTTGTTGTTTTAACAGCAAATGTGTGGGGAGCATTTTTGCTCCTTTATCCGACAAACCAAATGGCATCTCCAATTGATTTTTCACCCGTTCTTACTTCTGTCAATCTTTCACTTGCTGGTACAAGTACTATGTGGACGTCGATTACAGAAGTCACATTATTGCTATTTATTGTACAAATAATTTATGTAGCATTTAACTTTAAGTCTTCAAGAATCAATACTTTTGTTACTCTCGAAGGATTAGTATTCTTTTATTTAAGTTCTAATTTATTCCCGTGGCAGTTTGTTAAAGACAATTTTCCAGCTGTAACTGGATATTTACAATTTCCAAATCGATTTACTGTTGTAGCTTATCCTTTATTGTTTGTTGGGGTAGGTTTAACAATTACAGAACTAATTAAAAAACACGGCAAAAAGCTTGGCTTGCTAGCTAGTGGTTTGGCTATAGTAATAGTTCTATTTAATGTCAGAGCTGATTTTAATGAAATTAATAATAATATTTCTTATAATAAGGGAATCACTAATAGTTCAAGAGAGATGCAAGAGAAGGGGCTAGAAGCATATATTAATAAAATTGATATTAATACTCCTGATTATCTTCCCGTCCAGAAAAAAATTAAATCTGCTGATGTTACAGGAATGCTAATGAACATGGCACCACAAAGAAAAAACTTTAGTAAAAAAGTTTTATCAGGGGGACGACTTGAAATTAAGTGGAATGGAAAAACCGCTAAGTCAACTACGCTTCCAGTTTTTATTTACCATCAGTCTGAACTAACAGTAAATGGCAAAAAGGTAAATCCAAAACTCAATAAGATCGGAATGCCAATTGTTAAATCGAAACAAGGTCAAAATACTGCAATTCTTTCATTTAAGACACCAACATGGTTTACAATTCTGCTTTACATTTCAATTCTTGGTTGGGTAGTAATGTTGATTTATGGCGTGTTTAGATTAGTTAAAATAGTTAAAAAATAATGCAAAAAAACTTCCTTAAACTAGAAATTCTAGTCTGAGGAAGTTTTTTTACTACTCTAATAAATCAACAAAAGTTGCTTCAGTAACTTTTTGTAAATCCTCTGGATTAATCATAATACTGCGTCCAACTTCACCACTTGAAACAGCAATTTGATCATGTTCTTTCATACTGCTGTCTAGGTAAATTGGAAAGTGATGCTTTTGATAAATACCGATTGGTGTATTTGCACCATGAACATAGCCAGTTGTTGCGACTAACTTCTTGAGAGGAAGTAGTTCACATTTTTTATTACCCGAAACTTTAGCGAGTTTTTTCATACTCAAATGCTCAGTAACTGGTACTACGCCAACTACTGGGCTATTTTTATTTCCTTCACATACTAAGGTTTTGTAGACCAAAGCCTCTTCATCGTCTAAAATGGAAGTATCCATTTGTTTAACATCACCCTTTTGTATGGTGTTAAATGATAGTTGTTTATATGGAATTTTTTGTTGGTCGAGCATTTTTTCGACTAACGTCTTATTAAGTTTTTTCTTTTTATTTTTTTTCGACATTTTTCTCACCTTTTAATATCATAAACGTGGGAAATTAACATGTCAAAAGGGGACAAGATTAGTGAAATTATTAGCAGTAAAAGTTGAATGTAGTCATGAGTTGGAAGATGGATTAAGCTTTTTCATGCAAGATGAACTAGATGCACAAGGAATTGAAAGTCGTAAGCGAAGCGATTTTATTGCTGAAGGTCAAAAACATGATAGTAGCTTGGTTGAACTTGATGATATTGAAAATTTACCAAAGGATTTAGAGTTAACAGCATATTTTGATTATGAAAGTGCTGATAAAAAAGATCTAATTAAAAAGATTATGGATAAAATTGCGGAGATGAAGAGCTATGGCTTAGATACTGGCGAAGTTTCAATTAGCACTAAAGAAGTGGCAGATGAAGATTGGAATACAGCTTGGCAGAAATATTATCACGTAATTGATTTTTCTCGTCATCTGGCTATTGTTCCTGAATGGGAAGATTACCACCCAGCTTTTAGCGACCAAAAATTGATTCGTCTAGATCCAGGTCTAGCTTTTGGAACGGGTGGTCATACTACAACGCAACTGGTATTACTTGCAATGGAGCGAGCACTAGTCAAACCAATGTCGGTTTTGGATGTTGGAACTGGATCAGGCATTTTAGCCATTGCAGCTGGTAAATTAGGGGCAAGTCAGGTTTTAGGAACAGATATTTCAGATGAAGCAGTTACTGCTGCTAAAGAGAATATTGCGTTAAATAATATAGACAATATCAATGTACGAAAAGCTAATTTGTTAAAAGATATCGATGAAAAATATGATTTAATTGTAGCAAATATTTTAGCCGACATTTTACTAGAATTAATTCCAGATTTGGATAGTCATTTAAATGAAAATGGCAAAGTGATTTTTTCAGGAATTGATTATTTACAACTTCCTAAAATTGAAAAAGCTCTTGCAGAAAATAACTTTGAGATTAAAATGAAAATGCAAGAAGGACGCTGGATTGGTCTATTAATCGCTAGAAAACCAGACTAAAAATATATTAAAAGAAAAGGTAAGCAAAAAATGAAGAAAAATAGTGAAGAAAAGAAAAATTTTAATTTTAAGGCTTGGTGGAGTAGAATAAATGAAAAATCATTTATGCCACTAGTTTGGTTAACTTTGTTAGGAGTAATTGTCTGGATTATTTGTCCATTAGTCCATTTAAGCCGTGTTTGGCGAATTGGATTAGTATTCTTTATTTTTAATAGTTATTTAAGTTACCAAATTGGCCGCATTATGCAAATTAGAAAATTGAGCTATTGGTGGTTGCTTTTATTCCCAGTAGTGTTTGCAATCGCTGTTTTAATTCATTTTGCAAAATATAATTTTCTACTTTGCTTAGTATATTTAAGTTTTGAGTTGTTTGGACTCTGGCATGATGATTTTTACAAAGAAAAGAAATAAAGAATAGGTGATGCTTTATGTCAAAATATCGTGAGATGACTCATGAAGAAGTTCTTGCAGAATGCAAGAAATATATGAATGATGAACACTTAGCTTTTGTTGAATCGGCATATAAATTTGCTAAGAATGCTCATGAAGGTCAGTTTCGAGTTTCTGGACAACCCTATATAATTCACCCAACTCAAGTTGCGGGAACTTTAGCTACTTTACGTTTAGATCCCGATACGGTAGCAGCTGGTTATCTTCATGATACTGTAGAGGATACGCCGGTAACTAATGATGATATTAAGGAAAAGTTTGGAAAAGATGTCGCTTTTATTGTTGACGGTGTAACAAAGTTAAGCAAGATTCAATATAAGTCGAAGAGTCACGAAGAATATCTAGCAGATAATCACCGTAAGATGCTAATCGCAATGGCTAAAGATTTACGAGTAATTATGGTTAAGCTTGCTGACCGCTTGCACAATATGCACACTTTAGACCATTTACGTCCTGACAAGCAGAGAAGGATTGCTGATGAAACGCTAGACATTTATGCACCACTTGCAGACCGGTTAGGTATCGGAACTATTAAGTGGGAACTCGAAGACATGAGTTTGCACTATTTGAATCCTCAGCAATACTACCGAATTGTTAACTTGATGCAGTCTAAGCGAAGTGAGCGGGAAGGATATATTGCTGATGCAATTAAAACTTTAAAGCAAACGCTTGATAGCTTAGGAATTGAGTATGAGATTTATGGACGCCCTAAGCATATTTATTCTATCTACAAGAAGATGGTTAATAAGCACAAAGACTTTAGCGAAATCTATGATTTACTAGCAGTTCGTGTAATTGTGAAGTCTGTTCGTGATTGTTACGCCGTTTTAGGTGCTGTTCATACTAAATGGAAGCCAATGCCTGGCCGCTTTAAAGACTATATTGCTGTTCCAAAAGTTAACGGATACCAATCGTTACATACAACAATTATTGGACCTGGCGGCAAGCCACTTGAAATTCAGATTAGAACTGAAGCGATGCACCAGGTTGCTGAATACGGTGTTGCTGCACACTGGGCATATAAAGAAGGCGTTAAGGGCGAAGTTGAGCAAACTGATGCAAATAAGAAGCTTAACATGTTCCAAGAAATTCTTGAACTTCAAAATGAAACTAAAGACTCGCATGAATTTATGAAGAGTGTTAAGACTGATATCTTTTCAGATCGTGTTTATGTCTTTACTCCTAAAGGTGACGTTTATGAACTTCCAAAAGGCTCAGTACCATTAGATTTTGCATATATGGTTCACTCAGAAGTTGGTGCTCATTCAGTTGGTGCTAGAATTAATGGCAAGATTGTTCCATTGGACTATAAACTTAAAAATGGTGACGTAGTTGAAATGCTCACTCAGACTTCAGCTCGTCCATCCCGTGATTGGGTTAAATTGGTTAAGACTTCAAGAGCAAGAAATAAGATCAAGCGTTTCTTTAAAGCAGAAGACCGTGAAGAAAATATCGAAAAAGGTCAAAACTTTATTGAACAGGAACTTCTTAATCGTGATTTAGTTCCAAAAGAGTTTATGGACAAAGAACATATTCAGAAGGTAATTAATCATTTTAATTATCATAATGAAGAAGAAATGTTTGCAGCCGTTGGGTATGGAGAAATTTCTGCAGCTACTGTTGCTAATCGATTAACTGAAGACCTACGTAAGAAGGCTGAAGATGAAAAGCAGCGGCAACTTGAAGAAAAGATTATGAATGCTGGCCAGCAAAGTTCAACTGAAGAAGATGATAGTTCTGATGCACCAGCTGATATTATGCGTGTTAAGCATAATAATGGCGTAATGGTCCAAGGTGTTTCTGACTTAATGCTTCACTTAGCTAAATGCTGTAATCCAGTTCCAGGAGATCCGATTATTGGCTACGTAACTAAGGGACGCGGGGTAACAATTCACCGTGCTGATTGTCCTAATATTACTGAAGAAGCTAAGAAACAAGGTCGATTAATCGATGTGGCTTGGGAAAACATTGCTAAAGATAAAGATAAAGAAAACTATAATGCAGATATTGAGATTTATGGTTTCAATCGTTCCCGTCTTTTAAGTGATGTAATCAATGCTTTAAATTCAAAGACAAAGAATATTGTTAATATTTCTGGAAAAGTAGATAGTAATAACATGGCACATATTTATGCTACTGTGTCAGTTAGAGATGCAGCACACCTAGAAGATATCCTGAGCCGGATGCGTGATGTGCCAAATGTTTATGAAGCAAAGAGGTCAATTAATTAATGCGTGTTGTTGTTCAAAGAGTGAATAAAGCCCAAGTTACCATTGATAATGAAGTTGTGAGTAAAATTAAACGTGGCTTTCTTCTGTTAGTTGGGTTACGTGAAGGCGATGAGCTAGATCAGGTAAAAAAGGCTGCTGATAAAATTGCTAAAATGCGTATTTTTGAAGATGAAGATGGAAAAACTAACTTGTCTTTAAAAGATGTTAATGGAGAAATTTTAAGCGTTAGTCAATTCACCCTGCTAGCTAATACTAAAAAAGGTAATCGTCCAAGTTTTGTAGAGGCAATGCGACCTCCTAAGTCAAAGGATCTTTGGGAAAATTTTAATAAAGAATTAGAAAATAGAGGCTTTCATGTTGAAACCGGCGAATTTGGAGCTGATATGCAGGTTAGTCTTGAGAATGATGGCCCATTTACAATTGTGCTAGATATTTAATTCTTTAAGTAAAGGCTTACAAAGGTTGACTTTACTGGCTGAAAAATATAAGCTAAAAAGGAATTATCGATGACAAAGAATGTAGATTAGCATGATCTATCTCAGAGACCGCTCGTTTGGTGAGAGAGCGGATAGGTTGCGATCTGTGACACCTTTAACAGATAATAGTTCGTTTCGCGAGCGTTAATCGCAGCAAGCAAAAGGTGGTACCGTGCTAATTTATTGCGCCCTTGATTAAGTTCAAGGGCGTTTTTTTATTAATATATTAAAGGATGATTAAATGAAAGTTCAAAGACCAAAAGGTACAGTCGATATTTTGCCAGCAGATTCTGGTTCATGGGAAAAAGTTGAAACAATTGCAAGAAATTTCTTCAAACGTGCAAATTATCGTGAAATTCGGACACCAAGTTTTGAAAATTATGAAGTCTTTTCTCGTTCATCTGGTGAAAGTTCAGATGTTGTAGAAAAGGAAATGTATGACTTTAACGATAAAGGTGGTCGTCATATTGCACTTCGTCCTGAAGGAACAGCTGGTGTGGTTAGGGCATATGTTGAAAATAAATTATATGGTCCTGATGTAGTAAAGCCATTTAATGTTTACTATATTGACAATACTTTTAGATATGAAAGACCTCAAGCAGGTCGTCAACGTGAATTTCACCAAATTGGTGTTGAAAGCTTTGGCTCAAATAGTCCTCTAGCTGATGTTGAAACTATCATGATGGGGCACGATTTATTAGCTGAGTTAGGCGTTAAGAATTATGAATTGCACATTAATACTTTAGGTAATGCGCAAGTACGTAAAGATTATCATGATGCTTTAGTGAATTACTTCACGCCTCTGAAAGATCAACTTTCAGAAGATTCACAAAGACGTTTGTCTATGAATCCACTTCGTATTCTTGATTCAAAGGCTGATGAAGATAAGCAGTTTTTACCTGACGCTCCAAGAATCGTTGATTACTTAGATGAAGACTCTAAGAAGAATTTTGAAACTATTACTGATATGCTTGAACAATTAGGCATTAATTATGTATTAGATGATGATTTAGTACGTGGACTTGATTACTATACTGGTGTAATCTTTGAATTTATGGTTGAAGATAAGAACTTATGGGAATCAGCAACCACAATTTTGGGTGGTGGACGCTACAACCACTTGGTAGAAGAATTTGACGGTCCAGAAACTCCAGCCGTTGGTTTTGGTATTGGCGAAGAGAGATTAATGCTTGTTCTTAAGGAACAAAATCCAGCTTTATTTAAAGATGAAGGTATTGATTTCTTCATCACTAATATTGGCGAAGGAACAGAAATGAAGGCTGTTGAAATTGCGCGTTCTCTTCGTAAGCAAGGCTTTAAAGCTCAATATGATGTTGATCAAAAGAAATTAAAACAACAATTTAGAAAAGCAGATCGTGTGCATGCCAAATTTGTAATTACGTTGGGTGCTAAAGAGCTTGAAAACGGCGTACTTAACATTAAACGTTTAGCTGATGGTAAGACTTTAGACTTAAGCTTAGAAGATCTAAATGATATGAAATCTGTAATGGAAAAGATAGAGGATTAAAAATTATGATGAATATGGAAAAAAGAACGGACTATGCTGGCAATATAACTAGCAAATACGAAGGACAAGAAGTAACCCTTTATGGTTGGGTACAACGCGTTCGTAACTTAGGTAACTTGGTATTTATTGACCTTCGTGACCGCGAAGGTATTGTTCAAGTTGTTGTTAACAAAGATTCTGGTAAAGAATTAATGGATATTGCGGATTCTCTTAACAACGAAGACGTAATTGAAGTTAAAGGTAAGGTTGTTAAACGCTCTAGCGTAAACCCAGATATGAAGACTGGTGAAGTTGAAGTTGATGCAACTGAAATTGATATTTTAAATAAGTCAAAGGTACCACCTTTTGAAATCAAAGATGATATTAATGCAGCCGAACAAACTAGATTGAAGTACCGCTACCTTGATCTTCGTCGTCCAACTTTGCAAAAGGCAATTATGCTTCGTTCAAAGATTTTAAAAGCAACTCACGAATATTTTGATGAACATGGTTTTATTGATATTGAAACTCCAATTTTAGGTAAGTCTTCTCCAGAAGGTGCTCGTGACTACCTTGTTCCGTCAAGAATTTACCCAGGTAGCTTTTATGCACTTCCTCAATCACCACAATTGTTCAAGCAATTGTTAATGGGTGCAGGTTTTGATAAATATTACCAATTAGCACGCTGTTTCCGTGACGAAGATTTGCGTGGTGATCGTCAACCTGAATTTACCCAAATTGATATGGAAACATCATTTACTGATGAAAAACAAGTTCAAGACTATACTGAAGGTCTTTTGAAGAAGATCATGAAAGATGTAATGGGAATTGACTTGAAGACACCAATCAAGCGTATTACTTGGAATGAAGCAATGAATAAGTATGGCTCTGATAAGCCTGATACTCGTTACGAAATGTTTATTCATGACTTAAGTCCAATTTTCAAAGATTCTGACTTCAAGGTCTTCTCTGGTGCAATTGCTGATGGTGGCTACGTGAAGGGGATTGCTGTTAAGAATGGTGCTAAACAATATTCACGTAAGAAGATTGAAGAAAAGCAAGATTATATCAAACGTTACCATGCTAAAGGTTTGGCATGGGTTAAATATGAAGATGGTGAATTCTCAGGTCCTGTTTCTCGCTTCTTAACTGATGAAAATAAAGAAGCTTTGAAGAAAGAATTTGACCTTGAAGGTGGCGAATTAGTAGTATTCGTTGCTGATAAGTGGAAGGTTGTAACTGATTCTCTTGACCATTTACGTCGTGAATTCGCTAAAGAAACTGGAATTATTCCAGAAAATGTTTACGACTTTGTTTGGGTTGTTGATTGGCCACTATTTGAATATGACGAAGGTTTGGGTCGCTGGATTGCTGCTCACCACCCATTTACTATGCCAGATGATGAAGGAATTAAGTTACTTGATACTGATCCACATAAGGCTCATGCTCGTTCATACGATATTGTTATGAATGGTGACGAAATGGGTGGTGGATCAATTCGTATCCACAAACGTTCAATTCAAGAAAAGATGTTCAAGGCCCTTGGCTTTACTAAGAAGCGTGCTTATGAACAATTTGGCTACTTACTTGATGCATTGGATATGGGATTCCCACCACATGCAGGTCTTGCAATTGGATTAGACAGATTTGCAATGATGTTAGCTCAAAAAGACAACATTCGTGACGTAACTGCCTTTCCAAAGAATGCTTCTGCTTCAGAGCCAATGATGCATGCTCCAGCACCTGTTGCTGATCAACAATTAGATGACATTGGTATTAAGGTAGAAGACAAGTATGAAGACAGCGTGAAGGAAATTGAAGCACGTCTTGAAAAGGAAGCTCAAGAAGACGCTGATAAGAATTCAACTTGGGATGAATAAAAAATTAGCTTAATAAATAAGAGTAAGGATTATTTTTGAGAGATAGTCTTTACTCTTTTTTTATTGGCTGAAACTAGATAATATTAAACTTGAAGATTGTTGAATATTGGAAAATCATAATGTATAAAAAAGCACTGATAAGCTCAATTCAAGCTATCAGTGCTTTATTTTGGATAAGTTAAATATTTTCAACAAATTCTGCAATTCGTTTTAATGCTTCTTTTAATTGCTCAGTTGAGGAAGCATAAGACATTCTAACGTATCCTTGACCGCCATCCCCGAAGTAGCGACCAGGAGTTACGCCAACTTTGGCCTTGGTAGCTAGTTCATTTGCAAATGCTTCATCATCAGTACCAAAGGCATCTGGAATTTTAGCAAAAATGTAGAAAGCTCCTTGTGGGGTAGACATTTCAAAACCTAATTTTTCTAATCCAGCTTTCATGAATTTGAGTCGATCTTCGTAAATTTTTCTGGATTCAAGCGGATCAGCTTGACCATTGTTTAGGGCTTCAATTGCTGCTGCTTGCACATTATCGGTAACTGAAGTGACTAAGAAAGCATTCACCTTTTGAATTGTTTTCATAATATCTGCGGGAGCAGCAATATATCCTAATCTCCATCCCGTCATTGCGTAGGCCTTTGACAAGCCAGAAATTAAAATATTTCTTTCAGGAATATATTGTGATAGAGAATGATGAACATTATTGTCATAAACTAATTCTCCATAAATTTCGTCAGTTACAGAAAATAAATGATATTTAGTAATAATTTCTGCTAGTGCCTTTAAAGTTTTTTCTGGATATACTCGCCCGGTAGGGTTTGATGGATCAGTTAAGATAATTGTCTTGGCACCTTTACCTTCATTTTGTAAAACTGTTTCAAGGTGTTCAGGAGTAAGAATAAAACCATCTTTTGAAGTATCCATTTGAACTGGGATAGCACCGGTTAATTTAATCAATTGGAAGTAAAGTGCCCAAACAGGAGTAGGGACTAAAATTTTGTCTCCTGGATTTAAAATTGACATAAATACATCATTTAAAGCGCCTGTCGCACCAACAGTTACACAAATTTCTGTTGCTGGCTCGTATTTTACATTAAGGCTACGGTTAAGGTATTTGCTAATTGCATCTTGCAATTCTGGTTTACCAGCTTGTGGAGCATAATGAGAGTCATTTGCTTTAATATCAGCAATTGCTGCTTCTTTAACATGATCTGGTGTATTTAAATCTGGCTCGCCAATTGTTAATTTAATAATTCCAGGAATTTGAGAGGCCTTTGCATCAAAAGCTCTTATTTTTGAAGGTCCTAAAGAATTTAGTCGTGTATTTTTCGTAAGTGATAAGTCATTTGCTAATTTTGGCATAATATAAATCCCTCCGTTAGTATTATAGATTATTGTATAGAAACAAAAATCATGAAACAACAATTTTCTATTAAAATTTGATATGTTTAAACAAGAAGGTGAGAAAATGTTTAATAAAGAAGAAGCACTGAAGAAATTAAACTCAGAGCAATATGAAGTTACTCAGCATGCTGCGACTGAATATCCTTTTACTGGAAAGTATGATAAATTTAACCAAAAAGGAATTTATGTTGATGTGGTATCTGGTGAGCCATTATTTTCTAGTGAAGACAAATACGATGCTGGTTGTGGTTGGCCAAGTTTTACTAAACCAATTGAAAAACTTGTTTATCATCGAGATCAATCGCATGGAATGGAACGAACCGAAGTAAAAAGTCCAATAGCTGACTCACATTTAGGGCACGTGTTTACAGATGGGCCTGTTGATCAAGGAGGCTTGAGATATTGTATTAATTCTGCTGCGTTAAAGTTCATTCCTTATGATAAGCTAGAGGAGGAAGGTTATAAAAATTATCAGAAGTTATTCAAAGGACGATAGAAAATGAATTTTGAAGAAGAACTTTATAACTTAGATGTACCTGAAGAACATATTCCTGAATTATTGAAATTCGGCAAGGATAATCCTGAATTTTTAACTAAGGTAATTAAAGCAGAAGGAAACGCTAAAAAATATAGTGTTGCCCAAACTAAGATGGAACCAAGTGATCTGATTAATAACCAAATTGCGTTTCTAGGAAGTTCAGTAACATATGGTGCTGGTGCTTTAGGTGAATCATTTGTTGACTATTTAAGTAAAAAAGACAATATTTGTGCTTTTAAGGATGCTGTTTCGGGAACAACGCTAGTTGATAATGACTCTAATTCATACATTAGTAGAATCGGAAGATTGCCAGTTTTAGAAAAGTTGACAGCATTTGTCTTGCAACTTTCAACTAATGATGCAATTAAAGGAAAAGAAGATCTAGGCGAAATCGCTACAGATGATAATTTTGATACACAGACAGTAACGGGTGCAATTGAATATATTTTAAATTATGTAAAGAAGAACTGGAATTGTCCTGTTTTGATTTTTAGTAATCCAAAATTTGATTCAGAATTCTATGGTCAGATGGTTGAAAGAGTTAAGGAATTACAAAATAAGTGGAATTTTAATTTTCTTAATTTGTGGGATGATGATTCTTTTAACTACAATGAAAAAGATAGAGAACTTTATATGCTTGATCCGATCCACCCAACGCGTGCAGGATATAAGTTAAGCTGGTTGCCGGTAATTGAAGAAGAGCTATTAAAGATAAAAAAATAGTAAAAATCAAGTAGATACTTTAAGCTAAGTAGTGAATTGATTATGAACTAAATAATTAATTCGCTATTTTTATATATAAAGCTATAACGAAAAAATAGTGAAAATAATCCAGAATTATTCAAATTTAGAAAGAAGTGCTAATAAAATGAAAGTAGCTAAAAACCTTGATAACACTAAAGAATTGCACTATGATACGGCTATCTTTGCCGGTGGATGTTTCTGGTGCATGGTTGAACCTTTTGACACTTACCCAGGCATCATTAGTGTTGTTTCTGGCTATACTGGTGGTCATGTTAAGAATCCAAGTTATGAAGAAGTTTGTACTGGGACAACAGGACACGTTGAGGCCGTAAAAATAACCTTTGATCCTAAAATTATTTCTTATCAAAAACTAGTTAATATTTATTGGCAAGTGACTGACCCAACTGATGCAATGGGACAGTTTCAGGATCGTGGTAGTCAATATCAACCGATAATTTTTTATAATTCTCCGCAGCAAAAGAAAATTGCCGAAGAATCTAAAAAACAACTTGAGGATTCGCACAAGTTTGATCAGCAAATTGTGACAAAAATTGAACCTGCTGAGCCTTTTTATCCTGCAGAAGAATATCATCAAGATTTTTATAAAAAAGACCCTTTGCGCTATCAAATTGAAGAAGCTGGTGGCAGATCACAATTTATTGAAAAGCACTGGAAAAAATAATAGCTAAATAGGCACTAGAATTAGCTTTATTTTTTAATAATGATTGTTAGAATAGATAGTGCAAAATATTATTTGATATAAAAAGGAAAATCAAGATGAGTCAATTAGAAAAGCTGTCTCGTAGACACTATCTAATTTCGAAATTATCTGCTGCCTTTCTTTATGCTTTGGCGGTTGCGGTTGCCCTGAACTTTTTCTGGGGACCTGGTAAGATTTACGCCTCTGGTATTACGGGATTTGCGCAGATTATTCAATCAGTGTCAGAACGATTCATGCCATTTACCTTATCGACCTCAGTGATGTACTTTGTTTTAAACATTCCGCTTTTTATCTTGGGATGGTGTAAAATAGGACATCGCTTTACAATTTTTACTATTATTGCCGTGTTACTTGGATCGATTATGATGCGAGTAATTGCTCCAATCAAGATTACTTACGATCCAATCATTTGTGCTTTATTTGGTGGCGTAATTAATGGTGTTGGAACAGGAATCGCCTTGAAATCAGGAATTTCTACAGGTGGTTTAGACGTTTTAGGCATTATTTTAAGAAAAAAGACTGGTAAAAGTTTCGGTCAAATTAACATTTTCTTTAATCTGATCATTGTTATCTGTGCTGGTTTTGTTTTTGGCTGGACGAGAGCTTTATATACGGCTTTGAACATTTTTGTTAATGGTAGAGTGATTGACGCTGTTTATACGCAACATCAAAAAATGCAAGTCTTTATCGTTACCGAACACCCGAAACATATTATTGAAGGAATTCAACGCAAGATGCACCGCGGTATTACAATCTTTCATGATGTTGAAGGTGCATATAGTCATACGGAAAAAACTGTTTTAATGACAATTATTGATCGTTATGATATGTTTGATATTTATAATATTGTTATTCAATCTGATCCTTATGCATTTATGAGCGTAAGCGAAGTTGATAAAGTATATGGACGCTTCAAGGAGCAGAAACCAGTTTAATAGCGTAAGTAAAAAAGGCTTAATCTACATAAGTTGTAGGTTAAGCCTTTTGAAATACATTCATAAAACCAATTATTTAGCATAGTCATCGATGCCGAGGTGTTCCATAATTAAAGCAGCTGTCTCTTCAATTGAACGGTGTGCAACATTAATTACGTAACAACCAAGTTTCTTATAAAGCTTATTAGCAGCGTCAAGTTCGGCATTGATAGAATCCATATTTGAGTAAGTTGTATCAGGATTTAAGCCGTAAGCAATCATTCTTTGGCGTCTAATTTCATTTAAGACAGATGGGTCATTAGTTAAGCCAATAATCTTTTTAGGATCAACTTTATAAATTTCATCTGGAATATGAGTTTGAGGGACAAGAGGTAAGTTAGCTACTTTCAAATTCTTGTTTGCTAAGAATAATGAGAGAGGGGTCTTCGAAGTTCTTGAAACTCCAAGCAAAACAACGTCTGCTTCTAAGAATCCTTTAGGATCTTTTCCATCATCATACATTACGGCAAATTCCATTGCAGAAATTCTGTCGAAATAGTTTTGTCCCATGTGGTGAACAGCACCGATTTCGTGTTTTGGTTCTTCACCGGTTAAGGAGTGAATGTTTTCAATTACACCTGAAAGTAAGTCTACATACTTCATATTATGTTCACGTGCGAATTTGATTGCGGCTAATTGTTCATCTTCGTGAATTAATGTAAACGCAATTAATACGTTTTCAAATTCTGTGATTTCGTCGAAAACTTTTTCTAGTTTTTCACGATTAGTAATAAATGGATAGCGACGGTAATTAAACTTCACATCTGGATATTGAACAGCACCAGCTTGCACCATGTTAAACGCAGTATCTCCAACAGAGTCAGAGATAATAATTAAGTTAACGATTTTTTGATTTTCTTTCTTTTCTTCAGTCATATATCTTCACCTCATTGTTTACCTAAATTATACCAAAATAAGTTAGAAAAATGTTAATCGACTATTGACCGACTTTTCTCGTTTAGCTATAATTTAACTATATTGTTGTGGCACATATTTGTGTGCCAAGAAATGGAAGGAGGGATCTCACATGGCTAAGACAATCGTTCACGAAAACGAGTCTATTGATGATGCTCTTCGTCGTTTCAAACGTTCCGTTTCTAGAAGTGGTACCTTGCAAGAATACCGCAAGCGTGAATTCTACGAAAAACCAAGCGTTAAGAGAAAGTTAAAATCCGAAGCTGCTCGTAAGCGTATACATTATTAATATAAAGAAAGCTCTTGATAGAAATTCGCTCTATCAAGAGCTTTTTTTGTATAAAAAGTTTAAAATAGACTTTGTAAGTTTTGATTAAAGAGGAGAAAAATAAATGTCACTAAATGATACTTTAATGCAAGATATGAAATCAGCTATGAAGGCTAAAGATAAGGAAGCTTTAACAACTATTCGCTCACTTAAGGCTGCAGTAATGAATTATAAGATTAAAGTGGGACATGACCTAACTAGCGATGATGAATTAACAGTTTTGTCTAGTGCACTTAAGCAACGTAAAGAATCTTTAGAAGAATTTACTAAGGCAGGTAGAGACGATTTAATTGCTCAAACTAAAAAAGAAATGCAACTAATTGAAAAATATATGCCAAAACAAATGTCTAAAGAAGAGCTTGAACAAACAGTTGAGGAGACAATTAAAGAAGTCGGCGCAAGTTCTAAGAAAGACTTCGGTAAAGTTATGCAAGCTTTAATGCCAAAAATCAAAGGTAAGGCTGATGGCAAAGCCGCTTCTTCAATTGTTGGTAAGAAGCTTAACTAATCAATTGATATAATGGAGGTTCAATTTTAAGTGGGACAAACTATAGAAGCAACATTTACACCAACTAAACCTGAAACAATTATGAACTTAGTTGGGATTAACGATGCAAATTTGCGTTTAATTGAAGAATCTTACGATGTACAAGTTACTGATACTGGTAGTGAGATTGAAGTAACTGGGGAAGAAAGCCTTGTTAAGAAAATTATGCAAATTTTTACTGCTTTAGATAAGGTTGTTACCCGAGGAGTTACTATTACTGCAACTGATGTCGTAAGCGCAATTAAAATGGCCGACAAAGGAACTTTGGAGTTCTTTGGTGAGTTATACAATAAGATTTTAATTAGGGATGCTAAGGGACGCCCGGTTCGAGTTAAGAACATGGGGCAAAAGCGCTATATCGAAGCTATTCAAAAATATGACGTTGTTTTTGGAATTGGACCGGCTGGTACAGGGAAAACTTTTTTAGCAGTAGTTATGGCAATTGCGGCCTTTAAGAAAGGTGAGGTATCACGCATAATTCTAACCAGACCAGCTGTTGAAGCAGGAGAATCACTGGGATTTCTACCTGGAGATTTGAAGGAAAAAGTTGACCCATATTTAAGACCAATTTATGATTCTTTATATGCAATTTTAGGAGTTGAAACGACTAATCGGTTGATGGAGCGAGGAGTGATTGAAGTTGCACCTCTTGCTTATATGCGTGGTAGAACCTTAGATGATGCTTTTGTAATTCTGGATGAAGCACAAAACACGACTCAAGCTCAAATGAAGATGTTTTTAACTAGATTAGGTTTTAATTCTAAGATGGTTGTCAATGGTGACCAAACTCAAATTGACTTACCAGGAAAGGCAAAGAGTGGGTTATTGCAAGCTGAACATATACTTGCAAATATTGAATAAGTAAAATTCATTAATTTTACCTTCAATGATGTTGTTCGTCACCCAGTAGTAGCTAAAATTGTTAGAGCTTATGAAAAAGAAGGACACTAAAATTTGAATAACTTAGATATTTCTTTCAATGATGAAGTTAATTTCTTAGATAATGACGATAAAGATTGGATCCCTTGGATTACCAATCTGCTTTTGTCGGCCAAAAAAGAAATTAATAAGGAAAATGCTCAAGAAATGAGTATTAATTTTGTTTCTTCCGAAAAAATTCACGAAATCAATAAAAAATATCGTGGAAAAGATCGATCAACCGATGTGATTTCTTTTGCAATTGAAGATGGATTAGACGAAGACTTTATGTCTGCTTTTAATGATGATCCTGATTTTGTTGAAGATATTGGAGATCTATTTCTTTGTCCAGAAGTAATAAAAAGACATAGTGTCGAGTATGAAACTGGATTTAATCGTGAGTTTGGATATACACTAGTTCATGGATACTTGCATTTAAATGGTTTTGATCATATTGAAGATGATGAAGCTAAAGTAATGTTTGGTATCCAAGGCAAAGTTTTACGTGAATATGGGCTTCCGCTTCATCCGGATCAGGAAAATCACGGAAAGCAAATTCACTAAGACTTAAATAAAAGGATGTAACAATGATGGATGAAAAAAAGGACTATAAATCAGGCTTTGTAGCTTTAATTGGTAGACCCAATGTTGGTAAGTCGACACTTTTAAACTTTTTGGTAGGTCAAAAAGTAGCGATTATGTCACCACAGCCACAAACAACTAGAAGCAAAATATCTGGTATTTATACTGATGATCAAGAGCAAATTGTGTTTATCGATACTCCTGGGATTCATAAGCCTAAAAACAAGTTAGATGACTTTATGGATAAGTCGAGTTACTCGGCTTTAGATGAGGTAGACGTTGTTTTATTTATGGTTGAACCTGAACCAGCAGGTAAGGGAGACCAATATATTGCTGAACTTCTTAAGAAAATTAAAAAACCTGTATTTTTAGTGATAAATAAGATTGATAAAGTCCACCCAGATAAGTTATTATCTATTATAGATTCGTACAAGAATCTAGGCGATTTTGCTGAAATTGTTCCAATTTCTGCTTCTCAAGGAAATAATGTTTCCGAATTGATTAAAACAATTGCCAAGTATCTGCCAGAAGGTCCGCAATTTTATGATGCAGACCAATTGACTGATCGTCCAGAATATTTTATTGTGGCTGAATTAATTCGCGAGCAAGTTTTGAAGCTCATTCATGAAGAAGTCCCACATGCAACGGCCGTGGTAGTTGACCGAATGCGGGATCATGAAGGTGGTAAGCTTCAAATTGAGGCTACAATTTATGTTGAACGTCCAGGTCAAAAGGGCATTATAATTGGTAAAAAGGGTCAAATGCTGAAGCAGATTGGAATTGCTGCACGTCAAGAAATTGAAGCTTTATTAGGCGAAAAAGTTAATTTACGTCTATGGGTTAAGGTTCAAAAGAATTGGCGTTCTGATCCTGCCTTCCTTAAATCTATTGGATACAATGCCAAGGAATTAAGATAGATGGTACGTGAACTTTGTGAGGTTCAAGGATTAATTTTTAAAAGAAAAAAATATAAAGAAGCTGATGTTCTAGCCAAGATCATGACGAAAGATCATGGTATTTTTACAATAGATGTTAGAGGAGCACTGAGACCAAAGTCCAGATTAGGAGCTGCAACCCTTAACTTCTCTTATGGAAAATATATTGTAAATACAAATTGGAAGGGAATCAGTACGCTGCGAACTTTTAAGGATGTAAAGCAGTTAGACCAATTATATTTAGATTTAACTAAGAATGCGTATTCGAGTTATGTTTTAGACTTGCTTGACCATGCTTTTGTTGAATATAAGGATATTGGGAGCTTTTATGATTTGATTATGAAAGCGTTGCTGAAGATAAATTCTGGAGAAGATGCGGCAGTCATTACCCAAATGGTGCAATTGAAGTTGCTTAATGCATATGGAGTAGCACCGCAGTTAGATCGATGTTTAATTTGCGGGAAGGTGCAAGGCACGTTTGACTATTCGTTGGAATTAGGTGGAATTATTTGTAGTGATCACTTTAATAGTGTCAGTCAAAGGATGCATCTAGATCCTAAAGTAGTTGCTTTGATACGGACTCTAGCTTTAGTTGATATTGATCGTTTAGGAAAAGTAAAAATTAATCCGCAATTAAAAAAGAATTCTGGCAAGGTTATTGATCGGATGTATGCTAACTATTTAGATCTTAACTTGAAAACTAAAAAGTTTCTTGATGAATTGGCGCTTTTTTAGCTGTTGACTTTTTATATTCGTTTAAAGACTAGTGAGGTTTCTTACTAGTCTTTTTTTATAAAAGATGATAAAATATAAACGTATTTTGACAACTATAAAGGAATAGAAAAGTACCAAGACAGCGAGTGCAGAATGGTGGAAGTGCATTTGGGAAAAGGCACCTTTTAGTCAAAGTTGTTAATTAAGGGCAGGAAGAATATTTTCCTGAATTAGGGTGGAACCGCGAAGTAAATCGTCCCTATGCAATTTTTGCATAGGCTTTTTTTATGCCTATGTTGTGAGGAGAGAGTATAGATGTCAGAAAAACTGAATATCCAGAATATGATTTTTAAATTGGAACAGTTCTGGGCCTCTAAAGGTTGTATGATTATGCCTTCATATGATGAGCAAAAAGGTGCCGGGACAATGAGTCCATATACATTTTTACGTGCTGTTGGGCCAGAACCTTGGGCAGCTTGCTATGTTGAGCCTTCAAGAAGACCTGCTGATGGTCGATATGGTGATAACCCTAACCGTTTATACCAACACCATCAATTCCAAGTTGTTATTAAGCCTGCACCAAAAGACATTCAACAATATTACTTAGATAGTTTAAGAGTTTTAGGAATCGAACCTCTTGAGCATGATATTAGATTCGTTGAAGATAACTGGGCAAATCCATCTATGGGTTGTGCCGGTGTTGGTTGGGAAGTATGGCTTGATGGAATGGAAGTTTCTCAATTTACTTACTTCCAAGTTGTTGGCGAACTTGATGTAAAACCAACAATGAGTGAGATTACATATGGTGTTGAACGCCTTGCTTCTTATATTCAAGATGTCAATTCAGTCTTTGACCTTGAATGGGGTGATGGCGTCAAGTATCGTGATATTTTCAAGCAACCAGAATATGAACATTCTAAGTATGCCTTTGAAGAAAGCGACCAAGACCAGTTGCTTAAGTTCTTTGATATTTATGAAGCAACCGCTAAACGTTTGTTGAGTCAAAACTTGATTCACCCAGCTTACGATTATATTTTGAAGTGTAGCCATACATTTAACTTGCTTGATGCACGTGGTGCTGTTTCAGTTACTGAGAGAGCAGGTTACTTATCAAGAATTAGAAACTTGGCTCACCTTGCTGCGAAGGGATTTGTTGAAGAACGTGAAAAGCGTGGCTTCCCATTATTGAAACACCAAGAAGAAACTAAGAAAGCGGGGCAAAACAATGACTAAAGATTATTTATTTGAAATTGGTACTGAAGAAATGCCAGCTCACGTTGTTTCTAGAAGTGTTAAGCAATTAGCTGATCGTACTAAAAAGTATCTTAAGGAAAATGGCCTTTCTTTTAAAGACATTAAGACTTATTCAACTCCACGTCGCTTGACTATTTTGGTTGAAGACTTGGCTGAAAAGCAAGATGATATTGATGAAGTAAAAAAAGGTCCTGCTAAGAAAATTGCTCAAGATAAAGATGGCAATTGGACGAAAGCTGCTCAAGGTTTTGCTCGTGGTCAAGGGATGACGACTGACGATATTTACTTTGAAGAGCTTAAAGGAACTGAATATGCTTATGTTCATGTTCAAAAAGAAGGTAAAAAAGCTTCTGACATTTTAATGGGCATGAGCGATATCATTAAAGCCATGACTTTCCCAACTAAAATGCGTTGGGACAGCAATGATTTTGAGTTTGTACGTCCAATTCATTGGATGGTTTCTTTACTTGGTAGTGAAGTTGTACCAGTTAAATTGCTTGACGTAGTTGCTGGTCGCAAAACTCAAGGCCACCGCTTTTTAGGTGATAGCGTTGTACTTGCAAATGCAGATGATTATGAAGAAGCATTGAAGAGCCAATATGTGATTGCCGATGCTGATGAACGTAAGGGCATGATTCTTAATCAAATTCAAGAATTAGTTGCTCAGCATAACTGGAAAGTAAACATTGATAAGGGATTACTTGAAGAAGTTACCAACTTAGTTGAATATCCAACTGTTTTTGCTGGTTCTTTTGATGAAAAGTACTTGAATATCCCAGATGAAGTTTTAATTACTTCAATGAAAGATAATCAAAGATACTTTGAAGTTTATGATGAAAATGGCAAGTTGATTAATCACTTTATTGCTGTTAGAAATGGTAACAGTGAATACTTAGATAACGTAATTGCCGGTAATGAAAAAGTTCTTGTTGCACGTTTAGATGATGCTCAATTCTTCTATGACGAAGATAAGAAATACCCATTGGCGCACTTTGTTGACAAGCTTAAGAATGTTTCTTTCCACGACAAGATTGGTTCTGTTGCTGAACATATGGCACGTGTCCAAATTATTGGTGACTACCTTGGTAAGAAATTCAATATTTCAGAAACTGAAATGAAGGATTTTGATCGAGTTAGTGATATTTACAAATTTGACCTTGTTACCTCAATGGTTGGTGAATTTGCCGAATTACAAGGTGTAATGGGAATGCATTATGCTCGTTTAACGGGTGAAGATGAAAATGTTAGTGTAGCAATTAAAGAAAGCTACATGCCAACAAGTGCTGAAGGAGATTTGCCAAGTACAACTGTGGGTTCTCTTCTTTCAATTGCTGATAAATTAGATACAATTATTTCATTCTTCGGTGCAGGCATGATCCCTTCATCATCTAATGACCCATATGCTTTAAGAAGAAACGCTTACGGAATTGTAAGAATTTTGTTGAACGAAGGTTGGTCACTTCCTGTCAAAGATGTTTTACCAGAATTAATTCAATTATTGTCTGGTAAAACTGCAGCTAAATTACCTAAGGATGCTGAAGCTGAGAATGAAATTGCTGACTTTATCCGTGACCGTGTAAAGCAACAATTGCAAGTTGAAAAGTATGATTACGATGTTATCGATGCGGTACTTGCATCTAGCCAACAAGATCCAATTCAAATTTTAGCAGCAGCTAAGACTTTACAAATGCACCACCATGATGCTGACTTTAAGCCAGTAGTTGAAAGTTTGACTAGAATTACTAACATTTTGAAGAAGGCAAAATATAGAAATGCTGCTAAAGTTGATGAAAGTCTTTTCCAAGATGTAAGTGAAGAAGAACTAAACGCTGGTGTAAATGCACTAGAAGAAAATACTGATTTGAGTATTGCCGATCTATACAAAGGTTTTGTTGAATTACAACCTGTAATTAACAATTACTTTGAAAGTAATATGATTCTTGATAAGGACGAAAAAGTAAAGAATAATCGTTTGGCACAATTATTAAAGGTTAATAACTTGGCTGATCGAATGGGTGACTTAAGTAAATTAGTAATTAAATAATAGTTGATTGGGATGATCCATTGATGGCAGGACGTATTCCTGAACAATTTATCGATGAAGTTCGCAATTCTGTCGATATTGTTGATGTAATAAGTCAATATGTTTCTTTAGAAAAAAAGGGTAAAGACTATCTAGGACTTTGTCCCTTCCACCAAGAAAAAACGCCATCTTTTACTGTTAGTGAAGGTAAGCAGTTTTTTAAGTGCTTTGGATGCGGCAAAGGCGGAAATGTATTTAAGTTTTTAATGTATCAGGATCATCTTACTTTTCCTGAAAGTGTTAAAAAGGTGGCTGAATTGGCGCATCTTCAGATGCCAGAAGGTTACGGAGAAGCGGCCAAGCCACTTAGTCCATTAAAGAAGATGTATCGGCAGGCAACGGAATTTTACCAACATATTCTGCTAACTACTAAAGTTGGTGAAAGAGCGCTTAAATATGCCAGAAAGCGTGAATTAACCGATGACTTGCTAAAGCATTTTAAGGTAGGGTATGCACCAGATAGTGATAATATTCTCCTTACTTATCTAAAACAGAAAGATTACACTGATGATGATCTAAGAGAAAGTGGGTTATTTGTTGAATCGCAAGATGGTCAATTGTTTGACCGCTTTCGTGATCGTTTGATGTTTCCTTTAGGGGATGAATCAGGCTATACAGTTGGTTTTTCTGGTCGAAGAATTAGCAATGATAAAACTATTGCTAAATATATGAATAGTCCAGAAACTGAGATTTTTAATAAATCTAAACTGTTATTTCATTTTGCTGAAGCAAAAAAAGCAGCTAGAAGTGAAAAACATTTGATTCTTTATGAAGGCTACATGGATGTTATTGCTGCTTATAAAGCTGGCATTCAGTCTGGTGTAGCTTCAATGGGAACCAGCTTAACGACCGAGCAAGTTTATATGCTAAGGCGAATTACACCTAATATTTTGGTTAACTATGATGGAGATCCACCTGGTATTCATGCTGCTGAACGTGCAACAAAATTATTTGGGCAAGTTCAAGGCTTTAATTTAGGAATAATTGTTTTACCAGAAAATCTTGATCCAGATGAATATGTAAAAGAATATGGAAAAGAAAAGTATCGTGCAGAAGTTGCAGGTGCTCTTAGTTCAACAGATTTTTTACTTGAAAGATTAGCAAATCAGTATAATTTGCATAATGATCGAGAAAAACTAGCTTATATAACAGCAGCTGTCCAAATGATTGCAGGATTAAATGATCCTGTAGCTGCTGATTTGTATCTTGATAAATTGGCACGTCAAACTGGCGTAACTCGTGAATCTCTTAAAGTGACTTTTGTACGTGAGAGACGAAAATTACAAAGAGCTAGAAATCATCAGCAAGCTTATCAAGCATCTACATTAATGGAGAATGTAAGTGAATCAGCAGAGCCTAAAGAGGCTCAAGCAGGAACTGATAGTGAAACTAGAAATCCAGCTTTAGATCGCTTACTGTACCTATTTATACATAGTGATGAAGCAAGAGATTACCTTTTAAGTCAGCAGTTTTTATTCCCGGATGAGCGTTATGCAAAATTAGCAGAATTTTGGCTAAAATATCATCAAACCCATGATGAAGCAGAAGTGAAGGGTTTTATTGATTTTATTCCTGAGGAACTTCAAGGTATAATTATTAATATGGAAATGATTCCGATGCCTCCTGATTATTCTAAACGTGAGTTAGATGATCAATTAAGGGCATTGGAAAAGAGCAAGATTGATGAGCAATTAAACGACTTGCTTAGTCAATTAAAGGAAGCTCAAAGAAAACAAGATAATAGTTTGGAGCTTGAAATAGCGCAAAAAGTAATTGCGTTAAGAAGAAAGAAGTTTTAGAGGGGGCTTTTTTACATGGCAGAGAGTAAGACTACCAAAAAAGAAGCAACAATGACACTTGATAAGAAAGTCAAGGAAGTTGTTAAGGAAGTTAAAAAAGATAAACAAATCACTGAAAAAGAATTTACTGCTCAACTAATTAAGCCATATAATCTTCAAGGAAAAGCGGTAGATCAACTTGTTCAAGAATTTGAAGACAATGGAATTAGTATCGTTGATGAAAAAGGCGAACCTTCTAAATTAGCTTTAAAGAAGCAAAAAGATGTTGAAAAAGCTGAATTAAAGGATATGTCTGCACCTTCAAGTGTAAGAATGAACGATCCAGTGCGGATGTATTTGAAAGAAATTGGACGTGTTTCGTTGTTGAATGCGGACCAAGAAATTGCCTTAGCTAAGCGAATTGAAGCTGGCGACGAAGAAGCGAAGCAAGAACTTGCTGAAGCTAACTTACGTTTGGTTGTTTCTATTGCCAAGCGTTATGTTGGTCGTGGAATGTCCTTCTTAGACTTAATTCAAGAAGGTAACATGGGCTTAATGAAAGCTGTTGATAAGTTTGACTATCGTTTAGGATTCAAGTTCTCAACTTATGCAACTTGGTGGATTAGACAAGCAATTACTCGTGCAATTGCTGACCAAGCTAGAACTATTCGTATTCCAGTTCACATGGTTGAAACAATCAACAAGTTGATTAGAATTCAAAGACAACTTTTGCAAGATTTAGGTAGAGAACCAACTCCAGAAGAAATTGGTGCTGAAATGGACATGCCAACTGATAAGGTTCGTGAAATCTTGAAGATCGCACAAGAACCTGTTTCTCTTGAAACTCCAATTGGTGAAGAGGATGATTCTCACTTGGGTGACTTTATCGAAGATAAAGATGCAACTAGTCCTGAGCAACATGCTTCTTATGAACTATTAAAGGAGCAACTTGAAGAAGTTCTTGATACTTTAACTGACCGTGAAGAGAATGTTTTACGTTTACGCTTTGGTCTAGATGACGGACGTACTCGTACATTAGAAGAAGTTGGTAAAGTATTCGGGGTAACTCGTGAACGTATCAGACAGATTGAAGCTAAAGCTTTGCGTAAGTTACGTCACCCAAGTCGTTCAAATCAATTGAAAGATTTCTTAGACTAGTATTTTAAATATAATAAAAGCCTTGTAGTAATGTAATATTGCTGCAAGGCTTTTTCAGTATAAATAATATGTATAGTAGTATATATAAATTTAATATGCTTACCTATTGTAACTGACTTAAAGTAAGTCTATAATACTAACAGTTACTTACTTTTAGGAAAGAAGGGAAAATATGAGTTGGGCAATTATTCAACAAAGTTTGCCACAATTTATCAAAGGTTTTCAGACAACAGTATGGATGTCCTTTGTTGGAATTATTGGAGCGATGGTGGTTGGGCTCTGTTGTAGCTTGATTCAATATTTTCATGTTCCAATAATTGATAAGATTACAAGTGCATATGTTGAGCTTGCTAGAAATACACCATTATTGATTCAGCTTTTCTTTTTATACTATGCTTTTCCAGTAATTGGATTAAAGATGAGCGCAGTAACTTGTGGCTTGATTGGATTAGTATTTTTAGGTGGAGCTTATATGGCAGAAGGCTTTACAGGAGGATTTGATGGAATTAGTAAAAATCAAATTGAATCTGGTGAAGCGATTGGAATGTCAAAATGGCAATTAGCGCGCTATGTAGTTTTTCCTCAAGGATTTGCGCTTAGTGTTCCAGCTATTGCAGCAAATATAATTTTCTTAATTAAGGAAACTTCTATTTTTTCTGTAATTGCGATTCCTGAACTAACGAACACAGCCTTAGACTTGATTGGCTTATACTACCATTCAAATGAATATTTATTTGTTTTAGTAATTGCATATGCAATAATTCTTATTCCGTTATCTTTACTGTTAACTTGGCTTGAAAGGAGAGTACGTTATGGGACATTCGGGGATTAATGTTTTATTTGAAGGAAGAAACTTTACCCGTTTACTTAGTGGTCTTTGGACAAGTGTTTGGATTGCAGTACTTTCTTTAATAATTGGATTAGCACTTGGAGCTTTATTCGGCGTTTTAAGAACTTCTAAAAGTCGACTTGTGAAAGTAATATTTAGACTATATTTAGAGTTTTTCCGGATAGTTCCGACAGTAGTTTTATTATTCTTGTTCTACTATATTTTACCAAGACAATTTAATTTAAATTGGTCTGCTTCAGTCATGGCAGTAATTGCATTTTCACTGTGGGTTTCAGCTGAATTTAGTGATATTGTTCGCGGTGCTTTAATATCAGTACCAAAGATTCAAAAAGAATCAGGTTTAGCCTTGGGATTAAATAAGTGGCAATTATTTATTTATGTTTTACTACCGCAAGCTTTTCAATTAGAACTTCCAGCAACAATAAATTTAGCAACAAGAGTGATTAAAACTACTTCTCTATTAATGATGATTAGTGTAATGGATGTAATCAACGTTGGACAACAAATCGTTGAAGCAAATAATCAAACTAATCCAAATGGTGTGTTTTGGGTATATGGATTGATTTTCTTCTTGTACTTCATTGTTGATTATCCTCTATCACTGTGGGCAAAGCGATTAAACAAGAGAAGTGAGGCGTAATATATGGCTGAAAAAATATTAGAAGTTGAAAATTTAAACAAGTTTTATGGAGATAAACAAGTACTGCATGATATTTCTTTCTATTTAAATAAGGGAGAAGTGTTAACTTTGCTTGGTCCATCAGGTTCCGGAAAAAGTACATTGTTACGCTGTTTAAATGGTCTAGAAGAATTCAAAAATGGGACTATTGTCTTTGAAGGAAAGAAAATTATTCCCAATGCCAAAAATTGGCAACAAATTCGTCAAAAGATTGGAATGGTCTTTCAGAGTTATGATCTTTTTCCAAATATGACTGTAATGGAAAATATCTTACTTGGTCCAGTCAAAGTACAGAAACGCTCAAAGGCCGAAGTTGAGCAAGAGGCCAAAGCATTGTTAAAGAGAGTGCACTTGGAGCAATATGCCGATTCTTATCCACGTCAGTTATCTGGAGGGCAAAAACAAAGAATTGCAATTATTCGAGCTTTAGCACTTCATCCTGACTTAATGTTATTTGACGAAGTTACTGCCTCACTTGACCCAGAAATGGTTAGAGGCGTTTTGGAATTGATTAAGCAATTATCTGATGATGACCATATGACAATGATTATTGTTACGCATGAGATGAATTTTGCTAAACAAATTGCGGATCAAGTTTTGTTCTTAGAAAATGGAAAGATCGTTGAAAATACCCCTGGGAAAGAATTCTTTGAACATCCAAAAACAAAGAGAGCAGAAGAATTTTTAGAGAGTATGGAATTTTAGGAGAGTAAAAAATGAAACATAAATTTATTAAAAAGTTAATTGCGGCAGTTGGAATTTTAGCAGTTGGAGCTGTTGCGTTAACTGCATGCTCAAATAGCTCAAGTAGTAGCAATTCAAGCAACAATCCTAGTTTAGTTGCCGCTATTAAGAAACGTGGTACTTTGAAAGTCGCTGTCTTTGGTGATTTACCTCCATATGGTTGGGTAAATAAAGATGGTAAGCGAGTTGGATATGACGTTCGTTTAGCTCGAGAATTAGCTAAGGAAATGGGAGTTAAGGTTAAGTTTGTTCAAGTAAATGCTAATAACCGTGTTGATACTTTGAATGCTAATAAGGCTGACCTTGTTTTAGCTAATTTCACTGTTACCTCAGAAAGAAAACAAGTGGTAGATTTTGCTAAACCATATATGAAGGTGTCAGTTGGTGTTGTTTCACCAAAATCTAAGCCAATTACTAATGTGAACCAATTAAAGGGTAAGAAAGTTATCGTAACTAAGGGTACCACTGCTGAAAACTACTTTACCAGCAAGCAACCTGATGTTGATCTTTTGAAGTTTGATTCTAAGACTCAACAATTTAATGCAATGAAGAATGGTCGTGCTGCAGCTTTAGCAGACGATAATTCATACTTGTATGCTTGGGCAAAGAACAATCCTAAGTATACTGTTGGAATTAAGCACTTAGGACCAAATTCATACATTGCTCCTGCAGTTAAGAAGGGAAACAAGTCACTTCTTGATTGGACTAACAAGCACATCAATAAGCTTAATAAGGATGGATTCTTTGTAAATGATTACAACCAAGAATTGAAGCCTTACTTTGGTGATGATGTTAAACCATCTGACATTATTATGAATAAATAAAATGATTTTAAAGCAACAGAAATTTAATTGATCTTCTGTTGCTTTTTTTGTTAAAAAATATTTTCAAGTAAGTTTTAAGCCATCTATGCTAAAATTTTTAGTAAGAGGTGAGAGTGTGTTAGAAGAAAGACTAGCTCAAATTGGTAAAATGGTAGATCCTGAAAGCCGATTGGCTGATATTGGTACCGACCATGCGTATTTGCCAATTGCATTAGTAAAAGAAGGAAAAATATATTTTGCGATTGCAAGCGACGTTGCTGCAGGTCCTTTAAATAATGCAAAACAAGATATTGAACAAGCAGGTTTAGAAAATAAAATTGAAACAAGATTAGGATCGGGCTTAGAGACTTTAAAGGCTGAAGATCGAATTGATACCGTGGTAATCGCGGGAATGGGCGGAAAGCTGATGACTAATCTTTTAGAAACGGCTTATCAAGAAGGTAAAAAATATCCAACCTTAATTTTGGAGGCTAATATTGGTGAATCACTAGTAAGAAAGTGGTTGATGGATCATCAATATGAAATTGTAGCTGAGAAAATTATTGAGGTAGCTGGCCATATTTATGAAATAATTAAGGCAGAAATTAAGACAAACAAGCATGATTTATCTGAGCAGAAATTGGCATTTGGCCCATTTTTATTAAAAGAAAAAAATCCTGTTTTTATTAAAAAGTGGACTAATCAACTTAGATATTATCAAAATTTAAAGGCTAATTTGAATAAGGCTAAGAATAAAGATGAGGATAAGATTAATAAAATAAATAACTTAATTAAAATGATTGAGGAAGTGTTGAAATGACAAAAGTAGCAGATATTGTAAATCGTTTAAGGAAAGATTTTCCAGAAGAAATTGCCTCTGAAGGTGATCCAGTTGGAATGCAAATTGGATCGATGGAGGCTGAAGTTACTAAAGTAATGACCACCTTAGATGTTCGCCCTCAAGTAGTAGATGAAGCAATTGAAAGGGGCGTTGATTTGATCATTAGCCATCATCCGGTAATGTTTAGACCAGCAAAAAATTTGGACTTTTCTGATCCTCAAAATGCAATGTATGGCAAACTGATTGCAAATGGAATTACCGTGTACTCAATTCATACTAATTCTGATAAGGCTCAAAATGGATCAGCAGACTGGCAAGCAGAGGAGCTTGGACTAAAGGATGTTGAACCTTTTGCTTTAGATTCAGATGGAATTGCGATTGGTAGAAAAGGTAAACTACCTAAAGAAATGACTGCTAAAGACTTTGCATACTATGTCAAAGATAAGATGCATATTAAAATGGCCCGTTTGATTACAGCAGATAATGACAAGATGATTTCAACAGTTGCCTTTATTTGCGGCGATGGTGGTAAATTTTGGCGTCAAGCCTTAGTTGATGGCGTTGATGCCTTTATTACTGGCGATGTTTATTATCATGTTGGCCATGATATGATCTCAAGTGGCTTAACTGTAGTTGATCCTGGACACTATACTGAAAAGCTCTTTAAATATAAAGTAGGCGAGCGTCTTGAAAAGTGGAATAAGGACTATAATTGGAATGTGCCTGTAGTAATATCAGAAGTATCTACTAATCCATTTCAAGATTTATTTTAGGGGAGATTAAAATGACAGAATATCCAACTTTACTACCAAGATTTTTAAAATACGTTAAAGTAAACTCACGATCTGATGAGCATTCAGACCGTTTTCCATCAACTGAAAGAGAAGAAAACTTTCAAAAGAATGTAATTATGAAGGACCTAGAAGAATTAGGCCTTAAAGATGTTCATTATAATCAAAAAAGTGGCTGTGTAATTGCTACTATTCCGTCAAATATTGACTATAAGGTGCCAACATTTGGCTTGTTAGCACACTGTGATACAGCTGATTTTAATTCAGTTGATGTGAAACCACAAATTACTGAAAATTATGACGGTAAATCCAAGATTCAACTAGGTAATAGTGAGTTTTACTTAGATCCTGAAGTCTTTCCGCATTTAAAAAATTATAAGAGTCAAACTATTATTTCAGCTTCTGGCGATACTTTACTTGGTGGGGATGACAAGTGTGGTATTTCAGAACTTATGACTTTTGCGGAATACTTGATGGAACATCCCGAAGAAAAACACGGTGAAATTAAATTAGCTTTTACTCCAGATGAAGAAATTGGAACCGGAGCAGAACATTTTGATGTTGAAGAATTTGGAGCAGATTTTGCTTATACAGTTGATGGTGAAGCACCAGGAAAACTTGACTGGGGTACGTTTTCAGCAGCTCAATTTGGCTTAGATATTCAAGGAGTAAATGTTCACCCAGCAGTAGCAAAGGGACAAATGATCAACGCAATTCAGGTTGGGATTGATTTCCATAATCAATTACCTGAACATGATCGTCCAGAACACACTGATGGTCGAGAAGGATTTTTCCACTTAATGAATTTTGATGGAACTGTTGATTCAGCACATATGGATTATATTATTCGTGATTTTGAACGCGATGGACTTGAAAGAAGAAAGAATCTGGTTAAAGACATCGTTAAGAAGATGAATGACGAATTTGGCAGTGAGAGAATTAAGCTTAAGATGTGGGATCAATATTACAATATGGCTGATGAATTAGAAAAGCATATGGAGATTGTTGATTTAGCTAGAGATGCTTATAAGGCTGAAGGTCTTACTGTCAATGAAGACCCAGTTCGTGGCGGTACTGATGGTTCACAATTAACTTATATGGGCTTGCCTTGTCCAAATCTTTTTGCTGGTGAAGAAAACATGCATGGTAGATATGAATATACTGTCCTCGAAAGTATGTGGAAAGCTGTGGATGTTTTACGTAAGATCAATCAATTGAATGTTGAGAGAAATAAGAAATAAATAGTAAGTGAAACAATTTTTAACTATTTTTGATTAAATTTATTAACTTTTACTTTCTTTTGATGTTAGTTAAATACTTTTATATCAACATGTATAAATTAATTAAAAATTAAAAATAGTTTTACACTGATACTATTAACCTGCTAAATAGCAGATAAAAAGCTTGAAATATAAGCATTTTGTCTGCTATTTTTTTATTAAAAAATATAATTTTAAAACTGTGAAACAAAAATATAACTTGTATTTAAAAATAGATGTTGGTATTATATTAGTGTAATAGATAAACCATACACTAGTGAAGAAGGTGTAAAGATTGCAATTCCAAGATAATATTCCAATTTATGTTCAAATTGAAAAGTATCTTTACCGACAAATCGCTCTGGGCAAAATAAAGCCAGGAGAGAAAGTTCCTTCAGTGCGCCAATTAGCCGTTGATCTAACTGTAAATGTAAATACTGTTCAACGAGCACTTAACCAAATGAATACTGAAGGTATTCTTGAAGTTCGAAGAGGACTGGGATCATTCGTTACAACGGATACAGAGCTGATTTTACAAAAGCGTAGAGAGCTAATTAAGGACACAATGAGCGAATTTCTAGAAAGCACAGCACAATTGGGCCTAACTCCAGAAAAGACGCTTGAGGAGCTTAAAAAGTTCATAGAAGAGAAGAAGGGAGATTAAAATGAGTAAACTACTTGAGGTAAAAGGATTAACATATCGCAAAAATTTAAAAACTATTCTTGAAGATGTAAATTTAGACGTTGATTCTGGTAAGATTATTGCGCTTTTGGGTGAAAATGGTGCCGGTAAGACTACTTTGATGAGAGTGATTGTAGGAATTGCCAAACATTATCAAGGAGAAGTACTTCTTAATGGCGATGGCAGTGAAGTTTACCGCAAGGCTAACATTGCTATGACAGATAACCTAAAAGGTTTAAGCGATTCTACTAAGGTTGGCGAGGTAGAAGAATTTTATCAAAAATTATTTGTTGATTTTGATAGTAGTAAATTTGAACAGCTACGTTCATTTATGAAACTCAACAACGATATGAAGTTAGGACAATTATCACGTGGTATGCGCGAAAAACTTGAAATTGCGCTAACTTTGAGTCGAGAAGCAAAATTATACTTACTTGATGAACCGTTTTCTGGAATTGATCCAATGGCTAGAAAAAGAATTATTAATTCGATCTTACTTTGGAAGAGCCCAGATAGCACTATTGTTATTTCTGATCACTTCGTAAATGAAATTACGACGATTTTAGATGAAGTTGTAATTGTAAAAGATAAGAAAATCGCTAGTCATCTCTCAGCAGATGATATTAGAGCAAAGGGACATAGTATTGAGGAATACTATGAAAGCTTATATGCAGATGAAGGAGCTGAATAAACATGACTACTTTTAAAGCATTATTTAATCAAATGGGTAAAAAGAAACGTCGCAGCGTTTATTTACTGGCTCTCTTGCAATTGGTAGCAGCCTCCGTTTTCGCACTCTGGGCATTATTTTCAAATGGCGGTGCATTTTCTAATCAAGATAAATCAATAGCCTGGTTTGTAATGGTCTTCACTTTTGCCCCTTTGGCAGATATGGCTTATGTAGTGCTTTCTGCTTGGCAGAATGAAAAGGAATATAGTTCGCAAACTTGGCGTCTGGTTCCAGTTTCATCTAGTAAGTTTTACTTAGCTAATATATTATCAGCTATTGTTAACGGACTTTACTTAGTTTTAATCCAAATTGGAATGGGCGTTGTTACATTTTTACCAGCGTTAATAAGTAATGATGTAAGAACCAATATCTGGGAAATTAATCAAGCTATCTCTAAGTCAAGCCAGGCAGGTGACTTTTGGCAAAAGCTCTCTGATTCATTTCCAATCGGAGAAATGCTAAGTGCATTATTAGCATTTTTATTATTTGCAATTTTAGTTTATAGCATTGTAACAACACTTAATCTTTCAAGTAGAACAATCACTGATTTTCTTCCTGATAAGCATAGTAAGTTAATTCGTTTCGTGATTATGATCGTTTTGATTTTTATCTTTATTGTATTAACAAACAATTTAGGCAGTTTACTAAATCAATTACGTTGGGGCGAAACAAGTAATGGGCTAGTTGCATTTGCTGAAGGTAATTTAATGATGGCCTTAATTGATATTATCTTAGGTTCAATTAATATCTGGCTTTTGAAGGACTTCCATGAGGGAAAGTAGGTATGCCTAATGACGTCTTTTTCATCAATATTTAAAGAATTAACTAAAAATAAGGTACGACTAGTTCGGCGTCTTGTATTTTTACAAATAGTAGTTGGTATTCTGCTTGGTTTTTGGGCACTATTTTATTCTGCTTTTGAAGGTGAAAGTAAGGCATATTTTCTAATTTCGTTTATTACTATTACACCTTTGTTTGATGTAGCTTACTTATTTCTATCAAGTAGAAAAAATGAACAAGTTTATGCATCTCAGACTTGGCGTTTAGCACCAATCAAGGAAAGTACCTTGCTACTTGCAAATTTGTTTTCTGCAATTGTTGATGGCTTATATTTAGTAGTTATTCAATTAGCAATGATATTAATTGCAGGTTTACCAATAATTGGCACAAACGAGTTTTGGAAAACGACATTTAAAAATTTCGGCTCAATTGGTGAAGGAAAGTTATGGCAAGATATCCATATAACAGATTTGATTTCAGTTATTGTTTTGCTGATTTTAATTGGAATTTTTATTTATCTTGCGGTTAGTTTAATTAACTTTACTGGAAAAATAGTTAGCGATTTCTTGCCAGAAAAGATAAGTAAACTAGTTTACTTCCTTGTAGTTGTTTCGCTAACTTGCATCGGATTAATATTCTTAATTAATGTTTATTGGTTCGTCATGGATTCAGTGACAGGATTTTTACAAAATGGAATGTTTTTAACAACTTTAGGTAAAGATGCTATTGACGTTAGGTCTGATCTAACTGGTAATTATCTGACCATGGCAGTTGTTTTAGCAGTTGATATAATTTTGATTGCAATTAATGTCGTACTTCTGCGTAAGTATCATGAAGCGAAGATATAAGAAAAAGGAATAAGATTTTGAAAATTTGTTTTCAAAACCCTATTCCTTTTTTTGCTGCCAGTAATTTTAAATTAAGAATTAGCTTGAATATAATCTAAAACTTGTTCAGCTTCTTCCATTGTGTACTTAGCTTCGCCAGTCTTCATCGCATGCAATTTTTCTACAGATAGGTGACTTGAGAAAGCAAGCGCTGTATCGTTGACATTATTTTTAACTTCAAACTCAATAATTGCATCGGATAATTCTTCAGGACTCATTTTATAATTCACACTTTCTAAAAAAATCTATTTAAACCATTGTATTTGATCAAATGGGAAATATCGTAATTTGACCTCACCAACAATATCTTTTTTCTTGATAAAGCCAAGCATCCGTGAATCTTTTGAAACATTCCGGTGATCGCCCATTACGAAATAACAGTCTTTTGGCACTCGCTTTACATGATAAAGCTGCTGCAGGCTGAAATTATTGGTGTATAGTTGACCCTTAGCAAGCTTTTTCTTGTATTCTGTTAAGTACGGCTCTTTGATTGGCTTTCCATTAATATACATTACATCATTTTTTGATTTAATGCTGTCTCCAGGCACTCCGATAATTCTCTTAATATAAAGTGCGCCTGGTTGATCTGGCGCTCGTAAAATCACAATATCACCACGTGAGAGCTTAGAATGTCTTACTGCAATGATTCGATCATTATTCTCAAAGGTTGGCTGCATCGATGGTCCAGTGATAGTTTCATTAGCAAGTAATACGCGGAACATAAAAATATATAAACCAAAAATTACAATTGCTAGAATGAATACCTGCAGGAGCCAATGACCAAGCGATTCAGCCGATTCAGTTTTATGTTTTGACATAATTTTTGCTCCTTAATGCTTACATCACTTTTATTATACCTGTTTTTATTAATTTTGAATGGTAAAATCATTTCATAGGGAATGTATCAAATGAAACAGTATCAAATTAAACTCAATCAATTAGACAGAGAACTGAATTATTTACCTCTTCATAGACAAGTTGACATAATTAATAATATAATTGCCAATATTCAGCAAAAAAAGATTTTACCAAAATCACCTAATTCACTTGGATTTTTACCTGATAGCTTAGATATAATGATAGATAAAATTGGAAATAAAGATAAAGCCCAAGAAGCAAATAATTTACTTAATAATTTTCGAAGTTTTCTTTCAAGAGAATATGGAGTTTGGTCTTTGCCAAACTTAGAAACAGCTAGGTTAATTAAGCAAGAGTATCATGTTAAATCAAGCTTAGAAATTATGGCAGGAAATGCATATTGGTCGAAGGCTTTAAGTCAGGTGGGGATAAAGGCAACAGCAAGTGATTCTTTTTCTTGGGCTAAAAGTTCAACAACCGGAGAAGCTCCGATTTTTGCAACAGAGAATCTGGATGCCTTAAGTGCAATTAAAAAGCATCCTGAAGTTGATCTGATCATTTGCTCCTGGGCGCCTAATTTTGGCGAAGATGATTTAAAGATTCTTGATTTATATCGTAGTCTTGATCATCAACCAGTGTTATTGTTTATTGGCGAAAAAAATGGTGCTACAAATTCTACTTATTTTTGGCAGAAAGCAAAATGTAGGACTAATACGAAAATTAATCGCAGCTTTCAAAGCTTTGATTTTATTAACGAAAAGGTTTTTGAAATAAAATAATGAAACTAAAACGACTTATTCTTTTAATAATTTCTTTTGTAGCCTTTTTGGGATTAGGGATGATTTTATCTCGCCAGCAATCTCAAAGAGCTGACCAAGTTTTGAATAATAATGGTTTGTCGAGTACATATTATGTTTTTAAATCTAAGAAAAAGCATAATATTAAGCAGTTATTAAACTATGTAAATAAAAATTTTGCTCATGATAAAGTACAGATTCATTTTGAATCAGATTATATTCCAGATCGAGTATTAATTTGGGCTAATTATAATTTAAAGAGTCAACCATTGGCCAAAGGAAGCTCGCGTTACTTTACTAAAAGCGACTTTGATGGATCAATTCCTTTTGCAGTTATTTCAGCGGATACCAAAAGTAAAGTTGTAACTTTACAAAATAATCATTATCTAAAGGAAAATAATGATTATGTAACCATTATTGGTGAATTAAAGAGAAATAACGAAAGTCAAAATGGACAAGCAGTTTATTATCTTTCAACAGGGATTAATCAGCCCACTGCCAAAGAGTCAATTACTAATTATAAGATCGTAGTAGATGGTTTAAACAAAAACGAAGCTAATTCTATGCATGCGTATTTAAAAGGAAACATGCAGACTAAAGATTTCAGTAAAACTTACAATAGACAGCATGGAATTAGTCCTACTAAGAAACTAATTGCAGCTATCTTGTGTGTGGTAATTGCTCTTGTAGTTGCAGCTATAGCTGCTGTTTTAGCTGAAAATCCGGTAAACCTAAAATTTGTACCTGGAAAAATCTGGGCTCACTTATTGGCTGATTCTGGACTACGTTTTTTCTTGGCAAACGGAATTGTAGTTTCGTTAACTAGTTTAGGATTACAGACTTGGAAGTTTTATTCTAACCATAGTCAACTTTATATTTTATTTTTAGTTGTATTTGCTATGCAGATTATTACATACGTGTTGATGCTACTTGCGATAAAAATTAAGAAGGAAAAATAATGTCATTACCAGTTGAATTTATTAAGAAATATCAAAATTTGCTTGGAGAAGAAGAGAGCAATAAATTTTTTGCAGCAATTGATAGTTCTAGTAAGAAGGGCTTTCGATTAAATCCTTTAAAGAATAATTATCACGATGTCCAATATAGTCTTGCAGACCCCATTGAATTTACTAGTGATGGTTATTATGGTGGAATTTCGGGACGTGACAGTGAGTGGACTAGCGGTTATGTTTATTCTCAAGACCCATCAGCAATGTATCCAGCCGTTGCCCTTAATGTAAAACCTGGAGAAAAGGTACTTGATTTATGTGCTGCACCCGGTGGCAAGTCAACTGCACTAGCAAGTTTTTTAGAAAATAAAGGACTTTTAGTGGCTAATGAAATTTCAAAGAGTCGAGCTAAAGATTTACGTGAAAATTTAGAGCGGTGGGGAGCTACAAATGTTGTAGTTACAAATGAGAGTCCTGAACGTTTATCAAAAAAGTTACCCAATTTTTTTGATAAGATTCTGGTTGATGCACCTTGTTCTGGTGAAGGAATGTTTAGAAAAGATCCTGCAGCAATGCAGTACTGGTCTCCAGAATATGTCTTAACTTGTCAGGCAAGACAGAAAGAAATTCTGACACAAGCAATGAAAATGTTAAAGGCAGGCGGTGAATTGGTTTATTCTACTTGTACCTATTCTCCAGAAGAAGATGAAGAAATAGTTGCTTGGTTAGTTGAAAACTACCATTTAAAAATCGAACCTTTAAAGTTATATCCAGGAATGTCAATGGGTAAATCAGATTGGTCAAAGTCTAATTTACCTGAATTAGAGGATACAGTTAGACTTTGGTTTCAGAATGGAGTTGGTGAAGGTCAGTTTGTAGCCCATTTAAGAAGTACTGAAGCAGTTGAAGATGCTTCAGGTAAAGTTAAGAAGAGAAAGAAAAAACATCAGAAAAAGAGCTCTATTACGCGTTTAACTAAGGATGAAATTACAACAGTAGCAAAAGTTTTAGATGATTTTGTACTGCCAGATAGTTTAGAAAATTGGCAGAAAACAGTTTTACAAAGTAATGGTCATGTTTTTGTCCCAGCTGTTGATCCAGAATTATTAAATGAATTACACATTTTAAATAATGGTGTTGAATTAGGCCTACTTAAGAAAAAACGCTTTGAACCTAGTCATCAGTTAGCTGAAGTTTTAGGTCAAAAAGAGCAAAAGCAATTGCTCAATTTGAAAAATGAAACTGATTATGAACATTATCTACATGGTGAAACTATTAAGGTAAATAGTGAGTTGCGAGGTTTTGTTTTAGTCGCATATCAAAATCACATCTTTAGTTTTGGAAAAATCGGCAATGATCAAATTTTGAAGAATTTCTACCCTAAAGGCTTAAGAAAATAAAAAAGACTGACTAATGTCAGTCTTTTTAGCTAATCAATAAATTTAACAGCAGTTCCGTAAGCAACTACTGATTGCATATCGCCTGCAATAGATCCTGAGTCAAACCGCATCATTACTACAGCATCTGCCCCTAAATCTGCTGCATTTTGGCGAAGACGATTAATTGCTTGATCTCTTGATTCAGTTAGCATAGATGTGTAGGCTTTGATTTCACCACCAACAATACTTTTCAATCCAGCACCAAAATCGCGAATAGCATTCTTTGATTGAGTAGTTACACCGAAAACTTCACCAATAATTTCGTATTTTTGGTTGGGAATATTTTCAGTGGTTGTTACTAAAAGTTGATCTGTCATATTGATTCCTCCCTAAAAATATTTTCTTAATTATACCGGAGCAAACGTATCAGTACAATTTATTTTGTATAATTAAGAAAAGGGTACATCTAGAGATATTTACGTTACATTAAGGTGGTGAAATGATAAGTGATCTTATCATTTTCAATTGTATTAATTTCGTTTTTACTGGCTTTAGCAACCTTTGTTTGGGTATTGACCCATGAAAGACGAAGTCTGTGGTCAGGGATGACGTTAGTTTGGACAATAATAACTTTCGGTTTACTCACAGCAGTTAGCTTAATGATTGCAGCAGAGGTTTTTCCAATTACACACCAATTTGTTTTACTTGTTTTTGCAGTGATTTTAATTGCATTGATGGTTTTGGTCTTTGCCTTTATTGCAGTTTTAATAGTGATGTTTATTTATAATGGAATTAAAATTTTAATTCGGGAAGGTAATCGCTGGACTAACTTTTTATCATTAGCAATGGGAATTGGAATTATTGCTTACTTATTCTTATTCCCTGTAGTTGGACGATTAACGCGCAATAATTTTGGTACCTACTTGTATTTATTTGTTAATTTGACCATCATTTATTTAATTTTTATTATGATGATGTATACTTTGACTTCATGGATTAATCTGATTAATTTTAAGATAAAAAAATTAAATTATATCGTAGTTTTAGGTGCTGGTTTAATTGGAAAAAAAGTGACACCGCTGCTTGCCGCTAGAATTAACCGTGGAATTGAGATTTACCGCAATAATCCAGGTTCAAAAATTATTATGTCAGGTGGACAAGGACCAGGAGAAGAAATTCCTGAAGCAGCTGCAATGGCAAAGTATGCCGAAGAAAAGGGAATCTCTAAACAAGATATTATTGTTGAAGATAAGTCAAAGACAACTAGACAAAATTTAGCTTTTTCGCATAAGTTAATGAAAGCTGATTCACGTTTTGCAATTGTCACAAATTCTTATCATGTGTATCGCGCATTAGTTTTAGCTAAGAGAATGGGGCTAGATTGCATTGGCTATGGAGCTAAAACCAAATGGTATTTTACTCTAAATGCATTTGTGCGGGAGTTTATTGCTTATTTAACGATTACTTGGCGTTTACAGTTGAGTGTGGTTGGTTGTATTGGCTTAGTTGTTTTGTTAGGAGCTTTGTTGAGGTAAGAGAATGAATGAAATTAAGGTAATTGCAATTGATGTTGATGGAACTTTGTTGAATTCTCAAAAACAGCTGACCAGGGGAGTGAAGAATGCAATTTTAAAGGCGAGAAAAGCTGGAATTAAGATTGTGATTGCAACTGGAAGGCCATTAAGCGGTGTAAAGCAAATTTTGCATGAATTAAACTTGGCTAATCAAAATGACGAATATGTCGTTTGCTTTGGAGGCGGCGTAGTTGAAACAACTTCTGGCAATGTTTTATTTGAAAAGAAATTGACCTATGACAATTACCTTGATTTAGAAACAATAGCTTTAAAATTAGGGCTGCATTTTCATGCTTCTGCTCCAGATCGTATTTATACAGCCGATCGAGATATCGGAGACTTTACGCTATACGAAGCTAATTTGGTTAATTTAGGCATTTCTTATCGGACTCCTGCTGAGATGAAAGATGTGCCAATTATTAAGTGCATGTACGTTGATGAACAAAAATACTTGGATAAAAAAATTGCAGATCATACGCCATTTGCGCATTTAGATGATAAAATTACATTTACAAAAACTGCCCCATTTTACTATGAAGCTAACCCCAAGGGTGTTTCAAAAGGAAATGCATTGAAAATTCTGTGTCAAAAATTGAATTTAACTAATGAAAATATAATGGCTATTGGGGATGAAGAGAACGATTTAAGTATGATTAAATATGCTGGAATTGGTGTAGCTATGGGAAACGCGGTAACGTCTGTAAAAGATAATGCTCAAATGGTTACAAAAGATTGTGATCATGATGGGGTTGCTGCAGCGATTGAAAAAGTTTTGCAAGAAAAATAAAAAGCTTTCGGAATAGATTTTCCGAAAGCTTTTTTGTGACTTTAGCGATGTTTAGATGGCATACGTAGTTTTCTTTGCTTGAATAATTCCATTACTAGTTGGAAAAAACCATAAATAATTAATAAAATTCCTAAGCTAATTACTGCCTGCCGACTAAAGTAATTTGGATTTATAATCACAATAATTCCTGCAGCAAAAGCGATCAAACTTTCTAGGACATCAATAATATTTCTAAAGATTCCATTTTTCTTATTTTTAACAATTACGCTACGTAATCTTACGTATGCAAAACCAATTAAGAAGATACCTAAAACGTAATGAGCTAAGAAGTTAAGCAAGCGATTATTTGAAATAATTGCAATTGCAAGGCCAAAAACTATTAGGTAGGAAATAATGAAGAATCTTTTGGGTTTAGGCAAAAGATGAGAATTTGCGGTCTCAACAATGTGATAACCACTCCAACCTACGCAAAAGAGGGCAACTAAGCCACCAAACGCGCGATAAGCGTAATCAGGAATTGTGAGATCAACAATACCAAGAAGAATTAAAACCCAACCGATAATTGAATTAGTATTAATAAAAAGTTTTTCGAGATGCGTTGCTTTAATACTATGCCAAATGGTTTCCCATAAACTACCTAACACGAATCTAGTTCTTCTTGAAGAATCAGTAAGTGAAAAAAGTATTGCGCCAAAACCGCCAAAACCATTTTTATTAAGCTCAGTAATTTTGGTTGCGCCACTTGCAGCAAACGCGCTGAATAAATCATTAGTTAAGGCTTCTCGCTCCTGTAGATTTGCTTCGCCAATCCATTGATTGATAATTTGATTATATATTTTAGAAGTAGGGTTTCTATGGTTTCTAGTAATAAAATGAGAGCCTGAAACTTCCCAACTCATTGGATCATGCTGAGCAAGTTTGGACCGATCACTGACTAAAATGGTTGGGGTAATATTTTCTGGCTCAAACAATCGTCCAATAATACTGAATTCTGGAACATAGCGTTTTAATTTGTCGGTTACGCCATCAACTTGTGTACTAAGTCCGGGACTATCAAAAGTATAAATAGTGTCAATATTTTCTTTTAGATCATCTGGTAAGTTAACTGCCGCATATTCAGCTAGATTTCCACCTTTAGAATGTCCTGCGAGACTATATACTTGATTGGTAGTTTTAAGAATATTTGTGAAGTATTTCAATGCATATTTTTGAGCTCCAGTAGTTCTAAAACTAATTTCAAAATCTTCTTTCCAGCCAACTAATGTATCGTCAGTACCACGAAAAGAAATAAAATTAGTATCATTATCTAAACTAATTTTTATCGCAGAAAATTGAATGCGGTCAGTTAGAACATCAGCAAAATAAGATAATTTGGCATCCCCAAACCGAACTGAGTTAGCCATTAATTTAAGTAAATCTTGATACTTGTAGTGATCTAAGTTTTGATTTGATGAATTAAAATATTTTTTGGCAACGTCTTTAATTGAAACTTCTTTATTAGAGTCGGGGACGATACCATCGAGATGAATATAAGAAAATGTGGCAATTACTAATGCATCTACTTCGTCAAATGGTCGTGCAGAAAGGGAAATATCGCCACGCCATTTTATGTAAGACAAAATATTATTTGTATCCATATTTCATCCATCCTTTCTGCTAGTTACAATTATTATAAATAAAAATGTTGTATTTTTTATTAACAAAATGCTAATAAAAAAGAAAATGACTTACTCTTCTTAAGTCTAACACAAGCAAAATAAAGCGATTAATTAACTTTGTTTTTATAAAAATCTCAAAAGAAAAAAGAAACGCGCAATAAACAAAAAAAGCAGAGATGATTGCAACATAATCGTTGGCTATCATCTCTGCTTTTTCAAATATTTGTATTAATTATTGAACTTTTTACCCCAAGCCCATGGATCTTCATGCCAAGTCTTCAAAATATCATATTGTTCACTAGTAATATGACCAGACTCGTTTTCTTTCTTCAGCAATTCAGGGTAGGAAAGAAGTGGTGCATATTTTACATTTGCCTTTTTAAAGTTTTCTTTGGCATCTGGTAAGTAATATGTGAAAATTGAAGAAACACCAGCAACATGACCACCATCTTTTTCTGTGGCTTTAACTGCATTAAGGACTGAGCCACCAGTAGTAATTAAATCATCAATCAAAACGATCTTATCATTTTCTGAGAAGCGGCCTTCAATTTGACGACCTTTTCCATGATCTTTTGGCTTGGGTCTAACGTAAATCATTGGTAGGTGCAATTTTTCAGCAACTAAAGCAGCATGTGGAATTCCTGCTGTTGCAACACCTCCGACAATTGTTGCTTCAGGAAATTCTTTTGCAATTAAATTGGCCAAGTCGCTAGCGATCATGTCACGCAATTCGGGATAGGAAACAGTTAAGCGTAAATCGGTATAGATTGGTGAAAGCATCCCGCTTGCGTATGTAAATGGTTTATCAGGTGAAATAGTAATAATTTTTTCTTGAATTAATTGGCTGATAATTTGATCTTTATGCATTTTAGTTGAACTCCTTCTTAATTGCTTCATATGCTGCTTCTGGATTAGTTGCTAGGGTAATCGGACGTCCCACTACAATCGCGGTTGAACCCCATTCTTTTGCCTGGGCTGGCGTAGCTACTCTAGACTGATCATCTTTGGCATTTCCTGCTGGGCGAATGCCAGGAGTTACGTATAAAAAGTCGTCACCAACATTTTGACGCAAATTCTTAACTTCTAGCGGTGAACAAATTACTCCATCAGCGCCAGCCTTTTTAGCAGTTTCAGCTAGACTTAAAACCTGCTGATTCATTGATAAATTACAATTTTGTTCTTCGTGCAAAATATCATCAGAAATTGAAGTTAATTCTGTAACAGCTAATAACTTAGGGATATTTTTACCGACAGGTGTGCCAGCAATTAAACCTTCTTTTGCTGCTTTAATCATTTGACTGCCGCCAAGAGCATGAACTGTAGTATAAGTGATTCCTAATTGAGCTAGGGCTTTAGCCCCATTGTAAACAGTATTAGGTATATCACTCATTTTTAAATCTAAGAAAATTTGATAGCCTTGCTCAGATAAATTTCTAACAATTGCAGGACCTTCATTGAAAAAGAGTTCCATTCCAATTTTAATAAAAACATTTTCTGGTTTGCCTAACTTAGGTAAGAGTGCATTTAATTTCTTTTCATTGTCTAAATCTAAGGCAACGATAACTGGTCTTGTCATTTTTCCTCCATAAAAAAAGTCTACACCGAGCGCAGAGAGACACTAGGTATAGACTTTCCCAGATAATTTAAGCCAATAATTTTTAACTTGCGGTCTCTCTGTACCGTTTAAAGTTTAATCAAAATGAAGTTTAGCACCTTCGGTCAAGAATTACAAATAAAATTTTTAACTTTGAAAAAAACAAAAAAGCGTGTACAATCAGTTCTTGAAAAATAATCGAATGACCGTGAGCATTCATTTTGGAGGAAAATATGCTTAATACGCATGTAAAATTACCAGGATTAGATTTAAAGAATCCAGTTATGCCAGCAAGTGGAACTTTTGGCTTTGGAGATGTTCCAGCAGCTAAGAAGTTTGATTTAAATGATTTAGGAGCAATGGTCATTAAGACTACTACTCCTCATGCAACAACAGGTAATCCTCAGCCACAAATAGCTGTTTTAGATACTGGAGTTTTAAATTCAGTTGGATTAACGAATCCTGGAGTTGATGCGGTAATTAAAGATAAGTTAGCGCCTTTACGTCAAAGTTATCCTGCTTTACCAATCATGGCTAGTGTTGGTGGGGAAGATGAAGCAGGTTATGTTGAAGTAGCCCAAAAATTATCTGATTCAGGTTTAGTTAATGCTTTAGAGATTAATGTTTCTTGTCCTAACGTAAACCAAGGCGGTATGAGTTTTGGTGTTCATCCAGATGTAGTTGAATCTTTAACAAAGAAAATTAAGGCAGTTACTAATGTTCCTATTTACGTGAAACTAACTCCAAATGTTACTGATATCATACAAATTGCTAAAGCTGCTGAAAAGGGCGGTGCAGATGGTTTGTCCCTAATTAATACTCTTTTTGGGATGGATATTGATATTAAAACAAGAAAACCTGTTTTAGGTCACAATGTTGGTGGTCTTTCTGGAGAAGCAGTTAAGCCAGTTGCGCTTAGAATGGTTCACCAAGTTCGTCAAAGTACAAGTTTGCCAATTATTGGAATGGGTGGAATTAGTTCAGCTCAAGACGTAATCAAGTTTATGCTTGCTGGTGCTAATGCTGTTGCGGTTGGAACAGCTCATTTTAAAGACAGTATTGCATCAAAACATATTGCTGATGAATTGCCTAATGAATTAGAAAAACTAGGTATTGAAAATATTAATGATCTTGTTAATCAAGTTGAATTTAATTAAATTGCTTGACAAAGAAGATAATTTACAGTAATTTTAAAGCAATGAATGTCCTTTAAAATTAGTCCCGTGAGGCTAGCAAGGCAGGCTTAAATAAGTATTGACTTTACTCTAAGCTCCTAGTCTCTGATACTAGGAGCTTTTTTCATGGGCAAGATCAGGAGGGTAAAAGATGGCAAAGGAAATTTGGGATGCATTAGCAATGAAGCGTGCACTAACTCGAATTACTTATGAAATTATTGAACAAAATAAAGGAACAGATAATCTGGTTTTGATCGGTATCAAAACGCGTGGTGTTTACTTAGCTAAGAGAATTCATGATCGTATTCAAAAGTTAGAAGACGTTGATGTGCCAGTTGATGAACTAGACATCACACTTTACCGTGATGATCGTCATGATGCGTCCTTGAAGCAAGATCCAGTAATTAATTCAAATAAAATAAGCGTTGATATTAACGATAAGAAGGTTATCTTAATTGATGACGTAATCTATACTGGTCGTACAATTCGAGCAGCAATGGACGCTTTAATGGATGATGGACGTCCTAGTTCAATTAAAGTTGCGGTTTTAGTAGATCGTGGCCACCGGGAATTGCCGATTCGCGCTGATTTTGTTGGCAAAAATATTCCAACAGCAACTGACGAACAAGTTGCTGTTAACATGGTAGAAAAAGACGGTAAGGATTCGGTTGAATTGAAGTCTTTACCAAAATAGTTTAGAAATATTAATTTAATAGTCAACCATTTAATTGACTCCAGAGAGGGCCAGAAGGGTTGCTATATTTTTCGTGTACCAGAATACGAAAAATAGGCCTGGAGCAATTAAATGCTTCAGGCCTTTTGTTTTAGAAAGAATAAAAAATGGAAAAATTAAATCTTGTCAGTTTACCACATTTTGTTAGTGTAGAAAATTTAAGTGTTGAAGAAGTTGAAGCTTTAATTAAGCGAGCAGAGTACTTTAAAAATGGTGGAGCAACACCGCGTTTAACTCAGCCAGTTTATATTTCAAATATGTTTTTTGAAGATTCAAGCAGGACGCATACTAGTTTTGAAATGGCTGAAAGAAAATTAGGCTTAACAGTAATTCCTTTTGATCCAGCACATTCTTCAGTTAATAAAGGTGAAACATTATATGATACCTCGTTGATTATGGACGCTGTTGGGGTAAATATTGAGGTAATTCGCCACTCACAAAATGAATACTATCAAGATCTCATTCATCCAAAGAAGAATCAATATTTAAATATTGGCGTATTTAATGCAGGTGATGGCAGTGGACAACATCCTAGTCAATGCTTATTAGATATGATGACAATTCATGAACACTTTGGTCATTTTAAAGGCTTGAAAGTGGCTATTGTTGGAGACATTACTAATTCACGCGTGGCCAAAAGCAATATGGAATTGTTGACAAGATTAGGTGCACAGGTTTACTTCTCAGGTCCTGAGTACTGGTATTCAAGTGAATATGATAAGTATGGAAAATATGAGAAATTAGACAAGCTAGTTCCTGAAATGGATGTCATGATGCTCTTGAGAGTTCAACATGAAAGACACAGCGGTGATCCGAATGAAAAGAGCTTTGATGCCAAAGCATATCATGAAGAATATGGAATTAATCATAAACGCTACCAAGAACTAAAGCCTGACACAATTATTATGCACCCAGGCCCGATTAATCACGACGTTGAATTAAGTGGAGACTTAGTTGAAAGCGATAAGTGTATGTTTACGCGTCAAATGCAAAATGGTGTGTTTATGAGAATGGCGATGATAGAAGCAGTTTTGCGCGGAAGAAGACTAGGAGGACTTAAGTAATGGCAACTGTAATAAAAAATGGAACAGTTTATCAAAATGGCCGCTTAATTAAAGCTGATGTCTTAATTGAAGGTAAAAAAATAAAGGCGATTGGAATAGATTTAGATGCAGAAAATGTCATTGATGCCCAAGGAATGCTTGTTAGTCCGGGATTAGTCGATGTTCATGTTCACTACCGTGATCCTGGTCAAACTTATAAAGAAGATATTAAAACTGGTAGTCAAGCTGCAGCACGTGGTGGTTTTACAACCGTCGGTGCAATGCCAAATGTTACTCCGGTTCCTAATACACCTGAATTAATGAAGAAGATGGTGGAGGAAAACAAGAGTAAAGGTGTAGTTCATATTTTTCAATATGGCCCAATAACTAACGATGAAACAACTGATATTATTCCTGATTATGCAGCATTGAAAAAAGCCGGTGCCTTTGCCTTGAGTAATGATGGCCACGGCGTACAAACTGCGCAAACCATGTATTTAGCAATGCAAAAAGCTAAAGAAAACAACTTAATCATTGCAACTCATGCCCAGGACGATTCGCTTTTTAACAAAGGAATTGTGAACGAAGGTATAACAGCAGAAAGACTTGATTTACCACCCGTTACTGAGCTTGCGGAAACTACTCAAATTGCGCGTGACCTACTTTTAGCACAAAAGACTGGAGTTCACTATCACATTTGCCATGTCTCAACTAAGACAAGCGTTGAACTGGTGCGCCTAGCTAAAGCACGTGGAATTAACGTAACTTGTGAAGTTGCTCCGCACCACATTTTATTGACTGATAACGATATTCCTAAAGACAATGGTTACTTCAAAATGAATCCGCCACTAAGAAATAAAGAAGATCAAGCAGCTCTTCTAGTTGGTTTGCTAGATGGAACAATTGACTTGATTGCTACTGATCATGCACCACATGCAAAAAAAGAAAAGCAGGGCGGCATGAAAGACGCTGCTTTTGGAATTACTGGAAGCGAAACGGCTTTTAGTACACTTTATACTAAATTTGTAAAAGAAGAAAAAGTTTTAAGGCTTGAACAATTATTTGCACTTCTCAGTGACAAACCAGCTAAAGTGTTTGGAATTAAGAATGCAGGTGTTCTTGAACCTGGTAAAAATGCAGATATTGCAATTTTTGATATTGAGCATAAAACCGAAATTAAGGAAGCAGATTTTAAATCAAAAGGTGTAAATACACCATTTACTGGTCAAAAAGTATATGGTGAAACAGTGATGACGCTTGTTGACGGTGAAGTTGTATATCAAAGGGGAACAAAATGAAGCGCTATTTAATTTTAGAAGATGGCAGTATTTATGAAGGAGAAGCCTTTGGGGCTGACTGCGAAAGCAGCGGTGAAGTTGTTTTTACAACGGGTATGACTGGTTATCAAGAGGCAATTACTGATCAAAGTTATGCTGACCAGATTTTGGTTTTTACTAATCCCTTAATTGGTAATTATGGGATTACCTTAGCAGACTATGAATCACTTGAACCGCAAATTAAGGGTGTAGTATGTCATCAAGTTGCTCGTCATCCAGATAATTGGAGAATGCAAACAACTTTGCCAAAATTTTTAGAAAGATTAAATATTCCTGGCTTACAAGGAATTGATACGCGTGAATTGGTTAAGAAACTTCGAATTCACGGTACCTTAAAAGGAAAGATTACTGATTCTAAAGAAGACGCCACTAAGATTGCTCAAGAATTAAAAGAGCAAAACATTACTCAAGGTGTAATTAGCCGTGTTTCAACTAAGAACTCTTATCCAGTTCCAGGCTCTAAACGTAACATTGTTGTAGTTGATTTTGGAATTAAGCATAGTATTTTACGAGAGCTAGCTGAAAGAGATTGTAATTGCATTGTTTTACCTTACACTGCAAGCGCTGATGAAATTTTAAGTCTTAATCCAGATGGCGTGCTCCTATCTAATGGACCTGGAGATCCAGAAGAAATGGTTGAAGCTGCAAAGATGGTTCAAGAAGTTGAAAAACATGTTCCTTTGTTTGGAATTTGTATGGGGCACCAAGTTTTTGCACTTGCTAATGGTGCTAAAACCTACAAGATGAAATTTGGACACCGTGGTTTTAACCATCCAGTACGAGAAATTGCAACTGGAAATATTGGTTTTACTTCGCAAAATCATGGTTATGCAGTTGATCCTGCTTCAATTGATAAAGAAAATCTGATGATTACGCATGTTGAAGTAAATGACGGGACTGTTGAAGGTTTACGCCATAAAAAGTATCCAGCATTTTCAGTGCAATTCCACCCTGATGCAACACCAGGACCTCATGATGAAGATTCATTATTTGATGATTTCATGTCAATGATTGACCAAAGAAAGGAAGAAGAGCGTCATGCCTAAAAGAACAGATATTCATAAAATTATGGTGATTGGTTCTGGTCCAATTATTATTGGTCAAGCTGCTGAGTTTGATTATTCAGGTACTCAAGCTTGCTTAGCTCTTCGTGAAGAAGGTTATGAAGTGGTTTTGGTCAACTCAAATCCAGCGACAATTATGACTGATACAACCATTGCTGATAAGGTTTACATTGAACCACTAACAGTAGAATCAATTTCTAGAATAATTAGACAGGAATATCCTGATGCAATTCTGCCAACTCTTGGCGGCCAAGTTGGGTTAAATATGGCGCTAGCTTTGGCTAAAACTGGAATTTTAGACGAATTAAGTATTGAATTACTAGGAACAAAGCTTTCTTCGATTGAAGAAGCAGAAGATAGAGAAAAATTCAAAGAATTATGTAAAAAATTAGGCGAACCTGTTCCTCCTTCAAAAACTGTTAATACAGTAGAAGATGCTCTTGCATTTGGTGATGAAATTGGATATCCAATCATTGTTAGACCAGCATTTACGATGGGTGGAACTGGTGGCGGAATCTGCCATAGTCATGAAGAATTAGCTGAAATTGCTAAGAATGGTTTAGAGCTTTCTCCAGTGACTGAATGTTTAATTGAAAAATCCATCGCTGGCTATAAAGAAATTGAGTTTGAGGTAATGCGTGACCATGACGATAATGCAATGATCGTTTGCTGCATGGAAAATTTTGATCCAGTTGGTATTCATACAGGAGATTCAATTGTCTTTTCACCTAGTCAAACTTTAAGCGATAAAGAATACCAAATGCTTAGAGATTGCTCTTTACGTTTAATTCGTGCTCTTAAAATTGAAGGTGGTTGTAATGTGCAGCTAGCTTTAGACCCAAATAGTTTTGATTATGACGTGATTGAAGTTAATCCAAGAGTGTCAAGGTCAAGTGCTCTTGCTTCAAAAGCAACTGGTTATCCAATTGCTAAGATGGCAGCCAAAATTGCAATCGGAATGACTTTAGATGAAATTAAGAATCCTGTAACCGGAACAACTTATGCGGAATTTGAACCAGCATTAGACTATGTTGTCTGCAAAATTCCACGCTGGCCATTTGATAAATTCTCTAAAGCTGATCGTACTTTGGGTACACAAATGAAAGCAACCGGTGAAGTAATGGCAATTGGTCGAACTGCTGAAGAAGCAATGCAGAAAGCAGTAAGGTCACTTGAAATTGATGAAAAAGATTTATATTCAGAAAAAGCTCATCGGGCAAGTGATGAAGAAATTGAACAAAAGCTAGTTAGAGCACAAGATGATCGTCTCTTTTACTTAGCTGAGGCATTTAGAAGAGGGTACAGTCTTGAAGATGTACACGAATTAACGAAGATTAACTTTTATTTCTTAGATATTGTGAGTCATATGGTTGAAATGGAGAAGACCATTAAAGAAAATAAGGATGATCTTGAGACTTTACGTTTAGCTAAAAAATATGGCTTTAGCGATCCAACTATAGCTGCTTTATGGGATGAAAAGGCTGATCAAGTTAGAGACTTACGTAAAAAGCAAAATATCATTCCAGTTTATAAGATGGTTGACACCTGTGCAGCTGAATTTGAATCCAAAACACCTTATTTCTATTCAACTTATGATGGTGAAAATGAATCACATAAGTCTGGAAAGAAATCAGTTATTGTTATTGGTTCTGGCCCAATTAGAATTGGACAGGGAGTTGAGTTTGATTATGCCACAGTTCACTGTGTTAAAGCACTACAAAAAATGGGTTATGAAGCAATTGTAATTAATTCAAACCCGGAAACTGTTTCAACTGACTTTTCAATTTCAGATAAACTGTATTTTGAACCTTTAACATTAGAAGATGTCTTGAATGTTTGCGACTTAGAAAAGCCAGAAGGTGTCATTGTTCAATTCGGCGGTCAAACTTCTATTAATTTAGCAGCTGGTTTAGAAAAACATGGAGTTAAGATCCTTGGAACGACAGTTAAAGATCTTAACCGTGCAGAAGATCGTGAACTATTTGACCAAATTATTAAAAAGCTTCAACTTAATCAACCGAAAGGCTTAACTGCTACAACGCATGATGGCGTAATTAAAGCAGCTGAAGAGTTAGGATACCCAGTCTTAGTTCGTCCAAGTTATGTGCTGGGTGGAAAAGCAATGGAAATTGTTTATAACAAGAGCGAACTAGAAGAATATTTACATGATCACGTAGATATTGCAGCAGATCATCCAATTTTGGTTGATGATTATTTAGATGGTCGTGAATGCGACGTTGATGCAATTTGCGATGGTAAAGATGTACTATTGCCTGGAATTATGGAACATATTGAACATGCAGGTGTTCACTCAGGTGACTCAATGGCAGTATATCCACCACAAACATTTACTGATGACGTCAAAGAGAAGATTATGGACGTTACTCGGAAATTAGCGCTTACTCTTAATTGTGTTGGAATTATGAATATTCAGTTTATTGTTAGAGATGGTGAAGTTTACGTAATCGAAGTAAACCCTCGGGCAAGTAGAACAGTGCCGTTTTTGAGCAAAATAACTGGAATTGAAATGGCGCAAGTTGCAACTAGAGTAATTATGGGTGAAAGCTTAGCAGAGCAAGGCTACAGCGATGGTCTTGCTCCAGAGCCAGAAATGATTAGCGTTAAGGCTCCTGTGTTTAGCTTTAGTAAGTTGGCAGATGTGGATTCATATCTTGGACCTGAAATGAAGTCCACTGGTGAAGTAATGGGAAGCGACCATACCTTTGCCAAAGCACTTTATAAGGCCTTTGCAGGAGCAAAGATGCAGCTACCTGAAAACGGAAATGTTTTATTGACAATTGAAGATAGAGATAAAGATAAGATTTTACCAATTGCTAAGCGTTTTGCTAGAATTGGTTATCGAATTTTTGCGACAAAAGGGACAGCTGACTTTTTAAAGAATAATGGCTTGCATGTTGATCTAGTAACCAAAGTTCATGAAAACGAAAATGCAGATGATAATATCTTGAATGAACTGAGGGATGGGAAGATCGACTTAGTGATTAATACTATGGGACATGATATTGAAAAGAACTCAGATGGATTTATTATTAGACAGATGGCTATTCAACAAAATGTTCCCTTGTTAACTGCTCTTGACACAGCTGACGCGCTTTTAACTTCTCTTGAAAATAGATCATTTGCGACAGACGCCTTAAAATAAGAAATCCTTGATTAGAGAAGAGATACAATGGCAAAAGAAATTTGGGATAAGCTTGCAATGAAGCGAGCTCTTGTCAGAATTACGTATGAAATTATTGAAAGAAATAAGGGAGTAGAAGATCTAGTTTTAGTCGGTATTAAGACGCGTGGAGTGTATTTGGCTCGCAGAATGCGTGATCGACTTAAAGAGGTCGAAAAAGTCGACGTTCCAGTAGGTGAATTGGATATTACACCTTATCGGGATGATCGGAAAAATGATTTTAGTCAGGAAAAAATACCTGATTTAGAGCCGATGGACTTAGATATTACTAACAAAAATGTTGTCTTAGTAGACGACGTTCTTTATACCGGTCGCACAATTAGGGCAGCGATGGATGCCTTGATAGCAAATGGACGACCCAAATCGATTTCTGTAGCTGTTTTAGTAGATCGAGGACATCGAGAATTACCGATCAAAGCTGATTTTGTTGGTAAAAATATTCCAACCTCTCTTAATGAACAAGTGTCCGTTAATGTCAGTGAAATTGACGGTGTTGATAGTATTGAATTAATCAATTTAAAATAGAAATTTTAATCAAAGAAAATAAGCTGTATTATCTTCTAGAACAGATAATACAGCTTATTCTTTTTATTTAATTTTGTGACATTATCTCATAGTAATATTTTTCGTTCATAACATTATATTACTTTTGCACCAAGTGAATTCTTGAAGTGGTCTAATGCCCATTCTTGTCCATGCTCGGTAAATGTTGTAACGCCTTTAGTTGGAATGGTGATGCCATAATTTAAATTATAGGCACTCACTGCGGTATGAAGTACACAAATATCAGTACATACACCGGTTAGCCAAAGATCATCGATTTTACGTTCACGTAGGTAATTATCAAGATTGGTATTTTGGAAAGAAGAGTAGCGATTTTTATTAAACTTATAAATACGTTCGCTAGACTTATGACTTTCGTACCAATCTTTTAATTTGCCATAAAGTTCTTGTCCCGGGGTGCCGACAATATTATGTGGCGGGAAAAGCTTGTATTCAGGGCTAAATTTATCTCCGGTATGACCGTCAGTTGGGAAAATAACGTAATCACCGTTTTCATAAAATTTATCTGCAAGCTCAATTAAATAATCTTCCAAATCTTGGGCAGGTTTGCCGCAGGTAAGAGAACCATTATCTGCAATAAAATCATTAGTATAATCAATAATTAATAGTGCTTTTGTCATGTTGCTTTCCTCAAAATAAAATTCTTAAAACTATCCCGAATTACGTAAGCCAGAAGTTACACCATTGATAGTAATTGGTAAGATGCTTTCGTAAACACCAGCAATGTCATCAACACGATCCCGTTTAATCATCTCAATCTGAATGTAGTTAAGAATATTAAAGTATGGCATCCGGTAATTTAAACTCATTTGAAGGCTTGGATTATCAGCTAGTAGCTCCTTATTACCTTCAATTTGAAGAATAACTTCTTTGGTAAGTTTCCATTCTTGGTAGATAGTGTCAAAGACATTCTTAGTATCTTCATCTTCACATAAGTCCGCATATTGCTTGGCAATATCCATGTTAGATTTTGATAAAACCATATCTACGTTAGAAAGTAGGGAATGGAAGAATGGCCAGCCTTGATACATCTTTTGTAATGTTTCTAAGTTGTGAGAATCGGAATCAATAAAGTGCTTAAAGGCAGATCCAACCCCATACCAACCTGGAAACATAATTCTACTCTGTGACCAGGAGAATACCCATGGAATAGCTCTTAACCCAGAGAAGTCAGTGATTTTCTTTCTTGCAGCTGGGCGAGAGCCAATATTTAAGTTGGAAATTTGTTTAATTGGAGTAGCTTGTAAGAAGTAGTCAAGAAAGGCAGGCGTTTCGAAAACTAATTTACGGTAAACTTTATTACTATCAAGTACAATCTTATCCATTGAATCACGGAAGCTGCCAATATCATCTTCGCTTACGATTTGCTTAGAAACAATTCGGTCAATCGTTGCTGAAGCAAGCATTTCTAAGTTGTAGTAGGCAGTATCTTGATTACCATATTTATTTTGAATGATTTCACCTTGTTCAGTCATTCGAATCCGATCATTAATTGAACCAAAAGGTTGAGCAGTAATGGCTTCATATGAAGGACCACCGCCTCGTCCAACAGTTCCGCCACGTCCATGCATAAAGGTAATGTTAACGCCTAATTTTTTGCCCATTGCAGTTAAATCTTTTTGAGCCTTATAGAGATTCCAGCAAGAAGCTAAGTAGCCACCGTCTTTGTTTGAATCAGAATAGCCGAGCATAATTTCTTGGTAATTGTTTTGAGAAGCAAGCCATTTTTTAACAATATCTAAGTTCAAAAACTCTTTCATGATTTCGCGGGAGTTTTCTAAATCTTCAACTGTTTCAAATAATGGAACTACTTGGATGCGGGCACCTTGATTGTCTAAAAGATCGTATTCTTTGAGCATAATTGCTTGCTCTAATAGGTCAGAAACGCTTTCCGTATGAGAAATAATATGCTGCTTAATTACGTCTTCGCCGATGCGATCTTTAAGTTGACGTGCAGTCTTGTAAATTTTTAATTCTTTTTGAAGTAGGTCAGACTTAGGCTTGTTATTAGCATGTAGATTACGTGGATCGTCATTTAGTTCTTTAAGTAGGACTTGAACTTTTTCTTTTTCTGGTAAATCACTGTAATTATCACAAATTCCAGCACTCTTGAGTAACTCAGCCACACATGCTTCGTTTACGCTAGAATCTTGCCGCATATCAATTGTTGCCAAGTGAAAGCCGAAAATATCAATTGCTTCTAAAAGCTCAGTAAAGAAACTTTTAATGACTGCCTGGTCATGATCTTGTTCAAGTGATTCTTTGATTGTAATTAAATCCGCTTTGAAATCTTGAGGATTCTTATAAACAGGAATCTTATCTAAGTTTTCTAAGTCACGCTTTTTAACAAAACTATTTTTATCAGCTGTACCCAAAAGTTGGTATTCAGTATGAAGCAAGCGACTCTCAATATAGTAAAAGGCACGGCGATAAGGTTCATTGGTTCTAAATGGTGAGTCGTCGTTTGAGAGCTCTGAAAGTTTTTCAACAGCTGAGGAAGTTTTCATATAAGACGTAGACATTGAAATAGTGCGGTAAAGTTTATTTAGTTTTTTGATGTAATATTCAAAAATAACTTGGCTTTGTAAACCTGCACTTAGCTTTAATGTATCAGCTGTTACATAAGGGTTACCGTCCCGGTCGCCGCCAATCCACATTCCCATCGTAATTGGAGTTGCGCCTTTAAGATCTAAATTATGTTTTTTAGCTAATTCTTGATAGCGAGCCGTAAACTTGGTAATTGCTGGAATTAACGCCTTAGGATAGTAAGCTAAAACATTAGTAATTTCGTTAGATACTTGCAACTTGTGACTACGAATAATATCTGTTTGCATTAAAATTTCAATATAGGCACGAAGCTTTTCAGTCCATTCAGCCTGATTGATAGTTCCATTCTTAACTTCACGATAGCTACGTAATAAGCCGTGAATCTGATCGGTTAATTCAAGAACGGTTTTTCTTTGAACTTGAGTAGGATGAGCCGTTAAAACTGGTACAACATTAACATGCTTTAAGATTTCACGAGCGTTCTCTTTTTGTGCAACTAAATCAATTGTATCTTCAAGTTTGCCAAGATAATCTTGATCAGTATTATTGAGCAAGTTAACTTCACTTGCTAATTCCACATCTTCAGAAATATTAACTAATAAGGGTAGGGTTGCAAAGTAGCGAGCAACCACCATCATCTCTTGATTAGTTAAACTAGCAATTTGCTTTTCAAGAGCATCGTAGTCTTTTTGAGCAGAAATCTTGATCAAGTCTTGGATCTTATTAAAAACAACGTCGCCGCTCAATTGACGCGTACTTTCATTAAGCAAGTTGGTTAAAATTTTAACCTCTTCGGCAACCATTGCGTGGTCACTACTGTTTTCTAACTTCTTGATGGACATTAAAAAGTTTCCTCCTTTTTGTGAAAGATTTAACATAAGGATATCACAGATTTGTATGTTTGAATATTAGTTTGAAACATAATTTTTTTGAGCTTTTTCAAACATTGCTAAAACCTTGGTAGCCGAGTTTTCAATCGAAAGTGATTTAGCATAATTTTGATAATTTGAACTCATTATTTTTAAGTCTTGAGGGTGAGTAATCCAGTAATCAATTTTCAGCGCTAAAATTTGCTTATTGCCAGCTGGAAAACGATTTTGAGGACTTAAAGCATAGGCGCTAGTCGAAGAAAGTGGACTTTCTGCAATTACTGGAACACAGCCAGTTGCAAAGGCTTCCATACAAGCCATTCCTTCTACTTCGACATTAGCGCAATGAACAACAATATTTGATTGTTTCATTACCTGTTTTAGTTCATCTCTGCTATAAAAAGCAAGCTGGGCATTAATTTTTAATTTGCGGCAAAGTTCAATATATTCAGACTTTAATGGCCCTTTACCTGCTAAGATGAGACAGATTTTGTTTTTATGTTTGCTGAGTGAAATAGCTTTAATAAGGGTCTTTTGATCTTTTTCATTAGAAAAGCGTCCAATCGAAAGAATCGTGAAGGAGTCATTTTTAAGTTCTCGCTGATTATCTTGTAAGTAATAATCGCTAATGCCGTTTGAAATAGTTATTAATTTAGATTTGAAATGATATTTTTGTAATCTTTGTTTGACTTTAGCTGTTGGACACTGCAAGTAATTGCAATAATTAAAGGTAGTATCACGAAAAAGCTTCATAAAAGTGGAGTTGATGCTAGGATGATCTAAGATAGGAACAGAAGCAGTTAAATTTTCAGGATAAAGGTGAAAAGTACCAGTAATTGGCTTCTTGAATCGTTTAGCAATTTTACCTGCACAAGCGCAAACTGGGAAGGGGTCTTCCAAGTGTACTAGATCGGCCCATTTAACAGCTTTTTCAATGGTTTTCTTTTCAGGTTTAGCAAAATGAAAGCCTTCTTTAGCAATTATATTTTTAAAAATTGGAATCGTCATTATTGGAAGTGGATAGTCAGGCTCTCCACCAGCGATCGAAGCTAGGACACGCACTTCGTGCCCCATTTTTTGAAATTGTTTAACAAAGCGTTGTGTAGAAATTGACATGCCATTGCTTTTATTGAAATAATCATCGATGACAATTAAAATTTTCATGATTATCATCCTCTCTAATATTAGATTTATTTTAACAAGTAAGGAAACTGAAGGGAAAGAAATGAGTAAGTATCAACAATTAAGACAAAGGTTAATCGAAAATAGCAATCCAGAAATAGCTAGTCAAATGGAAAGCTATTTGAGAAATAAGTTCAAGTTTTTTGGTTTGAAGTCACCAGAACGTAGAGAGTTATCATGACCTTATTAAGTTAAAAAAAGCAAATAAAAAAATTGATTGGGATTTTTTAGATCAAGCATGGGCAGATGAACATCGTGAAGCTCAATATTTTGTTTGCGATTATCTAATTGCATTAGAAAAATATCTCACTTTTGAAGACATTGACCATATTTTTAATTATGTAAAGTCTAAACAATGGTGGGATACAATTGATAGTTTAATTAAACCAATTGGAAAAATAGGTTTAAGAGATGAGCGAGTAAATGAGTTGATGCTAGCTTGGTCAAAAAATGACGACTTTTGGGTTAGAAGAGTAGCAATTGAGCATCAGCTTTTGCGTAAAGATAAGATGAATGTTAAATTACTGAACGCAATTTTAGAAAATAATTTAAGCAGTTCCGAATTTTTTATTAATAAGGCAATTGGCTGGGCACTACGTGATTATTCAAAAACTAATCCAGACTGGGTAAAGAATTTTATTAGCAAGCATCATAATGAGCTGGCAACTCTTTCGATTAAAGAGGGAAGTAAGTATTTATCATGAAGTCTAGAGGTAATTTAAGCAAGCTTATTACTTTTTTTGTTTTGTGTGGCTTTTTAATTTTAGCTGTTAAGCAGGGTAATATAATAGAAAGTTTGATTTTTAGTGTTTTGATACTTATTTTTATTGCAGTAAAGTTTATTTTTAATAAGAATTAGTTGAACTACTAAAAAGTCTTTTCATATCAGTGCTTTTTACTCATATAATTAGTCAATTTTTCATACAATATAGTTATAGGAAGACTAGAAATAGGGGATGAATAAATTGGCTTTTATTGAATTAAGAAACTGTTCAAAGAAGTATGGCACGGGAGCAACTACCGTTTGGGCAAATAAAGATCTTAGCTTTGATATTGAGCAGGGTGAATTGGTAATTATTTTAGGATCATCTGGTGCTGGCAAGTCTACTTTATTGAATATTTTAGGCGGCATGGAGAATGTTACTAGGGGGGAAGTTATTGTTAATGGAAATAACATTGCGAATTACTCTGCTAAAGAATTAACCAAATATCGGAGGAACGAAATTGGTTTTGTTTTTCAGTTTTATAACTTGATACCTAACTTAACTGCTAAAGAAAATGTAGAACTGGCAAATGAGTTAGTGGCTAATCCGCTTGATGCAGAAGTTGCCTTAAAAGAAGTGGGACTTGAAAAAAGGATCAATAACTTTCCATCCCAGCTCTCTGGCGGAGAGCAGCAACGAGTTGCGATTGCGCGTGCCATTGCTAAGAACCCAGCTTTATTGTTATGTGATGAACCAACTGGAGCTTTAGACTATCAGACTGGTAAAAAAAGTACTTAAGATTCTACAAGATCGTAGTTTAAAGAAAAAGTCAACAGTTATTATTGTGACGCATAATACGGCTTTAGCTCCAATAGCTGACAAGGTCATTAGGATTCAAGATGGAAAAATAAAGCAAGTTGAAAATAACGCTCATCCCCAGCATATTGAAAAAATTGAATGGTAGGTGAGTGACATGAGTAAAAAAGTTTTATGGAAAGATGCTTTAAATTCACTCACTAATTCTTGGGGACGCTTTATTGGGATTATGTTACTAATGGCAGTTAGTGCTTTTGCCTTTATTGGCTTAAAGATGGCCGGTCCTGATATGAGATATACCGCCCAAAGGTATTATCGAAATATAAATTTAGCAGATTTAACAGTCAGTTCAAATTATGGTCTTGATAACAGAGATCTTCAGACGCTTAGGAATCACGCTAAAAATGCAACATTAGATTTAGGATATTTGCAGGATACAACCGTTAGTAATTCTAAGATCAGCCTGCGTGTTTTATCAGAAACTAAAAGTGTTTCCACTAATCAAATAGTTAGTGGAAAGTTGCCAAACGAGAATAAACAAATTGCGATTAGTTATTTACTTAAAGATAAATATCGTTTAGGGGAATGGATTAAGTTAGATAATCATAATAATTTGAAAACTAATCGTTTTAAGATTGTTGGTTTTATTCGACCAAGCGAATATATGGATAAAAGCAATATTGGGCAAACTACTGTTGGAACTGGTCAGCTTTCAGGAATTGCAGTAGTGAAAAAGAGTGCTTTTAATTCTTCAAATTATAGTATTGCTCGAATTCGCTTTTATCAGGCAAAAAATTTAGACCCATATTCTAGTGCTTATCAAAGGATCATTGATGATAAAAAGAAAAAGCTCACTAAAGCCTTAAGTAAAAATGGTAAAACAAAGAAAACAGAACTTGATAAGAATTTAGTATTAGCTCAAAAGCAGCTTAATCAAGCTAAGCAGCAAGTCCAATTAGCTGAAAGTAATGGCTTAAACGTAGCTGAGCAAAAAGCTCAATTAGAAAAACAGGAAAGCAAGTTAAGTAAGCAAAAATGGCAAATCAAGCAATTGGGTAATGTTTCTTATTATGTTAATGATCGTAAAAATGATCCTGGCTATGATACTTACCAGTCAAATTCAGAAAAAATAGACTTAATTACTAATATTTTCCCAGTTTTTCTATTTGCAGTTGCTGCCTTAGTTAGTTTTTCAACTATGACAAGGTTTATCGACGAAGAAAGACAAAATATTGGTGTTTTAAGGGCTTTGGGATATAGCAAGTTAAACACTAGTCTAAAATTTATTGTTTATAGCTTAACCGCCGCTTTAACGGGCGTTTTGATTGGGGCAATTGGAGGCTATTGGTTATTACCGCGAATAATATTCAATTCTTATACTGCTAATCTAACACTGACGAGTTTTCAGACTTTATTTTCATGGAAGTATCTATTCTTAACTATCTTCATTGCAGTTTTATGTACGACAGGAGCTGCTTTAATTCAACTATTTTTTGTTTTAAGAGCAAAAACAAGTGAATTATTGTTACCCAAACCGCCGAAGAATGGTTCGCGAATTTTCTTAGAAAGAATCAAACCACTTTGGCGACGTTTAGGCTTTAACTATAAAGTTACGTTAAGGAATATTTTTCGTTATAAAGTAAAAATGATCATGACAATTTTAGGTATTGCGGGATGTACCGGTTTATTGATGATGGGATTTGGCATTCGTGATTCTTTAGCTGGTATTGGTCAAAAGCAATATGGTGAGCTGATTAAATATGATCTAATTGCGGTCGATAAAAAGGATTTGTCTGGAAATCAGAGCAGAAAATTAGAACAAAAACTTGATTCAAAACAAGTAAATAAGTATTTGCCAGTACATTTTGAAAATATTACTAAAAAGATTGATGGAACAAAACAAGATATTTCAATAATCGTGCCAAAGAAAGATCAAAATATTAACGACTACATTAATCTAAGAAATAGACAGTCAGGTCAAAAAATTAACTTGAATAACCATGGCGTGGTTATTTCTGAAAAGTTGGCTAATCTCTTGAACTTAAAGTCTGGCGATGAGTTAACTTTAAATACTAATAATGGTAAAAAAGTTAAATTGCCAATTAGTCGGATTTGTGAAATGTATATGGGACATTATGTTTTGATGAATTCGGATGTCTATGAGAAGTATTTTGATCAGAAAGTGAATGCTAATGCCCAGTTAATTGAATTAAAGTCAGGCGTTAAAACTGATGATTTTGCTAATTCATTGATGAAAACTGAAGCGGTTAATGCAATTAATTTAAATACTAGCAATAAGCAAATAATTGATAGTCTAATTCAAAGTATGGATAAGGTAATGTTCTTATTAATTGGCTTAGCAGCACTTTTAGCAATTGTTGTAATTTTTACCTTAACTACGACAAATCTAGAAGAGCGAATGAGAGAAATTTCTACTTTGAAAGTTTTAGGTTTCTATAATAAAGAAGCTAGTCTATATATTTATCGTGAGACGATTATTCTTTCAATTTTTGGTATTCTATTTGGCTTTTTAATTGGAAATTGGCTTCATAGTTTTATTATTAACAATTTGGCTCCGATGAATGCGATGTTTAGACCTGGAATTTTGATGAGTAACTATCTTTTTTCAGCAATAATTCCAATGTTGATCACAGCGATTATGGCAATTTTTGTAAATCGTGATATTAAGGAAGTTAATATGCTTGAAGCTTTGAAGTCAGTAGATTAAAAAAGAACCGTGTGCATGTTGAAGATGCATACGGTTCTTTTGTGGTTTAGAATTAGAAAATGAATAATATCGATAACAACTTGAAGGTGTTAAATATGGAGAATCTAGATAACGAAAGATCACTTTATATTGAAGCTATTACTCAAGAAGTCAGCAAGATTTTGGCAAAAGAAGAATAAATCCCATTAGAAAATGCAGAACACAATTTTATCCATTCAAGAACATTCAATTATTTGGCATATTCTAATGATCCTTTTATCGAAGATGGACCAGAAGATTTTGTTGATTTATATCATAACGAACAAAAATATCATCGTTTAGTTTCTACTACTCAATTATTGGTGGAACAAGAAAATAAAAATTAGCTTAATATCTTTAATAATGATATCATTTACCTAATTAAAGAAATGAGGTAAGGAATTATGAGAAGATACTTCAGCGTTCGTGGGGGCGCAGGTGACTTAACTAAGCCTGATGTTAATACTAGACCGCAAGATAATTTATACTTAGCAGTTAACTCTGAATGGCTTTCAAAAGCAAAAATTCCAGCCGACAGAACTTCAACTGGAATTAATTTGATTTTAGACATGCGAATTGAAGACAAGCTTATGAAGGATTTTGAAGATTTTGCCAATGGTAAGAAGCCGCTTCCTGATGTAGCAAACTTTGAAAAGGCAATTAACTACTACAAGTTGGCAGCTGATTTTGATAAGAGAAATAAGGATCAAGCAGAACCAATTAAGAAAGACTTAAGCAGACTAACTTCTTTGGAAAATTTTGAAGAATTTAATCAAGAAGCGGCTCAATTAATATCAAGTGGCTATGAACTACCGTTTGATATCTATGTATCTGAGGATATGAAGGATACAGATCATAATGCCTTATATGCAACTGGACCACAGCTTTTCTTGCCAGATACTACCGCTTATCAAGTTCCGGATGCTAAAAAGTTACTTTCTGTCTTAGAGAAGCAAACTGTAAAATTGCTTACTATGGCTGGAATAAGTGAAGAACAAGCTAGAACTTGGGCTAAGAGTGGAATTGAATTTGATAAAAAACTTTCTAAGATTTTGAAGTCAACAGAAGAATGGGCTGATGAAGTGGCAATGTATAATCCAGCTAGTTTGTCTGACTTTGAAGCAAAATTTGATCAGTTCGATATCAATTCATTCTTAAAGCAGCTTTTGCCTGAAATGCCTGAAAAGGTAATTGTAGCAGAACCACGTTACTTTAAACATATTAATGATTTCTTGAGTGAGAGCGAATTCGATGAATTTAAGAGCTGGATGATTATTAAATTTATCAATAAAAGTGCAACTTACTTATCTCAAGATTTTAGAGAAGCAGCTTTTCCATTCAGACAAGCAGTTTATGGTGTTCCAGAGTTACCATCTCAAGATAAGCATGCATATCGCCTAGCTAATGAGGCTTTTGATGAAGTGATTGGCATTTACTATGGTAAGACCTATCTCGGAGACGAAGCCAAGGCTGACGTAATTAGTATGATTAAAAAGATGCTTAAGGTTTATGAACAAAGAATTCAAGAAAATACCTGGCTTTCAGAGCCTACTAAAAAACAAGCTATTATCAAATTAAAGGCTTTAAAGTTAAAGGTTGGCTAACCTGAAAAGAATAGAGCTCTTTTTGATAATTTAGTTGTAGATCCAAACAAGACTTTATACGAAAACCATGTTTTGATTAATCAAGAAAGAATTAAAGATATTCTTCAAAGATTAAATAAAAAGCCTGATAAAAGTATTTGGGAAATGCCGGGTAACTTGAACAACGCTTGCTACGATCCTTATAAGAATGACTTAACCTTCCCAGCAGGAATCTTGCAGGCTCCATTTTATGATGCAAAACAATCTCGTGCTGCTAACTATGGCGGAATTGGTGCAACAATTGGTCATGAAGTTTCTCATGCTTTTGACAATAACGGTGCCCAATTTGATGAAAAGGGCAACATGAAAAATTGGTGGACTAAGGAAGACTTTGCAGAATTTAACAAGCGTACCAAGGCAGTTGCTGATATTTTCGATGGCTTACAATATGGTCCAGTTAAGTTAAATGGTAAGCAAGTAGTTTCTGAAAATATTGCTGACTTAAGTGGACTTTCTTGTGCAATTGCAGCTAATAAGACAGAGGGCGGAGAGATGAAAGATCTCTTTGAAACTTATGCTAAGAGCTGGATGCAAAAACAACGTCCGGAATCAATTAAGGCTGAAGTACAATCTGATGTACATGCACCGCAGCCAACCAGAGTTAATATTCCAGCCCAAAACCAAGAAGAATTCTATGAGGCATACAATGTAACTCCAGAAGATGGTATGTGGCTTGATCCAGAAAATAGAATAACTATTTGGTAATGAGAAACCTAATGAAAAGAGCGATGAATTGATTCACCGCTCTTTTTGATATTATTTTTAATTAAAAAATGTTTGATAAATAGTTCGAATAACTTCTTCGGCATCGCCTCTTCTAGTTCCAATCATGATTGAAATCTGTGATGCGCCTTGATTAATCATTTGAATTGAAATGTTCTTTTGACCTAAGGGATAGAGAATACTTGCACACAGGCTTAGCTTGTCGCGCATTCCTTCACCAACAACCATAGTAATTGCGTAATCATCGATCCACTGCATTTGATCTGGATTAAGCGAAACTTGAATTTCATTACAAATTTGATCAATTAGTTCCGCATTAAGATCTTCTTTTTTGAAAATAATTGTAATATCGTCAATTCCAGAAGGCATATGTTCATAAGCAACTTTATGTTGATCAAGAATTTGTAAGATCTTTAATGTAAAACCAGCCCCCTTATTTAACAAGTACTTGTGTAAATAGAGGGCAGCAAAGTTTTTACCGCCCGCAATACCAGTGATTGTATGTTGAGCTTTAAAGTTGGTCTCTGGCACGATCATTGTTCCTGGTCTTTCGGGATGCTGGGTATTTTTTACATTAACTGGAATCTGTGCTTGAATAGCAGGAATTAAAGCTTCATCATGAAAGACAGAAAACCCAGCATAAGAAAGTTCCCGCATTTCACGGTAGGTCATTTTGCTAATTGGCTCGGGATGAGAAACAATAGCAGGATTAGCTGAAAAAATGGCATCTACATCAGTAAAATTCTCATATAATTCTGCATTAAAACCGCGTGCTAAAATAGCGCCGGTAATGTCTGAGCCACCACGTGAAAAAGTGGCAATATTTCCAGAAGGTGAAATTCCATAGAATCCAGGAAAGATAATTTTTTCAGTGGGGTCGAGTTCAAGATTGCGGAGATTAACATAAGTTTCAGGGTTGACAGAAGCATCATTTGGACTGCCGGTTACAACTAAACCAGCTTGTCTTGGTGTTAGAAGTCTCACCTTAAATCCTTGTTTTTTCATAATCATTGTTAAGAGTTTAGCATTTAAAAATTCGCCGTGAGCTTTAAATGCTGCCATCAAATAATCACGATTAGGAAAAGTATGAGTAGGAAGATCATTAATTAAAGCTTTGATCTCGTTAAGTCCCTGCATACTCAAGTCAAAATATTCTCCAATTTCAGCATAACGAGCATAAATTTGGGCTTGAATTTTTTCACAGTTTTGTTTACGAAGGGTAAGATTTGCATACTTAATTAAAAGATCAGTAACCTTGGTATCTGTCTTATTTCTTTTTCCCGGAGCGGAAATAACTACGACTTGGCGTTTATTGTCGTTATTTAAAATGTTAATTACTTGAGCAATTTTTGCACCTGAAGCAACGGAGCTGCCACCGAATTTAGCTACTTTCATACGGATTAGTTATCCTTCCTTGAAAAATTCTAGTTGACTTATATTATGCATCATTATAACCTACAAATAAAAGAAATGAGGACATATTATGAAAAAAGAATTTACGGTTGCTATCTTAGGTGCAACTGGCTTAGTGGGACAGCGAATGATCAAACAACTTGAGCAATCCACTATTCCAGTTAAAAAAGTTAAATTTTTAGCTTCTAAAAGATCTGCTGGCAAGAAGCTAAAATTTCGTGATCAAGAAGTAGAAGTTGAAGAAACTAAACCAGAATCATTTTCCGGTGTTGACATAGTTTTATCTTCTGCTGGTGGTGCAGTTTCTAAAAAGTTTTTGCCTGAGGCTGTTAAGAGAGGCAGTGTCTGCATTGATAATACTAGTGCATTTAGAATGGATCCTGATGTTCCATTAGTTGTTCCTGAAGTTAATGGTGAAGAAATTAAAAATCATCATGGTATTATTGCTAATCCAAATTGCTCTACCATTCAAATGGTAATGGCCTTAAAACCAATGATGGATAAATTTGGTTTGAAGCGAGTAATTGTATCAACTTATCAAGCAGCTTCTGGTGCTGGTCATGCAGCTTTAGAAGAGTTATTCAAAGAAGCTAAAGATTATATGGCAGGTAAAAATATTAGAGATGAAGCTGAAGTTTTGCCAACTGCAGGAGATAAAAAGCATTATCCTTTAGCATTTAACTTATTGCCACAAATTGATGTTTTTGAAGATGATGGCTATAGTCATGAAGAATGGAAGATGATTCACGAAACTAAGAAGATTCTCTTAAACGATATGAATGCAGCTGATATTAAAGTGACAGCTACTTGTGTTCGTGTTCCAGTTGAAATTGCGCATGGCGAAAGTGTTTATTTTGAATTGGCAGATAAAAATGCTACTGTATCTGATCTAGAGAAGGTTTTAAAAGACTTCCCAGGAGTTCAAGTACAGAATGATTTTAGAAAACAAGAATATCCTCAACCATTAAATGCAGTTGGATCTAACGATACTTTTGTTGGTCGAATTAGGCCAGATTTAGAAACACCCGGAGCCTTTAATATGTGGGTTGTAGCTGATAATTTATTAAAAGGCGCAGCTGGAAATACTGTTCAAATTGCTGAAAAACTAGTTGCTAATGATTGGTTATAAAAAAGGAATGAGTTTTTAACTCATTCCTTTTTTAGATATCCAAAATATTAAGTAAAGTATTTTCCATTTCACTGGCTTTAATTATTTGCTCTTGATAATTACCAGTTTGAATTAGATTATTTACATTCCCGCTTAAGTCTTCTTGTAGAAAACTATTCAGTTCTTTAATGGCTGGAACGCCTTTTTCTTTTACTTCTTTTCCTGTCAGAGCATGAAAGACTGTTTCAGGGAATTTATATGGGCTAGCAGTTGAAACAATCACCGTTGGCGTTTGATCAAGGCTGTTTTCTTGATATTTCTTGGTTACAAAAGAAGCGACAGCTGTATGAGGATCAAGCGTATACTGGTCTGCTATAAAAATACGGTTAATTTCATCTTCAACTTCGTTTTCTGTAGCAAAACCAGCAGCAAATAATTGATTTAATTTTTCCTTAACAATAGGGCTAACCGTGTATTTTCCTTTAGTATTTAGTTCATTCATTAATTGTGCTAACTCATTAGAATCTTCATTATAAAGGTCAAATAAAAGTCGTTCTAAATTACTTGAAACTAAGATATCCATGGCAGGTGAGTTAGTTAAGTAAAACTTACGTTGACGATCATAAGTACCAGTTTTAAAGAAATCAGTCAAAACATTGTTTTGATCAGAAGCACAAATAAGTTTATGAATTGGTAAGCCCAACTTTTTAGCATAGTAGCCGGCAAGAATATCGCCAAAGTTCCCAGTTGGCACCGAAAAGTTAATTTTTTGTCCGGTTGTTATTTCACCATTTTTAACTAGTTGAACATAACTATAAAAATAATAGACAATTTGTGGAACTAAACGGCCAATATTCATTGAATTAGCGGAAGAAAATTGTAATTTGTTTAGTTTTAATTTTTTAACTAAAGCTTGATTATTAAAGATCTTCTTCACATTAGTCTGCGCATCGTCAAAGTTTCCTTTAATGGCAATTGCAGTTAAGTTATCGCCTTTAAGTCCCAGCATTTGTCTTAGTTGTACAGGACTTACACCGCCGTAAGGGTAGAAGACAATAACATGAGTATGTTCTTGACCTTTAAAGCCACTCATGGCTGCACCACCAGTATCTCCTGAAGTAGCAGTTAGAATAATGATATCAGAATCATTTTGCTTAATTTTGATTGCTGTATGCATTAAGCGTGGAAGTATTTGTAAGGCGATATCTTTAAAGGCAAGCGTTGGACCATGAAAGAGTTCCAGATAATAATTGTTTGCATGTTTAGCAATTTTGACAATTTCTTTGTCATCCCATTGATTACCATAAGCTTCATCTACAATTTGAGAAAGTTGGTCATCTGAAAAATCATCAAAAAAGGTTGCTAAAACTTTTTTAGCCATTTCTTGATAGGACATATTTTTAAATTGTTCTAAGTCAAAAATTGGCTTAGGAAAAGTAGTTGGAACAAAAAGTCCACCTTCTGGTGATAATCCTTGGATAATAGCTGCGGGAGCATCTAATTGATAATTTAAGTTAGCGCGTGTACTACGATATTGCATAAATTACTCCTTCTTAAAACATGTTTGTTCTTATCATTGTAACCTGTTTAGTGACTATGATACAATCAAAAATAAAAAAATTATTAAAGAGGCCTTTAAAATGAAAACCATTGAAGTTGCAATGCTCGGATTAGGTACGGTTGGCTCCGGTGTAATTGATATTTTAAAACATAGTAAAGAAAAGATAAGACAAATTACTAATACAGAATTTACAACGTCTAAAGTATTAGTAAGAAATATTTCAAAGTATCGTAGTTCATACTCAGATTTAAATCTAACTACAGATTTTGAGCAAATTAGTCAAGATCAGGATATTAAAGTAGTCATTGAAGTTATGGGCGGTCTTAACCCAGCTAAAGAGTATGTATCAGAACTTTTAAAGCAGGGGCGTACTGTAATTACAGCTAATAAAGATTTAGTCGCAAGTTTTGGACCTGAATTAATGGCAATTGCTAACGAACATCAAGGTCGCTTGTTCTATGAAGCAAGTGTTGCTGGTGGAATTCCCATTTTAAGGGTTCTGAATCAGAACTATGTTGGAGATCAAATTAAACAAATTTCTGGTATTGTTAATGGTACTAGCAATTACATCCTGACTCAGATGGCAGATAATAATTGGTCATATGAGCAGGCTTTGAGTGAGGCACAAAAACTAGGCTTTGCAGAAGCTGATCCAACTAATGATGTTAGTGGAAAAGATGCGGCATATAAGCTAATTATTCTAGGACGACTTGCTTTTGGCATTAATTTAAAGCTTGATCAAATTAAAATGATGGGTATTACAGAAATAGATAAAAAAGAACTAGCAGTAATTAAAAAGTTTGGCTATACACTGAAGCTTATTGCCAAACTTGAAACTCAAAATAGTACTTATTATCCAGTTGTAATGCCCATGCTAGTTTCTGAGAATAGTATGCTGGGCCAGACCAAGAATGAATTTAATGGTATCGAAATAGAAAGCTATGCGATTGGAAAGTCATTTTATTATGGTCCAGGTGCTGGAAAACTTCCTACTGCTAATAGTGTTATCAATGATTTAGTAGCTGTAGCTAAAAAAGAAGCTCCTTTTAAAACTGATTGGAATTCTGTTTCTGTGAGTGTTAAGGATATTTTTACTAGACAATATTGGTTTAAGGTTGATAGTTCTCAAAACAAAGTAGTAGCTAATTTAATGGATAGATATCAAATTGAAGAGGCTGATTTTTTGAATGATGAACAATATGACTACTATTTAACAGATAATGTTACAGTTGATCAAAAGGCAAAACTATTTAGCTCTTTGAAGGAAAAAAATATTAAAGTTTATAGTATGTATGAAGTTTATTAAGGATAGAAAATGAAAATTTTTGTACCTGCAACGTCAGCAAATATGGGGCCTGGATTTGATTGTCTGGGAACTGCCGTCTCGATGTTTTTAGAGCTTGATGTACTGGAAGCAAGTGATAAATGGTTTGTTGAACACGATATGAATGAAATAAGTCATGATGAAAATAATTTAATTGTTAAAACCGCTTTAGAACTTGCTCCTAGATTAACGCCGCATCATCTATCAGTTAAGAGTCAAATTCCCTTAAGCCGTGGTTTAGGAAGTAGTTCAACTGCGATTGTAGCTGGAATTGAGCTAGCAAATCAACTAGCTAATCTTAATTTAAGCGAGCAAGATAAGTGTAGAATTGCTGCTAAGATTGAAGGACATCCAGATAATGTAATGCCTGCTATCTTAGGCGGAATGGTAGTTGCAAGTAAGATAGAGGATCAATATTATTTTCAAGAGTTACCGTTGATTCCATTTGACTTTGTTGCTTATATTCCTAGCTATGAATTAGATACGAAAGCTTCAAGAAATGCTTTACCTGAAAAGCTAGCTTTTAAGAATGCGACACATGCAAGTAGCATTTTAGGGACTTTAACAGCTAGCTTAGCTTTGCAAGATTATGAAACAGCTAAGAAAATGATTGAAGCAGATGAATTTCACGAACCATATCGACAAAAATTAGTTCCTGAATTAGTGAAAATCAGAGAAATTGCTCATCAGCATGAAGCTTTTGCTACTTATTTGAGTGGTGCTGGTTCTACTGTGATGACAATTATTGAACATAGTAGGACTGAAAAATTTATTGAAAGTCTAAGAGAGGTTGGCTTAGATGATAGAATTGAGCAACTAAAGGCCAGTTCTCAAGGCGTATTTGTAGAAGAATAAGATCAATCAAAAAAGACTAGAACTAACGCAATTGTGTTAGTTCAGTATCAAACTATGTAGATCGGATATGGTTTTAAATCATGTCCGTTTTTATGTGCGCTGAGGTAGTTTTAGTCTATAATTATATATGTAAGCGCTAATATATGGGAGGTAAATTTGATGACACAATTTGAAAATAATAATTTTAGGGATGTATTACTTAATCGTCATTCAGTTCGTCACTTTGATAAGACTGTAAAAATTCCTCGTGAAGAACTTAGAGAAATGATCAAGGAAACAATTACTGCACCATCAGCATGTAACTTGCAAGCTTGGCAGTTTATCGTAGTAGGCACTGACGAAGGTAAGAAGAAATTGCATGAATTTTACATGCCATTTAATAATCCGCAAATTGATACTTCAAGTGCAATTATTCAAATTTTTGGCAATACTTTAGCATTTAAGAAGTATCGTGCCTTATGGGATCATATGTATGAAGAAAAGAGAATTTCTAAGGAAGAATTAGATAAGGTTTACAACACTTTCTTACCATTGTATGAGCATGCAGATAAGACAATGCTTACAGCTGATGCGATGGTTGATTCTTCACTTGCTGCCATGCAATTGATGTTAGTTGCTCGTGCACATGGTTATGAAACAAATGCAATGGCTGGTTACGATGCTAAAAAAGCTGCTAGTGTGATGGGACTTGATCCAGAACAATATGTTCCAGTGATGGGTATTGCGATTGGTAAACCAGATACAAGCGTACAAGAATTGAAGTCAGTTAGATATCCAGTTGATGATATTTTGAAATTTGAATAGAAGAGAGAAGCGGTATTAAAAATACCGCTTTTTTTAAATACTTACTTTACGTAAGAAAGGACCAGTACTACAATATAATTATCAACTAACAAAAAGTAAGATAATTATAGAAAGTGTCATTGTTATGAAAAAATTATCAGATAAAGTAACTTTTAAACATGGTGCAGTTATTAATAATCGTATGGTTCAACCACCAATGTTGACTAATAGTGGTTTAAACGGTGCAGTTACTGATGATACGCTTGCTTACTGGAAGGCACGTGCAAATTCAGCAGGTCTAGTTATTTCAGAATATAATTATGTTAGTCCAGCAGGCGGTCCAGCAATTACTTGGGCAGATGATCGAACTCAACTAGCAGCTTATGATGATAAATTTTTACCTGGATTAACCAAGATGGCAAAGACAATGAAGTCAGGTGGCAATAAAGCACTTCTTCAAATTGCTCATACTGGACGAGAAGCGAATTATCGTGCTCACTTGGGCTTACCAGTATATGCTCCTGATACGGCAAACTATCCATTTTTACCTTATGGAGTCCAAGCCTTCACGACTGAACAAGTCGATCAAGTGGTAAAAGATTTCGGGGCTGCAACTAAGCGGGCAATTGACGCTGGCTTTGATGGTGTTGAAATTCATGGAGCCAATCACTACTTAATTCAGCAATTCTTTTCACGATTCTCTAATCACCGTGATGATAAGTGGGGAGATTATGAAGCATTTCCTCTAGCAGTTGCTAAAGAAGTATTTGAAGTAGTTAAAAAGTATGCACCTAAGAACTTTATTATTGGCTATCGTATTAGTCCTGAAGAGATTAATCCAGATAATGTTGGTTACACTTGGCATGAGTCAACTGAATTGATTAATAAGTTAACTAATAAGTTTGACTTTGACTATATTCACTTATCACTACCTGACTATCAGGCTAAGCCAAAAGATTCTGCTAAGACTTTTGCGGAACTATTTAGACCAGTGATTGGTGAGGATACAAAGTTAATTATTGTTGGGGATATAATGAGTCAGGCAGATGCAGAAGATGCTTTGAATTATACCGATTTAGTAGCAGCTGGTCGTGCACAGCTAATTGATGCTAACTTTGCAGCTAAGGTAGTTGCTGGTAAAGGAAATGAAGTAATCACTGAAATGTCAGAAGCAGAAGAAAAGGAGCAAGCCTTAACACCTGGCTTACATAAAGTGATGGATATGGAAACTAAGCGTCCTGATTTTGCTAAGGTTTTAAGAGAAGTTGACTACAGCAAGGCTCTTAAGGTTAAGTAAATTTATCTCTAAACATTTGTCAGTTTGTTAATTCCGTTTTATAATCATAGAAAAAGAAAAGGATGATAACAATGGGACTAACTTTTAACAATCCTAACAACTTACAACAAATGCTTGATAAATTTGCGACTGTTCCAGATCCCAAAAAGACGCCGAAAAGACCGGGTGAAGGTCTTGATAAGCCTAAAAAGAATGGTGGTCAAACTCCAAATGTCATTAATGAGGAGAAGGAACCTGAAGTAAAGAGTAAAAAGAAGAAAGATAAGAAGTAGTGCAAAATCCACTAAAGCAGGACTATATCATTTAGACGTGGTCTTTATTTATGTCTAATTGAAATAGTCCTGCTTTAGTTTTTGAATCAAATCAACTAGTTCATGATTTGTATCATTTTTAATAATAAAATCATAAACTGGTTCGTACTTTAAGACAGGAATCAGGAGATCTGGATCAACAGAAGGAAGAATAGAAATCATCGATTTTTTATTGAGCTGGTTAAGTTCTTTTACTTCTGTAGTGTTTTTAACTTTTCGTGTTGCTTGAGAGGGAGGATAGCCGGTGCCCCAAGGCTGTTTAAATAGAGCTTTCATAGTTTCTGAAAAATTAATTTCTCCGCTCCATCCCCAATTTAGTCCCAGAGGAAAAGAAACTACATTTCCATTATTAATATGGCTGAATAGAAAAGCATCTTGTGGAGTAGGAAGATAGCCACATTGAATATTGGGAAAAGTGTTGCAAGCCAGCATCATTCCTTGGCCAGATGAGCATCCAGTAACAATGAAATTTAAAGATTTACTATTAATCAATAATGCAATTGCTAGGGAAATTTGAACGTAGGATAGTTGAATTTTACTGTCTGGATAAATGCCGAAGTTGATTAATTTATCGTTTGGATTAATTGCTTCATTTAAATAATGTTCTAAAGTTTTGTTCTTTTCTTTTTGAGAACTCGCTTGAATAAGACCAATTTTCATATTTAATTCTTTCCAAAAATTTCTGAGTTACATTATTTTTATTATAAGTCTAAAACTCTAGTATAGTGAGTTATTCATAAATATAAGTATTAAAACTATTTTCTTTATCGACATTAAAGCAATCAAGTAACTTAGTTGCAGCCCAATCTGTGTCGTCTGCTTCAAAGAAAATAGAGGAATACTTATTGAACATTTTGCTTAAAACTGCCTGAATAAATAGATCACATGACTTTTCATTAAATGAACAAATATACGCAATTTCATTATTTTCAGTAAAAACGCAATTTTCAATTGTATTTTCGTTATTCATACTATAGTAGCCACTTTGGGTCGGAACTTCTTTAACAAAAGTATCTTCGGAAACAGTTAAGGGAGATACAACCTGATGCACTTCTTGATAGTATTTATACAGCAAATGACATAGCGCAGAGTAATTTTTACTATTTGTATTGAAGGGATGGATAGAATAATTAGAATTAAGCTGTATTTTCAAATCTTTCTTTGTTACTTCTGGAGTGTAACAATGACGTTTACATTTAAATCCATTTTGAAGCAATAAATGAATTAAATTAGTATTAGGTGAAGAGGTCATTACTTGAAGCGATTGACCTTTGATTTGCTTGATTTTGCTAAATGGAAAGTAAGTAGGATATTTAGTCAAGTTAAATTTTAGATAAAGATACTTATTATGGAATTCGTTATGGTAAGTAGTAATAGTGCCTATGTCTTTTTCATCGCACCAAACAATATATTGACTATCTTTGATCTTTTTAATTTTTACCGACATTTTTCCATTCATCCCTTAATATTCCATATTTCATGGAATCGTAATATTTACCATTGTAATATCGTACTTTTCTAATTTGAGCTTCTTTTTGAAATCCGAGTTTCTCAGCAACGTGCATCATCGAAGGATTACCAGACCAAGTTGTTAACCCAATGTGCTCCAGCTTGTCAATATTTTGAAAAATATGATTAATCCAAATTTGTAGCGCAGTTGTGCCGTAACCACCGCTCCATTTGTTTGAATCATAGATTACGATTCCGATTTCAAGCCAGCGAGTTTGTTTATCAATCCAGTCTTTTGAAACCATACCGATTGGTTGATTATTTACTATAATGCAGCGACAATCTTCACTTAATAAATATTTAGCAATGGTGCTTTCTTTGAATGATTCAAAATTAGTAAATTTCTGATAATCATTGAAGTATGGCGCATTAAATTTGGTCCATTCAGGATGATCGCTTGAAAATCCTTGTTTCCAAATTTCTTTTAATGATGTTTCTGTAAATTGGGTTAAACTAACTTTTTTCATAATGATCTCCTTGATTATTTATTATATTAGCATTTTTTGAAAGCGCTTTATAATATAGACAATGACAGAAGAAGGCGATTGAGATGAAAAATGCAAATGAAATAGTTATTGGTAAACCGGTAAAAATTAGCCATGTTTTAATCGGAGCAGCTGCAATTGTTATACTTTCATTATTTGTTACTGGCTTTGGCTATTTACCATGGTGGGTATTTCTGATTGTTTTAATTCTAGGAATTTTTATTACTTTGCCGACATGCTTTAATTCCTATTGGAGAATTAATAAGGAAGAAGTAAAGACTACTTCTTATAGCAATAATGATGCTATTAAGTTGATGCAACTGTTGGGTTTGCATAAAAAAGATGAGCAAGTGATAAAACTAGCTAATATTGAAAATACGGAAATTATCTATAAGAAAAATATCAGAATCAGTCCTGTTGATTTTAATCCAGACTATCTTAACTTATATTTGAAGACAAAAGATGGTAATAGTTGCACATTACCTTTAAGAAATATTGACTATCAAAAGCTTGATACAATTATACAGTTTTTAAAGGAAAATCAAATAGAATTAATAGATAAGCAGGGAATTGTGCAACTTTTAAGAGAAAATAAGAATTTGTTTACTCATTTTCACAATAAAAAATGGACAGCTGTTTGATTACTATAAAAGAAATACGGTCTAGGACATTGAGTCTTAGATCGTATTTTTTGCTAGTCTATTTAATTATTTCCTTTTTTAGATACTTATCGCCTGCTAAACTGCGGTAAAAGTTGGCAACGGTTTGGCGATAATATGGTTGAAGGTAAAGGGAGAGTAAAAAGTTGATGATAGCGATTAGAATAATTGCAATTAAATATGCAATCAATGCTTGGAAAATGAGATCAGCTAACGGTTTATTAAATGGTTTCAGGTAAAGAAAAGCAATAACTATTCCAATTAAAGTAATAATAAAGTACCAAATATTGAAAGTTAACCAAATGATGAATAAAGTAGTTTTATTGCCTTTCATGATCTTGCGTGATTCACTGATTGCTTCTGTTGCTGTCATTTCGTGCTTTGAATCAATCATATCCTTCATAATGTAAGGCGTCATTGCGTAGGAAAAACTTTTAATGATCCCTGGAACTATTAATAAAAGTCCCCAGAAAAAAGTAAATAGAGTAGTTAGTAAGCTAGTAAGAAATGTTTTGGAAAAATAGCCATTAGTAAAACTAGAAAACATTGCTTTAAAAATATTTGGCTTTTCCCCTGTATCTCTAAAAGCTAATGTTGTATACTGGACTCCCCAAGCAATCATCGTAGCAATTAAACCGGTAATGATCGTAAATATGCTCCAGCCTAAGCCTTGCCACCATGAAACAAGAGAAAGATTATTAGTATTAAAACTACCGGTCCAGACATAATTAGTTATATATTCGAGAAATAAATTAATAATTCCAGGAATGATTAACAATCCAATTACCCACAGCCAGTTACCTTTAAGCTGTTTACGACCAGTTTGTCTTAATTCCTTGCGGTTGATCTCCATTATTTGATCCTTTCTTAGTGAAAATAAAAGGCTTCTAGCTCAAAAAGGTTAGAAGTCTTTGCTTTTTTAGTCTTCATTTTTGCTTTGGTCCCAGATTTTTTTAGCAGCTGGAATTTTTCCTAAATTGCTAATTTCGTCTTTATCAACAACGATTAAATTGTTAGGACCCTGAGCAAGTTGGTTGAAGCTATCAAGACTTTGATTTCTAAAGTAGCCTTCGCCAGCCTGATCAAGTGATTCTTGCAATTTCTTAATTCGGTAAGCATCCGCATCTGCTTGCGTTTTAATAGCTTCTGCATTTGCTTTAGCAGTTGCAACTAGAGCATCATTTTTAGCCTTAGTGGTTAATTCAATATTTCTTGCTTCACCTTCAGCACGTGCAATTGCCGCTGTTTTTTCACGGTCAGCTGTTAATTGCTTATCCATTGCCTTTTGAATTTCTGGACTAGGAAGCAATTCGTCAACATTGACCCGAACAACGCGAATGCCGTAAATATCAGTCAAATCGCCAATTGCATCCGCAAGTTGTGCGTTAATCTGACTAGTTGAACCCAAAGCTTCATTCAATTCCATTCGACCAATAATATCACGAAGGTGACCACGAATTAATTGCACCATCGATTCAACAGAATCAGTGTTGTTGTAGAAGTACTTGTAAGAATCAGTGACAAGATAGTTTAAAGTTAGGCTAGTAGTAATTTCAGCATTATCTTTAGTAATAATTCGGTATTTAGAAATTTCTAAAGGCTGAAGAGCTAGCGATACTTTTCTAATTCTTTGAACTCCAGGAAAAATCATCACAAAGCCTGCTTTTACAGTGCGTGAATACTTACCTAATGTTTCAACTAAGCCTTCATAGTTTTGCGGAACAATATGAAAGCTTAAAGCTAGTAAAACTAAAAGTAAGATCACCAAAACAATTAGTAAAATTCGCATTAACATAATACTTTGACTCCTTTTCTTAATTTTGACTTATATTATCCCAATATTTTTAGAAAAATGAAATAGTTTTTAAAATATTTTTCAGATAAAAATTATTTAGGCGCATAAAAATCGATTATAATTGTAGAAAGTAGAAGATGAGGTGGACATATAATGACTATTGGTAAATTGCTAAAACAAACAAGACGATCTCTCGGCTTAACTCAAACAGAGATGGCAGCCGGCATTGTTTCAACTTCTTATTATTCAAAAGTAGAACGAAATATTCATCAAATTAGTGCTGATGAATTAATTGCTATTCTCAATAGACATCATATTGACAATGCAGCTTTCTTTGCTCATCTTTCTAGTTCTAATTCTCAGAAAAAAAGAGATTTTATAAAAGAAATAGGGGATGCTTATGAGAAAAAAGATAAGCAAACGCTTTTGGCAATAAAAAAAGATATTGATCAATTGCCAGATTCGAAGCAAAAAAAGTATTATCAGCTGCAAATTGAATTGGTTTTGAATGTTTATTTAACAAAAGTAGATGATATTCCAGATGAATTAAAGAACGATTTGAAGAAATTTGTTTTTCAAGATAATAATTGGAATGAAAATTCGCTGCAGTTATTTAGAGAAACGATTCGTGTTTACGATATAGATGAGCTAACTTTTCTAGTAAATGCAATTTTAGTTAAGTATCAACAGCCAGCCGAGTTGCCTATAAAGACGCAGGAGATCTTAGGAGGAATTTGCATTAACTTTTTAGATAAGTGTTATGAACACAACACACCTGAATTGATAAAGCAACCACTACAATATATCTCAAAACTTTCAAATGCTTCGGAATTACTTTTAGTTAAAATACTTAAGAATTATTATCAAGCTGTTTTCAATAAAAATATAGATGAAGTAAAGACTATTGGTGGTGTTCTTGAAAAAGCAGGCTGGAAAGATTTCGTTTCTGTTTTGCCTCATCTAAGCAACTAAATGTGCGTATACGACAATGCGATTTCTATTACGACAAAGCAGTCTTTTCTTATTTACCTTGTTCAATAATTAATGCAGCGAGGTGAACAAAATGAATTACTTATTTCATTATTTAAGAAAAAGACCGGGAGCAGTAGGAATTGTAATTGTTTTAACTATTATTACTTCTGCTCTAAGAGTGACACATGCCTTAATTAATGTGAATATTTTTAATGCCTTAATTAAGTTAGAATTTCATGGCTTCTTTTATTGGGTGATAATTGATATCGCAGTGTTTGCGATCTTGTCTGTTTTCTTAGTATTGATGCAAATCCAGATGGCTAAGACAGTGCAGCTTTTGAGTCTAGACTTAAGAAAAGATATTATTCGTCAATTATCAGGAAAATCAATTGAGGAATTTAATAAGCAAGACACGGGAGTTTATGCGTCTTGGTTAACTAATGACGTGACTACGATCGAAAATGATGGCTTTTACAATATTTTGCAGAGCGTACAAATCATTACAGATCCTTTGTTTTCAATGATTGCCTTAGCTAAGTTCTCATGGACTTTTATCCCAATTATTGCTTTAGTTTCTTTTTTAACAGTATTTTTGCCGCAACTTATTCATAAAAGGCTTGCTAGTGCTAGTCTTTCGACGACTAAGGCTAATGAAAAATTATTGAATGTTATTAATGATAGCTTACGGGGATTTAATACCTTTTCAATTTTTGGAGTTGAAAAGCAATTAGAGGCTAGAGTTACTGAAACAGCATTATTTTTATTAGATAAAAAGGTTAAGCAAGCGAAGTACCAATCAATTGCTAATAATATCGCAGGTTTCTCAAATATTTTAGGTCAAGTTGGAATTCAAGCGTGGACCGGCTATTTAGCGCTTGAAAAGATAATTTCAATTGGTGTAATAGGTTCGTCTGGAAATTTAGCTTATAACGTTTTTAATTCTTTAGCTGTAATTGCACCGATATGGACTGAAATGACAGCGTTAAAACCAATTTTTGATAAGTATCATTTAACTGAGAAAAAGAATTATAAAGAAGAGGGACAAGATTGTACTGAAAATAAGTTTGATTCCTTGGAAGTAATTAATTTACAGAAGAAGTATCAAGATAGAGAGGTTTTTGCTCATCCAATAAATCTATGTATTTTAAAAAATCAAAAAGTTGGGATTTATGGCAAATCGGGTAGTGGTAAGACTACTTTTATGAAAATTATTTCTGGACAAATAAGAAGTTATACCGGTGAGATTCAGCTGAATAAAGTAGAACTAAATCGATTAAAGTATAGTGCTCTACAGAAAATTTTACTTTATGTGGAACAAACTCCATACTTATTCAATGATACTGTTCGTTATAACTTAACCTTAGGAGAAGATTTTACAGATAATGAAATAATCGACGCGCTAAAAAAGGCTAATCTATGGAAAACAATAAGTAACTTACCTGATGGACTAAATACAGAAATAAATGAAAATGGTAACAACTTTTCTGGCGGACAAAAGCAGAGGCTTGCTTTGGCTAGAGGTTTATTGAGAAAGAGAAAACTATTTTTACTTGATGAAAGTACTAGTAATTTAGATAAGAAAACTGCGCTTAAAGTGGAGAATACTTTTTTAGGGCTAGATGATGCAACTGTAATCTTTGTTAGTCATCAACTTCATAATGAAAATAAGTCTGCTTTTGACCAAATAATTGAAATTTAAAGAATTGCTTATTAAATATTAGTGTAATAGAATAAATTTGTGAAAGCGATTTATTAAAAATATTCATTTAAGGAGTAGAAAATGAACGCAATTTTTGAAAGAAGAGCAGTTAGAGAATATACTAATGAAAAAATTGATGAAGAAAAGATTCAAAAATTAATTGACGCTTTTCAAGCTGCACCGTGTGCACTGCACCAAACTGAGGTTATGGAACTGAGTGTAATTACCGATCCAGAACTTCTTAAGAAAATTGAGGACAGTACTAACAATTCTTGCTATAATGCACCACTTGTTTTTATGATCAATACTAAAAAAGATAGTCAATTTGGTGAAAGAGATGCTTCGGTAGCAGCAGAAAATGTAATGGTTGAAGCTGTTGATTTGGGCCTAGCTTCTGTTTATGTAATGGGTGGAGTAATTGCACTAAATAAATTCCCTGAGGTTCAAAAAGAGTTGGGAATGGATGAGGGTTACGAAACTTCAGTACTTTTGCCAATTGGCTATCCTGCTGATAATGGAAAGCCTGAAGATAGATCAAATCGTTATAAGATTGTGAGAAAATAATTGGAGATAGTAAAAAACATTGATCCAAAGCCTGGACCAATGTTTTTTATTTACTCAAGTCAATAATTCTATCAAACATTTCTTTTTCTTGGTGTGAGATCTTATGAGCAACTTCAATTACTGCAAAATTCGAATTTTTGAGTAAAACTTGATGTATTTGCAATGATAGTTCATTGTCTAAAGCGCTCGTTGCCTCATCGGCTAGCAAAATAGAACGTTTAGCCAAAATAGATCTGGCAATTTCAATTCTTTGAATTTGACCACCAGAAAGATTATTACCGTTCTAGACCCCATCAAAGTGACTTCATTTAAGTCGTTTCTTCTTTGATGAGAATAATATAGCATATTTTGTTGAAAATTAAAGTAGTATTAGATATTATTTTAATAAAAGAATTTGGAGTGACTTTTTATGCTAGAAAATGTAATGCAGCTTTTCAATACATTGCCATTATTTATTGGCATTGCAGCCTCTTTTGCCTTCTCTTTTAATGAAGATACCTCAATAAAAGTACCGATTCTTATTGTTATTACTTCCACAGTAATTAGTTCTCTTTTACCTATTTTTTATTTAAAGTCTTGGGTTACTTATCCAGTAATTATCTCTGAAAGTGCAATGTTTGTTTTAATTGCAATATTGTTGAGTAAAAAGATAAAAATGTGGTTAGCGTGGATTTTAGGATGGATTGTAGGATTTGTTTGGGCAATTGTACTGCTTATTTTGCTAGGAGTGACTTTTAATATCTAATGCTTATTAGAAAGTATGAAAATTTTGATTTCGACCAATTGTGTCATGTGATGGATAGGGCACGAATGCAAGAGTTACTGACAGCTAATATGGAGCAAGTGTTTATCCAATTGAGAAATGCACCGTATTTAGGATATTTGTTAAAGAGCAAAATTTATGTCGCAATTAAGAAAGGAAAAATGGATGGATTTGTTGGATTACGACCACATGAATTATCGTTTTTATATGTAGATCCAAACTTTCAAAATCTTGGAGTCGGGAAGAAATTAATAGAGTTTGCTTTGAAGCAATTAGAAAGACCGATAAAGCTAGAAGTTTTTACTGACAATTTGGCAGCCAAAGCATTGTATGAAAAATATGGTTTTAAAGTAGTAAAAACTGTAGTTGAAAAGTGGTCTGATGAGTATCCAATAGAATTTTCTCAAGATACGATGGAATTATGGTGAAAATTATGTGTCTGATTTGTAAACGAATCGAAATGATTAAAAGTTATCAAAACAAATATTTCGTAAAAGAGCTTAAAACTGGATATGTGGTTTTAGGAGATAATCAACATTTTAAAGGCTATACTCTGTTTCTTTATAAAAATCATCAACATGAATTATATGAATTGGAATTTGAAGAGCAAATGAAGTTTTTAGCAGAAATGTCAGTGGTGGGTGAAGCTGTTGCAAAGGCTTTTAAATGTGAAAAGATGAACTATGAATTGTTGGGAAATGGAGATGCACATTTACACTGGCATTTATTTCCACGTGTATCTGGTGATTTAGAAAATTATGGTTATCATGGCAAAGGCCCAGTATGGTGGTATCCACGAGAGAAGATGTATAGTAAGGGAAATGAAGTAGATGATGATGAATTGGAGATAATGAAACAAAAATTAAAAGTTGAGTTAGAAAAAATAATATTAAAGATAGAATAAAATTTTGATTATAGATACGAAAAAATTACAAAAAGCAGTTATTGAGAACAAGAAAAAACATAATTTTAATACTACTGATGTTAAGTTTGAACTTCTTTTGCTGTACGGTGAAGTGAATGAACTGTTTCAAGCTTGGTTAAAAGAAGACCAAGAAAATATCAATGAAGAGCTGTCTGATGTAGCAATATTTTTACTAGGAATATCCGAAATGCTTGGTAGTGATCTTGGTGAAGATATTGTTAAGAAAATGAAAATTAATGCAAAACGAAAATATGTGCACGGAAAGAAGATAATTAGTGATGACTAAAGTAGAACTTACTCGTTTTAGAATTAAAAAAGGGAAAGAAGCTAAAGCGCAAGAATGGATGGACTTTCTAAATGAACATCACGCTGATACTGTCGCAACAATGGCTGGTGAAAAGATGTACGTGGAGAGCGTCTTTAAAGAGAAAAATCCAGATGGATATACCTATTTTTACTGGTATTCAGTTCAAGGAGAAGGCGGAAATGCCGTTGAAGAATCAAAAAGTTACATTGATAAGAAACATATTGAGTATTGGGATGAATGTATCGATATGGAGTATAAGCCAGTTGATATGAAATTGGAAGAAAGTTTGATTGCGCCGGCTGTTGAGAAGGTAATTGAAAAAGATGTGTAATATTAAATGAAAAAAATTTTATTATCAACAGTTCACCATCCTGATGTGTCTTTAAAAAATTTAGAGTATGTTTGTGACCAATTACAAACAGTTTTTGATGAGGTTTACTTAACAATAAGTAATGTAACATCATCAAAAATTAAAAGTAGTCTTAGTGAGAAGTCTTTTCACTGTCTTATAATTTCTCCAAATGGTGCAGCAGATGCTAGAAGAAAAGTCTTAAAATTCGCATTAAAAAATGCTAGTGAAAAAACTAATTATTTTTATTGTGATTTTGATAAAGTAGTGGTTGCACTTTTAAATCGAAATCTTGAGTTTAAGAATTATATTTCTAACTTAAATTTAAAGAATGAGTATCGAATTATAGGAAGAAATAGTAAAGATTTTGAATCGTATCCAGATACATGGAGTGAAACGGAAAGAATTACTAATAAAGTTGCTGCAAAAATTTTCAAAATTGATAATGTTGATTTATTAGCTGGTTGTTGTGCGTTTAATAGTAATGTTGGAGAAGTAATTGCTAAAAATTCTACGGAATTATTAACGGATACAGAATGGCCATTAATTTGTCAAGACAGTCATATAATGGTTAATTATGATGAAGTTTCATTTCTGCCATTTAATTTTCAATATAATAAAGGTAGAAATGATTATGATTGGTTAGGTTACATTCCACGACTAAAGTTGGCTTTGCAGGCTTTTGAATCTTTTAAAAGACATATGTAGACTATATGAGTTTTTTAGGAGAAGATTTTTATTAAAGGTAGCTGTATATGTAATTATTAATATATTTCTTTGCGTTAGAAAAGTTGACGAAGCTAGCGTAGTATAGACGCCAGAAATGAGAAATATTACTTTAATTATCTGGAGAGTATTTGGTTTAATCATTTTAATCGGTTATTTAATTTGGCTAACAGTTTTTAAGATTAGTCGAAATGCTTATATGGAAGCTTTAAAACAAGCACAAATTAAGGATAATTATGAGTCATTTATTGAATTAGTGGCTGATTATGAGCAAGATGAATTAGATAAGCGACTAGATTTATTAACTAGGATTGAAAAAGAAAGAAAATTCGCACAAAGTCAAACTAGATTGGATAAGTTTGATGAGTAATTAGTAAGACTAAAGCAGATTCTTGTATGAACCTGCTTTTTTATTTATTGCAAAGTATAAAATGAGTATAAAATATGCATTTAAATCTAAGTGATGCAAAGTATCAAACTTCATTAGTTTACGGAGTTAGAAGAAGTGGAAAGGCAGTTTTTCTGTTAAACGTTCAAAGAAATTATGAAAAAGAGAAAAATCATTATTTTATTCGGTTAAACTTGGGTCGAGAAAATCATTTAATTTAAATAGCACTAAGTAAGCTAAGAAGAAATTCTTTCATGTTGATTTAAACATTAGTTAAATAAGTCATAAGCAGAGATTGTAAAAGATCTCTGTTTATTTTTGTAGTTAAAAATTTTATAAGTAATCTATTGAAATATTAATTATATTTAAGTAATATTTAATTTAATTAGAAAGTAAAAGATAAAAATGGGGTGGGACGATTGCATAATTATCCGTTTGTTTTACATAAATTTGTAACTGGTAAACATGATGTTGAGTTAGTTTTACCTGAAACTTGGCAAGCGAAAGATTTGTTTGATCAACTTCAAAAAAATCTTTTCGAATTCTCTAAATGGTTAGTTTGGGCTAACAAAATTGATTCTGTTCAAAAAGAAGTAGATTCAATTAAGCAATTTCAACAGAAAATGGTCGATAGTACAGCATTTAATTTGGTGATTTTAGTTGATGAAATTCCAGCTGGCATGATTGACTTACATTACTTAAATTCAGAGTCAGGCGAAGTTGGATATTGGCTGTCGAATGATTTTCAACATTTAGGAATTATGACTGAATCCGTCGAATTTCTTAAAAAGTATGCATTTGAACAATTAGGACTCAAATATTTAATTTTAAGAACTCATCCTCAGAATTTTGCAAGTCGGAATGTAGCTAAGCGAAGTGGATTTGAGTATCAAGGAATTGATGATAATGGGCATAAAAAATTTGTCTTAAGAAATAATGTTGGTAGGCGATAATTATGGAATTAAAAAAGGTAACTAATCAAAATCTTTGGGATGTTGTAAATCTTAAAGTTAAATCAGATCAAAAAGAATATGTTGCAGATAATGCGACTAGTTTGCTAGAAGCATATGCAACTCAAAATGAAGGTAAAAAGGTTGAAACCTTTGCTATCTATGAAAAAGATAATTTAGTTGGCTTTGCAATGATTAACTTTAATGTATACCACTGGGAAGGTGCACCAAAAGTTGCTCGTAATAATTATTGCTTGTGGCGTTTTATGATTGATCAAAAATATCAAGATCAGGGATTAGGGGTAGATGCGTTAGCTGTGCTTATTAAATATATAAAAACAATGCCTTTAGGAAATGGAAATAAACTGTATCTTTCTTATGTTCCTTCAAATGTTGGCGCTGAACAGCTATACAAGGCTGCTGGTTTTGTACCTAATGGTGAAAAAATTGAAGAAGAAATTGTTTTAGTTTTAGATTTGGAGAAATAAATTTATGAAAAGCTTATTTAAATTAATGATTAAAGGAGTGGGAATATGGTTTATCCTATTAATGCTCTATTTTGTGACTAATTTATTCATCAATTTTAATGTTCTTCAAATCTCTAATCTTTTTGGCGTACGATTAATAATTGACGTATCAAAAGGAAGAGCAGTAACGATGAGCGGTATTGCACCTAATTTTTATATTAGTTTATTACTTTTTACTCTTTTTTATGGAGGAATAGCGTTTTGGATAAACAAGAGAAGAAGCAAAATATGAAGCAAGATCGACTTATTGATTGGGCAAAGCGACTTCAAAGTTTGGCGCAAGCTGGCTTAACGTATGGAAAAGATAATTTTGACTTAGAGTGATATCAAGAAATTCGTGATATTTCGGCTGAAATGATGGCGGAAAAATCTGCTTTGCCAATTGAAAAGGTGAAAGAGCTTTTCTGCAACGAAGTTGGTTATCAAACACCTAAGCTTGGAACTCGGGCAGCTATTTTCAAAGATGAGAAAATTCTGCTCGTTCAAGAAAATGATGGTACTTGGTCAATTCCAGGCGGTTGGTGTAAAGTAGATCTTTCTGTTAAGGAAAATGTGATCAAAGAAATAAAGGAAGAAGCCGGTATTGACATTACTGTTGAGAGATTAATTGCGATTTATGATAGTAATAAACATTATAAGGGAATGTATCCTTATGGAATTACAACGGTATTTTTCTTATGTAAACCAACCGGTGGCAGTTTTACAGAAAATGATGAAACAATTGCTAGTGGATATTTTGCATTGGATAATTTGCCTGAATTAAGTGAAGACAAGGGATCAAAAGAGCAAGTAGAGACATATCATAATCCTAACTGGCAAGCGGAATTTGAATAGGAAAGGAACATTATGCAGAGAAGAGAGATTGAAACTGAATTAGGAAAAATTAATTATGCATATCGAAAAGGAGACCCATTAGTTGTTTTCTTGAATGGCTTTGGTAGCTTTGATACAGGGCAATCTTTTTCAAAAGTAATTGAATCTTTGCCAAATGAGTATGGCTATTTTGCACCAGATTATTTAAATAGCGGTTTTAGTGGTAAATCCTTAAAGGATTACACGGTAGCAGATGAAGCTACTGAATTAGCAAAAATTATTAATGATTTTAAAGCAGAAAAAATTATTATTTTGGCTCATAGCATTGGCGGTGTGTATGCTATGCAAATGAAAGATAAGATCAATAATTTAAAGGCTTTTGTAGGAATTGAGCCAACTACGAGAGAAATTATGTTAAATCCTCCAAAGGAACCGGCTTATATTGAGAAAAATAAAAACATGGCAAAACTTCAAGAAAAAATTGAAGCTGATCTTAGAGAAATTTTTGCTCCAGAAGAAAATAAAAAGTTTTGGACAACTACAGAGCAAAATGCGAAGAAATTTGATGAAAAAGATAATTTGAATGCACAAGCTGCTTATGAAAATGATTCGTTTTGGAAAGATACTACTAGGATAAGTGATAAAACACCAAGTGTTCTTATTACAGAGAAGTATCGAGAAAATGAATATAAGCGGTCGGAGTATGTTTCAAATAATTCAAAATCTGAAGTAGTAACATTGGGTGATTCGCATTATATTCATTTTGAATATCCAAAGAAAATTGCAGAAATAGTTAAAGAGGTTATAGATTTTTAATCCATTCATCTAAATCGTCTAAAGAACCAATTTTTTTAATATTACCGTTTTCTACTTCTTTCTTTCCCTGTAATGCTTCGGGTGTATTTAAAAAGCTAGTCGACTTTCCAACAATTGTTTTAACTTTAGTTGAATCATAAAGATTTATATAGCATTTAATATCTTTTTTCATAATTAATTACCATTTTCTATAAAACTTTTTTGCTATTGTATCTTATTTTCAGTATTAAGAGAAAGTGAATAAAAATAATGACATCAAAATTAATTATAATTCGTGGAAACTCTGGCAGTGGCAAAACTACATTGTCTAAAGAAGTTCACCGTCGATTGCCACGCAATACATTATTGATCCCGCAAGATACAGTTAGAAGAGAAATGCTGAATGTTAAAGACGGAGAAAAGACTTTAGCTTTGCCGTTATTAGAAAACTTGCTTGAATATGGTTATCATCACTGTTCTTATACTATTTTAGAAGGTATCTTGAATGCAAAATGGTATGCTGACTTATTTAAAAAATCTCAGCAGCTTTTCGGCAATCAAATTTATGCCTATTATTTTGATATTCCATTTGAAGAGACAATAAAACGACATAAAGCTCGTCATGAATATTCTTTTGGTGAAGAAAAAATGCGCTCTTGGTGGAATGAAAAAGATTATATTGGTTTTATTCCCGAATATGCCTTTACTAGTCAGATGCATCTAGATGATGAAATCTCAATTATAATGAATGATATTCAAGTAGAGGAATAGCAATGACTCAAGACTACATTAAAACTTTACGTCAAAAAGTTGGTCATGAACCAATTATTCTAAATTTTGCAGGCGGAATTTTGGCTAATGATCAGAATGAAATCTTACTTCAAAAAAGATCTGATTTTAATGCATGGGGTTTGCCTGGTGGTGCTTTAGAATTTGGAGAATCAGCACAAGAAGCATGTGTTCGAGAGTTCTTAGAAGAAACTGGCTTAAAAGTAAGAACTAAGTTATTGTTAGGTGTCTCAACTAATTTTATTCAGCACTATCCTAATCAAGATGTGGCACAGGCGGTAACTATTGAATTTATTGTTGAATTACTAGAAAAAACTTCAAAAGAAATCAGTGCTGAGACTCTTGACTTGAAATATTTTCCTAAAGACAAATTACCGGAGATTTTTAACAAGCAACATCAACTTTTTATTGATCATTACTTTAATGGTGACTATCCATTTATTGATTAAGGGAGAGGGTATACATGAATGAAGGACCATTTATTTTAGACTTTGATAAAAATCCTCACGCGGTTTTTGAACCTAATCATGATCAAGAACCGTTTTATTTTCATCCAAGATTGCTTTATGCGTTTGTGCCAGAAAAAGAAATCAATGCATTTTTAGATCAACACCTGCACCGCATTTTAGGCGAATTTGAATCATGCTCTTTTAACCCCAAAATCTATGAAGTTCAAATTGACAATGAATTTTTCACTTTGTGTCAAGCACCCTTGGGAGCACCTGCTGCTGTTCAATTACTTGAGTGGTTAATTGCTTATGGTGTAGAAAAAGTGTTAACTATTGGCACCGCTGGGGCTTTAGTAGATTTACCTGAAAATACAATGCTTCTTCCGACACGTGCTATTCGGGATGAAGGTACGTCTTTTCACTACATGCAACCTGGACAATTTGTTGAATTAGATTCTTCATTTTTAAAGGAAGTAGAAAAAGCTTTAACTGAATTAAATGTGGACTATGATGAGATAACAACTTGGACAACTGATGGATTCTTTAGAGAAACGCCTAAAAAGGTGGCCCAATTTCGCCAATTAGGCGCATCAACCGTAGAAATGGAGTGTGCAGCTTTAGCTGCTTGTGCCCAGTTTAGAAAGATTGATTTTGCTCAGCTTTTATTTACGGCAGATACATTAGCTGATATGGATAATTATGATGAACGTGAGTGGGGCAGTGAATCACATCGTACTGGCTTAAGCATTGGTGCCCAAATTTTAACAAGGATCAAATAGATATGGATGAGAATATACAAACATTTTGGCATCAGTTTTGTAAAAAGCATAATTTAAATGAAAATACACCTGTTGAAGCATGGGCCTTTGGTGCAAATCAAAAAGATTCTAATGAGTTAGCTTCTTTGGTTGATAAAGAAATTAAGACAGCTACTACTTCAGCTTATGAATTGTATGGTAAAGATGAGAAATTACCTAAAGTAGGTGAGTGGAGCATTATTTTAGATGGTAATGCTAAACCAGTCTGCGTAATAAAAGATGTATGCGTTGAGATTATTCCATATAATTTAATTTCTCAAGAACATGCTTATCATGAAGGAGAAGGTGATTGTAGCTATGCTTATTGGCGCACGGTTCATGATGAATTTTTTACACGGAAATATAAAGAGCGTGGAAAAATTTTTTATTCTCAAGCACCGATGGTCTGTGAAGTTTTTGAAAAAGTAAAATAAGCGACAAAAATTAGCGCTTGTATAAAAATAGCTAGAAATAGTAGGTACATGGTAAAATTAATTCCATATGCTAAATTTAAGAACGTATTTTAGTAAGGAGTTAACTAAACATGAAAAAGACGGGCGTAATGAACTCAAATATTTCTAGAGTGATTGCAGATATGGGACATATGGATTGGTTAGGTGTGGGGGATGCAGGAACTCCTGTGCCAGCTGGGACTGAAAAGATTGATTTATCTGTTAGACCAGGATTGCCATCATTTATTGATGTTTTAAAGGAAGTTCTACAGAATTAGAAGTTCAAAAAATGTATATTGCTGAAGAAATTAAAACTGAAAATCCTAAGCAATTAGAAGCAATTAAAAAGACTCTTCCTAACGTTGAGATTAAATTTATTCCTCATTCAGAATTAAAGAAAGACTTAAAGTCCTCAAAGGCATTTATTAGAACTGGAGAGGAAACTCCATATTCTAATGTGATTTTAGAAAGTGGCGTAACTTTTTAATTAATTAGAAATGGAGGAATTATTCTATGCAAGGAATTGCACTTTTAGTTGGATTAGGACCATTGATAGGATGGGGCTTATTTCCAACAATAGCTTCAAAGATTGGTGGTAAACCGGTAAATCAAATTATTGGAGCAACTTTTGGAACTTTTATTTTTGCAGTAATTTATAATTTGATGCAAGGAATTGCACTCCCTACAGGTTCAGCCTTGATTTGGTCAATTATTTCAGGAATTGGTTGGGCTAGTGCGCAAATACTTACTTTCCATTCTTTTACTTTAATTGGTTCCTCAGGTACGATGCCGATCACGACGGCTTTTCAGTTGCTAGGAACTTCTTTATGGGGTGTGTTTGCACTAGGAGATTGGCCAAGCACAAGTGATAAGTTAGTTGGTTTCCTTGCCTTAGCCTTAATTGTTTTGGGAGCTTGGATGACAACTTGGACTGAAAAGAAGACTGATGAAAACAGTGCCAAGCTGAGAAAAGCAGTCATCGTTTTATTAATTGGTGAAATTGGTTACTGGGCTTATTCAGCTGCCCCACAAGCTGCAAAAATTGACGGCTCAAAGGCATTCTTACCACAAGCTATTGGAATGTGCTTAGTGGCAATTTTCTATGCAATTTATCTAAAGGTTAAGGATCCAAAGCAAACGATTGCATTAGCTCAGGGAATTTCTTATAAGCAAATTATTTCTGGCTTCTTTTTTGCTTTTGCTGCTTTGACATACTTGATTTCAGCACAGCCAGATATGAACGGCTTGGCAACAGGATTTATTTTGTCGCAAACTTCAGTAGTTTTGGCAACATTAACTGGTATTTGGTTCTTACATGAAAGTAAGACAAAGAAAGAAATGATAGTTACTCTAGTTGGATTAGCTATTATTATTGGCGCTGCAACAATGACAGTAATTGTTTAATTGAATATAGATATTGAACTACAACTTTTTATTTTAAAGGTATTTATTGAAGATTTTAAAAAGGTTAGTGTCAGAAGATAAATTCTTTTCATAAGGCTTTATATTAAGGGGTATTTTACAATAGATACATATATTAAAAACTATACTAATACGTTCGATATCAAAGGCAAAGAAATTACTGTTACTGCACCTGCACGATTTGAAAAGAATACTGATCGATTAATTAATGATAATGAACTTGATGATCAAGCTATAGAAATAGTACAAGAAAGGTATCGTCAGAAATATGGTTTTGTGGGTCCAGCAGACATTAAAAAATTAAGAAAGAAATGGAAACTCTCTCAACGACAATTGGCTTCAGTTTTAGGTTGGAGTTCTTCAACAATCGCATTATATGAAGTAGGTGAGATTCCGACAGTTGGTAATAATAGACTGCTTAATGTATTAATTAAGAATCCTCAAGTAATGAAAGATTTTATTGAAGAAAAGAAAAATTCAGATAATTTAGAACTTTAAATTGAAAAAAGACAGGAGAAATAACTCCTGTCTTTTTGCTATGCTATAAGTTTTTATCTTTTTTCTTAAACCATATTCTAGCAAAGTCGATTAGTGGTTTTACTTTGATAACCTTAATAAAACTATTATTTAATTTAACTTGTTTAAACTCTTTAGGAAAGTTTCTTTCAAAGGCTAGTCCTAAGTCATTAAAATCATCATATGAATCCATATCTATATTTTGGTAATCAGTCCAGATAGTCTTTCCAGTTTTATCTATCCCGGTTGCTGCTGAACAGGTTTCCGTTTTTCTATCAATTGTTGATTCAGCGTAGTGCAACATTGTGCAAGTTTCATAATCAGTTCCTAGAAAAATAATTTTACCATCATTTTGATACAAATAGTCTAAGGGACTATGCAAGCCGTAAGGCATATCAAGTGGTTGTTTTCTAGCAATTTTAGCTTTATCTTTACCCCAAATTGCAATGGGTAGATAAGGATGGCAACTACGTACTACATCGGGTAAATTTCTAAAATATTCAGGTGTAATACCTAAACCTTCACTCAGAGAAGTATCAGGATTATATGGTGGCATATTGTCACGGACTATTTGAATCAAATCTTGTCTAACAGGAGGATATTCCCAGCTTGCGGGGTCACAATTCGTAGTGACTTCTGACGGCATCATGATTGTGCCTTGATTTATTGTTTCTTCTAAAGCATGAACCACACTTTCAGGTCCACCAGGAACATAATAAAACTTACTTAAAGCTGTATGAACCATAACCTTATCAGTAGCCTTGATCTGAGCATTATTGAAGGCATTTTTAAAATTATCTTTTGTAGTAATCGTAGTAATTATATCTTGAGTCATAATATTCTCTTTTCTTAAATTTAATTAATTATTGACTAGGACGATAGAATACTACTCTTGTTTTAATTTCTGCATTATTGATTTTGTTTTTCTTGTTACTCATTTATACTTCCTCGGTTTTAGTGTTTAATTTTTATAAAGATAATTAAATAAAAGAATGCTGTTATTACTTGAGCTATTCCTTCAAGCATAATTGCGGGAAGAACGCCAAGATTTTTAACGATAATTCCTCCTAAAAATGATCCAATTGGAATCATGCAATTAACAATACTGCTATTAATTGTGTTAATTCGTCCAAGCAGATTAGGGCGAAAACTTTCCTGGACGAGTACACGAAAGTTAATATTCATCATACTGATCCAAAAGGTACTAAATAGAGCGAATAATAAAATTAAGATAGGAAAAATTGGGGCAATAATTGTCTCTAAAATAATTGAAATACCTGAAAGAATTAAACAAATAACAATTAATAATCTTAACTTATTGTCTTTAACATAGAAATGTTGCACTGCGATACTACCAAGTAGTCCACCGACTGAAGAAGCAAGCTCCAAACCACCATAACTCATTGCACTCCTGTTTAAATATTGTGTAGCAAAGTAAGGTAACCCGATTGAAGAAATTCCATAGAACAAGTTGGTTATAGCAAAGGGAAGGATTAGGATCAAAATATCCTTTTCTTTTTGTAAAGCTTGCCATCCGTTAATTAGAGCTTTTAAGTAAGTACTATTTTCTTTATCTGAAGAAATTGATTGAACATTAAAGTTAAGTCGAGCATAGAATAAGAGCGCAAAAGCAAAAATTAAACCTGAAATTATAATTGTATTTTTGATGGACAAATAAGTAATTAAAATTGTTGCCCCGGCATCTAAAAATAAATCCAAAGTTTGATATGACATTTGAAAGATACCGTTTACCTTAGCTAAATTTTCTTTTTTTACAATGATTGGCAATATTTTGTCTTCAGCTGGATAAATTAATGTTGAACCAATTGTAGATAGAATATAAACAATAATTAAAAATATGATTGCGAAAAGATGTAAATTTGGATCGTTAAATAATGGAATAATTAACAAGCTAAGGATGGCTTGAATAATAGTTACTACTTGAAGTAATTTTTTAATATTTAACCGATCAATTATTGGACCTAAAGTAAATGAAAACATATCAATCGTTGAATCTGCTATAAAGATTAGCGATAGTAATATTGGTGAGTGAAAGTGGCTTTTAAAGTACCAGAGTATCGCCATATAAAACAGTGAATCAGCAATATTAGTTCCGATTCTTCCAATTAATAAGTTAACAACATTAGAATTATCTTTATTAGTTAAATTTTTTAGCATTTTCCCGTTCCTTATTAATACATATTTTTACAGTATTTTGAAAGTTCAGGGAAAAGTTATCTATATTTAGTTAACAAACCCCAAACTTTCATCAAATTTGGGGACATTTATTAAATATAGCTTAATAACTGAAAGAAAATAATTCAATTTTAAGCTTAATCCTAAGTTATTTAGAATAAACACCTAGTTTTCACCTCGTTCTAACAAGATAAAAATAGTATAGCATAGCAGAAAGTATTGAATAAATACCGCTTAGTATAAAAATATAACCACTTAGAAAAATATGATTGGAAATTAAAAAAAGATTAGTAAAATTAATAATAAATAAAGTGAAGGAGGAGAAAGAATGACATTTAAAGAATTAATTAAAAGCAATATACCTCGTTCAATTTTAATTATTGGTTTATATATTCTTTATGCCATTGCTGGTGCTCTGGGAGAATATCTATTTAAAAATTCATTGAATAATATACTTAAGGGAAATTTGAATGGGTATATTTATTGGACTTTTATTCAAGCAGGGATGGAGATTGGAGCGGCGGTTTTATTGCCAATTGCTACAATTACTTTAACCAGACAGTCGCAGAATTACTTGCATCAGATTAGGTCAGATATCATGAAACATTACTATAATTCTAGTAATGATGAAAAGGTATCTAAAATGCAAAATGAACTAACCGGCAATCTAAAATTATTGACCACTAACTTTCTAACTCCTTGGGTTTCAATTTTAAGTGGAATTCTTGAAATATTTATTTCAGTCGGAATTCTATTAAAGATGAACTGGACTTTGGTTCTAGTTAGTGCAATATTATTGGGAATTAATTTTCTGCTTCCAAAGATTATGGAAAAGAAAACCGCACAAGCTACTAAGGAAGTTAATGCTAAGAATGAAAAGTTACTTAATGTAATTGAACATTGGCTTGGCGGTTTACAAGAATTAAGACGTTTCAGCGCTTATGGCAGATTAAGAAAACAACTTCATCAAGCAAGTGATGACTATACTAAGGCAAGTAAAAAGAGCTGCAAGTATAATACAATTTCTTATCTCTTCAATGGCTGGGGAAATGCCTTAGCACAAGTTGGATTGGATTTCTTTGCTGGTATTTTATTCTTAAATCGCTCAATTTCTTTTGGTGAATTTGCAGTTGCTGGCTCATTTGGATTTGCAGTTTTCTCAGCTATTTGGGAAATTACTAGTGCAATCACACAAATCAAGTCAACAAAAGAATTACGTCAAGAAATTTCTGAACTACGTCGCAATGAAAAACGGACGGTTAAAGCAAACGCATATGGTGTTTCAGTAAAAAATCTAAAAATTTCATATGATCAAGGTGAAACTATTTCTTATCCTGATTTTACAATTAAAGCTGGAGATAAAGTGTTACTGACTGGTGATTCAGGAACAGGTAAATCTACATTATTTGCAGTTTTACTTGGAAATTTGAAGGCGCAAAGTGGAACTGTTACTTACTTAGATAAAAATAATCAACCACTTGAAAATGCTACAGTAGGTTATTTGCCTCAAGATCCTGTAGTTTTTCCAGTTTCAATTAAAGAAAATATTACGATGTTTACTAAAAAGCTTGAACAACAAGTACTTAATGTAGTTAACAAAGTTCAGCTAAGCACTGATTTAGCTAAAATGCCTGCTGGTATCAATACAGTTGTTGATTTAAAAAATGAAAACTTATCAGGTGGGCAAAGACAAAAAGTGGTTTTGGCAAGGAGTGAAATTCATCATCAGCCATTTGTTTTGATGGATGAAGTAACTAGTGCGATTGATCAAAAAGCCACTGAAAAAATTATTGATGAATTGCTAAAGACAGATCAAACAGTTTTAATGATTGCTCACAACTTTACACCAGAATTGAAGGCCAAGTTTGATCATGAAATAAAGTTAGAAAAGAAGGGAGGACACGAGTAATGAATTTTAGGGAATTAATAAAAATTAATCCAGTTAGATTTTGTCTATTTGTTATAATTACTGTTTTAACACCAATCACATTAATTGGTAATACAGCACTAGTTCAACTAGAAACGACAATTGTTCTGTCACGGAATTTACGTAATTTTATAATTATTTCAGCAATAAGTTTAGTGGTTGCTGCTCTAGGCTATGTATTTATATATATCAGTCAATATTTGATTACATATCAAGCACAAGACTTAAATAATTCAGTTAGAGATAAGATTGTTAAACATTACTTTTATGATGGCAAAAAACATCAAGTTTCTGAGATGCAGAATAGACTGACTAATGATTTACAAATGGTTAATGAAAATTACGTTGGTGCTATTTTTAATTTGCTATATGGTAGTGTCATGATTGTTTCAATTATCATATATTTAATTATGTTAAATTGGATCTTGTTACTAACAATTTGCTTAATTGTAGCAATTACTTTAGTCCTTCCGAAACTAATTGAGAAACCATTACAAAAAGCAAATCAACTTATTTCTGATAGCAATCAGGTTTATTTAGATACTCTGAATGATTGGCTTGCAGGTTTAGAGCAATTAAGACAATTTGCCGCTGGGGCAAAGCTGTTTTCAGTTTCTAAATTAGCAAGTAAGAAGCTTGAAGATGCAAACGTTAAGCAAACTACTTATACCAAATTGCTTAATGCTATTACTGGTATTGCCTCTGCAATTTTTGGTTTGATTATCTTTTTATTGTCAGGTTTTTTAGTTAAGAATGGTTTATTAGAGATTAGTGCACTTCTAATTGTAGGTAATTTTAGATTTTATTTAAATCAAGCTATTAATCAAATTTCAAATGCCCGTGGTCAGATGAAAGGTATTAAAAAACTAGTTACGGAAATAGATAAATCTGCAGAACCTGTCCATTCTTCAAGTAAAGATAGTTCTATTGCTCCTGCGATAATCAAGACAAAATCACTAGGTTTAAAGTTTTCAAATGGAGAAAGTTTAACTTATCCTGATCTTCAAATTAAAGAGGGCGAAAAGATCTTATTAACAGGCGATTCAGGTGCTGGAAAGTCAACTTTATTTAAATTAATTCTTGGAGAATTAAAGCCAAGTTCAGGAAAAATAATATTTGAAGACAAAAATGGCAATCAGATCGTGCCAGACTTACGTAAAATTGGATATCTTCCACAAGACCCAGTAGTTTTTCCCGCTTCGATTTTAGATAATATTACGATGTTTAATGACAAATTAGATAATAAAGTAGCTGAGGCAGTGAAAGAAGTAAATCTTTCTGCAGATCTAAAGAAGTTTGATGAAGGAATAGATAAGAAACTTAACTTGGATAAATTGAATATCTCAGGGGGACAAAGACAGAAGATTGTTTTAGCTCGTGCAAAGGTTCATGATAGTGATATTATTTTGATCGATGAAGGAACAAGTGCAATTGATCAAAAAGCGACAATGGATATTTTGAATAATCTATTAAAAAGTAAGGCAACTATCGTCTTTATTGCTCATAATTTTAATAAAAAAATGCATGATCTATTTGATCGAGAGATTCACTTAGTAAAAGACTAGAAGAAAAAGGCTTTTGTAAAAAATGCAAAAGCCTTTTTCGATGCCTTCAAAAAATGGCTGCAAAATGCAGTCATTAAAGAAAGTAACTAGTTATAAATTTGTCTAGTAAAATTATATAAATCGGTATCAAGATAATATTTAACTTCATCTACTTCAGCAATATTCTTTAATCCAAATAGGGCAGTTAGAAGACGTAACTCATATTTTAGATTTTGAATTGCGACAATCAAGGATTCGGTATCTTGATTAGCAAACTGTAAGAAATAATTTGCAATACCAACATATTGTGCCCCTAAAACTAAGGACTTGAAAATATCTAAAGCATTAGTAATCCCACCGGCTGCGATAATCGTTTTATTAACCGGAATAGTTCGTGTAGCAAGCAAAGTTTTAACTGTTGAAAGACCAATGTCTTCTAAAAACATTAATTTTTGATTTTTTCGTCTTTCATTTTCAATCTGAGCAAAATTAGTTCCGCCACTACCACCTAAGTCAATGATTGAAAAGTCATTGATCAAGAGGGTTCGTAAAGATTCGGGGTCAATTCCCATTCCCACTTCCTTGATGATGATTGGAACATCGACTGCTTGACGAATTGCTTTTAGATTATCAAGCCAATGAAAATCCCGATCTCCTTCAGGCATCACAGCTTCTTGAACACTATTAAGGTGAATTTGAAGGGCGTTAGCATTTAATACCTGCACAATCTTTTGGGCCACTTTAGGTTTAGTAGTTGGATTAACGTTAGCGAAAAGTAGGCCATCAGGATTTTCTTGTCGCGCAATTTCGAAACTTTTGATTTGATCAATTTCTTTTTCAAGAATGCTAGCAGAACCTAACGCCATCGGAATATTTTCTTTAGCAGCTGCTTGAGCTAAGCGTCGATTAATAGTATATGAAGCATCTGATCCACCTGTCATTGCATTGATAAAAAATGGGGCACTAATTTTTTGACCAAACATTTCTGTTGCAATACTTTCTTTGCTAACAGCACTTTCAGGAAGAGCGGGGCGAATTAGATGTATATGCTTGAAATCATTATTTTTATTACTATTAAAAAACATCTTAGCCAATGCTAGATGTTCTTCTTTTCTTTGGGATCTTTGTGACATAATCGTTTCCTAGTATTAAATTAATTAAGCAATTGAATGAACTAAAAAGTTCAGTGGCATAATTCCATTTTCACGCCAAATATTTTTCATTTCTTCAATATCAGTTTGCTCATCAGCGATCACAATGCCGCAATCGCCGTTTCCTGCGCCAGAAGTCTTAGCAGCACCATTAAATTGTTCTGCGATATTAATTAATTTAGTCAGACGTGGAATTTCGATAGCAATATGATTAAGTGCAGCAAAATCCTTTAGCAATTGACGATTTAGACGAATTTGCTTTTGAATTAAAGCAATATTCTTTTCATTAAAGCCCTTAATCATATCAAGAACGCATTGTCTAGATTGTTCTAAGAAAGTATCATATTGGGTCTTAATAAACTTCTTCTTAGCATTAGTCTTATCAACTAATTGTGAAGTTGAGGCAGGCTTTTGACTCCAACCAATTACTAAATTTAATCCTTCAGGGGGAGTTAATAATTGAATTTTTAGACCAGGCCAAGCTTCGTTTAAAACATCGCTAAGAGATTTGGTAGCTAATTCTTGCTTAAGCCATGCCTTGTCAAAAGTTTGATAAGCAAGCCATCCACCATAGACACTGGCAGCAATATCACCGGCTGATCCGTTTCCTTGAACACTATAGTGAGAGATAGCTGAAAGTTTAAAGATAAGATCTTTTGTACAATGTAAGCCATAAAAATTAAGAATTGCCTTTACAGTTGCAACTGTTACAGCTGCAGATGAACCAAGACCATACTTCTTACCATCAGCTGAATCAAGATCAGAATTAACATGTAAGTCATATAAAGACATTGGAACTTTTTGTTCTAAACAAAAACGTTCTGTAAATTTAATCGCAGATAAAATGTATTCAAACGGGTTATCACGATTATCGATTACCATTTGATTGCCTTTACGAATCCAGTGAATAGAATCTTGAGAATACTGCTTAGAGTGAATTAAACCACTAGTGCCAGTGCTCTTAGCAATAGATACACGTACAAATTCATTTACTGCAACTAAAATGGCAGGGCAGTTTTGCTCAAGAACTGCATACTCTCCCGCAATATACAATTTTCCTGGTGCTTGTTCTGTAATCAACGAATATTCCTCTAATCTTTTTATTTTCAAATTACTAAAGCAGAGTAACGCCTGGGCCGAAACTCGCAACGACTATTTTAACATTAGTCAATGATTTCTGAACAGCTGAAATAATTTCTTTTCTATTTCTTAAGGTACAGAGAATTTTTACATTTGGACCAGCATCGATTGTATAGTAACACTCAATGCCTTGCTGCCTTAAATTCTCTACTAATTTAATCGCTTTAATTGTCTCTGGTTCAAAGTATGTGAAGGGCTCATTAGCTGTTAGGTTGCAAGCATGCATTTCATTAGCGCTTAATTCGCTGAGCTTGCCAATCTTAGTAAAATCTTTTTCCTTAATTGCTTGTTTTAATTCAGCAATTTCTTGTTTATTTCTAGCTAACCAAGGCTGATAGAAAGGAGATGTTTGAGCTAATTTCATCCCTTTTGTTGAAGAAATTTTCTTTTGTTTTGTATCAACTTCAAGTGCTAATAGGGACAGGTCAAGATCTGGATTTTCATCAATTGGAACAGCATAAGAACTTGCATCATCAATTCCTTTTTGCCATTCGACAAAACCGCCATAAATCGATCTTGTTGCTGATCCTGATCCAAGACGTGCCAATTTCGAAAGTTCTCTTCTTGAAAGATCTAAGCCATAACTTGCAGCAAAGCTGGTTGCTAAAGCTGCAAAGGCGGATGCTGACGAAGCAAGACCAGCCGAAGTGGGAACGTGGTTAGTAGACTTGATTGTAAAATGATCATTAAAGCCAAATTTTTCTTGTAATAGGTGAATATAATTAAAAACTCGTTTACTTTCTTCAGGTGTTTGCTTTTGACCATTTAAAATAAATGTATCTTCAGTTAGTGAAGAATCATGTTCAAAAGTAGTATCGGTATAAAAAGCATCTAAGGTCATTGATAGACTAGACATGAGCGGGGTCTTCAAAGCTTGATTAGATTTTCCCCAATATTTAATTAGCGCAATGTTAGTATGCGCACGAGCAGTTTTTTTCATTAGATTTCCTCAATCCAGTAATTATCAAAATTTGCTTGAGCCTTTTTGGCAATTTTTTGTGCCGTTTCTTGATCAGGACATAGCGCAATCACGATTCCGCCAAGGCCACCGCCAGATAACTTAGTACCTAAGGCACCATTTTCGTTAGCAATTTTACAAATATTATCAATTTTTTTAGTTGAAAGGTCGAATGAGGCTAAAATGCTTTGAGCTTCGTTAAAGATCTTACCAATTTCTTTAGCATTTTGTTTAAGCCAATTCTCTTGAGTGGCAGTAGCAAGCTCCCCAAGACGGGCAATTTGTTTCTTTTTGAGATCACTTTCATCCATTTGCTTTTTAACTGCTTGAACCGCCACTTTGGTATTTCCAAGTTCGCCAGTATCCATAATCAAGAGGGTAGCACCTAATTTTTGAGAAAGTTGCTGCGGACCATCCTGTTTATTAAAGAAGACTAGATAGTCTGAGCTAACAGTAGCGGCATCAAGTCCAGAAGCTTTACCGTGGTTGATCATTTCCGCATGGTTGGTAATTTCCATGATTTCATCGTGATCTAAATTCAAATTTAAGAATTGTGATAAAGCCTTAGTTGTCCCAAGAGCTACAACTGCACTTGAACCTAAGCCGCGTTCAATTGGAATTTCACCACTATAAGTAATTTTAACGTTAGGTGCATCTGCAACTTTAGCTAACATAGTTTTAACAATATATTTAATACCGTCATATTCATCTGGTGCATCAAAAAAAGCACCGTGGTAGTGATTTGTATCCATCCAAGTAGGACCAGCAGTTTCTTCAACAGTTGTGCTGATATTTAGGGCTTGAATTGGTAAAGCAAGTGCATTATATCCATACACAACAGAATGTTCACCAATTAGAATCACTTTTCCATGTGCTTTAATTTCAACTTTTTTATTCACGATTATCGTTCCTATATTATAAATTTCATTAAGTCTATTTCGTTTGTTCCATATGCTAAAATATTTGCTAAGGAGACTTGAGACTTATGATTAATGTAATTACTGGTAGACAAGTAGACAACTTGCAAAATGATATTATTGATCAAGCTGTTAAGTCATATTACCAAGATAAAACGCACGATGTTTTTATTATCGTGCCAAACCATATTAAGTTTACCACAGAAGTACGCGCACTTAGCAAGCTCTCTGTTTTAACGAATAAAAAACAAGTAGCGGTTAATAAACTGCACATTTTATCGTTTTCACGACTAGCCTGGTATTTTTTGAAGGATGAAGCAATCAAGTTGCCCCAGATTTTAGATGATGCTGCTAGTGTGATGTTACTTGAGCAAATTGTTAAGGATCATCAGAACGAACTAAAACTATTTCAAAATAAGAATCAGATTACGTCTGGTGCCTTAAAGCAAATGTATGAAGCAATTTTATCAGTTCGGGCTGGAAATATTGAACTAGAAAATATTGATAATGAAAAATTAAATGAAGAAACCAGCTATAAAGTCCATGATTTGCGAATTATCTATGATGATTTTATCGAACGGCTATCTGAAAAATTTGCAACAAAAGATGAAATGCAGCTCCTGCTTAATGAGTTTCTAGCTAAAAGCAACAATTTGAGCAGCATGGAATTTTATTTTTCTGATTTTTCGCATTTTTCCTTGCAGGAATTAACTTTAGTGCGTTTAATTTCAAAAAAAGCTAAAAATACAACTTTAGCGTTTAAGACAAAAGTCGGCAAGATAGACAGTAAAGCGGAACCTGGAGACTATGATTATGTAGTTCAAAGAACAATTGGACAACTAGAGCACTTTTGGCAAAATCAGCAATTAAATTATCAAACTACTGAATTTCCACTCAGTCAGACTAATCCTAGCTCCCTGTTAAATGGTGTTTGGACTAAGACTAGCAGTTTTGATGAAAGTTTGAGTAAATTTTTGCAACCAGTTAAAGCAGATTCTAGATATGCTGAAGCATACTTTGTCGCACGGACAATCTACCAACAAGTTGCTTTAAACCACTATCGCTATCAAGACTTTTTAGTTTTAGCGCCAAATTTAAGTGAATATGAAACTTACTTAACGCCAATTTTGCGTCAAAATAATATTCCCTTCTTCAATGACCTGCAAAAGGAGATGAAATATCATCCCTTGGTTGTTGCAGTAGAAAATCTCCAGCAAATTTTTAAGCGTGGTTTTCAAACAGATAATGTAATTGCGCTAATGAAAACACAGCTGTTTATTCCCGAGTGGTATAAGAGCGTAGCACGTTATCAAAACGATGTGGATTTACTTGAAAACTTTGTGTTGGCACATGGTATTAAGGGAAGTCTTTGGAACAAACCTTTAAAAAACTTTGTGGATGCGGAAGTAATTGCACTTGATAAGTCAGAGCAAGAGGTGGAAGAACTTGAGCGATTACGTCAATACTTTATCAGTATTCTAAGTAAATTTTTTGAAGAAATAGAAGCAGAGAAAGATCCGCAAGCTGGAGTGACAATTTTTTGGAAGTTCTTAATTAAAAATCGAGTTGCAAAAAGACTAGAGGCTTGGCGAAAAGAAGCAAATGATGCTGGAGACTTACAGTTAGCGCAGCAGCCTGAACAAGTTTGGTCAACCCTAAACGATTTGCTAAAGGATTACTTATTGGTAGCCAAGGAATTTTCATTAGAACAATTTTTTGATCTTTTAATTAGTGGATTTAGTGAGGCTAATTTCTCACAAATTCCATCTACTCTTGATGCAGTTAACATCTCTGAAATGGGGATGGTTCAAGGACAAGGTTATAAGCAGGTATTTATTATTGGGGCAACAAGTAGTAATTTACCGCAGATTGAGAAAATTCCAGGTTTCTTTAATTCAGAGAACTTGGAACAGCTAAATGATGGGAATAATACTAGTGGCTATTTAGAGGATCAACAAAAAATTAATAATCTAGATCAGAATTATCAGTTTGGTAATGCATTAAGTTTAGCCAGTGATAAGATTTATATTTCCTATCCTGTAATTAATACGGCAAATGAACGATTAGAACCATCTATCTTTTATAAACAACTTCTTAGATTAACCCAGGCAGAAGAGTTTTCACAGCATGATTTACCTAATTCTGCTGGTGATCTTTTAACCTTTATGACTAATCCGGAAGCTAGTTTGGGCTATTTAACTTACTTAAAGAGCAAGCAAGCCGTTAAGGTAGATTCTATCTTAGAGATGACTGAGCAGAAAATAGGCGAAGTAGCTCAAAATGTCCTTGAAGGAAGCAGCTTTAAGAATATTCCCGAAAATCTTTCACCAGAATTGGCACAGGAAATTTACGGAGATCGGATAGAGACTTCAGTTTCACAACTTGAAACTTATTATCAGAATTCTTTTGAATATTTCTTAAATTACGGCCTACATTTAAAGAAGCGATTTGAAAATGAACTTGATGTAATTCAGGCAGGTAATTATTATCATGAAACTTTTGACTATTTAGTTAAAAAGATTAAAGAGAAAAACTTAAATTTCGCTGATTTAACTGATAGTAAGTTAACAGAGTTACTAATTGAAGTACGAGAGGAATTAAAAGAAAAAGGCAGATATCGTCAACTTTTAAATGATCCATTCAATAAATATTTGTTCCATAAGCTAGACCAAACCACATCTAATGTTGCTCATTATTGGCATAGCAATGTAAATAAAACAACTTTTAGACCACAATATTCAGAATTAAGTTTCGGTAAAAATCAAAAAGTAACAGGTCTATCCTATAGTTGGAAAGATGAAAATAATAAAAAGAAGATTGTTGATCTACGAGGAAAAATGGACCGAGTTGATCTGGCTAAGGTAAATGATCGAGTTTTAGGAGAGGTAATTGACTATAAGTCTTCTGCTAAAAAGTTTGATTTAGGTCTCTTTGCTAATGGAATTTCAATGCAAATGATTTCTTATTTGGAAGTCTTAAAAAAGAATAATAAGTTTTTTGCTCAAGGTAAAAACTTAGATGTTTTAGGAGCTTTTTATCAAAATATTACTAGCAGCTTAGAACGCTTAAGTAGTGATAAGATGGTTCTAAGCAACTATCAAATTAAGGATCTTCTCAAAGAAAGTACTAAGAAACTAATGTATAACGGAATTTTAATTGCTGATGAAGAGATTCTGGACCTGATTGAACCAGGAATGGATAAAGATCGAGCTAATTCAGAAATATATAGTAGCGTTAAAAGAAAGGTAAATGGCGACATTAGTTGGCCACGAAATCAGAGTTTTACTCCTGATCAATTAGAATTGCTACTGGCATATAATTCCTACTTAATCAAGAATGCTGGTAGTGAGATTTTATCAGGTAAGATTAAACTTGATCCATATACTTACGGACAACAGAGTTCCTTAACTTATTCTGACTTTAAAGATATTTTCTTCTTTGATGCTATGTTAAAAGAAAATAATTACCATAAAATTAAAGCAATTGATAAAAAGACGCTTTTGAACTTAATTAAAGAAAAACTGGATTTGGATGGTGATGAATAGGTGACAAAGTTTACTAAAGAACAAGATCAGGCAATTAATGATTCTGGAAAAGATATCTTAGTTTCTGCATCTGCTGGTTCAGGTAAGACTACAGTTTTAGTTGAGCGAGTTTTAAAAAAAATTCTGTCTGGCACACCGGTTTCTTCTTTACTGATTATTACTTTCACTAAAGCTGCAGCACGTGAAATGAAAGAACGAATCAAACAAAAAATAAGTGATCAACTTGAAGTTGAACCGGATAACCAATTTTTACGTAACCAACTATTAGATATTGATACAGCCAATATTTCTACGATTGATTCTTTTTGTTTAGATGTGATTAGGCGTTTTTACTATGTAATTGACCTTGATCCGCAATTTAGTGTTTTAACTGATGAGACTCAAGGAGAGCTTTTGAAAGAACGCGCTTTGCGAGAGATAGAGGCGGATTATCTTGAAGAAGATAATCAAGACTTTCAGGATTTTTATGATAATTTTTCAGGAGATCGTGATGCAGAAGGAGCCCGCGACTTGCTATTGCAGCTGTATAATACAGTAACGACTCAACCGAATTATGAAAAATTTCTCGATGAGCTGCCAACCTGCTATGAAGTAGGTGACAATTTAATTCAATCTAATTTGTGGCAACAGCAAATAAAGCCGCTTTTACTTAAAGAAGTATCTGATTTAAAAGCAGAAGTAGAAGCTCTACTTGCTGAACCAGAAATAAATGGCTCTGATTTAGCTAAAGTTAAAGAAAATTATGACATTTTTTCTAACCGCCTAGATAGCTTTCTTGAATCTTTAAATAAGGACCAGCCTTATAATGAAATTCGTGCTAGTTTAATGAATTGTAAATTTGAAAAAGCAATACGAAAATCTAAAAAATGGTCGGATGAAAGCATTGAAGTCTATCAAGAAAGTCAGGACTTAAAATCAGATTTAAATGATCAACTTAAGAAAATTTTTGCTAGCTTTTTTGTAGTTGAAGAAAAAGAGCAAGTAGCAGTCCTTCAAAAATCAGAAAAAATAGTTAAAACAATTGTTGCTGCTGAGAAAAAACTAATTCAAAAATTTGGTCAGTTAAAACGTGAGCAAAATTTAATTGACTATAGCGATATGGAGCAATTTGCCTTTAGTATTTTGACAACAGATACTTCAAACGCACATATTGCACAAGAATATTATCAAGAAAAATTTAACGAGATTTTGATTGATGAATATCAAGATGTGAACGCGCTGCAAGAAAATATCATTAAAGCCATTAAAAAGAAGGGACAGAACACGCTTTTTATGGTTGGGGATGTCAAGCAGTCAATTTATGGCTTTAGGCAAGCACGACCAGACCTCTTTTTGAGTAAGTATCATACTTATGGCAAAGATAATGATAGTGAAAAAATCATCTTGGCTGATAACTTTAGATCAACAAAAAGGGTTACTAAAACAGTTAATGAACTATTTAATCCAGTTTTAACAACTAATTTTGGTGGCATTGACTATAAGAAAGAAGGTCAATTACAGTTTGGAGCTAGCTATTATCCAGCGGATTTACCGACAGCAAGCGAATACATTTTTACCGATAAAAAGCAAACACAGTCAGCTTATGAGGACCAATATGGCGATGAAATGGATTTTAGCGAAGTTCAGATGGTAATTGCGAGAATTAAGCAATTAAAAGCAGAAAATTTTCAAGTTTGGGATCGAAGAACGCAGCTTAAAAGACCACTTGAGTATTCAGATATTGCAATTATTACACGAACTAGAAGCGATAATTTACAGGTAATGCAGGAATTTGCAAAAGCCAATTTACCTTTATTTGTTACTGATGCGCAAAATTATTTTCAAACTTTTGAGTTGATTATGATTATGAATTACTTGAGGTTGATTGATAACCCTCAGCAAGATATCCCTCTAGTAGCTGTAATGAGATCGCCACTATTTAACTTCAAAGAACCAGAGCTTGCACAACTTCGCGTTAAAACTCCAGCGGGCAATTTTTATACTGCACTTACTAACTTTGCTTCAGTTAACTCGGCTCTAGGAAAGAAATGCAGAGAATTTTTAAAGCAACTTGAAACACACCGTTCATTTGCTGCTACGCACAGAATTTCTGAGTTAATCTGGAGCATTTACGAAAAAACACATCTTTTAGAAATTGTTACTGGTCTGCCAAATGGGCAACAACGTAGGGTTAATCTTGAATCTTTGTATGAGCGGGCAACTTCGTATGAAAGTGCTGGTTTTAAAGGTTTGTATCAATTCATTAGTTTTATTGAACGAATGAGAAAAAATCAAAAAGATTTAGCTCAACCTCTTTTAAGCGATAAAGCAGATAATGCAGTGAAATTAATGACCATTCATGCTTCTAAGGGACTAGAATTTCCCGTTGTATTTGTAATGGGATTAGGGCATCAGTATCAAACTAGAGACTTAAGCGGGAACTTTACAATTAGTCAAAAAGAACTAGGTTTAACAATAAAAGAAAAGAATTATCGTATTGATTCTCTGGTTAAATCCTTAGCTGATGTTCAAAAAAGACAGCAAATGCTTGAAGAAGAAGCGAGAATTTTATATGTTGGCTTAACTAGAGCACAGCAAAAATTGATCTTAGTGGCAAGCGTAAATGAAATTGAAAATAAACAAAAGAAATGGCTAAGCGAGCTTGATCAAAAGAAAGACACAATTCCATTAGTTAAAAAGATTAATGCTCAATCACCGCTTGATTTTTTAGGACCAAAACTAGAACAAAAACATGACTTTGACCAAACTATTCAAAATATGACTTCTGCCTTAGAAGAACAAGATAAGCTCTATTATTTAAAATTCGATCTTGACTTAGAGCCTGAGAAAGTTAAAAGTCAAAATGAGAACAGTCAAGAAGTAAATTCCAAGGTAAATAAGGTAGTCCAAGAATTGTACGACTTTAAGTATCCGTTTGAAGATGCTACTAAGACTACAGCTTATCAATCTGTATCTGAAATTAAAAAGGCTTTTAATGATCCAATCGATAAAGAACTTGAAAACTCTCGTCTTATTTCTTCAAGTAATCGTTATTTGCAGCCAATTGATGAAACACCAACATTTTTAGAAGAACAAAAATTTACTGGGGCTGAAATAGGAACAGCAATGCACTTAGTTTTGCAATATTATAATTATGAAGGTAATAAAGACCTAGAAAATTTAGACCAAGAAATCGATCAGCTTGTTGAATTAGGGAAGCTGAATTCTTTAATGGTTCCATATTTGTCTAAAGAAGCTTTAAATTGGTTTGTAATGAGTGATTTTGCTAAAGAATTTTGGAAGCAACCTGATAAATTGCACAGAGAAAGCCAATTTTCAAGTCTCGTTAATGCTAGTGAATTATTTAGTGACTTTTCTGATCCATCCGCGAAGATTTTAGTTCACGGAACGGTGGATGGATATTTTGAAGCAAAAGATGGCCTAGTTTTATTTGATTACAAAACTGACTTTGTTGATAAAACAAATGAAGAGCAAGCAATTGAAAAAATTAAACAAAAATATACGGGACAATTGCGACTATACGAACAAGCTTTAAATGAAATGAATAATGATAAAAAGGTTATTGGAAAATATTTGATTTTGCTTGACGCAAGGAAAGTGGTCCCAGTAGACTAGAAACAGAATAGAAGGGAGATTATTATGAAAAAAGCCTTTACAGATGATGTTTTTGCGGTCGTCGATCTTGAAACTACAGGCACGCAGCGTAATCAAGGCGATCACATTATTCAATTTGGTTGTGCAATCATCAAAAAGCGTAAGGTAGTAAAAACGTATTCATTCTTAATCAATCCTCATCGTGAAATCCCTCAAGCTGTTGAAAATTTAACTCATATTAGTAATAGAGATGTTGCTCAAGCACGCGATTTTAAGTACTATGCTCCCAAAATTCGAAAAATTTTAGAGAATACAATTTTTGTTGCGCATAATGTTAATTTTGATCTCCCTTTTTTGAACTATGAGTTAGTAAATGCTGGCTTAGAGCCATTAACAGGAAAGGCAATTGACACAGTTGAATTAGCTCAAATTGCTTTTCCAACTTTCCCATCCTATAAATTACGCGACTTAACTGCTCGTTTAAAAATTAAACATTTAAATCCCCACCGAGCTGATTCAGATGCTTTAGTAACAGCTAAGTTATTACTAAAGGTTATTAAAAAACTTGAAAATCTTCCTCAGGCAACGTTAAATACTTTAACTTCTTTATCTAAAGGCTTATTACGAGATACTGATTATATTTTTTATGAAATAGGTCAAGTTGCTCGTCAAACAAAGAGACCACTAGATAAAGATTTGATTCAAGTAAAGCATTTAATTCTTAAGAAACAAATTGCATCTACGCGGCAAATTGGAACTGCAAGTAAAGGCGAGTTCCCTCAAAGTGATGATGAGAAGAAGAAGTTATTTAAGAAAAATTTGCGATTTAGACGTGGTCAAGTAAGTTTAATTAATCGACTGCATGAATTTGTCTATAGTGATACAGATAACTCGTTAGTGGTTGAGGCACCAAATGGAAGTGGAAAAACTTTTAGCTATTTAATGGCGTATGCATATGAACTTTATTCAGGGAGAAAATTAGTTGTAGCAACGCCTACGAAGGTCTTGCAAGAACAGATACTAAAACAAGAGATACCGCAACTTTTAAGGGTAACTCACTTAGATTTAGACGCTCAAATTGTTAAATCAAGCAGTCACTATTTAGATTTAGACGGCTTCTATAATTCACTATATCAAACTGATAATCCAATTCAGCAAACTCTAATTTTACAAATGGGAATTTTGATTTGGCTTACTGAAACTGAAACTGGTGATTTAGATGAACTACAGTTAACTAATTATCAAGCACCATTATTCGCTGCAATTGAACATCCCGGGGATGCAAGAATTGGAACTGCATTTGCAGAATATGATTTTTGGAATCTGGCTCGGAGCAGACAAGAGCAAGCTGATATTTTAATTACGAATCATGCCTATTTAGCAAACCATTATATGGATTCAATTTGGGGACAAAACCCATTTTTAGTTGTAGATGAGGCTCATCGTTTTGTTGAAAATGTTGCAAGCTCAAGAAATGATTCGCTCCAATTTGAAAGCTTTTGGGGCATGTGCAGCCATTTGCGCAACTTGCTTTTTTATGCAGAAGATAGTGCAAAAGTTAGATTCGGAAATAATATTGAGTTTAAGATAATTTTGGATAAACTTGAGAAAAATACCAATGATTTAATCCACTCGATAAACAAAGTTCAGCAAGCACTTTATGATAATCGAAATTTTGCTACCAGTCGGGAAGATAGAATACAAAATGCAGTTAGTTTAGGCTTTCAAGGACAGGATTTATTTAGAAGTGTTCCTCAGTTTAAACGTTTGCTAAGTCAAATGCAGGATAATATTGAAATTGTTCGTCAAGAAACAAATCAATTATTATTTTTGTTATATCATCAGCAAAAGAATCTTTTGACAAGTGATGATGTTTTAATAAGAGATTTACAAGAAGAGATAGACCATCTTGACTATTATTCAGAACAGAATTACCTTTTATTAGATCAGCTAAGCGAACCACAAAAATTAGATCATGAAGGATTTGTTTTGGAAATTAGTAACGAGGAAGATCCCTTATCAACCAATTTGACTTGGTTAATGCTTGATCCTGAAGAAGAAGTGCAACAATTATATCAATATTTTGACAAAAAGTTGTTTATTTCAGCTACTTTAGCGCAACAAGATGATTTTTCATATACAATTAAGAACCTATATTTAGATCCTGAAAAAACACTAACTTATCGTGCCAAGCCATCTTTTAAGGTTGAAAAACATTTAAAAATCTATGCACTCTCTGATAATGATGCGCCTGAAGATCCAAATAATCCTGAATATGAAGAGTTTATCAGTAATTTGCTTACGCAAATTAAAAATTACAATCATATTTTGGTTTTGTTTACAAATTTAGATGTTATTCGTGATGTCTTTAGTAAGTTAAGTGAAAATAATAATTTAAAAGATTATGAAATTTTAGCTCAGGGATTAACTGGTTCAAATGAAAAGATTGCTAAGCGTTTTGGAATTGCTGAAAAAGCTGTTTTACTTGGAGCAAATAGTTTCTGGGAAGGAATTGACTTCAAGCATAATGGGGTAGACTTGGCAATTGTTACGCGCTTACCATTTGAATCGCCTGATCAACCAGAAGTAAAACTGCGAACAGAATGTTTAAAAAAGCAGGTTGGTGCTAACAAAATTTTTGAAGTTGACACTTTGCCAAGGGCTATTTTGCGGTTTAGACAGGGATGTGGTCGCTTGATTAGGAATGAGCGTGATCATGGCATCTTTGTAATTTTAGACCAACGTGTTTGGAATAAATCTTATGGTGAGCAATTTTTAGCTGGCCTTCCTGTAAGTGCCAAAAAAGTCAGCAAACAACAACTACTAAATGTTTTAAGGAATAGTAAGCAGAATGAATAAATATGTAAAAAAAGGGCTTAAAATTACTGGAATTGTGGTCGGAGTTATTGCAGTAATATATTTATGTTTATGTTTTGTGTTTTACTTTGCAACTAAACGGGCAAGTGATCAAGTTAAACAAACTAATGAAATTGCACTTGAAAAAACACCAATTACTACGATCACCAAAAATTATCATCTGAGCCGAAGTGTAGAAAGTAATAGTTTAGCTGGGACTAGTAAGAAGGGAAAGAAGTATTACTTCATCTATCTGCCAAAAAGCAAAAAAGCTTATCTTTATCAAGCAAATAAAGGAAAAAGCGAAGAGCAAATATTAAAGATTTTTAATGAGGCTCATCCTGGACATGATAATCTTAAATGCCAATTAGGTTGGTACAAAGGAATGCCAGTCTGGGAAGTGACTTATAACAAGAAAAACGGCAATTATGGCTATGTTCTTTACAACTTTAAAAACGGAAAAGAATTAGCCTATGCGGACAATTTGTAAATTTGTTAAACTAACGAGCAATTTTTTAGTATAATAAAATTAAATTTAATTAAAAAGGTTGGTAAGTAATGACAGAATTAATCTCAATTAAAGATTCTTCTAAACATGTAGACCAAGAAGTTAAGATGCATGTTTGGTTAACTGATAAACGATCAAGTGGTAAGATTATCTTCTTGCAATTACGTGACGGAACTGCATTTTTCCAAGGCGTTGTTCGTAAGAACGATGTTTCTGAAGAAGTTTTTGAAGCAGCTAAGTCTTTACGTCAAGAAGCTAGTTTTTATATTACTGGTACTGTTCATGAGGATAAGCGTTCTCACTTCGGTTATGAAATTCAAATTTCAGATTTAAAAATTGTTTCTAATAATGAAGGCTACCCAATCGGTAACAAGGAACATGGTGTTGACTTCTTACTTGATAATCGTCACTTATGGCTAAGATCAAAGCGTCCATTTGCTATTATGCAAATTAGAAATACTATGTTTAAAGCAACTGTTGACTTCTTTGAAAAAGAAGGATTTATTAAATTTGATGCACCTATTTTTATGCATTCTGCTCCAGAAGGTACTACGCAATTATTCCACGTAGAATACTTCAACAATGATGCTTACTTATCACAGTCTGGTCAATTGTATGGTGAAGCTGGTGCCATGGCTTACGGTAAAATCTTTACTTTTGGTCCAACATTTAGAGCGGAAGAATCTAAAGGCCGTCGTCACATGACAGAATTCTGGATGATGGAACCAGAAATGGCTTGGATGCACCAAGATGAATCCTTAGATATTCAAGAAAGATATTTAGCATACATGGTTAAGCAAGTTCTTGAAAATAATGAATACGAATTAAGAATCTTGGGTAGAGATCCTGAAAAATTGCGTCCAACTACTGAAGGTAACTTTACTCGTCTTCCTTACGATGACGCTATTAAAATGCTTCAAGAAGCTGGTCGTGATATTAAATGGGGTGACGACTTTGGTGCCCCAGATGAAGGATATATTTCAGAACAATTTGATCGTCCAGTCTTCATCGTTAACTACCCAACCACAATTAAGCCTTTCTACATGAAGAAGAATCCTGATAATCCTAAAGAATACTTATGTGCTGATGTAATTGCACCAGAAGGATACGGTGAAATTTTTGGTGGTTCTGAACGTGAAGGAAACTACGAAATTTTGAAAAAGCAAATTGAAGAAGCAGGGCTAAACTTAGAAGATTACCAATGGTACCTTGACTTGCGTAAATTTGGTGGCGTTCCTCACTCTGGCTTTGGTATGGGATTTGAGCGTACGATTGCCTGGATTTGTAAGTTAGATCATATTCGTGAAGCTATTCCATTCCCAAGATTGATTAACAGAATGCAACCATAATCAATAATTTAATATAATATAAAAAGTTGAACTATTTTAGTTCAGCTTTTTTTGAAAGGAAAAATGTATGGCGTCTTTTGCGGCTATCCAAAATGAAGGATTTACAGTCATTTCTAATAGTCTATTACGTTACTATCCCTCTTTAAAAATATCTGAAATTGAAGCAATGCTTTTATTGCAATTAGAATCATTCAAACAAATGAATAATTTCTTTCCAAGCAATAATGATTTATCAGAAAGAATGAATTTATCGCCAGTCGAAGTGTCGCAGCTAATTCAGGATTTAATTGATAAGGAATTACTTGAATTAGGGCAAAAGAGAGATAGCGAAGGTAGAATTACAAATTTTTATGATCTCAAGCCTTTATATCAAAAATTAGATACAATTATTGATGAGAGAGAGACGAATGCTAACGATCAAGTTCGTGCAGGAGAACTAACAGAAGAAAGACAATCAGTAAATCCATTGCAAGAGTTAGTGAGACAATTTGAAATTGAGTTTGGACGTCTTTTAAGTCCAATTGAAAAGCAAGAAATTGCTGCTTGGCTTAATATTGACCATTACAATCCAGAGATAGTTAAATTGGCTTTGCGTGAAGCAATTTTAGCGCAGGTATATAATTTTAAGTATGTTGATCGAATTTTATTGAATTGGCAACGACATGGTCTGACAACTACAGATCAAATTAAAAATTTCCTGCAACGAAACTAGGTGATTAAATGGAAAAATTATTATCGGATGAAGAAGCTCGATTAGTTTTAAAAAGAATTTTATCTCTTTATCCGGATGCTAAAGGAGAGCTTCACTGGGATACAAAGTTTCATTTACTCTGTGCAGTTTTAATGAGTGCCCAAACTACTGATAAGATGGTTAATAAAACAACACCTAAATTTTTTAATGACTATCCTGACAGCGCCAGCTTAGCCCAAGCTAATATTAGAGATATCGAAGCACATATTCGCACCATTGGTTTGTATCGCATAAAGGCTAAGCATTTAAAGGAAACAGCACAGATCATTACAGACAAGTTCAATGGTGAAATTCCCCAGGATAAAAGGACTTTAATGACATTACCTGGCGTAGGAGAGAAAACAGCTAATGTTGTTTTAGCAGAAGGTTTTAAAATACCTGCAATTGCAGTTGATACTCATGTATCCCGTATTTCTAAAAGATTTAAGATAGTGGGGGAAAAAGCTACTCCCCACGAGGTAGAACAACGTCTTGAAGAATTACTCCCAAAAGAAGAATGGATTCGGACGCATCATGCAATGATTTTATTTGGTCGATATACAATGCCGGCTAGAACTAAAGATCAAGATCCGTATTCTTTTTTACCACCTTTAAAATGACTTTTTTTAATTAAAATACAATGCAAAAAAGCTCCAGAAGGCATCTCTGATATGATGCTTCTGGAGCTTTTTTTGATTTCAATAATTAATGATTATTATTGGAATTATTTCCCTGATGTTGTTGTTGATTTTGGTTATTTTGATTATTTGTATTTTGCTGGGAATTGTTATTTTGATTATCGGATTTATTTTCCGTTTGCTGATTATTGTTTTGATTCTGATTATTTGAATTATTATTGTTATTAGAAGTTGATGACTGCTTTTGACTCGATGATTGTTGTTCAGCATGACTTGATGAAGAGCTACTTTGAGAATGAGATTGCCCCTTAGATGATGTATCATCTTCTGTATCAAATCTCGTATCAACGTCGTCATCTTCATCTTTCCGTTTATCAACGGTTACTTCACTATAAGGATTTTTTGGCGCATGGCCTTTGACAAATAATTGCCAGCTTGAATTGCTTGCAGTAGGAGAAACTACTTTATCTTGGGTACCATTAGCAATTCTGCGTCTAACAACTGTGCTTGGCTTTGTCCAATCTTTATTAGCTTTATCTGTCATGAGATAAGACATCATTTGCTTATATAGAAGTTGAGCTGAAGAAGAACCAACGCCTGATGGGGTACCATCTTTCAAGTTATCGTATCCAGTCCAAATACCCATTGAATAAAGTTTAGTATAACCGACAAACCATGAATCTTTTGGCGAGTTCTTGTATTGAGGATATCTTACCAATTCTTCATCTGAATATTTAACAGTACCAGTTTTACCAGCTTCATATAAGTTTTTAATTCGAGCTTGTGTACCAGAACCCTTAGTTAACACACCCTTAAGCATATCAGTCATGATATATGCGGTTGATTCCTTCATTACTGTACCACTGCTATCGTAATTTCTAGTTAAACCATCCGGTGTTTCAATTTTAGAAACAAATTGTGGCTTGTGGTAAACACCATTATTAGCAAAAGCACCAAAAGCGCCTGCCATTTGAAGCGAAGAAGCATTAGCCCCGATTGCAACTGATAAACCAGAATCAGAAGGAACGTTAACGCCAAGCTTTCTTGCAAAGAGCGATGCACGTGCAACTCCAACCTTGCTTAAGGTCTTAACTGCAGGGACGTTTCTGGATTGTTCTAGAGCATGGCGCATAGTCATTTTACCTTCGTATTTATTATCCCAGTCATAAAGCTGAATATTAGTACCAGGGTAAACATACTTAGAGTCGTCTAGTATATGAGAAGTTGGCCAGTTAAGATATTCAATTGCTGGACCATAATCTAATACGGGCTTAACAGTTGATCCAGTTGAACGGCCAGTTTGAACAGCGCGATTTAACCCTAATTGAACAGAAGGTAGCTTACGCCCACCAATAATAGCAATAACGTGACCAGTTCTTGGATCAATAATTGTTGCACCAACTTGCATCTTATCGTTAGTAAATGGAACTGATCCATTGTTTACTAGATCATAAAGCTTTTGTTGTGCATCTTGATCAATATTAACTGTAATCTTTAAGTTGTCATTATAGGGATTAAATCCTTTGCTCTTAACTTCACTGATTACTTCTTTAATATATGGATCGTCAACCTTTCTTAATTCTGAAGTTGCATTGTTCTTCTTTGGTTGTAATCCTTGAGTGATTGGCTCATTAACAGCTTGTGTATATTGAGACTTAGTAATCTTGTCGTTTTTAAGCATTGCTCTTAAAACAATATCTCTTCTATATTTAGCTTTTTCTGGATAAACATATGGATCATAGGTAACTGGTGCATTAGGCATCCCTGCCAGAAGAGCAGTTTGTGCTAAATCAAGATCCTTTAGATCCTTGCCATAGTAGAAATCTGCTGCAGTACCCATTCCATAGTTACCGTAATTCATATATACCTTATTAATATAGAACTCTAAAATTTGCTCTTTACTAAATTCTCGTTCAACTTTCATTGAAAGCCATGCTTCTTGTGCTTTTCTACGAAGAGTTCTTTGCGAAGCAGCAGTTGAAAAAACAGAAAGCTTAACTAATTGCTGAGTGATAGTTGATCCACCGGCAGCCACGCCCTTGCTTTTAGCGTTAACTAGGACAGAACCAACAATTCGAATTGGATCAAGCCCAATACCTTCTTTATAAAAACGCCTATCTTCGACAGAGACAATAGCATTTTTGAGTTCTTTAGGAATTTCATCATTATTAACGTAAGTTCTTTTTTCAGAACCTAAAGAAAGAAGAAATTTCCCATCTCGAGTATAAAGGCTACTCGTTCCTCCACTTTGAAGTTGAGCTTGTGAAATGCTAGGAGCGTCTTTAGCGTAATACGCAAATAGTCCTACCCCAGAAACAATGATTAACATTGCTACAATAAAGAACCATTTAATTATTTGTAGCCAAATTCTTTTACGTGGTTTACCTTCGGGGTGAAGGTTAGCCATTCTAGAATTGGTTGGCTTTTGATTGTTATCTGCCATTCTTTTTGTTCCTATCTATAAAATTATCTATTGCATCCAAGTAAGGAAGTGTTGGTCGAAATCCACTTTTGATTTCAATTGAATTGTCAATCAGCTCTTGAAGTGTCATCGAACTCTTATGCGGTGTTTTCCAAGCTTTAATTACAAAACTCGCTGGAGTTACAAAATAGCGATTAAGAGTTACGAAGCGGATTATTGTAAAACAAATTCCTTTTTGCTTTAAACATCTTTCAAGATGGATGATCTGATGTTCATGGAAATTTTTCAAAGGGAAAGATCTTTTATTTCTCGTTTCTTTAGCTTCAAAATCTAAATATCGACCTTGATAAACGCCATTATAATCAGTTGTAGAAGCCTGCCTAAAGTAAGCTTCTTTAATGACTGCACGAGAACGTTTGGGATAATCTACTTTGACAATTTGAACCGGAGTTGGCTTTTTATGAACTACAGCAATATCTTCAAGAAGATAATACTTATTAGATTCATTGATTTGTTGCTCTAGGTTCATTCCACGATCAGAAAATACAACATCTTTACGATGTTTTTGCTTTCTTGGATGCAGAAGATCAGTTTGATCTTTAGTATAATGTGTTAGACTGCCTGTTGGATATTTTACCATCAACATCACTCCTGTTTAGCATTATAGCAAAGATTTTAAATCATTTTTAGAGAAAGAAAGGATCATCAATGAAGCGTCTATGGGTTACTGGATATCGTTCGTATGAATTAGGTATCTTTAGTGATAAGGATCCTAAGTTAACTGTAATTAAATATACTCTAACTAATTATTTTAAAAGCTTACTTGAAGAGGGAAAAATTGACTGGATAATTAGTGGTGCAAACTTAGGAATTGAGCAATGGGCATTAGAAGCAGCAATTCAACTTCAGAATGAATATAGCATTCATACGGCCTTAATGACGCCTTATTTAGAATTTTCTAAAAGATGGAATGAAAATAATCAGATGAAGTATCAAAATTTAACCGAACAAGTTGATTTCACTGCTGCTACTTCAAATTATCCCTATATGAGTCCAGCACAATTAAAAAATTATCAAAGTTTCATGTTGGAACATACCGACCGCGCAGTTCTGATTTATGATCCTGAACATCCTGGTAAGCCCAAATATGATTATGAAGCCATCCAAAAGTATCAAGAGGGACATGATTACCCTGTAGATATAATTGACTTTTACGATTTGCAGGAATCAGCAGAAGAATATGAAGAAAATCATCGACAAGAAAATAATTTTTATTAGATTTTAGAGTAATTTTTTTGCTTGTAGCTTATATAAGACTAATTTAATAAGAAATTTTTTAGAAACAGGGGCTATTATTGCCTGAAGAAAATTTATAACTTATACTAGTTATATACGATATGGTGAGTGCCATTGAGCTAATAACTAGTTAACACCTTATCGCCTAAATTAAAGACAGACATTAGTCTGCAATTAAGGAGTTTGACGAAATAAATGGCAAGTTTAAATGATATTCAACTAAATCCACAAAGTATTTTAAAAAAGCAATTTAGGACCAAAATGAAGGGGTATGACTCAGATGAGGTAGATTCATACCTTGATACGATTATTTCTGACTATAGTACTTTTGCGACAATTATTGAAGATTTACAGGCACAAATTAGTGAGTTAAAAGCTCAACAAAAACAGGCACCAACTCAGAGTGATGCTCCTAAGTTAGATTTCAAAAATGAAGAAGTTGAGGATGATGTTAAGACGTACACTCCTCATAATATCCAGAAACCTATAGTAAATAGCGCAAATGAAGAAAAAGAAGCTCCTGAATTAACTACTAACGTAGCTATGATTCAACGTATTTCTACTTTGGAGCGTAAAGTCTACAACCTTGAGCAAAGAATGAATCAACAAGATAGAACTTACCAAGCTAATTAAAACTATGATATAATTGTTATTGCAAATTTCGAGCGATCGCGGTTAGCTTATGCTAGCTGAGGAAAGTCCACGCACGCACAAGCTGAGATGCTTGTAGTTTTTGTACTCAGCCCAATAAGCTGGGGGACTTGTTTTATCAAGTTACGGCGGAAAAAGCACTAAATCATTTTTGACATGTGTGACTATCCTGAAAAGTGCCACAGTGACGAAGCAGCAAGGGAAACTTTGCTGGTGGAACGAGGTAAACCCTGCAAGCGGGCAACCCAAATTTGGTAGGGGCGCTTTCGTCTAAGTAAATGAACTAAAGACGAAGTCATTTTTAATGAAGATAGATGGTCGCTGAAGATAAGGTTTAACCGGATCTTATTGGAACAGAACGTGGCTTATAGAGATTTGTAGGTTAGGGTTGAGCTTTGGCTCAACCTTTTTTTATAGAAAAATTTAGTATAGATAGAGAATAAATAATGAAAGAATATACATTATATGCGACAATGGGCGCTGGATTTGAAAGCGTTGTTGCAAAAGAATTAAATAATCTAGGCTATGAGACTAGTACCGAGAATGGACGTGTATTTTTTAAAGGTACACAAAAGGATGTTGTAAAGACCAATTTATGGCTTAGAAGTGCTGATCGAATCAAAATTTTATTAAAAGAATTCAAGGCATTTAGCTTTGATCAATTGTACGATGAAGTTTATAGCTATGATTGGGCAGAATTATTACCAGTTGATGCACAATTTCCTGTGAAGGGAAGAAGTGTTCGTAGTAAATTACACTCTGAGCCTGATGTGCAATCAATTGTTAAAAAAGCAATTGTAGATAAGCTGACCGATCAATATCGGAGACGCGGCTTTTTACCTGAAAGTGGAGCTGAGTATCCTTTAGATATTCATATTTATAAAGATGTAGCACGGTTAAGCTTAGATACAACTGGCCAGAGTTTATTTAAGCGTGGATATCGAGTTGAACATGGTGGAGCACCTTTAAAGGAAAATTTTGCAGCTGGATTAATTGAATTAACACCATTTGATGGCTCTCATCCTTTTATCGATCCTATGACTGGATCAGGCACGATTGCAATCGAAGCAGCCCTAAAGGCTAAAAATATAGCTCCAGGTATTTGGAGAAAGTTTGCTTTTGATAATTTTGACTGGTTTGATAAAAAAATTCATCCCGAATTAGTGGAAGAGGCAAAAACTAAAGAAAAACAAGAGCATGCTCCAATTTTAGCAAGCGATATTGATCAGTCAATTTTAGAAATTGCTAAGGTTAACGCACATAATGCTGGCGTGTTACAAGATATTAAATTTAAACAAGTAGCTGTAAAAGACTTTGCGACCGACTTAGAAAATGGGGTAATTATTGCTAATCCACCTTATGGTAAGCGATTGAAAGACCGCGAGGCAGCTGAAAAAATTTATGAAGAAATGGGACAAACTTTGCGTCCATTATCTTCATTTAGTCAGTATTATTTAACCTCTGATCCGCAATTTGAAAAATTCTTTGGTGCTAGAGCTACTAAAAAACGAAAATTTTACAATGGTAATTTAAGAACTGATTATTATCAATATTGGGCAAATAAGAGATAAAAATGTTAACGCAAGACAAAAAGACGAGCTTTTGGGTCATTAGTGATACTCATTTAATTGCAGATAGCTTACATGATGATGGTCAGGCTTTTTCTCAAATGCAAAAAACTAGTCAGGGCAAGGATCTTTATTATCAAGAAACTGCTCTTAGTGCTTTTGTTAGAATGGCAGAAGAAAAGAAGCCTGCAGCAATTATTGTTACGGGGGATGTAACTTTTAATGGAGAGCGGGTTTCAGCTGAGAGATTTGCGGAAATTTTTAAACCTTTGACTAAAACTAAACTTCTTGTTCTTCCTGGAAATCATGATATTTATGATGGATGGGCAAGAGAATTTCATGGTAAAAAGCAATATTATGCTGGGCAGATTAGTCCTCGAATGTGGCGTAATATTTTTAGAACTTCTTATGAAACTGCAGTTAGCGTTGATAATAGTTCATTAGCCTATAGTGTTCAGTTGAACCCAGATTATTTGTTAATCTTAGCAGATTCTAACGATTATGGAAAAGAAGAATCATCTACTGCTCCAGCTACAGCAGGCTTTTTAGGTAAAGAACAAAGAAAGTGGATTAAAGAGCAGCTTCAATATGCTAGTCAGAATAACTTGCGTGTAATTTTCTGTATGCATCATAATCTTTATGCACATAATCCAGCAGTAAATAAAGGCTATGTGGTTGATGACTATCGAGAATTACGTAAATTATTAGCTCAATATAATGTAAAACTAGTTTTTTCTGGTCATATTCATGCTCAAAATATCATGTCACCGCAAAATTCATGTCCAGCAACGGAAGTTGTAACTGCATGCTTTTGCTCTAATGATCAAGGGTATGGTGTAGTTAAAGTTTCTCCAAAAGAAATTAGCTACACATGTCACCATTTTAAGATGAAAGACTATCTAACTGATAAAGAAAAGCAAAATTGGACTTTGACTCATTTTCATGATTATTTAGAAAACATTCAGTTAGGGACTATTTCTGCAGAATTAATGCAAGAAGATTTGTATCGAAATCATGATGATTTAAAGAGTGTTCGACAGATGGGTCGTCTTTTTGGCGAAATGAACTATTATTTCTTTACTGGCAAGAATCATATCGATTTTGACGAATTACAAAAACTAAAAAAGTCTGAAATCTATCAACGACTAATTTCAGAAAATCCTCAATATGAATTATATTTGCAGACTCTATATGATACTTCTGTACATGATAACTTACATGTGAAAATTAAGTATTAAAAGGCAAATTAACTAAAAAAGGCAAGTACTATATGAAATTTATAGTACTTGCCTTTTTTTAATCTTCAACTACTTGAGAATTAATATTTAAAAGTGGCTTACCATTTTTATCAAAATAAGAATCTAAGTCTCGGCACCAGATCATTGCCATTGTATGTTGACCAACGTGAACTCCAACAACTGGACCGATAATACTTTGATCAACTTTAATTTTTGGAAAACTCGTTTGATAATCATTAATCCACGCAGCTTCTCTTTCTTCATCGTCAGCATGAAAAATTGTTAGCTGAATTGGATAAGGCATGTTAGAAGTTAGGCGACTGAAATCTTTTTTAATATGATTATAAGCACGTTTATACTGTCTTTCTTTTGCAATTGCAGAAATCTTACCTTCGTTTTGAACGTCCATAGATAAGATAGGCTTGATTTTTAAAATAGAACCAACAAAGCTAGCCGCATTTGATAAACGTCCGGTTCGTTTTAAGTGATTAAGATTATCTACCATAAATCTAACATCAGTAGTATTTCGTAGATCCTTTAAGTCATGCATGATTAGATTAATATCAGCTCCAGCCTTAACTAATCGACCAGCTAAGATTGCTGCATCTGCTTCTCCAGCACATGTGATTTTACAGTCAAAGGGATGAATATTAATACGCGTTTCTTCATTTGCTACGCTTAAGACATTACTATAAAAACTAGAAATACCACTTGAGAGCGTAATAATAATTAGATCTGTATAACCCTCATTAATATACTTTTCAACATATCTTTTAACTGTTCCGATTGATGGCTGAGAAGTGGTAGGAAGAGTTGTAGAGCTATTTAATTTTTTATAAAATTCATGAAAACCAATATCAATTAAATCAAGATATTCTTTATTGTCCCAAATAATTGGAATTGGTAGTACATCAATACCATATTTCTCACATTGTTCTTTCGTTAAATAAGATGAACTGTCAGTTAAAACGCCGATTTTCATAATATTAATTTCCTCCATATTCTTGCTTAATATTATAGTCTAGAACACAACTTTAAACAAAAACGTAAATCTGTTTTATTTTTGTTACAATAGAGATAATTAATAAATAGGGTGTGACCTAAATTCTAAATTATGAAAAAACATTTTATTTTTTTAGGAGCTGCCGGTGTAATTTATTACTCCTGGCTCTTAGCACTAATTTTTGTAGCCTTTATTGTTGGGTATGAAAGTAACAAGTCAATTAGTTATCCTGCAATTGCTTTAGGAACTATTTTTGCAATTATTGTTATTTATACCTGGCTTAATTCTTATTTTCAAAAAGAAGCAAGTGTTTATTGGTTAAAATTACCATATCGTCAAAAAATTCAGCTTCAGGACTTAAAAATTAAGTGGCAATGGAAGGCATTCGACATATATGAAGCAAGAGGTAAACTTAATACTTATTTGCTTTTAGCACTTAAGAGAAAGAAGAAATGAATTTGAAGTCAGATATCGAGATCGCTCAGAATACTAAAGAATTACCAATTACAGAAATTGCACAAAAGATAGATCTTCAACCAGAAGAAATTGAACTTTACGGTAATGATAAAGCTAAGATTAGCTGGAAAGGTATTAACCGAATTAAGAAGAGCCAAAAACTGGGAAAGTTAATCTTAGTTACGTCAATTAGTCCTACTCCTGCCGGTGAAGGTAAATCGACCATTACTATTGGTTTGGGGGATGCTATTAGCAACCAACTCCATAAAAACACTTTAATTGCTTTAAGAGAGCCCTCAATGGGTCCTGTTTTTGGATTGAAGGGTGGAGCTACTGGTGGTGGTTATGCACAAATTATTCCGATGGAAGACATTAATTTGCATTTTACTGGAGATATGCATGCTTTAACTAGTGCAATTGATACTTTAGCTGCTTTGGTCGATAATTATATTTACCAAGACAATAGTTTAAAGTTAGATCCAAATCGGATTTTGTTGAAGCGCGGAATTGACGTTAATGATCGTACTTTAAGAAAAATCACTATTGGTCAAGGATCACGTTTTAATGGAATCGAACATGAAGCTAGCTTTGCAATTACTGTAGCCAACGAACTCATGGCTATTTTGTGTTTAGCAACTGATATTAATGATTTAAAAAAGAGAATTGGAAATATTCTTGTTGGCTTTTCAGTAAAAGATGAACCTGTTTATGTTAAAGACTTAGGGTTTGAAGGAGCAATTGCTGCTTTACTATCAACTGCATTAAAGCCAAACTTAGTTCAAACGCTTGAACATACTCCAGCTATTGTTCATGGAGGTCCATTTGCTAATATTGCTCATGGTGCTAACTCAGTAATTGCTACTAACACAGCCTTACATTTAAGTGATTATGTTTTAACTGAAGCAGGTTTTGGTGCAGACCTTGGTGGTCAAAAGTTTATGGACTTTGTATCAAATCATTTAGATAAACGACCAGATGCCGTTGTAGTAGTGGCAACTGTGAGAGCATTAAAATATCAAGCTGAAGAAAGTACAGATCACTTAGATAAAGAGAACATTCCTGCTTTAGAAAAGGGATTTGCTAACTTGAAGCGTCATATGGAAAATATGGCTCATTATGGTGTACCAGTAATGGTCTTGATTAATAAATTCGCTAGTGATACTGATCAGGAATTGTCTAAATTAAAGGAATTAGTTCAAAATGATGGCTTTGACTGCGAAGTTGTTTCTTACCATGATGAAGGTTCAAGAGGCGGAATCAAGGCAGCTGAAAAAGTTGTTGAGTTAACTGGTAAAGCTAGTGACTTTACTCCTGTTTATGAGCCTGAGGATTCTGTAGAAGATAAAATCGCTAAAATTGCTCATAAGATTTATCATGCAAAGGATATCGAATATTCGGATAAGGCAAAGAAGCAATTAGCAGAAATTAAGAAGATGGGCAAAGATCAATTACCAGTAATTATTGCTAAGACGCAATATAGTTTTACCGATAAAAAGAAGATTCTTGGAGCACCAGAGGACTTTACTCTTCATGTTAAAGACCTTGCTCTTAAGAATGGTGCGGGCTTTATCGTGGTAGCAACTGGTTCAATTTTAGACATGCCAGGACTTCCTAAGCATCCTGCTGCTTTAGATATCGATGTAGACAATAATGGAAAGATTTCAGGATTATTCTAAATGAAGAGAGCTAAGCAAGTCTTATATTTAGTAATTTCTTTACTAGTGGTTGTTGCTGATCAATGGTTAAAAAACTATATTGTTACTAATTTTAAAATAGGTGACGAGAAAACTATTATTCCAGGAATTCTTTCATTTACGTATTTACAAAATGATGGAGCTGCATGGAATATTTTTAGCGGTCAAATGATCTTGTTTTACTTAATTAGTATCGCTGCAATTGCGGTGGTAGTTTATTATCTTTTTAATCCTAAATATAAAAATTGGCTTTTCGATACTGGTTTAGCCCTAGTTTTGGGAGGAATTGTCGGCAATTTTATTGATCGATTGCACTTGAAATATGTAATTGATATGCTGCAATTAGATTTTGTTCAGTTTAATATTTTCAATATTGCTGACAGTGCTATTACAGTTGGAATTGTCCTTGTTTTTATCTATTTGATATTTATAAGTGAAAAGGATTAAAGGCTGAAAGTTAAATGACCGAAAATTATCAATTAGTAATTGAAAAAGAAAAAGGACGCTTAGATAAAGTGATTGCTGAAAAGATTAAAGATCTAAGCCGAACAAAAATCAAAGAGCTAGTTAACGATAAAGATATTCTAGTTAATAATAAGGCCGAGAAAGTATCATATAAGGTGCAAGCCGGTGATTTAATTGATATTACTGTTCCTCCAGCTAAACCATTATCTTTAGAGGCGCAAAATTTAAATCTTGATATTGTTTATGAAGACGCAGACGTGATTGTAGTTAATAAGCCGCAAGGGATGGTAGTTCATCCTTCCGCTGGTCATCCTGATCATACTCTAGTTAATGGTTTGCTATATCATACGCATGAATTAGCTGATAGTCCTGAAGGTTTTCGACCAGGTATCGTTCATCGAATTGATAAGGATACTTCCGGGCTGTTGATGGTAGCTAAGAATGATAAAGCTCGTGAAAGTTTAGAAAAGCAACTAGCAGAAAAAATAAATAAGAGAGAATATTTAGCAATTGTTCATGGTAACTTTGAAACAAAAAATGGGGTTATTGATGCTCCGATTGGTAGAAATCCTAATAATCGGAAACAAATGGCAGTTAATCCTAAAGGGAAAGCTGCAGTAACTCATTTTACTGTACTTGAACAATTTAAAGACTATAGTTTAGTTAAATGTGTTCTTGAAACAGGCAGGACTCATCAAATTAGGGTTCACATGAAATATATTGGTCATCCTTTAGCTGGAGATCCTTTATATGGACCTAAAAAGACATTGACAGGCCATGGTCAATTTCTGCATGCCGAAACTTTAGGTTTTTATCAACCATCTACACACAAATGGCTGGAGTTTTCTGCACCATTACCAGCTATTTTTGAAAAACAACTAGAAAATTTAAGACGAGAAACGAAGCATTAATTTATGAAACGATATTTAATTCTTGAAGATGGCACAGCATTTTCGGGACACGGTTTTGGTGCACCGATTACTGCTACAGGCGAACTTGCCATTCAAACTAGTAATTTTGGCTATCAGGAAGCTATTTCAGATCCTGCTAATTTTGGTAAAATCTTAGCTTTTACAACACCAATGATTGGAGGTAGTGGTATTAATGCCATCGATTACGAATCAATCGATCCAAGCGTGCGCGGAATAATTGCTAATGATATTGCCTTTCATATTTCTGCAAATCCAACTTTTCAAGACTTAAATGATTTTTTAAAGGAAAAAAGAATACCGGCAATCTATGGTGTTGATACACGGGCGTTAGTTCAAAAACTAAAAAATAAACAAGTAATCAAGGCATCAATTATGGATACCAATGATGCCCATGCATTTGATCAAATTAAGGCGCTTGTTTTGCCTAAAAATAAAACAGCTCAAATTTCTACTACGCATCCCTATGCTGCACCAAATGTTGGTAAAACTGTTGCTGTGATTGATTTAGGTTTAAAACATTCATTGCTACGATCCCTTTCATTACGCAAAATTAATAGTGTTGTTTTACCACACAATGCATCAATATACGACATTATTAATTTACGAGCAGACGCAATTGTGATTTCTAATGGACCAGGTAGGGTAGAAGAAGTTGCACCTTTTTTGAAGCCTGTTTTTGATAAATTTTATGGAAAATTACCAATTCTAGGAATTGGATTAGGCTTTCTTGCCATTAGTAATTTCTTAAATTTAGAGCTTTTAGACTTAATTCCGGCTTATAACGGTAGTAATTTTCCCGTTATTGAACAGACTAATAATCGAATTTGGCAAACGGCAATGAATATTGATCAATTAGTTGTTCCAGATAGTTTATCATTGAATCTTTCACGTAAATATTTTGACCTAAAGTCAGATTTATTAGCTGGTTTCAGTATTAAAAATGATAAAGTTTTGGCAACTGCATTCAATCCAGAAGGTTCACCAGGTAACTTTGATGCAGCTAGTATTTATGATCAGTTTTTGAATATGATGGAGTAAATTATGCCTTTACATAATGAAATTAATAAAGTTCTTGTGATTGGGGCCGGGCCAAGTATCGTTGGAGAAGTTACAGAGTTGGACATTCTAGCTAAACAAGCTTTAGCTGCATTTGAAGAAAGTAGTATTCAAGTTGTTCTAATTAATCCTAATCCTGCAACAGTAACAACTGATCCTCGTCCAGATGTAAACGTTTATCTTGAGCCAATGACGCTTCCCTTTGTGAAACGTATTATCCGAATGGAAAAGCCAGATGCTATTATTCCAGCTTTTGGAGGAAAGCCAGCCTTAAGACTTACTAAAGAGTTATTAGAATCTGGAATTTTAGCTCAAATGAACATTGAGCTATTAACCATTAATAGTTTGGCTTTAAGTTTATCAACACCTCATAATTTTTATACTTTCCTTAAGGCAAATAAGATTGCTGTGGCTAATCAATGGATCTTAGAAAAAGAAGAAGATTTAAGACGCATAGTTGAACATGCTCACTTTCCACTTCTTTTGTCAAAGAAACAGCATTATCGTCCAGATAATATGATCTCATTGAGCAATTTAACACAATTAGAGCAGTATTTTTTGGATGAAGAAAATGACGACCATTTTAATTGGCAAGACTATCGATTAAGTGAAGATCTCTCTAATTGGGAAGAATTGATTTTTGATATTGTCCGTGATAATAATGGCAATTTCTGTTTTGTTGGTAATACTGGTAGCTTAGAACCAGTAGGTATCAATTCTTCTGATTCTTTACTAGTTACGCCCATTTTAACCAGGAATAACAATCAGATTCAAAGATTACGAAATTGTTGTCGCAAAATTGCTAATTGCCTTAATTTGCATGGTGCATTAAGTATTCATTTTGCTGTTAAACAGAGTGGTGAATCTTTTAACTATAAAGTGTTAAGTATAAAGCCACGCCTAACACAAACTAGCCTACTTTCATATAGAAGTGGTGTTTATTCAATTGGCTATGTAACTGCAAAAATTGCACTTGGATATAATTTAAATGAAATAACTGATCCGCAATCTGGTATTTCAGCCGCAGTTGATCCAGTACAAGACGCTTGCTTTGTAAAATTACCTTATTGGTCATTTACTGAAGCAGGCTATAATCACTATGCTTTAAACAATAAGACTACTTCAGGGGGACAAGCACTTGGAATAGGTCGTAATTTTGAAAGTGCATTTTTAAAAGCCTTGCAATCAACAACTGGTTTTTCTAATAATGTAACAACTTTTAATAAAGAATGTGCTAAGAGTGAAGAACAGTTACTACAAGATTTAAGTCATCCTAATGAAATGCATTTAGTAACACTTTTAGCTGCCTTAGCTAAAGGAATTAGTTATCATAAGTTACACAAACTTTTACATGTTCATTTAGTATTTTTGCAGAAATTTAATCATATTTTGATTTTATTAAAAAAGCTGCAAGCAGATGAATTAACTCCTGATTTGTTACTTAAAGTAAAAAAGAACGGGTTTTCTAATCGATTAATTGCTGAAATTATTGGACGAGAAGAAAAAGCAATTGCTGATCTATGTACAAAATGGTCAATTAAGCCAAGTTATATTGAAATTGATGGTACAGCTGGATTAATACATCCTAATATTAAGGCAGTTTATAGTAGTTATGGGATTGAGGACGAAGTAAAACCATTAGCTAATTCTAAAAAATGTCTTCTTTTAGGGCTAAAACCATTTCAGGTATCTCTAACTGGAGAATTTGATTACATGCTCTATCATGCAGCGAAAACATTGAAAGAGCAGGGAATTAGCCCAGTAATTATTAGTAATAATCCTGAAAGTGTTAGTGCTGCTTATGATGTATGTGACCGGGTTTATTTTGAACCAATTACTTTAGAAAATATTTTAGAAGTAGCTTGGAAAGAAAATATTACTGAAGTTGTAACTCAGTTTTCTGGTAAACAAATTAATCAGTATCGAATTCAGCTTTTAGAGCATGGGCTGACGATTTTAGGACAACCTAATTTAAAAGAGATTTTAAAAGAAGACCATGCTGAAGAGGTATATCAAGCAGGTGTTAATCCTGTTCCTGCTCTTCAATGTGATAATGAGAAAAATATTTTTGCTTTTGTAAAGGATAATGGTTTTCCAGCTTTGATCGGTGGTACCAGCAATGGCAAGAAACAAAAGTCTGCTGTTGTTTTTGATTTACCTGCCTTACAAAGATATATTGCCGAGAATTCATTAGAACATATAACGGTTTCTAAGTTCATTGAAGGCAAAAAATACGAAGTCACTGCTATTTCTGATGGTAAAAATGTTACTATTCCTGGAATTATTGAACATTTCGAACAAACTGGATCACATGCCAGTGACTCAATAGCTGTTTATCGCCCCCAAAACTTATCAACTAATGATCAGCGTAGGTTACGCGATAGTGCAATTAGTATTGCAACTAAATTACACTTAAGAGGACCAGTTAATTTACATTTTTTATTAGCTCATGATCAGATATACTTATTGCAAATGAAGAGTTATTCAGGCCATAATGTAGCCTTTTTAACTAAAGCTTTGAAAAGAGATATCACTGCAATTACCATGAAAGTTCTTTTGGGAAGTAAGCTGTCTGAATTAGAATTACCTAGTGACATTTGGCCATCAAATAACCTAATTCATGTTAAAATGCCTGTATTTTCTTATTTATCTTACCAAAGTGAAAATACCTTTGATTCCAAGATGAAGACGTCTGGAAGCGTAATCGGACGTGCTAAGCATTTACCAACAGCCTTATTTAAGGGGTATGAAGGTAGTGATTTAATGATTTCGACATATGGGACCGTATTTATTTCTGTTAAAGATTCTGAGAAACAGAATGCAATTAAAATAGCTGCGAGATTCCACCAGTTAGGATTTAAATTGCTTGCTACTGAGGGAACAGCTAATGTTTTAGCTGAAGAAGGTATTACAACTGGAATTATTGGAAAGGTTCAAGAGGGTAGCAATAGTTTATTAGAAAAAATTAAGCAACATCGCATTAATTTAGTCATTAACGTTACTAGTTTATCTGACTCTGCTAGTCATGATGCAATCATGATTAAGGATGCAGCTTTAAGTACGCATATTCCTGTCTTTTCTAGTTTACAATCTGCGCAAGATGTACTAACGGTGCTTGAAACCTTAGCAATGACTACACAGCCATTATAAAACTAAATATTTAAAATTATGTAAACTAGAGGAAGCATAAAAACGCTCAATTTATAGAAAATGAAATCTATAAGTTGAGCGTTTTTTATATTTTTTTACTTAAAACGTCGTGTTCATCAGGGGTTACTTCAATTGAATTTTGACCAGTATAGATAACGAAACCAGGTTTAGCTCCATTTGGTTTCTTAATTCTTTTTACTTGAACATAATCTACGGGAACATGACCAGAAGTTTTTCCTTTTGAAAAGTATGCTGCAATTTCAGCTGCTTCTTTAATGTCTTCATCGCTTGGACTGCTATCTTGTAATATTACGTGAGAGCCAGGCATGTTCTTAACATGGAACCAATAATCACGTTTGTCAGCCTTTTTTAAAGTTAACCAGTCATTTTGATAATTGTTTTTTCCAACTAATACTTTCTTTCCATCACTCAATTTGAAAGTATTCAAATTCTTTTCGCTAATTTTCTTCTTGCGTCGACGGTTGTGAGTCTGTTCTTTCAAATAACCTTGATTAATTAATTCATCCCTGATTGCATCAATATCTTGAGGATCAGCATTATCAATCGCGGTCTGAATAGAATCAAAATAATCTAAATTTTCATTGGCTACTTTTATCTGCTCGTTAACGTGTTTAATTGAATTACGTAATTTTTGATAACGAGTAAAGTATTTCTGAGCATTTCTAGCAGGAGAGAGAGCAGGATCAAGTTTTATTTTCAATGGTTGATTATTTTCATAATAATTTGGTAAGTCAATACTTTCCATACCAGGTTTTACCTCATGAAGATAAGCATTAAGTAATTCGCCCTTGATTCGATAGCCTTCAGAATTTTCAGCTTGATCTAATTGTTTACGTAATTTAATAATTTTCTTCTTGAGCTTTTTAAGTTCATTATTAACGATATTTTCAACTTTTTTAGACTTTTGTTTTACCCATTCGCGATTAGCTTGCTCGCGGTAAAAGTTATCAAGAGTTTCGTTGATATCGTCATTAGAGTAAATCAGATTTAGCTCAAGATGATAGGGAAGATAAGTATATACTCTATCTTTATGCTTAATAGTCTGTAAAACATACCCCTTAGGTCTATTAAATTGATTAAAAAATGTTTGCAAGGAGCTATAGGAAAAGTCATCTTCTAGATAACCTGTGAATTCTTTTTTATCATCTCCATCTAAACCGTTAAATTGCTTTACAAAATCTATCGGTTCAGGATATTTTTTCTTTAAATCGTTGAAATGGTCTAAAGATAAGTGAAAACCATTAAGTCCTGGTAAAAGCGGTGGTAATTCATAAGATGCATGCGGAAGTAATAAACGAGCCCGGTTTTCATCAGGATTAATTCTCTTAAGCAAGTCAATAATCTTATTATCATCAGCATTATATAAGATGACATTACTGTGACGCCCCATTAATTCAACTGATAAGATAAGTTGCATTTCGTCGCCAAGCTCATTTCGATTAGAAAAATAAAAATTAACAATTCTTTCTACGCCGACTTGCTCAACTTTTTTAAGAATTGAACCTTCTAAGTATTTACGTAGAACCATGACAAAAGTGGGGGCAACATCAGGATTTGTAATTGTATCTGTTGTAATATAAAAACGCGGATTTTGAGCATTTGCAGAAATTAATAGACGTTGATTTGTACGATCTTTTCTAAAATTTAAAACTAAGTCTTGTTCGAATGGTTGATAGATTTTTGTAAGCTTTCCTCCAGTTAAAGTAGGATAGAGATTTTGTAAAAGACTATGAATAAATAAGCCATCAAAAGCCATAAGTGTCCTCCTTAAAAATAGTATATATATTATACTCTTTAATACTATAAATTTCCTTAGTTACCAATTACGTGATTTTTTCACAAGCCTTGCGAAAACTTAAATTATGTCTTAGAATTATTGTTGATTAGACAAAATGGGAAATATAAGCATAGGTGGTAAATAAAAATGGATGTCCTAATATTTAATAGTGTTAGTGAAAGTATTAAGCGGGCGATTAATAAAAAATGTGGGTTAAATCTTTCTCAAACTCGTTTATTACTTTTCTTCGACCGTCATCAGAATGAAACATTGACGATGGGAGAATTAGCACAAGCACTAAGTATATCGCTTTCTACCTTAAGTAGACAAATTAAGCAGAAAAAAACTGCTGCTTTAATTCAAGTTGAACGTTCAAAGAAGGATTCTAGTAAATCTTTAAATTTGAATGCTGAAGGACTAGCCAAAGCCCAGGAACTAAAAGATGTTTTAAGACAAATCGAGGCGCAGGTTTTTTCTACTTGGAGTCAAGAAAAAATTCAAGATTTTGATAGTAAGATGCAAATTGTTGTTAACAACTTAATGGCAGATGAGTTATAAATCAACGATTATATTTAAAAAACAATTGATTTTATGATATAATTATCATTTTGATAAGTAGTATTGCAGCATGCAACTTAATGCTGCCATTTTAATTTTAAGGTAGGTTTTCACACGTGAAGATAGCACTCATTACAGATAGTACTAGTGATATAAGCCTAGAAGAAGCCAAGGCCAACGATATTACTGTAGTACCAATCCCAGTTATCATTGGAGATAAGCAATATATGGATGGGATAGATATTACTGCGGAAAAACTTTTTGAGCTAGAACGCGATGGAGCACCTTTTCCGAAGACTTCGCAACCTAGTCCAGGTACTATGCTTGAACTATGTCAGAAATTAAAAGATGAAGGCTATGAAGCAATTATCGCTATTCCATTAACGTCAGGTATTTCCGGTTTCTACAATAGCTTAGTTAACTTAGCACATAATCATCCTGAATTTAATCTTTACCCTTATGATCCAGCAATGACAGTTCGTTCAATGGGAAACTTAGTACTTGCAGCCGCCAAAATGATTAAAAATGGGTGGGAACCTAAAGAAATTTTAGCTAAGCTTGATGAAATCAGAGATACAATCGATGTTTTATTTGTTGTAGATGACTTAAATAATTTAGTTCGTGGTGGCAGATTAAGTAATGCGAGCGCCTTTATTGGTACTATGCTTCAAATTAAGCCACTGTTAACATTTAAAAAAGATGATTATCAAATTGTAAGCTTTGATAAAGTACGTTCAATGAAGCGTGCGGTAAAGAAAGCAGAAAATATCACTATTGAACGAATAAATAATTCACCAATTAAAGATAAAATAGCATTAACCGTTTATAATTCAAATGACTTAGAACAAGCTACTAAGGTTAAAGATGATTTTCAAGCCGCTTTCCCTAATATGACCATCAAAATGTTCAATTTTAGTTCTGTGATTGCCACATATTTAGGAGAGAAATCTCTTGGTATTACTTGGATGGCAGACATTGATAAAATGGACTTTAGTAAAAAATAATCATATGAAAAATAGGAGAGCTAGAGTTGCTTTCCTATTTTTTTAATAAATAAAGAAAAACTAAAGTGAGAGTGAACTAAATTAATGAAAAATAAATTTTTAAAAATTTTAGGCTTAGTCGCAGGGGTAGGATTTACGTTAGTAATAGTCTTTCAAGTGATTTTAGCAATGAATACGAGCGCTATCAAAAATTCAACTCCCGCAACTGTTAACTCAGCTACAAGTAATAGTAGTGATAAAGAAATTATTGCTGAAGCATTAAATACTGATTTTAAGAGTTACAAATTTAAAGTAAAGAATTCACCTGGAATTGAGGCTACTAGAACTTGGTCAGGCAAATATCAAAATGACCCGCTTAAAGCACAAGCTAAAGTAGATAAGACTTCTATGTGGCTAAATGGAGATAAGGTATATCAGAAGATGTGGGATAATACCGGAAGTCCAAAATGGAAGGCTTCATCTACAATGACGCCTAACAAGGTAGTCAGTCAGTTTGATCCAGCTATTATCTTAAGTGGAAGTAAAGCAATTAAGAATGATATGAAACTGAAAAAATCTGGCTCTGTTTATCGTGTTAGCTATAGCGGAAGTAGTTTACGTTTCTGGAATGAAACCCACAAGAAGCTAATTAAAAAGCTTAAGGGTAATGCTTCAGGTCTTGATAACGAAGGTGCACTTAAGCAACTAAAAGTTGAATATACTTTAAAAGAAAAAAGTGGACACCTAGTTTTGACTAGTTTTTCATTTTATTTGCGTTTTGCTTATGCTGGTTATAATATCTCGCAAGAGGGTACGTATTCAGAAATCAATGCTATTAAAGTAAGTACACCTAATGCATTAAAATCGAAGTCCTCTACCAAGAAGAGCCACAGAGTGTACCATCCAAAAGCTGATGATAGTTTTGATATCAATATAGATTCAGAAAACTCACATTCTTCTCAATCTAGTCAATCAAGTTCAAGCTCAAGTAGTCAGCAATCTAGTTCATCACAAAGTAGTAAATCTGAAGAGCATAATGATGCTAAGCAAGATTCACAAAACCAAAGTAACGCAACAAGCCAGTCAGCAGACAATAAAGAATCTAACCAACAGTCGCAAAACAATAATACAAATACTAATAATCAACAAGGGCAAAATCAAAATAATCAGCAGCCTGCATCAGGTCAGAGTCATTAGAAATAGATAATTTAAAAAGCTTTGAAAAATCCAATTTGGAATTTCAAAGCTTTTTTTACTGGACTAAACTTATTTTTCATTTTTTATAGAATTACGTAATAATTTAAGAAATAAACGCGCAACGTTTGATAGTTGAACTCGTGAATTCCAAATTAACCGATTGTGATCAATTATTTTGGGTTGAAGTGGAATAAAACAAAGGTTACTCTCCGGAGAAAGTTGAAGTAAATCTTTATAAATTAGTAGGCAATATAGTCCTTTTTCTACTAGATATTGCAGATTATCAGGTAAATTAAATGTGGCTACGATATTTAATTTTTGCGGATCAGTACACCAATCTCTAAAGTTATCAGAATCAGCTGTATGCTTAGAAATAATAAGTGGATATTTCTGAAGGTCTTCAGGGACAATATATGGTTGCTTGGCAAGAGGATGATCTTTACTTACAATTATTCCATATTCATTATTTTCAGGAAGCGTAAGGCTATTAAAGTTTTGAGTCGTGTCATATTGTCCTATTGTAATTCCAAAGTCTAAAATACCACGCTCAATTTTCCCTTCGATCATAGAAGAATTCCCATTAAAAACATGAATTTTTACTTGAGGGTAATTTTTAACAATATTATTTACAATATCCATTACACGCTTAATTGCAATACTTTCTCCAGCTCCAATATATAATTCACCAGAAATGATTTTAGAATGTTTTAAATTTTGTTGTGTCTTATTAGCTAAAGAAATAATTTCTTCAGCATGTTCTTGAAGATAATAGCCTTCCTGAGTTAACGTAATTTCTTGATGTCCGCGGTAAAACAAGGTTACACCAAGTTCTTCTTCTAGATTTTTTAACTGTCTTGACAAGGATGGCTGACTAATATGAAGAGAATTAGCAGCTTTTGATATATTTTTTTCTTCGCAAACTGCCAGAAAGTATCTTAAAACTCTTAACTCCATAAGTGATACCTCTCATTTTTAATATAAACTATCATATTTATTATAATTAAAATAGTACTATACTTAAATTAATCTTGATTCTTATGTCTATTGATCTTATTGAGAGCAGCTTTTTGCTTTTTTTGATCTACGTGAGTATACAAGTCAGTTGCCGTAGTTCCTTTTTGACCTAATTGTTGTGCTACGAGAACTTGATCTTTAGTTACTTCGTACAGCTCACTGGCCAAAGTATGGCGTAATTTATGCGGTGTTAGAGGTTTTCCAAAAGCAGCAGAATATTTATTGACCATCTTTTCAACAGCATTTGCAGTCATTCTTCTGGTTTCTCCATGCCATCTGGTTAAAAAGAAGGCTATATCATCTCTATCTGCATGGTAGCGATCGGCACGTATTTCTTGATATTTTTTTAAATAAGGAATAGTCCAGTCAGCAATCGGGACACTATCTTTTTGACCACCTTTTCTAATCACATCAAGCATTTCATCTTTTAAGTTAATATTACGAACATTCACACTAACACATTCTGAAACTCTAATTCCTGTACCTAAAATCAGTGCAATAATAGCTATGTCACGTTCATGATTTTTTTTGAAAGAAGGTAGAGACTGTTTATTACATTTATGCTCGTATTCATTTTCAATAAAATCTAAAAATTGATATTTTAAATCACCCATGTACATATGAGATTCTAGAACATGAGCTCGGTAATTCAATGTCTTAGTATCATTCAACGAATTAATTTTTAACATGACATTACGATCAAAGTATGGTTCTCCATGATTATTGTCTGAGGTAATTGTTAAGAATTTATATAAAGAACGCAGGGCATTAATTGATCGATTAATTGTAGTAGGTGAGTTTAATCGTCCTTGTTGGTTTTTGGTGTGTTTAAGATGATGAATATAAAGCATAACATCATTTCGTTGCATGTCTTCTAGTGTCACTAGTTCAATTTCTTTATTGGAAGAAGCTGTAGATAATTTATTTTGTCTCAACCAATCAAAAAAGCGACGAATTTCTGTTAAATATTGGTATGTTGTAGTTAATGAATGAGTGGTGCCAAGATTATATTCTTTTACAAAATCAGGCATATTCGCCAACTCTTGTTTAATTAAGGATAAATATTTGTTAGTTTCCAATTTATAGTCTCCTCGAACATAGGTTTGTATATATTATATCTTATTTAAGCAATTTAGTCTTGTCCCCTAATCTTTTCTAAGTAGGAGAGGGGGGAGAGTATCCATAAGTAAGAAGAAATTAGATAAATAATAACCTGAAAATGTAGAAGTTAATTTATAGATTGCTAGGAGGAACATAACTAAAATTGGAATGCGAAAATTCTAAGGTAATTTAATAATTGATGAACTGAAAAGTTACTTTAAATTAATTTTGCTAATTTCACGATAATTAAGGGGTTGATTATATATTTAAAATTTGATTGAAAGTAGTATTTATGAGCTATATATTTACTAACTGAGGCGTTAAGGCTGTATAAATGTTTGGATTTAATTAGAGGAGAGCGGGATATAGTTTCTAATTAAACATTAAACTAATTCACAGGAATTTTTTGCTGAAACTTACAGCTTTTTGGTATGTATGAGGAGGTTTTGTTCTTAGTATTTTGAAGACACCGATAAGACACTAATCAAGTGTAATTTTAAAGGTAAAAATAGAATTTTATAATAATTAAATGTAATTTGTAAGCATTAATTATCAGCAAAACATTGATGTTTCGGGAGAGTCTCTTATACCTTTCATTAAAATTATTGTTTTAATGAAAGACCATTACGTATATATTGATAATTCTAGACTTTAATTTTAATAAGAAAATAAATTAAAATACCCGCAATAACAATTGATAGATAAAAATTATTATGACCAGGTTTACTATGATTATGCTTTATCTCTTTTTACCTTTTATTTTGAATGTTTCATAATAATTTTAAGAAATATTCAACTTAGTATCTAGCATATCCGAACTAACATGATCTAATTAAAAGCTTACTGGATTTAGATAAAAGAAATGTATCATGAACAAAAAAGTTTCGCATCCAGTAATTTATGAGTTCTTATAGCTAACAACTTAACAACTATTAATCAAGAACCATTTTAAAAGGCGTAGAATCGTCATCTCAACACTAAAGAAATAATCTAATCTGATTAATTGATAAAAATCTTTAGCTTAGTATTTTCAGCTGATTAATAAATGAAATAGAGGCTAAGAAAATTTCTGACTGTAAAAAGATTAATGTATTCTAATTGAAATGCTAGTAGATTTAAAAATGATTTTTAAAAAGTAACTTTTGATAAATAGTAGATAATTAGTTGATTGATGGTTGGGCTGTTGATTGTGATTAATTACAAATATGATATATTTTTATGTTCTACTTTACATAATATATATTACGCGAAGTATAGTCAAGATGAACTAAGCTACTCTCTTTTATAAGTAAAAAAAACTTTGAGTTTTATCATTCTCAAAGTTTCTCTATTAATTATTCATTTTTAGAAAAAGATAGTTTTTTTCTTTTATTTAAAGAGATCGTATAAACGATATTAATTGCTCCTAAAAGTAAAACAGCAAACCAAATAGTTTTTAAAACAAAGATCTTTTGGAGCAATGCTGATACAATTGCACCAAGTGCAAATGCAATAACCAAGAACATATAGTTAACAGCTGCGTTATGTTGTGACTTATCTTCACCAAAGAAATATGCGCTCCAAGCAACTACAGATTTTTTTAAGTTGCCAGTTGTAAATGCATTATTATATCCCATACCTTCAATTTTACTAAATGATGCATTCTGAACCGCTAAACCAAACGCAATTACCGGAACTACATAATAATTTGGTACGTTTTTAGGAACGAAACCAACGCCCAAGCAAATAAATAGAATTGGAAATAAACAAAATACACGCCAATAATTACTTTTTACATACTTATGAAAAAGTCCAACAAGTAGTAATCCTAAGGTAAAAGCAATAAACGTTGTTGCCCTGTTTAACATACCTGCAATATCATGGTCAGCAAATGCTGACGCAAAGAAGATGACGTTCCCTGTCTGTCCAGCAGATAAAGTATGTCCCCGTTGAATATAAGTGTAAGCATCAATAAATCCCGCAGAAAAAGTCAATGCAGTAGCTAAAATACGCGATTCAGATGGACGATATTTTTCATCTGAAAATATACCCATGATTAACCTCCAAGTTATAGTGAAAACAAATTAAAAACATGATCAATTTAGACCATGTTTAATTTGTTTAATCTTCAATATGAATACTCTTAATAATCACATCTTCTTTTGGCTTATCATTTGCTTTGTCACGTGGAACCTTTGCAATTTCATCAACAACATCCATACCTTTGATCACTTGACCAAAAACAGTATGGCGACCATCAAGCCATGGTGTTCCACCTTGCTTGTATGCCTTAACTAATTCTTTAGGATAACCTGCAGCATCCATTTCTTTAATCATGCGTTTAGGTACGTTTTTATTTTGAACAATAAAGAATTGGCTGCCATTTGTATTAGGCCCAGAATTAGCCATGGAAAGCGCACCACGTACATTGAATAATTTGTTTGAAAATTCATCTTCAAAAGGATGTCCCCAAATACTTTCACCACCAGTACCGTCACCCTTTGGATCACCGCCCTGGATCATGAAATCACTAATTACTCGATGAAAAGTAGTGCCATCATAATAGCCTTTTTTAGCTAAACGGACAAAATTTTCAACAGTCATTGGAGCTTCTTTTTCAAATAATTGAATTTTAATATCTCCATGATTTGTTTGAATTAAGGCTTTTGGACCTTTTGCATTTTCTAGGTCTAATTGTGGATATTCCATGTTAATCCTCCTGAATTTTATACTATTCTAATTTATTTTACACTTTATTTAACTACACTTCATTAGTCTGCGTCTTCTTTCAAGTAATTTTTGATTGCAGCTAGCATAATTTGACCATAGGATTTAAGCTTAGCTTGACCTACTCCTGAAATATTTAAAAATTCTGCTTTTGTCTTAGGTTTTTGCAGTGCCATTTCTCTTAAAGACTTATCTGAAAAGATATAAAAAGCTGGTATCCCCTGTTTTTTAGCTAAATCTAAACGAACTTCTTTTAAGCGAACAAATAAGTCATTCTCTTCTTTCGGAATTTGATTATAGGTTTGACTTAATTTTTCTATTTTTTTAGAAATCTTTTGAGTTACACGCTTTTTATTATCTAAAACGTCCCATCCTAAGTTAGTCACATGAACTACTGGATATTGACTATCAGTCAGTTGTAAATAATTATGGCTAATTAGATAGTTTATTAAGTTTATGACCCTACTCTTTCCAATCTTTAAACTGCCATAATGCCTTAAATGAGCTGCATCAATTTCTCTCATGCGTTGATTATTTGCTCCTGAAACTACATCAGCAACTACAGTCTTGCCAAAACGACCATCCAATTCATAAATAGTTGCAATAATGCTTTTACTTTCTGACGTAATGTCTTTTTCAATAAAGCTTCCTAAACAATTAGAACACTTACCACAGGGATCACACCTTTGTCCAAAATAACTGACAATAAACTGTTGTAAACACTCTGTGGTATTAACATATTTAGTAATCATAGCTAGTTTTTGATACTGTATTTTTTGATATTCATCAGCTAAATCAGATTGTTCAATAAACCAACGATAGAGCCGGATATCTTTAGGATGATAGATCAGGATACCCTCGCAACGCTCACCGTCTCTACCTGCTCTGCCAGCTTCTTGATAATACGATTCTAAGTTTGGCGTACTGTTAGCATGAATTACAAAGCGCACATTTCTTTTGTCAATCCCCATTCCAAAAGCATTAGTAGCAACTATCACTTGTACTTTATCGAATTGAAAAGCATCTTGTACATCTGATCTCTCTTCATTAGAAAGACCAGCATGGTAACTAGCTGTTAGAATACCATTTTGAGCTAAATAGTCAGTTAATTCTTCAACATGTTTTCTTGTACTGGCATATATAATTCCAGATTCATTAGGGTGCTTTTTAATATAGTCTAAAAGATACAAGTTAGTATTTTTAGGATTATCCACTACCTTGAAACTTAGATTTGGCCTTGCAAATGAAGTAATAACATAATTTTTATTAGGTATCTGCAATTGTTCTGCTATGTCTTTTTGAACTGAGGGTGTGGCAGTTGCAGTTAAGGCCAAAATATTCGGATTACTCTTAATTGATTTGACGCCATCCATTATTTGGCGATACGCTGGTCGAAAATCATGTCCCCACTGTGAAATACAATGTGCTTCATCGACTGCTACTAATGAAATATCTAAGAAGTTTAGCTGATAGCGAAAATAATCCATTGCTAATCGCTCAGGAGTCACATACAGAAGCTTTATTTTGCCTTCATATGCTTGTCTTAAAATTGGATTTACTTCTTCTTGAGGAGTCGCCGAATTTAGGGCTGCCGCATTAATACCATTTTGCTTTAAGGAATCAATTTGGTCTTTCATTAGCGAAATTAAGGGAGAAATTACTAAAGTCAAACCGGTATTAACTAAGGCGGGAATTTGATAGCACATTGATTTTCCTGCACCAGTTGGCATTACTGCTAGAACATTTTCTCCTTTAAGAACTAAATCAATAACTTTTTCTTGTCCTGGGCGAAATGTTGTGTAGCCAAATACATCTTTTAATACTTGTAATGATTTCATTTTTCCTAATTAAATAAAAAAACAAGTATGAAGGATCATACCTGTCTTTTCTAAAATTGAACTAAATAATAACTTAAGCTTCAAAAGCATTAGTTAATGGAGGAACAACTTGCTTCTTTCTTGAAACAACACCTGGTAACTTAACTTCTGAATCTGACAATTTAGTATTAAATGCCTTTTCAAACTTAGCTTTTGATTCATCACTACCTACTACTAAAGCTTCTGAATCTGAATCAAGAATATTAGTAATCAAAAGCATGAACATATCGTAGCCTTCACTCTTTGAAGCTTCATCCATAGCCTTTAAGAAAGCTTCTTTACGTTCTAAAGCCTCTGGCAAGTCAACAACATTAATTTGTGCTACACGAACGTTGCTGCCATTTAATTCAAAGCTCTTAGCGTCTAAATCGATTAAGTCTTCTTCTGACTTATCAGCAATATTGGTACCAGCTTTTAGCATTTTAAGACCATATTCTTTGTAGTTAACACCAGCAATGTTGGCTAAAGCTTCTACAGCTTCTTTGTCTTGATCTGTAGTAGTTGGTGATTTTAATAATAAAGTATCTGAAATAATAGCTGAGAGCATAATTCCAGCAATATCTTGTGGAATTTCAATTTCTTTTTCGTTGTACATTTGCCACATAATTGTACTTGTACAACCAACTGGAGCTGCACGGTAGTATAAAGGATCAGCGGTATTAAAGTTCATGATACGGTGGTGATCTACTACGTGAGTCACTTTAACTTTATCAATGTCAGAAACACTTTGTTGAGGTTCATTGTGGTCAACAAGCATAACTGCATCAACTTCGTTTGAAGCAGTTTTAATTACACGAGGTGCAGTAAAACCGAATTTATTCAAGGCATACTTAGTTTCATCGTTAGCTTCGCCCAAAGCGACTGCTTCAGTATCGTAACCTAATTTATTTTGTAAGTATGAGTATGCAATTGCAGTTCCGATTGCATCTGTATCAGGATTTTGGTGACCAAAAATCAATTCTTTTGCCATTATATAGAGCTCCTTTAAAATTATATCTACTTAATATTTTAGATTAAAATTTGAACTTAAGCAAATCAATCCCGCACTAAAAAGCATTGCTTTTAGTTATAAAAACAATGCTTCTAAAACTAGATATTAACTTTAACCTCTTCTAATCGACTATCATAATCTTTTTCATTAATAAATTTATCCCATTCTTTTAAGAAATTAACTAATCGAGGTATCTCACTCTTGTTTTTACGATAAATAAAGCAACTTTCAAAGTTTGTTTCATGCTTTGGCTCTAATGGAGAGAGCGTGATTTGAGCCTTGTGAGCCTTATAGAAGCTCTTTGAAACATAAGTGTCGTAATCAGTTTGTTCCGCAAATTTTATTAGTTGATAAGGAGCAGTAAAAGTAACTGGAGTTAGCAACTCATTATTTGGAAATTCAGTAGCATAAAATCGACGCACAATTTGAGGCAAGTAGTAATCCTTAGGGTAAGTTACCCACTTATGTTGTGCTAACTTATAAAATTTCGTTTCTGGATTATGAGTTAAAAATACTACTGATTCTGGATAAATTTGTTTAGCCATATATTGCTTCATGTTTTTTACAGTAGCATTGTGATCTGGCATATAAAGAACTGCTAAGTCTAATTGATTATTATCTAATTTGTCCCAAAGCTCTGTTCTATTGTAAAAGCCGACATGTAAGGTTATCTCTGGATATTTCTGGTTAAATTCAATTAGAAATTGATCGATAACCCTAGCTTCAATAGTGGACAATACACCTAATGAAATAGTCACAGTATCTGATTTTGTATATTGCTGGATACTATCAACGGCATTATTAACTGTTGAAAATAGTGCCTTGGCTGTTTCCTCCATTTTTAGACCAGCATCAGTTAAATAGAGCTTTTTCCCCATTTGACCAAATAAGGGAGATCCAACTGCACGTTCCAATTTCTTAATTTGTTGAGTTAATGCAGGTTGGGTTATTCCTAAGATTTGAGCTGCTTGAGTGTAACTCATGTTATCAATTAATTGAAGAAAGTAACGTAAAGATTTCGCAGATAGAACTGCATCAGTATTTGTTTTCATGATTGAATGCCTCTTATATAAATCTGGAATAACATCTAATTGATATAAATTTAAAATACATACAATTATTTTCTGATAGCCTTTTATAAAGCCTATTATTCATCCTACACTTTTTATCATAACACCTGTATCTAGATAATGAAAATATTTACATAAAATATAAGCTATTTTTCTATAATTATTTATCTTAATAAAAAAGCTAAGAGTAGCTTTAAAATGCTATTCTTAGCTTTCATTTAAAATAGGTCTTCTGTTCTATCTCTTCCGTCTGGTAATGGTTGACCTAGCGTTAATGAAATTGGTGTTCCATCTGTCATTGGATCTAAAACAAATGAACCATTTGAATATCGATCACCTAATGGAAATTCAGATGTATTTAATTCGATATGACGATCACTAGAAGTAGTTAAATGCAAGATATGATTCTCGCCGTAGCTACTAATTGCCATGATTCGATGAGGTTTAGTTTTAAGTTCACGTAGTACTAATACACCTCGTTTAGCACGAGTTACCTTGTTTATTAAGTTAAGTTTTAGCTGCTTAAATGCCCCACGTTGAGTAATAATCCCAATATGAATCAAGTCAACATATTTAGGATCGGCAAGAACATAATTTACGATATAATCATTGTCTTTAAGGTTAACGGATTTAACCCCTACTGCTTTAGAACCCGAAGTAGGAATTTCGCTAATATCAAATCTGACTGCATATGCTTGATTAGTTATTAAGGTAATTTCTTGCTTACTATCTGGTTTAACTTGATCAATTCTTACGACTTTACTGTCTTTACTCTTAAGCTTAATTGCAGTGATCGCACGAGATTTATAAGTTCTAGTTGGCTGCAAATCAGCTAAGGTAACTTGTTTAATATAGCCATCGTTTGTGGCAATTAAAAAGTTCAAACTTGCTTTTAAGTCATTAATTTCAAATACTCGAATGATTTCTTCGTCATTATCAAGTCCGATTTCTTGAGAAAGGTGTTGACCAGTTTCTTTCCACTTTGTTTCTATTAATTCATGGACTGGTCGATAAATAAGGTTTCCTTTATTGGTGAAAATATAAAGGTTATCTAAGGTTGACATTGTCTTTTCAAAAATAACCTTATCGCCATCAGGTAATCCATTATCACTTGTGTCAGTCGACTGGAAGGAACGAATGGATGAGCGTTTTAAGTAGCCATCTTTACTTACTAATACACGAACGTCTTCATCGGCAACTAAAGCTTTTTCGTTAATTTCAATTTTAGCCGCTTTAGCTGTGATTTCAGTTCTTCTTGGAGAACCAAATTCTTTTTTGACCGCGTTTAATTCTTTAACTACAACTTTTTCTAGAACTTTATTGTCGCTTAAAATTTTATTGAATTTGTCAATCTTTTTATTTAGTTCTGTTTGTTCTTTCTTAAGTTGGTTAACATCAGTATTAGTTAAACGGTACAGTTGCAAAGAAACAATAGCTTCTGCTTGATTAGGAGTAAATTCATATTTAGCAATTAAATTATTTTTAGCATCCTTTTTATCTTTAGAAGATCTAATTGTCTTAATAACTTGATCTAAAATATCCAGCGCATGAATCAAACCTTCAACGATTTCTAGTCGCTGCTTTGCCTTTTTTAAATCAAATTCAGTTCTTTTAGTAACAACCTCTTTTTTATGGGTTAAATATGAAGATAAAATTCGTTTCAAGCCAACTTGAACGGGAGTCATACGGTCAATTGCAACCATATTGAAGTTATATGAAACTTGCAAATCAGTGTTCTTAAAAAGATAGTTCAAAATATTTTGACTGTCTGCACCCTTTTTTAATTCAATAACGATTGAAAGTCCATGACGGTCAGTCTCGTCTCTTACTTCGGAAATTCCATCAATTTCCTTATTTAAACGGATTTCATCAATTTTCTTGACCATCATCGCCTTGTTGACGCCAAAAGGAACTTCAGTAACTACGATTTGTTGACGGTGTCCCTTAATATCTTGAATAGTGGTCTTAGAGCGAACTTGTATTCTTCCACGACCAGTTTCATAAGCTTCCTTAATGCCTTTTGTTCCAAGTACAATACCACCAGTTGGAAAATCTGGTCCTTTGACAAATTCCATTAAATCATCTGTGGTGGCATCGGGATGTTTCAAGAGATAAACAGCTGCGTCAATAACTTCAGCTAGGTTATGTGGCGGAATTTCTGTCGCATATCCAGCTGAAATTCCAGTTGAACCATTAACTAATAAATTAGGAAAATGCGCAGGTAGGACAGTTGGTTCATATTCTGTGTCATCAAAGTTCAAAATCATTTGAACTGTTTCTTTATCAATATCCTGTAAAAGCAAATTAGAAATTTTACTTAAACGAGATTCCGTATAACGCATTGCTGCTGGACCATCCCCATCCATCGATCCATTATTACCGTGCATCTCGATCAAGGGTTCACGCATCTTCCAGTCTTGAGATAAGTGAACTAGCGCACCATAAATAGAACTATCTCCATGAGGGTGAAAGTTACCCATTACATTTCCGACAGCCTTAGCAGCTTTTTTATAAGGTTTGTCATATGTATTATTATCTTTATACATTGCATAAAGAATACGACGTTGAACAGGTTTCAAACCATCTCGAATGTCAGGAAGAGCACGTTCTTGGATAATATATTTTGAATATCGTCCAAATCTTTCTCCCATAACTTCTTCAAGAGGTAATTCCCTAATTCTTTCAGTAGTTTTTACCATTTAAAAATCTAACCTCTTAATCTCTACTTGTTTCTAGAATTGAACCATCTTCGCCCATGCGGAATTTAACATTTTCGTCGATCCATTTTCTTCTCGGAGCAACCTTATCTCCCATCAAGGTTGTCACACGCTTTTCAGCAAGTTGTGCATCATCAATCTTAACTCTAATTAAAGTACGAGTTTCAGGATTCATGGTAGTTTCCCATAACTGATCAGCGTTCATTTCACCTAAACCTTTAAACCGCTGTAAAGCAAATCCTTTACCCATATCTTTAGAGTCTTCACTTAGTTCTTCATCAGTCCAAGCATATTTGATCTTAGCCTTTGCACCGTTTCCCTTTTGAAGCTTGTAAAGTGGTGGAAGTGCGATATAAACGCGCCCTGCTTCAACCATTGGACGCATATATCTGTAAAAGAAGGTTAACAACAAAATTTGAATATGAGCACCATCAGTATCCGCATCTGTCATGATGATGATTTTATCGTAATTAGCATCTTTAATTTGAAAATCAGAACCAACGCCAGCTCCAATAGTATGAATCATAGTGTTAATTTCTTCATTCTTAAAGATATCTTGTAATTTAGCTTTTTGTGTATTCAATACTTTACCACGCAATGGTAAGATTGCTTGAAATTTTCGATCTCGGCCTTGTTTTGCAGATCCTCCAGCTGAGTCACCCTCGACTAGGAATAATTCATTTTTCTTAGGATTACGTGATTGAGCAGGGGTTAATTTTCCAGAAAGAATTTCTTTCTTTCGTCTCTTTTTGCCGCTTCGACTTTCATCTCTGGCCTTTTTAGCAGCTTCACGCGCATCCCTAGCCTTTTGAGCTTTTTGAACTAAACTTTGGGCAAATTCTCCATTTTCCATTAAGTAATAAGAAAGTTGCTCGTAAACAATGCTATCAACAACACTTCTTGCTTGTGGAGTACCTAATTTACCCTTGGTCTGTCCTTCAAACTCTAATAATTCTTCAGGGATCTTAACAGATAAGACTGCACTTAGGCCTTCACGGTAATCACTACCTTCTAGACCCTTATCTTTATTTTTTAACAAGCCCTGCTTTTTAGCATAATCATTAAAAGCTTTAGTAAATCCACTTCTTGCACCTGCCTCATGACTACCACCATCAGCAGTACGAACATTGTTTACAAATGAAACAAAGTTTTCTGAGTACCCATCGTTATACTGACCAGCGAATTCTACCTCAATGCCATTTTGCTGACCAGAAAAGTAGAATACATCTCCCATCGTATCTTTATCTTCATTTAAGTAAGATACAAATGACTTAATTCCATCTTCATAGAGAAATTCATCATGATGTTCGGGTTCGCGTTCATCGGTTAAAGTAAATTTAACACCCTTTAAAAGAAATGCTGATTCACGAATTCGTTCTTGAATAGTTTCATAATTATAGGTAGTAGTTGAAAAGATAGTCGCATCTGGTTTAAAAGTAATCGTGGTACCATTCTTATCTTTAGTTTTACCCAAATGCTTAAGAGTGCCAATCGGATGTCCACCATTTTCAAATTCTTCTTCATAAGCCTGTCCGTCTCTAACGACTCTAACCTTTAGATAAGAAGATAATGCGTTTACGACAGAAGAGCCGACACCGTGCAAGCCTCCAGAGGTTTGATAATTTTTCTCAGTAAACTTACCACCTGCGTGCAAAACAGTCAGAATAACCTCAATTGTTGGAATTCCTGATGCATGCATTCCGGTTGGCATTCCACGTCCAAAGTCCTGAACTGTAACCGAATTATCTTTATGAATAGTTACGTTAATTTCTTTACCATAACCAGCCATTGCTTCATCAACTGAGTTATCAACGATTTCGTAAACTAGTTGATTTAGACCATGTCGATCAGTTGAACCGATATACATTCCTGGACGTTTTCTTACTGCCTCTAGTCCATGAAGAATCTGGATCGAAGAATCATCATATGAACTGGTCGTTTTATTTGTTTTAGCCAAATAAATGCCTCCATTTTTAACAGACAATCAAAATCAATCCCACAGCTATTATAATCTCTGTTAAAATAGCTTTAGATTTTAAATGGGGTTGAAAATTAAATGTCTACGTTGAATTATTTACTAGTTTTTATTTTAGCATACTTAATTGGGTCCTTTCCTACAGGTGTGTTAGTCGGAAAAATATTTTTTCATGAAGATATAAGAAATTTTGGATCAGGAAACATTGGAACAACTAATTCATTCAGAGTAATGGGACCGATAGCTGGAAGTGCGGTTTTAGTTATTGATGTATTAAAAGGAACACTTGCTACCGATTTGCCTTTAATTTTCCATTTAAAGGGACCAAAGTATTTATTATTAATTGCCGGTGCCTGCGCTATTTTAGGTCATACTTTCTCAATCTTTCTAAAATTCAAGGGAGGAAAAGCGGTAGCAACTAGTGCGGGTGTATTCCTAGGCTACAATCTAAAATTCTTTGGACTATGTGCAGTAGTTTTTTTACCAATGCTCTTTATTACTTCATACGTAAGTTTATCTAGTTTAGTTTCAATAGTGATAATTTTTATTTGTTCTTTCTGGTTTCATGATATCTTTCTGACTATTATTACTGGAATCATGATGGTCTTATTGTTTGTAAGACACCGTTCTAATATTAAACGATTAATCAATCATGAAGAAAATATTGTTCCTTTTGGATTATGGTATTGGTATAAAAAATCCCATGGATTACTCAATAGTAAATCTAAAATAAATAAATAGTAAGAACAAAAGACTGCTAAAGTTAATGCTTTAACAGTCTTTTTTCATAGTTATTATACTTCATTCAAACAAATGTTCGCAAGGCGATTCTATAGCAAATTTTTAGTAAGGATAATTATCTAAGCGATCTTTTTCGGTGATTTTTCTTACTACCCGACCTGGAACTCCTAAAACAAGTGAATTATCAGGAATATTTTTAGTTACTACGCTCCCTGCTCCGATAACACAGTTCTTACCAATAGTTACGCCCGGACAGACAGTCACGTTACTTGCTAGCCAACAGTTATCGCCAATTGTAATTGGAGCACCATATTCGATATCAGCAATTTTCCCATCTTTTTGAAGACGTGCATTACGTTGCTCAGGCAATAAGGGATGAAGTGGAGTTACTAATGAAGTATTTGGACCACACATTACATTATCACCAATCGTTACAGGACAAGTATCTAAAATAGTTAGGTTAAAATTGGCATAAAAATTCTTACCTAGTTTAGTAAATTTTCCATAGTCAACCTTAATTGGTCCTTGTAAATACACTCCTGTTTCATGATCTGGAAATAATTCATCAATAATTGCTTTTCTAACTTCTTTATCTTCATCGGCGGTTTGATTATAGTCCCTACTTAAACGATGAGCTTTCGTTGAAATTCTGCTTAACTCCTCAGTGTCTGGACGATATGGTAAACCGGCGAGCATTTTTTTAGTATTTTCTTCCATTATCAAAACCTAGTTTCTTATCTTTATCTTTATCTTTTTATTTTATCTATTAGTACCTAAAATATCATATTTTTGTTAAATTGAATGCTTAAGATTATGATAATTAATTAGTTAGTGGAGGAATAATAATGAAAAAGATCAATTTGAATGAACTCTATGACTTAATGTACGACCACTTAGATCCTAATGGCTGGTGGCCTGGGAGAAGCGACTGGCAATTAATTTGGTCAACAATTTTGATTCAAAATACTAATTGGAAAAATGTTGATAAGGCCTTAGCAACTCTGTACCAAGCCACTAATTTTTGGCCAGAGAACATCTTAAAGATGCCCGATGATAAATTAGAAAAGGCCATTGCTTCTGCTGGCTTCTATACTAGAAAAGCTGCCACTCTGAAAAGATTGGCAACCTACTTTCAGAAATATGATTTTGACCTAGATAAATGTCGCCAATTATCTAAAGACCAGTTACGTTCTGAACTGCTTAGCATTAAAGGAATTGGTCCAGAAACAGCAGATGTAATCTTAATGTATGGTATTCAGAAAGGCGAGTTCGTCGTTGATAAATATGCTAGACGATTATTTAATTGTTTAGATTACCAACTTCCAGTTTCTTATCAAAAGGCAAAAGATTTAGTTGAAGCTAATGTCGATCATTTTACACTGCGTAATTATCAGAATTTTCATGCGATGATTGTTATATTTAACCAGCAATATAAACTTCCAAAAGATTTTGAAAATACTTTTTTGAATGGTTATCAATTAATAATTGAAAAGTAAAAGAGACTAGTACTAAGCTAGCCTCTTTTGTATTAGATTGACCTAATTATTCTGAATCACGAAGTTGTCTCAAACTTTCACCAAAGATGTTATCAATAGCAGCTGGATCACGGTGGTCGAAGAATTGACTTTCGCCCTTGTCTAGTTCCTTAATCTTTGCCATTTCATCTTGTGTTAGTTTAAAGTCAAAGATATTAATATTCTCTTTTTGATGTTCATCATGAACAGCCTTGGGAATAACTACGATGCTCTTTTGAGTTAACCAACGTAAGATAACTTGTCCAACAGTTTTATGATGATTCTCAGCAATTTCTTTCAAAACTTTATTATTGAAAATGTCGTGCTTACCATTTGCAAATTGTGCCCAAGCCTCAACTGCTACGTCTCTTCCTTGGAAGAACTTAACATCATTAGTTTGCTGGAACCAAGGACTAATTTCAATTTGATTAATTGCTGGCTTGTCTTCATGAGCTAATTCCAAGTTCATATATTGATCAGGATAAAAATTTGATAAACCCAATTGAGCGAATTTTACCTGCGCGCTTAGCGGCTGCTAAAGCATCCCAAGCACCAAAAGTATCGCCATAGGGTTGGTGAAGTAATACCAAATCGATGTAATCAGTACCTAATTCTTTTAAGTCATGATCAATTGCCCTTGTAGCCTTTTCATACGACATATTTGAAACCCAAATCTTAGTAGTTAAAAAGATGTCATCTCTATTAACAGCACTCTCAGCAATAGCTTCACCGACTGCAATTTGGTTGTCATATGCCTCAGCAGTATCAATCATTCTATACCCATTTGCTAAAGCCATTTCTACTGTTTGTCTTGCTTTTTCATGGTCCGGAATTCTAAACACGCCTAAACCTAACTGAGGCATTTTATTACCATCATTTAATGTAATTGTTGGAACTTCTGTCATAGTATAGTCCTCCTTTTTCTAACAACTTCATTTTAGTGCTAGAAAAGTAATAAATAAAATAAATAAGACTATTTTCAGAGTCATTAATTAAATACTGAGTCCAATTATGTTCACGATTACGGTTATCATCCATCACGCCTTCTAGGTCATGCGCTTTATATAGCGCCTCGCGTGTGTGGACTTCGTCTTTACTTAAATTAATCTTGATAGCTTCTTCTAAGACATCTAAGTGATGTGCCTTTGTAGCCCCAACAATCGGAGCAGTAACCTTAGTTTTAAGCCATGCTAGGGCAATTGTTGCCATTGAAGTATTGTGATTTTGAGCTATTTTTTCCACTTCATCAATAATTGGGCGATCAATATCGACAGTTTTACCATACTTATCTTTTTCTGAAAAAAGATCTTGTTTTCTTCTAATAGTTTGCGTACCAAATGGATGTGCCAATCGACCACTAGCTAAGGAGCTATAAATTAACCATAGAATTTATTAAATAGATTTTCTAAAGACATTTTCGTAACTGAAAATGAAATATTATTTTTAATCAAATAATTCGTTATTTGATTAAATGTTTCTTGATTTATATTATCAATTGCTATAAGACTAGTTTTATTTGGTAAAGTTTGAACTTCAACATTGTTCAGAATATCAGTAAGTAGAGCCGAACTCTTAAATTCTAAGTACCGCTCAGTTTCTGCCTTGTTATTAAAGTCTTCAATTATCTTCCCATCTTTTAAAAATAAGACTTGGTCCGCATATTGTTGGAGATTTTGCAATAAGTGGGATGCCATAATTATTAGCTTGTTTTGCGACCGCAAATCCAATAAAACTTGTGAAATTAATTGGACGTTCTGTTGATCAAGGCCATTCATAACTTCATCTAAAAGCATCACTGGAGTGTTGGCTGCCACTACCATTGCAAAGCATAAACGTTGTTTCATTCCTAATGAATAAGTTTCAACTTTTCGACTGACGTAGCTTTCCATTTTAAGAGTAGAAATAATCTTTTCAATACTTTCAGGATTATTTTTCCATAAATTAGCATAGAGTTTTAAATGATCTTTACCAGTCATAAAAGGAAATAAGTCACTTTGATCAGGAAAAGCACAAATTTTTTTGTGTAATCTAACAATTGTCTTCTCATTCTTGTATTGCAAATTATCGTACGCAATATATCCATTCTGCGGTTTCAAATTATTTAAGATGACATTCATTAAAGTAGATTTTCCTGTGCCATTTGGTGCAACTAATCCATAAATCTTACCACTTTGAAAACTATAATTTAAATTATCTAAGACTATATGATTCCCAAATGATAATTTAATATTTTTTAATTCAAGCATTTAATCTCATCTCCTTATCAGTTTAATTCTCTTTGACCTACTAATAATTAACATAAAAATTTCAATAATTACAATTGACAACATTAGTGGAACTATACCGGAATTAAATCCCCATCCTGGTGAATCCATTAGATAGGACAAATTTCCGGACAAGCTTTCTCCAATAGTAAAATAAGTCATTGGTAAACTTTGTAAAATTGGGTAGACAAATCCCATACCTAAAGAGAAATATAGAACTTTCCCACTTACTGCAAAGACGCTTGCTAATAATTCGGCTACATATTCATTTTTAAAAATAATTGAAAGTAAAATAGTAAGTCTAATAAATAGAAAAACAATTAAAATAGCAAATGTTCCAAACTGAATAAAGTAATTACCAAGCGTTGGATATTTAAAGGGCTGAATAAAATATAGTCTTCCAGTATAAAACGTTGTCCTTAGCTTAAATGAACCAAAACCATATCGAGGTGCAGTACACAAAGTGACCACGATAAAAGCTAGTAAGTAGTTGAAAAGTACACCTATTTCAACTACCCCAGTTTTAATCCAGAGAATAGTATTTTTGCTTAATGGGATATCTTTCAACACTGAATAGTATTTGCAATCATTAGTTACGATATCAGCTGCAAAAAGAACTACAAAAATAATTAGAATTAATGTTGTCCAACCAGAAATAGAATTTTGTAATATTTGTAAAGTCGTTTTCTCTTCAACAATATTTTTAGTTAGTGGCTGTTTGCTTTTAGCTAGTGCATCATAAAAATGAGCTGTTCGTTGATAAGCAAAGTGTCCATCTTCACGGTAATTATCATTCTGATAGTACTGAGAGGGATATAAGAACTGCTGATTTTCATCTACAAAAATCAAGTGATCAACGTATTTGTACCACTTACTTGAATAAATTACATATTCTTTCCAGTTGTTTGCCTTAATTCCATTAATTCGATGCTTATCAAAATTTAAAATATCTGGATACGTTTTGATTGCATTAACATATCCCTCATTAGGTACTTCATGAGTATTCTTAGATTCTTGCATTTCCTTTATTTTAGTTGTTGCTTTATTTAAGAATAATGTATATCTACGATACTCTCCGTTAATGGCATAGGGATCAACCTTTTCAATTAATTGACGATTGGGCACGCTAACTAATCCAAAATATAGAGAAAAGATAAAAGTTAAAGCAAATAAGCCAATATTTTTAGGGTTTGTGAAAAAACGTTTTAATTGAAATGAAAAATACTGCTTCTTCATTGCTTTTTCCTCCCTGCTGCCAAATATTGAAATAAGATAAGTAAAAATATCGACCATATTAATAAAACGCAATATCCTGTTAATAAATTAATGCTATTTAAATTTAGTTTATTGGCCAAATTGCCATTTAGTAAATCAGTTAAATTTAGGTATGGAAAAGGCAAAAATACTAGCCATTTTAGAGTAGCCTTAGGTAAAAACAATAAGGCATAAAGAATAACTTCAATAAAAATCGTTAAATAAACATTTTTAGTTAACTGATTTATTTAAAAATAGGCTCAAACTAGTAGTAAAGATTATTAGGCCTGAAAGATATACTAAAAATAAAAAGCAATATAGCCATAGAGGAATAGCTAATATACTAGTAGTATAAAAAATCACTGGATAATTTAAAGTAACAAACCCATGACGTAAACCGGCAAATATATATGCTAGTATTATCCCTAATAAAAGCGGCAAAAAAACTAATGTAGAATTAATAATAATTTTTCCAAATACTTCATCTTTAAAACGATAAGGAATATTTTTTAAGATAGACTGATGTCGTAAATTAATAATCCAACTATCACTTGAAATAAAAGAAAGATAAAAAAATATAATAGTTCCTAAAACCGACAAAATATAAATTAGATATGTCGCAGAACTTTCATTATTCATAAAAATTGGAATTTTATGCTTAATTAGGTAATCTGTTTTATTCAATTCTTGCTTGATAAAGAATTGTGATGGTACGTTTAAAGTTTTAGCGCCTGCGTAGTGGTTGTGATAACCAGCTTGCATAGTATTTAATAAGTTGCGATAACTAGTCAGATATTGAACAGGATCTACAAAAACTTGACTATTTTGTAGACTAGCTAGCTCTTGTGACTGCTTGTTTAAGTTGTCATATGTGCTTTTATAAGTCGGTCTTTTTAGCATTTCGCTATCAAAATAATTTGCATTTGCTTGAAGAGACTGACCATAATTCTCCCAGCTTTTTGCTCCGTCTCCTATCTTTTGTTTTTCAACTATAAATAAAGAAAAGATAATAAACAGCACGAGTAGTATAATGAGAAGTTGATTTTTCTTAGACTTTAAACCAATTAATAGGTTTGATTTGAGATATGTTGGGTTCATCTGTAACACTTCTTAAAATTTATTTTAAGTATTAGTATGAATGGAAAATAAAAAAATGCTTAAATGTTTCATATTTGAAACACTTAAGCATAAGTTAAGGTAAGACCGTGTATATCTCTTTAAGATCATAATCTTTAAAAAAGTCTATGATTTTACTAGCTTCTTTTTGATTACCAGTAAAAAAATTTTGATAATAGTTTTTAATAATCCTATAAATGGCTAAATCAGGAAGTTTAGCTAAACTATCAATTATCTGATAGCCCCATTTGGCACAATCAGTTTGATGATTTTTATAGCAGTTATGGAAATAATTTATACAGATAGAACCAATCAACCGTTGTACATCAAAGGACAAAGAATTTATATTCTTTTGCTTTGTGAGTTGCTGCATATAAAAGGTTAAATCGTCAAAACTAAAAATAAGCATTGAATTACAAAACAACTGAAGCGTGTAAACGTTATTCCACCATTTTTCTACATTAAATAATTTTCTTTTTATTTCATTACGAGTATTTAAACTTATTTTATCTAATTGATTATTTAATATAGCGTTGATCAAAAGTGAAGATAGTTTGATTGTTTGATCACAATTTGATACTTGTATTTTTTTATTTAATTCTTGTACCTCATGTTTATTTTTATTATTAAAAGCAACTAAAATTTCCACTTTTAATCTATCGCTTTTACTAGTAGAACCTGCATTATTTATGAAATCATTTAGGTTAATATTATTTGCTTCTAAAATCGCAAACAAGTCCTTTGCGCTAATTTCATTTAATCCTCGTTCAACTTTAGAATAAAAAGATTTACTAATGATTCCGTGAATAAACTGATCTTGCGTTAGTCCTAACATTTTTCGCTTATTTCTTAGCATCGTGCCAATTTCCATAGTTTTCACTTCCTCGTATTTAGATTGACATGTTTAGTCTTTTACAGCATCTTATGCTTCTTCATTCTCTCTTCAAAAATACCATTTACTAGCTTCGTCATTTGTTGCTTTTCTTCTTCGGTTGGTTCAACACCTTTTTCAAAAGCGCTATATAAATCGGGATGCTCTCTAGCAATTAGTTTACAAGTTCCTTCAGTGGCATGCTTACGAAAAATAGCTGGTATTTTCTTTAAATATTCTGGCTTAACTAAGGCAATAATCTTCTCATTTGCTGTCATTTTTACATACTTCCTTTCTTTCAATTTAGTGATATTTTAACGACAGATCGTTTAATTTTCAAAAACATTTATTAAAAGTAAAAAAACGTTCAAGTTATTAAGCTTGAACGCTAAAGACTAATTATTATCATTAGAACCAAAAATATCTAAGAACTGTAGGAACAAGTTAACAAAATCCAAATATAATTGAAGCGCCCCTAGTACTGCTAGACCATTTGTTGAAAGCTCTCCATCAAACTGCAAATAGATATTCTTCATTCTTTGAGCATCCCAAGCAGTTAAAATAGTAAAAATAATGACTGCAATAAAAGAGAAAATATAATCTATTGTTGGATTTTTTAAGAAAAGGTTGATGAGCATGGCTACTATTAAGCCAATTAAGGCTGCTGATGCATAGGATCCAATTCTACTTAAGTCACGTTTTGTTACTGTTCCTAAAATAGCCATTACAATAAAGACACTTGCTGAAGCTACAAAGGCTGAAGCAATATCTTCGCCACTATAAGCACCAGCAATAAAGGCAAAAGTCACACCATATACAATTGCTGTGAGCATTAGCAAAACAAAGCTCATTACTGGACTTCTAGTAGCATTAAAATTAATGACTAAAGTTAAAGCTATTGGTAAGAGAAGTAAAAACCACATTGCCCAAGGATGATGATTCATTAAATTAAGCATCTGTTTAGCAAAAACAGTCATTGTTAGGTATGAACTTACAGCAGATACTAAAACTGCTAAAGCCATTAAACCATATAGTTTACTTAGAAATGTATTTAGGCCAGATTCATCGACTAAGTGCCGGCGTTCTGGTTCTTGATCAAAGTTATACATAATACATCCTCCAATCTCTACTCTTCATCTTTAATGTAGCACTTAGTCAGAACAAAGAAAAAAGAAATATATTATAAAATTTTTGTAATAAAAAGACTGAGCAGTTCTTTAACCACTCAGTCTTGCATAAACGAACAAGTTATTTAATCATATGTTGGTAATTTGTCTCAAAGATCTTCTTATCATATAAATCGGAAATATTAAGATTCTCAATTGCATCAGTGACTATCTTATCAGCACCTGCTGGCATAACTGCAAATGGTGCATCAGTTCCAAACAAAACATGATTAATACCAAAATAATCAAGTGCTAATTGTAAAGCAGGAGTATTACCTAAGATAGCTGTATCTACATAGAAATTCTTAAACATTTCTGCATGCTCTTGATCTAAAATATGATCAATTCTACCACTAAAGAACGGCACCATTGCACCAGCGTGATGAACAAGAATCTTTAAGTCGGGTGCCTTTTTGAAAATATCACTTTGAACTAGCTGCAACATTGCTTGCGATAATTCATATTCCCAAGAAAAGACTAAATTATTATCTGGCTTACGATTATCAAATACAGGATGAAGCCATAACGGAAGATTTAGTTTTGCTGCTTTTAATAAAATAGGTTCAAATTCCGGATCAGCAATGCTTTTTCCTAAATGACGTGTGAAAATTTGTGCTCCCACTAAATAAGGACTTTTCTCAATATTCTCTAGAATCTTAAGTGAGGCAGGGATGTTATTCATAGCTAGCATCCCTACTCCAGCTTCAAAATACTTTGGATGATTTGCAACAATACCAGCTAATTCTTGATTAGCATATTGGGCAATCTTACTTACCTCGTCTCCGTCAACAAAGTCTTCTGATTAATATTTGCAAAAGAAACAACTTGCTTAGTATTTTTATTAGGCCACTTGGCTATTCTTTCATCTAAATTAACTAAAGTCTCTATCTTAATAAAGGGATACTTTTGCGGAATTGTCGCATCAATATCAAGCATTGCTTGATAAAATTCCGGCGTTAAAATATGTGCAAACGCATCAATTTTCATAGTTATTACCTTCTTTATCATAATCCTTACCATAAATATATTGATGCAGCTTCAAATACTGCTGTTCAAACTTTTTCTCACTTGCGTTGTCTTTGGCAAAATAATACCGCTTTCCTTCGAGTCCTTTAGGCATATAATTTTGCTTTGCGATCTGAAAGGGCTGCGCAAATGGATTGTCAATCAGTCCACCACCAGTTATTTCTTCAGAATGTTTATAGTGCATATCGCGGAGTCCTCGCGGCATTGGATGATTACTTGGATGATCAGTATCTTCGTCTAATTTTTGCCAAATTTCATCGAAAACACCTGACTTTGGCGATAAACACATCAGCATTGTTGCAAACATCAAAGGATATTTTGCCTTAGGCATCCCAATTTTTTCTGCTTGATTAGCCGCAACTACAATCTGGGTAGCTTGCTCAGGATTAGCTAAGCCAATATAAGTATAAGGAATTTCTCGCAGACGTCTGACTACTGAAGGTAAATCACCATTTTTTAATAAAACTGCTAAATAATATAAAGATGCGTCTGTGTCAGAACCGGCCATAGAATCGGAATAGGCAGCTAAGTAATCATAGTGTTTCGCGGCTTTTCGGTCATAGGCAAAATGTTGTCCTTTTACAAATTGCGTTACTTCTTCAACTGAAAGGTTTTCATTAACTGCATGAATAGTTTCTAAAAGATTTAATGCTACTCGTAAATCCCCATCGGCAGAAATGGCAATAATCTTAACTGCTTTTCGGTCAATATTTTCATCTTTAAAATGAAAGACTTCTTTTAAAGCACGGACTAAAACTTGTTCAATATCTTCATCACTTAACGTTTTGAATTCAAAAATCTGACACCGTGATCGCACTGCTGGCACAATCGACATAATAGGATTTTCAGTAGTTGCCCCAATTAAAAGAATACGTCCATTTTCTAAATAAGGCAGCAGAAAATCTTGCAGCGTAGTGGTCATCCGGTGAATCTCATCAATTAATAAAACAAAGGATTGATAAGGATATGTATTAATGATCTGTGTAAGCTTAGCTTTATTATCAATTGAAGCGTTAAAAGTTGCCAATGGATAGTCAAATTCACGAGCAATAATTTGAGCTAAACTAGTCTTTCCCGTTCCTGGTGGTCCCCAGAGAAGCAGTGAGATTGGCACATGTTTTTTAATAATTTGATAAAGAGGACGTTCCTTTTCAATTAAATCTTTTTGACCTACAAACTGTGATAAATCCTTAGGTCTAATTAAATCTGCTAATGGCTTTCTTATTGGCATAAAATTCACTCACTTACTTATAGTAAATTAAATCTCACCCTAATTATTAGCACAGTTGCTGGTTTTAGACAAATTTATCTAACGCTCTATTTTTTCATATAACGGCAATAATTGCTTAATCCCATCCAAAATAAATTCTTCCATACTTTCAACTTGATCTTGATTTCTAAAAGCAAACTTGCCCAGCAAGAAACTTGTTTTGATGGCTTCTTCATTAAATATAGTTTGCTTTTGTGTGTCTTTTAAATAATCATTCAAGGACAAATGATCTACAAATTCCATCTCATTTTTGTCCCATAAGTACCAGTTACTAATTTTGCGATTCTTTGCCCAAGTTGGAATATCAGCTAATAATTTATTATATTGTTCAGAACTGTCACCACGTTTTTCACTCTTATAATGTTGAAACATTAAATAAACTTGCAGTTGCTTTTTATCAAGCATTACACCGATGCAGGGGCTTTTATCAGCCAAGGTATTTAAACGATAAGCTGCCCAATAATGATCGCGCAAGTTCCAACCATTTGTCCAACTTTCGACATGAACTTTAGCAAATTTATCTTGTGGTAATTTTAGATAAACACTAAGATTTACCTTTTTCCACGTTTGCCAAACATCTTTAAAACTTGCTTTTATTTGCGCTAGCTCCTCTTCAGAATATTCCTCTTTCAGCTTTTTAAAAGAAAATTCGTCACGATCAAAAATTGCATACATTTCTTCAGTTAATTTAGTCATTTTATAAAGCCCTTATCATATTTACACTAGTAACACCAGTTGGATCTGGAATATCATCACTAGTTTTTCCTTCATTATGAAAACCACGTTTTTCATAAAATTTAATCAATTTCGGTAAACAAGTTAAAGATATAGCTTGACGATTTTGCTTTCTGGCCTCTTGCGTCATTGCTTCAACTAATTTTGTCGCTACGCCTTGTTTGCGGTATTCAGGCAAGACCGCTAAACTCAAGACCATTTGATAGCGATCATCTTTTTGATTAGGATGATTTTCAAAATATAATTCATCTTCAATATAGCGTTTATTAAAAGTAGGACCAAAAATATGACCAATTACTTTGCCATCTTCTTGTGCTACCAAAAAAGTATCAGGATAATTTTCAATTCTTCCAACCATATCATTTCTGGTTTGTTCCTTGGTCATCTTAAATGCAGCAGATTCTAGATTTACTACTTCTCCTAAATCATCCATCGTTACTCTACGAATAATCATGGTATTCACTTCTTCCTATCTTTTAATTAAAAAATATCATCATCTTGTTTTATCTGCAATATAAAAAAGCTACAAAAGTTAGTAACTCTTGTAGCTCATTATGTCTAATAAATATCTTTAACTCTTTTTTTCTACCTGTAAACTAATAAATTCACTTCAACTTTAAAAGCTTCGTTTCCTGGCATCTTTCCTGATTCGTGTTTACAGAACTTAAATCCCTTGTGCAAATATAATTCTTTTGCGGGATTACCCGTTAATACTTCTAAATAAACTGGCCGTTTCATTTTATTTAATGAAAACTCTATTAACTTACTCCCAACTCCTTGTTTTTGAAAACTTGGATCTACGTAAAGCCAAGCAAGTTCATCATCACTAAACGCTACAAAACCAATAACTTTTTTATCTTTTTGTCCAACATAAATATTATACGAAAATAGATCTTCTTCATATGCTGCAATTTTTAAGGACTTAAAAGCCTCACTTAAATTAGCAGCTTCTAGTTCTTGTTTTCTTGCTTGATCATGAATCTGACATAACCTATCGAAATCAGCTTCATGATACTCTCTAATCTCTAGTTTATCCACAACAATTATATTCTCTTTGCTTTCACCAATTATTTCTATCTATTATGATAATTCTACCATTGGTAGTTCAGCAAAACGAGATCTTGTTACAGCGTAGCTTTACTTATTATTCTTCCACTTCAATCTGAGACGTTCTTTTTCATCTTTTTCTCGAAAATACGCCTTAACTTTAGGAACTACTTCTTCTCCATAAATTCTAATTGCGTTCATAACATCTTCATGTGGCATTGAAGCAATCGGTAAATGAAGATAGAATCGAGTCAAACCAAGCTCTTCCATTACTTTGATAATCTTGTTTGCAACAGTTTCGCTATCACCAACAAAAATTGCACCATTTTCTCCGACCGATTCAAGATATTGCTCATACGTCATTCCGTTCCATTGCGGTCTTTCCGTACTAATTTGATCAACTAACAATTTAGTAGGATAGAAATAATCTTTAATGGCTTTTTCTTTATCTTGATCTAACCAACCCCAAGAATGGGCAGCAATCGGCATCTTTGTTAAATCATTGCCAACTTTTTCTGCAACTCTTCTGTACAACTTAATTAGTGGTTTAAAGTGCAAAGGAATCGCATAAACGATTGGCAAACCTAACTCTGCAGTGCGAATAGTCGATTCTATGCTTCCACCAGTAGCAACAGAAATAGGAATTGGCTTATTTGTACGCGGATAAATTCCTTTATGATCAACTCTAAGTGTAAATTTTCCTTTTGGCCAATCAAGAATTTCCTATTTGTTCATTTTAAGCAGCATTTCGAGTTTTTCAATAAAAAGTTCATCGTAATTTTCTAAATCATATCCGAATAGATCAAATGCCTCAGTAAATGAACCTCTTCCTGCCATAATTTCAACTCTACCTGGTGCAATTGCATCCATTGTTGCGTATTGTTCGTAAACTCTAATTGGATTAATTGTTGGTAGATTTGTAGTAGCACTTGAAAGATGGATTTGCTTAGTTTTCGAAGCAGCTGCTGCTAAAATAATTTCCGGTGCTGAAACAGCGAAATCTTTGCGGTGATGTTCACCGATTGCAAATGCATCAATATTCAATTTATCTGCAAGAATAATTTCTTCTAATAAATCTCTGATTCTTTGGTCATGACTAATTGCTTTTCCTGTTTCTTCTAATGGTGTAGTTTCACCAAATGATGAGATACCTAATTCAATATTCATTTTTATCAACTCCTAAACTCACTTACTTTTTGTAAGTAAAATAATAGCATATGATTTTTTGAAATGCAAGAGATGAAAAAACGTCTATATTTACACGGAAATATATGTAAATATAGACATCTTATGTATCAGCTCTTTAACAACCAATCAATCACGCTAATTTGTTTAACACCAATATCATCATAACTTCCTAGATCTTGAGTCAAAATAATTTTGGGATAATTATCTTTAATTTCCAAAAATGGTGCAATTTCTCTTTGATATGTCTTTTCATCTTGAACCGTCAAACTAACTTGATAGTACTCTTTTAGACCATCGTGAATAGCTACAAAGTCGACTTCTTTATTGCCGACATAATATTGTAATTTTGAAAAAGAATCACTGGCTACCAGACAGAGATTCACTGAATAACTAGAATTCTAATAATAGATTTGCTAAGATAACTGTAGTTAAATAAACGCTTCCGCCGGGAAGTAAACAAATAAGAGTAATTATATATCTCATTAGGCCTTTGAAGAGATATACAATTACTCTTTTCTTTTGGAGGAATTTATATGACTTGGATTTATTTAGTAATTGCAGGAATTGTCGAAGTTGTCTGGTCAACGACGATGAAATTGAGCCAAGGATTTACTAAAATTGGTTGGGCAATTGCAACAATTATTGGGATGATAGCTAGTTTTGCAGGGTTAATTATAGCAACGAAACATTTACCAATTGGAATCGCGTATCCAGTTTGGACAGAAATTGGAGCTGTTGGATCAGTACAAGTTGGTTCATTCTTATTTCATGATCAAATGAATATGATGACATGGATTTTTGTCATTTTATTAATTGTTTCAATTATCGGAATTAAAATTACTGCTGGACATTAAGCTTGTTTAGTTGTGACAATATTATTCAGTATAAGTGAAATTTTAAAATTGATTAACATTATAACGTACATTATAATGTTATATATATTATAAAAATCATTAAAAGGAGAGGTTAATTATGTCATTAGCAGCAACTCAAACCGATTTTAGACAGAATTTTAAAGCTTATATGGATAAAGTCACCGAAGATCAAGAAACAATTTATATTCCTCGACCAAAACAAAAAGGCGTTGCCCTAATCTCACAGGATCGACTGGATTGGCTGGAGAAATATGCTAAAACTGAACCTGGTACCCTCAAGCACTCTATAGCAGCAGAACATTTAATTGAATTAGGAATTATTCCTGAACAGGGCAAAAAAATCTCTACTGACGAAGAATATGATAAATTTTGGGAGCAGTTTAAGTAAAGATGAAAAATAAGAAGAAATTAGACTTCATTCCCAGACCAGAATTTGTACAGGACTTAAACTATTTAAGCAAATTAGATCCTGCTATAATACCTGAAGTTAAAGATGCTATTTCGATTCTAAGAGAAAATTCCGAATTACCTTCTGAATTTAATGATCATGCTTTACAGGGATATTATGCGGGAACTTCAGAATTTCATTTAAGAGATACGCCTAAGGGCTTCAAACCAACTGATAAAAATGATGTAGTCGTTATTTACAAGAAAAGAACTAATTCATTAGTAGTTATTGGAATTAGAATTGGTTCACACAAAAAACTTTTTCATGATGAATACAAATTACGTCATCAAAAAAATAAATAATGTCCAGCTAAAAATGGAGCTTCATATCAAAGTGAAGCTCCATTTTTAGTGTAAGATTAAGCAAATCAAACGAACTGCTTACGGATACAGTAATTTTAAACATTTATTAATTATAATCAGACTAGAAGAAAAAAGATCAAACAACTATTTTGAAGTTGCTTGATCCTCATTCAAAACTATTCAGCAACAGGATTGTTTGACAAACAGCCATTATTTTCATTAAATTAGAATCTCGCCATTCCTAATGCATGCTGGGCGGCTAGATTGAGCAAACTCCATTGACGATCAAATCCTGGTTGGAAGAAGAAGTCTTGTTCAGCCAAGTCTTCCAAACGCATCTTATGACTAATTGCTAAAGCTAAAACATTGCCTTGAGCAGTAATATCATACTTGGAAAGTACTGCACCACCTAAGATTTGGTGAGTGTATGGATTAAAGGTTAAGCTGACATATACCTTAGGATTTTCTGCTTCTGGAACATAAGCTGGACGCATATGGTCTTCGTAGAAACTAGTTTGATAATCAATCTTATTTCTAGCAGCTGAGAATTGGTTTAATCCAGCTGTAGCAAAATGATAGTCAAATACACTTAGTGCTGAGGCACCGATAACACCTTTGAAGGCACGGTCTGGCTTATCCTCGAAGATATGATCAACCACATATTGAGCTTCTCTTCTAGTAGTAGTGGCTAAGGCAATTGGCATTGGCTTACCAGCTGGAATCGAAAGCGGCAGAATTGCATCCCCAATTGCATAAACATCTTTTACATTAGTTCTCAAATATGGATCAGTCTTAATCCAGCCTCTTTGATCTAAATCAACTACGCCCTTTAGCCAGTCAGTGTTAGGCACTACACCTGCTGAAACAACAACTAGATCAGCTGGGACATCACCTTGATCAGTTTTAACACTTTCAACTTTTCCACTACCATTAAAGCCTTCAATTTTGACACCCATCTTCAAGTCCATATTTTTCTTAAAGGCAGGTTCCAAAACATCGAGTAATTCAGAATTAAGATAGGTTCCTAATGGGCGATCAATCATATCCATTAAGATTACATGCTTGCCAGCTTTAGCAAATACTTCGCTAGCTTCGGTACCGATATAACCAGCACCAACAATAGCAACATTTTTAATTGCTGGATCGTTAACAGCACTCATCAACTTAGAAGCCCAGTCACGTCCACGCATCAAATAGATATTCTTGAGATCATTGCCTGGCACAGGTAAAACTTTAGGAGTTACACCTGAAGAAAGAATCAACCTATCGTATTGAACTTCTTCTTCAGAATTATTAGTTAAGTCCTTAACTGTAACAGTCTTATTTTCAGGATGAATAGCAGTTACTTCATGGTTAGCATAAACATGACCGCCCTTCTTTTCAACATCTTCTGGGGCAAAGTTTCTAACGTCATCTTCTGCTGTAACTTTATTTTCTAAGTACAATTGCATCCCGCAGGACATAAATGAAATAAAGTCGCCAGCTTCATAAACAGTTACATCTACATCATTATATTTATCTAACAGCTCAATTGCTGATTCATGACCACCATGTGAAGCACCAACAATTACAATTTTACGTTTATCCATAAAATCCTCCTAACACAATAGTTTCTTCTTTACAGTGTTAATGGTAACACTTATTATTTAATATCCATCATATTTTGCTCAAAACTAATGAAAAGAAATGAAATTTTGAATAGGAAAATTATGGGAGATTCTAGCGAATTACTCTTATGCTTAGATTCTAATTTCAAGCTAAAACCTGCGAAAAAAGAAAATAATTTCAAAAATAAATCACATTCTCCCATTTTTCCACAAAAATATAGAGCCCTACTATAAAAGCAAAGCTCCATTTTTCATTATAAATCTAAAATATATCGTTGAATCAAATCCACAATCTGTTCATTCTGCGGCAAACTTGAATGCTGGGCATTTGAACCAGAAACCGAAATCGTTGTAAATCGTTTAACAGCGCCTTGCTAAATATATCTACCAGCAAAAACGCTCCCTGCTGGCACCAACCCATCAGAGTTATAAGTTTCAGTTCCAACCACAAAATAAACAACTAAGTTCTTAGGGAGTTTTATTATTAAGGAATATTTTTCTCCACGCAAAAAGCCTGGTTATTGCTAATCAGGCTTTTTATACTGCATTTATTTGATTCTATTACTTCAAGTTAGATTTAAAGAAATCTTCTACCTTATCGAACGGGATTTTATCGCTATTATCGTAAAGATCAATATGTTCTGCATCTTTTACTTCATATAATTCTTTTGGCTCATTTGCTAATTTATAGGCACGTTCACTAAATGCCTTTGAATGAGCATGATCTCCTACGATAAATAAAATTGGGCGAGGTATAATTTCATTAATATAAGTTAGATTACTCCATTAAAGCATTGATAAATCGGAAGTAGTTGTAAAACCACCACGAGCGTTTTGATGGAAACCACGTGGCACAGCATAGAATCTAAACCATTCTTTAGTAATTGGATCCATATCTGGAATTGCATCAACATTTGCATAAAGAATGGTTTATATTCTGGCATCTCATTTGCGTAATCTTCCCAGCGTTGACGCGTAAGCTTATCCTTAAATTCGTCTAACTGCTCTTTTGAGAAATTGTTCATTCCTCGTAAATCAGTCATGTCATACATTGATGCAGTTGCAACTGCCCTAATTCGAGTATCAGCAGCTGTAGCGGCTAAGCTAAAGCCACCAGAACCACAAATTCCAATTACACCAATCTTTTCACGATCAACGAATGGAACTTGTACACCCAAATTGTCAACTGCTGCTGAGAAACTTTCAGCAAATAAATCAGGTGAAGAAACATGGCGAGGTTCGCCACTTGATTCACCCATATTTACTTGATCAAATGTTAAAACAACAAAACCACGCTGCGCTAGTTCATTAGCCCAAACGCATGGACCTTGTTCTTTAGTTCCACCATATGGTACACCAACAATTAAAGTAGGATATTTTTCCTCATCAATTTTTGATGAATTACCATATTTTGATAATTATTTTCCCCATGCAAGTAACTGCTTTCCATATTCTGGCTCTTGCGAGCGTTTATACTCAGATATTCCGCCGTACCAAATTACTTCAAACTGAAAATCAACTTTTTTGCTATATTCAGGATCAACAAAACTTAGCAAATTGACTAAATATCCGTAATCCCACCACTTTAATTGACCAATTTCTAGCTTGGTTGCATAAATAGATTTATCTTGATAACTAGCTAATGGTCGAGCCATCTCATAAATTTCTCTCTTAGAAAAAGGTTAGGTTATTATACTTGAACTAAGAAAAAGCCTAGAATGCTACAAAACATTCTAGGCTATATTTATGGAGAAAATTATGAAATTAAACATCTTTTCAAATCAAATCGACTTCACTACTTCTGAAAAAGTGGTAATTTCGTATTTAGAAAATCATCTTAACGAAATAGACGGATTAACTATTACTGACTTAGCTAAAAAGTCTTTAACTTCTAATGCGACAATTATTCGTCTCAGTCATAAATTAGGCTATAACGGCTTTAAAGATCTAAAAGTTAACATAATTAAAAATATTGAAACTAATCGCTTTACTAATAATCAAGTTGACTTTAGTTTTCCATTTTCACCCATTGATGATCTCAATACAATTAAGAATTCCATGACTGATCTATATTTAAATGGTTTAACACTTTTGCGCAACAAAATTAAAATGTCAGATATTAAGAAAGTAGCTAATTTGATTCTAACTAGTAAAAATACGTTTATTTTTGCTAACGGAGATACTGAAATTACTAGTAAAAGCTTCATTAATAAGGTGAACAAGTTAAACATTTATCCAATTTTAGCAACTGAAAACGGTGAGGAAAATAATATTACTACCAGAATGAATGAGCATGATTTAGCAATTTTCATTAGTTATGATAAATATACCTCCCAATATAATGAAGAAATTGAAATTCTAAAAAAGAAACATGTTAATTTTATCATTATCACAGCTAATACTGATCCTGCTGTTTTTGCTCAAGCTACTGTAGGAATTGCTATTCTTAATGAAGAAAAATCAAATAAAGTAGCAACTTTTTACTCTCAATTTGCTTTTCACTTTGTTTTAAATTTGATTTTTTCAGTGCTATATCAAGCAAAAATGCTAAATTAATTCTGCTCAATCTTCTTAATAATCTTAGCTGGCACTCCTCCAACCACTACGTTATCAGGAATGTTCTTGGTAACAACAGATCCTGCCGCAACAACTACACCGCTGCCAATAGTGACGCCAGGACAAATCGTTGAATGACCGCCAATCCAGACATCATTGCCAATATTAACTGGCTTGCCAATACCTAATCTTTCTCTTCTACCTTTGGCAGTTAAGGGATGGTTAACTGTATAGATGTCGGTATTAGGCCCAATCCATACATTATTACCAATGTTAACTGGTGCAATATCTAAAACCGTTAAATTGTAGTTAGCAAGAAAATTATCACCGACATGAATATTTTTACCATTATCAACATTTAACCTACTATGAACAACCAAGTTTTTTCCAGCAGAACCAAAGATTTCTCTCGCTTTAGCTTCTTGTTTTTTCGGTTCATTTTCAGAAATTGTATTGAATTCTTGACACAATGTTGCGGCAGTTAATTTACGCTTAGCCACTTCTTCATCATTAACCTTGTACCATTCTTCAGCTTCAAGTTTTTCTAATTCACTTTTAGTCATTTATATTTACTCCTTTTTATTCATCAACATGTCCATTAACTTGATATGAATTCTCAGTATATTGCATTACTTCAAAATAATTATTCTCGGGATCATGACTCCAAAACTTCCACGTTCCAGCTGGTCCCTTACTTGGTTCACCGAGTACTGGAATATCCGTAGCTTTAAATTCCTGATAAGTTTTTTGAATATCATTAACGGTTAAAGCAAAATGATTCAATCCCAAACGACTATTCCATGTAACATCATCTATTTCATTGTCATCAGCTAGCGACATTTCAATGAATTGTCCTGGCGTTATTTCAAAATAACCGTACATTACTTTTTCAGGGGCTTTTTGCGCAATTTCTTTTTCTGCTGGACGATTGTCACTGTGCAAATATTCCTTATATTTTACAATTACCTTAACTTTTAAACCAAGTTTATTTTGATAAAAATCAACCATTTTATCCCAATCTTTAACGCGAATATTAACATGCATTAAGGCATTAAATTTCATTTTTCTTCTCCTAATCCAACTTCAATCCTGCACTTTTAACAGCTTGCTCTACAATCTGCATTACTTGATCACTATGTTCTAGCGCTTTTTTATCTTTATCTAAATCAGTGTTATCAATCATCTTTTCAAAAGCTACAAATTCTTCGTACATGCGATGAGTATAGATCTTATCGTCAACATGTTGGATTTTATTTTGCTGGCCCACAATATCAAACGAATTCATGACATTAGCTGGTCCATTGACAATAATAGTTTCTTTTTCAGCTTCAATCAAAGAAGTGCCCGGTGCTGCAACATCTTTAGCCGCAATTGAGACAGCCTTAAAATTATCATAATCTAAAGTCAATATTCCCGATGTATCAACTCCGCGTTCAATATTTGCATGATACTCAACCTTTTTAGGCATCCCAAATAATCCCACCAAAAAGTGAATATTATAAATATTTAAGTCCATCAAGGCACCACCACCCTTTTTGGGATCGAAGACTGGTAGAACTTTACCTTGTTTAAAAGCATCGTAGCGATGAGAGTATTGCGAATAATTCATTGAAACGATCTTTATTTCTCCTACTTCAGATAAACTTTGTTTTAGATTTTTGTAATTAGTCAAATATTGGTTAGTAATCGCCTCTACTAAAATCAATTGCTTTTCTTTAGCAATTTGCTTCAATTCCTTGAATTCATCATACTTAACAGTAAAGGGCTTCTCACAGATAACATTCTTGCCTGCTAATAAAGCTTTTTTTGCAAAAGAATAATGAAGAGAGTTAGGTACTGCGACATAAACTGTATCTGCATTTGTTTCTTTAAGCGCTTGATCATAGTCAGTATAAATTTTTTCAATACCATATTTTGCTTGATCTTCTTTCATACGATCAAGATCACTAGTTGTCCCCGCAATTCCAACTAATTTTGTATTTTTTAAGTCCTTAGTAATTGGCAAAAAATCACTGACAATAAAGCCTGCACCTGCAATTAATAACTTCATAATTATGATCTCTCCTTAAATAATTCATTCTTATTAACTTTATTATCAATTTGTTTAAACAATACTAAAATACAAAAACCACATTCTGGTAAGAATGTTCATCTCTTTACCAAAATGTGGCTTTTATTTTGAACTTTTAGTTCAATTTTGACTTAATAATCTTCATCTTCACGCATTTCTGCAGGCCAACCATCAATTGGCTTACGTTCGTCTAAAACCCTTAATCTCTTAAGATCGTCACTATCTAATTCAAAATCAAAGATATCAATATTTGATTTAATATGAGCTGGATTAGTCGAACGCGGAATAGTTACAACATCGTTTTGGACCAAGTAACGCAAAATTATTTGAATTGGTGATTTACCATATTTTTCACCAATTTCTGTTAAAACTGGATTACTCATCAAATGCTGTTGACCATTACCAAGAGGACTATAGCTTTCATGCACAATACTTTCTTTTTCTAAAAATTCGTGCATCTTCCATTGTTGCAAAAGTAAATGAGTTTCAATTTGATCAACCATTGGACGTACACTGCTTTGGTGGATTAAATCTAAAGTCTGTCGACTATTAAAATTACTAATTCCAATTGCGCGCGTCTTTCCTGCTTTATATGCTGCCTCAAGAGCATGCCAAGTATCAATATCATGTCCCATCGGCCAGTGAATTAAAACCAGGTCAAAATAATCTAGTCCACTTCTTCTCAATGATTCATCAAAACCAATCTTAGTGTCTTCATAACCATCAGTCATTGTCTTAGTGGTAATAAACACCTCATCACGATTTAGACCACTTGCTTTCACTGCTTCGCGAACTTGTTGTTCATTTTGATAATATTGCGCTGTGTCAATTAAGCGATAACCTGCTTCAAAAGCTGATAATACTGCTTGTTTTGTTTGATCTGGACTAATTTCATAAGTTCCAAAACCAAAAATAGGAATTTTAATGCCATTATTTAACGTTAATTGCTTCATAGTTACCTCAATATATTTTTTCAGTTTATTTCTATAATCAATCATATTTTAAAAATGATTATTTATTTCTATTAAACATTCGAATATCAAAAGTTTAACTATAAGTTAAATTATGCCCCATTTATCTCGAAAGTTTAACTATAATTAAACTTTTACCCAATTTCATCCATTTTTTAACTTATACACAAAAAAGAGCTGCTTTTTCAAGCAACTCCTTAAGTTAGTTTATTTACTTTTATCATTCTCAGGTCTAGGACCAGGCTTAGGTCCCACTGAAACAATAAAACTAACAATTGGAAATCCAAGATATAAAATCAGCTTCTTTCTATATATATTTATATATTATTTTTTAAATTGATTATGAACATATTCAGCATAAAGTGGTGTTGACTTAACTAATTCTTCATGCGTACCAGAGCCAGAAACTGTACCATGATCAATGAAATAGATTCTATCTGCATCAACAATCGTACTTAAACGATGTGCAATTACTAATGTCATTCTATTCTTCATTAAACTTGTTAAAGCCTTTTGCACCATTGCTTCAGATTCTGAGTCAAGACTTGCAGTTGCTTCTTCAAGCATCAAAATCTTAGGATCACGTAAGAATGCTCTAGCAATAGCAATTCTTTGTCTTTGACCACCAGAAAGTTTGACGCCTCGTTCACCGATTTGCGTATCTAAACCATCTTCTGATTCTTTTACGAATTTATCAGCATATGCCATCTTTAGTACACGCCATAATTCATCATCGCTTACTTCACGATCTAAGCCGCAAACTAAATTTTCACGAATTGTCCCTGGCATTACCGCAGAATTTTGACCAACTAAACCAATTTGATGACGCCAATTAGTTAAATCGATATTGTCAATATTTTCATTACCAATCGTAATCTTACCTGAAGTTGGTTTGTAGAAGCGCTCAATCAATGAGAAAATTGTTGATTTACCACCACCAGATGGTCCAGCAAAAGCAACAACTGTATTTGGTTTAGCTACCACGTTAATGTCATGCAGAATTTGCTTATCTTTTTCATATGAGAAGCTGACATTTTGCAATCGCAATTCTTTACCAGAAACATCAATTTTTTGATCATCAGCAGATTCTTCAACAGGTTCATTGAGCATTTCACGAATACGTTCAGTTGAGCCTGATATCTTGGCTAATTCGTTAAAGAACTGGCTAACCATAATCACTGGTCCCATTAATTGGAACAAGTACATTAAAAATGAAATGAGGGCACCCATAGTAAGACTGCCTTGCATTACACGAATTGCACCATACGTTAAAATACCGATTACCAAAATCATCATTAACATATTAGAAATTGGTTGCATCAAAGAATTAACCCATGATTCTTTAAAGAAAATATTTCTTGTTAATTAAATCAAATATTTTTCTGATTTCAAATACCACTTCTTTACTAAAGTAGTTAAAGCAATATATAAGATTAACAAAAGAAATACAATTGCTAAAAAGTACATTGGAATTGGACCAAATTTTATTGCTTTAGCTATTGGTGTAATAAATGGTAAGACAGTTCCCACCACTGCCATCCCGATTGTTGCCCAAGTAACAATTGCTGTAGCATGTTGCTTAATAAATGGTAGTTTGGGATCTCTAAGTGCATGAATAACCATTTCTTGGGTCCAAAGTGATTCAATAAACCATCCTGTACAAAAGATGGCTGAGAAAATTAATTTTTGCGTTGTGCTAGCTGCTGCATAACTAGTTCCCGTTACTTGCGGACAAACCATAAAGAAAAGTAAAGCAAAAGTTATGATATCAAAAATAGAGGACGTTGGACCAAAGTAGAACATAAACTTCGGTAGCTTCTTTGTACTCCACTTTCTAGGCTCTGATAAATAATGCTTATTCATAGTATCAAATGGAATAGATAGGCAACTAGTTCCATACATCAAGTCTAAAATTAAAAGTTGAATTGGAAGCATTGGTAAGAATGGCAAAAACGAAGAAGCTACTAAAATTGATAAAATATTACCAAAATTAGAAGAAAGCGTAATTTTAATATATTTCATCGTATTGCCAAATACTTGACGGCCAATTTGTACTCCCTTTCCTAAAATCATTAAATCTTTGTGGAGCAAAATTATATCTGCGGACTTTTTAGCAATGTCCACCGCTGTATCAACTGAGATAGCAACATCTGCCGCTTTCATTGCAGGAGCATCATTGATTCCATCTCCCATATAAGCTACGGTATGACCATCTTGTCTAAGTAAGTCAATAATCTGAGCTTTTTGTTGTGGAGATAATTTTACAAAAACATCGCATGCTTGCACCATTTGTTTTAATTCAGCGTCAGTCTTATTTTCAAGGTCTTTTCCCTGATAAACTCGATCAATATTTAAACCTACTTGCTTCCCTACATTTCGCGTAACTGCTTCATTATCTCCAGTTAAAATTTTGACTGTAATGCCATCTTCTTTTAAGGCAGTCAATGCTGCCTTAGCACTGTCTTTTGGTGGATCTAAAAATGCTAAAAATCCAACTAAGATTAATTCATTCTCATCATCAATGCTAAATTCACCAACAGGAGCTGGATTCTTTTTATATCCTAAAAGAACAACACGTAAACCATCCTGATTCATCTCATCAATTTCAGTTAAAATTTTCTGACGTTGATCTTCATCAAGTGGACTTATTGCACCATCTATTTCTACTCTGTTAGAACAAGCAAGCATTTCTTCAGCAGCACCTTTAGTTACCAAAATATGTTCGTGTTGCTGGTTAATAACGACAACGCTCATACGTCTTCTCTTAAAATCAAAAGGTATTTCATCAATCTTTCTGTAGTTTTGATTAATTTTCTTTGTATCTAACTCTCCTTGAGCAGCATCAATAACTGCTTTATCAATTAAATCTTTCATCCCTGTTTGATAATAACTATTCAAGTATGAAAGCTCTAATACTTTTGGCTTTTCTTCTAAGTTTAAATTATAGTGTCGTTCTAAAACCACTTTATCTTGTGTTAAAGTACCAGTCTTATCAGTGCAAAGAATATCAGCTGAGCCAAAGTTTTGGATTGAATTCATTCTTTTAACAATGGTTTCATGCTTAGCCATTTCAACAGATCCCTTAACTAAATTACTGGTCACGATAACTGGCAACATTTCTGGCGTTAAACCAACAGCCGTTGCGATAGCAAAAATTAATGCATTTAGCCAGTCGCCTTTAGTTAAACCATTAATCAAAAACACTAGTGGTGCAATTACAGCTGTCAGGATTAGTAATATTTTAGAAACATTTTTAATTCCAATGTCAAAAGTTGTCTCTTTGTTTTTATTCTGAGCAAGAGTACGGGCCAGATTTCCAAAAACGGTTTTATCACCTGTAGCAAAAACGACGCCCATTCCAGAACCAGAAACAATATTTGTTCCTTCATAAAGGATATTTGGATAATCTAAGTAATTATCACTTTCTTTTGGCTTCTGATCTGCCATCTTTTCAACTGGACTTGACTCTCCATTTAATGAGCTCGCTGAACAAAATAAATCTTTACTCTTTAACAAATACATATCTGCTGGCACTAAATCTCCAGCAGCTAAATTAATAATATCGCCAACTACTACATCTTTAGTTGGTAATTCTTTATCTTCGCCAGCTCGTTTAACATTTGTAGTTACAGAAACCATATTTAGCAATGAATCAACCGCATCACTTGTTTTTACATTTTGAATAAAACTAGTAATTCCTGAAATCAAAACCATCATAATCATGATAATTACGGTACTCAAATCTTTTTGATCAGCTGGCACAAAGACATAGTTAGTTAAAAAAGATAAACCTGCTAAAAATAACAACACACCAGTAAAAGGTGTCATAAAAGCATCGATTAAAAAATGTAATTTTGGATGATGTTCTTTATTTGAAACCTCATTTAAGCCATCTTGCTCCAAGCGTTGCTTTGCTTGAACTGGACTTAATCCATTAATTGTTGTATGCAATTGCTTTAAGACTTCACTTTTTTCTTGTCTAGCAATTTGTTTAGCCAAAGTCGCATTAGTTACTACGCGATCTTTAGAGTTGAATTTTAACATAGTAATCTCTCCCTCTAAAAAATCGGCAAACAAACAAAAAGACCAACGCAAAAACTGCATTGGTCTTAATTTAGCGATTTATACTCGTCGTTCAGTTTTAACACTACGTAACGTGAAGTTTTTCAACTAGCTGACTGGGAAAAGCCTTAGGTCGACAATTCCTGTTTAACCCGTTGGCATCTCTAGATGTTGCTGGGCATCAGCGTATATTTACGTAGGAGTCTCACCTAACAGTTCATTTGCTTCTTTATTCAATTAACGGTTACTAGATTAAACAATTATTCTTTATTATTCAAGCATATTTATAAATTCTTTACTTTTACTCTAAATCCATACATCAAATAATTAATCTAAGTTAAATTGTTTTAGATAATCAGCTAAATACTCTACAGTTAAACTTTGCGGATCTTTAATTAATTCTAGTGGTCGGCCTTGTGCTACAATACGACCACCATTTTCACCACCTTGTGGTCCCAGATCTAGCATATAATCTGCATTAACAACTAAATTCAGGTCATGTGTAATCGTAATAATAGTTGCACCTTGATCAAGCAATTTTTGCATGACTTCAACTAGGACTTTAACATCCAGGGGATGCAGACCAATTGTTGGTTCATCAAAGACAAATAAAGTATCGTCTTGCTTATGACTTAAGTGAGTCACTAATTTTAAACGCTGTGCTTCTCCACCAGATAAAGTTGGCGTACTTTCACCTAAGTGCAGGTAATCTAAACCAACTTCTTTAAGCAACTGCAAATCACGTTCAATCTTTGGCACACGCTTAAAAACAGGAATCGCTTCGTTAACATCAAGATTCAAAACATCCACAATTGACATATCATGCCACTTTATTTTTTGAATTTCAGGATTATAGCGGTCGCCATGACAAGTTGGACAAGTTTGCTGCATATCAGGCAAGAATTGAATATCTAAAGTAACAATTCCTGTTCCACCACAAGTTGGACAAGCACCTTCTTTATTGTTGTAAGAAAAATAGCTTGGCGTATAATGTTTTTCTTTAGCCAAAGACTGTTTTGCAAAAAGTTTACGCAAATTATCCATAATTGAAGTATAAGTTGCAACTGTTGAACGTGTACTCTTTCAAATTGGTGAAGCGTCCACGCTAACCACATTATTGATTGGACAATCAAAACTCTTAATTTGTTTAGGGAGTGGTTCATTTTTATTTTGTGCCTTAATTGCAGGAACTAATGAATCTAGAATCAAACTAGTTTTTCCAGCTCCAGAAAAGCCCGTCACACTAGTTAATTGATGTAATGGAATATCTGCTTTGACATCTTTTAAATTGAAGTAATCTTTCACTTCAAAATTGATTTGCTTTGAGTTAATCCGATCATTTACTTTTCTAGCCATTAAATGCGCTTTTCCATTTAAATATGGTGCAATTAGTGACTGCTTATCTTTCTTAATTTCTTCAGGACTGTCTTGATCTAAAATTTGACCACCTTGTTCACCTGAACCTGGACCAATTTCAATAATCTCATCAGCAGCTTTAATAATATCCACATTGTGATCAACAACTACTAAAGAATTACCTTGATCAACTAATTTGCGCAAAACTTTGATTAAACCATCAACGTTAGCTGGGTGCAAGCCAATCGATGGTTCATCTAAGACATATAAAACGCCAGTTGTTTCTGTACGTAGTGTTCTCGCTAATTGGATTCTCTGAAGTTCACCAGTTGATAAAGTGTTGCCAGCTCGCTCCATAGTTAAATAATCTAGTCCTAAATCAAGCAACGGCTGTAAATTACTTATAAATTCATTAATCAAAGAACTAGCCATTTTATGCATATCTTCAGGCAACTTTGCTAATACTTCCTTACTCCAAGCTGGCAAATCCCCTAGCTGCATTTGCTCGACTTGATAAATATTTTTACCATTAACTAACTGCTTCAAAAGTTCTGGACGAAGACGCGTACCATGACAAACTGGACAAGTTGAATAAGTGAAAAACTCTGCAATTCTCTTTTGTGCACGTTCACTTTTACTACTTTTTGCTGAGCGCAAAACTGCTTGGTGGGCATTTTCATATAAAGCATTAAAATCATGAAAAACTCGACCAGTTCCCGATAAAAAGTCCATCTTATATTTTTTCTCAGGACCGTTTAGAACAAAATCTTTTTCTTTATCCGTTAAATCCTTATAAGGAATATCAATCCTTACTCCAGCATGTTGAGCTACGCTTGGCATAAAGTTTCTTCCTGGCAAGCTCCATGAAGCAACTGCTCCGTCCTCAATTGATAAATTAGGATCAGCAATTAGTTTACTATCATCAAGCTGACGAACTTTTCCAGTTCCACCACATTCTTGACAAGCTCCATCAGAATTAAAAGCAAAATCTTCGGCACTTGGTACATAAAACTTAACACCGCATGTTGGGCAAGTAATTTGTCCCATTTCTTCACCTGACTTAGACATAGCTTCCGCGATATCTAAACTTGGAGCTACGCGGTGACCGTTAGGACAAACAGGCGAACCTAATCTTGAAAAAATCAAACGCAAAACATTAAAAGTCTCGGTTGTTGTCCCAACAGTTGCTCGTTCATTTGGAATACTTGGACGCTGGCGCAAAGCCAAAGCAGACGGAATATGCTTTACGGATGTCACGTCAACTTGCGAGCCTTGCTTAATTCTCCGACGCATATATGTAGAAAGTGCATCTAGATATCTTCTTGAGCCCTCTTCATATAAAATTCCCATCGCTAAAGAAGACTTACCTGATCCAGACAAGCCTGAAACAGCAACAAATTTATGAAGTGGAATATTCACATCAATATTTTTTAAATTATGTACTCTTGCACCTTTAATTTCTATTTGAGTTGGTAATTCCAAATTAAACTCCTATCTAAAGCTTCAATTTCTTCTTTATTTTAAAATTTTATATGCTAAAATACCATATTTTGTTAAACCAAGTTTCTCAATGTTTAAGCCAATATTGAACTGCCACAAGTCGTTGCCAATTTTAAAATTGTTATCTTGAGCATATTTTCTAATTACAGCTAAACCTTTTTCAATTCCTGCACCAGTATTTGCATAGGTATCAACTTTTGCCTGCGGTAAATCTGTAAGAAAACCTGATAAGTTCTTATTAGCCATGACACCAGCACCTAATTCTTGGTAAAACTGACTATATGCCGAAGCAATTTCTGCTTCCGAACAATCAACTTTAAAATCAAAACACCAAAAATCATGATCTGGTAAAAAACATTTCTTTACCATATAAAATCGACATTGGTTAATCGAAAGTTATCATTTTCTTTTTGACGCAAAATGGATAAAATTTGCTTTAAATTTTGGATACGTAGTTCGATCTTATTTTTTAAAGGTATTAATTTTTTATTTAATGCATCCCTGCTAGAATCGCCCAAATAATCTTTAATTTCTTCTACCAAAAGTCCTAAATCACGTAATCCCAAGATAAAACCAATTTGATAGAGTTGCTCATAACTATAGTAGCGATAACCAGTTTCTTCGATCTTCATTGGCTTAAAGACATCTTTTTGATCATAAAATATCAAAGTTCGTCTGGTAGTGCCTGCAAGTTTAGCAAATTCAGAAATTGATAATAATTTATCATTGGCCACTCTCAACATTCCTTTCTTAATTATTCTCTATAAATAAAATAAACTGTGACGCGAGGTTACAGTCAAGGGATTTAATTTATTAAACCATTTTCAAATCTATTTACTCTCCCCAAGCGTAAAATATAGATAAGAGAAAACATTACTAGAAAGGAAAATCATCTATGGAATCTGCACTATATCCAATTCAAAATAAATATCGGTTTAACACTTTAATGAATGGCACTTGGCAATTTGAAACTGATCCAAATTCTGTTGGCTTAGACCAGGGATGGAATAAAGAGTTGCCTAATCCTGAAGAAATGCCTGTACCAGGTACGTTTGCAGAATTAACTACCAAGCGAGACCGTAAATACTATACTGGAGACTTTTGGTATCAAAAAGACTTCTTTATTCCTTCATTTCTAAAGAAGAAAGAACTTTATATACGCTTTGGTTCAGTTACTCATCGTGCAAAAGTATTTATTAATGGAAATGAAGTCGATCAACATGAAGGTGGTTTTTTACCATTTCAAGTAAAAATTTCTAATTATATTAATTACAACCAAACTAATCGTGTAACTGTTTTAGTCAATAACGAATTATCTGAAAAAGCTATTCCTTGTGGCACCGAAGAAATCCTAGATAATGGTCAAAAACTTGCTCAACCATACTTTGATTTCTTCAATTATTCTGGCATTATGCGCAATGTTTGGCTCTTAGCACTCCCTCAAAGCCAAATCACTAATTTCAAACTAAATTATCAATTAATAAATAATGAGGCAACAATTACCTACAATATCGAAGCAAATACTAATGCTGAATTTAAAGTAACACTTTTCGATAATCAAAAGGAAATAGCACGTACTACTTCTAAAAATACTGGTAGTTTAACAATTAAGAATCCGCACCTTTGGAGCCCAAGTGATCCTTATTTATACAAAATAAAGATTGAAATGATCGAAGAAGGAAAAACAGTTGACGAATATAGTGAACAAATTGGTATTCGTACAATTAAAATTGTGAATGATAAAATCTTGCTCAATAATCACCCAATTTATTTAAAAGGCTTTGGCAAGCACGAAGATTTTAATGTTTTAGGCAAAGCAATTAACGAAAGCATCATCAAACGCGACTACGAATGCATGAAATGGATTGGCGCTAACTGTTTTAGAAGCAGTCACTATCCTTACGCCGAAGAATGGTATCAATATGCCGATAAATATGGCTTTTTAATTATTGATGAAGTACCCGCTGTTGGTCTTAATCGTTCAATAACTAACTTTCTTAATGTAACTAATTCTAATCAGTCGCACTTTTTTGCTTCGAAAACTGTGCCTGAATTAAAAAAGATCCATGAACAAGAAATAAAAGAAATGATCGATCGCGACCAGCGTCACCCTTCAGTGATTGCCTGGAGTTTATTCAATGAACCAGAATCAACTACTCAAGAATCCTATGACTATTTCAAAGATATTTTTGCCTTTGCGAGAAAATTGGATCCACAAAATCGTCCTTATACTGGAACTTTAGTTATGGGTAGCGGTCCAAAAGTGGATAAGCTTCACCCACTTTGTGACTTTGTCTGCTTAAACCGTTATTATGGTTGGTACGTTGCTGGTGGTCCTGAAATCGTTAATGCTAAAAAGATGCTGGAAGATGAACTAGACGGCTGGCAAAACTTAAAGCTTAATAAACCATTTGTCTTTACTGAGTTTGGCGCTGATACATTATCTTCTTCTCATCGCCTTCCAGATGAAATGTGGAGCCAAGAATATCAAAATGAATATTATCAAATGTATTTTGATATATTTAAGAAATATCCATTTATTTGTGGCGAATTAGTTTGGAACTTTGCTGACTTTAAGACGAGTGAAGGAATCATGCGTGTTGGTGGTAACGATAAAGGAATTTTTACTCGCGATCGTGAACCTAAAGATATTGCCTTTACCTTGAAAAAGAGATGGCAACAATTAAATTAATATTTTAGTTTTTACAAATAATCGTGCTCAATTAAAAATAATCGATATCATTTTAGTTCATTTGATATCGATTATTTGATTATGGGCGCGATTTTTTATTGATTTTGATAATAATTTCTAACTAAGAAATGTTTCATTAATTTATGAAACTAATATCTTGTTTCTTAAACAAATCATATACAACTAAGTCTGATGAATCCAAATCTTCTTTGTTCATATCAACAGCACTAATTCTGCTGTCATCATAACAATTAAAGTACAAAATACCTTTTTCCAGATTCATACAGCTAGTATACATTGTATATTCAAAACTATTAGGACCAACTTGATCCATTCCTTTTGCCTGTTCAACAGATTCTAAAATATGGAAGAAATCAGTAACATTTTCTACCTCATCACTATCTTTTGGTGCATGATTCAAGGCAAAACATACCTTAACAAAACGTGATTCTGAATCCATCCCGCCTGGTAAGTGATGCGTACCTAAACTGCGACTATACAACTTAAGATTAACACCAGGTAAAAAATTATTATCAGGTTCGCCTGGAACAACTGAAGCATAGTTTGCCAAATTAGTTAACTGCTCTGGAAATAAAGGTGCGTTCGTCAAAGCATTTACTGGATTGTCATAAATATGCAAGCCCTTTTCATCTGACTCAACAACAATACTCTTACCAGTTTTATCTCCTACTAGCCAGTGAAGTTCTGAAGCTGGGGTATTTTTAGCAAAACTCACATTAGAAATATTTGCATTAGTTAGGCTTTCTTTTACTTGATCAACAGTTTCATAAGTAGCTAATAAATATGAAATAAATTCAAATGAAGCAATATTCTTTTTATTTACTGCATTTGGAAAATACTTCCCTTGTCCAGCAAAGCTTAAACCAGCAACTCCCAATCCTTTTTCATTAATTGCATCGCAATATAATGGAGTATTGTCTGCTACAGCAGCTACACCAATCATTGCATAATGTGATTTTTCAACTGGTAAATCGGTAAACTCGAATTCATAATTTCTTGGTGTAATAACCACTTTTTGACCATAAGCAATTTCATAATCAAGATTTCTGCCAAAATAGTGGTCTTTAGGACTATATAAAATTGATGTACACATATTAGATATCTCCTTTGATCAAAGCAATACTTTCACTTTATATTCTAAGCTTAAATGAAAAGAGATTACACTAAATTGATCTAAACAGATAATCAATAACAAGGTCACCATCTGCAATAGCTCCAATAATTGTATTACCTTTTTTACACAATACTGTAAACTTCGTATTTGATTATAAGGCACACTATTCGCTAAGTAGTCCTAAACGTTTTCTTACTTTTAATACATGACAAATCAATCCAAGGATTAAGCCCGCAATACCAAAAGTTAACCAACCAAAGCCCAAACTGAAAAATGGAAAATATTGTTGAGCAAACCCAAGTAATGTCTGCAATAATTGGCTGTCATGTAAGTTAGCCGGTAATGCATTTAACATGTCAAAGAATGCAGGAATTAGGGTCAGCGCAGTTGTAATCTGGTAAACAAGTCGGTCATGCTTAAATATTGGTGAAAGTAATCCTAAAATAATCAATGTGATTGCTAGTGGATAAAGAAACATTAAAATTGGTGTTGACCATGCAATAATTTGATCAAGACCCAAATTCGCAAATAAGAATGAAAGACCACAATTAATTCGCAAAAATGTTCGATATGAGATTTTAGGAAAACGACGATGGAAATCTTGTGAAAAGGCAATTACTAATCCCATTGCTGAAGTCATACAAGTAATGGTTGCTAAAGTTGCTAAAATCGCATCTCCAGCAGTTCCTAAGTAATAATGTGAAATCTGAGCAAGAGTAATCCCACCATTTGCTGCTAATTTAAATTGATGCAAGCTAGTCGCACCTAACCAAATTAAAGCCAAGTATATGATAGCAACTCCTGCAATTCCTAGAAAACCACTTTTAGCTGTTTCAATTGAAACCTGTCTTGTCTTTTTAATACCTAGTTCTTTAATTGCTGTAATAATAGTAATTCCAAATGCTAATGCTGCTAACCCGTCCATTGTATTATAACCTTGTAAAAAGCCATTGGAAAAAGCATGCCTTGCATATGATGCAGTTACAGTAGCAGTATTTCCAGAACCCAATGGATGCATAAATGCTAACAAAAAGATCAGAAACAACAATAATAAAAACAAAGGATTTAATACTTTACCAATTAAAGTAGTAATCTTACCTTCATGATTTGAAAAAATATAAACTAAACTAAAGAAAATTGCTGAATAGATTAATAGTCCCCAAGCATTAGTTGACTTAGATAAATAAGGGGCAATTCCGATTTCATAAGGAACAGTGGCTGTCCGAGGAGTTGCAAATAGTGGTCCTAAAGTAGCGTGAACAAGGATTAAAAAGATAAGTGCATAGTAACGACCATTCGGCAATGCAAGATCATAGATTCCATTTGACCTAGTAATACTAATTGCCAAGAGCGCCATTAATGGTAGCAAAACCCCAGAAAAAAGAAAGCCACTACTCGCTATGAGCCAATTGCTACCTGCTAATTGACCTAAATGAACCGGAAAAATAAGATTTCCCGCTCCGAACAACATTCCGAAAATAAGTGATGCAATAATCATTGACTGCCTAATACTCGCTTTTTTTATCTTCATTTTAATATTCCTTTCGATAAAAATTATATTAATACTAGGTACAAAAAAACGTCCTTATAAGCATAAAGCTTATAAGGACGTTATCACGCGTGTTACCACCTTATTTTAGAATAATATTACTATTATTCCCTTACCCCGTACATAGAAAAACTAGATACATTGACGCTATAACGGGCGCACCCTCCTAAAGTTACAATTACTCTCACTTCAAGCACTCCTAGGCTACTTTCACTTTACTTTCCTATCCCCACTCACACTAACTTGGGTTCGCTGACTAGTTAAGGTAAAGCTAATTTCCTATTCTTAGTGGTTATTCATACCATTTATTTAGTAAGTATATTACATAATAAATTAAACAAAGTCAATATTATTCTAACCTGTTTTTAATTTTATTCTTTTTTCTAATATCAATTGACTCCAGATGATTAGATTTATATTTGTAAGCAAATTTAAAATCAGCACAAACAACTATTGATCTAATAACAGCTAACAGTAATCATTTCTCATTAGTTAAACAATACTTTCAAAAATAAAAATTTCTCTTAAAGATAGACATGTAAAGTTTTATCTTCTTTAAGAGGAATTTTTCGGTTTAATTATAATTTACATATTGAATTTTCCGATTAATCAGTCTAATTTATCATATTCTTCATCAGAAACAGGTTCAAGCCATGTATTCTTACTATCGCCTACCATCACAGCAACATGAGCAAACCATGAATCTTTAGTAGCTCCATGCCAATGCTTAGTATTAGGATTTACAATTACTACATCTCCTGGCAGCATCTTTTGTGGAGCTTTGCCTTCTTCTTGATACCAGCCTTCACCAGCTACAGCGATTAAGATTTGCGGCACTGTGTGCATATGCCAATTGTTTCGACAACCTGGTTCAAAACTTACATTATGAACTGCAGTCTTAACTTCTTTACTTTCTGCTAAAGCCTTGAGGTAACTTGTACCCTTAAAGAATTTTGCAAAAGCTTCATTTGAATTACCAAATCCAAAAACACTATTTTTACTTCTTCTTCATTTTTTGCCATATTATTACCTCATTTCTAACTTTTCTTTTATTTTAGAATAGAAATAACATCATGCAAAATATTTATTTGTAATAGGTTATTATGCGTTTAAAGTATGGATAAAGATTATTCATAATCTTTTGGATCAATAGTTGGCTTAGGTACCCCAGGATCAGACGAAAACTCAATTCCCTGAATTCCGTTTTCATAAGTCCAATCCTTTAACTTATCCATTTTTCCAGTTAAGTAAAATTCACTGATTAATTCATTCCACTTGTCCCACTTATTTAATGGCACATTAATTAATCCAGCACCATTGTCAATCATTAATTTATTAGCTGCTAAAGTTGCAGTTCTTTTATTTCCATCCCAAAAAAGCTGATTCCTCATATTGTGATACATTAAAGTCATAGCTTTATCAGTAATGGACGTATCCTTTTGCATAAGTTCATCAAAGAATTTACGCTCTTGGTCCAAATTAATTTCTGGTGGTTGCCACTCGCCATTACTATTTCCTAATTCTACTGTTACATTTCCAGTACGAAAACTACCAGGATCTAATGAATCATAGCGTGCTACTAGCAAATTAATATTTTGCTCAATATTTAAAGACAAAGGCTTATCTTCTCTAATTACATATTGCCAGCCACGTTTTAATTGAACAATCACGTTAGTATCGTCAATTGAAACACCTGCTGCACTCATCCCGTCAATAATAGTTTGAGTCTGTGGTAATGTAGTATTTAAGCCTTCAAAACGTGAAGCAGTGAAAACTAATCTTACTAAATTTTTCTTTGCAAAACGCCGATTTTGTTCTTGAGTTAAATTAAATTTATCTGGATACATTGCTACGCCACTTTCTATCAGCTATTATTTAATAATATTTTATCACTCAACCATTACGTTTCTTAATTTGGCGATTAATCCGGCGAATGTCCTTTTCTTGAATTAATCTAATTATTAGCCAAATAATCGCATATGTAATAACAAAAACAAGTAAAGTTTGCCAGTTAATTAACCAATGATTTAAAAGCATCATTATTGAAAACAATGCAAAAGTTCCTATCAGATGTAAAGTCAATGCCCAGAAATATGGTAAGGATGTTTTGAATAAGAAACTCAATTCTCCAATTAATCCGCTACATACAAATACTATGAATACACTGTTTAAGGGTACTCTTAGATCGCCGATATTTTCATAAGTTACTCCCAAAATTACTAAATAAATAATTGCGCCAAATCCCATGCCTGTCACAAAATAATCTAAAGCTTTTCGCCAATTTTTCATTTTATAATCCCAACTTCTTTTCTAACTCAGGTAAGTATCTTCTTGAAACATCCGTCTTCTGCTTAAAATCAAGCTTTGCAATCATATTGCCAGTAAAGCCAGCTTCAAGTGATTCAAGATAATTTAAATTAATAATTCCATGCTTTGATACTTGGACAAAATCATTATTTAGCTTTTCCAAAATCTGATATAAACGACCATTTGTTTTGATCACAGAATTAGTCGTATAAAAGCTTAATTCTGTCTTTTCGACCTCCACTTTAATAATTTCTTCTATCTTAATTGTTAAAATTCGATCTTCAGTTTTCACAGGTAAAAGAGAATCAACTTTTTTATCAAAATTCTTTATATACGATAAAAGATTATTTACGTTAGTCGTTTGTCTTGCAGAAATCACTTTAACTTCGATTTGATCCTCTTCTAGATTAGGATTTGAATGAAATTTGACATCCACGTACTATTTCTTCTTTCTATTAAGCAAAAGTGCCAATATAACAATAATAACTGCTAAAAGTACAATCATCCCGATCATTACTAAAGCATTATCAAAGTTATTTAGCTGGTGAGATCCAAATTTAAAATGAATTCCTAAATATTCAATTAATTGATCTCGCATTCTAGTTGGCACATCTTGCTGACTTAATTTATTCAAAAGCAAGCTTCTAAAACTTGCTGCTTCATAACTACTTGGAAATAATTTTACTATATTTTGAGCAGTTTTTGATAAAGTTCCATATGGCATATAAGTTTCTACCATAAATCCTGCCGCCGCACCAATCACAGCTGATAAACGGCTAAAAGTAGTCGAAGAATTGATAAACATTACAATGATTAAATTTAATAATGTTGCGCCAAGTGCGCCCAAAAGCATGAAGCCTAAGCAAGGTAAATATGCATTGTGCACTACATCTGCTTTATCAACTACTGAAAAATATACTGCCATAACAGCAAATGTAATAATTTGCATCAGAAAGCTGACAATAGTAGCTGATACAACATAAGCCATGCTTTCACTAATAGGAGTTAGAGCAGTTAGTTCCATGTCATCAATTGCTCGATTTTTTTTATCATTAACCATTTGACCCAGTGCTTGAAAAGATGTAGTAATTCCGGCAATTGATACAATTCCCCCAAGCATCCAGAGATCCAATAATTGTTTTGCGTGACTAACATTTTGCCAAGAACTAACAAGATTTTGCTGTAAAAATCCAATATATATCACAAATGAAATCAATGCTCCAAAGCATGACATAATTACGCCTGGTTTATTAGCAAAGTAAACTTTAGTATTTCTTTTAATTAAAGCTAACATTATTGTAGCTCCTTTCCAGCAATCTTAATAAAGGCATCATCAATTGAACCCTGTCGATATTCAAAAGACTTTATCTTAGATTGATTATCATGGAGGAGTGTAATTACCTCATTACTATCAAGTCCATCAATTTCAGTTTCTTTATTTTTCTCAATAACTGGATGTGTAGTTACTAGTCGCTGATTTTCATTTAGCTTTATTACTAATTTACTTGGAGCATATCTATCCTTAATTTCATGAGCTGCTCCATTCGCTAACACTTCTCCATTCTCCAAAATATACATTTGATCTGCATTTTTGGCTTCTTCTAAATAGTGAGTTGTTAGAAAAATCGTTAATCCCTGTTCTTTCTGAAGCTTCCGCAGTAAATTCCAGATTACGATCCGCGTTTGTAAATCCAAACCAGTAGTTGGTTCATCTAAAAACAAAATATCAGGATGATCAATTAAAGCTCTGGCAATATCTACTCTTCTTTTTTGACCGCCCGAAAGAGTACCATATTTTTGATGAAGGAAACTCCGAATACCAATCAAGTCAATTAGCCGCTCAAGCCATGCTTTTGAAACATCACGATACATCTGCGCCCTTAAATTAAGATTATCATTTACACTTAAGACATCATCAAGAACACTACTTTGAAAAACAACACCAATCTTTAAATCTTTAGCATAAGTTATCGTTCCACTGGTTGGTTTTAACAATCCAGTTAAAATATTAATCGTTGTCGATTTTCCTGCTCCGTTAGTTCCCAGATAAGCCACTAGTTGACCACGATCAACTTTTAGATTGACTTTATTCAAAGCCAACTTTTTACCATATTTTTTAGTTAAATTATAAGTTTCAATTAACATAAAAAGCCTTCCTTTCTGAATTCACTATTAGAATACAGAAAGAAAGACTTAAATAATTCACTATTTAAATGAGTGGTAATTTTTCTAAAACAAGATGCAAAAATCAAATACCAAAATTTGCTTCTAATACTAAATTTGCACCAAGTAGACAGTCTAAAAGAATTTAATCTTTACTTAAATAAATTTCTCGATCAAACATCTGACGCATATGCTCATTAAAGTTATGAGCAATAAATACAATTGTTGCTTTACTATTAAGCAGTTTTCCCAAAATATTCATTGTTGCTTTTTGATCAATAGCACTAGTTCCTTCGTCAATCAAGATAATATCACTATCATGAATTTTTGCTCTTGCTAAAACAATCTTTTGTCTTTGACCACCTGAAATATTAATTTTGTCTAAATCAAGTTCTTCATTAATTCCATTTTTAAATTTTTTAATGTCTTTATCGAAGTTTACTTCATTTATAGTTTCTTCAACTCGACTATCCAATTTATCATTAAACATAGTGATATTTTCTTTAATTGTACCAGGAAATAAATTAGGGTCTTGTGGGATATAACCAATTCTCGACATATCGGGGATTATCGTATCTCCAGCTGCATTTTTAAATTCAACTTTACCCGTACTTGCCTTTAAATCACCTAAAATCAACTTAAACAACGTAGATTTTCCAGCACCAGAATCTCCACTTAACAAGATCTTTTCTCCTGGTTTAACATCAATATCTGGAAAAACAAGTTCTTCGCCATTTGGAAAACTCAATGACAAATTTTTGGTAGTAAAGGCAAGAGGATCTTCCTCACCCTCTACTTTATTCTTATTAATTACAGCAGAATCATGACTAATTTCTCCCATCAACTCTTTAGAAGATTTCATGAAACTTAAACCTTCAATCACCTGTTGCAAACCTATTGAGACATTAGCGGCAAAGTTTTGAACAGACATGATAGCACCAAAGATAATAGCATTCTTAGTAATGAAAAATGCAGTTAATGAGAGCAAGAGCATTTGTCCAACTAAGTTACAAAAACCACTAAGAACAATTAATTCTTGCTGAGCAGCAGTTTGTTTAACGTGCGCATTTTCTACTTTACTTGAAGCCTGTTCACCAATTTTAAAGAGCTTTGTGCCAGCAAAGTATCTTCTTAATTCTTCAAGGCCAGAAAACCATTTTGCCAAAACATCAAGATAATATTTGTTTTGCTTGGAAACATTGGTTGTGGCTTGCTCCATCTTCTTTTGAATTAGTTTTGGAATAAAATAAGAAATAACATCAACTACAATACTTACTAGAAAAATCATCCAATTAATGGACAATAGTGCTATTAAAGCTGATACAAAGATTGCCCCATAAAATGGAATTATAATATACCAATCAAAGAAATTTGTTCTAACCATTTCAAGATCATTAGTCATTCTATTTTGCACATCAGCAACTTTGTGATTTCTTTGATCAAGGAAATAATGCCTGGCAAGTTTATTGCGGATCTGTTGATTATATTCTTCTTCTTGAATTCGAATTTCAAATTGAATGTAGTAGATCATCCCCTGAGTGCCAATATACAAAAGCCCTATCAAAAGGACAGTAACCAAAATTCCACGCCAATCTTTGTTTTTAACATCGGTTAAAAAGTACATTTGTACATATCCCGCACCAATGACAGCAGCACCAGAAATTACTGACAAGATATTCATGTAAATAAATCTGAAGTAATTCGTCTTTATAAAGTCTTTAAAGCTCATTGATTAGTGCCCCCCATTATCTAGTTTTACTACCCGATCAAACATTGAAACTAATTCGTTAGAAAAGTTATGTGCAATCATAATTACAGAACCATCTGTAGTTAAAAGATGTTGCAAGATATGCTTCGTAGATTTGCTATCAATTGCACTAGTGCCCTCGTCAATAAAAAGCCAGGGAGAATTATGGACTAACGCTCTAGCTAAGACTAATTTTTGTTTTTGACCACCAGACAAATTGTTCTTATCTAAATCAACTTGTGTAGCTAGCCCCTCAGGGAAGTTGCTAATATCTTTATCTAAATCAACTTTTTTAGTTGCTTGTTTTACTTGATTATTAAGCTCAGCATTAAACATAGTGATATTATTTTCAAGCGTGTCTGGAAAGAGGGTACTATCCTGTGCCAAATATCCAATTTCATCCGGATTTAAATATACTTCCTTACCATCCTGATCAATAAAACGAATTGTACCTTTACTTGGAGTGAGTTTATTTAAGATTAATTTAAATAAGGTAGACTTTCCACTTCCGCTATCGCCAGTTATTAGAATTTTTTCACCTTTATTGAAAGTTAAATTAGGATATGAAATATTCTCACCATTCTTAAATTGAAGAGCTAAATCTCTTATTTCTATCTTGGCAACCTTTTGATCATCATGTTGGTCCTGGGCTATTTCAACTGGTTGCTCTAGTTCACGGACCTCTTCATTTAAGCCTTTGGCTGACTTAACTAAATTCCATTGAGCCACAAATGCTGCTACACCATTCATAATTGTTGAACTAAATTGACCAGTAGTAATTACAGCACCAAAAGCAATTCTACCTTGCAAATATAAGTAAGCACATAACCCTAGGAGTAACATTTGACCACCAATATTTACAAGGGCTGTAACCAAATCAGCAATTGCAATCGTTGCTCCTTGATGAATTGCGGCTTTCTTATACTCTTTTGCCCCATTATTAATCGAGCTAGTAAAAATATCGAAACTTGCATATCTTCTTAGTTCATCTAGACCTTTTACCCATTTATCCAAAATATTGAGGAATTTTTCATTTTTCTTTGTGACAATAACTGTTGCCGTAGAAGTTAGTTTTTCAAAGGCCTTAGGTAACAATAATGAAATAATAGTTAAAATCACAGTTACAACAACTAGAATCCAATTAAAAGAAAATAGAATTCCAATTGAGAAAACTACAGCTAAAAAATACATAAAGCCATTTTTAATCGGAGTTAAGTATTTAGTAGTTAGTTGATCAAGATTTGCAACCATATTATTTTGTACTTTTGCAGTCTGATTAATATCATTTTTAAAGAAATAGCGACTAATTCTGGCACGGATCTGGTGTAAATAATTCTGTACGTCTTTGCCATACAAATAATCTGATCTTGATATTAGTATAATTCTGACACCATCACAGCCTAGAGCTAAACACATAAACAGAATAAAGCCCAATAAATTCATGTTTCGTAGATGATTATACGCTGGCGTCATTAAATATTGTGATAGTGAGTCACTTGCCATTCCAATAATCACCATTAAAAAAATCAAAATAAACTGTTTTTTATTTGATTTAAATAGTTGCTTAATGCTCATACTTTTTCTCCAAGTGTTTTGTATTTTAATTATATTTTAAATTAATTTTATATTTTTAAGCTTTAAACCTCAATACAAAATTAAAAAAACATTAATTTAATCTATTTAAATTCAAATAAAAAGCAGAATTCAGATCAGTTTTGACCTAAATTCTACTTTTAAATTTTAGATAAACATTTTTTAATATAAAGTTGGAACCAAACCACCATCAAGTACAGAAATTTCTATTTCACTTAACCGTAACTACCCTACTATGCTTAAAAGCATAATCAGATATTTCATTACCAATTCCTGGCCTGTTAGGAATAGTGAATACACCATTGTTAGGTTCATAATCATTGTTAGGTTCATAATCATATTTAGTTAACTTAAGCATTTTTGGCATCTCAGTATTGACGTTATATTCATGAATCACAAAGTTAGGGAGTGCTGCTTCTAAGTTTAGTGACACTGCAGTTGCTAAGTTGCTTCCGGCTACATGGATTTGTACACCAAGCTCACTTGTATCTGCCATATCGCATATCTTTTTAACTTCAGTTACTCCTCCAGCCGTACAAATATCTGGCTGCGCAACTTGAATGCTATTTTGATCAAAAGCACGCTTAAAGTCCCAACGAGAATACATTCGTTCACCAGAAGCAATATTTAGACCTGTTTCTTGATGAACATAACTTAATAGATCAGGATCAGGTTTTACTGGTTCTTCAAAATACAAAATATTATATTTCGACGCCATTTTTCCATACTGAACAGCTGATAACTTATCAGTTAAAGCGTGGTTTTCTAAAATTAATTCGCCATCTTTTCCTAAAGTATCACAAACTGCTTTTATTCGCTCTTCTGCTAAATTTAAATAATTATTCGATAAAAAAGCAGTCTGCTTTTGCCATGGAACCTGATTTCCTCGCTCGTCAAATGTTAAAAAGTTAATTTTAACAGTCTTAAATCCCTTTTCTAAGGCAATCTTTGTATTATTTGCATAATCTTGAGCTGAAGCTGCAGGCTTTCTTGACTCTCCCCATCCCATTTGGAGCTGACTAGCATAAGCTTTTAAATGATCTCGTTGTTTGCCACCAAGTAATTCCCACAGTGGAGCTTGATAATACTTTCCCTTAATATCCCATAAAGCAATATCAAAAGCTGAAATAGCGCCAAAAATTACAGGACCTGCATTTTTACCAAAGAAACTATTTCTGTATAATTTCTGCCAGATGACCTCATGCTCTAAGGGATTCATCCCGATTAACATGGGAGCTAATTCTTTCATTTCAATAAAAGCAGCTTCTTTTGCTCCGCCATATGATAGAGCAACTTCACCATCGCCATAAATACCCCTGTCAGTATAAATACGACAAAAAGACGGCCGCCAATTATCTTCTACTGGATCACTATATAATAGATCGATTTTAGTTATTTTCATTTTTTCTTTACCTAATAAAAAATATCAAACTAGAACGTTTGATATTTTTAGTATTCTATCCAACAACTGAAAAAATTCTAACTTCTGGTTCAGCCGTCCAAGTAGGTTTTAAGCCTGGAAAAACATGTTTAGTAAACATTTCACTCTTTAGATAATCTTGTGCATGTTCTACTGAATCAAAGCCGTGTAATACCTGCACATCTTCATCGCGAACAAGTAATGCCTTACTTTCAGCGCCTGGAATTGTTTCTAAAAATGGTTTACGGTAATCACTATAAACCTTTGCAGCTGCCTTTCTATTTTCTGCTGGGATCTGCATCGTAACTTCTAAATAAGCTTTTACTGCCATATCAATTTTCCTTTCTGTTTTAATCAACTTACATTTTTATAGTAAGATAAAGTTGAAAGGATTTATATATATTAAAAAGAGCTTTAGTTACTAAAGAATTATTGAGTGAGGTCAATTATGTATCAAAGAAAATTACCAAAAGAATACTATTGTACTGTTGATTACGCATTAGATATCTTTGGCGGAAAATGGAAACCAAGACTCTTGTGTATCTTAGGACACAAAAAGTCTATGAGATATGGTGAAATAAAAGATCAGATGGAAAATATTTCTGATGCAGCATTAGCTGATTCGCTTAAGGAATTACAGCAACAAGATATCATTGAAAGAAAACAATATAATGAAATGCCGATTCGCGTCGAATATTCATTAACAAATAAGGGAAAAACGCTGCTACCAGTTTTAAATACAATTTCAAATTGGGCCATCAAAAATAGCACCCCTGATATGTATAAAGGGATGCATTTTAATGATGTGCATAAGGACTTGTTTAACTAGAATTTTCTACTTAAAATTCAAATACTTCAGGCTTTTCCTCAATCCCGTGACAAGCTAATGATCTTACACAATTTGGATCTAAGCTTTCTTCTCTAATCCACTCAAGCGACTTCTTTTGAGCACTTTTATCCATTGAAATACCAGAAGTTACCATTTCCTTCCAAGATTTTTCACCATAGCCACCATCTCCATAATAAAGGAAATATTTGCCATCGCTATTAGTGACCTTGGTAGCAACTAATCCAGCAGTGTGTCCTGAGATATTAATGAGTTCAATACTCTTGTCTCCCAATAAATCATAAGATCTACCAAATGGGCCTTGACTATCATTCCAATCATACAGATTCAAATCTACATCGTCCCACCATTTTTTCTTAAAACGAATATAGGGATGCTTCTTAGCATACTCATATTCTGATCGTGCCACCATAATATTTTTGGCATCTTTGAATTGACGTAATCCATTAGCATGATCACAGTCAAGATGTGAAATAGTGACATAGTCAATATCACTTGGCTTAATTCCTAACTTAGCTAACTGTTCACTTGCTGTCATCCCTTTTGCAACCACTCCTTGATTAACATGATATAAAAGTGAAGAACCTAAAGACTTAATTTGAGCTTTTTTATCAAAAACGCCATTCGGACTCATTGAATGGTCCCAACCTGTATCAAGCAAGACTAATTTATCTGGTGTTTCAACTAAAAACACATTTACTGGTAACCAAATTTTAGGTGATCTTTTAATTGAAAAGCCGGCAGCCTTAGCAGTTGAACAATGATCTCCACCAAATGCTAATTCAGGCTCAATTCTAACTTTTCCAGTATTAATTATATGAACTTTATATTCTGACATAATTATTACCTCATAAAATATTTTATGAAGAAATACGCAAATTTAACACTACATAATTGCCAAAAATGTCTAAAAATAAGTTGCTAAGTTAGTTAATTCCTTTGAAATCAAATCTAAGATAAATTTTCGATCAACGTCATCTTTGTGCTTTAGATAAAAAAGATCTGCTGAAGTTAATCAGCAGATCTTTTCAATTAATCTTCTTCTAAAGTTGAAGTTAATTTTTTATTTTTAACAAAATGAACAACTAATCCAATTGCCAAACCAACTAAAGCTGGCACAAGCCATGAAAGCCCCATGTTAGCTAAGGGTAAATGGTTTCTTACAGAAGCTACTGCTAAACCAAATGAGCTTTGACTGACAACACTTGGAAAGGCTACAACCATATCGCCCAAGGCCGGAACAACTGTAAAGACGATCACAAAGAAATATACAACTCCATCAGTCTTAAACAATGGTGAGCAGACAGACAATAAAATTAATACCATTGATAATGGGTATAAGAACATCAGCATTGGAGTTGACCACGCAATGATTGTATCTAAACCAAAGTTAGCAGCTAAGAATGAAGCTAAACAGCTAAGTGCTAGCCAAGCGTGGTAGCTAACTTGTGGGAAGTGTTTGTGGAAGTCTTGCGCAAAAGCAGCAACTAAACCAACAGCAGTGGTCAAGCAAGTAACAGTTAATAAAAATGCAAGTAGAGCTTGACCGAAGACACCGCCATAAACATTAACGATTTGGTTAAATGCAACACCACCGTTGTCTGAAACTTTAAAGCGGCCTAATGACATTGCACCCATTAAGATCAATAATAAGTAGATAAAACCGATAGCTAGTACAGCTAACAAACCAGACTTAGCAACAACTTTTGAAACACTTTTAGCATTCTTTTGTCCCATTCCGCGGACTGCTGTAACAACAGTAACACCGAAGGCTAGTCCTGCCAAAGCATCCATTGTGTTGTATCCTTCTAAGAATCCGTTCACTAAAGCGCCATGCTTGTAAGCAGCAGTTACAGCTGCGGTTTGTGGGTTACCTAATGGACGAGCAAAAGCTACAAGGAATACTAAGAATAGTAGAGATAAGAATAGTGGGTTTAATACTTTACCAACATTAGATAAGATGTTGTTTTGATGGTAAGAAAAACCAAAAGCTGCTAAGAAAAACAAAGCAGAAAAGATTAATAAGGCTGTTCCTTGCATATTTTTAGGAACAAATGGTGCAATCCCAACTGTAAATGAAACAGTTGCAGTTCTCGGTGTACCAAATAAAGGACCAATTGTAGCATGGATCAAGACCATAAATACAACTGCAAAACCAGCACCTAGCGGTTTTCCGATATCATAAACGCCATCAGCATGCGTAATTGCAACAGCTAAAACGGATAATAAAGGCAGTAATACACCCGTGATTAAAAATCCAACTGCGGCTGTACCCCAATTTGCTCCAGCAAGTTGTCCCAAGTGCAATGGGAAAATCAAGTTGCCAGCCCCAAAGAATAAACCAAATAGCAAGGAAGCGACCACTAAATAATCCTTCCATGTTAATTTTCGTGATGTATGATCTGTCATCATATTCTTTCCCTCCAAAAAATATCTCTGAATACAAAAAAGCCCCTCAACTAAATTACTTAGTTGAGGGACGCTTCAGCGTGGTACCACCCTTTGTTCGTATTGCTATCACTAGTAATACCTTTTCACGTGCAGTCAATTACTTGACGATACGTAGGCACTATAATGGGTGCTCCCACTTCTTCTCACTTAAAATTAAGAATCAGAACTCGAAAGTGATTTTCACTTAATCTTATAATTTATCTCCTCACACCTAACGAGATTCGCTGAAAATTAAGATTATGCTACTCTTCTTTCTCTTTGTTTTCAGATTAATTAAATTTGTTAATAATCATTTTAATATAAACATCATAAATGTCAACAGTTTTTTATAAATTTGTTTTTTGCTTATTCAATATTCATTATTTAAAAATAAACCATTTTTTAAATCTTCAATGATCAGCCAGTTTCTTTTCAACTAAATTACTTAACCGTATTATCACCAGATAAAGTACTTAAAATAATAGTACCAGCATTATTTGTACTATCTCCTTCGGCAGCTGCTTCATTTTTTCCGAATAACGAATTATCTCCACTTAAAGTACTTAGTTGATATTGAGCAGCTTTTACATCTTCAACTAAGTTATCGCCCGAAGTAGTTGAAGCCTTAAATTGATCAAGGACTAAACTATTTTTCAGTGTAAAATCGCCACTTACTAGTTGGGCTTTTCCTTGTTTTACTGTAACTTCTTTGAGATCAATATCTCCAGAGGTTGTGGTTAATTTAACTTCGTCAGTTTGTACTGTTCTTAGACTTACATCTCCGCTTACAACAGAGATAACTAAAGAATCAAGATTTAAACTCTTAAAATCTGTATCACCACTTACTGAAGAAACTTTTACCGCACCTAATTGATGACCATCAGGAACTGTAACAACTAAAGCACCACTATCGCTTTGACTAACTATATTTACTTCAATAAAATCTTTTCTCCAAAACTTTCCGTGCTTACGCTCTACTCTCGGTTCTTCAATTTCAAGTGTATCATCTTTAAGCTCAACGCTCGGCTTTTCATCTTCAGATCCACAATAGTGAACTTCAAACTTATTACCAGTTTCAACTTTAAGATCAAGATCAATTAAATCAAGATTCAAATTATTAAAACTATCACTGCTTAAAACTTCATCAACAACTTTATCTTTAGTTTCGTCATTTTTATTGAAAAACATTTTATATACCTCTTTTTATTATTCATTAACTAATCTTATTTGAATTTAATTTTACTATCATATAGATGCTTTTCAATGAAATTTGACTAAGTGGTCATAAATCATTACTAACATGCAAAAATCTTTGCTTAAACTATCTTGTATTTAAATACATTTGCTTTTATTCAAATTTAGTATCCCAGTCAGGATCATTATTTGCATCAAAACACATTGCAATTTGTTCTTTAGTATTTCGTCCAAGTGAAAGTTTAGGTAAATTATCTAAATTAAAATAATCACATGCATCCGTTTCATCATTTGGCGTAAACTTTCCACTAATTTCCTTACATAAATAAAATATTTTCGTAATATTAGTCGCAATAACAGGCTTATTATGATGATTCCGATCTTGCACTGCAATAATCTTAATCGGTTCTACTATTCTTCCCGCTTCTTCACGAGCTTCTTTAACGCAATTTTGAGCAGTAGTTTGATCATAATCATTCCAGCCACCAGGCAATGACCACTCCTGTGTCTTTTTTTCACGAACAAGCAATATTCTATTATCTTTAAAAATTGCAGCTCGTGTATCAATTTTGGGAGTTTGATAACCTTCATCACCTAAAAAAAGAGTCTTAAGTTTCTCTTCCGGAATTCCAGTTCTAGCTGACATCATCTCGCCAGCAATACGACGAATTTCTTCGTAACGTTCTCGATCAAAAACATCATGTCCATATCTTAATCCAGCTTGAGCCAAACTTTGTAAGTCCATTGCCCAATTTGCAATTTGATCATTTGTCTTCATTCTTCAATCACCTAAAACTTTATAGTTAAATTAATGACTAGCAATATAGTCTTGTAATTCGCCTAGCTTATCGATTTTAAAAGTAAAAGCTTGCATGCCCAATTTCTTTGCTGCATTAGTGTTTGCCTTTAAATCATCAATAAATAAACTTTCTTCTGGCTTTAAAATATACCGAGCAATTAATTTCTCATAAATCCTTCTATCTGGCTTCATTAACTTCTCTTGAGCAGAGAAAACATAACCATCGAAATAATTCCCCATTTCAGAATTCTTGACAAAATTAGCAAATTGCATCCCTGTGTTAGACAAACCATAGATCTTATAACCATCTTGACGCAATTTTTCCATGTAGTTAAAAACTGGTTCATAGAAATCAACATTTTCTGGCCAAGTTGCCATAATTTGTTTAACCTTACTTTTTAATTGGTCGGGAACACGATCTATAAATATTTCAGTTGCCTCTTTTTCCGTAATCTTGCCAGCATCAATCTCGCTCCACTCTTTAGATTCAAAAATTGTCTTTCTCAATAAATCGTGGTCTGCTGGACTTAACTCATAATGATTCAAAATTTCATCGGGATTATAATTCATGATGACATTTCCAAAATCAAAGATAATATTTTTAAGCATTAACTTACCTTCTATTTTTAAAATCTATAATTAAAATATGCGCTTTTTAATAAAATCTTGCAAGGAAATGCAAAATTAATTATATAGATCTATAATCTTTTATTTTTTATTACCTTTACTAAGCATAAATATCAAAGTTAATAACCCCGTAATAATATCAATGAGTTTATTAACGGTTTGCGAAGAATTCAATTCGTCAGAACTATCCATAATTGTTGGCTTTATTTGCTTAAACTGCTCTCTTGTTTGACGTAATTTTTCATATTCTTCATTTAGATCTGAACTTTCTTGATTATCTTGGTTATCGCTTGATTTTTTACTTAATCCAATAGTAAATATCTGAGGTAGAACACTTTCTTTAAAGTATTGTCTTTCACTATTTTCGTTAAAGTCATCAAATACAACCCTATATCCTTGCTCTTTCAATACTTTCAATGGAATTTCAGTACTATATAAATCATTAATTGAATCACCAACGCGCCCAGAAAGTTTTCCGGAAGAAGTAATAGAGTGTCCATGATCATCTATATCGATAAAATTAATAATTGCTGTCTGAACATCACTATCATCTGTCAAATTAGTTTGTTGGCCAATATCTTTATGATTTACTGCAGCTTGAGAATCTGATTCATGATCGTGATTTAGATTAATATATAAAGTATCGTCATTATTGTTTATCTTTTCATAGATTACAGTTAAATCTTGTCCTGGATTTGCTGGAGTTACTGTAGCTAAAGTTGCTTGATATCCGCTTACTTTCGGCACATTTTGATCATTTTTAACTTTACTTGCATCATTAGAGTCCGATTCAAATTGAGGCGTTGGTGCACCTTGAATAGCAGCTCCCGCTTCATCAACTGGAATCAAATGACCATTAGGATGGTATTGAACTGTAATGGTTTGATCATCTAAAGTTACAGATTTTTGATTAATGAAATCTAAATCTGCATGATATCCCTGAACTATGGGAATTTTAACTTCTTGATATCTTTCCTCATCCGCACGCCAAGTTTTATCATAAACACCATTAGGAATTACTTTTTTGACTATATTATTAACTGTAATTGTTCGAAACCAGTTAATTGTTTGAATGACTGCCTTTGGCGGATTCGGGCATCCCTCAAAATTAATAATTAGCTTACTCTTTCTGTGATATAAAGATGGATCAACCCAGTCTACAGGATTATTTATGTTTACAGCTTCAATAGCAGATATAAAAGTGATAATAAAAATTGGACAGTAATCATTTGAACTTCCAAAAAATTGCACATCTCCGTTATGATTAAAGCCATTAGCCACTAGCTTATAACCTTGTTCTTCAAAGTGCTTGATTTTAAATTGAGGATCATAATTAATTGGTGTATTTTCTAAACCCGAAACAGTACCTTCGGTTAATAATTGATTATTAGTAGTTAGATCCACGTACCGGATTTTTGCTTTTTGCATTGTATTAGTTGGTTTCATATTGAGTTTAAAAGTAACTATATATTCTTTATTTAAATCATTAGGTGTTACCTTTTCTCCGCCAACTACTACTCGATCAGGAATATAGCCTGGAAGTGTTGGAGTACCAATTAATTGCATGCTCTTTTCTTTTGGCTGAAAGCTCAACTTTTGCAGTTGCTAACTTCGGAATTGTATTTTTAGTTGCCAAAATTTTAGAATATCTAATTCAATACTTTGGCGCAAAAAAGACAGCAAAATATTCACAGATTATGAATATTATTATCAGTAGATCATTCATTAGAAAGGTTGCTGTTACCCTATTTTTAAATGTTATTTTGATTATTCTGTCATTATTTATTCCAAAAATAGCTATGATTCTGTACTTAGTTATTCCGGTTACTTCATTTTTGTTTCCTGTTAAACACAATAAGATAGTTTGATTAAATTACAATTCTTTATGTCAAATATTTATTTATAACTAGCTTGTATATATTTTAGTTTCTTAAATAAAATGCGAAAAAAAGAGCAATGAGTTCCTCAAAATAGAAGATCATTGTTCTTTTTTTATATTTTTTCAAAAAAATCTTATTTAATACTCGTTAATTTATTATTTTTTACCGATTACTGCATCTTTTTAACCGATAACAAGCAAAATAAAGTTTTTTTATTTCTAATCTCTATAATAAAAATTGAAAGGAGTTAAAAATGAAATTCAAATTATTCATTGAACCAAGTAAAGCAGAAATGGTAGAAGCTTATGTACATCAAAAAAGTAATTTTTCAGCTCAACTAAAAGAATTTGTTTTATCAAATGGCAATTCAAATACAATTGTAGCTTACGATGATAAAGATTTAACTATGGTCAGTTTTTCAGATATTGTCATGATTACAATTGTTGAAAATAAGGTTCTAGCCATCTGTAATAATGACAAGCAATATCATATTAGAAAACGACTGTATCAACTGACTGATCTTCTTCCATCCAACTTTTGGAAGATTAATAAATCAGCAATAGCCAATCGGCACTATATTGACCACTTTGAAGAAACCAAAAACTCTGGAGTCAATATTATTATGAAAAATGGACTAACTGATTATGTTTCAAGACGTTGTTTTGCCAAAATTAGAAAGGAACTGAATTAAAATGAAAGACTTTATCAAAAACTTTGTTAAAAGTGGACTACAGGCGGCTGGCTTTGGTCCTCTAATTCTTGTAATCTTTTACTCTATTTATTCTTTTACTATTAATTTTCAGACTATTTCAGTTCAAGATGTAAATAAAAATATTATCTCAAGTCTCTTACTTGCTTTTATTGCTGGAGGCATCAGTGCAGTTTTTAAAGTTGAAAGAATTCCACTTGGACTTGCAACAACGATTGATGCTATTGTCATCTACCTTGATTATCTTCTTTTCTACATCCTTAATGATTGGATCAAGTTACAAATTATACCATTCCTTGTTTTTACAGTTCTTTACATTATTGGCTACTTAATTATTTGGCTATGTATTTACCATCAAGTAAAAAATCAAGTTCAAAAATTAAATCAAAAATTGTAACAAAAAAATGCGTATTATCTTAGTCTCAAAAACGTTGATAATACGCACTTTTTGTTTAGCCTTCTGCTTTTTTAATTTGATCATGCATATCTGCTATATCTAAATCTTTATCTAAAAATTCTTGATTATCTAATGGCAAATGCTGGTCGATCATAGTAAATGGTTGCAAATAAACTTTTGCTTCACTGACATCAAAGTTTAATACGTGGCCTCCAATTGACTTATCATCTGCTAAAAAATGCAGGTGAAATCCCGGTGCTGCCATTCCTTGAAACATTTTTGGTGCAAAGTAACCTATTACTGTCCCAGAGACATCATATTTTTCAAATATGGCTTGTTCATTTGCTACGGCAAGCAATGGTTTATAAGGTCTAGTTTGCTTCTCAACTACTCGTGTTTTAACAGCTGAAAACTTACCTACAATCTTAACTGCAAAAAATACATTTTTATAAGGATAAGTTTTCAAAATGTGCTCTTCTAACTCTTTTTTGGTCAAATTTCTAGCAGTAAACTTATCTTTTATCTGCTCAAAATGAACTGTCGCAAAAGGCACTTTCTCTTCAGGTTTTAAAACTCTGATTTCTCCATTACTTTGAGCCAAATAAGGTGTATGGTCTAGCACAATCATTTCACCATCAAGACCACTTGCTGTGCCAATGCCCCAATCACCATGCTTTAACAAGTCTGCAATTGTCATTGTTCCATCAAATAATCCAGGCACCAGCATCCCTAAAGTGCCATGCTGGAATACTTTACTTTCATATTTTTCCATGATATTTTCCTTTCCAGAGTTAATGAATCTGGTCATCTAACAACGTCTTGCCTAATGTTTGGTTGAAACTATAATCAACTGGCACATCAACAATTGTTGGTCCTTGTTCTTTAAAGGCTTGATCTAAAACCTTATTTAAATCAGCTGCTTTTTCAACGCGGTATCCTTTGGCACCAAAACTTTCTGCATATTTAACAAAATCAATTGGTCCAAACTTAACAGCCGCTGAATCCCCATACTTCATTTCTTCTTGGAACTTTACCATATCATAATTACCATCATTCCAGATGATATGAACAATATTTAAGCCTAAGCGAACCGCTGTTTCTAAATCTTGAGAAGAGAACATAAAACCGCCATCGCCTGACATAGAAACAATCTTAGTATTTGGTCTAACTAAAGCAGCTGAAATTGCCCAAGGAAGTGCAACTCCTAGCGTCTGCATCCCATTACTAAAAAGTAAATGTCTAGGTTCGTAGCTTCTAAAGTGTCTTGCCATCCAAATATAGAAACTACCCACGTCTACTGTCACTGTCATATCATCAGTTACCCTATCTTGCAAAGCTTGAATGATACTTAGGGGATGACTTTTAATTTGGTCTTTAGTTACAGTAGGTGGAGTATCGCGCTTTTGCAAAGTCTTACGCAGAGAATCTAGGTAGTCTTTAGATTCTTCAGGCATTGAATAGCCCTTCATATATGGTAGAAGGAAATCAAGAGTCTGTGAAATATCTCCAACTAACTCGCGTTCAGGTTGGTAGTTTTTATCAATTTCTGCACGCATGGAATCAATAACAACAATATTGGCGCTGCGGTCAGAATTCCAGTTACGAGGCTCATATTCAATCGGATCATAACCAATTGCAATTACTAAGTCACTTTTCTTAAGCAATTGATCTCCTGGCTGATTTCTAAATAGTCCCACGCGACCAAAGAAGTCGTCCTCTAATTCACGTGGAATAATTCCAGCTCCTTGGAAGGTTTCAACTACTGGTAAGTGAGTTTCAGCAATTAAACGTCGAATCGCATTGGTCGTTTCTGGATCAGACGCTCTCATTCCAAGTAAAAGAACTGGTAATTTAGCTGCCTTAATACGTTGAGAAAGCAGAGTTGATTCGATCGGACTTGCTGGTCCAAGCTTTGGTGCTTCTAATGGCGCAATCACGCTAGTCTTTACTTCTGCGTCAGTTACGTCTTGCGGAACTGAAACAAAACTTGCACCCTGCTTAGCAGCTTCAGCTTCTTGATAAGCATTGGCAATTACTTCAGAAATATTTTCTGGCTCTTGAACTTCAGCACTATATTTAGTAATTGGTTCAAATAAAGCTGCGTTTTTCATACTTTGGTGAGTTAAGCGCAAAAGATCTGTTCTTTGAACTTGGCCTGAAATTGCTAAAACTGGGTCTCCTTCAGCTGTAGCTGTTACTAGGCCAGTTGCTAAATTTGAAGCTCCAGGACCTGAAGTTGTTAATACTACGCCGGGCTTCCCAGTAATTCGTCCTACTCCAGCAGCCATAAAGGCTGCGTTTTGTTCATGACGAGTTAAAATAAATTTTGGTGTACGCGAATTCTTAGAATGTTCAAGCAATTCAAATACGCGATCGATTTTTGCCCCAGGAATTCCAAAAACAAATTTCACATCATGATTGATTAAGCTATCTACAATAGCGTTAGCACCGTAATACTTTTCTTCTGTCACGACAAATTCCCTTCTTCCATTTATTTCATATTCTTACTTACAATTTACAAGTATACATACAAAATAAATGACTTTCAAGTAAGCGGATTTCTTCACAAAAAATAGGCCTATTGACATTCAAGTCTGGCCTATTTATTTTAATTGCATTCTCTCATTAAAATAATTTCGATAAGCTAAGTAACCTGCAATTACAGCCCCTAAACTTGTTGCGCTTAAAAGCATAAAAGTAATCATAATTTGATACTTAATTGCATAAATCGGATTAACGCCAGCAAAAATCAAGCCTGACATCATCCCCGGTAAGTTAACCAAGCCAACAGTCTTAGCCGAATCAATTGTTGGTTGCATGGCTGTTTTGATGCTTCTTCTTAAAATTGGCATCGAGGCTGTTTTAATATCGCTGCCTAAGGCTATTTTTTCTAGTATTGATTGACGCAAATCATGAAAACTTTCATTTAATGACTTATAACAGAGACCGACAGCTACCATTTCATTACCTGCAATCATTCCAGTAATAGGAATAACTTGCATTAGTATCGGTTTAATCACTCCTGAAAAAATTAAAATTGCCAAAGTTGCATATGTACCAACAGCTTCTGCAATGACAGAATTATAAAATTTTTTATCAGGATTAGGATCTCTCTGATTGGCATTCCACGATGCATTAAAAATAATAACTAAGGTTGATACAAAAGTTAACCAATAATTATTTACATGAAAAATAAACTTTAGAACATAGCCAATAATTATTAGCTGGACAATTGCACGAATCACGCTAATTAAAATATCTTTGGTTAAACCAAGTTTCTCTTTTGCAGAAATTGCAATTGAAACTAGGACCAGCGCGAAGGCAAAGACTAACGACCAATTGCTTACCATTACATTTTTCATTTAAGAATGCCGCCTTTTTCAATTCGAACAATATGTTGTGCTGATTCAATTTCACTTTGATCATGCGTTACCTGAATAATTGTAACGTCTTTCCGATGAACTTGCTCAATCAGATGATGAACAATTTCTTTACTAGCTTGATCTAAACCTGTAGTAACTTCATCTAAAAGTAAAACCTCCGGTAAAAACAACAAATTTCTAATTAGGGCTATTCGCTGCTTTTCACCACCTGATAAGCTATTAATATCTTTATTTAAATATTCTGCTCCTAAGTTTACATCGCGTAACAACTGATATACACGCTCTTGATCAACTTTGAGATTTCTAATTTCATATGGGAAGGATAAATTATCTGATACTTTTTCTCCAAATAAAGATGGTTGCTGAAAACAATACGAAACATTTCTGCGATATATTAGCGGATCGATTTTCATAATATCTTTGCCATTAAATAAAATTTGGCCATGATTTGGATTAATTAGATTAGCAATTAATTTCAAAATTGTGCTTTTCCCCGCACCAGACGGACCAATAAGTGTTAAAAATGCTTTTTCTTCTACTCCAAAGGATATATTTTGTAGAATTTGCTTTTGATTAGCTTGATAAGCTATATTTTCTAGTTCTAAAATAGCCATCGTCTTTTTCCTATCACAAAATTAAATGTTCTTTTCCATTATTAACTATAGTCCTTTCTATGAGAGGAATAAATATAGTTAATATCTTAAGCAATACAAAATCTAACGCGTTCATTTTATACATGAGTTAGAAACTTAAATAAAAATAAGCACTAACAACATTCTACTTAAAGTATGGGTTATCAGTGCTTTTTAATTTTTTGGATAAAAATAGTTTTACTTTAAAAATTCTTCTAATTCCCCATCGGAGAAATCATCACTATAATCTTGACTTAGTTCTTGTAAGATCTGCTCATTATTTTTATTCATTCTCTTTAACATCTTGACTGTTTTACTAATAGCTGAGGCTGTTGCTTCTCGTCTACCTTCTTCTAATGCCATCTCTTTAATCTGTTCCGTATTCATCACGTGTTCACTCCATTCTTCTGTTTTACGATAATTATCCATCGTCTTTTTGATTCGGTTGATAAATTTACTATTTGTAGTTCTTTTGCTTTCTGAAATGATCAGCATAATAAACATACATAATCGTCAATAGTTACTCTTATTATATCAAGAATAGCAAAGAAAAAGGACATAGCTCTCAATTTTTGAGTTCTATATCCTTATCTAGAAAAGCAAAAATATTTTACTTCAAAAAGTCTTTTAATTCTTCATCAGAAAAATCATCACTATAATCCTGTTTTAGTTCTTGCAAGATCTGTTCATCGCTTTGATTCATTCTCTTTAGAATCTTAACTATTTTCCGTATATCAAAAATTCTTGCTTCTCTTCTTCCTTGCTCCAACCCCTGTTCTACACCTTGTGCAAGTGCCATTTCTTTAATTTGTTCCGTATTCATCACATGTTCACTCCATTCTTCTGTTTTACGATAATTATCCATTGTCTTTTTGATTCGTTTGATAAATTCACTATTTGTAGTATTTTTACCTTCCATCAACGAATAAAAATCTTCTAGTCCTTGACTAACGCTGCCTTTCTTTCCTTTGCTGTTTAAGTATATTATCTCAGATTCGTCGTTTAGTTCAACAGATGTATCTTCTCTAGCAGAGTAAGTGAAAGTATATCGCTTCAGTCCTTTGCCTTTAGGATCAAACGGCAAAATAAATATTACATAGACAGCTGTCAATTCGCCATATTCTTCACCCTGATGCAAAAATCCATCTTCCATCATCTTATACATGTAGTAGCGTGCTCGTTTATCCAAGTCTTTTTGTGGCGCGACCTGCATCTCTATATCGTACCTTCTACCCTAACTGTCTTTTATCAACACATCCAGTACAGAAAACTTCTCTTCCTTATTAAATGCTATTCTTTCCTGCGTTCGCACAGTAAGGCCTTGAATATCCAAATCTGGTAAAACCTCATGCAAAAACATCCGGCAATTCACTGGATCCTTCATCACATTCTGAAACATCAGATCGTCTGTGATGCCAAGTAATTTCGCCACATCTGGCTTTTTCTGCTTTTTCACGAAAAAGTTCTCCTAATAAATAGTTTAAGAAAGCAATTCTCAATATCTATTACGCGAATGTGACGTTTATTTTTGCATAAAATAGTAGTTTTTTTAGGAAATGTAAAAAAAGAAAAATAGTCTATCCATTTTTTAATAGTTTGCGCATCTCATTTAAGTTATAACATGTTATACTAAAGGAACAATAAGAAAGGATGATCAAACATGAAAAAACTAAAAGTCAGAAAAATTGGGAATTCTCTTGGCAGTATTTTTCCAAAAGACTGGGAAGTTCATGATGGAGAGCTACTTTCCTATACAGTTGATAAAAAAAATCATCGAGTAATTATCGACTTAAGCAAAAATGATTTAGAATATGATCGTGCATTAATAGAAGAAGGTTTTAAAGACTTTGAAACCGGAAATTTTGCTACAGAGAAAGAAATGAAAGCCATATTTGGCAAATATGGCTGGGGAAAATAAATGTATACTATCATTTATTCTGACCATTTTTCTACATCCCTAACTAACGAAATTTCTTACTGGAAGAATACTCTTCTTCTTTCTGACGAGGAAATAACAAAATATATTTCTTTAATTTACCATAATATACAGTTGCTATCTGATTTTCCTTATCTTTATCAAGATGTACATCAAAAGTATCAAATGGATAAGCCAACTTACAAAATAACCATCGGCAAAAAATATGCAATTTTTTACCGAGTAAGAGAAAAGAACCACACAATAATCATTGGTTCATTTTTTAGCAATAAACAAATGCGACTAGAATTCTAACTTAATCCTATACTCAAAAAGAGGATAATTTTACACTAATGCTGTAAATCATCCTCTTTTTAAATTCAGTTTAATTTGATATAACGATCCGTTGATCTGCTACTTGCTCAATAAAGTACTTATCATGTTCAATCAACAACATAGCTGGCTTAACTTCCCGCAATAACTTAATCAACTGATCTTGATTAAACACATCTAAGTAATTAGCCGGCTCATCCCACAAGTATAAGTCAGCTTTCTCAACTAATGATTTTGCTACCGCAACTCTCTTTTGCTGACCCATACTCATCTCTTCAATAGGAGTCTCAAAGTTTGAACGCGGAAAGCCCATCTTCTTTAACATATTAAGCAAATCTTCATATGATATATCTTGCTCTTGAGCAAAATCCTTTAAGCTTCCTTTATATATAGTGAAATTCTGAGGTAGATAGGAGATTGTCAATCCACTTGTCAAACTATACTTTCCCTGATATTTAGTTTCTCTTGCTTTCCCCAGCAACAACTTTAGCAATGTCGACTTACCAGCTCCATTCTTACCTTCAAGCGAAACCACGCCGTGGTTCCTTACCACTAAGTTTAGATCAGCAAACAATTCCTTATCTTGAATGCTTAATCTTAACTTCTCTGTTTCAAGCAGAACTTGATGGTAATTAGGGCAATAATTCATCGTTAGACTTGGCACATCCTCAATATTAAGCATCAATCCTTCTTTTTCCTCAATTCGCTTATCCATTCTATTTCTAGCATTAATTGACTTCTTCATCATCTTCGCCGACGCATGACCCAAGGCAGCTTTATTGATTCTAGACCTTCGGTTAATAATGTACTGCGTTTTTTGACCAAGTTTCTTTTTAGCTTCTATCTTTTGCGCCCAATGGTAGAACTGTTCCTTTTGACGATGAAGATTACCAATTTCACCAGCTAGTTTTTGATTTTTTTCCCGGTTGAATTCATCTCTTTCTGCTTTAACTTCTTCATAGGTCGCAAAGTTGCCTCGATACAAGTGAATCTCTGTATTCTCAATTGCTAAGATATGATCTGTCACCTGATTCAAGAAGTCCCGATCATGGCTGACTACAATATAACCTTGATGATGCACACGCAAATAATCGCTAACTTCCTTACGACTTGCTTCATCTAAGTGATTAGTTGGTTCATCAATCAGAGGGAATGAATTCTGATCAGTAAACGAAAGCGCTAGCAAGATCTTCGTCTGCTCGCCCCCGCTCAAGCTATTAAAAGGCTGCCAAATCAAATTCGGATCAGCACCTAGTAAATTCAACTCACGTTCTAACTCCCACTGCTCAAATTGCACCTGATTCTGCAATTCATACAAAGTAATATCTTTAGGATCATCAATTGAAATAGGATAATAAGAGAAGTTCAACCTAGTTTGTATCTTGCCTCTCCCTAGTAACTTCCCATTTAATAGTTTCAGAAACGTTGTCTTTCCGCGTCCATTTCTACCAACTAAGCCTAGATGCCAAGAACTGTCTAAGTCCAGATTTAAATTATTAAAAATATTATAGCTACTATCTTCATATCTAAATGATAAGTTCGAAATCTTGATACTACTCATCAAATCACCTCGAAAAAAGAGCCTGCACTTATGACAAGTACAGACTCTTTCTTACTTTTAAGATATCAAAAAGAAGATAGTGCCTCGCTTTAATCTTGTCAAAAGTGCATAGTCTTTCCAATATAAATAGAATACTTATTTAACTATGCTTTTTTCACAAGATTAAAGACGCAACGGCGACCCTTCTTTCTAAGAGATGAATTTCAATTGATGAGATTAGAATATCATGAAATTTTATCTCTTTCAATAAGAGATATACTAGTTTTTATCATTTATTCCATAAAAACTTAATCAATGCCCGATCAACTTCCCTATTTTCATGTAATTTTGAATGTTGCGCATATCGACCATTAATTTTTAAAACTCGATAAGTGCTATTGCCACTACCAATTAGGTATTGAAGCGATAAAGAAGAAATATTATCTACGCGACCATCACTACGGTTACCTAGGTCACCAATGATATTTAAAACCTTAACATGTTTCTTATTATAAATACTTCTAACTTTAGTCATCTGCTTATATGTAGCATTCATCTGGTTCGGTTTACCATTACTATCCAATTTCATCCTCTTAGGTTGCTTAATTGAATCTGGAATTCCATCAAAAGTTAAACCACCAAAATGGCCGGCAATATCAACTTGCTTTTGAATTTGGGGCATCTTCTTGTTAGTTCCATTTCGCAGCATGTAATAAATAATTGAAATATTACCTAAAGAATGACCAACCATATTGATTTTCTTAAACTTATACTTCTTTTGCAATTCCTTTATAACATTTGTCGCATATACACCATGCTTATTAAAATCAAGCTGACGATTATCTTCATAATTAACTTCGCAGATTGGATTCTTTGTATCTTTAGGCCAAGTACCAGTTAAAGTTACTTTACCTGACTTTTTCACATTTGCTCGGATTAGAGACTTAGTTACGCCTGCCTTTTCAGCAGCCCGCACCATGTGTTCTTCTGCATGATAAGAAGAACCTTCGCCATGGAAAAATAAAGTTGGCGTTGAAGTAATTTTGATTTTTTTACCAGACGAATTACTTTGACTTGAACAACCTGTCAAAACCAACATAATTCCAGTGACAATTAGAATAAGTAAATTTTTCTTCTTCATTATCTTTTCACCAAGGCTACTGTTGCCTTAGCAACAGGATCTGACACCATCAAGTCAATTGGATACTGACCATGATATTTTTTATTAAAAGCTTCGGTAACATCCTTAATTAATTCTGCGTTATTAACTGCTTGGTATTTCACTTCAAACTTTTGACCAGCAACTTCAATTTGACCGCCATTTTTGGTTCCAGCTTGATACCATTTAGTATCCTTAATCCCTTTAGCACCGCGAATGAAAACCTGATTATCGACAGTTACTTCCCAGACAGGATTGTCTTCTTCAAAAGTTGTCTTATCATCATTATAAGGACGATTGTGTAAAGTTTGAGCCTTATCAAAAGCAGCTATTTCTTCATTTGTCCACTTATTCATATTTTTCTCCTTAATCACTAACTTTAATGTAGGACTTAATTACTTTTCTATCTGCCATATCTTGGTAGGCTTCGTTAATTTGATCTAAAGAATAGGTCTTAGTAAAGACCTTACCAGGATTAATCTTGCCATCTAAGACTGCCTTAAGCAATACTTCCTTATCATAAGTAGTCACTGAAGCAGGACCGCCAGCAACACTCATATTCTTGTAAAAAATTAAACCTGGGTTTAATTCTGCCCCATGGGGTAACCCAACACGGCCAACAATTGCACCCGGACGACCAACTTGCACAGCTTCTTCGTTAGATAACTTGCTGCCGACACATTCTAAGACTGCATCTGCTCCCCCGCGAGTGATAGCAAGCAAGTTTTGAACTCCTTCCTCATCTCGCTCAGCCACATTGTCAGTTGCACCGAACTCACGAGCCAAAGCTTCACGATCTGGATGACGACTAGTAGAAACGATTTGCTTAGCTCCGCGCAATTTAGCAGCAATAATTGCAGATAATCCCACAGCACCATCGCCTAAAACAATTACTGAATCTCCGGGCTTTACATTAGCTACACGAGCCGCATGATAACCAGTTGCCATTACATCAGCTAAGGCTAAAAATGACTTAAGCATTCCTTCAGTATAATCTTCAGGCTTACCCGGAACCTTTACTAATGACCATTGTGCATGCTGGAAACGCACATATTCTGCTTGATAGCCACCAGAGAAGTTTTCACTCAAGTCATGATTCATACATACACCGTCAAAACCTGCTAAACATGCCCGGCAATGACCACAACCATGGGTAAAAGGAGCAATTACAAAGTCCCCCTTTTTGACGGTAGTAATATTTTTTCCAATTTCTTCAATAATTCCAATAATTTCGTGACCGCTATTTTCATGACCTTGCTCTTCTAATCCACGGTATGCCCACAAATCTGAGCCGCAAACACAAGTACGAAGGACCTTAATAATTACATCGTCATCTTTTTCAATCTTAGGCAATGGTTTATCAATAATTTTCATTTCGCCAGCCTTAACAAATTCTGCGTATTTCATTTTATTTTTCTCTTTCTTCCTATATACAATGTTTTATTTAATACTCTTACCTAAGTTATAAGCCGCTTGAGCAAATTTCGCTAATTTTTGCTTATTCCATGAATCATCGGCATAAATTTGATCAATCATTTGCCAGCGCATATAGTCGCTCAACTTCTGCATATGAAGCTTAACTGCATCCATATCTTCTTGCGTACCATACCCAGCCATCATAAAGACCATTTTTTTATCCTTTAATTCATGATTATAATCATAAAAGCGATCAATGACTGTTTTCAGCTGAGCATTAATTTCAAAATAATAAAGTGAAGATACCAAGACAACCACATCTGCATCTAATAACTCTGGAATAACTTCCTTTTCTACCTCATCATTATCAGGAATGCCAACTTCCATACCAGGCGCATGCTCTAATTGTAAAAAATGCGGCTGACTATCTCCTTGAAGACCTGCATCATAACGATAAATGTGATTGCCGGCTTCTTTTACACCTTTTTCAAAATTATCAGCTAATTTTTGTGAAGCACCTTCATAATGAGGACTACCAGTTAAAATTACTACTCGTGCCATAAGTCATTCTTCTTCCTTTCAAACTTTTCATAAATGATTATACGAAGAAGATCTATACTTGAAAATTCAGAGTTTTTAATGCTAGGATAAATGTAATTTATAGTGAGGTAAGTTATGATTGAAAATTATTTATTAGAAGAATTAGTGACTTTTGCCAAATACGGCACAGTTGCTAAGACTGCCGAAGTATTAGGTCTAACCCAGCCAGCGGTCACTCATTCCATGAAAAAGCTCGAAGAAGATTTAGGCGTTACTTTATTCATTAGAAAACCAAATAAGCTCTACTTAAGCGAGACTGGTAAATATACAGCCCGAGAAGCTAAAAAGTTAATTGATGATAATCTTGATTTTACTAAGCGAGTCAAGCAATTTGAAAAAGATCAAACCACTTTAATTGTTTGCGTGAATGCACCAGGGCCGGGAATCGTTTTACGATCTTTACATGACCAGAATATCCAGATCGTTAGTGATTTAGTTGAATCTAATTTTGAAAATTTATTAGCTGACCATCAAGTAACTTGCCTTTTGCTTAACTTTCCAATTGAAGACCGCGACATTACTTCAACTTACTTAGGCACAGAATCAATGTCTGTTAACTTACCTGCCGAATGCAATCTTAATCAACATAAGGAACTATCCTTCAAGATGCTTAAGGGCAAAACAATCTTAAGCCCTTCACCAATTGGCTTTTGGACTAAGATTTATCAAGACGAGATTCCAGATAGCAAAATCATTTTTCAAAATGAATCCAGTGAATACAGCGAGATTTTACAATACTCTGTTTTACCTTTCTTTACGACAAATTTAACGAGTTTAGACTCACAATGGGGACTTAATTTACCTAATAATCGTAGCGTTCGTCCATTAAAAGACGAAGTAGCCCATCAGAAGTTTTATGCTTGTTACTTAAAACAAAATAAAGATCGAGTCCAGCCTTTAATTGAAAAATTGCAAGATCAATGGAGTAAATATGATTAAAAAAGGCGATTGCACAAATAATGATGTGCAATCGCCTTTTTGATATATTGGTATTTTATAAATGTATATCACAGCTAATTTTTCAAACACTTATTAACCCACTTAATAAAGTTGGTTTCGTTATTTCCAGTTCTTTCAGCTTCAGTATGTCCTTGACCCCAAACCGTAGCAAAGTTAACACTTTTAACCTGACTATCTTGCTTTAAAGCTAAAGCTAAGTTAGTTTCAACAGTTAATGCAGTATCGCCCTGATTAATACCGGTTCTAATCCTCCAGTATTTAGCTACTTTAGTCGTATTATAGCCCTTGTAGTAATCAGACAAGTAATACATTGGATTATACATGTTTAATCTTGTAGTCATCGTGTTTCCTTGAGCATCTTTTTGCTTTAAATCTGATGCAAAGGCACTAGCATAACTAGATTTGTAATTCTTTAATTTAGCATATTTACCTGCATTTTCACTAAGTAAATTACTCATCGTAGAATCAAAGTGGCCATTTTTTCTCGTAGTTGTTGCAAACAAATTATTTTCGGTTTGTTGACGAGTAAGTCCATCAAAAGCTCCAACATCTTTTGAGGCTTCTTTACAATGAGTCACAAAAGCTTTCAAACTAGTGATTTTGGCAGTATTAGTTTTAGCGTTATATTTTACCCAAGTGCCATTCTTATTCAAAGACTCAATGTAACTTTGAACGGTCTTATATGTTTTACCACTACTTTGTGAACCACCTGGTGAGCCAGCGCCACCATTTGGCATGCTACCACTTGGCTTCTTGCCGCTTGGTTTACTATTATTACCATTCTTCATGTTATTGTTTGGTGCACCACTCAGTTTTTGACCTGAAGGCTTAGAACCAGATTGTTGCGCAGCTCCACTTGGGCCATTCATTGAAGTAGCCGTATATGGGAACTTAGTATCCTTCAAGAAATTATTAAGCGACTGCTCTACTTCTGCCTTTAAATATTCGGCATAAGTCCCTGAAGTATAGATACCTGAGCTTGACTTCTTTAAGGTAAGTTTTTGATTCTTACTATCCTTTAAACCGAGTTTATTAATGTATTCAGCATACTTTTTAGCCATATCGTTTGATAAAGCCTTGGTAAAAGTGCCAGAGGCACGTGTTCCACTAGTTGAATACTGTCCCATATTCCATTCGTAAGCTTCATTAGCAGTATCTAAACTAGTAATTGGACACCATGACATCGCACCTTCAGTTGCATCGCTTGTAGCCTTTCCAGAAGTAGTAGTAAGCGGTGCTCCGATTGCCTTCAAGTATTTAATGTAAGCCTTGCTATTTCCGGAACTACCTACAATAGCACTTTGAGCACCACCTCCACTGTGGCCAAAAGTGAAAATACGATTAGTGTTTCCAGCTATTCTATTTTCATTCAAACGCAAAGTTCTAATAGCTGCCTTCAAATCAGTAACACCCCATGGTGAAGATCCGTTAGAACTATCAGTTTGGTTTAAACCACGGCAACCAGCAAGGACATAAATAAATCCTGCCTTAGTAAACTTGGCTGAACCAGATTCATAACCTGTTGGTGCTTGCTGTGCGGAATAACCTGGCGTATTAATTGGCATTACAATTGGTGCAGTTGATGCAGTATAACCATTTACTTTCTTATTAGTATTAATTGAAATCTTATAGGTATTAGTACCAGATTTTTTGGCATTTATATAAGCTGCTGGAATATAAATTCCCATTGATTCATAAGAACTCTTAGTCTTAGTACCGTATTTAACGTTTACTTGATAGTAAACCTTATTTTTAGCGTTATAGTGCCATTTACTTGAATTAATTAGGAGCTTTTTAGCGTTACTAATGTCACTGTTAGATACTTGATACTTAGTTGCCTTAGCAACAACTTTACTAGTATTAGCTGAAGAAGAATTATTATTGGTGGCGCTTGTTTGACAAGCAGTAAGTAAAGTTAAAGAGGTAAGCACCATTCCTCCTAGCAAAATTACTCTTCTCTTTCCTTTCATAGCCAAGATCCTTTCTATAAATAAAACTAATATTTATGGAATACTAATTGGCTCTATTTTGATAAAAAACACTATGCTTAGCAATTCTTTTTTTGGATAGTTCAATTCCAAAAGAGAATATTATTTAACTAAGTAATTCCAAAAATCGCTGGCTATCTTAGTAGCTTGGTTAGGTTGTCGCACGCAAACTAATCTAGTAGAAAAAGCTGGCTTGATCGGTACATAAGTTACATCTTTCGTTTTTCCAGGAGCATGCATGAGAATACTAATTCCTTCATTATTCTTAACTAGATTTAAGATCAATTTTATGTTGTGGCTGGCAAAAGAAAATTGAGGTTCAACCCCGCTTTCTCGGCAAAGGTCAAATACTGTGTGATAAAACATCTCTTCACCTGAATAGAAGACAAAGTTTTCATTCTTTAAATCAGCTAGTTTTAAAGATTTTTTTGTAGCTAAAGGATGTTCATAATTTAGACAAGCACAGAAAGATTCATGATCAACTGTAAATTCCTCAAAATCGGATTTATAGCCATACGTAGTTCTTACAAAAGCAAAATCCAATTTAACCTGCTGGAATAAATTTGTTAAATAGTTTATTTCACCTTCTTTAATAATTATTCTCAAATTTGGGTTCTGTCTTTTAAAGTTACTTATTTGATCAAAAAAAGAATAATTCCAAAAAGTCGGTAAAACACCAATAATAATCTTATCGTCCCGATCCTGAAGACAGTTTCTCAAATCAGACAAAGCTTGATCGTTCAATTTGATTATTTTTTGAGCAGCTGGAAAAAGAATTTTGGCGTACTCCGTCATTCTTATTTGACGCTTTGCCCTGATAAATAGTTCACAGTTCAGTTCTCTTTCAAGTGATTTAATTTGTTTTGACACACTACTTTGGTTTATAAATAAATTTGCTGCAGTTTTTGAAAAACTCAAAGTAGAAGCCAATTCTACAAAAGTTTTTAATTTATTAATTTCCATAATTATCATCCTTTTAGGCTTTAAATCCAATAAAGGAAATTATTCTAAATGAATCAAGATAAATAAGCTTGTTTTAGAAAAAGCCAAACTAATTAATTTTTTTATAAACATATAAAGAGGCGATTGCATAAAATATAAGATGCAATCGCCTTTTTACTATATTTAAAAGAATAATTTACTCATGATAATCATGAAAATCATCAAACAAGTTGAACTAATTGCTGCAGCGCCAAAAACTGTACCACCGCGCTTAAAGATCACATTGAAGTTAACTGAAATTCCAAGCGCAGCCATTGCCATTCCTAAGAATACGTATGCTGCTTGAACCAAACCATCCAAAACTACTGGTGGAAATGGTAAGAAGGTTCCTAAAACACTAGTTAAGATGAAACCACCTAAGAACCATGGAATTGGCAATTTTTTAGGTGCTTGCGTGTGATCCGCTGCACTCTCTTTAACTAGTCTTCGCTGATACCAGTAACCTACAATCAGGGCAACAGGCGCTAAAAGTAAAACACGAGAAAGTTTCATAATCAAAGCGCTATCTAAACTAGCTTCGCCAAATGCATTCCCAGCTGCAACTGCGTGAGCAATTTCATGTAGAGATCCACCAGCTACAATTCCAAACTGTGAATCAGTCAATCCCAGCATTGGCTTGATCACAATTTCAAATAATGTAAAGACGGTTCCCATTACACAAACTACTGCAACCGCAAGAACTTCGTTTTCTCTTTTACGTTCTTCATCGCGGCTTTCAATTTGAGGAGAAACACCCATTACTGCAGCTGCTCCGCAAATACCAGTACCACAAGCAGATAAAGCTGCTAATTCGTCTTCTGCACCAAACTTTTTACTTAACCAATAAGTTAAAATAATCGTACCGCTAACGCCTAACATTGCCACTAAAATAGTCTTAATGCCAGCATCAGCCAACTTGGTTAGATTAAGCCTAAAGCCTAGTAAGATAATTCCAAGTCTCAAGAACTTATTAGAAATAAATCCAATTCCGGGTGCTGCCTCTTCTCTAACCCCTACTGGTAAAACCTGTAAAGATATTCCTAATAGCAACGCAATTACTAAAGCACCGATTAAATTGAGATATGGCAATTTAGCAATAAAAATTCCAGCAACAGAACAGATTAAGGTCATTACTGCTGCTAGACCGAATGATCTACTTTTAACAATACTTATCAATAAAAAATACCTCCAGTTTAATTGCCTATTCCAACCCAGGAAAATTTACGGAATCTGCAATTTTGTAGTGTTATAAATTGATTCTCTCTAGAAAGCGAAATTTTATAGATACTATATTATCGGATTTTAAACTGGAAGTAAATTAATATGCTCATTAAATCACAATTATTTTAACTGATATAAAAAGGATGAAAGCTTAAATTGTACTTTCATCCTTCAATTTTGTGAGATTATTCATAAAGTCTTTAAGATCAATCACTGTTTCAAAAGTGATAAAAAACAGTAATGCCTTAATCCATGAGCGACTAAGTAAGAAAAAGAAGATGACTATTATTACCATGAAGCCAATAGCCATAAACAAAGCTAAAAATGTCATCCCTGCACCAAACGAATTCATAATTTCTTTAAGACTGCTTGGCTCATTTTTAACTAATAATGACAAGGCGCGATATTGCTTGCTACTTCTGATTCTAAAAGAAAGTATGGTAAAGATCATTGCGATGATAATCATTAAAGAACCCAGCAATTGAAATGACACACTCATCGCTGGCTGTCTAAAAATAAGTATTCCACCAACAATTAAAAATAAATCAGCAATCAAGTTATAACGCAGACGCTTATGTTCTAATTTGGCAAAAATTAAATCGTTTGAATCCATAATTCATATCCTTTAATAGTTTCGTTATTATCAGTATACTGGCTAAATTAAAAATGACCAAGAGCAATTTTAACTCTTGGCCACTTTACTTTCTATTATCGCCCTTTGTGGACTGTGTCATTTTCAACTGGAATAGCCTTACTTTTCATATCTATCACAACATATAAAAGACTAATTAAACCAGCTATTACTAATAATTGGGACATACTAGGACTCCTCTCTTGGAATCTCCCCCACTAATTATCTTACAGGTGCGCAATGACTTTTCAAAACAAAAAGACTTGCGTCGCTGGTGTTAAGGAAATCCAGATCCAGTAAAAAGTTATCGTTATTACAGCTAAATAGGACATAATAGTTAAAAAATTTTCAAAACAGCCACCAACTTTATAATGAAACGGTGACTTTTTCTTTTTCTTATAAAATGGAGCTAACCACTCTACTCCCTGTTTACTGAAACTATCTTGAATTAAATGCAAAAAATAGCCAATTACTAGACCAAACCAAAGTGCACTCCAGTAATTCTGCGAAGTTAAATTATTAATCCGAATAGGGATAAATTTATTCATTAAATAATATAAACCACCAGAAAAAATTGCCCAACCAAGAAAAGAATGTGTAATCCCGCGATGTCTAAGAAAAAGGCTGAAGTTAATTACTGATTTCTTACTTGCTGAACTATTGTATTCGTCAATGTCAGGTAAAGAAGCGCCGATTGCAGTTGCAGCTAGAATAATAATGTTGTTAACTGGACAATTAACAAGCGATTCGTTAACAATAAACTTAATTCGACGATTGCAATACTGCAAATCCGATGCGACTTAGTCAGCACTTCTTTTCACCCTCTCTATAGAACATACATTCTATTGTACCAAACTTCGCACCAGAATGGGAACTTGTATATCGCAAGGCAGGAAAAAACGTCCAGCTTTTTACACTGGACGTTTTAAAATACACCAATCAAGGCAATGCTTTACATAATTATTTTACTTTAATCAATACTTTCTTTCATTATCTTGCTAAATTCTGCTAATCTTGCATCATCTGGCTTAGCAAGTAAGACATACTTCTCACGCAATTGCTTACCATCCCTGAGCAAAAATAATTTCTGCACCTGATCGTCATCTACATGACTTGCAGTCATTTCATTCATTATTAAGTAACCTGACCCAGATTCAACCATCAAAATTGCTTCACCTAAAGTTTCAACTGCAATCAGATCGTTCTTTATTCTCAAAATGTCTTTTAGATAATGATACTCGCTCTTCTCATCTGCTACTGAAGCAACCATAATACACGGCACATTTTTCAACTCATCTAATTCAACAGTTTGCTGATACTTATTAAAATTACCTGCCTGAACTAAGGCAAGTAAGGCAATCTCACTTACTGAATAGCTTGCAAGCGCTTGATAAATGTCATTTCTAGAATTAACTAAGACTGCATCTACTTCACTATTTTGAATCTTAGTTTCAATCTCATCATAGCCAACTGGTTCTAAATCAATTTTTTCATTTTCATGTAAAGTCTGCCACTTAGATGACGCCTGCTCTAATTCATGTCTACCCAAATTCTTTAGATATCCGATTTTCATTTTTTCACCTATATACAAAATAAGACTTTGATCTCTCAACCAAAGTCTTAAATCTTTAATTACTTAGCCTTATCGTGGAAAGCCATTGTAAAACCATTCTCCCAAACTTCGTTTGGAGCAATGTGATTCATTCCACGCTTGTGCTCTAATTGACCATCACTATCTAAGGTGTCTGCAATACCCCACCATGGTTCAATACAAATGTAATTACCAGATTTAGGATATTGTGACCATAAACCAACAAATGGCGCATTTTCCATTTTAACGTTGATATGATAATCACTTTTATCAGTTCTAATAGAAATCTTATTAGGTTGCTTTAATTCAAAGACCCAAGCATCATCCTTAAATAATTCATCACTAATTTCAAACAGTGAATCTGTTGCAAGCAATGAACGATTATCCCAGTCAAGGTAAGGTGCCTTCAATGGAATCTTCACATGATCCATGGATGGGGCAAATTTGAAGTAATAATCATTCTTAGTCAAACCATTATCAGTTGGTAAATTAAAGCCAGGGTGGCCACCGATACCAAAGATCATTTCCTTAATATCTGTATTAGTTACCGTAAAGTGTTCTGACAACAAGTTATTGACTAAGCTGTAAGTTACTCTTAACTCAAAATCAAATGGATACATTTTTTTAGTATCTTCATTAGAAGTCAGAAGAAAAACAATGTGCTTATCGTCTTGTTCTTCAACAGTAAACTTCGAATCTCTTGCAAAACCATGTTGTCCCATATGATAAGTCTTACCATCATAAGTATATTGATCGTCCTTTAAGCGACCAACTACAGGGAACAAAACTGGCGCATGACGACCCCAAATTTTAGGATCAGCTTGCCAAATATATTCTCGACCACTGTTTACATCTTTAACGCTTTGGATTTCAGCACCCTGATCAGAAAGCGTTACTGTTAAAAAATTATTTTTTAATTGATAATCCATAATTTAACTTCTCTTTATCTACTAAAATTACAAAATAAATTTTGTTAAGTCCTTATTGATAATTATATCACTCAATTTTTGGTCAACATACTTCTGAGTAATAGTAATTTCGCCCATATTCATATCTGGACCCTCGTAAAGAACATCTTCAAGCAATTTTTCTAAGATAGTTGCTAAACGACGAGCACCAATGTTATCAGTACCTTGATTTACTTCAAAGGCAATTTGAGCAATACGGTCAATTGCCTCTTGAGTGAAGACTAGCTTAATACCGTCAGCTTTAAGAAGTGCAATATATTGCTTCAAAAGTGAGTTTTGAGGATCCTTCAAGATCTTAACAAAATCTTCTTGAGTTAAGGCGTTTAACTCAACCCGAATTGGAAAACGACCTTGCAATTCTGGAATTAAATCGCTTGGCTTACTTTCAGCAAAGGCACCAGCTGCAATAAAGAGAATGTGGTCAGTTGAAACAGGGCCATACTTAGTTGAAACAGTTGATCCTTCAACAATTGGCAAGATATCTCTTTGGACACCTTCACGAGAAACTTCACCAGAAGTCTTCTTGTTGCCAGCGGTAATCTTATCAATTTCATCGATAAAGATAATTCCATTTTGCTGGGTTCGTTCAATTGCGCGTTGGTAGAGAGAATCGTAATTAATTAACTTCTTAGATTCTTCTTGGATTAAAACTTCACGTGCATCCGATACCTTCAAGGTACGCTTAACAGTCTTCTTAGGCATTAAATCTCCCAACAAGCTCGACATATCAATTCCCATTTGGCCCATCATATCGCCCATTGGATTAACCTTAGGTGCTTGTTCAACTTCAATTGTTACTTCACGATTTTCAAGTAAGCCCTTATTAAGTTGATCAGCTACGCTAAGACGTTCATTTCGAATATCGTCAGTTACTTCTTCATTATCTTGAGCTTGGTTCATGTTGAAGTTGCCAGAAAGCATCTGCATCATTTGCTGCATTGAATTTTCACGGTTTTCACGCTTAATGCCTGGAACGATTAACTTAACTAAGCGGTTATTTGCCTTCTTAGTTGCTTGTACTTTAACACGGTCGAATTGTTCTTTTTCTTCCATGCGAACGGCTTCTTCAACTAAGTCACGCACCATTGATTCAACATCGCGTCCAACGTAACCTACTTCAGTAAACTTAGTCGCTTCAACTTTTACAAAAGGTGCGTCAACAATTTTAGCTAAACGACGTGCAATTTCAGTTTTACCAACACCAGTAGGACCAGCCATTAACATATTCTTGGGGGTAATATCTTGTTGCATCTGCTTAGGTAGCTGCAAACGACGGTAGCGATTATATAAAGCTACAGCAACAGATTTTTTAGCTTCGTTTTGGCCAATAATATATTTATCAAGTAAATCTACAATTTGTTTTGGAGTTTTTTCTTCAGTCAAAATATTTCACCTAGATTTCATCAGTAGTAATGTGGTCATCAGTAAAGACATCAATTCCAGAAGCAATCTTAACTGCTTCTTTGGCAATTTCACTCGCACTCATGCCACTACTATGGCGAGTCATAGCAATTGCTGCTGCTTGTGCAAAATTACCGCCTGAACCAATAGCTACCACATCTTCATCTGGTTCAAGAACTTCACCATTACCAGAAATCAATAATAAATCTTTGTCATTAAAGGCAATTACCATCGCTTGCAATTTAGCTAAAGTTGGATCTTTTCTCCAGCTTTGTGCCATTTCTACAGCTGCTCTACGTAAATCACCTGAATAAGTTTCAAGCTTACCTTCAAGCATATCTTGCAAGCTAACAGCATCAGCTACACCACCGGCAAAGCCAATTACTACTTGATCGTGGTAAATTCTTCTGATCTTTTTAGCAGTTGCCTTAGCGATTACCTTTTCACCTAAAGTAACTTGACCATCACCTGCGATGGCTGTTTGGTTGTTATATCTCACAGAACAAATTGTTGTCATATTATTATGCCTCGTCTTTCTTATCTTTTCTTGGGAAAAATTTTTGATAATCTGCTTGTAAATGCTTCATCGTAACATGAGTATAAATCTGCGTCGTAGATAAAGATTCATGTCCCAACAATTCCTGGACACTTCTCAGGTCCGCTCCATTATTGAGCATTTCAGTTGCAAAAGAGTGTCTAAGCATGTGGGGATGAACCTTGCCGCCAACTCCAGCTTTAATGAACACTTGCTGCATAATGTATTCAATCCCGCGTCCAGTTAGCTTCTGTCCGCGATTATTCAAAAATACATAGCCTAAATCTTCATTTTGACCAAGAAGAGCTGGGCGAACGTCATCACGATATTCCTTTAAAGCATCAAGTGCATCTTTTCCAAAAGGAACATAGCGATCTTTATTACCCTTCCCATGAACTAAGATAATTTTTAAATCAAAATCAATCTGATCTAGCTTCAAAGATGCCATCTCACTTAGCCGCATCCCAGTCGCATAAAAAAGCTCAAACATGGCGCGATTTCTCACTACCAACCTGTCATGCCCCACAAGACTATCAAAGACTTGGCGCATCTCTTTTTCGTAGAAAAACTGTGGTAGTTTCTTTTCGCCCAATCTTAAGCTAATTGTCTGCATGGGATCATTTTCTAACACTTCTCGCTTAACGAGAAAGCGATAAAAAGATCTCAAACTCGACATCTTACGCGCTTGAGTTGTTCTAGACCTATTCTGTGTAGCTAAATTTTGTAAGAAAATTTCAACATCGCGACTTTTAACTTTATCCCAGCCGCTAAAGCCACCATTTTCTTTAAAAAATTGCTTCGCTTCATCTAGATCGTTTAAGTAAGAGCTTACAGTATTTTTACTATAATTACGTTCATAGTTCAAGTAATCTTGGAATTGTTTGATTAACTTATCATTTTCTTTAGACATTATTAATCAAGCTTCTTTTCTTCCTTAAAGGCTTCAAGATCTTTCAATGCTCGCTTAGAAATTTCCAGGTGTCTTTCCTGCTTATTTCTAACCTTATAATCTAGTTTTGGTAATAATGCATAAGATGCATTCATTGGCTGGAAGTGCTTAGCACTAGTAGTTGTGATGTAATGAGCCATCGATCCTAAAGCTGTTGACTTAGGAAATACTAATGTTTCTTCGCCTATGGCTTCTCTTGCTGCATTGATCCCAGCAATTAAACCAGAACCTGCACTTTCTACATAACCTTCTACCCCCGTCATTTGTCCCGCAAAAAATAGACCGGCTTGTTTTCTAGCCTCATAATTTGCATTTAAAACTTCAGGACTAGCAATGTAAGTGTTGCGGTGCATTTTACCATAACGGACGAATTTTGCATTTTCAAGACCTGGAATCATTGAAAAGACTCTCTTTTGTTCGCCATATTTTAAATGAGTTTGGAAACCAACAATGTTGTACATCGTGCTTGCCGCATTATCTTGACGTAGTTGCACAACTGCATATGGAGTCTTTCCTGTCTTAGGATCTTCTAAACCAACAGGCTTAAGTGGCCCAAAGAGCATTGTTTTTTCTCCTCTTTTTGCCATAACTTCAATTGGCATGCAGCCTTCAAAGACATTTTTATCTTCAAAGCCATGCAAAGTAGCAGTTTCTGCACTAACTAAGTTTTTATAGAAATTATAGAATTCTTCCTTAGTCATTGGACAGTTCAAGTATGCTGCTTCACCTTTGTCATAGCGAGATTTCTTATAAACAATGTCACGATCAATTGAGCTTGCAGCTACAATTGGCGCAGCCGCATCAAAGAAATGAAGTGAATCAGTACCACAAAATTCCTTAATCTGTTCTGCCAATGTATCTGAAGTGAGTGGTCCAGTCGCAATAATGGTTATCCCATCTTTTGGGATCTTAGTAATCTCTTCTTCATGAACGCGCACATTCGGCAAGTCCTTTAGAGTTTTTGTAACCACTGAACTAAACTTATCCCGATCAACTGCTAAAGCTCCGCCCGCAGGCACAGCTGTTTCATCAGCAGCCTTCATAATTAAAGAATCAAGCTGACGCATTTCCTCTTTTAACAAACCAACGGCGTTTGAAAGTTGGTTTGATCTCATTGAATTAGTACATACTAATTCGGCAAAATTTGCAGTTTCATGAGCAGGTGTGTTTTTCTTTGGTCGCATTTCATATAAATCTACTTCAATGCCACGCTTAGCCAATTGCCATGCAGCTTCACTTCCTGCAAGGCCTCCGCCAATTACGGTTACATTTTTTACCATGCAATCTTTCCTTTCTGCTCGACTCTTTCAAGTCTATATAAAAATGATATCATTAAACCGCTTTCATTTTAATGATATCATTGATTTTTATAATAATTTAATTTTCTTCTGGTTCTTCACGATAATCGCCGTTTGGACAAAGAATAACTAGTCCCTTCTTGTTCTTCTTTTGAACTAAGAAATGACCATCATTTGGACAATTACGACCAATTGGTTGATCCCAAGATACAAAGTCGCAATCTGGATAACGAGAGCAACCATAGAACTTGCGATTACGTTTAGACTTCTTTTCAATAACTTCTCCCTTACCACACTTAGGACAAGTTACACCAACCTTTTTAACAATTGGCTTAGTATTACGGCAATCTGGGAAGCGTGAGCAAGCATAAAACTTACCATAACGTCCCATCTTAATTACCATCGGTGCACCACAAATGTCGCAATTAAAGCCAGCTGGTTCATCCTTAATTTGAACTTTTTCAATTTGTTGATCAGCCTTGTCTAATTCTTTAGAAAATGGTTTGTAGTATTCATCTACGACTTTGATCCAGTTCTTTTTGCCTACTTCAACACCATCAAGATCATCTTCTAGTTGAGCAGTAAAGTCAACGTTAACTATATCTGGGAAAAATTCTTCAATTAGTTTATCAACGATTTCACCTAGTTCAGTAGGCACAATTGATCTTCCCTCAAGTTTTACGTAATAACGTTTTTGAATCGTATCAATTGTTGGTGCATAAGTTGATGGACGACCAACGCCATTTTCTTCAAGAGCTCTAACTAAACTAGCTTCAGTGTATCTTGCAGGTGGCTGAGTAAAGTGCTGACGGTCATCAGTCTTCTTAAGCTTAACCTTATCGCCTTCGTTTAACTCAGGCAATTCATTATTCTTTTCCTTTTGGTTATCGTAAACCTTAGTAAAACCAGCAAACTTAAGTTTTGATCCAGTTGTTCTAAAGGTGACACCATTTTGTTCAATATCAGCTCTTACCGTATCGTAAACAGCAGGTGTCATTTGGCTAGCTATAAATCTTGACCAAATTAAAGTGTAGAGGCGATATTCTTCAGTTGTTAGATATTCTTTAACTGAAGCTGGTGTTCTAAAAGCTGAAGTTGGACGAATTGCTTCATGGGCGTCCTGGGCATCAGCATCGTTTTTAAAGTGCTGCGGCTTGATTGCTGCATAATTTGCACCATATTCTTCATGGATAAATTTTGAAGCTTCATGCTTAGCAACATTAGCAATACGCTTAGAATCAGTACGCATATAAGTGATTAAACCAACTGATCCCTTACCAAGATTGACCCCTTCATAAAGAGATTGAGCAATTCTCATTGTTCGACGAGTACGATATCCTAAACGCTTGTTGGCTTCTTGCTGCATAGTTGAAGTAGTAAAAGGAGCAGCAGGCTGACGTCTTCTTTCTTTCTTAACTACTTTGGTAACTTCAAAGTTCTTACGTTTATCAATCTGTTTTAAGATATCCTGAACTGCTTCATTATTTGGTAAGTCTTGCTTCTTACCCTTAATACCATAAAAGGCACCCTTGAATTTTTCCTTACCCTTTTCAAAATCAGCATCAATTGTCCAGTATTCTTCTGGCTTAAAATTCTTAATCTCGTTTTCACGGTCAATTACTAACTTCAAGGCAATTGATTGAACACGTCCAGCAGACAGGCCCTTCTTAACTTTTTGCCACAAGATAGGGCTGATTGAATAACCAACCAAGCGGTCAAGAACACGCCGTGCTTGTTGAGCATCGACAATATCCATATCAATGGTTCTAGGATTCTTAAAGGCATTTTTAACCGCATCTTTAGTAATTTCGTTAAAAGCAACGCGGTTGTGCTCTTTAGGATCTAAGTTTAAAGCATGAGCTACGTGCCAAGCAATAGCTTCTCCTTCACGATCGGGGTCAGAAGCAAGATAAACATACTTTGCTTTTTTAGCTTCGCTCTTTAATTCTTTAATCGTATCGCCTTTTCCACGAATGGAAATATACTTTGGTTCATAATCGTGTTCGACGTCAACTCCCATTTGGGACTTAGGCAAATCGCGAATATGACCTTTTGAGGCGATAACATGATAATTTCTACCTAAATATTTTTCAATTGTCTTAGCCTTATGTGGAGACTCGACAATAACTAAATTCTTTTTATATTTTCGTTTAGTAGGCATAAAATGCCCCTTCCTTGCACAATTTCTACCAAATTCTAAAATACCAAAAATTTCACTCTTGTCAACTAAAGCAAGTTTCTAAAATCAGCATTAACTAGTGGATATGCACCAGCAGCAATTAGCTCGTTAGGCCCCTCCGATAAGGGACTTGAGACTGGTCCAGGAACCGCAAAAATATTGCGATTTTCTTCTAAAGCAATATTTGCAGTAATTAAAGAACCAGATCTTTTTCTAGCTTCAGTGACAATTATATTTTTACTTAAACCCGCAAGAATGCGATTACGTTCAGGAAAGCGATAAGGACGCGGGGGTGTATCTGGTAAATATTCACTAATTAATAAACCCTTAGCCACAATTTCTTCTTGCAATTCCTTATTTTCTTGCGGATAAAAATGATTCAATCCATTTCCAACTACGGCAATTGTTTTACCATTATTTTTCAAGGTTTCCTGATGAGCAATCCCATCAACTCCGCGAGCCAAACCACTAGCAATTACAAAATCTTGCTCTATTAGCTGCGGAATTAACTGTTTTAAAACAAACCGGCTGTAATTTGTGGGTTGTCTTGCGCCAACTATAGTCGTAATTTCTTTTTTAAGCAAGGATAAATCTCCTCTAGTAAAAAGAATCGTCGGTGCATTGTACATCTCGCGGAGTCCTTCTGGATAGATTGAATCAAAGATAGTGACAACATCACACTGCAATTTAATTCTTTCAATCCAAGAATTAAATTTATCATTTCTCATCGCAGCTAAAACAAGATTTTGGATATTTGATTTTAATGATAAACTCTCTATTTTTTCAACTGTTACTTCTTCGCCAGCTGTAAAATTTTCAGCGATTTTACCCAAAGTCGTAGTACCGACACCATGTTGCAATTTTAATCTTAAGCAAAATTCTTTTAAATTCATAAAATAAAACCTCCACTATCAAGTACGCAAAAGTGAAGGTTTATTTTTTATTTATTTTTCGTATTCGCTAACTGGTGCAAAAGATCTACGATGAATTGGCGTTGGACCATACTTTTTCAAGGCTTCCATGTGCTCACGTGTCCCATATCCTGCATTGTGCTTAAAATCATACTCTGGATAAACTTCACCATAGGCATCCATTAAATTGTCACGGAAAACTTTAGCCACAATACTAGCAGCAGCAATTGAATTAGACTTAGCATCCCCGTGAATCAATTTGATTTGTGGAATATTCAACGGTACATTCATCGCATCGACTAACAAGGCAGCTGGCTTTACTTTTAAGCCTTGAACAGCATGCGTCATTGCCAGACGGTCAGCTTCATAGATGTTAATCCGATCAATTACATCATTATTAGCTAAGCCAACGCTAACGCTGACTGCTTTGGCCAGAATTTGAGGAAAAAGCGCCTTTCTCTTTTTAGGAGATAGCTTCTTTGAATCGTTAACGTCAATCAAATCAAAATTATGGGGCAAAATAACAGCAGCTGTAACTACAGGCCCAGCTAGTGGTCCTCTTCCTACTTCGTCAACTCCAGCAACAAGTTGATTTTTTTGCCAAAATTCTTTCTCATAAGAAAAACGATTTTGAAACTGAGCAAGTGCTTGCGCACGTTTAAGCTGTCTTTTTTCGTAGCTAACTAAGAGCTTTTGCACGCCTTTTCTTTCATCAGCACGTAATTCTTCTAATTGTTCGCTAGTTACTTCTCCTTGAAGCAAGTTTTTTATTTCAGTAATGGTCATCTAAGATCAAACGTAATCCTTCCCAATTTTCCTTTACGTAAACGTTGAAGCATAAAGAATGAAAACTTGTCATAATCATCCCGCATGCCGTATTTGTTAGTCATAGCAAGTAATAAATCAGGATTAGACATATTTTCAAGTTCCTCACTAGTTGCCTGGGCAAATTTGGCAAGATCCTTTTGATAGTTTTGCTTCAAAAATTCAATTACAAATAAGGCGACGTCATCAGGATGAAAAACATCGGCCTTAATTGCACCACAAGCTGCTAACTTATAGCCTACCTCTTGATCAGAAAATTTAGGCCACAAAATTCCTGGTGTATCTAGAATTTGAACATTCGTCTTGGTCTTTAACCAGCTTTGACCACGAGTTACACCAGGCTTGTCTCCTACAATTGCCGCATTTCTTCCAACCATTCGGTTAATAATCGTCGATTTGCCGCAATTTGGAATTCCAGCAATCGCTACGCGGATCATCGGATTAGAAGCACCCTTTGCAATCAACTTCTCTGTCTTTTTCTTACCAGCTAATTTAATAATCTTAAACAAACTCGTCATATTAGTATTATGCTGAGCATCCATTGAGATGACAAAATTGCCCTCATCTTGAAAATAACGAGTCCATTTTTTAGTCTGAATTGGGTCAGCTAAATCTGACTTATTCAAGATAATAATATGAGGTTTCTTCTTGGTTAATTGTCCAATCATTGGATTACGAGAAGAAACTGGAAGACGCGCATCTAAAACTTCAATTAAGACGTCAATCAAGTCTAAATTGTCTTCAAGTTGATTTTTAGCCTTGTTCATATGTCCTGGATACCATTGAATAGTTGCCATTTTAGTCCTCCATATCCTTTAGATTTAAGCTCAACGCTTTCTTTAAAGCAGGATTATCATCTTGTAATTTTTGAGCAACTGCTAGATAAAGCTGAGCTTGTACTTGCCCATTTACTATACCATCTGTTGTCAAGTTATGTTCTTTTTGAAATTTAATTACAGCATTCTTGGTTTCATCATCAAAAACGCCAGTAACATGCTTTGGTAAATAGCCTAAGGCAGTTAAGTATTGCTGCAAGGTAGCCACATCAACACCAGTCATGGACTTCTTCAAAACGCTCATACTTTGGAATTGCGGCAATTTTGCTAAAGGTGATTCAGAAACTGGATAAGTTGGCTTAAGCCCCTTTTGATTAATCCAAGTTCCATTTGGCGTCAACCATTTAGCAACTGTATATTTATACTCTGAATCCTCAGTTTGTCCTACTTGCTGAACAGTTCCTTTACCATAGCTCGTTTGACCAACTGAAACCCCGCAATGATTTTGCACTAAAGCAGCTGTAAAGATTTCACTTGCACTAGCCGTATTTCCATTAATTAAAATAATTGGCTTGAGTGAAGTATGAAAGCCTCCTGAAAGCTTCTTATCAGAGCGAATTACTTCTTTTTCCTTGCGGTCCTTGTATTGCATAATAATCTTCTTGTTTGGCAAGAAATAAGATGCAGATTTCAGAGCAGCATTCATTTCACCACCTGGATTATCCTGCAAATCAATAATTAACTTAGGATATTTTTTAGTATTGATTGACTTTAAGGCACTCTTCAAGTCCTTAGCAGTATTCACGTCAAACTGCGTAATTGTAATAATGGTCGCATTACCTTCTGTACGTTTAGTTAAGCTAGACTGCGAAATTTTAGCGCGCTTTAAAGTAACATTAAAGGTTGAATTACCACGCTTGAGTTTGAGTGTTACTTTGGTACCAACTTTTCCTCTAACTAAGGAAGCGACTTTAGTGAACTGAGCTGCGCTGACTTTTTTATTGTCAACGGCAAGAATTTCATCACCTGGCTTAATAGTACTCTTTGAAGCCGGAGAATTAGCAACAATAGAGTCCACAACAACTTTATTGTTGCGTACTGCCATCTGAATACCAACTCCGCCAAAAGTTGAGCCTTCTAAGATGTTATTAACTTGTTCTTGATTCGCGCCACTTAATCCTTCTGAAAAAGGATCATTAAGACTATCAAGCATCCCGTTAATTGCCCCTTGGCGCAATGTTTGCGATGAAACTTTTTTATAATATGAACCTTGTAATTGCTCATACACTTTTTCAACTTGATAAAAAGGCGACTTTAATTCCTTAACTTCCATAATTCCAAAGGTCAAACCTGCACCAATCGCCGCACCAGCTATACCAGTTAACAAAAATTGAGCATATTTGGGAAAATGTTTCTTTTTATTTTTTGTAGTCTTCTTTTGATGAGAATTATTGGGTTCTACTTCTGCCATATTAGCCTCAGTTCATATTGTCTAAATATAATTGATATGCCTTGTCAAAAACACTCATGCTTGGCAAATAGCCAGCGTTTAACTCTAAGTAGTCTGATAACTTTTCATAGTCTTCTTCTTGTTTTGGAAAAGAACTATCGTGTTGAGCATTATTAGCAAATTGAGCAATATCGTCTACCGATCCTGGATTTCTTTGCGTCATTAAAAAGCGATAAAAGCTTTCACGATAAGCCATTAATACTCCTCCATTGTATAGAATACTGCATATGCTCCGCTACCTGCGTGAGTTGAAATAATCGGACTAGTTACTCGAGTTAAAACCTTGATATCAGGATTAATTTCTTTAATCTTTTCAGTCCAAACTTTCATATCTTCGGGAGTATCAACATAAGAAATTGCTACTTCTTTAATTTCCTGCTTGTGTTCTTCGATATCTTTTAAAACGCGTTTATCGCAATTTTTAGAAAATTTCTTACCGCGTCCTTTTTTAGCGACTTCAAGATGACCACCTGGCATGTGCAATTCAATTCGGATATTTAATAAGGTAGCAATCTTACCCGCAAGCGGTCCAAGACGACCTCCTTTAATTAAATTATTGAGGTTTACAACCATCATATAGAGCTTTTGCTGTTCTTTAAGTCGCTCAACGTGGGCGACAATTTCTTCAAGACTCTTACCTTCTTTGGCATCTTTAGCTGCAGCTAGTACTTGGTATGCTTCTGCTCGATCAGTTAAGTCAGAATCAATTAAAGTTACTTCTTTGCTCTTACCAATCAAATCCGCAGCTTGTCTAGCAGCCTCAATTGTTCCACTTAGAGAGCGAGCAAGAAAAATACCTACAACTTGACTGCCATCATCAGTCAAATCTTTAAATACTTTTTCAAAAACTCCAATTGATGGTTGACTGGTTTTAGGCAATTCTTTTGATGCATCCATCTTTTTCACAAATTCTTCGCGGCTAATGTCAACGCCATCTGTGTAGGTCTGACCATCAATGGTAATGGTTAACGGAACCACGGTAATACCATATTTATCAATTTCTTCAGGAGTTAATTGAACTGAGGAATCAGTTACTACTTTAATCTTAGCCATGCTAGCTCCTATCCCCTATTCTTCTTTAATTATTATTCTATGTTAGAATTTATTAAGTACAACCTCAAGTATATCAAAAATACAAAAATGAGTTAAAATTTATTAAATAGATTATAAAAGTATATAAGGCGGAATCAATGAATGTCTTTTAAACAATTGTGGCAAGAGCCCAAAAATCGCTCAAAAACATACAACATTTTAAATAATATTTTTAGTGCTATTACTCATGGTATTGGCTTTTGCCTAGCAGTAGCTGGATTAGTAATTTTAATTGTAAAAGCTGCCCATACAGGAAGTGCGGTAAGAGTAACTGCCTTTACTCTCTATGGTTCAAGCTTGATTATTCTCTATCTCTTTTCAACACTCTACCACAGTTTGATTTTTACTAGAGCTAGAAGGGTTTTCCAGATATTTGATCACTCCTCAATTTTTATTTTAATTACTGGAACTTATACACCCTATACTCTCGTTGCAATTGGCGGAGCTAAAGGCTGGGTAATGTTTAGCATTATCTTAGCTCTAGCAATCTTTGGCATCTTGTTTTATATTTTCAATCAAGGAAAACACGTTGTCTTAGATACGATTTTATATGTATTAATGGGATGGATTGTTATTATTGCTTCTAGCACCCTTTATCCAGTTCTTGGACCAACTGGTTTTTGGCTTCTAGTTTGGGGCGGAATTGCTTATACTGTTGGTGCTATTTTATTTTCAATGCGCGGAGTTCCTTATATACATGTGATTTGGCACATGTTTGTTTTACTCGGATCAATTTTGATGTATTTTTCAATTTTATTTTACGTTTAAAAAGGCAAGTAGTGATTTTTCACTGCTCGCCTTTTTGCTAGCTATTTTTAATTATTTAAAGAAAGAAATTCAGTAATTGCTGCTTCGTTGTTGCTAATTACTCCTTCAAGGACTGCCTTTTTAATTTCTTCTAGTAGTAGACCCACTCTTGGTCCAGCTGGAATACCATTTTTTAATAAAAAGTGGCCATCAATCACTAGATCATGGCTATTTTTAATTGGCAAAGCTTCATAACCATCAACCAAAGCACTGCCGTTAATTGGCTGACCTAAAATATGCGCCAAATCAATGGTCGAAGCGATAGTTTCTAAGCCAGCTTGATATAAATCATAGTTGTTTGGAGCACGTGAACTAATTAAGTCAAAGAAAGCGACAATATCAGCTACTTGACGCTCCATTGCATTAGAATTCTTCCACATCCGCATAAAAGAAGGAATCTTCTCATTTGGTAATTTTAGTAAAATAATCATCAAAGCCCATAGATTAGCTTCATTAGTAGGACTAAAATTGAGTTGAGGATAAAGAGCCAAATTCTCTTTTTTACCTTTAAAACCTGGAACTTCTTCAGATAAACCAGTATCTAAGAAAATCTGAAAAGCCTTTTGGCTACCGGGAGCAATCCCCATTTTGACAAACTCGTCGCGAATTCGTTCAACAGAAATCTTACTGAGCAATTCATGATTATCGCTAATTGCCCGTTCAGTTTCTGGCTCAAGCGTAAATTGCAATTGACTCATAAAACGAACTGCACGCATCATTCTTAAGGCATCTTCGTGGAAACGGTTCTCAGCTTTACCAACTGCACGGATTAGATGCTTGTCTAAATCGCCCAAACCATCGAAGTGATCAATGACATTGCCATCAACATCCATGGCTAGAGCATTAATCGTGAAGTCTCTTCTCTTCAAGTCTTCTGATAAGTTCTGAACAAAAGTTACATGATCGGGCCTACGGAAGTCTTGGTATCCTGATTCCGTTCTAAAAGTTGTAATCTCGTAACTTTCACCTTCATAAAGAACTGTCACTGTCCCATGTTTGATTCCCGTATCAATTGTCTTTTTAAAAATTTGCTTAATTTCCATTGGATAAGCACTTGTTGCAATATCAACATCATGAATATGACGATTTAAGAGCAAGTCTCTAACACTGCCTCCAACAAAATAAGCCTCATAACCCGCTTCATTAATTTGTTTTAAAACTGGAAGCGCGGCGGTAAAAACTTCCGGTAAATTGGTAATCTTCATATATTCCCCATTCCCCTTAATTATTCCTTAGTGTTGTAAGAAAGAAGGAAGTAACATGACTAAGATTTTCAATAAACAACTCTTTAAACAATTATTTTTCATAACTCTTGGTTGTAGTATTTATGCTTTTAGCTTAGATGCCATCAGTATCCCTAACAAACTAGCTGATGGTGGAATAAGTGGTATTGCGCTTTTACTTAGATATTGGTTCCATATCAATCCTGGTCTATCAACGTTACTTCTAAATATCCCCTTAATTATAATCGGATATCGTTTTATGGGCAAACGGCTACTTGCCTTGACCATTTGGGGCACGCTTTGTCTATCCTTCTTTTTATCATTTTGGTTACACATTCCTATTATAAACCAATTGAATTTAGAACATGATCTTTTTATTGCAGGTGTCTTGGCAGGACTTTTTTCTGGCTTTGGCATCGGAATTGTCTTTAAATATGGCGGCACCACTGGCGGAACCGATATTATTGCTAGGATATTAGATTTAAAATTAGGTATACCTGTTGGGAAGTCGCTTCTTGGTCTTGATGCTTTTGTTTTGACAATTTCCTTAACTTACTTAGACATTAAGCACATGATCTACACGTTACTTGCAAGTTTTGTATTAGCGCGAATTACTGATTCAATCCAAGCAGGCGCTTACGCAGCACGTGGTCTCTTTATTATTTCTGATAAGTATGAACAAATTGCTAAGATGATTGATGTGCAGATAGATCGCGGCTATACATTTTTAAATGCCGAAGGTGGCTATGATCACTCCGCTAAGAAAATGATTTATTGCGTGGTTTCTCCTAGAGAAATTAGCCAGGTCAAAGAATTAATTTTGCGTGAAGATCCCAATGCTTTTGTTTCCGTAGTTGATGTACATGAAGCATTAGGCCAAGGCTTTACTTATGAAAGAAAAAAGAGACATATTTTCTTTAGAAGATAGTAAGAAATAACCTAGCCATTGTGGTTAGTTTCTTTTTTGTAATTAACTCCAAAAATAAGCAAAAAATATAGATAATTTGGAGCTAACTCCAAAAACTTACTAAAAAGGATCAAAGTTTGGAGTTAACTCCAAACTTTTGCTAAAATATATTTATAAATATACATACTTTATATATGCCAATCGTTTACTATGGAGAAAAAATGCAAAAATATGTTAATCGTCCTGAATATTTGGACTTCTTAAAAAGATGGCAAAATAAACAAATTATTAAAGTAGTATCTGGTGTACGTCGTGCTGGAAAATCTACTCTCTTCTATCTATTTCGTAACTATTTAAAGGAACATGAAGGAGTCAAAGAAGAACAATTCATTAGTATCAATTTTGAAAATATGAAATATGATAATCTTCGCAATGCTCAAAATTTATATGATTATCTTGAGAATAAAATCATACCTGATCAAATGAATTATATTTTTCTTGACGAAATCCAACACGTTAAAGAATTTGAAAGAGTTGTTGATTCACTCTTCTTAAAAGATAATGTTGATATCTATTTAACTGGTTCTAATGCATATTTCCTAAGTAGTGAAATTGCTACACTACTTACTGGTAGATATGTAGAACTTAAAATCCTTCCATTATCTTTTTCTGAGTTTGTTGCTTGGCGTAAACAAAACGATAAGTTTACTAATAATGATGACATGTTCAATAAATATCTTGAAAGTTCTTTTCCTTATACCTTATTTATTGATACTCCTAAAGAAAGAAATGAATATCTTCAAGGCGTTTACTCTACAATTGTCTTAACTGATATTGTTTCTCGGTTAAATATTAAAAACACACCAGTTTTGGAGCGAGTTATTCAAAGTCTCTATTCTTCAATAGGCAGTCAGGTTTCTATTAATAAGATAACCAATACTCTCAAAAGCGCTGGGTATTCCTCTAGCAACAAAACGGTTGATCGATACTTAGGCGGTATTCTAGACAGTCTATTAATGTATGAAGCAAAAAGATATGATATCCATAGTCGTCAACTCCTAAATAGTCAGAGTAAATATTATGGTGTTGATATGGGAATTAGGAATATTCTCCTGCCTGACCATCAAGAAGATTTTGGACATATTATTGAAAATATTGTTTATTTAGAGTTACTTAGACGCAATAAAGCAGTTTATGTTGGAGAAAGCAATAAATACGAAGTGGATTTTGTCGGGATTAACGATATGAATGAGCTTTCCTATTATCAAGTTGCTTTAACCACTATGGATGAAAAAGTTTTAAAACGCGAATTGAGATCGCTAGAGCAAATTCGTGATTCTTACCCTAAATATCTGTTAACTTTAGACACTATCAACCGCACAGCAAATTACAACGGTATCCAAAAACTTAATTTAATCGATTGGCTATTAAACTAATTAAAATGGCAACAGATTTCTACTAATCTGTTGCCATATTTTATATTCCTTAATTCTTGCGAGAGTTAAAATAAGAATTCTATGATATCAATGAGTTTCAATACTTCACAAAAACAAAAATTTATTTTTCAATCTATTTACGGTTAAAAAAAGGTCGAAAAGATTTTCGACCTTTTTTATTGCGCGCGTAAAATTGTTGCTTCATTCAAACTAACTATAATTTTAGCTTATAATCTTTTGAATTTTTATTCTTCAAAGAAATCATCATCAATATCATACAATTCATAATTTTGACGAATTTGTACCCCAACTTTGTACTGAATCATCAAATTTGTCAGCATCTCACCATCAACTAAGGCAATATTTAACTGTTTTGCAGCATCCCTTGCATCATTAGTAAAAGAAGAAGTAGTGATAAACACACCACGATCCGCTTGTTTACGTCTAAGTGCACCAAAGAAGCTATTAATTTCTGGACTACCTACAATATTCTTTTCTGAATATCTTTTAACTTGTACGTATACCGTACGCAAGCCCAATGGATCTTGGTTAATAATTCCGTCAATGCCACCGTCATTAGATTTCTGAGTTACGACGGATTGTCCATTGGTCCCTTTATATCCCATCTCATTTAACAGCCGGACCATCATATGTTCAAATTGATAAGGATCTGTACTGCGTAATTTAGCAATTAATTGTTCAGATAAATCACTACTTTGTTTATCAAACCAATCTTTGATTTGCTTTTCAGTTAATTCAAAAGTTTGATCTTCAGTGATATCATTATCAATTTCCTTTTTATTTTTCAACTTATTTTGGTGTTCAATATATGCTGGCTGAGAATGAACGAAATCACGTGTAATATTCAGTCCGTATTTAGCTAATGCTTCTTTTCCGGTTTCACTTATCCTATAGATACTTCTTTAGGTGAATTAAGTAAACCCGATAATTTTAGCTCACTTAAGGCCCATCCGACACGATTATATGCGATTAAATCGTGATATTTAGATGCATATCTTAAATTAGCAAGTTCTTCAGGTAAATCAACTTCATCAAGTACTGCTTGATCCAATTCTTTCCCTATCCATTCTCTTTTAGTACTTGCCACCTGCAATACAGGACCAAGAAAAGCATCCCAAGTTGGCATTCCATTATCACTATGCTTTAACGTTTTATAATCAATCATTTCTTTTTCCCTGACATTTTTTGTTATATGTTATTTTTAGTGCAGTTAAATATTCATCTTTAAATGCGCCACAATTTTTAATTTAAATTATACCAAAAAACGGTCGAAAAGCTTTTCGACCGTTTTTACAACCGCATTGTGATTGTAAATTATTTTATTCCTTCACATTCTTCAAAGCCTTGCGGACGGCTTCGCTGATTGCCCGACTTGTAGCAAATGCACCAGAAACCGCATCAACATCTGGAGTGTTTTCTTTAACAATACGCTCTGGAATAACCTTAATTATATTCCTTACCTTTGTTATCGCTTACAAGGAATATTATAAGTGTTGACTACGGCTTTGTATAATAATTAGCAGCGTTGAGTTGTGATTGTGTTATTTAATTTTGGATAAAAATAAGCTACCTGCCATGGTTTGTGGCAGGTAGCTTGAGTTGGCGCTATTTCTGTTTTAACTTTTGAATTTCTTCCTTTAAATCGTGGTTTTGTTTTTCAATTTCATCCAACTTTTGCATGATCTTTTCTAGTTGCACGTCTTTATCGTCCGCCTTATTATCCTCCCTCACAAAATATGTCGTAATCGAACTTGTTAACATCCCAATTACACCAATTCCTACTAGCATTAAAACTAAGGCTACTATTTTTCCTACAAAGGTATGCGGAGATATGTCACCATAGCCAACAGTCGTTGCAGTGGCAATTGCCCACCAAAATGACTGAGCTAAGGAAACATGCTCGGTCATAGAATAAGTAATTGCGCCAACAATTAAAAGGCTAAGACTAGTGTATAAAAGATAAATTAAACCATTAGTATAAAGAATTTTTCTCAATCTACCAGTTAAACCAACTAAGCGCAAAACTCTAAGCAACCGTATAAGTCTTGCTAGTCTCCCTAGTCGAGCTAATCTGAAAAGTGTAAAAAATCCATTTACAGGGATGATTGATAATAAATCAAAAATATTATGTTTGAAGAAACTCCACTTATCTTCTGCGATAGTCAGTCGATAAAAATAGTCTATCGCAAAAATTACTAAGATACCATTGTCTACCCACATCCATATTCCAGTATTTAAATTAATAACTGAAGCATAGTCTAGGATAACAAGAATAATGGATATTACGGCTAAAATAGCCATAGTGAAATTATATAGTTTTTCTTTTTTGGACATTTGCTTTAATTATTATTTTGTTCCATATTATGTTGAGTTTGTAATTCACCAGAAGTTTTCATATTATCTGGTACTGCTTCAAGTGCCTGCTTAGAACTCATATTGTTATGTTGCATTAAATAAAGTGACGGTGACACCCCATATTTGTTTACAAAATCTGATAAAGAATTAGCTGGCGGCAGTTGAGACTGTGGCTGCGTATTCTGAGATTGATTAGTTTGAGTTGTATTATTTTGTTTGGGTTTTGTGACAGATTGTTGTGAATTAGCCCTGTTTTGTTGAGGCTGACTTTGCACATTGCTCTTAGCAGATTGTTGTACATTTTGAGATTGAACGCTCTGCTTTTTAACTGGTTTATTACTACTTTTTTCAACTTTTTGCTTGCTTTTACTACTCTTTACACTTCTTTTCTTTATGAGTGACGCATTATTCGTACTTTTTACATGTTTCACTGTAGAACTATGATTTGAACATCCAGTCATGGTAAATAAGTATAATAAACTTAAACATCCAGTTATTATTTTAAATTTTGTATTCTTCATATCTATTTTCTTAATCCTTATCCTCAAAAAAATCATCTAGTTTGTAAGTCGTAATAACTTTCTTAGTTACGTATAACTCATATTTAGCAACTAAATCTAATAAATGCTCACCATCAATTAAAGTAATTACTCGTGTGCCAGCACGGGATGCTTTTATAGCATCTCTTGTAAAAGTTGAAGTAGTAATGAAAATGCCATATTCAGCTCTAAACTTATCCATTGCTCCACGAAATTTATCAATTTCTGGTGATGATACTGAATTACTAGGATCCCATCTTTTAGCTTGTATCGCAACACGTGCCGTCCTAAAATCATCAGTTCTAATATAGCCATAACCATCAAGTCCGCCATCACCTGTAAGTTTAGTACCAATATTTTCATCAATATCTACATTCATTTTTGTTACTAAACCACGACAAAATAGTTCAAACTTTGCAGGACTTAAACTGAGCAGCGCATCAAGAAGTTTACTCTTCCAATCTTCCTCATCAGTTATTGCTTCATCTTCCTTAATGTCTTTTTGAGAATTTTTTACTTTTTTATTCTTATTAATTTTTTCTTGCCATTGAGGAAGTGAAATTTCGTAAACTGAAGTACTTAATTCTTCACTGGTTCCATTGTATTGGCGTCCCTTTTCAGTCAAAGTTACTATGCCCTGTTTGGGTCTTTCGAGCATTCCCGCCATAATTAAATTAGAAATAGCAAAGTTAAAGGCGAAATTAAACGGTAAGTATTTTCTTCCCTTTCTTGATGTTTTATACATAGTTAGTATATTTTCTGGGATATTTTCGTCGCTTTCAACTACTGCTCTTTTTAGATCTTTAGTAGTTGACTGACCACCAACTTGTTTCAACTCATCAATTATTGGTTTCATTAAATAGGCTTGTTGATCTTGCCTATTCATGTTTGTGAAATTAGTCATTATTGTTTTCCATCTTCTAGTATTAAATTTCAAAACTAGTATATCAAAATTATTACCATAGATTTACTCTCTTCTTGTTTGGGAGCATGCATTTTTTCGAGCCAAGAAAGTTTATTTCGGATACTTTTAAACTTTTGTATAAATAAAAATCCTATTAAATCAAAGTCCATAGTTCATGTAATACTAAGATTTAATAGAATTTTTCTACTCCTGTTTTTCCGATCAAATATCATGTTATATTAAAGCAATTCTTAATTTAAAATATGTCTATCTAATTACAGACTATCTGAGGAAGCCCATAAGACAAAAGGGCTATAAAATATCAAATTATTTCAGAACTAAATATTTTATTTATTTGATTAAATTCTTTCTGTTCACTTAAATCTATCATTCCTAATTCTTGTAGAATGAATACTTGTACTAAATATTGAAGTAGTTGTACTGAATGCCATAAATCTGTTGTATTTTCAATAATTTCTCCTTTTTTATTTCCATGAACAATAAAAACTCGTGTATTCTTTATTAACTCTGCCCACTTTTTTATATTCATACCTATATCTTTTTCAACCTTATTTATGAATTCATCAGAAAAAGTACATAACATCTTTTTTATTTTATTAAGTAGACACTCGTCTTTTTTTAATTTTTTCCCTCTTCTATAAAATATAACTTTTTCTTTTCTATAAAATGCTTCGATTCCTTGTGTTAAATTTATTAGCATATTTTGCATACTCATTGTATAGCTAACTGTTAATAAATAGTCTTGTATTAATATCTTTAATTCTGAACTAGCATTAAACCAATTTGACACTATTTTGTTGAAATTAATATCTGTATTAAATTGAAACGTATAAAATGCACTTAATTCAGGCATTTCTTTGGGCGATCTCGTTTCTAAAAAATATACATCTTCAGAAACCTGAGTAGCTTTATCCCCTTTTATCCCACGTTTTGATAATTGTGTTGTATTAACTGGCCAAGCAAGGATTACTGACAATATCTTTCTAAATTCAGTGGCGAAGTATATTGCATCAGAAGTTGAAATGTTATTTTCGCCTTTTATTAATAAATACGCTTTATTAGTATAGATAACATTTCGGTTTTCATTTTTACTTCTTTCAGAAATATCTTCCACTAAAAACACATTAAATACTCGTCCTTCAAAAGTAAACTTAGACAAAAATATGTTATCAGAACTAACTATTGATAAAGACATATCATCTTTAACCACAAATTTCTGTGCTGGAGCAATCCATCTATCTAACATATCGTAATCTAAAATCAAATTATTTAATGTGACTTTTTCATCTGGAAGATAATCTGTTATGGAAAACTGTATTAAATTCCATGATTGTTTTGTTATAGCAAAGGAAAAATGAAGCGTATCACTTTTGGCAATATTAGGAATAAATATGTAATATATATTACTATCAGCGACACATCCAAAAATATTGTTAATCCGTCTTAATTTTGTCCCAAAAGTAATAGCTCCATGTTTTAATGGCCATCCTTGGAAAAGATCTAATGTCATCAATCCATTTTTATAATTCAAAGTACCATATTTAAACTTATCTTTATCTGTTAACAAATTAGTATAAGATTTTAGAGGCATCCAACCAGCATCAATTGAAAAATCATCTAACATATTTTTCTTTAAAAGTAAGTTATATTTCATATTAGCCTCAGCATTTAGATTATCACTCAATCTTGTCATCTCGACTTTCTATATACTATAAATTACTATAATCTCTACATTTTAATCTTTAATTACAAAAACAAGTATATCAAAGATTATTATTCTAAATTCATATATTCTTGTTTGGGAGCAACGTAAGTTAAAAGATATTACTTAGCGCGTTGAGGGAAATAATGGTAACATGAATCTTCCAGTTTTAACTATTTCTGCTAAACAAGGGTGGATGACACAATCAAATAGATTTTCATCAGTAATTGCTGGTGCCGAAAAAAAGAAATATACGCTATTAAAAAAAGGCAATCTTTCCTATAATCATGGTAATTCTAAAATTGCGCCCTTTGGAACTGTATTTATGTTAAAAACTTATTCAGAAGCTTTAGTTCCAAAGGTATATCATAGTTTTAAGGCCAAGAAAGATATTAATCCATATTTTCTTGAAGTATATTTTCAAACCAGAAAGATGGATCCTCAATTGCGTAAATATATTTCTTCATCTGCTAGAATGGATGGTCTTTTAAATATTACTTATAGTTGGTTTGAGCAAGTACGTTTATTTCTACCAAATATAGAGGAACAAAATAAATTAGAAAAATTATTTGACATCCTTAATAAACATATTGAACTTCAGCAACGAAAATTGAATGATTTAAATAGCATGAAATCTGCTTTACTTCAAGATGTTTTTCCGAACACTCAAGGCATTAAAAAAATTAAGCTTTCTACACAAGAATGGAATTTGCAAAAAATAAGTTCTATTTTTAAAGAACGAAATCAAAGAAATAAAAATGGAATGCTTTTATCAGTATCCATTTCCAAAGGAGTATATCCTTTTTCAGAGAATGATAGAAAAGACAATTCATCTAATGATAAGAGCAATTACAAAGAAGTAAAAATAAATGATTTAGCTTATAATTCAATGCGCATGTGGCAAGGAGCTGTTGGTGTATCAAAATATAATGGAATTGTTAGTCCAGCATATACTGTTATTACGCCAAAAAAAGAAGAAAATCCAAATTTTTATTACTATTATTTTAAAAACAAAAGAATGCTTTTTAATTTTAGACAGCATTCACAGGGATTAACATCAGATACATGGAACTTAAAATTTCCTTTATTCGAAAAGATTTTAATTCAAGTTCCATCTGATAGAGAGGAGGAACAAAGAATATCATCTTTATTCAAGCAAATTGATAAATCAATTAAGTTAAGTAAGATTCAAATTAAAAAGCTAACTAGTATCAAGCAATTCCTTCTCCAAAATATGTTTATCTAAAAACTCTTGCAAAAATATAACCTCCTTAAACAATTAAGTACGTGACTTAATTGTTTAAGGAGGTTTTTCTATGTCACAAAAGAAATATAGCACCAAGCTATTTTACAAGTATTACCTTGATTGGATTCATATTTACAAAGATAATGCTGTTCGACAAGTTACTCTTGATAAGTATTATTTAGTTCAAAAGCGATTGAAAGAACTTGCACCGAATCTACATATGAATGAACTTAATCGTCGTAACTATCAACAGATTCTAAATTTGTATGCACGTAATCATGAAAAGACTACAACTTTAGATTTTTATCATCATCTAAAAGCTAGCCTATTTGACGCGGTAGACGATGGGTTACTAAAAAGCGATCCAACAAGGCGTGCAATTATTAAGGGATGCAGTCCTAGTGAAAAGAAAATAAAGTATTTAAATTTGTTTGATTTGCAAAAGTTACTTAGATCATTAGATTTAAGTTCTGAACTTAATTGGGACTGGTTCTTTTTACTAATTGCTAAAACTGGTTTACGATTTGCTGAAGCGTTAGCTTTAACTAAAGAAGACTTTGATTTTGAAAAACAGAGGATAATTATTAATAAATCATGGAATTACAAAGAAAAAGAAGGTCATTTTCAACCTACTAAGAATGAATCATCTAATCGTTCTGTTATGATAGACTGGCAATTAATGCAGCAATTCCAATCCTTAATTCGTTCTAAAGAAGATGATCAATTGATATTCTTTGATAAAGATCAGCGAGTATATAATTCTACGTTAAATCAGAAGCTGGCAACATATTGTGAAAAATTAGATATTCCGATCATCTCAATCCACGGTTTGCGTCATACTCATGCTTCGCTACTTTTATATGAAGGGGTTTCTATAGCTAGCGTAGCTAAAAGATTAGGACATAGTAATACGACTACAACGCAGGAAACATATATTCACATTATTCGTGAACTTGAAAATAAAGATAATGATAAAATTTTACATCATTTATCACAATTAGGTTAAACAAAAAGGACATCGGGTAGTGATGTCCTTTTGTGCTAGATAAACATGTTTTGGAGAAGGAATTGTTTTAAGTTATTAAGATTTATAACTTTTTTTTCTTTTAATTCAATTTTTTGATCTAATTTATAAAATGTGGTTCCTATAGATTGTTGAATCGAATCTTTTGGAATTTTTACGAGTGTTTTTTGTAAATCTGATATTTTTAAGTTACCAATTGATCCATTTCCACCAGTTATTAATCTAGCTAATTGACGCTTATACCAATCGGAATCTAATAAACAATTAATAAAAAAGGGATTCTTCGCATGCAAAAGAATCATAAATCCACCTGCTTGATTTTCATCGTCATACAGGTATAAAGCGTGTTTACCAACTAAACTTACTGTACCATTAGCAGCTGTTATTAGAATGTCATATTGTCTTAAAGAATGTTGAGGATCAGTTATATTCTTTTTTACAAATACATCATCATGATTATAAACTAACTTCGAATTCTGAATATTAGATGACCGCAATACTCTAACTCCTGCATTATTAGTTATATCAGAAGGATGGTAAGTTAATCCTCGGTTTAATTGAACTATATCTTTAAATCTAACAGTTTCCCAATTATGGTTAGAAAATACTCTTTTTATTAACTCTTGTTTTATAGTTTTTAATTGTTCCAATTTTCGTTGCTGAAGCGTGATAACCAAAGACAATAATTTTAAAATTTTTGATATTCTTTCTTGTCCAATTCTATTATTCGGGATGCTCAAATTCAGCTCAAAAAAATCTTGAGGACTGATATTCAATAAACCATGATTTCTTGCTCCTTCGGTGGCTCGTTTATAAATTTCTTTATACCATTTTGTTGAATCAAAATACTCTTCTAAGTAATCAGTATTTATAGAAACTGGTTTAAAGGCAATATACAGAGTCGATAAAACACCTAATTTATAATTATTTAATCGTTTAATAGCTCCGAAAGGATAATCTTTTGAATAGCTTTTATTATAAGCAAACTCGCCATTCTTTAATAAAAGATAATTTTCTAGTTTTTTACTTGCAATCTGTTTATCAAAAAATTTACGCTGATCTACTAATCCATATTGAGCAGAGATAGTTAAAGGTAGCGTTGAATCTAAATTTAAATTTTTTCTACTAATACGCTTAGTAATATCTCCCAACTTACGTTGCTCCCATTCGTCAGTGAAGCCTTTAAACCGCAATGCTGGTACTCTTTTATCGTCACTTTTAGTCACGAGTTTCTTCCTCCAATTCCTTAATAATGGCGTTTAATCCATCCATTATATCGTCATCGTCAGATGTCAATTCTTTAAGCATCCCTACTAATTCTTTCTGGTTTTTTTGAATTTCAATATTAGTTTCATGAAGATCAGCAGCCACTTTCTTCAAATCAACAGGTGGTTCTGGAACGAAAGTATCAACGTATCGAGGAATGTTTAAATTAAAATCATTTTCTTTAATTTCATCGAATGAAGCTACATGAGCATAACGTTCAACATCTTTACGCTCTTTATAAGTATTGATTATCTTATCAATATCTTCATCTCTCAAAACGTTTTGGTTTTTACCTTTTTCAAATCCCTTAGATGCATCAATGAACAGAACATCTTTATTAGCCTTGTTTTTCTTAAGAACTAATATAACCGTCGGAATTCCTGTTGAATAGAACAAGCCTGCAGGCATCCCAATAATTGCATCAATTTGATTCTTTTTAAGTAAAGCTTCACGAATTTTGCCTTCTTTTGCTCCTCTAAAGAGAACACCATGAGGTAAAACAATTGCCATAGTTCCGTTTTGATCTAGGTGATACAAACCGTGCAGTAAAAATGCATAATCAGCTTTAGTCTTTGGAGCTAATCCATAATCTTTGAAACGTGGATCTTTTAATTTACGATCACTATTATCCCAACGTTGCAAATATGGAGGGTTAGCAACAACGACATCGAAATTTCGAGGATGATCAGCATCCACTCCATCTGGCCAATCCTGTTCGAGAGTATCGGCATTCTTCAATGTCATTCGATCATAAGAGACATCATTCATTAATAAATTCATACGTGCTAAGTTATATGTAGTAGTATTTAACTCTTGACCATAATATAAAATTTTATTTTTTATCTCTTTTTGAACAGTTAGCAATAGTGAACCACTTCCACATGCAAAATCATATACAGATGGCTTACTAATGCTTTGGTCAAAAGAAACAGTGGCAAGCTTAGCTAATACTTCAGAGACTCGATGCGGAGTATAGAATTCTCCAGCTTTCTTACCAGAATTTTCTGCAAATTTAGCAATCAGAAATTCATATATCTCAGCTAATATATCTTTGCCGTTATCATCTTGATAATCTACTTGATCAACTAAATCTATAATTTGTGTTAATGCTTTTGCTCTCGCTGCAGTAGTATTACCTAATCGTGAATTATTTAAATTCATATCATCGAATACACCAGTGAAGTCTTGAGTAGCTTTGCTATTCAAGCGTAAGTTATTATCAAAACTCTCAAACATATTTTGAAATGTATCAGGTGTAATCGTATTATTATTTACTTCATCGACAATCGTCCGCCACATATATTGTGGTTCAATTGCATATCCCAATGAACCAGCAATATCATCCAAATAATCAGCAAGATACTCGCCACTTGCTTCTTTGGCATATTCTTCATTAATGCCACTAATATCATCCGGGTTTTCATCAAACACTTTATTATCAAATAAATACTTTTCTTGTCTTTCAGACAAATAACGGTAAAACATGAAACCTAAAATATAATTTCTATATTCAGAAGCATCCATGTTTCCTCTTAATCGATTAGCCATTTCCCAGATTTGGCTTGTCACTTCTTTAGCTGTAGTCATTTATATATTTCTCCTAATATTTCTTAGTAATGTCGTCCGCAAATTCACTTAAAGTTTCTCTTAGTCTTCTTCGATATTTAATTTTAGCTAATGCTCTAACCTTTTCATCTTCTGCATCAGTCTTATAAACCAGCGATGCTTCACGAATAATGTTATCTAAATCTCCATCGATGTTTAAATCATCCATCCCTTGAACGTGGTTATAGATAATTTCATTAACTCTTTGATTGTCTTTAATATCTACTAAGCCCCATTTGCGCTTGTAAGCAAGGATCTCTTCACGCATAGAGCGATTAGAATAAGTTTCTAATAATTCATCAATATCATCTTGTTTTACAGGATATGTAGGAGCTGTCAAGTTGTTTTCTAAAATACTATCTGCAAATTGATTAATCTGCTCTGCTTTCTTGCGATCTTCCATCCGATCAGAAAGTTCTCTAATCTTCTTGGCAGTCTTTCGTGCTTCTTCTTCCTGCTTTTCATGCTTTTGATTCATTAACTCAGCTATTAATTGTTTCAGGTAGGTGTACGATACCTTGACTTCTTTGACATGCTCCATACTCAAATCAATAGCTTCAAAATCAACATTCCTGCGTTTAGCAATTCTCTTCTTTAAGGTAATAGCTAACGTTGTAGTTAAGACTTCTTCTTGTTTTTGAGATAATCCAATTTCTTTCAAAAACTTTTCAGGAGATTTTTCATCATACTGATCATCTTGTTTAGCCATTGACATCAAATGGTTATATTGCTGTAAGTCTTTTAGCATTTGATCCTGTCTATTGGCTTCTAAGTCTTGAGGCACGCTCGTAAAATTATTGGTAGTGTCACTCAGACTATTAACAACTTTCTTTAGCTCTTTTTTTACTTCTTTGAAGCTAGGCGAAATTATACCAGTCGTCGTTGGTACCTTTAATGCTTGTTGTTCATTAGCAGAATTTTTATCGCCATATTCAGCTAAAGCTTTTTTCATTAGCTTTTCGCTTTGAACTGGCCAACGATAGTTTACAATTCGTCCAAATGGCTTAGTCTGCATATCATAAACACGGTTTGTTCTGGAATATGCCTGAATTAAAGCAGAGCCTTGCAGAGTCCGATCTACATACAAAGTATTTAATTGCGGAGCATCAAATCCCGTCAGCAACTGGTCAACTACAATAACAAGATCAACGTAGTTTCCATCATAAATTGTTCGATTTAACCTCGAAACTAACTGCTCCGTATACTCTTTCGCGTCTTTAACACCAAAACTAGTGCCAAATTGCTCATTATAGTCTTTAATTGCTTCTTCAAGAGACATATTGTTTTCTAACTGATTGTCACTATTAGAATTATCTTGACTAAAAGTAATGCCAATCTTTAAAGGCTTTTTACGCAATTCGTTCTGTTTCTTAAATTCTCGGTAAAACATCATTGCCATTGGTGTTGAAGCTTTATTACCTCCAACGTGAGTAGTAAATAAGGCGTTATATTCACTATTTCTTGAGCGCTTGTCCCAATTATCTAAAACGTCTTTAACAACTAACTCGACGTGCTTTTGATTGTTATCATAAACACTGGGCTCAATCATGTCGTCCATATCTTCTGGTTGAAGATTTTCAATTCTATCTTGAATTTGTTTTTCACTATAGTTAGGATATCTTGCCTTAAAATAGGCTGGTAAGTATTGTTCTTTTAAGACTTCATCAGATAGTGTCGTTTCAAAATCAACTTTAAATCCTAGAACATTTCCGTCCCTAATAGCGTCAACAATGGTATAAGCATGAATCAAATCTCCAAAAATATCTCTTGTAGTAGGAGCTTTATCAAAATTAGGTGTAACGGTATAACCTACCCAAGCAGATCTAGTAAAAGTAGACTTAATGCTTTGAAGCATATCACCAGCAGTTGAACGATGGGCTTCATCGACAATAAATAAGATATTCTTCTTGGCAATGTCATTAATACCTTTCCTGTCTTTGACTAAAGCGGCCATCTTCTGAATAGACGTTACTATAATCCCATTACCTTTAGATTTTATTTTGTTAGCTAATACCCATCGATTTGCTGCATCAGTAACCACACCGCCATTACCATTTTCTCCTTTTTCAGGATCATAAGCACTATATTCATCAATGGTCTGATTAGTAAGAGCAACACGATCAACTAAGAATATAACCTTGTCTACATTTGGCAATCTTGAAGCAAGCCAAGCCGTCTTAAAAGACGAAATAGTTTTACCTGAACCAGTCGCATGCCAAATATATCCAATTTCTTGGTCGTTAATATCAAAATCATGTTGCCGAACTTTGTCAATTATTGAGCTAGCTGCATAAACTTGGTATGGGCGCATAACTTTAATCATTTGTTTTCTTGGCGTACCATCTAAAATCATATAGTTAGTAGCCATTTGATGCGCCATTGGTATTGACAACATGCTTGCAGTAAACTCATGCCAATCTAACACAGGAGTATTATCTTCTTTACGCTGCCACTGAAAGGCAAAAGTCTTATTAAACATCTCATCTGTAGTTCTTGCCATGTACTTTGCATCATGTGGTGTCATCCCTACTAAAATTTGTAAGGTAGAAAAGATATCACCATATTGTTGTTCATGAATATAGCGATGCATTTGATTCAGCGCTTCATCAACATCGTGATAGTCTGATTTTTCTTCAATTTGAATTATTGGCAATCCATTAATCAACAAAGTTGTATCAAAACGTCGATCAGGATAGCCAGGAATTACTGCATTTCTTTCAATTTGGTTAACGACTTGGTACCTAGTATTACCGGCACCGATTTGAGCTTGATCAAATACAGTTAAGTACACATGTTTTCCTGAATCTAAGTCAACCTCGACTTGGGACACACCATTAAGACCATATAAAAATTGACCTGCTTCATATGGCGTTTTTAAGTTGGTGATAATTCGTTTTACTTGTGCAAATTCACCCTCAGATAATGGTTCATCTAATTTGTCACGATTATTCTCTTCTAGAATATTTTTAAAGTTACTCCAAAGCTGGTCTGTAGTTTTAATTGAAGGTTCATATTTCCATTGTTTAACTCCGCCAAGAGTTTCTAATTTATGGATTAATTTATCTTCAAAAATTAACTCTGCTTTTTCGATAGCCATTCATTTTCTCCTACTCATAATATCTCTATGTATTATTCTATCTGACTTTCGTTGTAAAGAAACGAAAAATATCGAAAAACAAAAGTTTATCCCACTTTAATTTTACATAATAAAAAATATGAATAAAAAAATACAATTTCAAAAATATTTTCCTTGTTCGCTTTCTTTCAGAATTTACGTTCGATATAATACTTCTATCAAATTTACTTGGAGAAAAATCATGATCTTAAAGAAACTCTTCTAACCTCGCCGTCATATCAAAGAATTTCGTATTTTTATTGATGAAAGCATTTCTTTTCAATCTCAATCTGACAATACAACTGAAAAGTTCTATACAGGCTTTTTAGTCATCCCCACCTTTCAACTAAAAGATTTATATAACCGATATTTTCAAAAAATTTATCATTCTCGTTATAAAAAAGAGAAAAAGAGTGTAAATGTTTCAGACACGATGAATCGATTAGCGTTAGATATTGTTAAGCCTTTTCTAACTAATGCTTATATTTACCAACGCCCTACTTATCATAAGCACGATAATTCTCTTGATAATACGATTATGCAACAAGTATTAATGCTTCAATCTTACATTTACCCAATTAAGAGAATTATTGAAGATCTACGTCAGCAAAATCCTGTTGTTAACTTAAAATTAAATATTTACCTTGATCAAACTAATTTAAATTCTCAGCTTGAAAGTGAATATTTTAGCTGCAAGCTACTTTCTCAAATAATCAAAAATCTAGGCGAGAAAAACAACATATTTTTTACTTATCAAACATGTGATAGTAAAGAAGAATTAGGCATTCAAATGGCAGATATGTTCGTCGGTGCTTATCGCAAGCAAGAAAAATATGCTGCAAACGATGACAATACTACTCTCATTCCTTTTAACATTACATCAATGATTGATACACTAAATTTTCAAAATCAAGATACTTTCTTGAAATTATATGGTTTAGTAAGTATTACTATGAAAGATCCCACTAAAAAAGATTTAACAGCTTTCAAGAAATTTCTAAAAAATGAGCTAGATTCTGATTCTTACCAATATCCAAAAAGAAATAACTTTAATACTATAAGAGCCAAATTAACTAAAGCAAAAAATAAAACTTATCAAGAAGAATTCAATCGCAAACTTGTCAGAATCTTAGTTTCACTAAATAAGTCCTTGATTAAAATTTATGGAGTCAAATTACCCAAAGCTTATATCAAAAACTTAAGTCAAAAATATAACCGTAATAACTGCAATCGCACAATCGCTAATATGCAGAGAAATATAAATAAACTACAAAAAGTATAATTAAGTATCTTTAAAGTTTTTAAACTGAAGCTAAGTCTGAGAAAGTTTAACAAACAATTGGATAAATTACTATAAAAAAATACCCCTCAAATTATCTTTGAGAGGTATTCTTTACGATCAAAAGCTATTACTTTCTAAACAGTCGCTTTATTATTCTTCACTATTCAATTCATCTAACATATCTTGCATATCAATATCGTCAGGTTGAATTTGCAGATACTTCTTGATCAATTCCTTAGTTGTTGGGATCTCACGCAACTCATAGAACAAGTTAATCATCTGTCTTAAGAAGCTTGCATTCTTTTGAAAGGCTGGATATGCCAGTAAGAATTCACTCTTAGCCTTATCATAGTCTTCAAGTCTTTGATATGAGATAGCCATATTCCAGTGAGCTTGTGGTTCAAGTTCTTCATCATCAAGATCCTTAAATAAGGCGATATTAGCTTCATCTTGGTGCTGGTGTAGATATAAGTTAGATAACTGCAAACGTAAGTCACTATTGTCTGGTGCGATTTCTAGCCCCTTCTTAAGCAAGCGTTCTGCTTCGTCTAACTGATTTAAGTTAGCAGCTGCTTTAGCACCTAAGCTATATAAGACCTCATCTAGTTCATTATAAGAAAGTCCCGTCTGAGCAGTTCTCAATACTTCTTCATTGTTATCCTCTGCTGCATAAGCCTGTGCAAGTAATGGATAGGCATTTACATAGTCAGGTTGAGTTTCTATTACTTGATCTAAGTACTTAATTGCTGCCTTATTATCGCCCGCAGATAACATAATTAAACCTGCTTCATATAATGCATCAATGCTCAAAATATCATTTTCATGACTCTTAATCTCGTTGGCCGCTTCTTCGTACTCACCTAATTTTGCAAGACAGGCAGCGATTCTTTGACTTAGGACTACTTCGCCAAAGGTCTTGTTTTCTTTTGCAAGCTCGCGGTATAGTCCTAATGCTTCACCATAATCGCCACTTAAGTAGTCAAGTTCAGCTAAGCCAAAGTTAATTGCATCTTCTTCAGGAGCTAATTTATGCGCTTCTAGAAGCTTTTGACGCGCTGTTTCAATCAGACCATTACTTTGGTAATAATCAGCTAAATCAAGCAAGCTCTCGATATAAGCATCACTTTCCGGCTTTACATCATATAGAAGCTGCAAACCATCATCTTCATCGCCATCATTTAGTAAAATTTCAGCTAAGTATACCTTAAACAAATCTTCTCTTGGAAACTGAGCAATCAAATAGCGGTAAACTGCCTTAGAAAGATCAGTAAAACCAAGATCAGTTAAGTTTTCAGCTAAAGAAGCTAAAACTTCCGGATCATCATTTTCAAGTGCTTTTTTAAGAAGAATATGATTATCAGAAAAGTCATGGTTTTGAATTGCATCTAGTAGTTGTTCAGAATAAGTCATTTTTTCACTCTTTTCATTTGTGCTAACACAATAATTGTACACAAAAAACGTGCCAAGCTATACAACTTAGCACGTTTTTATTTTGCTAGTAACTGAACAATTACTTAACAGCATCCTTAAGAGCCTTACCTGGCTTGAATGCAGGAACCTTAGAAGCTGGGATTTCGATTTCAGCCCCAGTTTGTGGGTTACGACCCTTACGAGCTGCACGGTGACGTACTTCAAAAGTACCGAAACCGATCAATTGAACTTTTTCACCTTTAGCAAGATCTTCTTGAATAGAGCTAAAGATTGCATCAACTGCAGCAGCAACTTCTTTCTTGGTTAAGTCAGTTTTAGCAGCAACTTCAGAAACTAATTCTGCCTTGTTTGCCATTCCACTTCACCTCCCGAAATGAACTAATAGTATTTTAAAACAAAACCTTTAAAAAATAAGAAAAATGATTTATTCATTTATTCCCTGCAATAAAATTAGCACACTAAGACGCTTAGTTGCAAGCTTTTTCGAAGATATATCCCTATTTTTTTGAAATTTTAGGCTTATTTACGTTTTCTAGCTAAGATTTTAATTGGTGTTCCTACAAAATCAAAGTTTTGGCGCAATTGATTGATTAAAAATCTCTGATATGAGAAGTGCAATAATTCTGGATCATTTACAAAAACAACAAATGTCGGCGGAGTTACTGCAACTTGCGTCATGTAGTAGATTCTTAATCTCTTTCCGTTAACAAGTGGCGTTGGCGTAATTCTGGTTGCCTCAAGTAGCAAGTCATTCAAGACACTAGACTTAATGCGACGAGTTTGATTATCGTGAACTTCTTTAACTAGTTTCAAAATATCAGGAACTCTTTGACCAGTCTTTGCCGAAACAAAAACAATTGGAGCGTAGTCCAAGTATTGGAACTCCTGTCTAATTGTATTTTCAAAGTCCTTCATGCTTGTGCTATCTTTTTTAGGAAGATCCCACTTATTTACGACAATAATTACTCCTCGGCCTGCATCGTGAGCATAGCCAGCAACATGTTTATCTTGTTCACGAATGCCTGTGCTAGCGTCTAAAACTAAAAGTGTAATATCACTTTCTTCAATAGCACTAATCGCTCTTAGAACTGAATACTTTTCAGTCTTCTCATAGACCTTGCCTCGGCGTCTAATGCCGGCAGTATCAACAATAGTATACTTTTGCCCATCATTAGTAAAAGTCGTGTCTATGGCGTCTCTCGTTGTCCCTTCAATGTTAGAAACAATTACACGTTGTTCACCTAAAATAGCATTTACCAGTGAGGATTTTCCTACATTAGGACGACCAATTACACTAAAGCGAATCGAATCATCTTCATGTTGATTGGCCTTATCGCCGAATTCACCAACAATTGCATCAAGTAAATCACCCATCCCAGTTCCGTGACTACCAGAAACAGGAATTGGGTCGCCCAAACCTAAACTATAGAAATCATAAATATCAGTTCTTTGTTCAGGATTATCAGCCTTGTTAACTGCTAAAATAATTGGCTTCTTAGTTCGATAAAGCATCTTAGCAATTGTTTCATCCATATTAGTCATGTGCTGGGTCACATCTCCCAACATGACAATTACATCAGCTTCATCAATCGCAATTTCAGCTTGAGCCTTAATTTGCTCTTCGATTTCACCGGAGTCTAAAGTAATACCACCAGTATCAATTAGGATAAATTCATGGCCCATCCATTCAGCACGAGCATAAATTCTATCTCTGGTGACGCCAGCTTTATCCTCGACAATAGCTACGCGAGAATTAATAATTCTATTAAAAATAGTTGATTTACCAACATTTGGTCGTCCAACTAATGCAACGATGGGTAATGACATATTATTTCTACCCCTTTCTATTTATCTAAGAAATAAAAAAAGCTGACCGGAGTCAGCTTTTTTAGACGAATGACGATTAATCCTTATCTTTAAGTTGATCACCAATAATGTCACCTAAAGCAAAACCGTTGTCATTGTCATTCATGTACTTATCAGCTACAGAATCTTGACGACGACGTGGACGTGAGTTTTCACTCTTAGCAGCATTAGGATCAGCTTGCTTGATTGACAATGAGATTCTTCTGTCACTTGGGTCAACGCTCAAAACTTTAACTTTAACAGTTTGACCAACCTTTAAAACATCACTTGGCTTATCAACGTGCTTGTTAGCAATTTCTGAAACGTGTACTAAACCTTGGATTCCATCAGCTACTTCGATGAATGCACCGAATGAAGTTAAAGTCTTAACTTCACCTTCAATGATGTCGCCTTCATGTAAACCTTCAGTAGCTTCTTCAAATGGGGATGGTAAAGTTTGCTTAATTGACAGGGAGATTCTGTGTCTATCGTCATCAATACCGATAACTTTAACCTTAACATCTTGACCAGCCTTCAATACATCACTTGGCTTGTCAACATGCTTGTAAGAAATTTCTGAAATGTGAACTAAACCGTCCACACCACCAACGTCAACAAAGGCACCAAAACCAGTTAAACGTGATACTTTACCTTCAACAGTATCACCTACAACTAATTGTGAAGCAACGTTTTCGAATGCTTCTTCACGTTCCTTTTCGATTAAGTCTTTTCTTGAAAGAATTAATCTGTTCTTGTTAGGATCAATTTCAGTGATCTTCAAGTTCATCTTCTTGCCAATGTAAGGCTTCAAGTCAGAAACGTAACGGTTAGAAATAAGTGATGCTGGTAAGAAACCACGTGTACCAACGTCAACTAATAAACCACCGCGAACAGCACCAGTTACAGTACCTTCAACAGTCTTGCCTTCTTCAAAGACCTTTTCTAATTCCTTGTAAGCTTCTCTTTCCTTCAAACGAGTAACTGAGAAGAAGAATTCGCCGTTTTCTTTATCGCCACCAGCTCTTCTAAGAACTAAAGCTTCAAACTTATCACCAGGTTTTACCAATTGGTTCAAATCTGCGTTACGGTCATTAGTGAATTCACGTTTAGTGATTACACCTTCAACACCTGCATTTTCAACACCAACAGCGATTTGTCCATCTTCAACACTTAAAACTTCAACGTTAACAATGTTGCCGACTTCAACTCCCTGCATTTCTTTTAGAGCATCTAAGAATTGATTACTATTATCTGTCATAATTACCTCCCAATATCATACTTTATTTTAAAGTACTTGATGTCTTTTTTCCACACTTTTGTTTAATTTTTTTGCTTTTTTTGAATTATCTCGCTGATTTTAGCTACAACCTCATCAATAGTAAGGTTTGTTGTATCTAATTCAATTGCATCCGCTGCTTTTTTTAATGGTGAAATTTCACGATGAGAATCTTTATAGTCGCGAACTTCAATATCATGTTCAATATCTTTCAAGTCTTGGTGAATTCCTTTTTCTTGAAAATCTAAAAAGCGTCTCTTAGCTCTTGATGCAACACTAGCGATTAAGAAGATCTTTACCTCAGCATCTGGTAAAACTGTCGTCCCAATATCACGGCCATCCATAATAACATTATGCTTACCAGCCATTTCACGCTGTAATTCAACCATCTTTTCACGAATTGACTTCAAGGCTGACACTTGAGAAACATTCTCAGTAATTTCTGGAGTTCTAATGGCAATTGACACATCCTTGCCATTTACATAAACCTTCTGTTCTCCATCTTCTTGCTTAAATTCAATTGTGCTCTTGTCAACCTGGTCTAAGATCGCCTTTTCATCCCCATAGTCAACGTGATTGTCGTGTGCAATTAATGTACATGCTCGATACATTGCACCAGTATCGATGTAAATATAGCCTAAATTATGCGCGATAATTTTAGCAACTGTACTCTTCCCCGCTGATGCAGGACCATCAATAGCTACTTGCATTAAAAAATTGAGTCCTTTCTTTTTCATTCAAAGTAAATTCTACCATAAAACAAAAACCAGAAGTCACTCGACTTCTGGCTAAACATAATTCTTTTAGAAAATATTTTAGAAATTACGTCTTACAAACTTCTCTAGAACAGGTAATAAAGTTTTCGCTAAAATCAAAACAACAATACTGTTAATCAAACCCTTAATTAAGTTGAAAGGAATAATAGCAGAAACAACGTAAGTTAAAAGTGATGAGTTTAACTTAAATCCCATTAAAGAAATATACATTGGAGTTAGAACAAAATAATTTGCTAGTGACATTACTACCGTTAAAGCTAGTGTACCGACAATTAAACCAAAAATTTGATATTTTACTTTATCCTCATGTTTTTTACTGATGAAATAAAATGGCAAGATATAAGCTAAACTTGCTAAAAACGCAGCTAGTTGTCCAATCATTGAAATTGGATTAAAACCAGAAATAAAAAGACTCAATAATGACTTAAAGAGTGCAATCATTGTTCCGCCCAATGGTCCAAAAACTAAGGTGCTCAAGGCAACAAGTGAATCCGAAAAGTCCATCTTCAAATAATCAAAGCCTGGAATAATTGGGACTTCAATTTTCATAATTAAAAATGCCAATGCACCAATCATTGCCCAAGCAAGCCAATAAGCAAGTCTGACATGACTTAAAATAGTTTTTCTTTGCATGATGATTCCTCCATAACATACAAAAGGCCTGTTGCCTCAGCAACAGACCTTATTAATCTAAATCATGTTTAGTTTTTTAGTCTGTCTTCTTCCATCTAGACTTTAACTATCGGTACCTAAGGTTCAACTACATCGTAGCTCGCGGACTCTAACCGCCGGTCGGGAATTTCACCTTGCCCTGAAGACAACATCCTTTTATTTACTTTTTACAAGTAAATGATAATACTTCTTAACTAAATTGTAAATAATAATGTTTTTTAATTACTTAAGTTTAATTGATTGACCAATACTAATACTATCAGCTGATTCTAAACCATTAAGCTGCTCTAAATGATGCACTGAAGTGTTATTTTCACGAGCAATTTTTGATAAAGAATCGCCTTCTTGAACAGTGTAAGAACTTGGAGCTTGATTTTGTGACGAGCTGCTTCCACTGTTATTCTGCCAGGTATTTTGATTATTTTGGTATGAATTTTGGTTTGCTTGTTGAGTTTGGTCTTGAGTGGTAGTTTGACTAGCACTAGAAGCATAAGATTGGGTACTGCTTTGGCTAGTTTGACTACTTTGAGACTGACTAGTTACAGCTGGAGTTACGTCATGAGATTGGCTTGACGATTTCTTCTCTTCTTTCTTCACACTACTCTTAGACTTACTCTTCTTCGAAGAACTACGCTTAGGCTTTTTACTCTTAGATTTATGAGACTTAGAAGAACTCTTTGAAACTTTAACACTCTTTTCAGCCAAGTTATTAGAATTAGAGTGCAACTTTGAAGAAACAATCGGAATCAAGGCAATCAAAATTATTGCAACTATAATCAACCCAGCCCATAACTGACTATGGTTTGTACCCTTAGAGTTCTTATCTGGACGACTAGGAGTTGGTTCGGGTGCAGGCTCTGAACGGTGGCGATGATGCATCGCACTTCTAGACGTTGTCGGACGTTCAAAATGCTTGTAAGGACCCTTAGGTTCTTGATTGTCCTGAGATTTATTTTCCTTCATTCCAAAATCCTCCACAATTATAGATTATTAGTTTTATTTTATCATAGCTTGACAAGTAGCGTTAGTCAGATAAGTGATTTAACCGAGAGACTTCTTCATGCGTTAATTCACGATATTCACCTGAAGTCAGTGATTTTAAAGTCAAGAAAGCATACTTTTCACGAGATAATTTTTCAACAAAATGATGAACTGCTTCAAACATCCTCTTAACTTGGTGATAATGCCCCTCATGAATTGTTAATTGAACAATTTGAGTATTTTTCTTTTCATCAGTCTTCAAAATCTTCAATTTTGCTGGCGCACTCTTACGTCCATCAATTCGAACCCCATGTGTAAGAGAGTGAATATCTTCTGGAGAAAGAAGTCCTTTAATTTTTGCCACATAAACCTTTGGTACTTCATTACGAGGATGCATCAACTTATTAGCTAATTCACCATCATTAGTCATTAATAATAAGCCTGAAGTATCATAATCAAGACGACCAACTGGATATAAGCGATATGGTACATCTTCAAAAAAGTCAACAACAGTCTTTCTTCCCTTATCATCTTTTACTGAAGAAATTACGCCACGAGGTTTGTAAAACAAATATGTGTGGGGTGTTTCTTTCTCAATTGGAACTCCATTTACTTCAATTTTGTCGCTCGGTTCAACTTTCGTTCCCAGCTTAGTAATTCTTTTACCATTAACAGTTACTTGCCCAGCTGTAATCATTTTCTCAGCCTTACGTCTTGACGCAACGCCAGCTTGTGCAATTACTTTTTGCAATCTTTCAGCCATTTTACTCTCCTTCATCAAAATTTATTTCTTTGCTATTTCTCTCATCCTGATCAAATAAGTTCACAGGATTGTCATCTGATTCAAACTCTTCTATTACTGGTAAATCAGCCAAACTTTCATAGTTAAAATACTGTAAGAAATAGTCTGTAGTCACATATAAGTTAGGGTGGCCAGGTACGTCTTTTTTACCATTTACTTTAATCAGTCCACGCCAAACTAAAGTCTGCAATGCTCCTGATGAGTTAACACCTCGTAAATCATCAATTTCAACCCGTGTTATCGGTTGACGATATGCAATAATTGAAAGTATTTCGAGAGCTGACTGACTTAAGTTCTTCGATAAGTCTTTTTTGAAAAATTTAGAAATAACATCTCCGCATTCTGCACTGGTAGTTAATTTATAAGTATGATTAATGCAGATCAGTTGTAAGCCAGAGTTCTCATCATTTTTAAGTCGATCTTTTAGATGATTTGCTAACTCTCGTAATGCCGATGGTGAAATTTCTAATAATTGTAATAAATTATCTGTTTCCAAACCATCATCCCCTGCTGCATAAAGGAGAGCTTCTAATTGTGCTTCTTTACTTGCCATTAGTCTCAACTTTCTCTAATTCTAGGTCACCAAAGTCTCTATTTTGCTTTACTAAAATTTTATGATCACGACATAATTCTAAAACTGCTAAAAACAAACCAATTACATGATCAAGATCCTGAAAATTCTTAATACAGTCAAAAAAGCTAACCTTTTTTCTATGGTGAAGTTTATCCTTTAAAAATGTCGTCATTTCTTCAATTGAAGTTTCATGAACTTCTATTTGCCCTACTTGTGGTTTTCTTAATTTAAAGCGCTCCAAAACGACCTTAAAAGTATTAGCCAGCTCATCACTTGTAATTTCTCCTAAGGGAAGAGGTTCAACTTCTTTTTTAGGCGAAACAGATGGATCTTTAGCCACAGTAATTGGCATTTCTTCATCTCGCTTCTTAAAGTATTCCGCAATTCTTTGAAAAACTGAATATTGGACCAGCTGCTCAACTAGTTCAGCACGCGGGTCTTCCTGATATTGATCTTCTTCAACAAAGTCATTTTTGGGAAGTAAATATTGTGATTTAATTCTAAGAAGAGTTGATGCCATCACAAAATACTCGCCAGCAATTTGCAAGTCTAAAGTCTGCCAGCGAGCCAAATTAGCTAAGTATTGTCCAGTAATCTTCGCAATTGGAATATCGTAAATATCTATCTTTTGTGATCTAATTAAGTGCAAAAGTAGATCTAATGGTCCCGTAAAATTTGGAAGATCTAAAGTTAATTCATCGACATTATTCATCGGTCTTATCTTCCTTTAAATAGCTTAATAAAAAGGCCCAGTCAGGTAAAGCGGTAATCATTTTATCAGGATAAAGATGCTTTAGATCTTTCATTACCAAGCGTTTGGTTTCTGAATCACGCATTGTTGGATCAAGAGATAGATAGCGAATAATTATAAAGTCTTTTTCTTCTTGAATGCCAATAATACCTCTTGCGTTACCCTTTTCTTTATAAATAAGAACTTCAAATTGATTAGAATCACTAGTATATAACTTCATCTCTTCTTGTAAGTTCTTAATATTTTTAAAATCTGGAAGATAAGACAAATATCCCATTACAGTTTTTTCATAGTCTTTTTTATATTTGCTGATCATAATATTTAAGCACGTGGATGTGCTTGATTATAAACCTCCAAAATATGCTTCTGCGTCAGATTAGTATAGATCTGCGTAGTTGTAATATCACTATGACCCAAAATTTCTTGAACTACACGCAAATCTGCCCCGTTTTCAAGCAAATGAGTAGCGAAAGTATGTCTCAAAGTATGGGGAGTAACATTTTTAGTTATTCCAACCAGCTGACAATACTTTTTTATCTTCTGCCAAACAGCCTGTCTCGTTAGTTGATGACCATGATTGTTTAGAAAAATTACATCAGTAAATTGACCGCTTTTTAGTACTTGAGCGTCCCTAACATCCTTTTGATACTTTTCAAGCCACGATAAAGCAACTTCAGTAATTGGTACAAGTCGTTCTTTCGAACCTTTACCAAGAACTCTAATAATTTTTAAATCAGAATGAATATCACCAGTTCGTAAATTTATTAATTCACTCACCCGCATTCCAGTTGCGTAAAGTAACTCTAGCATCGCACGATCTCTAATTCCTAATGGCGTATTCGTATCAGGAGCCGCAAGTAATTTATCTACTTCTTCTTCGCTTAAAGCGGTTGGCAATCTTCGTTCACTTTTTGGGGAATCGATTTTTATTAATGGATCACGTTCAATTATATCCTGTCTTAAGAGCCATTGATAGAATTTTCTCAAACTAGAGATCATTCGACTAATTGAAGTTGTTGCCTTGCCCTTGTCTTTTTGCGTAGCAAGAAAAGCGTCAACAACTAAATAGTCAACTTCCCAGCTTGTTTCATTTTGATCTTGTAAATAATCTAAATATTCTTCTAAATCAGTTCGATAAGAAATAATGGTATTAGGACTTAAGCCACGTTCCACTTGACTGAAACGTAAATAATCTTCTAAATTATCCTTCATCGTTTGTGTCTGATTCATCTTTTTCTACCAAGCTAATTGTTCCTGCATCTTTATCTTCAGTAATTAATCTATTTTTTAATAAATGACCTAAAGCGCGTTTAAAGGCTGACTTAGAGATACCAAAGTGATTCTTAATTTCTTGAGCATCGCTTTTATCATAAAAAGGTAAGGTCTTAGTTGCTTCACGGCGTAAACTTACTAAAATCATTTGAGCATCATCATCAATCTCCTCAAAGCCTCGAGGAAGAACGCTCAAATTCAATCTACCATATTGACTAACCCCGATTACGCGTGCCTTAATTTTTTGCCCTAGACGCAAGGGACGGAACATTTCAGACTTATGGACAAAGGCTAAGTAATATTGATCAGTAATTACAAAAGATCCAACTTCATAGTTACGGTACACAGTACCAGACATATTTTTGTTTTCCAAATGCGCAGGAAAATTGGCAGCTAACTGTTCAAAAACATCTTCTTCTGCCATCTTAGCCCAAATACGTTCCTTATCATCGGTCTCAAGGCGTACCAACAAACGATCATCTTTCTTTGGCCATTGATCTTTTTCAAGTGGAAGATCATCTAAAGAAACAACAACGTCTTTATCATTTAATCCGATATCTAAAAATACACCCAAATCACGGCGCACTTCAGTTACTGTAGCCCAACCATACTGATCTTTTTGAGCAAAAGGATAAAATTGCGTCATTTCCTTCTTTTTATCTTTATTTTCATAGATAAAGCCCTGTACTTCGTCACCTAAATGGATTGGTTCATCTTGTGTAACTTCTATTTTTTTTAATTCAAAAGTTACGCCATCAACCTGTACATAAAAAGCAGTTTGATTTTCATCAGTAACTTTTCCTTTTCTTATTTCACCTAACATATCAGCGCCTCAATCCTTCTAATTTGTCTGTCACCTATATAGTATAAGGAAAAAAAGACAAAAATAAAATAGCCAGCTTTCGCTGACTATTTTAATAAGCTAATTAATTTAGATTAAAGGTTAGTTGCTTCACCTTGGTAAACAGCACCACGACGAGCATCAACAGTAATCTTAGAACCATCCTTGATCTTTTCAACTGCATCAGTAGCACCAACAACAACTGGGATACCAAGTGAAAGACCAACAACAGCTGCGTGGCTAGTTAAACCTGAAGCTTCAACTACCACACCTGAAGCCTTCTTGATTGCTGGTAAGTAATCCTTATCAGTAGTCTTAGCAACTAAGATGTCACCATCTTGAACTTTGCTGTTTGCTTCTTCAGCAGAAGTTGCAACTACAGCTTTACCAATAACTGATTGTTCACCAACACCTAAACCTTTAACAAGTTGGGTACCGATCAATTGTAACTTCATCAAGTTAGTAGTACCAGTTTCACCCAAAGGAACACCAGCAACGATAATTACCAAGTCGCCGTCTTTTGCAAGACCAGTTTCTTTAGCAAGTTCTGCTGCCTTGTCAAACATTTCTTCAGTAGTCTTAGGCTTTTCAACCAACATTGGCTTTACACCCCAAACAACACCTAATGAGTGTTCGATCTTTTCGTCGAAAGTCATAGCAATGATATCAGCGTTTGGACGGTACTTAGAAATCATACGTGCAGTGTAACCAGATTCAGTTGCTGCAATAATAGTCTTAACGCCCAATTCTTCAGCAGTTCTAACAACTGATTCACCAATAGCTTCAGTAACGTTTGAACCCTTGTATTCTTCAAATCTTTGAAGAGCTAACTTGTTACGCTTAGCAAGTTGCTTTTCAGTACGCATGTCAATTTCAGCCATAGCCTTAACAGCTTTAACTGGGTAAAGACCATTAGCAGATTCACCTGAAAGCATAGTTGCGTCAGTACCATCAAGAACAGCGTTAGCAACGTCAGTAACTTCGGCACGAGTTGGACGTGGGTTTTCTTGCATTGAGTCAAGCATTTGAGTAGCAGTAATAACTGGCTTACCTAATGCGTTACATCTTCTGATTAATTCCTTTTGTACGAATGGAACATTGATAAATGGAATTTCAACACCCATGTCACCACGAGCAACCATTAAACCATCAGAAACCTTTAAGATTTCATCGATGTTATCAATACCTTCTTGTGATTCAATCTTAGGGAAGATCTTTACGTATTCACAGTGTGCTTCTTCAAGCAATTGACGAATGTCAAGAACATCTTGTGCTTTACGAACAAATGAAGCAAAGATGAAGTTGATACCTTCCTTTAAACCGAACTTAATATCGTTAGTATCTTTTTCAGTGATACCTGGGAGGCGAATTTCAACACCAGGAGCGTTAACACCCTTCTTAGAACCAATTAAACCAGTGTTTTGAGCTTCACAAACTAATTCTCTCTTAGTGTCATCTTTTTCCTTAATCAAAAGGTCAACTAAACCATCATCGATTAATACGTGACCACCAACGTGAGTATCATCGTAAAGTCCATCATAGGTAACGTGAATCATGTCCTTGTTACCCTTCTTAGTGTCATCCATAGAAATACGGATAGTATCACCAGTGTTAATAGTGAACTTGCCGCCTTCTTGTTCAGTAGTTCTAATTTCGGCACCCTTAGTATCAAGAGCAATGCCAAGAAGTTTACCAGTCTTCTTTTCAATCTCACGAACCATGTTCATACGTGCACGGTGTTCTTCGTGGTCACCGTGTGAGAAGTTGAAGCGGAATACGTTTGCACCTGCTTCAGCTAATTTAGTAATAGTCTCAACATCGTTTGAGGCTGGCCCTAAAGTACTAACAATTTTAGTTTTCTTCATCTTGAAAAAATCTCCTATAATGCAAAATCAAAAACTACTTGGCTAAGTCTTTGTTTAATGAGTATAACGCATAATTACCGTGGTGTTTTGCATCAAACAAATCAAGAATATCATGGTGAGAAAGCTTGTTGTTTTCAATTCCAACAGCTAAGCCGCCTTTACCTTCAAGTAACAACTTAACAGCATAAACACCCATCTCGCTTGCTAATACACGATCACGAGTTGTTGGGCTTCCACCACGTTGCATGTGACCTAAGATATTAGCACGAGCATCAAAGTCGCCATACTTAAGAAGTTCATCCTTAAATTTATTAGCGTCCATAACACCTTCTGCTAAAACAACAATTCCATGCTTCTTGCCATTAGCAAATCCTTGCTTCAAGTTTTCAGCAATTTCCTTAATGTCATAAGGCTCTTCTGGGATAACAATTGCATCTGCGCCAGTAGCAACACCAACGTGCATTGCAATATCTCCACAATCACGACCCATAACATTTACAACAAATACACGTTGGTGACTTGTTGCAGTATCACGAATTTTATCAATAGCTTCCATTGCAGTATTACATGCAGTGTCAAAGCCAATTGTGAAATCAGTGTAAGGAATATCATTGTCGATTGAACCAGGAAGACCAATAGCATTATAGCCATGTCTTGTAAGCTTCAATGCACCATGGTAAGAACCATCACCACCGATGACAACTAAAGCATCGATTCCGTGCTTCTTTAATTGTTCGATTCCCTTAAGTTGAACTTCTTCTTCCTTAAATTCTGGGAAACGAGCTGAATAAAGAAAGGTACCGCCGCGGTTAATCTTGTCCGCAACTGTTTCAGAAGTCATTTGGAAAATATCGCCAGCAACTAAACCAGCATATCCATAACGAATTCCGCAAACTTCGATACCGTTTGCCAAAGCTGTACGTGTAACAGCTCTAATGGCAGCGTTCATACCAGGGGCATCTCCACCACTAGTTAAAATACCAATCCGTTTCATGAATTCACCTCTACGATTTTCTGTGTTTTACTCACATCGGTTTTATCGTACCATTTTTTTAACTCATTGTCTTCAAAAATAATCCTATTTTTTTCGTTAATAAAACCTGCTAAATAAATGTTTTCGCTTTCAATCCTATCAGAATCTATTTTGCTAGAATTTAAAAGTTTTAAATTAATCTTTAAAATTAACTTTGCGAGCATTTGAAAGTAAAAACTGCGTCTTTGTCGGACTAAAGCGATCACTTTGCGTCTTCACCTGCAATAAATATATTTCGCCAATCTTTAAATTTTCTCCTACTTTCTCCCATACCTGAGGAAAGATCGTAAAATCTTTATCGCCACTACTATCGCTAAAGACCGCGAAAGCCATATTATCACCTTTTTTAGTGGTGATTTGCTTTATCTTCATTAATTTGCCAACTGCAATCCCCTGTTCATTGTTTTCAAAAGCCTGCAATCTTTTTGCGTTATACTTTCTAGCATATTTTTGAACAGCAATGATTGGGTTAATTCCAGTACTAAAGCCCATTGCTTCTACTTCCATCGCTGATTTTTCAGCAGCAGTTGGCATTTTTTCTTCTTCGATTTTGGGCTCCAAAGTTTCAAATAAAGATAAATTTGAACCTGCCATCTTTACACTTTCAACTAGGTCTTTATTTATTTTTAAAAGTTCATTTCGATTTGGAGCTAGTCGATCAAAAGCACCTGCTTTAATTAAATTTGCAATAGCATCAGCACTCAACAAATTATTATCAATCTTCCACAAGAAATCAGTCATTGACTTAATCGGACGCTTAATTTCTAATATTTGTTTCAGCAAATCACTTCTTAATCCGCGAACTGCCTTCAAGCCAACTAAAATTTTGCCGTTTTCAAGCGAAAAATCCGCCTTACTGTTCTCAATATCTGGTGGCAAAGCCTTAATTCCAGCTTCTTGTGCTTGCATCAAGTATTGAGCGATCTTATTACGATTACCAATATTACTGTTCAAAAGAGAAAGATAAAAAGCGCCAGGATAATGAACCTTAAAATAGGCAAGCCAAAAGGCGATTTTACTATATGCAACTGCATGCGAACGGTTAAATCCATAATTAGCAAACTGAGCAATATAATCATAAACCTGCTCTGCTATCTCTTTTCGTCTGCCAAGTTTTACAGCGCCTTGAATAAACTTCTCTCGTTCTTTTTGGATCACATCAGCGTTTTTCTTAGACATAGCTCGCCTTAAAAGATCGGCTTCACCTAAAGAAAAACCAGCTAAAACTTGAGCCGTCTGCATAACTTGCTCTTGATAAACTAAAACGCCATAAGTTGGTCCTAAGATTTTTTTTAAGCTAGGATCAGGATATTGAACTTTTTCCTTGCCATGTTTTCTATTAATGAAATGACCAATATTATTCATTGGACCTGGGCGATATAAAGCATTTACAGCGACAATGTCTTCAAAACTGTCAGGATGAAGCTGCTCTAAAACGCGCTTAATTCCATCGGATTCAAATTGGAAGACGGCATCTGTGTCACCACGCTGAAATAAAGCAAGCGTTTCTTGATCATTTAACGGAATCTGATTAGGATCAATTTCAACTCCTTCTGACTTTAATGCTGCAATAATATTGCCTAAAATAGTTAAGTTTCTTAAGCCTAAAAAGTCAATTTTCAATAATCCTAAGGACTCAACATTTAATTTGGTTTGCTGCGTTACAGGTATTCCTAAAGGTCCCGCCTGTAAGCCCACAATCTCTGCTAATGAATCATCAGTGATTACTAAACCAGCTGCATGAATTGAATAATGACGCGGCAAATTTTCTAAATGCTCAGCAGTCGCAAATAGAATTTTACTAAAAGCATTTGTATTAACTAAAAGCTGTAACTCTTTTGATTTTTGATATGCTTCTGCTAAAGTGATTTTTCCTTTTGCATGCGGGATTGCATCTAACCAGCGATAGGTTTCAACTTTATTTAGTCCAAAAACACGACAAACATCTTTTAAAACTTGCTTAGCAGCCAAAGTACCAAAGGTTAAAATTTGGGCGGCGTGATTCATCCCGTATTTTTCAAACATATATTTTATTACTTCATCACGTCGATTATCTGGAATATCTAAGTCAATATCTGGCATTTGCTGACGAGCGGGATTTAAGAAACGTTCAAATAACAAATTATATTCAAGTGGATCGACTTCAGTAATTCTTAAAGCATATGAAACAAGTGAGCCAGCAGCTGAGCCTCGTCCAGGTCCAGTTGTAATGTGAACACTATGGGCAAAGTTCATCACATCCCACACAATAAGAAAATAATCATCAAATCCCATCTCATTGATTACTTTTAGTTCATAATCTAATCTTGCTTGGTATTTTTCCGGAATCCTTCCCTTAAATCTTTTAGCAAGTCCATTTTGTGCTAATGAATGCAAATATTCTTTTGATGTTGGAAACTTATTTTGTTTGAACTTTGGCAATTGAGGATCTTGAAACGTAATCTGAGCACTGCAAATTTGACCTATTTTTTCAGCGTTTTCTAAAGCATCTTCAATCCCAAATTTTCGATAATTAACCTGCAATTCTTCGCTATTTTTTAAGTAATGCGAACCAGCTTGCTTAGCTAATTGCTCCACATTTTCTAAATGGGTGTTACTCTTAATAGCTTGCAGAGTTCTTCTTAAAAATTGTTCGTTACGATTAAGATATTGTCCGTCTTCAACCGCAGTTAACAATAACTCAAATTGCGTTGCTAATGAACGAAGATAATTTATATATTCTTGCTGTCCTTGATCAGCATAAACGCCTAAATAAATTGATGAAGATGTAGGAACAGAATCTTTCAGTGTACGGATATAATTAGCTCCCATTTTAGGATTATTAGCTTGCAGCATCTTTAGTTCGCTATGTATGTTACTAGGCGTAATTATAACTAAGTGACCGAGATATTTTTTTAATTCTTCAAGCTCTAAAACATTTTCTTTTTCACCATTTTCGGTTAAAAGATTGACCGCACTTGATAAACGCAAAATATTCTTATATCCTTGATCGTCTTTAGCAATGACAATTAAATCATACTTATTTGCCTGGTCAACCAAGCCGTTGATTCTTAACTGCATCCCTAATAAAGGCTTAATTCCAGCTTCTTTTGCAGCTTTATAAAAATTAACTAAGCCATAGGTAATATTTACATCCGTCAAGGCGAGTGCAGAATAACCTTTTTTCTTTGCATTTTCAGCTAAATCTTTAACTTTAGTTGGACTCTCCAGTAATGTAAAACTACTAAGGTTTTGCAGACTCACTGCTCCCATATGCTCACCCTTTCTAATAATTTAAGTATAGCAAATTCTCTCTTCTTGGCTTGCGTAAAACTCTTATTTTTGCTAAGATACCTAGCGAAAGAAGGAGAAATTATGCGCTATATTATTACTATGGTTTGGTCATGCATTTTTTGCGAAGTTATCGGTTTTATCGCTGCATCTTTAACTCAGATGCAATTTAATCCTATGCAATCTTTGATTATTGGCGCAGTCTTTGGCTTGCTATTCGCAATTATTATTCCCGCCATTACTGCCAAGAGTTACAAAGACAAGAGTAAGTACAACAAACTTTAATTGAACTAAATTTGAACATTTTAAAAAGCTGTTTCGTAATGAAACAGCTTTTTTAGTACCTTAATTAATAAAATTTGTAGTTTTTAGCAGTATCTACTTTAATATCACCATGAGTTAAGTATTCGCTAAACATTTGAACGTAGTCCTGATCAAAGATCTTTTCAATCTTATCCATGCTGTAAGCTGGATAAAATCCTCCGCCTAAAGCACGATAATTATTGACAGCTAACTTGTATACCTTATCATTTTCAAGATCTTTCCCATTTAAGGTTACTTTAGTCAATCGATGACCAACTGGTCTTGAAAGATCAGCTTCATATTTTACTGGGTAGAAAAGATCAAAATGATAAAGCATTGGCTTAGGTGTAATCCAACGATCAATAAATTTGATTTTACCGTCTTTATCTTTTTCTAAGAATCCAGCTGAATATTCAATAATTTCTTTTAATTCTTTTCCAGTCAACTTAACAATGCAGAGTTGATTTGCATATGGATAGTTTAATAATACTTCGCGCATTGTTACATTCTTTGAAAAGCCATGGGCAGATTCAGACATAATTGCTGTTGCTGAAACATCTGCCCCAGTAAACCAAAGTTGCATTTGTTGAATAAGATTGATAAAAGGTGCTCCCTCAATTCTGCCTTTGATAGCATCATCAATTGGTGCAGGTTCAGATAAATGCGCAATAGGTTGATCTAGCCATTTTTGTGTTTCTTCATCAAGACTCTTAACGATCTTTTCAATTGCTGGATCTGGTGCATAATCTTTACTATCAATCAATTTGGTAGTCATATCATTGATTTTAACTTTACCATTCGTGTCTTTATCAAAATCAATGATCACTTTACCTACTGCTTCTCCGCGGTAGCCTGGCTGAACAATGGCCGTGTTACGAGTAACTAAGTTCAAGCGACGATGTTGGTGTCCAGTTAAAAAGACATCAATTTCCGGGATTTCAGTTAAAATCTTATAGCCCTCATTTTCGCCTGTATGAGGCTCAGTTGCTTTACCAGTCAATGGATCACTTTCAAAACCACCATGATATAGAGCACAAAGAATATCTACTTGTGGACGCAATTTTTTAGCTAATTTAGCAAGTGCTTCATAACCAGAAACAAACTTTAAGCCTTTAATATGATCCTCTGACTCCCAGTGAGAGATATACTGAGTAGTAATTCCCATAATACCTATCTTTAGACCAGCTTTTTCAACAATTGTATATTCTTTTCCAAAGAAAGGTACATTAGTATCTGCATCCAAAACATTATCATTGATAAATGGAGCACGATTGTTATCAACATAGTACGATAAATAATCCAAACCATAATTAAAGTCATGGTTACCTAATGCACGTGCATCATATCCCACTTCATTATAAGCTTCAGTAAATTTACGCAATCCTTCGTCTTCAGGCAACTTTTGAGTATAGCTAGCTAAGGGGGAACCTTGTAGACAATCTCCGCTATCAGTAACTAGGACATTGTCTGCACCATATTTTTCTTTTTCACTTTTAACCACGCTACTTACGCGACTAAGAGAAATTGGAGCATCATAGTTGTCTTTATTTTGATAATCAGTTGGCATCAAAAAGCCATGCGTATCACTTGAGTGTAATATAACTAATTTCATTAATACCTATTCCTTTAATCAAAAATTACATAAAAAAAGACACCCCACGGTGTCTTTAATTAATCGTTATTTTGTTGCTTTTTTTCGTTAGCAACTTGACGGCCTTTGTAAAAGCCCTTTGGTGAAACGCGGTGGCTTAAACGGTATTCACCAGTAGTAGCATCGTAATGCATTGCTGGTGTGGTTAATTTAATATGACCACGACGTGAACGTTTCTTTTGCTTAGAAGTTTTTCTTGCAGGAACTGCCATTAGTTAGATCTCCTTTTTTATAGAATTGAGACTTGCGAACCTTTAAATAAACAAATTCACTAAATACTCACGTATTTCAATAATACAATCTAAGAGCTGATAAATCAAGTCCAATCTTATTTTGTAGCTTCAGAATTGTTAACTTTCTTTAATTCAGCAATCTGTTTATCTTTAGATTCAATTTCACTCTGGTATTTATTATCTAATTCTTTCTTCTGTTTTGCTAGTGCTTTTTTTACATCAGGAGAAACTTTTTCTCCTTTTCCAATTAGAAGTGAAACTAAAGCACCTAGTAAAAGCATAATAACTAAAACAATTATCAACGGCATTTTAGGTTGGAAAAAGCCAAAATTAATTGCCACTGGTTCAGTATTTAAACAGGCGAAAATTACAAGCACTAAAACAATTATTAGCCCAATTACTAAATTTCTTTGCTTATTCATTATTATCTCCTACTTTCTACTAGCAAACTTTAAACTTGCCCAATCACCAATGCGTGGGAAAATCTGATAAAGTTTTGCTAAAGTAGCTAGACTTAATGGTAAATTCAATTCGCGACGATTAGAACCAAAGAAATGAACTACTTGCCAAGCTACATCATCAGGATCGAGCATAAAACGTTGTATATTATTTGCATAAGATCCACTTTCATCTGCGATATTAAAGAAATTAGTGTAAACTGGTCCAGGATTTACTGTCATAACCTTAACACCAAATGGCTTTAATTCTAAACGTAAAACATTTGAAAATTGAATAATAGCTGCCTTAGTTGCACTATATGCTGCAGTTTTAGTAGTAGGTACAATTCCAGCAATCGAACCGAAGTTGATAATTTGGCCAGCTTTTTGGTCAATCATTACTCGAGCAACAAGACGAGTAAAGTACATTAGGCCTAAGACATTAGTTTGGAACATTTCAGTTACTACTTGAGGTGAAGTCTCTAAAAATTCTTTAAAGACGCCAAAACCAGCTGCATTAACTAGATAATCAATATGGTCAACATGACTAATAATTTCATTAAAGGCACGATCAATTTGATCAGCTTTACTAATATCAGTTGGAAATACAAATACGTCGTTTCCTGAAAGTTGACGAGCTTCATTAGCAATTTCTTCTAATTTATCTTGATGACGGGCCATTAAAATGACAGTGGCGCCGCGACTTGCACTCTCTAACACAATCGAGCGTCCAATACCACTTGAAGCTCCAGTAACTACTACGACTTTATCCCTCAATGAATTACTCATATTATTATCCCCTCAATGTAATTTCAAAACTGTCTAAATCATTGGCTAAACGAGTATGTTTAAAAATTTTTCTCGCTTCATGCTCTAGTTGCTTACCCGCTTTTCCTGTATAGCGCGCAGAAATATGAGTCAAATAAAGCTTTCCTACATGATGATCTCTCGCTATACGAGCAGCATCTAAGCAGGTTGAATGGAAATAACGATGAGCCATTTTTTCTTCATCACCATTAAAAGTAGATTCATGAACTAGAACATCTGCATGATCAGCTAATTCGCCAATATTTTCCGTTGGACGCGTATCATAGATAATCGTAACAACTCGACCTGGACGCTCTTTACCAAGGAAATCTCGTCCATCTAACTTTTGACCATCACTCAACGTAATCGTCTTTCCAGCTTTCAGTTGACCAAGAAGCGGACCGTTTGGCACATTATATTCTGCCACCTTATCCATTAGCAACTCTCCAGGACGTGGCTTTTCAACCACACGAAAACCAAAACTTGGTACACGGTGATCTAGTCGAGCAGTGTAGACGGCAAAAAGATTGTTTTCAAAAATTAAACCGTCTTCTTTTAAAACAACGTATTTAATTGGATATGATACCCGAGTTTTTGAAACTCTCAAAGAAGTTTGCACAAATTGTTCAATTCCGGCAGGGCCATAAATTGTTAATGGACCACCATCGCCTTGAAAAGAACGAGATGAAAGAAAACCTGGCAAACCAAAAATATGATCACCATGAGTATGCGAAATAAAAATTCGCGTTACCTTTCTAGGTCTAATATTAGTCTTTAAAATTTGATGTTGTGTAGCTTCGCCTACATCAAATAACCATACTTCATTTAATTCATCTAATAATTTAAGTGCGGTACAAGAAACATTCCTACTCTTTGACGGCTGCCCAGCACTTGTTCCTAAAAATTGTATTTCCATGAAAACCCTATTTCTAATATTTTCCTTTCGTAACCAATGTTTTAGTTACATAGGCACTATAAAACTTTGATCCTTCTGTAGTTGGGTGCGTATGATCATCATAGAACCAATCTTGATGACTCCCGGCAAACTCATGCCATTTGATAATGGTTAAGTTAGGGTATTTTTTCGCTGCTGCATCCAATTCACCATTAACTTGATCTTGCCAATCACGTGTCGGAACATGTGTATTAATCCAAAAAACTTGTCGCTTTGGTCCAATAATTTGCATTAAACGATCAAGTTCTTTAGGCGCAAAAGCACCATTTGTTCCTAAACCGATCAAGACATTATTATTTAAAGCACCTTTTTTCTTATACTCTTCAAAAAGTGGAATTGTGTCACCAAGTTGTCTAGAAACAGCTGCATCAACAATTAAATGCGGCATTAGTTTTTGCAAGTTTTGACTAGAGCCTGCCATTACAGAATCTCCAATTGCAGTTACTTGAATTTTTTGTGCTAATTGCAAGTCAACTTGAGAAATACCATATTTTTCAAAATCTTTATTCACGGGTTTAGTTGTTGCTGCTTTTTTAGCTTGCGCTAAAATTTCTGCTTTTGAAGTTGTTGACTTTTTCTTTTTAGACTGTGCTTCTTTAATTAACTTTTTATTCTTTTTCAGTTGCTTGTTTCGGTTTGATTTAATTTGAGTTGCTAGTTCTGAATGATTAGGATTTTCGGCTTTTACAGTTGGTGCCTTAAGAATTCCAAAACTACCTAAAATAAAGACAACTATTCCAGTCGCAAATAAAGCTTTTGATTGATAATGGTTAGCTTGTAAATTTAGGGCTTTTGATAAAAACTGACGCAATTTTTCCCAATCAATTCGTCCAAATGGTTTTTCAATAAAACGATAACTTAATTCTGCAATTACTAAAATTAATATAATTTCGATTAAATGGTACAAAATTACATGGTCTGCAATATCTTTAACCTTATCTTCAAAAAAGATCATCACTGGAAACTGATATAAATAAATTCCATATGACCGTGAACCAATCCAGCTAAATACAGGATTAGTCAGCCACTTATTCCAGCTGCTACCAGGATGAGCAATTACCCCTACAAAAATCATTGTTACTAAAGAGAATAAAAACATCCCGCCACGGTAAGCAAAAGCTTTTTGTGGATTAAAAATCGGACTAGTAGACATCAATAAAATACCGACTAAGGCTATTGCTCCAATTACGTTTAAGAGTCGTCTATCGCCTTTTTCAAGGTTGGCATTTAACTTCCATGTTGGCCAAAAGACGGCTAACATTGCACCCAGGCCTAATGAAAAGAATCTCGTATCTGTTCCATAGTAAATTCTACTTGTATCAACACCTGGCTTAAATAAAAACGCCATCTCTAAAGCTGAAAATACAGTTAAGGCTGTAATAATCCAAAAAATTATTTTTTTCTTTTTAGCTAATTTAACTAATAGAAAAACTACTAGTGGCCAAATAATATAAAACTGCCCTTCAATTGACATTGTCCATAAATGAACGAAGGGAGATTCATTGGAAGCAAAACGCTCGAAATAACTCTGACCATTCTTGATTTGCCAAAAATTATAAACATTTAATAGGTTGGCAACTACTATTTGATTTAATTTAGCTAAAAGATTTTGCTGAAAAAGTAAGATATAGGCACTACATCCCCATAAAAGAGCAATCATTTGGGGGTATAATTTCTTAATTCTTCTTACATAAAAAGACTTAAAGTCATACTTTCCCCGCTCTTCATAGGCATGAAACATGTGGTCCGTAACTAAATATCCAGATAGTACTAAAAATATCGGCACACCCAAATATCCACCCATAAATCGATTTGGATTAAGGTGATATAGAATTACTCCAATAACAGCTAAAGCACGAAGTCCGGCATAGCCTGTAATAAAACGGTTCTTTCTTTTCAAAAGTCTTACTCCCAACTTTTTTAAATTTTATTAATCTACAAATTCAAAAGTGAAGTCAGCTATTGATACATCGTCACCATTTACTGCTCCCTTTTCTCTTAAAGCATCATCTACACCCATCCGCTTTAATTTACGAGCAAGAAGCATAATTCCATCAGTATGATCTAGATTAGTTCTTTGAACAAGACGCTCTAACTTATTGCCAGTAACGACAAAGCTATGCTCACCAGTTCGTTCAACCTTAAATCCATCATCTTCAGGCTTTTTATAAACATATTCTTTTTCGGCAACTTTAATTTCTGCTGGTTTTTCAGCTTCTTCTTTTGCAACTTCTTCAACTAGATCTGCTGTCTTACCCATTAGTTCGCTAACACCCTGATGGGTAACACTAGAAATAGGATATACCGTCTTATCTCCTAATTTCTTCTTAAATTCAGCAAGTTTTTCTTCGCTACCAGGGATATCCATTTGCGTAGCTACAATAAGTTCTTTCTTACTTGTTAAGTCCTTAGTGTAGCCTGCTAATTCCTTACGAATAGTTTCATAATCTTCATAAGCATCTCTACCATTATTTGGATCCATTGAAACTAAGTGCAAAATTACTTTTGTACGTTCAACATGCCGTAAGAATTGAATTCCAAGTCCAACACCCTTAGATGCACCTTCAATTAATCCTGGTAAATCTGCCATTGAAAAGTCTCGTCCGTCTGGCAAAACGACCATTCCTAAATTTGGTGTCAAAGTAGTAAATTCATAAGCTGCAATCTTCGGCTTTGCCTTAGTTACAACAGATAGAAGTGTTGACTTCCCAACTGATGGAAATCCTACTAGTCCTACATCTGCCAATACCTTTAATTCTAAGCGTAAGGTTCGAAATTCTCCTGGCTCACCATTTTCAGCAATTTCTGGAGCTGTTCTGGTTGGGGTAGCAAAGTGAATATTGCCTCTGCCTCCTTTTCCGCCATGAGCAACTACAAGCTCTTGACCATTTTTAACTAAGTCACCTAAAAGTTCGCCGGTATTAAAGTCGTAGACACTTGTTCCCATTGGAACTTTTAAGCGGACATCTTTAGCTCCGCGACCATATTGGGATTTAATGCGGCCATTTTCACCATTATCTGCCTTAAACTTACGTCTAAAGCGAAAATCCATTAAAGTTCTCAAACCGGAATCAGCGACTAAAATAATACTGCCGCCTCGTCCGCCGTCTCCACCAGCCGGACCGCCAAGTGGAACATATTTTTCATGACGAAAAGCAACTGCTCCATCGCCACCTTTTCCTGCTTGTACATCTATTTTTGTTTGGTCGACAAACATTAAGTATGCCTCCTTTTATATATCAAGTTATAATTAAAAAAATTCTTAAAGTTTCTTAACTATGATACCATATCAAGCCCTATTAAATCAGGTCTTTTCTCGTTATTTTACAAACTCAATTTAACAGTTTGTGCTTGTGGAAGAGTTAAACCCGCATCTCGTAATTCTTCGATTGAAGCTTCTTTAATTTTCTTTAAAGATCCAAACTTTCGTAAAAGCTTATTTCTAGACTTAGGACCAATCCCTTTTATCTCATCTAACTTACTTGAAAGTGCATTTTTAGCATGAGTTCTTCTATGAAAAGTAATTGCAAAGCGGTGAACTTCATCCTGAATTCTTGTCATTAAGTAGAATCCTTCTGATTTCGGATTTAAAGGAATTAGCTTTAATTCTTCTCCTTGAGTAGGATCACCAAAAATTAAGTGATTAGTGCGGTGATGGTCGTCTTTAACCATCCCTGCTACAGGAATATTGACATTTAATTCATTTCTCAACACATCTAAGCAAGCATCAACCTGAATTTGACCACCATCCATTAAAATCAGGTCAGGCATTTTCTTGTGTTCTTTCAAAAGACGACTATAACGCCTTCTCACTACTTCACGTGTATTTCCTACTTCGTCAGCCGCATTTTGGTGTTCTACTTCGCCTTTCAATTTATACTTCCGATATTCATGTTTATCTGGTTCACCATCAGTAAACACAACCAAGGCAGAAACAGGATCAGCTCCTTGGATATGAGAGTGGTCGAAACTTTCAATTCGATGGCCATATGGTAAACCCAAAGCATCAAAAATCTCTTTTTGTGCTCCTTTAGTTTTTCTATTACCTAATTCTAACAAGCGGAATTTTTCATCTAACTTCAACTTAGCATTGTCATGTGCCATCTCTAGTAAGGCACGTTTTTGACCTCTTTGCGGAGTTCTTACAGTTACGCCTAAAACTTCAGCTAATGCTTCATTATCAATACCAGCTGGGACCAAAACTTCTTTGGGTAAAACACGATTTCTTTGGCCATAGAATTGCGCAATAAAAGATACAAATGCATCCTGTGGTTCATTAGTATCTGTTAATGGAAATAATCTAGTTTCCCGACGTAATAATTTAGCCTGTCTTAAGAAAAATACTTGAATCGAAATCCATGATTTATCAACATAAAAGTTAAAAATATCTCTCTGGGTATGATCATTAGAAATAATTTTTTGTTTTTCAACAGTTTGTTCAATATATTTTAACTGATCTCTAAATTCAGCCGCCCGCTCAAACTCCAAATCCATTGAAGCCTGAGTCATTTTTTCAGTTAAGTCTTGCTTAACTTGTGAAATATCGCCGTTTAAGAAACGCTTTATTTTTCTTATTTGCTTGTCATAAGCGCTCTTTGGGACCTCTTTAAAGCATGCACCGAGACATTGTCCCATATGATAGTAAAGACACGGGCGTCCCTGATGACCTGAACATCTTCTTAGCGGCCAAACCTTTTGGATAAACTTAAGCGTTGCTTGAGCCGCATAAACATTTGGATACGGTCCAAAATAGTAGCCATGATCTTTATGAACAATTGATGTTAAACGAGTTTGCGGGTCCCTTTCGTTAGTAATTTCAATATATGGGTAACCCGTACCTTGTTTTAGTTGGACGTTATAGTATGGTTGATATTTTTTAATTAAAGTAATTTCCAGTAAAAAAGATTCTTTATCAGATGAAACTGTAATAATGTCAAAATCACGAATTTCACGAACAAGTTCAGCTCGCCGACCAACTTGCTTACTCTTAAAATAGGAACGAACGCGGTTCTTTAAATTCTTAGACTTTCCCACATAAATCACATTGCCATTTATATCTTTCATTAAATAGCAACCTGGTTTATCTGGTAAAAGCTTTAGTTTATTTTCAATGTGTTCCGTTGCCATCAATTATTTTTCCTTCCTATTAAAATTCCCATAGTATTTTATCACGTTCCTTCTTAAAACCAAGTAAGATGTCTTTTTTATTTACCTTATACCATATCTTTTTATAAAATAGTTAAGTAAACAAAATGAAAGGTCGCAAATAAATGAAAAATATTTATTTTAATCATGATGGAAACATCGATGATTTGGTCTCACTTCTTTTACTATTGCAAGCACCTGATATCAAACTAATTGGAATTAGCGCAATTGACGGTGACGGATATATTGATCCAGCGGTAGAAGCTTGTCGAAAAATGGTAGATAAATTTAACTTACGCGGTGACAAGCTAGAAGTAGCTCGCTCAAATTCGCGTGCAATTCATCAATTTCCAAAAGAATGGCGAATGGCAACTTATTCCTTTAATTACTTCCCTATTCTAAATGAAAGTGGAGAAATTAAAACACCAGAAGCTGCTTTGCCTGCTCATTTAGACATGATTGATAAAATAAAAAAGTCAGATGGACCAGTTACCTTAGTCATGACAGGACCAATTACTGACTTAGCAAGAGCTTTAGATGAAGATGATTCTATTCAGTCAAAGATTGATAAAGTTTACTGGATGGGTGGTTCATTAGATGGACATGGCAATGTAGTTAGTGTCGATGCAGACGGAACACAGGAATGGAATGCTTTCTGGGATCCAGAAGCTGTAAAACGCGTTTTAGATTCAGACCTTAAGATTCAAATGGTTGGTCTTGAAAGTACTGAAGAACTTCCATTAACTGATGAACTTCGGCAGCACTGGGCAAGTTTAAGAAAATATCCAGCCATTGACTTAGTTGGTTTAGGATACAGTCTAATTATCTCTGTACCTAATGCAGAGCTATACTTGTGGGACGTTTTAACAACTATGTCAGCACTCTACCCTGAGCTTGTTGAAACTCGTCAGGTAAAAGCTAATGTAATCACATCAGGCTTAGCAAGTGGACGAATGTTCATTGATCCTAATGGAAAAGAAATTACTGAAGTTACAAAGGCAGATAAAGATTCATTCTTTGAAAAAATAGACAAAATTTTAGAAAGACAATAAATATATAGATGACAACTTGGTTAACACAATTTATCGAAAGCTTTGGCTATATTGCCATTATTCTTTTAATTGCCGTTGAAAATATTTTTCCTCCAATTCCCTCTGAGGTAATTTTGACACTAGGAGGTTTCTTAGTTAGTGGAACAAAGTTAACTCTAATTGGAGTTATCCTTGCGTCTACTCTAGGTTCAATTATTGGAGCCATTATTTTATTCTCAATTAGTAGAAATCTAACCTTACCGCGCTTAGAGAAACTACTTGAAACTAAACTATTTAAACTTCTAGGTTTCAAAAAAGACGATGCACAAAAAGCGATTAACTGGTTTGACAAACACGGAATTGGCGCAATTTTTTATGGTCGCTGTATTCCAGTTGTTAGAAGTTTAATCTCCATTCCTGCAGGTATTGCCCATGTTGGCTGGACTAAGTTTTTAATTTTAACTACTTTGGGAAGTTTAGTTTGGAACAGTGTTTTAGTTGGATTAGGACACTATATGGGAAAAAACTGGCAAGTTGTAGTCAGAATCTTCGATGACTACACGCTCGTAATTATTGCCCTTTTATTAATTTTATTTATTTACTTCGGGATTAAATGGTACAAAACTAGAATCAAGAAGTAGGATTTATATTGTAGATATAATACACAAAAAGAACGGTCATGACCGTTCTTTTTACGTTTCATTAATTTTAATTTTTAATACCAAGCAGGCTTGTCACCATCAGTACCTGCTTTATCTAATCCAACATTTGCCTTAACATCCTTGGTTGGATTTTCAATTAAATCAGCAATATAATCCGCTACACTTAAACGTGATACTTCAGTTCCCCTAAATGGAGTTGTGGCACCAACAGTCTTCTCATAATTAATTTCATTTTTATTAGTTAGCCAAGCTGGTCTAATAATGGTGTAATCTAGATTACTTGCCGTAATCTGATCAGCAGCTGCCCGATAAGTTGTCAAATATGAGCCTAAGATATTTTTATTCCATTCTCCAAATTTACCAGGCACTTCATCATAGATTCCTAAGGAAGAGACCCAGATCAAACGTTTAATACCGTTTGCATTCATTGCTTTAACTACAGTTTTTGCCTGATCTTCAATATTTGAACCAGCTAAATTTGCATAAACGAGATCTACATCTGCCAAAGCTTCTTTTAACTCATTAAAATTGCTTGCGTCTCCCTTAATTACCTTTTCTCTAGCGTCATTAATTTGCTTTAACTTATTAGGATGACGTAGATATAAAACCATCTTAATATCGTTCTTCTTTAATAGCATTGGTTCAACTAATTGAGCAATTTGACCAGCAGCACCTAAAATAGCAATTTTTGTCATTTTTATTTTCCTCACATTATAAAAATCATAATTTCAATTCTAATAAAAGCATCTCAAATTCTTATTTAGCTAAAGTGCAAGCTTGAATAATTTCAGTCATAATTTTCTCCTTACCTAGCTATCCTTACTTACAATTTAATAGTAATACTTATTATTAATAAGTCAACCACTTGTTATTGATTTTATTAGCTTTTCTTTAAATTTCGTATAGATTTACTTTTTCAAAGCATTACAATAGATAAAGGAGAACGTTACTAGATAGAGAGGTAAAAACATGACTAATAATAATTCTGTACCTAAGAAACTCTCCTTTATATCAATATATTTCTTAGGTATTAATGCGGTCATTGGATCAGGAACTTTTCTGCTACCTTCTGTAATTTATCGTTACATGAACCTAACAGCAATTCTTGTTCTTCTATGTACTGCTGTCACTGTCAGCATGATTGCTTTGTGCTATGCTGACTTATCAAGCCGTTTTACACAATCAGGAGCAGCATGGCTTTATTCCTATAACGCCTTTGGTCGCTTTGCTGGTTATGAACTCGGCATTTTCACTTGGTTTTTAGGTTGTACAACTCTTTCAGCTGAAGTAGTAGCTTTACTTACTGTCCTCAAGAGTTTTCTGCCGATTTTCAAAAATAATGCTGTCTATATTGGTAGTATTATTTTCTTAATTTTATTATTTTCAGTTATTAATTTCTTTGGTAGATCTTGGGTAAAAATTGTTAATAATATTTCAGCAGCTGCAAAGATAATTACTTTAATTGTCTTTATTATCATCGGAGCTTTCTTCATTAAAAAATCAAACTTCACTCCCGTAATTCCGCATGCGGCTTTAACCGGTGTTACACCATTCTTCAAACATTTTGGCGATGCATTTACACCAATCTTTTATTTGTTTACTGGCTTTTCATTTATTCCGATTGCTGCAAAACAAATGAATAATCCAGAAAAGAATATTCCTCGAGTTTTGGTTGCCGTAATGACTAGTGTCACAATTCTTGATTGCTTAATGCTTTTAGTAGCAATTGGTTTAAGTGGTCAAAAATTAGGATCTTATTCTAATCCTCTAGCTAGTGCCTTAAAAACTGGCGTTGGTCAATGGGGTTTTGCTTTCATGATTATTGGAATGCTGATTTCAATTTTTGGTGTTGCTTTCAGCGCATCATTTAATACTCCATCATTAATTGCTTCTCTTGCTAATGAACATGGAATGTTACCAAAATGGATTGGAAAGAAAAATAAGCATGATGCACCTTGGGTAGGAATTATTTTCACAGCAATTCTATCTGCTGCCTTGGCTACTCAAAGCTACTTATTCCTTGTTTCATGTACTGTCTTAGCATCATTTGTTCAGTATGTTCCATCAATTTTAGCCGTTATTAAGTTTAAGCACAGTAATGAATATCCAACTCATGGTTTTTCTCTTCCTGGGAAATACACCATTCCAATTATTGCTTTAATTATTTCTTGCTATATGGTAACCAATTTTACGCCAAAGACATTACTTTTAGGCGTAGTAGTTGCTGTACTTGCTGCTGCATGTTATTTCTTTATTGATAAAGATGAAAAATTAGAAAAAGAGCATGAAAACTTCTTAGCTAAACTAAGACATATAAAATAAAAATTTGGATAAATTAAAGAGCTTACGATTTTAAATCGCAAGCTCTTTTTTTAGTTTCTATAATATTTTTAAAGTCTATTTTTTATCTTTTTGCCGAAGATAGCAACTGCACCAATTGCTGCTACTAGTAACCCACCAATTACTACTAACGGGTTAACAGCCTTTCCTTCAGTTTCTGGTAATTGCGTAGCTACTGAAACAGGATTGGAAGATTTTTTACTATTTTTCTTATTATCTTTAGTATTGTTTACTACGCTGACATTCTTTTCAGTTACCGTAGTAGAACCAAGATCTTTCACTACTACATCTTTATTAGTTTTTTCGCTACTATTCTTACTTGTATTTTCTTTAGCTACATCTTTCTTTACACTAGTAGTTTGCTTGGAAGCATTATCTTGCTGATCAGTAGCTGAAGTGGCAGAACCATTATTTAAGTCTTTCTTGCTTGCCTTGCTATCTTGACTTACAGCAGTATCTTTAACAGTTACATAAACTGCAAGCCTTGACCTTGATCCGTCAGGAAAAGTCACATAAACAGTGCCGTAACTAGTACCTACCTTGTTAATTTCAGGAGTACAGTTCCAGTTGGCAACTGTACCAGCTGGAACTGTACTCCAATTAGAAATACCACTTGTTGCATCTGGTAAAACGCCTTTGGTAGTGGTTAAAGTTTTAACTGATAAAGGATTAGTATAAGCTTGTAAGTTTTTATGTTGCTCAAGCTGAGTTTGATAAGTCTTTGCTTGCTCAGCACCTGCATTTACACTATCAGTACTTGCTGCAAAAGCAGTACCATTTAAACTTAAAGAAGCCAGCAACGCTGCTGTTCCTAAACCAGTCATTATGTTTCTTTTCTTAATTTGTCTCATCATAATTCACGCTCCTCAGCAAGGTAAGCTATACTTTAACTTGCTGTTCTATTTACTTTTATTATACAGTAGTTTTACAAAAATATTACAAATTAATAGATTTTTTACATTCTTTGTAATATTTTAAGAAATCGCTACTTTTAGCGCTTTCATTATCTTTATATCATATCTATTTTTAAAAGCCAAAGTTTATACTTGAGATCACGATGAGATATTTTTCTAACTAGCTAGATAAGTTAAAGCAACTTGCAACTGAGTTAGATCGCTCAAAGTCTGGGCCATATTCTCTAGATCAACAATCTGATAAATTTCTGAATTATCTTCATCAAATTCAAAACCAGCACCAATTACAATATCAGCTGCTTCTTCAAGTAAATCCAAATTTTCTTGAGCTGGATCTAATTTGAACAATGTTCCACCATCATCTGTAATTCGGTACGCGCCGTTCTTTTCCTTCTCGATCCAGCAATACACTAAATCACCATAAGCACCAATTAGCGGTGTTGCAACTTCAATGTCTTCTCCAGCTTGAATAAATTGAATATTTTGTTTTAACCAGTCGAATGAAGCATGTTTAATTAATTTTAATTCAGATTCTTCCATTTTTATCACTCCCCTATTTTCAACAAATTATAACCTAAAATGGCAAAAAAAAAGAAGCCTGATTATAGTGACTTCTTTAATATCTATTAAGTTGAGCAAACTCAACTACTCGATTCAATAATTGAGTAAAGTTATTAACTTCACTCCTCAAATCGCGACTATTGATATAATCACGAGTTAATTCACCACGATCATCAAGCAAAACGCCAAATTCACTAGCTAAACGTGCAACATCAGCCGCAATACTTGAAAAACTTCCAATATTATCATCAATCATTCTAGCGGTGAAAACACGATCATTTAAAGCATAAGTTCCATTAGGATATACAATCAAATTAAAGTGGATCATATCATTTAACCCATCGACAACATTAGTAGAAACCCGGTACTCATTATCATCGACTGGCTCAATAGAAAATGCAGAACTGATTCCATTATCATCTCTAAAAGATTTCATCATAACGTCTTCAAGATCATACATAAGATTGACCTCCAACCTCTTTATTTAACAAATTAATTAACTACACTTTCTATTATATCTTTTCTCTCGCCGAATTTGTTCTTTAAGCTTCTAAATTTGAAAAATATATATTATTTTCATATAAAGTTAAAATAGTCTAATTTTTCTATCTTATATCGAGAATTTTGGTTATAATAAAGAAAGTTTTAAGTGGAGGAATTTAATTTGAAAAAGTTAATTGTTGGTGCTTTAAGTTGTGGTCTTTTGTTACTTGCAGGTTGCCGTAATAACTTAGTGGAACCTAAACATAAGTCTTCCGCGGATGATTATGCAATCATTCAATCTTCTTCTCATAAGAAGTCACATAAGAAAGTGGAACAGCCTAAAAAGAAGAGCGAAGATAAAAAGAAAAAAGATAAAGATAAAGATAAGTCTAAAGATGAAAATAAAAAGATGGATGTTCAAATTGACACCCTTAATAAGAATGAAAATAACTCAAGCTCAGAAGCTCAAAGTTCCAGTTCAGCTCTTCCATCTTTAAATAATTCTAAGCGCGAAAACAGTACTGAAACCAATAGAAGCTTAAAATCAAACTTTGGTACTTCTTTATATACTCTTCCTCGTCAAAATTATAGTAATTACACTCCAAAAAGCAATTACTATTACAGTAATAATTGGTCAACTAATAATAACACCGGTTCAAGCCATCAAAATTCAGCTGTAAGTAATTCTAAATCAGAACCAAGTACATCAACTTCAAGTTCTTCATCCAATGATGCTTCAACTTCAACTGAAGAAAAGCAATCACCAACTACTCAGAATAATGATTCTAATTCAAGCGAATCAAGTGAAGATGTTCAAAATGACTAATATGAAAGGCACTCTGTTGAGTGCTTTTTTTAGTAGGTTTGATCTATTTTCTCATCTAGTAAATGTTCGCTTAAATTTTTATCAAAGAAAACTGGCAAATCGTGATCAAAATTATAGGCTAATTTTTTACTTGTCAATTCTTCCTTTGTCATCCAGGTCAATTTTCCTTCATCAGAAGCTTTTACTGTTCCAGTAAACTCAGTAGCTACATAAAAAAATACTAAATATCGTTCATCATTTTTGTCAAAGAATTGTTTTACTCCAACTAAGTGCGGATTCTTGATTAAGAGGCCTGTTTCTTCCTTTATTTCTCTAACTACAGAATCATGAAAAGACTCATGCGATCCAACGTGGCCACCGGGAAACGTTAAACCAGGCCAAACAGGATCATTTCGATCAAGAACTAAAATTTTATCTTTTTTCTTAATCATACACATATTAGTTAAAGTTACAGGCTCAGAACGTTTCATCATTTAAGGTTTCACTTTCTATAATAATTAAGTTTTATTTTACTACTATCGATTCATTTTTCTAAATACTTATTTATTAGTATAATTAATATACATAGATTAGAGTTTTAGAAGGAATTAAAAATGACTTTGCAAATTAATACCCGTGTTGATTCTATCACATGGCCACTAAACCAAAACTTAACTAACCAAGAGATAATTTCTCAATTAGAGTTAACTGTAACTGAAAATGGACAGCTTATTTCAAATGACAATTTAAGTATTAATAAAAAGGCTGTTAACCGTTCAGAAGCAGGCGTTTATCCGGTAATCATCACTGCAATTGGTTCTAATAACGAATATGCAACTAAGAAAATTCAAGCCTGGGTCACTGATAAGAATAATGTAAATAGTGCTACTCGCCCTCCAGTGCAACCTACTCCTGCTCCACAATATAAGACACCATCTCAAACACCTAGTCCAAAAAAGAAAAGCAAGAAAAAAGTTGTCTATATTGTGCTTGGCGTTCTTGTATTACTAATTGCAATTATTTTTGGTATTTCTGCCTGCCAAGCACATAATGATACTGTTCAAAATGAACAAGCTCAAAGTAATGCGCTCAATAATACTAATAGCAAGTTAGATAATTTGTCAGAGCAAAACAAGCAACTAATGCAACAAAACAAAGAATTGCAGAATGCAATCAATAATTATAAGCAAGATCAAAATAAGGAAGAATTGCAGAATCAATTAGATCAAATTAAGAATGAAAATCAACAATTGAAAAATAATGCAGCTAATAATCAAGCCTTGCAAAACCAAATTGATCAACTAGGTTCTACAATTGATCAAATTAAGCAAAATCCTAATCAAGCTGATTCTTTGCTGAATCAAATGAAAAATAATCAAAATGAATTTATGCAAAATTTGAATGCAACTTTTCAAAAATTGGTTAGCGATTTTCAACAATTGATTGGTAAATAAGTGTACTTTAAAAAGGATGTTTCTGGTGTATAGAAACATCCTTTTTTGGTGGCTCTATGTAGCGTGATACCCATCTTGTTGTCTGGCCTCAGGATTATCTCCATATACGTGGAGAAAACTAAAAGTTCCTTGATTTATCAGTCCATTACTTTTGAACAATAAAACAAAAAGACCCAACATCAAAAATGATGCTGGTCCTCTCTTCTACTCAATCTTATCGCTATTCTTCAACCGTTCTATTCTCTTATCTAGCGGAGGATGATCAGAAAATAGTCGATCAATCCAATTACCTGGATGTGGTAAGTTGAAGTATAAATGCTCCAAAGCTAAATCTTGAGAATTAATTTCTGGTGTTGATTCGCTTTCCTCCATTTTCTCCAGTTTAGACAAAGCTGAAATCAATCCGCTTGGTTCACGTGTTAAGTCAACTGAACCTATATCGGCCAAATATTCTCTTTGACGCGAAACTAATAAAAACAATAACTTTGCTAGTGGAATACCAATAATCGAAATAATCCCACCAACTATAATTAAAAATATAGCAAAAAATTTAATAATCAGTCCTAGCCAGCCCTTGCTTTCGCTAGTCAATACTCCCCAACCAAATAATACGATTCCAATCCCAGTTATGGTAATCAAACTGGTCAAAGCACTAGCTAAAACTGTAATGCGTGTATCATAATTTCTAATATGAGAAAGTTCATGTCCGATAACGCCTTGCACTTCTTTCTTGTTCATCATACTCAACAGCCCTTGCGTAAGAGCCAAACTTGCATGTTCAGGATTGCGTCCCGTTGCAAAAGCATTCGGATCTGGATCAGGAGTAATGTAAATTTTAGGAACTGGTAAGCCTCCTGCTAGACAGAGTTCCTCAACAAGCTCGTATATTTCAGGATCACTTTCTTTAGTAATCTCAACCGCATTCGTAACTTTCATTAAATGCTGCGTGGCATCAAAATATACGTGTGCAATATAGATCAAACCAATGATAAAAAATCCAATCCCAACATATTTTGTAAAAATCATTCCAAGAAAAATACTTAATATAAGTAATAAAGCAGTATACAATCCCAAAATGATCCATGTATTCCGCTTATTTTGTTCTATTTGTTTATATAGCATTTCCCACTCCAACTATTTATGCTAAAAGTCTATGAGTTTAATTACCTAAAACCTTTAATAAAAATATTTATTTACCTTATTTAAAATATTCTAATTTGCCAAGTAAACTTTGATTACCAACTCCAAATTTTTACCATCCCAATGGAAGTTTTTTACTCGACCAAATAAAAGATTACCAGAGTCAATCAAACGACTAAAAATTAAATTATGTTCACGTGGAATATAACCTAATTTTAGCCCAGCCGGTGTAGCTACAGAAATAGCATTTTTATCGTACTTATTATCAGCCTCACGTATTAATAGAACGGGATCATTCTCTTTTAGACGAGGAATTACCTTATCTTCAAGATGTAAATAGTCAGAGCCACGTACTTCACAACCATATAGAAATGTGCTGTGACTCTCTCCTGATTGTTTATAAAAGACTTTTTTCAAATCAGTAACCTGATTTTCTAACTTATCAATTCTATCCATTAAGTCTGTAATTAAAATATCGTCATTTCTATAAATACTCATTGTCTGGTCGACCTCCTTTTAAATTATATCTATTAAATAACTTCTAATCCTATGCTTACTATAAATTTTTTAAATCAATTATTCAACAGAATCATAAATTTTATCTTTGGACGAAATATCTTTAAATCTTTCTAGTTAAAATAGTTGCATTATAAATACCGCGCCCTGAGGAAAAGATCTGCGATGATTCTTTGCTTGTCTAATTTCATGTAATCCATAAAATCAAATGGAAATTGAATAGTAATCTAGTTTCATTACAAGTACTTTACCTTGTCAAGTACTTGTAATTTAATCGCACCAAACTCCGTCTTTAAGTAAGAAACCCAACATTAAGGCAGCAATTTGATCTGCATAGTCACCTAATTCTGCTTCGCTGCGAACTTGAATTTTATAATCTAAACCAACTTTCTTTGATGCTTTTCTCATGTTAGCAGCCATAAAACCTGATGATGCACTTAAACCACATACTAATAAAACATTCTTAGTCGTTTTTAAATTATTCATTAATATTATTTTTCTTGACACTTATAAACAGGCACTTACATTTAAAATAGACTTTTGCACTGTAGGGTGAAAAACGGTTTGGAAGATAATAAAAAGGCCCATTGCAAAAGCAATGGACCAGTAGTATAATTACGACTAATAACTTTATTGATCTAACAACCATCTAAAACTCAATCACCAGCTCTGCGTTTACTTTGTGCGATCTAAACCTTATTGATCTAACAACCATCTAAAACTCCAATCATTTATATAAGTAACAAGATCAGGATCTAAACCTTATTGATCTAACAACCATCTAAAACTCCAATCATTTATATAAGTAACAAGATCAGGATCTAAACCTTATTGATCTAACAACCATCTAAAACCCATCGGAGTCTCGGTTTCCGTTTTATTGGGATCTAAACCTTATTGATCTAACAACCATCTAAAACTAAAATAAAAAAGCCCAGCTTGATGCCAGAGATCTAAACCTTATTGATCTAACAACCATCTAAAACTAAACTGCAACATTATTCGGAGAAACTCGCGATCTAAACCTTATTGATCTAACAACCATCTAAAACCTAGTTCACTTACGCTTTTAGCTCCAATTAGATCTAAACCTTATTGATCTAACAACCATCTAAAACCCTTGGTATGATGATGATGCCGACTATGACGATCTAAACCTTATTGATCTAACAACCATCTAAAACCTGGCTTAAAACACGCTTATAAATTCTAAAGATCTAAACCTTATTGATCTAACAACCATCTAAAACCGAAATTTTATAATCAGTTTTTAATCAGACAGTTAGTACCAATCAACAAGATCTTGATCAATGTAGAAATAATCAACATCTTTTGGAAAAACCAGAAAATCCGCAGATGTGAATTCTATTAAAATTAATTTCAACTTCATTTCTTTTAACAGATCATTTAACATCCCTACCTGAGCTAAATTTAAGTAATGAGCTACATTACAAGCAACAGGTATAGAATGGAGATTATAATTTTGATGTATTTTTAAGATCGATTCAATTATAGCATATGGTTCTTCTAAAAACTTAGTATCTAAATGTAGATTTTCTAACTTTAAAAATTTCTTCAAGTCTTCATTAAATTCAAGTTCTAATGGTAGATCTTCAAGTAGCAACGAATCTTGAATTATCCCTTCTAGTTTATGGTACATTTTTAATATTTCATTACGATCCGCTTCATTAAGCCCTTCAATGTATTCTTTTATAATTACGGGCATATACTTGTCAAAAATATTTTGATTTAATACCGGGTCAGCAATAAAATCAAAATCTTTAATTATATTCAACTGATTATAATCATCATCTGAACTTAGGAGCATATCCTTTTTACCTTGAAAGCTCTGAACCACGTCCCGATAAACTATTGAACTAGAAGTTGCAATTACTTTTATTCCACTATTTTTCATAATCATCTTTTTATGAGATAAATAAGATAAAATCATAGAATCACTGTCCGATCTGAACTATTTCTCACATCATCAACTGGATTGCCAACCAAAAAATGCATATCATTGTATTGCTTCTCAGTAACCATTAAAGATTGAACAACGCCACTAGTTGGCAAAAAACTTTTAATTCGATTTTCCAAAAAAGTTGCTGTTTTTCTACTTACGCATACTCTTTCATAGATAGAATATTGAATCATTAAGAATCCTTCGTTAATCAGCCTCTTACGGAATTGACGATACTCTCTTCTTTCACTAGCTGTATCAACAGGTAAATCAAACATTATCATTAATCGCATCATTCGGTACCTCATCAGTTAGCTCCATTTCTATTTTCACCTTATCAATTTCCCCACTTAAAAATCTTAGGCAATCTCTAACATAAACTGTAATTGCATTAGAAAGTAAAGTCTTTCTACCGTTGAACTTTATTTCTAAACTAAGCAATTCTACTAATCCAAACTTAATATCAGGTGTAAATTCATCAATATTTTCATGTGCTTTAACCCAATAATCAACAAAAGGTCTAAAGGGTTCCATTAAATCTGATCCTAGATTAAATTGATTTTCTTGAGAATGATGATGAATACCCAAATAAGATAAATACCCATTTACTGCAATTTCACGATTAAAAGCTGAAAGTAAAATAGCATATCCATAATCTAAAGCTGCATTAATTACACCAGAATTTCTTCTTATAAAGTCTTTACCAAACATATTGATAAAATATTTTCTAGCTGCGGCTGCTTCTCGATTAGTTGAATCATTCAATTCCATTTGATCTAATTCATTTTGAACATCATCCCAAACTAAATTATAATTTTGCAACGCCTTAATTTGATTTTGAATCTTCCTTGCTACAATTTTCGTCCATAGAAGCTCTTTCCGCTTCTCATCCCAATTAAATTGACTTTTTAATTTAGCCAGACTTCTACTATTCGGATAGTAATCAATTGTTTCACTGACAGGTTGATATTTAGCATCAACAAAAATTATTTTAGATTGATTTTCAGCTAGCTTACTAATTAGTGCACTTGTAATTACTGCTTGAGAAGTTGATACCAATAATAAATTAATATCACTAATCGGTATCTGATTAATCCCATCTTTTGTCTGCACAATCATCATATTCATTGAATACGTTAATTTAGCATGTTGCGTAATTATTACCGATCGCCATCCCATATATTTCCTCCTTGTATCTTTTACCTATACATGATATTATTAATTTGTTGGGTAGCTCCCAACACTAAACTTTATTGATCTAACAACCAGATTTAAAATCAAGCAATGCATCTTTTGATGCAAAGTTTCAATACTTGTCCCGAGCTATCGAGGGACTTTTTTTATGCAAAAAATAGGGAATCACATTGGTGGTTCCCTATTTTCTTTACAAATCTGAAATCTTAACGCGTTTTTCAAATAGACCTGTTGGAGATTGATAAATTAATTTTGCATTCTCAGATAATTTTACACCTGTAGGAATCTGTAATTTTCCCAATTCCGTAGATAATCCTAAAGACTTAATTTTAGGCATTACAGCATTATCATGTAATCCATTCAACACCTGCAAAATTGTATCTTTTTTCACATCTAACGATAAATTAATAAATTTTTCTCTTCCAGCATGTAATTTATCTCTAAATTTATTAATATCAAATAATGGTAAATATTTATCAATATTTGTAAGAATTTCATCATATGCTTCAATCAAAGCTTTCTCTTCATCCGTATCATTTTCACAATTATCTGTAATTGCTTGCATAGCATCTTGAGATAAAGTTAATTGCTTAGCATTATATACATATGTTGAACTTCCAAGCATAAACTTCTTGTCACCATCTAAAATTATTTGTTTATATGGAACGTTTGATTTAACAATTTCAAATGAACTAATTGTTTTATTTTTCTTTCCATTTTTGTTATACATAATTTCAGGTTCAAGCACCTGCTTCAAATAAGCATTATAGTAACCTTTTTTCTCAGCTTTTCTTAAATTAACTAATTCACGCATTGGTACTCCGAACACGCGATATTCGGTTTCCTTTTTCTTATTAATCCTAGCAATAACCATATAAGCATCGGAATTATTTGTATATCCGCCATATATTTCAGTAGGCATATCTTTCTTTTTAGGAATCAAATTACGTGATTTCTTTGTATCACGTGATAAACGTGGATAGACCGTCATCTTAAACATTTCCTGATCGCGAGTTTCAGTTTCTCGAGAAACAAGCATGTATTTATAATCATATGCATGTTTCAATTTTTCAATTATATCTTTTTTATCAAAAACCTTTTTCTTAGTTTCAAGACTGATAATATCGTTACTCTTGTTTTCAAAAATTTGCGAAATAAAATTATATTTTCTTGTTTTATCATAAATTATCTTTTCTTCTTTAGGATTAGAACTAAATTTTTTATATTGTCCATATACAAAGAAAGGACGTAAATAAGGATAAACCTGATAAAGAAGATTACCACAAATAGCTGAAAGATACGCATCAATCGCATGATGATAATCGTTGACTTCTCTACTCTTGTATAAATTCAAATGCTTTCGTAAATAATGATTATATCGCGCTTTAACAACTATTATTTCAGTATCAGGATACTTAGATTGCAAAATCGTTGAAACCAATTTAATAATTTGACTCGTCTCAACTAGTTGTCTATGTATAAAGCCTGAAGATTCATATTTATTAATCTTATCTGGATCAATAATTAGATTATTATACTTAGTCTTAGTAATTAATCCTTGATCTTTCCATTTTTCCCACATATGACGAATTGTCATTCCCAAGTCAGCTGCCATACGATTTCCATATAATTTAACTGGTACATTATCCGATTTACCATTATTTACTGCTTTTTTAACTAAAACTCGGTTTTCCAAGGAATCATCTTTAATAAAGCTTTGTGGAAGAATGTGATCTATATCATATTGTCCTAAATCATCAATATTAATTGGCTCGCCCGTATAAGCATCCCTACCAAGTTGCATAAAGTATAAATAATATTTATCTTTCAACAATTTTTGATCTTTAGCAACCCGTTCCAACTCATTTCTAATAGTCTCTGATGCTAATTCATTAGATAATTCTTTATAAACTTTGCGTAATTTATTTGCTCGAGTTTGACTTATTTTAGCTTTATCGTCTGCATCTCTAGTAAATTCAATTGCGATTTGTTTAGGAACTTTTCCTGAGGCCGCTTTAACAATGTCATCAACCACTTTAACGACTTGGCGGATTGCTTTCTTATTAGCTGGTGACGTATAAGCCTCATTTAAAATGTCTTCTACACTTGTATTAACTAATAAATTTTGGTTGGCAACTGCAATAGCATCTTTAAAATCAGCCTGATTTACAATTTGCATAAAGTTATTTTGACTATCCCAAAGTTGTTCAATAATAGTTTGACCATTATTATCAGTTAATTGTGATAATAATTTTTTCGATAATTGACCCCAACCTTGCATTCTAATCTTGCTTAGTTTATCAATTTGTCTATCACTGAGCCAGTCTATAGTTTTCAACTTTTCTTTATAAATAGCCTTATCTTCAAAAATAGTTGACCATTCGATAATCCGTTCAAAATCTTTATCATAGTTAAGATCATCAATTTGTTGATCAAAAATCTTCAAATTTCTTAATTTATTATAAGTTGTCAACCCAGAGTTAAATTTCTTTTCATCGGATAACCCCTTAATCTCAACGTTAATAAGTTTATAATTTTCTTTCAAATAGGATTTAAGCTTATTAGTAGTTACAGTTGAATTCTTCTTAAACAAGTTATTATATAGTTCTTGTTTTAAAGGCACAGATATTCGTTTACCATTAATTTTTATATTATTAAGTTCATTTAATACTGTAAACTTTTGATAAAGTAAACTATTAGCTGGTAAAACATCTTCACCTAATAAGTAAGTATCTTTAGTTGTCATTCGTTTAATGAACTTGTTTGCTGACGCCATTCGATCTACTTTTTGATCAAAATTCCAAGGAGTAATTTGACCTTGCTCCTTACGTATCATCCAGGCAAAATTTTGATTTTTCTTTGTTTGTTTATTTTTTGTAGATTCGTTTGGTGAAATTAATGGTCCTACATAATAAGGAACTCTAAATCTAATCAGTTCATCAAGTTTATATGGTGCTTCCTTTAAATGTGAAGAAACAGGATTTGCCTCTTTTAAAAACGGATAGTACTTTCCTTGATTTTTAATAATTCTATCTAATTCAAGCTGATGAAGTTGATATGGAATTACACCATTTTCATTTGTCCTCTGTTTTGGCATAAATGAATCTAAGGCAATTGCATCTAAAATTTCTTGTGATGCCTTTGAATCATCTAGATTCTTTTTAACTTCTTTATAAAAATCTTCTTTTGATAAAGTTTTCTTACTTCCCAAGACATCTTTAGCCTGAAGAAGTTTTCCATGACGATTGTTGACATACAAGTCATAAGCCAAGGCTAATTTCTTAGCCTTATCTCGATCAGGATGATCTGAAATAACTTGTTTCAATAGTTCCAAATCATCTGAATGCTTATTATACTTATCGATCATTGATTCAGATAAAGTCTTTCCCTCTTCAACAATGTTACTTAAAGTAATTGCGTTAGCCAAATTCCTGATTACTAACAGAATTTCTTGTTCATTTTCATTAAGGTCCCCAATTAGATTTTCAAACTTATTATCTGCATCCACATCAGTAAGCTTAAATTCCCAGTCGTCTGCTTCATCTTTACTAATGTTTTTTAACAAAATAGTTTCAAATTTGGTTTTATAACCTAAAATAGCATTTATTATTTGCTTAGAAACATCTTTTATTAACTTAGTACACTCCTTATTCTCAGTTTTTAAAGAAAGTAAATGATGAATTGACTTAACTTTATTTATCTTAAAAACTTTCTTATCTCGAATAATTTTTTCAATTTCTAATGCATTACTACTATCAAGCTCTACAGTAAATTCTGAGTCTAATCTTTCATATAACTCATTTAATTTCTCCAAACTATCTTTTACATCTATTTTTGAAGCTTCAAAGTCTTTAACAGGTGTATTGTATAAAAAATTACCGCGATATTTCACAATGTGATGAATTGCAAGATAAATTTCTCTTAAGTCAAATTTCTTATCTTCACTCATCAAGTCATAACGCAAATGATATATAGTTGGATAATTGCAATAAAACTTCTTATCTTGTAAGGCAGTAGGAAAAACTATAGAAGATACATTTTTCCTTTTATCTAAAGGTGAAAGACCAGATTCTTTTAAACGAGCAAAAAAATAAGGATCCACTTCCGTCATATACGGATCAAATATCTCTTCTAGTAGTTTTAAGCGCCATTTTCTTCTTTTTATTCTTCTCCGTGTTGTTCTAAAAGCACGACGATCAGCTGCTGAATTTCCTGCATCAAATAGATGAGAACCAATAGCAGTTTTCCCATGCATTCGTAGAATAGTATTTTGAAAATCCATTGCTACCCAGCCACAAGAATTAGTCCCGATGTCCAAGCCCACGATATATTCATTTTTTATTTTGGTCATTTTTTACCTTTCTAGCACTTAAGCGCTTTCTTATATCGTAAAAATAATATGAGCAACCCCTTGATTAGATTTCATTGATCTAACAGCCATCTAAAACTACTAAATACATCAAAAAGATTTGCTCACATTTTTATTTTACTACTAAATACTAGTTTTCTAAAGAAAAACTTATAAAAAAGCTCTATATAACCTGTAACTATTACTGATATCTTTTCACTAAATTTTCCTAATATGAGTATAAATTCATTATACATTGCACCAACGCAAAAAAAGAACTAAGCCTCAAAACGCTTAGTTCCATTTTAATTCGGTATTATTCAATTAAAAAAGTCTATTTCTTCAATTCGTCGAAGAAACCGTCATCTTTTAAGATATCTAAGTAACGGCTAATAGCATCAGTCCAGGTTGGAAGTGGCTTGAAACCATTTTCTTCTAACTTGCTCTTATCTAGACGAGAGTTAAACGGACGAACTGCCTTAGATAAGCCATATTCTTCAGTAGTTACAGGAGTAACCTTTGTCTTATAGCCAGCTTGACGATAAATTTCTTTAGTGAAATCGTACCAAGAAATATAACCAGTCTTAGTACCGTTTTTATCATAGCCACTTTCAGTTGTTGGCAGTTCTGAATTAGTTGCGTGGTAGTAGCCATATTTATCAGTTTCAATCATGTCTACCAAAAGACGAGCTAAGTCAAAAGTATAAGTTGGGGTACCAATTTGATCACTAACAACCTTAACTTCATCGTGATTTGACCCAACCTTAAGCATAGTCTTGATAAAGTTTGAGCCATTTACACCAAATACCCAAGCAATTCTAACAATGAAATACTTGTCTAAAGTATTAGCAACAGCTTCTTCCCCGCCAAGCTTGGTTTCACCATAAACATTCAAAGGCTTATAGCCCTTAAAGTCTGGTTCCCAAGGGGTAGTTCCCTGGCCATCGAAGACATAGTCAGTTGACAAGTAAACCATTGGTGCATCTAATTTCTTTGCAACGTTAGCGATGTTTTGAGTTCCGTCAACATTAACCTTGCGAACAGCTGCAACCTTGTCGTCATCTTCGGCCATGTCAACTGCAGTCCAAGCAGCACAGTGAACAATAACATCAGGATTTACTTCAGAAATAACCTTGTCTACGGCTTTCGCATCAGTAATATCTAAAGAAACATAAGGTGCCTTGGTAACGCTGCTTCCGTCAGCAACACCAGCATATTCAGGTGCCAAGTCAGAACCTACACCTTCATAGCCACGCTTAGCAAGTTCATTCATTACGTCATGGCCAAGTTGACCATTAACGCCAGTTACAAAAACTTTCATTCATTTACCTCACTAATTAAAACTTAAAAGTATCCTTTAAGCCCTTCCATTCTTGATCACGTTCAGCCATGTTGAGCTTGGTACCATCATCAAGAGTGTAACCAGAAGCATCTGGACTACCTGGGTAATCGCCTTTAAGGTGTGGCCATTCAATACCAATTTCAGGATCGTTCCAAGCCATACCACCCTCATCGTTTGGGTGCCAGAAGTCATTAACTTTGTAACAAAATTCCGCTACATCACTTAAAACAAGGAAACCATGAGCAAAACCTTGTGGGATTAAGAATTGCTTCTTGTTTTCTGCAGTTAATTCAACACCGTACCACTTACCATAAGTCTTAGATTCACTACGAAGGTCAACAGCAACATCAAATACACTACCACGAACTGCGCGAACTAATTTAATTTGTGGGTACTTCTTTTGGAAGTGTAAACCACGAAGCACACCCTTAGTTGAACTTGATTGGTTATCTTGAACAAAGTTAATGCTAAAGCCAGCATCCATCATGTCTCTTTGGTTAAAAGTTTCCATGAAGTAGCCACGATCGTCTCCATGAACAGTCGGTGTAATAACTGCTAAACCTTCAATGCCACCAACATTTTTTTCAACTTTAATTTGTCCCATTTTTAAAAAGCTTCTTTCTTTAATTAAAAATATTAATAACGAACTTTACCTTCAGCAACTGACTTTAAGTGCTTGCCATATGGACTCTTGCCATAGTGCTCTGCTGCTTCAAGGAGTTGATCTTTATCAATCCAACCATGTACATAGGCAATTTCTTCAGGAGCAGATACTGAAACTCCTTGACGTTCTTCAACCATTTTTACATAGTTTGAAGCGTCAACTAGGCTTTGCATTGTACCAGTGTCAAGCCATGCATAACCACGACCTAAAAGTTGTACACCTAAGTCACCATCTTGCAAGTACATATCGTTTAAACTAGTAATTTCTACTTCACCACGTGCACTTGGCTTAACTTGAGCAGCTTTTTCGCTTACTCCAGCTGGGTAGAAGTAAAGACCAGTTACAGCATAATTACTCTTTGGATGTTCTGGCTTTTCTTCAATAGAAACTGCATTACCATTTTCATCAAAGTCAACTACACCAAAACGTTCAGGATCATTTACGTAGTAACCAAATACTGTAGCCTTACCCTTCTGTGCATCTTCAGCAGCATTCTTAAGTAAGTCGGTAAAACCGTTACCGTAGAAAATGTTGTCACCTAAGACCATGGCGCAAGGTTCACCATTAATGAAATCTTCACCCAAAGTAAATGCTTGTGCTAAGCCATCTGGAGTTGGTTGTACCTTGTAAGAAAGGTTAATTCCAAATTGTGAACCATCACCTAATAACTCCTTAAAACGTGGAGTATCAGCTGGAGTAGAAATTACTAAGATATCCTTAATACCAGCTAACATTAAAGTAGATAATGGGTAATAAATCATTGGCTTGTCGTAAACTGGTAATAATTGCTTACTAGTTACTAGAGTCAATGGATATAAACGAGTACCTGAACCGCCTGCTAAAATAATTCCCTTCATGCTGAATTAGTCCTTATCTAAAACTTGCTTCTTGCCGTACATTTCATCGTAGTAGTTTTGGTAATCACCAGAAATGATGTTTTCCCACCATTCTTTGTTATCGAGGTACCATTGAATAGTCTTCTTGATACCATCTTTAAACATAGTTTCTGGAAGCCAACCTAATTCATTGTGGATCTTTTCAGGATCAATTGCGTAGCGACGGTCATGTCCCTTACGGTCAGTAACGTGTTCGATTAATGAGTAAGGCTTGTCTAAGTAGTCACAAATAAGCTTAACAATATCAATGTTGTGCATTTCGTTGTGTCCACCGATGTTGTAGACTTCGCCTGGAGTACCCTTTTCTAAGATAAGATCAATTGCCTTGCAGTGATCTTCAACGTATAACCAGTCACGAACGTTCTTACCATCACCGTAAACTGGTAATTTTTCATTATTTAAGGCTCTTTGAATCATCAAAGGAATCAATTTTTCTGGGAATTGATATGGACCATAGTTGTTAGAACAACGTGAAATAGTTACTGGCAAGTGGAAAGTTCTACCATATGCACCAACCAATAAGTCTGCACTAGCCTTACTTGATGAGTATGGGCTTGAAGTATGAAGCGGAGTATCTTCATGGAAGAAAAGATCTGGACGATCTAATGGTAAGTCACCATATACTTCGTCAGTTGACACTTGGTGGAAGCGCTTGATACCGTACTTGCGACAAGCATCCATCAAAACAGAAGTACCAATAATGTTAGTTTCTAAGAAAATTTCTGGATTTTAGTTAAGTAAAAGTATTCTTGATTAGCAACCAAGTTATTCTTTCGACACTTGCAGAGATTCAAATGAAAGCCATGCGAATTAGCATACTTCACTAGCATCTGTCCTAAAACATGATTATGAGTAATTCCCTCAGCTAACCGCTTATACAAGTGCGGCGCACAATCTTCAAACTCAAAGTTATAACTACAGCCATTCTCTTGATAAGAAAAAGTCACTTTTCCATCTTCTTGTTGTACTGTCTGCATATGATGCAGACCAATCCAGAAAGTATGCTTTTCAGAATGAGCTCTCATTGAAAAATAAGCGATCTCTCCTAAAGAAATTGTATGACGATAATAAAAGCCAAGTTCTTTTTGCAGCTTCTTTTGTAAAACCGCTCCTAAAATCATTTGATCTTTTAACAAATGATTAATCAACTGACGGCTGTTTTTCTGGCATAAAATAATACCATCTTTTTTATCAAAAATTACTGTCTGATATTTTCCTCTAATTGGTCTTTGATGGAAATCATATAGAGCTACCATATTCTCATTTAATTCATAGTTTGAATTTTCAGATACAAATGGTACAAGGTCCGACGTGATTGCCATGGTTTCTAATCTCTGCCTAATTAGATCTTTGGACCAGTTATTTAAGTCTTCATTATCTGGTAGTCCAACGTTAAAAAGATTTAGTTTGTTTTTCATTTTCATCTCCTTTTCAAAATTATATAACAGATATTATTCAGAACTATAATAATACCAGAAAATCACCATATAAAAAAGATCCTACGCTTATAAAAACGTAGGATCTTAAAATAACTTCTAAAAGTTCAAAAACTCTGCTGGCTTCATCCCTAAGGCTGCTCCAATCGCTGTCTTAAAGGTTGAAACATCTTGAACACCATCAAATTGCTGACCATTAATGATAAAGTAAGGTACTGATTCAACGCCACGGCTTTCTAAATTAGCTTCTTCCTGCATAACTACTTCTTGATAGTCATTTGAAGCAAGAACTTTTTTAACTGCAGAAACATCTAACTTATTCTTCTTAGCAATTTCTAATAAGACATCATGATCGGCTAATTCCTTATTTTCAGTAAAGTATGCATAGAACAAATCATCAGCTAAATTTGCAGTTAATTTAGAATCATGGTAAGTGTCCTTAGCCCATTGAACCATTCGGTGAGCATCCATCGTGTTAGTGTTATAAGCAGTTGCCTCATTAATTGTTAGACCTGCTGCTTTGCCTAATGTTTTAACGTGATCATAAGCTGCGTTTGCTTTACTTAACGGCATTGCCTTTTCATAGGCTAAAAGAGCAGCATTCGTATTCTTAGTTGATTTTGGTGCATCTAAGTCGATCTGGAAAGCATTAAGGTCATATTCAATCTTGTCTTCAACACCTAATTCTTTAATTGCTCTTTGTAAGTAAGTTTCACCAATGTAGCAGTATGGACATGCGTAATCGCCCCAAATTGAAATTCTCATTTTCAACTCTTCTTTCTCTTAATTACACTCTCACTTCTACAATAGAAACTTTGAGCAAAGAAAGCAACTATTTCCGCTTGCGTTTTAATTCTTCTTTAGTCGCAACTAAGTCAATAATCTTCTTTGGTGCTAGATTTGGATACATATGAGTCAAATATGCTAATAATTCAACGAAGTTCAATAAGTAACTAGTTAAGTTATTCTCTTTCATCATCCCGCCAGTAAAATTATTTTCTTTAACATTTGCAAATAAATAAAAATCATGGACAGTGCCTAGCTTTTGATAAGTCAACAAATCACTAAAAACATCATTAATTTGCTTACGAATTTCTTGACCATCATTTATTTCACGTTTTACCGGCAAATCAATGGCATATGCGACATCCCCGCCGTGGACTAAGCCTAAGTAGGACTTCTCTTCAAGCATCATATCGCTGATCTCTTTAAATTTTTCATCAGTAAAATCCATGTTAACTTCTAGCGTAGTCAAATATCCTGCTAAAGCCTCTACCAAGTCATCCTCAGTCTTAAAAGCCGGCGTGATTAGATAAACATATCGGTCGGTTCTAACAAATAAGAGAAAATAAGTTAAATCTAAACGCTGTAAATTCTTGCTATACTTAATTAACGCTTTTTCAAAGCGCAGACCTTCTGGAATTTCTAAATCAAACTGACCGCCTTGATAAGGAACACGGTAAATTTGCCAAAAATCTTCTATCTTAAAGCCATTAATTTCTCGATCTTCAAAAGCAGACTTATTAAGTAATTTAGCTGGAGCTGGGCGCTTTCTCTCTAAGTCTTTTATGACCGCAACTGGATTAAGAAGCTGGCGGTTGGCATATTCCATTAACATGACTTGAATATCATGATAAGTCGACATATTTTGATCGCTAGTATCATGGAAAAAAACATCCCCCAGCTGGTCAGTATAGTTAACTACTAGTACGTAATCGCCAATTGCTCCTTCACTGACTAATTCTTCTGCAAAATCAACTACATCTTCAACGCGGTTTTCTGCTTCCTTAAATTTATCCTCAGAAAGCTTCTGACTAGGACGTTTTAACTTTCTCATAGCGTCTACGTTAAAGAGGTCATCTTCTAAGTCGCCTTTTAAGACATCAATAAATTCATGATAATCTAAGTCAAGTTTTTGGACAAAAGTGCCAATCAACCTAAAAATTAACCCTTCAGCTCTTGATGGCTGATAAGAACGCCTCAAATTATCGCTAATGAAGGTTTCTTCAAAATTAGGCGTCTGTACAACTATTGCTAGATCAATTGTATTCGGTGTTTCATACACCATATCGAGCAATTCTTTCATTCTATTACTTAACATTTTTATTCCCTACCTATTCCGATCATCTCACTTGTCATCTATTATACGGATATTTATTTTTAGAAACAAAAAGGTCTGCCAGACGCAGACTTTTCGGCTAGATATTTTCACCATTCATAATATTTGAAAAACTACCATTTAATGACTTATCTTGGCTGACATGTAAGTTAACAACATTGCCTTTACTTGATTCATCTACCAGGACAATCGGCTTTTGCTTGTGCCAGCAGAAAAGAAAAGTCCTATGTTGACCATCTTTAGTCAAGTCATGATTATAAATAGCCATTACATCATAGTCATAATGATGCTCGCCTTGAGGACTCCAGCCAATACTAATCTTTTTACCGTTTAGCTTAAAAGTATCTTTTTTAAAGGCATCCGGATAAATGCGGCTTGCAGTAGTCAGCTTATTCTTACCATCATACTTAGTGTAAGTTTGCTTCTTGTTCTTACCATATTTATCCATTTCTTTAGCAAGTTTTTGATCCTTCTTTTTGTCCCAGTGCTTCTTTTGGACAGTTTTTGAACTCTTTGTGCTACTATTACTAGTCGAATTTGAATTATTTGAACAAGCACTAGCCCCGATTAAACTGAGGGCTACTGCACTCATTAGTAATATTTTTTTCATAGGCGTTTCTCCTTTTCTTTCATTATTATCCTACCATTTAATTTTGATCTTTGGAGCTTTTTAAGCTTATAGAAAAAGTGTAATTTCACTTTTAAGAAATTACACTTTAAATAGAAGAAACTTAGTAGTAAAAGACTAATTACCCTTCTGATATATTAAGCTGTTAATTGCTGCAATTAAATTTTCTTTTACAGGCACACCTTTCATGATAACAGTTAAATTTTCATCTATAAGACTATCTTTTACAAATCATGTTGATATTTTTTCAAAAGCACAACCGAAATCCAAATTGAAATAAATGATGGTAAGACAATCACTACTAAAAGATCTGGATTTAAAATACGGACAGTTTTGATCATCTTAGTAATGGTATGAATTTTAGCAATATTATTGAAAATTGATTGGTACACTGTAACATAAATTAGCGACCACTGAATACAATATTCAATTAAGGTTAATGTGATCTCTGAAATCTGATGAAACTTATTGAATTTTTTCAATCCTTCATAGAGAAAAAGACCTGAAAGAATGACCAGGGCTCCCAAAAGCAGGAACAGATTTCCCAGCTTCATATCGTGGATTCGATTAATAAATAAAGCAGCAATACCGAAAAAGATTAAAAAGTTAATGGTACTAAAAATTAGTAACACCAAAAATAAAATAATTGCCTTCAAGAAGTAAAAGCGATTTTTAGAAGTAAAAATATACCCCATAATTACTATCGCTAAAATAATTAAAAAAATTGGTAAAACTTGCATTATTTGCCTGACTTTTCGATCTTATTAATCAAAGCTTCACAGCCGCGATAAATATCTTGATATGCAGCCTCAAAATCACCCGTATACCATGGATCATCTACGTCCATCATTGAACCAGTAAAAGATAAGAGTTTATATTCTTTTCTTTCTGGATCTCCTGCCGAAATGTGATTCATATCAAAAAAGTTTTCTTCATCCATACCAACAATATAATCATACTTAGCGTAGTCGCTTTTAACCATTTTTCTAGCTTGACGATGATTAAAAGGAATACCATGTTCATTCATCACTCTTTGTGAACGTACATCAATATCGTGTCCAACGCCGCCAATAATTGCATCTTCAGTTGTAGCAGCAGATGCAATTTCATATTCATCTTCCTTACCCAGATCCTTGACAATTTTCTTAGTAATATATTCAGCCATTGGTGAACGGCAAATATTACCATGACAAACAAACAAGATTTTCTTAGTCATTTTTCTCCCTTATTTCTTTAAAGTATATATTTCAATTCTAAAGCTAATTCATTTATTTAAGCAAGAAAAAATACCGATTAGAGTCTATCAGCTCCAACCGGTATTTTTCTTTTTTCAAAGGTTGTTGAAATATTATTAGTTCAATATTTTCAACGTCTTTTATTATAACAAAGTTAGACGGATTTAATCATTAAATTATGCAATTTTTTAAATTACATTTTATCCTCGATCCAGTCCCAGAATTTATCCACGTTTAGTTTAGAAACACTAGAAAATGGTAAAAAAGATACATTCTCTTGTTTTAAGTCTAGGCTCTTACCAATCTTCTGCTTAATTTGGCTTGCTTCCATCTTCTTAAGTTTATCCATCTTAGTTGCTACAACTAAAATTGGAATATCTAGATAGAGTGCATAATTAAACATATTAATATCATCAGCAGTTGGATCATGACGCGCATCAACTAAAAGGACAAGCCCTTTCAAGTCAGCGCGAGTTTCAAGATAATCCTGAATCATTTCACCAAAAGCAGCTCTTTGCTTTTTGGAAACTTTCGCATAGCCATAACCTGGTACGTCAACCAAATATAGCTCATTATTTACTTTATAAAAATTAAGCGTTTGAGTTTTACCTGGTTGTTGAGAAGTACGAGCTAATTTACGACGATTAACAATAGTATTGATTAAGCTTGATTTACCAACATTTGAACGTCCAGCTAAAGCAAACTCTGGCAGATCATCCTTAGGATATTGCTTTTCGGAAACGGCACTAATTACAAATTCTGTATCTACGACTTTCATTATTTAGCCGCCTTACTTGTTTCTTGAGACTCATTCTCTTTATAAGTAATCTTAGGCTGCGCATGCTTAGTAATAACATCCTTGGTAACTTCTACCTTCTCAATATTATCTTCGCTTGGCGTGCGATACATTACGTCCATCAATGAATTTTCAACGATTGAACGTAATCCACGTGCACCCATATGACGACTAATTGCCATATCAGCAATCGCCTTAAGAGCACCATCAGTAAATTCAAGATCAACATTGTCAAGAGACAGCAATTTCTTATATTGCTTTACTAAAGCATTCTTTGGCTCAGTCAAAATTCTAATTAAGTCTTCAGTACTCAATTTATCAAGTGTAGTGATAATCGGAATACGACCAATAAATTCAGGAATCAAGCCAAATTTAACTAAGTCCCCAGTTGTAAGATTCTTTTGCCAGTCGTCTGCATCTACTTGGTTAAGACCATTTTCAGCACCAAAACCGATCGTCTTCTTGCCAAGACGATTCTTAACGATATTTTCAATGCCATCAAATGCACCACCAACAATGAATAAGATATTAGTAGTATCAATCTTAATCATCTGTTGTTGTGGATGCTTACGTCCACCTTGTGGTGGAACAGAAGCAATAGTTCCTTCTAAGATCTTAAGAAGAGATTGCTGTACACCTTCACCAGAAACATCACGCGTAATTGAAACATTCTCTGCTTTTTTAGAAATCTTATCAATTTCATCGATGTAAATAATTCCGCGCTGTGCACGTTCTAGATCATAGTCAGCATTTTGCAATAATTTAAGTAAGATGTTTTCTACATCTTCACCAACATAACCAGCTTCAGTTAAAGTTGTTGCATCTGCAATAGCAAATGGGACATTCAAGATTTTAGCCAAGGTTTGAGCTAGATAGGTCTTACCGGAACCAGTTGGCCCAATCAAAGCAATATTTGACTTTTGCAATTCAGTTCCAGAACTATCAATATCCATTTGACTAATACGTTTATAGTGATTATAAACAGCAACTGAAAGGACCTTCTTGGCACGATCTTGGCCAATTACGTATTCATCTAGTTGCTTTTTTATTTCCATTGGCTTAGGCAGATCTTTGGTTTCTTTGATAGAATCTGCTTTTAATTCATCATCAATAATTTTTTTGGAAAGATCAATACATTCGTTACAAATGTAGACTCCATTTCCAGCCACAATTTTTTTAACTTGTGACTGTGGTTTACCGCAAAAAGAACATTTTACTTCTTCTTGTTCAGTAATTTCGTTAGCCATGAGCCTTCCTCCTTTTCACTTACTTTATGTCAAAGTAAGCTTAGCAGTTCACTTTGGCAGAGTAAAGAAAATTGTCTTATTAATTGATAGTAAAGAAAAAAGCGACTGTCATAGCCGCCTTTTCTTTAACTAGTTATCAACTATTACTTATCAGCCTTTTTTTCGTCTTCTTTGGTTGACTTCTTAGCAGTTGATTTCTTAGTAGCTTTCTTAGCAACTTGCTTTGCCTTGTCAGCAACTAAATCAATTGCTTTTCTAATAGCAATATCATGCTTAAGCATGTCATCACTCAAGCTACGACGAACAACTTTTTCATCCATGTTGTAGTCGTGTGCTAAGTCTTTAATCTCTTGCTTAATTTCATCAGCACTTGCATCAAGTTTTTCTTTAGCAACAATTGCTTCTAAAACAAGGTTAGTCTTAACACGTTCTGCAGCACCCTTAGCTAATTGTTCACGTAATTGAGCTTCAGTAGTACCAGTCAACTTGAAGTAAGTTTGTGGATCAATACCTTGACGTTGCATGTTGCCTAAGTATTGGTTCAATTGATTTTGAACGTCTTCATCAATCATTGCTTGAGGAACTTCATCAATGGTTGCATTTTCAACTGCACCCTTGATTGCAGCATCTTGGATAACGTCTTTTGCGTCTTCTTCCTTGTGCTTCTTCAAGTCCTTCTTGATCTTATCTTTTAATTCATCAAGTGATTCTACTGAATCATCAACGTCTTTAGCAAACTCGTCATCTAACTTAGGTAATTCCTTAGATTTCACTTCATGAATCTTAGTAGCAAAGTGTGCTTCTTTACCAGCTAAGTCTTTTGCACCGTAATCTTCTGGGAAGGTTACAACAACGTCTACATCATCGCCAGCCTTGTGACCAATAAGTTGATCTTCAAAGCCAGGAATGAAAGTACCTGAACCTAATTCTAATGAGTAGTTTTGAGCACTACCGCCATCAAATGGCTTACCATCAATAGTACCAGTGTAGTCGATAGTAACAGTATCACCTTTAGCAGCTTTACCGTCCTTCAATACTAATTCAGCATTTTGTTCACGACGCTTGTTTAATTCTGCATCTACGTCTTTAACTAAAACGCGAGTACTTTGCTTAGGAACTTCGATACCCTTGTAGTCACCTAATTTAACTTCTGGCTTAACAGAAACAGTAGCCTTCATTTCCCAAGGCTTGTTCTTATCCATTGAAACAGGAGTAATTTGTGGTTGACCAACTGGATCAATACCAGCTTCTTTAACTGCAGCAGCATAAGCTTCTGGTAAAACAATGTTTAAAGCATCTTCGTAAAGAGCTTCCTCACCATAAAATTGATCAAAAACAACACGAGAAACGTGTCCCTTACGGAAACCAGGTACACGTAAGTTCTTCTTAACACGTTTGAAAGCTTGATCTAAGCCTTTTTTTACTTCTTCTTGTGAGATTTCAAAAGTTAATTCACCGGATGTTTTACCGGTCTTTTCCCATTTTACAGACATTAATTAAATACCTCCGATGTCAAATTTGGGTTTGCTATTGCACACTTAACTATATTACCCTAAACGCTGCTAAAACACAAATCCAGAGAGAGATTTATTAAATTTTTGAATAAAAAAAAGATGTATCCTAAGATACATCTTTTTTAAGAAGTCTGGAATTAGTCAAGAATTTCAGTAACTTGACCAGCACCAACAGTCTTACCACCTTCACGGATAGTAAACTTAGTACCTTTTTCAATGGCAACTGGCTTGATCAATTCAACAGTGAATTCAACGTTATCACCAGGCATAACCATTTCGGTACCTTCTGGCAATTCAATCTTACCAGTTACATCAGTAGTGTGGAAGTAGAATTGTGGACGGTAATCTGAGAAGAATGGAGTGTGACGACCACCTTCATCTTTGTTCAAGATATAAACTTGACCCTTGAACTTCTTGTGGGTTTGGATTGAACCAGGTGCAGCTAAAACTTGACCACGTTCAACTTGGTCACGGTCAATACCACGAAGCAATACACCAACGTTATCGCCGGCTTCACCAAGATCAAGAGTCTTGTGGAACATTTCCAAACCAGTAACAGTTGATTTTTCAACCTTGTCAGTTAAACCAACGATTTCAACTTCGTCACCAACTTTAACAGTACCACGGTCGATACGACCAGAAGCAACAGTACCACGACCAGTGATAGTAAATACGTCTTCAACTGGCATTAAGAATGGCTTGTCAGTATCACGTTCTGGAGTTGGAATGTATTCGTCAACAGTTTCCATTAATTTTCTGATAACGTCTTGTTGTTCTGGGTCACCTTGAAGTGCCTTCAAAGCTGAACCACGGATAACAGGAACATCGTCACCAGGGTAATCGTATTCAGTTAACAAGTCACGTACTTCCATTTCAACCAAGTCGATCAATTCTGGATCGTCAACTAAGTCAACCTTGTTTAAGAATACAACGATGTACTTAACACCAACTTGACGAGCAAGTAAGATGTGTTCACGAGTTTGTGGCATAGGACCATCAGTTGCAGCAACAACTAAGATAGCACCATCCATTTGTGCAGCACCAGTAATCATGTTCTTGATGTAGTCAGCGTGGCCTGGAGCATCCATGTGAGCGTAGTGACGATTCTTAGTTTCGTATTCTACGTGAGCGGTATTAATAGTAATACCACGTTCCTTTTCTTCTGGAGCAGCATCGATTTGTGAGTAATCTTCAGCTTGTGCCAAACCGTCTTCTGCCAAAACAGTAGTAATAGCTGCAGTTAAAGTGGTCTTACCATGGTCAACGTGGCCGATAGTACCAATGTTAACGTGCGGCTTAGTTCTTTCGTAATGTTCTTTTTCTGCCATTAATATGACCCTCCTGTAAATTTGCAAGAAGTCCGTTGAGTAAGTAACGGATAATTCTCTGTTGATTATTATACTACTTTCAAAGGTAAAAGCCTAGCTCGTACCCCTTTGAAAATATCCTTTATTGATTATACTAGATCCAGAGAAAATGTAAACCTTTTTTGCTCAATATCGGGACTAAAAATCAGAATTTGTTGCTTTTTCATATGCCAAATATTCATATATTTTATTTAGAAGTTTCTGATTTGCTCCGCCTTCTTTTTTCTCAAGATATTTTCTGAAATCATGAGCAAATTGGTCCGGATCTTTAATATAATCTCTTAGCCGTGGATAAAGCATCCCTAAACAAACATTCATTTCGCCGATCATTAAAGGTAATTTGCTTGGATCTTGCCTAAAATAATCAGCTAAACTTACGCAAACTTCTCGATAAATTGGACTTTTTTCAAGTAAGTCAGTTTCCTTAGGAATAAACTCTTTTGCTTCTCCTAAAATATAAACTTGAATTTTTTCGTTATCTCCAAGTTTCACCAAGTCTTCGCATAATGAAAGCCGTAATGCAAAATTAGGAGATGGATCTATCAAAATACTCTTTGCTAGATTAGTAAAATTTTCTACGCTTAAACAGTATAAGAGTAAATAATCTCTTTCCTGAATATACTTAAGCTTTTTAAAATTTTTCATTATTTCTAGCTGCTTAATTTGGCTAACTGGTTCAATCTTGAGCGGTAACTTTTTATCAAGTAAGTACTCTAATTGCTTAGCTTCAATTGCATAATGCTGAAACTTCAAAATTTTAAGATAAGTGTCGTAAACCTTCTTATTAGAAAAAAGGTCAGGCTCCTCTTTAATTAAAGAATATGCCTGATCTCCCTTCTCTTGGCTTAAGTATATTTCACATAACTCACAAACAATATCTGAATCATGGCCTAATCGTAAAGCTTCAAGCAAATATTGTTTAGCTTGCGGCAAGTCATTATGTTCTTTAGCTTCCTTAGCTAAAAGCAAAAAATTGTCTTTGCTTGCATGTGTCATTATGCTTTTGCCTTCTTTTGTTCTGAATCTTTTTTATGATAACTTCTTCTATTTTGACGCTTTTCTGAATTATTTTCTTGGTTGTTTCGTCTAGCCATTGCACGATGTCTATTTTGATTAACTTCCATTACAACTGGCAAAACAACCGGACGACGACCTGTTTGCTTGTAAAGATACTTTTCAACATCATTACGGACATCTTGCTTTAATTCAGTCCAGTCAAATTTCTTATGTTCAAAGTTATTGTTAACTGCTTCTTTGATTACATCAGAAGCACCATTCATCAAAGCATGGTTAGCCTTAATGTAAACAAAACCTCTAGTTGAAACACGTGGTTCTGAAATGATTTTCTTTTTCTTTCTATCGATAGTAACAGCAGCGATAAAGACACCATCATCAGATAAAACTTCACGGTCTCTTAAAACAATGTTACCAACGTCCCCAACACCAGAACCATCAATCATGATATCTTCACCAGGAACAGCATCGGTACGATAGAAACGACCCTTTTCTAAAGCGTAAGCATCCCCATTATGTGGTAAGAAAATATCTTTCTTATTCATTCCAGCTTCAATTGCTAAATCTTTATGAATTTCAAGTAAACGGTATTCGCCAATAACTGGAATTAAGAACTTAGGCTTCAATGTATCAATTAGCAATTGCAAATCACGACCGGTTGCGTGTCCACTAGTATGCTTATCTCTACCAAGTTCTTTAACCGTACCACCCGCACGGTAAATCATGTCACTTGTCTGAGCAACCATTGTTTCAACTGAATGAGAAGGAGTAGTAGCGATAAATACCAAGTCACCCTTCTTGATTTTGATCATGCGGTGGCGGTTAGTTGCCATTTTTTGAAGTGACTTAAGTGGCTCACCCATGCGACCGGTTTCTAAGATCACTAATTCTTTATCAGGAATCTTCTTTAAATCTTTACTATGAACTAACAAGCCTTTAGGGACATTTAAGTAGCCTAATTTCATGGCAGTGTAGACAATTTTACCTGCATCTCTACCAGTTAAGAAAACGTGTCTTCCAGTTGCTGCTGCTGCTTGAAAAATCTCTTGGACACGGACAATATTCGATGCTTTAGCTGCCGCAATGATGCGGCCGTTATAGTTTTCAAATATATTAAAAATATACTTTTCAATGCTAGTCTGACGATCATTTGGAAAGTTAGCTTCAGCATTAGTTGAATCACTAAGTAATGCTAAAACGCCCTTTTGCGCAATTTCAGACAAGCGTACAAAATCAGTCCGGAAACCGTCTTTTGCTGATGGATCAAACTTAAAGTCCCCAGTATAAACAATTTCTCCTTCTTTAGTAGAAATATCAATACCTAAAGAATCTGGAATTGAGTGCGTAGTCTTAAAGAAAGATACATTTGCATTCTTAAATTCAATTTCTGTATCTGCATCAATAACATGGAATAAGTCATTTTTACGACGTCTATTTTCACGTTGGACAGCAATCTTAGCTAATTCAATCGTTAATTTTGAACCAAAGACTGGAATATCATAATCTCTTAAGATATATGGCAAAGCACCAATTGAATCAGCATGACCGTGTGTTAAGAAAATACCGGCAATCTTATCACCATAATCACGGAAGAAATCTAAGTCAGGGATTACGACATCAATTCCAAGTAACGATGAATCAGGATATTTTAAACCTGCATCCATAATAAAAATTTCGTCTTCTACTTGAACAGCGTACATATTTTTACCATTTTCACGTGCGCCGCCCAAGATCATTATCTTAATCTTTTGTGACATTTTCTTGCTTCTTTCTATATTTACTTAAATTATTTATGGATCTTAATGATCAAAACGAAGTTAATCTAATTAATTTTACCATATACTTATATGAATTTGAAAGAAACAAAAAGCTACTCTTTATGACAAAGAGTAGCTGAGGCTTATGAATTATTAAGATTAACGACGTAAACCTAACTTGTTAATTAATTCACGGTAACGTTGAATATCCTTGTTCTTCAAGTAACGAAGTAAGTTACGACGGTGACCAATCTTCTTAAGCAAACCAACGTATGAGTGGTGGTCTTGCTTGTTAGCCTTTAAGTGAGCGTTCAAGTTGTTGATATCACTAGTTAAAAGTGCAATTTGAACTTCTGGAGAACCAGTATCGCCATCGTGACGTGCGTATTCTTTAATTAATTCATCTTTCTTTTCTTTTGAAATAGCCATTAGAAAATACCTCTCTTTTAAATAATTGCCATTAACAACGTTAACCGTCGGCGGCGGGAAAACAGCGTTAATGGTTCCAACAAATAATAATATTACATTGAAGTTTTTAAAAAAGCAAGCCCAAATTACCTTGCACCAAAAGCTTCTATTAAGTATAATTAACGAGTAAATCTATTTTATCGAGGTGATTTTGATGCCACAAATTAAATCAGCAATTAAACGTGTTAAGACTACTGCTACTGCTAACAAGCGCAATGCTGCTGAATTAAGTAAATTGAGAACTGCTGTAAGAAAATTCAACGAAGCTGTTGAAAATGACGCAAAAGATGTCCTCGATTTAGAAGTTAAAGCTGCACGTGCTTTAGATAAGGCTGCTTCTAAAGGTCTTATTTCTAAGAACAAGGCTAACCGTGATAAGTCACGCTTATCTAAGAAGGCTGCTAACAAGTAATCACTTGCTTGACACTTTATATTAGACAAAATAAAAGCTCGGAGATATTTCTCCGGGCTTTTTTGTCGTCTAAATTTTTAGTAAGAAAAGTTTTAAAAACTCATCCCCGCGATATGTTCCATTTTTATATCCAAAATCAAGTTCAATTGCCTGCTTTAATAGGCTCGCTAACTTCTCCAAAGAAACTTTATTCTCCATAGCTAACTTTACTCGGTATGGATTTACCTTTAACTCTTTAGCAATTTGATCTTTACTCCAACGCCGATTTTGAAGAACTTTAACGCAAGTCAAAAATTCAATTTGCGACTCAAAAATAGCTAATAATTGAATAGCACTTGCTCCTTCTCTTAGATGATCATCTAAACGCTGAGTAGCTTCTTGATAATTTTTATTAAAAGCGGCTGTTAATATTTCAAAAATATTTTCTGAAAGAGAGCGATCAATATTTTCATTAATTAGGGTCTCTGTAATTCTTTTATCTTCCCCAACAATATTTTTTAATTTCAAGTAATTACTTAACGCTGCATCTAAAACTTGATCACTTCTTTGGATTAAAATTTGCAGCGCCATGTTTGTAATTTGGTAGCCTTCTTCCTTGCTAATTGCTTTAATTACCCCACTCACTTCATAAGGCTTAAGCACTGTTTCAACAACATTAACATGCTCCAGCAAAAATTTACTGATCTTTTTTCGGCGATCGATTTTTTCATAATTAGCTACAAAAGCCACTATATCTTCTAAGTCATCTAAATGTTCAATAATTTTAGTTAATTTTTCAATTTGCTTTTTATACTTTTGCGGGACCTTAGCCATTAAAAAGAAAGGATTCTTAACAACGACAATTTTCTTAGAACTAAATAAAGAAGACTCTGTTAAAGTAGCCATTAGTTCATCCAATCCATCTTCAAGGCAATCCACAATTACTTGGTCAAGGTCTGTAAATTTCTTTTGATTAAGATAATTACGCACTAAATAATCATTAAAAAAAGAATCTGGTCCCTGGATCAAAAGATTAGCATTCTTAGGATTGGTCTGTTTAAAAAGAGAGATTAATGTCATTTTGTATTTCCTTTATAAAAAGTCGTAATTGTCTCACTGTTAAACGGTGAGTAATTCCAAGTAATTGTACCACTATCTTGCGTATTTAAGTATGAGATGCTCAAGTCTTTCAATGTTTTTAAAGTTTCCTGATGGGGATGACCAAAGCGATTATTTCGTCCTGATGAAATAAAAACGAGTTGCGGATTTAACTGTTTTAAAAAGTCTGGATCACTAGAAGTCTTACTACCATGATGCCCCAGCTTGAAATAATCTACTTGTAAATTATAGTGATTTAAAATTTCTTTTTCTCCTTCTCTACCTAAGTCTCCGGTAAAAAGCCAACGTTTATTTGCTAACTTAAAAGTTAAAGACAGAGAATCTTCATTTTTACCCAAACCAGGTTTAAAAGGATAAACTACATCAAAATTTAAATCTTTAGTTTTAACTTTATCTCCTGCAAGTAAGGGAATTAATTGGACATCTTTTAAATGGCCATTTATTTTTCTTCTAAAAGATTGGTTATCTGTTAATCCTCTAGCAAAATATAATTTTTCTACTGGAATTTGATCAAGGAGTGCTTTTAAATCACCAATATGATCCGCATCTTGATGACTTAAAAAAACGCCATCCAAATGATCAATTCCTTGAGCATATAAAAATGGGATCGTAATTCGATTTAATTGTGGCTCGCTTTTCTTTTTACCAAAATTCAATTTTCCGCCGGTATCTATTAAATAAGTCTTTCTATTCAACGGCGTAGTAATCAAAATGCTATCGCCTTGGCCAACATCAATAAAAGAGACTTGTCCTTTTAAAGGAAAATGAATCAAGCAAAAAATACTAACATATGCTCCAACTATGATCGATCTTAACTTTAATTTTTGAATCTTATGTTTAGGTAAAATAATTAAAAATACTGTCACAACTAATAAAAATATTGTTTGCAGCCAATTGATTTGACCAAAAGTTACTAAGCCCAATTGCTTATCAGCAATAAAATTAGTTAAATCTGCAAGTCCTTTAAAAATTGGTTCACTTAACTTTACAGTTGCTGGCAAACACCAAAACAAAAAAATTACAATAAAGGTCAGTGGTAAGAGAATAAAATTAAAAATTGGAACAATTAAAAAGTTATAAATGACAGTTAAAAAATTAATCCGATAAAAATTATGTAATAAAATCGGTGTGATTAACAAATTAAGAGCAAAATTCTGTCTAATTTTCTTAAAGTCTTTACTTATTTCTAGACCAAAAACTAGTAAATAGCTCAAAATAGCTCCACTGCTTAAAAATAATAAAGGATTAAAAAGCAAATGCGTTAAAACCACTATCCCTAACTTGTCGCCGCTACTAACCATAATTTTCTTTCTTTTAAAGAAAACACCCCAAAAGTAACTTAAACTTGCACGAACAAAGCCAGCCTGAAAATTAGACAATAAGATTTCGATTACTAAAAAAGTAACGCAAAGTATTGTAACCTCTTCTTCTGTTCTCTTCATCACTGTCCCTAGCCATGTAATACCTAAGATATATAAACTCACATGTAAACCGGAGATACTCAGAAGATGAATAATGCCTAGGTCTCGATAACTATTCAGTAAAACCTTATTATCTGTACTCGGGTTTTGTGCTAACACCATTTCACTAGCAAAAAATCTAGTATATTGGGGCATTTTTTCAAAATAATTCATCAAAAATTTACGGAGCATATGAACCCAATCAAAAACAGCAATCTGCTTAGGATAAATTTGATAACTCTCAAGCTTAACTCTTTCCCTGATTTTTTTACTGCGATAATATTTTTGATAATCAAATTCACCAGGATTCGTTGCAGGCATAATCGTTTCTACTTTTGCCTTGTAGTTTACCAAATAAACGACATGATATTTGTTTAATTCCTTTTCAAAAGACTTATTTGCACTTCCATTGACTAAAACTTTATTCTTCCCTATTTTTCCTTCTCCATAGAAGAAATTATCACTCACCTTCACTTGATCACTATATATTAGAATCGGCTCTCTAATTTCTAATTCACTTGTTCTTTGATTAATAAAGCATAAAGTTATAATTACTCCTAAAAATATTGCAACTAAATACCAATATTGCGGAAATTTATAAGTTAGCAACAAACAAAAAATAATTAAAAACAATGTAGCAACAATACCTTGGATAAGGTTAGTGGTCTGCAAGATAAGAAAAGTTGCTGAAATACAAACTAAGCCAAGCAATAAATAAAATCCAGTGGCATAGAAACTAGAGTGCCAACTGATCTTTGAGCTTTTCAAAAGTTTTTTCACCAATTCCTGTTACCTTAGTCAAATCTTCAATTTGCTTAAAGCCACCATTTTGATCACGATAAGCAATGATTTGCTCTGCCTTCTTTTGACCAACGCCGTTTAACTTTTGTAAGTCCTGCACCGTTGCTGAATTTAAATGAACTTGCTCTGAACTTGAACTAGAAGTATCGGAAGCGGCAGGATTTTGACTATTAGAAGTTCCATTTCCAGGAAGATTTTCTACTTTTTCACCAATATGCGGGACATAAATTTGATCTTGATCTTTTAATAAGGCTGCTCGATTAATTGCCCGCGTCTCTGCTTTATCAGTTAAGCCACCACAAATTTTCAACAGATCGTTTAGTCTAGCCCCATTTTTCAATGTATAGACACCACTATGTTTAACAGCTCCAGCAATGTCTACAGTTACTGTGTTTTGCTTTGATGAACTATTTAAGTTTGATGTAGATTGAGTAGTTTTATTCTCACTTTTAGAAAATTCCGTTGACTGGGTCTTATTATTTTCGCTCAAAACCTGGGTGTTATTGACTGCTGGCTGATTATTTTTTTGAATAAAATATCCTCCACCTAGGATCAAAACAATAATTCCAATTACCCAAATTTTCTTTTCTATTATGAATTCTTTGATTTTTTCTAAATCCATTTTTATCACCTCATTATTTATTACGAAAAAAAGCAGCAATTTTTTTGCTGCTTTCAATTTATTTTTCTAAATAATTTAGTGCATCTTCGAAACAAGCTACTGGCACAATCTTCATCTTAGTATGTATTTTCTTAGCAGTTCGGACTGCTTCGGCATAATTTGTTTCATTCTTTTTAACCCCTTCTGGTTGATCAATTGGTGCAAAAAAGACTCTCATTCCTTGACGGCTGGCGGCTATTACCTTTTTATCAACGCCGCCAATCATTCATCACTATCAATTGTTCCTGTACCAGCTATTTTCTTAGCACTAAGATTCTTACCAGTAAACAATTGATAACACTCAAGTGTAAACATTAAACCTGCAGACGGGCCGCCAATATCTCCTGCATCAATTTTAACTGCGGGATCAGTTACGACCTTCGTATGATCTACCAACTGAATACCAATTCCATAACGATTGGTCCCAGATAATTTAACTGTTTTTCCTGAAAAAGTCAGATGCTTCTTTCCTCGAATAACTGCTATTTGTACTTTTTTATGCTTTAATGAAGAAACGTATTTTATTAGATCCTGACTAGAAGAAAATTTTCTATCATTTACGCTAACTAGAATATCTCCAACTTTCAACTTATTCTTAAAAGTTGAATTTTTCATAACTTCCATCACATAAACGCCTAAAAATTCTTGACGATACGGGACTTTTGCTTTCTTAGCTGCGTAATAGATTGCATTGTTCTGACTAGTTTCCATGTAGTATTGCTGCATTTGATTATATTCAGCACTACTTGATGTCCCCATTAATTCAGTCTTTGAATAACGACTATCTCCTGCCCTAAAGAAACTAGTTAAATAGTCAATCATAACTGCAGGACGTTCACTCACAGTGACTAGATAAAAATTAGGATTAGGTTTTCTTGTACTTTTAACATACTTACTAATTTGAAAAGCTTCCCCCGGCGCTTCAATATAGTATTGTGTAGGCCATAGACAAAAAACAACTGCTATTAAAAATGCTGCTATTCCTAGCAGCCAAAATTTTAATTTTTTATTTTTCTTCATCATTTCGATTCCTCAGCTTTTCTTTCAAAGCAGCTGCCACTGACTTTGGAACTAGAGTTGAAACATTGCCACCAAAAAATACTGTTTCTTTAATCATACTTGAAGAAATGAAGCTATCTTCTGGACGAGTAAACAATAAAACTGTATTTAATTTTGGATCTAAAGTCTTATTAATTCCAGCAATATCACGCTCATAATTAAAATCAGTGGTATTTCTCAATCCTCGAACAATTGCCCCAGCATTAAGTTCATGAGCTACTTCTACAGTCAATTCAGCTGGACGAGCAATCACTTCAACATTTTCATCGTTTTCGAAAACTTTTCTAGCCAAATCTAAGCGCTCTTTTTCATCAAAAAGATACTTCTTACTTGTATTCGTCATAATTACTACATACAGTTTTTCAAACATTCTAGCTGCTGCTTCAACCACCTCAACGTGACCATTGGTTATTGGATCGAAACTCCCAGGGAAAATTGCCTTTGTCATTTTACTTCCTCTTGTAAACTTTTACTTTTGTTCTACCTAACTGATGATCCTTAATAATTGAAAAGCCAGAAACTTCTGGTAATTCATCATGCTCATCAATCTCAGCTACAATCAATGCATTATCATTTAATAGATCATTTTCAAGTAATTTAGTCATAATCTTAACAATCTTTTGCTTAGCATACGGAGGATCAAGAAAAATTAAATCAAACTTTTTCCCTTCCTCGTTTAAAATTTTAATGGCACGATTATCACTACACTTTAGAACTCTAAATCTATCTTCTTCTTTAGTAAGTTCAACATTTTTCCTAATAATTTGACATGCTTGACCACTAATATCAACTAAAACTGCACTGTCATAACCGCGAGAAACAGCTTCAATTCCTAAAGCTCCACTACCAGCATAAAGGTCTAATACTCGCCCACCATCAAAAAATTGCCCCAAGGAGTTAAACAAAGAGCCCTTTACTTTATCGCTAGTCGGACGAGTAGCATTACTTTTTAAAGTATGTAAATTACGCTTAGCATATTTTCCTGCAATAATCCTCAAACTCGTAAATCCTCGTTTTCTTCTCGTAATTTTTCTGCTTCTTCTTTTAGTTCACGCATCATCTTTTCTTCGTGTTCAGCAGAAAAATCAAGCTTATCGGTTTTTGAAGTTTCTACTGACTGGACATAATTCTTACTCTTTAATTCAGTAATTACCTTTGAAGCATATTCTGAACTTACATATAGAACTACATACTTATTTTTACGTGAAAAATAGATAATATTGCCAAATCGGCGCAACTTGTATTGATCGCTAATTTGATAAAGCCAAACAATTATTTGTGTGCGCGCCGTCATTTTGTTATTTGACTCATCTTTAAAAACCAAACTCAAAGTACACTCCTACTTTCTATCATTGTCTTCTTTTCAGCAGCTGAAATATTTAAGACTAATCCTAAAGCAGCAGTTAAGACAATCATTGAAGATCCACCATAAGAAATAAATGGCAAGGTTACCCCAGTGATCGGCAAAAGACCCAAAACTGCTCCTACATTAAAGAGCGTTTCGGTAAAAATCATAGTTACCACACCAAAGCAAACCAAAGCATTGAACTGTGAATCAGCGTGAATTCCAACTTCCATAATGCGCCACATCAGGAAGAATAATAAGGAAATAATCACAATCGCACCAATTACACCTAACTCTTCAGCAGTAATAGATAAAATAAAGTCGGTATATGGCTCTGGTAAATAACCTCTTTTTTGCATACTGTTACCTAAGCCAACACCAAATAAACCGCCATTGTGAATTGCATAATAGGAATTAACTAACTGAGCACCACCAGTTTTTTCTAGTTTGAAGGGATGAACAAAGGCTAATAAGCGTTGGAACTGATAAGAATCCTTAATGAATCCTGGTGTCCAAACCAATAACACTAGCATCAGCAAGACAATCCCAACGAAAAGCCCGATAAGCCAATAAACTGCTAACTTAGTTGGAATACCAGAAACACTGTACATCACAAACACAATCATAAACAGAATGGCTGAGCCACCAAAATCTGGTTCTAAAATAACCAGTCCAATCATCATAAACGAAATAACTGTCGGTCCAAATAAATTATGCCAAATTTGACCTGGAACAAACTTTCCATCCCGTCTTGATAAAACAAAAGCTAAATATAGTACTAAAGACAACTTAGCTACTTCCACAGGTTGAATATTAATAAAACCTAAATTGATCCAGCCAACTGCACCATTAATAGCAGCTTTTCCATGACTAATTACTTTCAAGACAATCAAAAAGAATAGCATAGAAAATGAAATACCTAAGTAAGACATAACAAATTTTCTATTTTTGAATATTTTTAATTTCAAAGCAAAACATGGAATTCCAAAGAATAAAAATGCAGCAACAAAATATATAATTTGCCTTTTCATATATACACTAGGTGAAAAGCCATTTACTAACAAAATATCTGAACTTGCTGAATAGACCATGATAACCCCAATGGTTGACAAAATCAGGTATGGGATCAAGATGCTATAGTCTAAGTATCTTAATTTTTGTCGCACGATATACTTGCCCCTTTAGTTAAATAATCTTTCTCATTATATCACTACCTTTACGGATAAAAAAAAGTAGCTCCACAAAATGAGCTACTTTTAAAAATCAAATAAGAATTTAACTACTTATTACGTCTCTTATCTGCCTTTTTTCTTTCGTTAGTGTTTAAGATCTTCTTACGTAAACGAATGCTTTCTGGAGTTACTTCACAGTATTCATCATCATTCAAGAATTCAATAGCTTCTTCCAAAGTCATAGTCTTAGGAGTCTTAATTGAAGCTGAGTGGTCCTTACCTGCTGCACGGGTGTTAGTTAAGTTCTTACCCTTAGTTACGTTAACAGCAATATCGCGTTCACGTGATGATTGACCTACAATCATACCTTCGTAAACTTCAACACCAGCACCGATGAATAATTCACCACGTTGCTCAACTGATTGAAGTGAGTAAGTAGTTGATTGACCTTGGTTAATTGAAACCAAAGCACCATTACGACGACCTGGTTCCCAGTTCTTAACTACTGGTTTATATGAATCAAAAGTATGGTTCATAATTCCGTAACCAGCAGTTTGAGACATGAATTCGTTGTTGTAACCAATCAAACCACGTGATGGTACTAAGAATTCAAGTCTAGTTTGACCATTACCAGTAGATTCCATATTCTTCATTTCACCTTTTCTTTGTGAAAGAGAATCAATAACTGAACCTACGTAAGCATCTGGTGTATCAACTTGAACTGCTTCAAATGGTTCACACATTTGACCATCAATTTCACGGTAAATAACCTTAGGACGTGAAAGTTGTAATTCGAATCCTTCACGACGAAGTTCTTCAACTAAAATTGACAAGTGTAATTCACCACGACCAGAAACAGTCCAGGCATTTAATTGATCAGTTGGTTCTACCTTCAAAGAAACGTCAGTACGAGTTTGACGAATCAAACGGTCTTCAAGTTTCTTAGGAGTAACTTGGTCACCTTCACGACCTGCAAATGGTGAGTCGTTTGCGACAAAGTCCATTTGAAGAGTTGGTGGATCAATCTTAAGAAGTGGCAATGCTTCAGGCTTATCTGCAGAAGCAATAGTTTCACCAACATAAATATCATTAATACCTGAAATAGCAATAATGTCGCCGGCTTTTGCTTCTTGAATTTCGTTACGCTTCAAACCGAAGTAACCGAATAACTTAGTAACACGGAAGTTTTGCGTTGAACCATCACGTTTCATAACAGTAATGTTGTCTCCAACCTTAACTTTTCCGCGGTAAATACGACCTACACCAATACGACCTACATAATCATCCCAATCAAGCATAGTGATTTGGAATTGTAGAGGCTCATCAGAGTTATCAACTGGAGCAGGAATGTTCTTAACAATAGTATCAAAAATAGGATCCATTGTTTCTTCTTGCTTAGCTGGGTCTGAGTCATATGAAGAAGTACCATTTAAAGCAGATGCATAAACAACTGGGAAATCAAGTTGTTCATCACTAGCACCTAATTCAATGAATAATTCAAGAACTTCATCTAGAACTTCCTTTGGACGAGCACCTGGACGATCAATCTTGTTAATAACTACGATTGGCTTAACACCAGCTTCTAAGGCCTTCTTAAGCACAAAACGAGTTTGTGGCATAGTACCTTCGTAGGCATCAACAAGTAATAAACATCCATCAACCATGTGCATGATACGTTCTACTTCACCACCAAAGTCAGCGTGTCCTGGTGTATCCAAGATGTTAATTGTAGTGTCACCATACTTAACAGCAGTGTTCTTAGATAAGATTGTAATACCACGTTCACGTTCAATAGCATTGGAGTCCATAGCACGGTCTTCTAGATTCATGTGCTCTGGCAATGTATCTGATTGTTTTAATAATTGGTTAACCAAAGTAGTCTTACCGTGGTCAACGTGTGCGATAATGGCAATATTTCTAATATCGTCTCTTCTTTGCAAAAGAAATTCCTCCCCGAACTTCATAAAAAAACTGTGACTCCAGTCACAGCTATCTTATGCAAAATAATAATGCAGTTATTGAAGCTTTATATCTCTATAGTTTCGTTTTACAATTCTACTCTAAAAATATCATGCCGTCAACGAAAGTACAAGCTGTGAACTGTTTATTTTTAACAAAAATATTATACCAAAAACTTCGATTATTGCCGTCTTTTCTTTCAATTGTTATCATATTCATAGCAAATTTAAAATTAAGGAGATATTTATTTTGATTTTAATGCATGATATTACGCGCGATGGCAACCCTGTCTTAAGACAAGTTGCTAAGCCTTTAACCTTCCCATTAGCTGATGAATATAAAGAATTAGCTGACGAAATGATGCAATATTTAATTAACTCGCAAGATCCTAAAATTGCTGAAAAGCACCAATTAAGAGCTGGCGTTGGTCTAGCTGCTCCTCAAGTCGGCAAGAGCATTCAGATGGCTGCCCTTTTAGTTCCAAATGATAAAGGTGAGATTATTTTCAAAGAAGTTTTTGTCAATCCAAAAATTCTTTCTGAATCAGTTAGAAAAGCTTGTCTTGCTGAAGGCGAAGGCTGCCTAAGTGTTGACAAAGATATTGAAGGCTATGTTCCCCGTCCTGATAAGTTAAAGATTCATTATTATACAGTTGATGGCGAAGAAAAGACAATTCGCTTAAAGGATTATCCAGCAATTGTTGCTTCTCACGAAATTGACCACTTAAATGGCCACTTATTCTATGACCGTATCAATAAGCAAAATCCTTTTGATTTAGCAGAAGATACCATTGTTATTTCTTAAAAATTAGTTTTTAATTTTTTGGAAATTAGGCGTTAGGACAAAATGTTCTATCGCCTTTTTACGTACTATATATAATGTAAATTGGTATACTTAAAAGTAAGTTTATGATAAAATTTTAATAGCTATGAATTTCTGCGACTTTTTCGCAGAAGTTTTTTTGAACGTTTTAATATAAGGAGATTATAAGAAATGATCTACAAAGTTTTATACCAAAAAGACCAGATCGTTAATCCAAGAAGAGAAACTACTAAAACTCTTTTTTTAGAAGCAGATAATGTAGTTGCAGCAAGAACTATGGTTGAGGATAATACCCCCTACAACATTGAACTCATCCAAGAATTAACTGGAAACTCACTTGCTTATGAAAAGCAAAGTCCAGATTTTAAGCTGACAACTTTCAAATCTGAAGATAAATAACGACCTTGAAATTAAAGAATAATGAAGTCGGCGTTTTCGCTATAGGGGGTCTAGGCGAAATCGGCCGTAATATGTACTGCGTTGAGTACCAAGATGAGATTATCATCATGGACTGCGGTATCAAATTCCCAGAAGATGACATGATGGGAATTAATTATGTTATCTCAGACTATTCTTACCTTATTAAGAATAGGAAAAAAATCAAAGCATTAGTTGTAACTCACGGACATGAAGACCACATTGGCGGAATCCCCTACCTTTTAAAGAAGATTCCTGAAATTCCAGTTTATGCAACACCATTTGCCCTCGCTTTAATTCGCGGGAAACTTGATGAACATGGAATTTTAAATTCTAGTGAACTTCACGAAGAGCATGAAGATACGGTTTTGAAATTTGATAAGCTTTCAGTCAGTTTCTTCAGAACAACTCACTCAATTCCTGATACTTTGGGAATTGCAGTTCATACTCCAGAAGGTGCAGTAGTCTTTACGGGAGATTTTAAGTTTGACTTAACCCCTGTAATGAATCAACCTGCCCCTGACTTTCAGAAGATGGCTAAGTTAGGTCAAGAAGGCGTACTTGCCCTCCTATCTGACTCAACTAATGCAGAAGTTCCGACCTTTACAAAATCAGAAAGATTTGTTGCTCACTCCCTACACGATATCATCACTGGAATTAAAGGTAGAATTATTTTTGCTACTTTTGCTTCTAACCTTTATCGTGTATCAACTGCTATTAAGGCAGCTGTTGACACTGGAAGAAAAGTCGCAATCTTTGGTCGCTCAATGGAAAATGGTGTTCAAAACGGTATTGATCTGGGCTATTTAAATATTCCCGAAGGAACTTTAGTTGATGCCAATGAAATCAACCATACTCCACCTGAAAAAGCGATGATTTTATGTACTGGTTCTCAAGGAGAACCACTTGCAGCTCTTTCAAGAATTGCAGATGGAACTCACCGTCAAATTTCATTACAACCAGGCGATACAGTAATCTTCTCATCTAACCCTATTCCGGGCAATACAACTAGCGTAAACCACTTAATTAATAAGTTAACTGAAGCGGGCGCTAATGTTGTTCATGGTAAGATTCATAATGTCCACACTTCTGGACACGCTGGTCAAGAAGAACAAAAGATGATGATCGAGTTAACCAAGCCTGAATACTTTATTCCTGTCCACGGTGAATACAGAATGCAAGTTGTTCATACTGAAACTGCTCAGTCTACTGGAATGGCTAAAGATCATACCTTCGTTCTAAAAAATGGTGATGTACTTGCTTTAACCAAAGATTCATCAAGAATTGCTGGTCACATCAATATCCCGGATGTCTTTGTTGACACTTCTGGTAGTGACGATGTTGGTAATATCGTCGTTCGTGACCGTCAAATTTTAGCTGAAGAAGGTCTTGTGGTAGTGGTAGCAACTGTTGATTACAAACATCAACGTGTTTTAGCAGGGCCAGATATTTTAAGTCGTGGTTTCGTTTATATGCGTGAATCAACTGAATTGATTAGTCAAGCACAGAAGCATGTCTACCATATTCTTAAGACTGAAATGGCTAAAGATCCGCAACCAAAAGAAAATGAAATTAGAAAGGCAATTATTGAGAATCTTCAAGATTTCTTATATTCTAAGACTGAAAGAAGACCGATGATTTTGCCAATGCTAATTGAAAAGAAATAAAATAAGCCCCAAATGGGGCTTATTTTTATATGAATTAGGCAATTAACAATGAAAAAGGTTCATTTACTTGTAAATTTAAAATCTGGTAGCGATAAAGGCGCAAAAGCCCTCAAAGAAATTGAAGCTGCCCTGAAAAAAGAAAAATTGGCATATAATATACAAATTTCTACTTATCCTGGACAACTCGTCCCGATTGCAACTAAGACAGCTAATGAAATTAACAATAATCATGAATGTATTGTCGTAGTTGGCGGTGATGGATCTTTGAATCAGGCTTTAAATGGGGTAAAAAATTCACTTCATCCTGACACTCCCCTTGCCTATTTTCCAGCTGGTACCGGAAATGATTTTGCTCGAGCAGCCAAACTTCAAAATAACCCCTATCAATATAGGGAATTTAACTTATGGCATAAATATTGCTCAAGCTCTCAAGGGACAAGATAATTTCAAAGTTAAGATTTTAACTAATGAACATACCTATTCCTACGATCACGCATACTTAGTTACGACAACTAATCATCCCTACTTTGGCGGTGGTGTTCCAATTTTGCCAATTGCTAATATTTATAATCATAAATTAGATATTGCGATTGTAGAAAAGCCTAACTTGGCCAAATTCTTGTATCTCTTTTCTAAACTTCTCCTCAATGGATCACATATGCAAAGCAAGCAATTTCATTATTTTGAAGCTAATAAAATTGAAGTAGAAACCTATCAAGCAGAATACGGTCAACTTGATGGAGAAGAATTGAATAGAAGAAAATTCCACTTAAAATTTGAAGTTGATCATTTTAAACTTTTGAAATAAATGCAAAACAAGCCATCTCATAACGAGGTGGCTTGTTTTACTAATCTCTTGTTTTTAATTTTATATCTTCCATCCCAATCATTGGGTCAATTTTACCAGAATAAATTAAATCAGGAGTTAAGATATAGTCTTTGGGTTCATTTATTTCTTCCTTAATTTCAGTTTGAACCTGCTCTTGTTTAGTATTTGCGTTAGAATTATGCTCAACTACTTCTTTCAGTCCTAGCTCATGCCTGATCTTAGAAGCTAAATCTGTCTTACGGTCATTTCCTGGCGTCCGTAAGGCCATAAGGTAAGCCTTTTTTTCTCCTACCATGACAAGATTTTTCTCAGCACGGGTAATTGCCGTATAAAGCAAGTTACGTCTCAACATCATATAATTCTGCATAGTAAGATTCAAAATAACTAACGGAAATTCAGATCCCTGCGACTTGTGAATTGTAATTGCATAAGCACGAGTAATATCATTTAAATCTTTAACGTTAAATTCTATTTCTCGACCATCAAAATCAGCAATTAAGATCTTCGCCTTATCATCTGGATTAAGTCCAATAATTTTGCCAATTTGACCATTATAAATATCCTTTTCGGGATTATTTTGTAATTGAAGAATACGATCGCCAATTCTAAAGCTTTCATTATGCGCTTCAATTACTTTAGTTTTTGAAGACATTGGATTCATTACATCTTGCAAGATATCGTTCAAGTGTGTGATTCCGCCCTGACCATTATACATAGCTCCAAGGACTTGGACATCATCCTTTTTAAAACCACGCTTAATAGCTAAGTTAACAATCTGATCAATTGCATCTCCAACTAAACTAGGTTGACAAGGGATAAAGGAATAATTCTTAGTTTTATTAAAAATTATCTGTTCAGCATCTTCTTCGTTAATTGCATGAGCTAGCTTGATAATTGATGAATCTTCTCCTTGCCGATGGATTACCTGGAGTCTAGTTGTTGGGAATGCTTCTGACTTAATTAAGTCACTGAAAATATTTCCCGCTCCAACCGAGGGCAGCTGATCTTGATCCCCAACAAAAACAATTCTTTTCGTCGAATTAATACCTGATAACAACTGCTTAAATAGAAACATATCAACCATTGACATTTCGTCAATGATTAGAATCTCGCCATTTAATTCATTAACATCAGTTGCATCATTTTCGCCAATACCTAGTCCTAACAAGCGATGAATAGTTTTAGCAGAAATATCAGTAATTTCGCTCATTCTCTTAGCTGCTCGACCAGTTGGTGCAGCTAATAAAAATGGTGGATCCTCACTATATAAGGCCCCACTCGGGATGTCAGCAAGTTCCTTTAAGCACATTAAAATTCCATTGATAATTGTTGTCTTACCAGTACCTGGTCCACCAGTAAGGATAGAAATTGGATTATTTAAAGCATTTTTAATCGCATTCTTTTGCGTTTCGTCATACTTAATCTCAAGTTCTTCTTCAGCATGATTAATTGCCTGCTCAATGTTTTCATCACTGAAGTCTTCTTTTTTCACCCGATTTTTGACTAGACGTTTTAATTCATTTGAAATATCAAGCTCCGTTTGAAAAATTTCTTGCAAGGCTGCTTTATCACCTGAAACAACTACCTTACCTTGTCGCTGAAGCTCATTCACGCTATTTGCTAAGTCATCATAAGAACTAGCCTGAACCAATTCATACGCTTGCGTTAATAAATCATCTAGTGCCACATAAGTATCTCCCAGCGTACTTAGAGCATTCTGCAAAATACTTAAAATTGCACCTCTAACCCTTCTTGGATCATTTAATTCAATTCCAAGTGCTTGGCCAATATTATCAGCTGTTTTAAAACCAAAACCTCTAATTTCACCAACGGCTTGATAAGGATCTTCTTCAAGTTTTTTAAGAGAATCTCCATGATAGGCTTTATAAATATTTCCAGCAGTTTTTTTATTAATTCCATACTTAGCTAGTTTAATAACAATTTCTGAAAAAGAATCCATCTGATTAATCCCAGATAGTAAACTATCTTTCTGCTTTTGTGTTAAATCAAGGTCATCAATTTCAGTTGGATTGGCCTTAATCATGTCTAAAGCATTCGTTCCTAGACTATCAATAATTCTTTCAGCAGCTTTTTTACCAATACCAGGGAATTTATCAGAACTTAGATATTTAGCTAGACTTCCCTCTTCATGTGGTAAAACAGGTTCATATGAACTAACACGAAATTGTTTACCGAATTTTTCATGTACAACAATTTGACCGACAAATTTATAAGTCGATCCAATCTGAATATCACCAAAATTACCAGTTACCCGGATATTATCACGATCATAATCTGCTAATTTGCTAATTAAATCTACATCAATAATTTTGAAAAGATCCTGATTATTTTCAAAAACAATCCCATTAATTCGTCCAGTAAAACTAGTTTCTGCCATTTTTACCTCTAATCAATTTTGCTACAGCATTGTATTGTTTTTGCGCTTGGGCAAAATATTTTGGATTCTGTTTTTTCGAAACTTTAAAATATTTTTCTGCCTTATCAGGGTTAGTATCAAATAAAGTTAAACCTAGCAAGAAGTTAACTTTTGCATTCCTTTGATCTTTTAGAATCTTACTATAGGTTTGATTTGCTGATTTTAAATCTCCCAGACTAAGCCAAATATCACCTATTAATTCTAAAGTCCTCTCATCCTGATTTTTCAAAGTTAAAGCATAAGCTAGTGCCTTTTGGTATTGGCCTAACTTCATAAAAATCAAGGCCTTTTGATACATCGTTTCTTCATCATCTGGAATTGAATTAAGTAAAGCTAACGATTTAGCAAAATCTCCCTGCATGTAGTAACAAACAGCAATGTTATAAGTTAAAGCCTCTGGCTGATCAACAAGTCCTCGAGCTTTTTCTAATAATTCTAAAGCTTGATCAGCCGAATTTTGTTCAATCAAATAAGTTGAAAGCTGTAAATAATTTTCAATATTTTTAGGATGATTATTTATTTTTTTAATCAATAAGTGTATAGCATCATCAACTTTGCCAGCATCATATAAGTTGGCTATTTTTTTATCCATTTTTAAATTGTATCCCTACTAGTAATCTTTCGATCTAAATAGCTTGTTTCATTCCATGCTATTTCATTAAAGGTCTTTCCTTGATTTTCAGTGTCAAGAATCGTCAGGCTAGTATTAGTCAAGCCGCCACGTTTTCTAATATCAGCAACGTCATAACCCTCAAGAGTTCTAATTAATGCACATAGAGCTGCCCCGTGGCTCACCAAAAGCACCTTATCATCTTTATTTGGATAGCGTTTAACAATATCACTAATTAAACTTTTACCACGTTTAATCATGTGTTCAAAGTCTTCACCATGAAAAGTTGATGGATCGTAGCGTTCTGGCGAATAACGAAAGGCCTTAATTTGATCAGGGTATTGACTCTCAGCGTCAACAAATTTCATTCCCTCAAGATCGCCAAGATTAAACTCTTTTAGGCGATCATCTACAATAACTGGAACAGTAATCCCCATATCATTTCTAAGCATTACAGCAGTAGTTAAAGCACGTTGTAAAGGACTAGCATAAAAGGCCCTAAACTTAGTTCCCTTTAAGTACTCAGCTAATTTTTTAATATCTTCATAGCTTTCTGGTAAGAGTGGTGAATTACCACTACCTCCTTGATAGCGCCCTTCTAAATTCCACTTTGTTTTTCCATGTCTAACAAAATATAATTGCATACTTTTCCCTCCACTTTTACTATTTATTATAAGTTTTCAGGACAGAAAATAACAGTTTCTAAAAACAAAAAGAAGCCTCATTGAGACTTCTTTTGACTATACTAATTGTAATTGCTTTTCATTCTGGTAAGCACGGTCAATAGTTGCTCCGCCAAGACATTCTTCGCCATTATAAAAAACAATTGCCTGTCCTGGTGTAACGGCACGTGCAGGCTCATCAAATTCAACATGGACTGTATTATCTTTTGCATGGTAATGCATAGTAACACCAACATCTGGCTGGCGGTACCTGAACTTAGCTGTACACTTCAAGTCAATGTCATGATCGGGTAAACCAGTAAAGAAAGAAACACCACTTGCATCTAAGCTAGTAGCATATAAAAGCTTACTGTCGTATCCCTGCTCAACGATCAATTCATTCTTTTTTAAATCCTTACCAACTACAAACCAAGGATCAGTTGATTCTTTCGTTGAACCTAAGCCAAGACCAGATCTTTGACCAATAGTATAATACATTAATCCAGCATGCTCGCCCACAACTTTTCCATCAGGGGTAACCATCTTTCCTGATTGAGCTGGTAAAAACTCACTCAAGAATTTTCTAAAATTACGTTCACCAATAAAACAGATTCCAGTTGAATCCTTCTTCTTGGCAGTTGCAAGGCCTGCAGCAATTGCGATTTCACGCACCTGAGGCTTGGTTAAGTTAGCAAGTGGGAAGATTACCTTTTTCAGTTGATCTTGTGAAAGTTGACTTAAGAAGTAAGTTTGGTCCTTATTGCCATCCTTTGGCCGCATCATATGTACAATACCATTCTCATCAACTTTAGTTGCTGCATAGTGCCCCATTGCAATATAATCTGCATCTAGGTCCATTGCAAAGTCTAAGAAGGATTTAAATTTTATTTCTTTATTGCACATTACATCGGGATTAGGAGTTCTGCCTTTTTTATATTCATTTAAGAAATATTCAAATACTCGCTCCCAATAATCTTTTTCAAAGTTAATAGAATAATAAGGAATGCCGATTTCATCTGCAACTTTTTTTACATCTTCGTAATCTTCAGTTGCCGTACAAACTCCGGAATCATCAGTATCATCCCAATTCTTCATGAAGACGCCGACAACATCAAAGCCTTGTTGTTTGAGTAAAAGAGCAGAAACTGAAGAATCGACTCCCCCACTCATTCCAACAACGACTCTAATTTTGCTGTTATCTACCATTTTATCTTTTTCTCCTTTTAGCAAGGTGCAATAATCTGACGATCTTCAAGATCCTTCAAAATGAAGTCAAGTAACTCAACCATTGGTACTAACTGCTTATTTTTAAAAATATTAACTTTCTGTAAGCCATTAGTATCAGTGACTACCATTGTTAAATGATCTAAATCTTCGTTAATTGTTAGTTTCAACTGACAGGTCGCATTATAAGGGGATTCATTATATAAAGGATGCTTATACATGAAATTACCTCTTTTAGTCTTAGTAAAGCCTGCATCAATTAAAGCGTAACGCTTAATTTCTGGACTAATTGTAAATTTACGATTATCGCCATTAATAATTACTGTATTTGCCATAAAATATCACTCTCAATATTATTATCTTATTTTTTGTAAGTGTCAAGTATATAATTTTCAATAACATTATACATTAAAACAAGTTCTAGCCAAAAATGGTTAGAACTTGTTAATTATTTACTTAATCGTTGACACATTTTAACTAAGCTATCTGCAAAACCTTTAACTTCATCTGCAGTAGTAAAACGTCCAAAACTAATTCGAATCGATTCTTCAATACGAGGAGAGTTTTTACCATACATTGCCTCTAACACATGAGAGGGATTTAATGAACCTGCTGTACATGCCGATCCACCTGAAACTGCATAACCATTCAAATCTAAGTTAGTCAAAGCAGAATAAGTTCCAACGCCCTTTAACCACAAGTTTAAAACGTGATGGGAAACGGCTCCCTTAAGTGAGCCATTAATTTCATAGTCAATCTTATTTTGATCAAGTTCATCAAGAATTATTTGCTGAAACTTTCGATAATTTTCCTGAAGCTGTTTTTTGTCCATCTCTCTCAATTCTTGGGCAGCAACGCCAAAGCCGGCAATTCCTGGAACATTCTCAGTCCCTGGACGACGCTTTAGTTCTTGCTCTCCTCCTAAAAGAAGATTACTTACATTTAAGCCATTTTTTTCATAAAGAAAGCCCAAAAATTTAGGTCCGTTAACCTTATGAGCAGAAGTAGATAATAAATCGATATTCATATCTTTAACATCGATTTCAATATTTCCAAATCCTTGCACGTCATCTACATGAAAATAGGCATTTGAGTCTTTAACTAGTTCACCAATTTCTTTTAGAGGCATGATTGAACCAACTTCATTATTAACTGCCATTACTGAAACTAGAATCGTATCTGGCGTTAATTCTCTCTTTAAGTCCTTTAAATTGATATGTCCAGCTTCATCTACATCAAGATAAACAATTTCATATCCTTCTTGAGCTAAACGTTTCATTGGATTCAAAACAGAGGGATGTTCAACCTTGGTAGTAATTATTTTCTTGCCAATTTTCTTTCTAGCACGTGCTGTCCCAAAAATTGCAGTATTATTACTTTCAGATCCGCCACTAGTAAAAATAATTTCTTTATCTTCTGCATTAATTGTTTCTGCTAGTTGGTGACGAGCTGCTTCAACCACTTGACGTGCTTTACGTCCAAATGCATGTTGACTAGAAGCATTTCCAAAATCATTGGTCATCTCACTACTAATTTTTTCAATTACTTTTGGATCCATCGGAGTAGTAGCCGCATTATCCAAATATACATTTTTTCTAGTCATGTTATACCTCTTTATCTTTCTTACATTTTGGAAGTGGCTATTTTATTTTAACATAAAAAATAGACTAAGTTCATCTGAACTTAGTCTATCATTACCCTAATCTAAAACTGTTTCTTCAAGATAAGATGAAATTACGCTGGCTGCTTTAGCACCCACTTCTTTAACAAACTTATCAAAGTCATTATCAGCATTAGCATCGCCATTATCTGAAATAGCACGAATAGCAACTAAAGGCGTATTGAAATGTCTAGCAACTTGTGCAAAAGCTGCTCCTTCCATTTCCACCCCAAGTGCGTCAGAAAAGTTCTTTTTAATTTCATCTTTTTGTGCTTCAGATTGTACAAAAGTATCCCCCGTAACAACAAGACCTTCTTTAAAGTCTACATTTTGGCTTAAAAGATACTTCTTAAATGCTTCACGTGCTGGGTTCTTAAGATTAAATCTTGCTGGTTCACGTGGAATTTGACCTTCAACGTATTCTCCAGCGCTCACACAATGTGCATCATGGTAAGCAAAACTATCTACCAAAATTAAATCTTTTCTTTTCACATTTTCTTGCATTGAACCAGCAGAACCAGTCATAAACACTAAGTCAATATCTTCTTTAGTTAATAAGCTAGTTAAGTTCATAGCCGCATTAACTTTTCCAATTCCACTAAGACCTAAGTAAATGTCATTTCCATTAATTGAAAAGTGATCAAATTCAGTTGTACCAAAAACTTCTTTAGTTTCAGACTTAAAATGCTTTTTATAAAATTCGGCCTCTTCTTCCATTGGAACAATAATCGCAATTTTCATTTTTTACCTCTAAATCTAAAGTTTAAACAAAGCGAACAAAACTATAATTAATAAAACAACAACAATTAAAATTGCATAGTTCAAGCGCTTTTTTAAACGATTAATTCTATTTTCACGCTCTTCTTCTGAAGAAAAATTCTCTCTTGATTCAAAATTAGCAGATTCCTTAACTGTTGGTTCTGGATCAACCTCATCAACTTGTTGATCATCTTTCTTCAAGCGCTTAAAATTATCAAAAATTTTTCTTATTTTTTTCTGCTGTTGCTTTTTACGATAATCTGCCCGTTTTTCAGTCATTACTTTGGTTTCCTGTTAAAATCATATTTTCCCAGAATGTAATTGCCATAACAGTCTTAGCATCCATAATCTTGCCTGACGCAATTAATTGTTTTATCTCAGGAAGACTGTACCATTCTTGAGTTAAAAATTCATCTTCATCAAGAGGACGTTTGTGCTCAATTTTTGACAAAGTATCACAATAGAATAAATGAATTTTTTCATCACAGAATCCAACTGAAGTATAAAATTCACTTACCTTTTCCCAATATTCTGCCTTATAGCCGCCCTCTTCATTTAACTCTCTTTTCATTGCATCAAGTGGAGATGCATCTGTTTCGTCAATTAAACCTGCAGGAATTTCTAGAGTTAACTGTTTGATAGGTTCTCGCCATTGCTTTACAAGAAGCATTTTTTTCTCATCATTAATTGCAATTGCTGCACTAGCATCGGGATGCTTAACTATTTCACGAGTTGCTGTTTTTCCATTAGGTAGACTAATAGTTTCAACGTTTAAGTCGATAAGTCTACCTTCGAATACAGGCTTGTTTGAGATTTCAGTTTCTCTTAGATTCACTTAATTTCTCCTTTTAGTCATGATCAACATAAACGTTGATACATTGTAGACCCTTTTTTCCTTGTGCTAATTGGTAACGTACTCTTTGACCTACATTTAACTTTTTATAACCTTCTTCTTTAATCGATTTATAAAAAACAAAATAAGATGAGTGCGTTAGATCATCCTCAATAAATCCGTACGCAGAATTCGAATCGAATTGTTTAACAGTACCCTTACGCATTATTTCTCTAAGCCTTCTTTTTCTGCTTCAGGAAAGTTTTCAGCTACAATAGCTGCACAACGCGCACATAGTTCTGGGAAGCGTGAGTCACTACCAACATCAGTTGTAGTACGACGACATCTTGGACAAACTTCACCAGCTGCATGTTCTACCACGATTGAAGCAGTTGATAATTTTTCTGCATTTTCAGGTGCTTGATCATCACTGATTGTTAAATCGGAAACAATTAAGATCTGTCTTACATTTGCATTTAATTTATCAAGAAGTTTTCTAGTTTCTTCAGTTGGGTAAAGAGTAACGTGTGCTTCAAATGATTTACCAATTACCTTAGCGCTACGTGCTTCTTCAAGAGCCTTCAAGACATCAGAACGAACCTTCATAAAGTCATTCCAGTCTGTTAGAACTTCATCTTCATTAGCAAAATGTTCTACTTCTGGCATGTTAGCAAGTTGAACGTAATCTTCTGGTTCCTTTAAATAGCCCCAAACTTCTTCCATCGTATGTGGCAAGATTGGTGTCATCAACTTAGTTAACTTAACTAAAACGTCATAAATCACAGTTTGCATTGAACGACGAGTTTCGCTGTCTTCTGGATCGATATAAAGAACATCCTTAGCAAAGTCTAAGTAAAAGGCAGATAAGTCATTTGAAATAAAGCTAAATACTTTCTTATAAACACTATTGAAATCAAACTTATTGTATGCTTCAATAGCTTCTTCAATCAAGCGATTCAACTTGATTTCCATATATTGATCAACACCAGACATGTCTGGGTAAGCAATTGAATTTTGCTTAGGATCAAAGTCAGTAGTATTAGCGAGCATAAAGCGCATAGTATTTCTAATCTTACGATAACTTTCAGCAGACTGACGTAAGATATCTTGAGAAACAGCGACGTCAGAAGTAGTATCTGCTCCGGCTACCCATAAACGAATAATTTCTGCACCCATTTGCTTAACCACATCATTAGGTGAGATTACATTACCTAATGACTTAGACATCTTGTGTCCCTTATCATCTAACACAAATCCTTGTGATAAAACTTGTTTATAAGGAGCTTTACCGGTTACAGCTACTGAAGTAATTAAACTTGAGTTAAACCAACCACGATATTGGTCACTACCTTCAAGGTATAAGTCTGCTGGGAATCCTAAACCATCTCGCTCTTTCATTACACCAGCCCATGATGAACCAGAATCAAACCAAACATCTAAAATATCAGTTTCTTTTCTGAATTTACCATTTGGTGAATGCTCTGACTTAAATCCTTTAGGAAGCAATTCTTCAGCAGTATGAGTATACCAAGCATTAGAACCTTCCTTTTCAAAAATTTGAGCAACGTGTTCAATTGTTTCCGGAGTAACAATTGGTGTGTCATCTTCTGCGTAGAAGATTGGAAGTGGAACACCCCAGGCACGTTGACGAGAAATTACCCAGTCACCACGATCTTTAATCATATTGTAAAGACGAGTTTTACCCCAGGTTGGAATGAAGCTAGCTTTTTCAATTTCTGCTAAAATTTGATCTCTAAATTTATCAACCGAAGCAAACCACTGAGTAGTTGCACGATAGATAACTGGTTTCTTAGTGCGCCAGTCATGTGGGTATGAGTGAGTGAAGAAGCTAAGTTTTAAGAGCGCACCAGCTTTTTCAAGTTTATCGGCCACCACTTTGTTAGCATCATCATAGAACATACCAACTAGGTCAGGATCTGGCACTTCTTTAGTAAATCTACCTTGTGCATCCATTGGACCAAATACTGCCAAACCATAACGACGACCAACATTGTAGTCATCCTCACCAAAACCAGTAGCATTATGAACTAAGCCAGTACCATCATCATCAGTAACATAGGTATCGTTCATAACTAGACCATATTGACCTAACCCAGTCTTACCATAAAGAGGATGTCTATATGTCATTCGGTCGAAATCAGTACCCTTTAGGGTCTTAAGAACTTTATAGTCTTTCCAGCCTAAATCCTCAGCAACTGCTGAAAGGCGATCAGCACCGATCACATACTTTTTACCGTTAACTTCAACAACTACATAATCAAATTTGGGATTTACAGTAATTCCGACGTTACTTGGAATAGTCCAAGGAGTAGTAGTCCAAATTACAAGTGAAGTATCTGAATCTAAGATTCCTTTTCCATCTTCAATTGGGAAAGCAACATAGATTCTTGGTGATTTAATATCATGGTATTCAACTTCTGCTTCAGCCAAAGTTGATTCACTTGACCATGACCAATAAACAGGCTTCTTACCCTTGTAGATGTAACCTTTTTTGAACATTTCGCCGAATACTCTAATTTCTTCAGCTTCAAACTTAGGCTGTAAAGTAATATAAGGATGATCCCAATCAGCCATTACGCCTAAACGCTTAAAGTCGGTCATTTGCTTCTTAACTTGTTCTTCAGCAAATTGACGGCAAAGTTCTCTATACTTTGCGCGATCCATACTTTTACGATCAACGCCCTTTTTAGCTAGCTGCTGTTCAACTGGAAGACCATGCGTATCCCAACCAGGAACATAAGGAGCATAATAACCATTCATATTCTTGAAACGAACGATAATATCCTTAGAGATCTTATTTAATGAGTGACCCATGTGAATATTACCATTAGCAAATGGAGGGCCATCATGAAGGTCAAAGCGAGGCTTGCCTTCATTGAGCTTTAATCTTTGTTCATATAATTTATTTTCTTCCCATTCTTTTTGCCATTGAGCTTCACGCACTGGAAGATTTCCGCGCATCTTAAATTTAGTTTTGCCCAAATTCAATGTATCTTTGACTCTCATAAAAAATCCTTTCTTATATAAAAAAAGCTTCATCCCAAATAGGACGAAGCTTCTCGTGGTACCACCTAACTTGAACAGAACAACAGAATACAGTTATTCCATTCCACTTATATCTGTGTATCGCACAGACAAACGTTTAAGCCAATTGGCAGCTGATTAACTTTCGACAAGTGTTAGTCTTTCACCATCACTAACTCGCTAAATCGTCTACTTGTTGGTACTGTCGACTTAAATTAGTTATTTTTTAAATCATCTGGGAAAATAATTACAGGACCATCACGCCGCTGGGTATTTTCTTCTGTAGCATGCATGCTTTCCTTAACTGGACTATCTCCGGTCAAGACACCTGGCTTATCTTCCTTTTCTTGAACAGAGTTTACTTCATTTACCGCATTATTGTCAACCTCTGGATTAGCTGATACAACATTTTCTTGTGGTGCTACTTCGTTATCCATTGGACCATCAGGAATTGACTCATCTTCAACTGGTTGCGATCCATCTGCTGGATACAAACGTGAACGACCATAATATTTATCTAAGTAATATTGCCAATCAGAATCACTTAATTCTTTAACTTGATCCTTTAACATTCCTTGAACGGCTTCTCTAAAGTCTTCAACTTTTGCCTTAAGCAAATCATAATCATGATTCAAAGTATCATACTGGCTCTGAAGTTCGGCTCTCTTTTTATCCCCATCATCTTGAGCCTTTTTAAAAATATCATCCGCGTCTTGATTAGCTTTTTTGATAATTTCTTGAGCTTCGACATTTGTCTTCTTTTTAATTTCTTCAGCATTTTCTTGTGCAGAAATTAAGGATTCATTAATCGAATCTTTTACTTTGTCATATTTTTCAACACGTTTTTTTAACTCAACATTTTCATTTTTTAAATCAACAATTTGGTCAAGTGCATCCCCATATGCATCAACAATTCGATCTAAAAAACTATCTACCTGTTTGGAATCATATCCACGAAGTTTAGTTGCAAACTCTTTATTATGAATATCCATTGGCGTCAATGTCATATTATCACCTTTTCTTTGCTTGCCATGCCTTTATTTCAAGTCGTTTCTTACCTTTCTTCGTAGTGGTAAGATTAATAATCTCATATCTACCATAATGGCGAATACTAAGCATATCCTGTACAGAAACAATTATATTAGATTGAGCTACAAGATGCCAATTTAATTTTACTTCACCATCTTCAATCATCTTTTTAACTTGGCTTCTACTTAAATTAGTAACAGCGCTAACCACTGCATCTAAACGTAAAGAAATGGTAATCACACTCAATTCTTTGCTATCATCTTCTTGCACTAAAACTTTTGAAAGTGGAAATTCATGCAACTTTACTTTTGTCCTACCAACACGAGTAACTTGTTCAAGGAAGTAATTCTTCAATTCAGTTTTAACAAAAAACTGCCACGTTCCATTCTCATCATTGATAATATCGCCAAAAGTATCTAATTTAATACCTAGATGGGTCAAGACACCCAGGATTTGACTATGAGTAAGTACAGCCCATTTATGTGGATAAGCAATTTCAAAAAGTGTAATTTTAAACATTGAGGGTTCATATGCTTGAATCCAATCGCATAAAAGCAACCTCTTTTTTTCAGCATTTGAAAAACCACCAAAGCTATACAATTGTGCATAGCCACCAACAATTTCTCTAAAAATATATTGTTCCCTAGGATTTAAGAAATCAGTCAAAATTGGCTCATTTTTAAATAAAAATTGATTAAAAAGACCGACGAAATAATCTACCGTCGGTCTTTCACTTTCATCAAAATGTTGATAAAAACTACTAGCTTGTCTTTTTTCCATTTTATCTAATAAGTACGTACCTAATTATATTTGCTATCCAATAAAGAACATAATTATTTACAAAATAAATTACTAATAAAGCTACCACTGGAGCAAAGGAAATTCCAGCAATTGGAGGGATGAAACGTTCAAATATCTCCAAATAAGGCTCGACAATTTTTCCTAGTACTCGACCAACTTTAGTTACAAGTAACCTTGGAATCCAAGTTAGTAAAGTATAAATTACAATCAGAAAGCTATAGATATTCAATAAATCAGAGATAATACGTAATATCCAGCCTACAATTGAAAATATCATTAATCCATTTTATCTTTCTTTTCAACTAATTCAGCAATTTTGCCATCAGTTTCAAATTTAGGTGGAGTTGCCAAAAAGATCTTATCGCCAACGCGCTGAATTTCACCGTTTAAGGCATAAACAGTACCAGTAATAAAATCAACTATTCTACGTGCCTGTTCATCATCCATACGAGCAAAATTAATAATAACAGCCTTGTTATTGAGAAGATTTTGAGCTACTTCTTTTGCATCGGAATATACACGTGGTTCGTACAATACAATCTTGCTAGTAGCACCTACGCCTGAATTGATAGAAACAACATTAGCTCTTCTCTCATTTTTTTGAGCTTGAGGAACTTCTTCCCCTTGTTGTTCTGCTTCAGAATATGGTGCTTCATTCATTTCATCATCTTCAGCAATACCAAAAAATCTGCCTAATTTGTCAAAAGCCATAATATTTTCCTCCAAATATTAATCCTGACGACGATGCTTGAAGAATGGAATATCATTGTCTGATTCATCATCTGCACTAGTTTCGATTTGAGAAATGCTAGTAGAGTCGTCTGAACTAAATGAATCGAACTCATCGTCATCTTTTTCTTCATTTTCTACAGGTTGTGGACGCTTATTTTCTTTTCTATCTTGCTTCCAAACGCTTGTGGGGTCAAGTAAAGTATCTTGAGATTCTTTCTTTTCTGCATTTACTTCTGGAGTAGCTGGAGCAGAAGTTTCGTTTGAAACTGTATTTTCAACTTTAACTTCTGAATTTTCCATTGGTGAAGGAACTGTTTCAGTTTCTTCCTTCTTTGCAGGTTCTGGATTTACTACTTCTTGACGGCTTGGACGTGAAGGGCGACGCATTGGTTGTTTTGAAGCCTCTTCTTCTGCTTTTGAGTCAATTCCAGTAGCAATTACTGTAACTACAACTTCATCGCCCAAGTTTGCATTAATTGATGTACCAAAAATAATATTTACTCCATCACCAGCAGCTTTTGAAACAATATCAGAAGCATCTTGAGCTTCAAATAAAGTTAAATCTGGTCCCCCAGTAATGTTAAGCAATACTTGCTTAGCACCATCAATTGAAACTTCCAATAATGGAGAAGAAATAGCAAGTTTAGTAGCTTCAACAGTTCTATTTTCACCACTAGCACGGCCAATTCCCATTAAGGCTGCACCTTGATTTTCCATAACAGTCTTAACATCAGCAAAGTCAAGGTTCACATAGTCAGTTGAAGTAATCAAATCAGAGATACCTTGAACACCTTGACGAAGAACATTATCAGCTTCTTTAAAGGCATCCATCATAGGCGTCTTCTTATCAACCATTTCTAACAAACGATTATTAGCAATGATAACTAAAGTATCAACATATTGCTTTAATTGAGCAATTCCTTCTGCCGCATTTTTTGAACGCTTTGGTCCTTCAAAAGTGAATGGACGAGTAACTACTCCAACAGTTAAAGCGCCAGTTTCACGTGCGATCTTAGCAATTACTGGAGCAGCACCAGTACCAGTACCACCACCCATACCAGCGGTAATAAAGATCATATCTGCACCTTTAAGTGAGTCTTCAATTGTCTGTTGACTCTCCTCGGCAGCTTTTTGACCAACCTCTGGATGAGAACCCGCACCTAAACCACGAGTAAGTTTAGGTCCAAGCTGAATCTTGTTTTCTGCTTTATTGCTATTAAGAGCTTGTACATCAGTATTTGCAGCAATAAAAGAAACACCTTGTACTCCTTCATCAATCATTCGGTTAACGGCGTTACCACCGGCACCGCCAACACCGATTACTTTAATGACTGCATTTTTGTTGTCATCAGAATCGAAAGTAAAATCCATTTACTAAACCACCTTATTATTAATCAAAAAATTTCTTAAAGAATTCTTTGATTCCTTTTTTATTATTCTTATTATCATCATTCTCTTCAGACGTAGAGACCGTTGATGTAGCACTAGTCTTATTATAATCTTCTTTCTGCTCCATTTCACTAGGAGTTAGACGTCTTTTGAAAAATTTCATATTTTCTTGAGACGAAGATTGATTAGAAACAGGTGTAGCAACCTGATTTCCATAAATAACGCTGTTAACTAAATAGTCAATATCTGCCAAGCTATAAGCATAATTTACTACTCCATAGCCTGCTGCATACATTGGATTCCGTAGTCCCATTTGGTCAGGTTGAAAAATTCGAGCTTTAACGCCAAAATCGTCTTTTACAATATCGTCAATTCCTTGAAGTGCACTACTTCCACCCGTAATCACAACACCGCCCGGCAGGCTAAATGCATCATGAGACTTTAGTCCCTTTCCAATTCGACTAAAGGTTTGATCAAGACGAGCATTGATTATTTCACTCAAATACTCTTCATCAATCATCTTAGGAGCATTCTCGCCTACCACATTAACTGGAAATTGATTGTCACTAGAAGTTAAACTTGGATCAGCATATCCAAATTGCAATTTGATCTTTTCAGCTTCTTTTTTAGATGTATTCAGGACAACTGAGATATCATTGGTGATATCAATTCCACCTTCTAAATCAATTGTCGCGTACTTAATCTTATTTTCGTGAATTACAGTGGCTGTCGTTGAACCTCCACCTAAATCGAGAATAATTGTTCCAAATGTTCTCTCGCCTTCATCAAGAGCCACACTTGCAATTGCTAATGGTGTAGGAACAAAGAAGTTATTTTGATACCCTGCTCTTTCAATAGCTTTGCGAATATTGTGCAGGTCGGCACTAGGCGCAGTTAATAATATGCCATGAACTTCGAGAGAATGCGCGATCATTTTTCTTGGATCGTCCACATCCGTTTTTCCATCAATTAAAAATTTATTAGGTAAAAAAGCAATTGCTTCTCTACCATCTTTTAAAGCAGTATCGATCGCAGTTACTAAAACACGTTTTACATCGTTATCCGTAACTTCTCTACCATTTTCTTCAATATTAATTAATCCGACTGCATTCTCCAATTGTAATAAGCCTACTGGAATTCCAGTCACTACTCGATAAATTTTAGAATTTGTCTTTTGTGCTACTTTCTTTAAAACAGCACTGATACTTTCAGCAGTTTGATCAATATCAACTATTTTTCCATGCCGCATTCCTTTGGTAGGTCCATTTGCGGCACCAATAATTTGCATTTCATTTGATGCAGTGTCTGCGACAACTGCTTTTACACTTGTTGTTCCTATATCCAAGCCTACAAGTAAATCAGTTTTATCCAAGGTAATGCCCCCAAAACATAACTATACAATAAATTTTAACATATGGCTTACATTCTCACTAATCTCAAGTCAGCCCTAATTTTACTTTTTCTGCTTGTGTTAGCGGCCTGCTATAAGCGCCAATTTCAAAGTCAATTACTGACGGTTCTTTAAGCTGACTCTTGATTTTGTCATAGTACTGTATCTTGCTTTTAATTGTTGAAAGATTTCCAATAACTATATTATTATCTTTCATTACTAAAACGATCTGTGTCGGTCTGCGCGTTTCACCACTCAGCATCTTTACTTGATCGCGAATATGTTGTGGGAGACTGGCATAAACCTTAATATCTTCGCTAAGAGAAACTTTCTGATTATATCCAATAAATAAAGGTTTATTTTTATCAATTTTGTTTTTATCAATCACCTGACTACCCACTTTTCCTGTAGCCAAAATTTTTCGATAACCTATCCCTTCATGGATATAACCAATAATTGGACGTTCTTTAATAGTTAGAATTAAATGATTAGTATTCTGTACACTCACCTGTACTTTTTCTATTTCAGGAAAAGCATCCGACAATTGCTTACTGTATTCTTTTCCTTTTAGTAAACAAAATACAATCTTATTTCCAGGAGAAATATTTGCAGTTTTAACTACCTGCTTACTATTTAACTCGGGTGCACCCTTCACCTGAACACTTGCTACATTAGCTTTTGGAGATACATAATAGCCCAAGGCCAAAATACAGCATAATGAAAAAAGAATTATAAATCCCAAGCGTGTTAACAAAGCATGTCGTCGTTCAGCCTGCAATTTAGTTAGTGAGGCAGAGACCCGTTTTTTCTCATTATTATTAACTTTATTTTTATAATCAATCCATCCCGATAATTCTTTTTTAGGATCTTTCTTGGTTATTTTATCTTTCTTTTTGGTCACATACCTCACTTCCTTTCATTATTTGTTTTTAATTAAACCTTCCATTACTGAAATTACTTGATCAGATGCATCCGGTACACCTAATCTCTTTGATGCTTCACTCATCTGTTTAGCATAATTTGTATCCAGCAGAATATGATCAATCGACGATACAAAATTATTTGGATTCAAATCATCTTCTGCAATCACTAGAGCAGCGCCTGCTTTTTCCATATCCACCGCATTCTTCATTTGATGATTATGAGTTACATTAGGACTAGGAATCAAAATTACAGGAACTCCAAGTGCAGTAAATTCGGCCAAACTAGTTGCACCTGATCTTGCTACAACACAAGTCATTTGTGGTAATAAACCTGGCATATTATCAATATAAGGTACAATTTTCACGTTTGAGCTAATTTTCTTGCCAGCCAATTTCTTTTTGACATCACCATAATATAGTTGCCCAGTAGCCCAAATAACTTGATATGGCTTTGTTTCAAGTTCTGGAAGAGATTTTTCAACGATTTGATTAATTGCCAAAGCGCCACGAGAACCACCAAAGATCAGAACAGTTGGCATATTAGGATTTAAGTCCCACTTTTTAGCAATATCAACGTTTTCTTTGTTTAGTCCCAGAACTTGCTGAGAGCGTGGATTTCCCGTTTTAACAAGTTTCTTTTTTTCTGAAAACTGCTTTGCAGCATCATCAAATGTGTAACAAATTTTATCGACATAATGCGCTAAGAATTTATTAGCTAATCCAACAACAGAATTAGATTCATGAATAATTGTTGGTACATGCATTTTGGCTGCTTCATAAACAATCGCACCTGAAACGTACCCACCAGTTCCGACTACTACATCAGGTTTGAAATCCTTGATAATTTGTTTGGCTTCTTTAGTAGCTTTAATGAAGAGCTCAATTGTCTCAAAGTTCTTTAAAGGATGTTTACGATCAAATCCTTTGATTTTTAATGTTCTAAAAGGAACTCCAGCTGCGGGAACGATCTTAGACTCTAATCCACGATCAGTTCCGACAAATAAGATCTCATCGTTTGTAACTAACTTACGTTCTTTCAAACGCTCGATTAACGCCATAATTGGATAAATGTGGCCACCAGTTCCGCCACCAGAAAAAATTACTCTCATTTTACTTAGTCTTTAATTCCTTAATAAATTTTACAAAAAAGTCTCCACGTTCTTCAAAAGTATTAAATTGATCCCAAGAAGCACATGCTGGTGAGAACAAAATAACATCTCCTGCTTCACTCAGTTCATATGCACGTGGAACAGCTTCTTGTAAAGTATTAACAATAACAATATCTTTAATGCCAGCTTTACGAGCAGCATCAGCTAAAAGATATTTAGTTTCACCATAAAGCACAATTGATTTTACATGTTTTTTAAATAGTGGGACAAGAGAATCAAACATAAAGCCACGATCTAATCCACCAGCAATTAAAACTTCTGGTTCTTTAAACGAAGGAATAGCTACTGTAGCTGCTTCAATATTAGTTGATTTTGAATCATTATAAATCTTACGATCATTGTAAGTCATTACATATTGCAGACGGTGTGTAGCACCAGTAAAAGTACTTAATGCATATTGAATATCACTGTCGTCTGCACCCATCAATTTAGAAATAGCAATTGCTACTAGGCAATTTTGTTGGTTATGAATACCTGGGATCTTAATATCGCTGATCTTCATAATTTGATGATCATCTTTACTTTCAAGATATTCATCACCAATAAAATAATCTGCTGTCTTATCTGTTTCAGAAAATGTTTGGACTTTAGCTTTAGTTTTCTTTAATTCTCTGTCTAAAATATTCTTTTGATCAAAGTTAGCAATAAAATAATCGTTTTGATCTTGTGATTGAGTAATTCTTAGTTTAGCTTCAACATAATTATCAAAGGTCTTATGGTAATCAAGATGAACATTGTTGTAAATATCTACAATGGCCGCTACTTTAGGCTTAATATCTGTTACACCAAGCAATTGGAAGCTAGACATTTCTACTACAAGTAAATCTTTATTTGTAGCTTTTTCGACAACTTCTGAAATTGGCACACCAATATTACCAACTGCATAAGCATGACTACCTTTTTTAGATAAATGATGATCCATAATTCTTTGTGTGAGCATGACAGTAGTCGTTTTACCATTTGAACCAGTAACACAAACATATGGAGCTTCACTTACATTAAGTGCAATCTCTGGTTCAGTGATAACTGGAATGTTTAGTTTTAGCGCTTTTTCAACCATTGGATTTTCATAAGGAATGCCGGGGTTTTTAACAAGATAGTCGAATTTTTCCTTATCAAAAATCTCTACTGGATGATGTCCCGAAATAACTCGAACACCTAACTTCTCTAATTCGGCTGCGCGGTCATCATTAGATAAGTCCTTTTTATCATTTAAGGTAAGTTTAGCACCTAGCTTTAAAAGAGGTTTAGCTACTGAAAAGCCACTCTTTCCTAAACCTAAAATTAAAATATTTTTATTTTCATATGTTTTTATTTTTTTCATTTTAAAATTAACCCCTGATAATTAAATAAATAATGCTTCCAATTAAACCAACAATCCAAAATACGATATCAACTTTCCATTCAGACCAGCCAAGCATTTCGAAATGGTGATGGATCGGTGTCATCTTGAAAATTCTTTTTCCAGTAGTTTGGAAAGAAATGACTTGCAAAATAACACTGAGTGTTTCTAAAACAAATACAATTCCGATTAAAAGTAATGACCATGGCCGATGAAGGAAAATTGATACAGTTGCTAATCCTCCGCCAAGAGCTAAGGAACCTGCATCCCCCATGAAAATTTTAGCTGGTTTGTGGTTAAAAATAAAGAAACCAACTAAACCACCAATTACACTTAAAGTAAATGCAACAATTACCCAATTTCTTTCTTGGTAGGCAATCCAAGCATAAGTTGCGTAAGCAATAATAGATAAACCAGTTGCTAAACCATCTAAGCCGTCGGATAAATTAACTGCATTTGAAAATCCAACTAACCAGAAAAGTACAAATAAACTGAATAAGAAAGAATTTCTTACCATTCCTGCAAATGGAATATATAATTCAAAAGCAAAATGATCGCTAAATGCTAGGGCAATAATCAAAGCAGCAATGATAATTTGACCTAGCAATTTCTGCCAAGCTTTTAATCCTAAATTACGTTTGAAATATAACTTAATTCCATCATCTAAGAAACCAATAATTCCATAGCCTAAAAAAGCGATAATTAAAATCCAAGTAGTCTTATTTAAATCTTTCTGCCAAATTAAAACCCATAAGGTGGAAATAACACTGGCAAGCATGAAGACAACTCCACCCATAGTTGGGGTACCAGATTTTTTCTCATGCCATTTTGGCCCTTCATCTCTAATCACTTGGCCTTCATGTTTCATTCGCATAAAGCCAATAAACAACGGTAAGAAGATAACCGTAAGAGCAAAACTGCTAATGAACGGTATCAAAGAAAACTGCATTTTGTATTACTCCTTTAACTTTTTGTTATTTCAAGTTTACTGATAACTTACTATTTTTATCAATTACTTTTCCAGATGGAATAGATTGTTTTGTAACTTTCCCTTTTCCATTAATTGTAATTGGAATATCAGTTGTTGTCATAAAGCTATTAACCTCAGCTTCTGTCCACCCGACCATGTTCGGGCAAGTAACTTGACCACCGGTAAATAAGAAAATCTTATCATCCGTACCTTGTTTTACCCCGGCACTAACTGATTGACGACTAACTGTTTTGCCAGTTCCGATAATCTCAATTGAAACGCCAACGTTGTTAGCCTCTTCTTTCGCTTTTTCAATACTTTTACCAGTTAAAGCTGGAACAGTTACTTTTTCGTTAACCTTTGCTGTCGAATCTGAAAGAGAAATCAAACGATTCATAATCGGCTTAAAAATAGAAGAAAGAATTGTTTCTGCTGGGTTAGACATCTTTTGAGGTTGCTTCATTGTTAAATAAACACAATAGCGTGGATTATTAGCAGGCGTTACACCAACTACAGAGAAAATATAGTTATTATCACCTGTTAAATATCCTCCATGTGGTCCAGCAATTTGAGCCGTACCAGTTTTAACAGCGATACTCTTTCCTGGCATCTTATAAGCAGCCCCTGTACCATAAGATGCATTCACGACATCTTGCATTCCTTTTAAAACAGTTTTTGCTGTCTTAGCAGAATAAATTGGAGCACCAACTTTTGTACGGTGGAATTTTTCTACTACTTTTCCTGAAGGAGAAACTATTTTCTCAACAAATTGCGGCTTCACCATTTGTCCATTATTTGCTAAAGCGCTATATGCTTGCATCATTTGCATCGCATTAACGTTAACACCCTGTCCAAATGCTGTAACTGCTTGGTTTAATGGGGTAGAAAAGTTTAAAATTCCAGCTGTTTCACCAGGAAGGGTTACTCCTGTTTTTTTGCCAATTCTGTATTTATTTAAATACTCTTTCCATGTCTTAGCTCCCATCTTTTGCTCAAGCTTTACAAACCCAACATTACTTGATCTTGGAAATGCTTGGCTAAATGGAATACTTCCCCAACCACTATTATTCCAGTCATGAATTGTTGATCCTTGAACAGTAACTGCACCAGATTTATATTGCTCATTAGGGTTGTAATTTCCACTTTCAATTGCACTTGAATAAGTCAAGACCTTAAAAACTGAACCTGGTTCATAAGAATCTTGAACTAGTATATTACGCCAAGAAGTATCTAAACCTTGTTTGGTCTGAGGGTTAAAAGTAGGACGCTGAGAAGCAGCCAAAATTTTACCAGTTTTGATATCTTCTACAACTGCTGTTAGCGCCTTCGGCTTATATTTATCTTGTACTTGAGACATTAAAACTTCCAAATAACTTTGGAGTCTTGAATCAAGCGTTAAGTAAATATTATCGCCATCTTGAGTTGCACGAGTTGTCTTTTGACCATTAGGTAATTGATAATTTTCTGCATCCACAAATGCTTCACGATAACCATCTTTACCCGCTAACTGTTTGTCAAAATAAGCCTCGATTCCCATAGTACCGACTAAATTACTTGTTCCCTGACTTTTTTGAGGTTGAGCTAAGCCAATAATATGCGAAGCAAAATTACCATTTGGATAAAGCCTAGATGGCGTTTCGACAAATTTAATTCCTGGTAACTTCATCGCCTCAATCTTTTTCTTTTGAGACAATGTTAAGCCAGTACCCGCAGAACCAAATTCTACCTGAAAAGCCTTATGCTTCGGCGTCAAATATGAATATATTTTTTCTTCACTTAACGGAAGCACCTCGGCCAACTTTTGTGCGGTCTTACGTTTGTTTGTCACATACATTGGCTTATTATGATAATCAATTGAACTCTTGTCTAAAATTGCATATACAGTAAAAACATGGGCATCTTCTGCAAGAGTTAAACCATTTTTATCATAAATTGTTCCTCTCGTTGCTTTTAGAACTTCATTTCGCCGGTAAATTTGATTTACTCGCTTATTTAAATTCTCACCAGCAACCTGATTCGAAATACCTATATATAAAAATCTACCTATAAATACAAGAAAAACCAAAGCCAAGACTAGCTGGAGGATTCTCCCCACCGTAAAGCGGTAGCCGTGGGCTTTGGATCTATTTCTATTTAAGTTATTAAACTTTTTCATTAACGAACATTCCTAATGTTACTCTCAACCAAGTGCAAGCCTTGATCACGGGCAATTTTATTAATTCTAGTAGTTGACGTTAATTCACCAATCTCCTGACGAAGATCAGTGTTATGACTCTTTTGAGAAATTATCGTCTGCTCAACATTTGCTAACTGGTGCTGGGCACTAGTAGCAGAAATGCTGGCTGAAACCAATAAAATCATTAATCCTAATGTAATAAGTGAACCTAGAACGACTAAACTTTTTTCAAATGCTGTCCAAGGAACGCTTTTGGGATTAAGAACAATTGCTTTCTTTGGCTGCTCAGTCTGCTGTTGACTTTGTTGATAATTTAAATTTCTTGCTGAGCTATCAGCCATCTTCTTCTCCTTAAATATTAACTAAAAAACTATAATTTCTCTGCAACCCTTAACTTGGCACTGTGTGAGCGGTTATTTTCTTCTAATTCATCACTACTTGCCATGATAGGTTTGCGACTAATTAATCGCAATGTTGGTTTACTGTCAGCCGGAACCATCGGCATTCCGCGTGGTATCTCGACTTCAGAATACTTTTTAAAGATCTTTTTGACGATTTTATCTTCGTGAGACTGAAAAGTAATCACACTAATTCGACCACCCGGTCTCAATAGCTTAATTGCTTCTTCAAGAGATTCTTGCAATACACCTAATTCATTGTTAACTGCAACTCGAATTGCTTGAAAGCTCTTCTTAGCAGGATGCCCTCCACTTCGTCTTCCATATGCTGGAATTGCATCCTTAATTACATCTACCAAATCAAATGTAGTTACAATCGGTTTTTCTCTTCTTCGATCTACTATCTTTCTAGCAATCTGACGAGAAAACTTTTCATCTCCATACTTATACAAAATGTCACTTAGTTCTTTTTGTGACCAAGTGTTTATAATTGTATAGGCATCTAACTCTTGGCTTTGATCCATCCTCATATCTAATCGAGCATCAAATCGATAAGAGAAACCTCGTTCAGGTTGATCAAACTGCGGAGACGAAACTCCAAGATCGTAATATATACCATCTATTCCATCTGAAATTCCCAGCTCTACCAGATTTTTTTTCAAATGACAGAAGTTATCGTGAACCAGTATTAATTTAGGTTCAGCTCCTGGTTTCAATTCCTCAGCAAAACTTTCTTTTGCCATCGAAATTGCATATTCATCTTGATCAAATCCAATAACTGTTCCTCTATTCAATTTACTGAGTAGATATCGGGCATGACCGCCACCACCAAAAGTTGCGTCAACATAAAGACCATCATCTTTTGGATTTAAATTGTCTATTGTTTCGTGCAAAAGCACACTTTTATGCTTGAATTTCATAATTTTTATAACTCGATGTCATCCAAGTCTTCTGCGATATCGTCATAGTTCTCATTGGCTTCTTCTGAGAAATCATTCCAGCGTTCTGCTGACCAAATTTCAATTCGATTAGAAACACCAACGATCACACATTCCTTAGTGAGTGCGGCATGCTCTTTCAGTGTCATGGTCAGATTAACACGTCCTTGCTTGTCGAACTCACTCTCCATCGCACCTGAGTAGAAAAGACGCGTAAACTTACGTGCACTTCTCTTTGTCAGTGGAAGTTTGGCTAACTTAGCCTCAATTTTTTGCCATTCTTCGATTGGATAGCCAAAAATACAGCCCTCCATTCCACGAGTAAATACCATCTTCTCGCCAATCTCGTCTCTAAATTTGGCCGGTATAATGAGCCGCCCTTTACTGTCGAGATTATGATGATACTCGCCCATGAACATGGTCTAGCCCCCTTTCCAATGAATAATTTACCACACTTCCCCACTTTCTACCACAAGTTTTACACTTTTTATTTAGATATTCTGTTATTTTATGATAATCATAATTTTATCCAAAACAAAATGCCCTTATCACAAGGATAAGAGCACTTTGATTTTTAATAGAAAAAGTGGGGAAAAACGTTATAATAACAACAAAATTAAGAGACCCACATACCAAACAATGGATGAAGCAGCGAGATAGTGCCACAATGTACCCAAAGTTTTTGCAACAGAAATATTTTTATTCTTGACAGCGGTATAAACAGAAACAATTACTACCAAAATAAAATATAATAAAAAACCATAAGGCAAAAATGACGGTTGCTTAGTTTCTTGCGTCAAGAGCTGACAAGCTGCAATGAAAAAAAATGGTAAAATATCATAACCACTAAATTGAGCCTTAGGAAATAACTTCATTAAAAAAGCTGCAACGACGATCCCACATAAAGGGACTAAAAAGATAAGCAAAAAATTCATGAAAGACCTCCAATAAGTTTATTTTAAACTATTTCAATTAAATATAAAATTATAATTAAAATCATGGTAAACTAGAATTATTAATTTAGGAGGCAGCTATGAGAAAACGTAAGAAAAAATCCGGATTTCAGAAATTAACTATTGTTATGGCCTGGTTCATGGCAGTGATTACCCTCCTTGGTGTAGTAGCTACTGCCTTAATCGGAACTGGTGTCTTTCAATTTTAATTATTTTACGCAAAAAAGGAGTCGCAATCGTGCGACTCCTTTTTGTTTAAAAATAATATTCCTTTTTCAAAAATGGATACTCTTCAGCAAGTTTTACCCAAAACCAATAAGTACACAAAACTAAGATAAAACACCATAGCAAATTAGGTAAAATACTATTTAAAAAACTTGCAAAAGATAATTGTATTATCCCTACTAGATTTAATGTTAGATAAACATAAAAGCTCACACAGAGATAAACAACTAAACAAATTAACAAGCGAAACCAAAATACTTCAGGAAGAAAACGTGCACTCTGTTGAATAAGAAAACAAATTAAAGGAAATGCTACTGTATAGATACCAATCACGCATAAATAGTAAAGGTCCGCAATAAGGCCTAAACCCAAACAAAGCCAGATATTGGCATCATTTTTATCATCGCATAGGGCTATTAAAGTAATCCCAACAACTGTCAGCCAGCAACTGCCAGAAAAGCCTCGATGAAAGATAAAAGTTTGTAAATTATAGGCTAATACTCCATCCAAAATTAGCGCCATAAATAAGGCAATGGCAACATACCATCGACGCAATTCTGCCATTACTCTTCAACCTTTCTTTTAATTACAGATACAACCGATGGATCATTAAGGTTACCAGCCGGCTGAATTTCAACAACATCTGATAAGCCAAAAGTATCTCGTGTTGTCTTTGTAACTGTTCCGATTAAAAGACCTTTTGGTGATAAACCACCCATTCCACTAGTATAAACTTGAGTACCTTTTTTTAATTTCTGCCCATCAACCACTTGTGTAAACGCTAATTGATTATTTCCTTCAACAGAAATCACACCATGCACCTTTTTACCATTAGCTGCATCAGCTTCTACAGCAAACTTATTTGTAGACTTATCAGTTGTAGTAATTAATTCAACTTTAGAAGTTGTACTATTTACCTCAACCACTCTTCCGATTACGCCTTTACCAGACATTACTGGCATATTTTTCCTAACTCCAGCTCGTGACCCTTGATCAATAACTAATAAATCTGACCAAGTATCAGCAGCACGAGAAATTACGGACCCATTGATGATAGTATAGTCGGTTAAAGTTTTCTTTAATTTTAGAGCTTGTTTTAATTGCGTATTTTCTGCTTCCAAAGAGCTGTTCCGTGCCTTAGTTTGAGCGAGGTTATCAATTTGTTTTTTCAAATGATCATTTTCAGCTTGAGTATTGAATAAATCTTCGACATTAGCCACCCCATTAGAGACCAAATTAATTGGCCAATTCACTACTCTTGTAACAATTGAAACTGTATCATTACCAATTTTTTGAACTAAGAATGGCGTTTCTCTCTTATTACGTAAGCGGATGGAAATAGACAACATACTTAAAACTAAAATAACTAGTACGAAAATTGTCAATAACTTTTTGTTTTTGAGAAATTTTTTCATCTACTACTATCTTCCTAATTTAAAAGTTAATAGAAAAAGACCGGCTTTTACGCCGGTCTCCAAATTAACGTCTCTTACGCATAACTTCAATATTTTTGAGAGATTCACCGGTACCAATTGCAACACAATCAAGTGGATCTTGAGCAATAAAGACTGGAACTTTAGTAGCGTCTGAAATAACCTCTGGTAAGTTCTTTAAAAGAGCTCCACCACCTGTTAACACAATACCATGATCAATAACATCTGCAGCGATTTCAGGAGAAGTTTCTTCCAAAGTTTCTTTAATCGCTACAATAATATTTTGAACTACTTCTTGAATTGCCTTTGAAACATCTACTGCCTCAATATCAATTGATTTTGGCAATCCTGTTACAAGATCACGACCACGGATATTCATTGATTCAATTTCTTTTGCCTTTTCAACTGAAGCAGAAGCAATCTGAATCTTAATTGTTTCAGCGGTTCGTTCACCAATTAATAAATTGTAGTTTTGGTGAATGTAAGTTGCAATTGCACTATTGAACTTATCTCCTGCCATTCTAGTAGAACGGGAGGATACAATACCACCTAATGAAATAGTTGCAACATCAGTAGTTCCACCACCAATATCAACTACCATTGAGCCGGTTGGATCCATAACAGGAAGACCAGCACCAATAGCTGCTGCAAATGGTTCTTCAATCACGTATGCTTCACGTGCACCTGCAACTCTAGCCGCATCAATAACTGCTCTCTTTTCAACTTCTGTTACACCTGAAGGTACACAGATCATAGCAGCAGGCTTTGAATTACCCACAGTCTTTTCCATGAAATATTTGAGCATTGCAGCAGTTGTATCGTAGTCAGCGATTACTCCATCTTTCATCGGACGAATAGCAACAATTGAGCCAGGAGTTCTACCAATCATTTCTTTGGCTTCTGAACCAACAGCAATAACTTCACCCGTTTGAGTATTTTTAGCAACAACAGAAGGCTCACGCAAAACGATGCCTTTACCTTCAATATAAACGAGTGTGTTGGCAGTTCCCAAATCAATCCCAATATTTTTAGATCCTAATCCAAACACGCAAAATCTCTCCTTAAATTTATCTCTTTAATTATTTTAGCCTAAATCGTATCTTTATTTAGTCTTAGATATTATAGCATAGAAAATCTAATGTAAAAATTTGCTTTAAGAAAATTTGCTCATACTTAAGGAAGACTTAAAGAAGTTCCATCTCTCGAAAGCTTAAATAAGTATTATCAGTCACAATAAAATGATCCAGAAAATCAATTCCCATACACTTACTTGCCTCTGCTAATTTCTTAGTAAATCGCAGGTCATGCTGAGATGGTTGTTCATCCCCACTTGGATGATTATGAGCTACAAAAAAAGCCGTACTGTTATAAATTACTGCCCAGCGAAAGATATCTCGTGGATGGGCAACTGCCCTATTTACTGTCCCTTGAAAAATCAACTTTTCAGCAATAATTTTATTCTTTGAATCAAGATAAATTCCATATAGTTCTTCTTGCGGACGGCCACATAACTTATCAGCTATATAGCATCCTACCTGCGAACTAGAATAGAAACTCTCAATTTCTTTATTATTAACGCCTTTTATACGCTCTAGCATGAGCTGCAGTACGACTGCTAATTCATCTTCGCATTCGGGACTAGCCGCATACTGCCACATTTCCTTAAAACTACTTATGCCTGCTTCTTCTAGCTTTTTAAATAAACTATCAAAAGTAACAATATCTTTTTCTTTCAAAGATCTAGCTAATTTTTTTACTAGATCGACATCAGTTTGCAATAGTTCTTCTTTTTTCATAAATATCAATTACTCCTTTGATATTTATTACGAAAAAACTATTTGATTTTTTTAAGAAAACTGTAAAAATCTTTGCAAATTAATGTCGCATTCTTTTTATCTAAAATTGTTGGTTGCTTTAAATCTGGAACCATTACGCATTTTAAACCCGCAGCACTTGCAGACGCAACACCTGTGCTAGAATCTTCAAATACTAACAAATTATCTTTTGGCAGTTGCATCTTTTGAGCTGCTAGCAAATAAATATCTGGTGCAGGCTTAGCCTTTATTTTTCCTGCTTCGACATCTTTATAGCTTAGATAAAAATTAAAATAGTCCTTTATTTTTAGAACTTCTAAATTATGAGCTACTACTTCATCATAATTACTTGATGCAATTGCGAGTTTGATATTTTTTTCTTTAAACTCTACTAATGCATCTCGTACACCTGCTTGAAGCTTCAGTTTTCCTTGATCAGTCCACTCCCAAACTAGCTCATCAGTTCTTTTAATAAACTTATCGCGATCTGCTTCAGTCTTAAAATGTTGATGATAAAATTCTTCCATTTCTTTAACCGAGGAACCAACAAGCTTTAAGTAACTATCATCTGGAATGTCTAAATTTGCTTCTTTAGCGGCAACAATATTTGCATCCCAATATAGCTTTTCAGAATTAACTAGTAATCCATCCATATCAAAAATGATACCTTCAATTGGTTCAGCAATATTTTCAACTTTCATTTTTTACCTCTTTTGCAGTAATTCAAAACTGCACCAACCAAATAAAAAGATCCCGTCACTAATAGGATATCATGTGGCTTCAATTTATTCTTCAAGTTAGTATAAGCTACTTCGAAATTTTCTTCATAATTATATTTTTGCTGAGCTTCTTTAGGAAAATCTTCTAATCTCGCAGCTCTAGGATAATCTATCCGAGTTAAGGTAACTTTTTCATCTTCGAATAAATTGGTGACTGGACCCAAATCCTTGTCTTTCATCATTCCAAGAAGTATATATATTTGACCTTGGTTCTCTTTTCGAATCAAGTGCAAAAGATTCGTCATCGCCTGCAAATTGTGTGCTCCATCGACAATAATTTTAGGTGCAGTCTGAACAATATCATATCTACCAGGAATTTGCGTCTTATTAATCGACGCTTCAATCTCTTGTTTATTTAACTGTAAATTCAAAAGTTGAACCGCCCGAACTGCCACCCCAATATCATATGCTTCTACTACAGGACGTTTCAAAAATTGATACTTATTTTCTAAATCTTGATATTCAATAGCTGTTTTAGATAATTTAATTTTAAAATCTCTTCCCAATAAAAATGATTTCGATTTTTCTGCTTGAGCTTTATCAAGTAAAATATCTAAAACATCTTGAGGAATATTGCCTAGCACAACTGGTTTATTCTGTTTGATTATGCCACTTTTCTCCTTAGCAATATCTGCTAAAGTTGGTCCAATTATTTTCTCATGATCCAAACCAATAGTTGTAATGATACTTACTTCTGGTGTAATCACATTAGTCTTATCATGCTCGCCTCCAATTCCGACTTCAATTACTGCATAATCACATTTTTTTTGAGCAAAAAATTGGAAAGCAAGAGCTACTTCATATTCAAATGTTACTAAAGAAAAATCAGGATCAGTTTTTTTCAGTTCTTTTATAGCTGCTTCAATTTTGTTAGCTACTTCGACTAAATCCCTATTACTTATATTCTTGCCATTTAATTGAATTCTTTCATTAAATTCATAAATATAAGGTGACACAAAAAGGCCAGTCTTTTGACCGGCCTTTTGTAATAGATTACTCAAATAATAGGATGTCGACCCCTTACCATTCGTCCCGGTAACATGAATTGTCTTAACACTATCTTGAGGATTATTTAATTGTTTTAAAATCCTTTTGACGTAACTCAAATCATTTTTAGGGTGCAGCTTAGGTAAAGAATATATTCTGTTAATTACTTGGTCAACATTAGTAAACTTCACTTCTATTTACTTTCCTTTAATTCTTTCATACGTTCACGAACACCAGCAAGTTGACTTTCGTAGTCAGCTTTCTTTTCCTTCTCTTTGTTTACAACAGCTTCAGGAGCATGAGCTACAAAGCCTTGGTTTGCAAGTTTCTTTTCAGCTCTTTGTACTTCTTCTTCAAGACGCTTTTCTTCTTTTTCCATCTTCTTAAGTTCATCGTCAACGTTAACTAATTCAGTTAATGGAACAAAAATCTGAGCACCTGGAATTACGGCAGTTTTTGCAAGCTTTGGTGCCTCAATATCTGCTGCAACTTGCAAATCTTTAGGGTGCAAGAAGTTTTCTACATACTCGAAATTGTCATCCAAAATATGTTTATTTGCTTCATCATCTAATTGAATCATAATGTCAATTTGTGAAGACATTGGAGCATTAACTTCCATACGAATATTACGTACAGCCTTGATAACTTCAATTAAAAATGCCATGTCATTATCAGCTTGCTTGTTTTCAAATTCTGCATGAGTTTCTGGATATTTAGCAGTCATAATTGACTTACCTTCATGGGGCATTGAAAGCCATAGTTTTTCAGTAACAAATGGCATAATTGGGTGCATTAAACGCAAAATTTGATCAAGAATCCAAATTAAGTTTTCTTGCTTTCTAGCCTTTAATTCTTCATCATCACCATTTAAAGCAACTTTAGAAATTTCAATGTACCAGTCACAGAAGTCATTCCAAATAAAGTTGTATAGTTCACGACCAGCTTCACCAAACTTATACTCATCAAATAAACGAGTAACTTCTGATACAGTATGATTTAATCTATCAAAAATCCAGCTATCTGCTAAATCAAACTGCGTAGTGTCTGGCATGTGAGCAGGTTTTGCATCTTCAGGCAAGTTCATAATTACAAAACGACTTGCATTCCAAATTTTGTTGATAAAGTTCCAAGCAGCAGCTAATTTCTTTGGATCATAACGAGTGTCTTGACCAGGAGCAGTACCGTTTAATAAGAACCAACGTAGAGCATCGGCACCATACTTATCAACAACATCCATCGGATCAACACCATTACCAAGTGATTTACTCATCTTGCGTCCTTGTTCATCTCGCATTAAACCGTGCAAAACAACATCTTTAAATGGACGCTTCTTAGTAAAGTGAAGACCTTGGAAGATCATTCTTGATACCCAGAAGAAAATAATGTCATATCCGGTAACTAAAGTGTTAGTTGGGAAGTAACGCTTAAAGTCTGGATTATCAGTATCTGGCCAGCCTAATGTTGAAAATGGCCAAAGTGCACTTGAGAACCAAGTATCTAGAACATCTGGATCTTGTTCCCAGTTTTCAATATCTTTAGGTGCTTCTTCGCCAACGTAAGTTTCACCAGTCTTCTTGTTGTACCAAGCTGGAATACGGTGACCCCACCATAATTGACGAGAAATTACCCAATCATGAACATCTTCCATCCAGTGGTTCAAAGTACCTTCAAATCGCTCTGGCACAAAGTTAACTTTACCATCAGTCTTTTGATTCTTAAGAACTTCTTCGGCAAGTGGCTTCATCTTAACGAACCATTGCTTTGAAAGTCTAGGCTCTACTTGAACGCCAGAACGTTCAGAGTGACCAACTGAGTGAACAATTGGTTCAACTTTAATTAAGTATCCTTCTTTCTTTAAGTCCTTAACTAGAGCCTCGCGAGCTTCAAAACGATCCATACCAGCATACTTACCAGCTTCTTCGTTCATAGTTCCGTCATCATTCATTACGTTAATTCTTTCAAGATTATGACGGTTACCTACTTGGAAGTCGTTAGGATCGTGCGCTGGCGTAATCTTAACTAAACCAGTACCAAATTCTGGATCTACGTGTTGGTCTTCAATAATTGGAATATGACGACCAACAAGTGGAAGAACTAATTCTTTTCCTACAATATCTTTATAACGCTCATCCCCTGGTGCAACAGCTACAGCTGTATCACCAAACATAGTTTCAGGACGAGTAGTTGCAATTTCAACAAAGCCTGATCCATCTGCAAATGGGTATTTTACATGGTAAAATGCACCCTTATCGTCTTTGTGAATAACTTCAATATCACTAAGAGCAGTTTGTAATTCTGGATCCCAGTTAATAATATATTCACCGCGATAAATTAGTCCTTCGTTATATAATTGAACGAAAACTTTTCTAACGGCTTTTGAAAGACCTTTATCTAAAGTAAATCTTTCTCTTGAATAATCAAGAGATAGTCCCATTTTAGCCCATTGACCCTTGATGATATTTGCATATTCATCTTTCCAGTCCCAAACTTGCTTAACAAAAGCTTCACGTCCCATCTGGTGACGGTCTTTACCTTGTTTACGCAACTTTGCTTCCACTTTAGCTTGAGTAGCAATACCAGCATGATCCATACCTGGAAGGTAAAGAGTATCATAGCCTTCCATTCGCTTAAAACGAATTAATGTATCTTGAATTGCGGTATCCCAAGCGTGTCCTAAGTGTAATTTTCCAGTTACATTTGGTGGTGGAATAACAATTGAATAAGGGTGAGCCTTTTTATCGCCAGATGGCTTAAAAAGATCCTCATCAAGCCATTCTTGATATCTACCTTTTTCAACCTCATTAGGATTATATTTAGGTGCTAAATCTGTCATTAAAATTCCTCCAATAAAAAAGTCCCAGACAATAATTGTCTAGGACGAAATTTTCCGCGGTACCACCTACGTTAAGTATACAATTGTATACCTCTCTTATAAGCGATAACGGTGCTGAAGTGTCCGGATTAACCTACTAAAGTTCAATTAATCAGCTAATCAAGCTACTCGTAAAATTCTGAAGTCTCTCAGCATACTGACTTTTCTCTGTAATACGAATTTACTCCTCTTGATTCCTGCTTTGTTTATGATTATAGCATGAAAGAAAACAAGAGAAAAGGTGAGAATTAACCTCTATTTTCTCTGATTACTTTTACCAACTGAATTAAAACTGTCGGAATAATTGCTAAAATCACGATTAGCCAAACTTCTTGTCCGCTTAATGGTTGAACAGCAAATAAGCCATGAAGTGTTGGTACAAAGAGAATTAAGACTAAAAGTGCAGTGCCCAATGCAAAGGCTGCTAAACTGTACCAATTGTTTTTAAATCCAATTTTAAAAATGCTATGTTGTGAACGGCAATTAAAACCGTGAAGCAAACGTGCAAATGTTAAAGTTGAAAATGCCATAGTACATGCAATTGCAGGACTGTCTTTTAAGCCAATTAAGAATGCAGTAATAACACTTAACGAAATTAAGAAGCCTTGCGTACTGATTTGAGTAACAAATGGTTTATCTAACAAACTAGCTTTAGGATCGCGTGGTTTACGCTTTAAAATATCAGGATTTCCTGGCTCCATTCCGATTGCTAAAGCTGGAAGCGAATCAGTAACTAAGTTAATGAATAAAAGTTGTACTGCAACAAATGGTACTGGCAATCCAGCAATTGAAGCAAATAAAACGGTAATAATTGCCGATAAGTTACCCGATAATAAGTAACCAATCGCATTTTTGATATTTTCATAAACTGTTCTACCATTTGCAACAGCTTTGATAATTGTAGCAAAGTTATCATCAGTTAAAATCATACTTGCTGCATCTTTTGATACTTCTGTACCTGTGATACCCATTGCTACACCAACGTCAGCTTTCTTAAGGGCGGGAGCATCGTTAACGCCATCACCAGTCATTGATACAATATGATCTTTTCTTTGCCACGCGTTAACAATTCTAATTTTGTTTTCTGGAGAAACACGAGCATAAACTGCGACTTTTTCAATTTCTTGGTCTAGTTCTTCATCACTTAAAGCATCTAACTCTAAACCAGTTAAAGCAATATCTCCGTCGTTAAAAATACCAATCTTTTTAGCAATAGCTACCGCAGTAACCTTATGGTCACCTGTAATCATTACCGTTCTGATACCGGCCTCTTTTGCGCGAGCAACGGCTGCGACGCTTTCTTCTCGCGGTGGATCCATTTCTGAAACTAAACCAATGAAAGTTAAGTCTTTTTCAGTATCGGCAGATAACTCCTCATCGCTTTCTTTATATGCAAATGCAAGCACTCTTAAACCATTTTCTGAAAAATGATTATTCTGAGCTAAAATATTCTTTCGGTCTTGCTCAGTTAGTGGTCGCACTTTATCCCCAAAACGAATATTAATGCAGCGCTTAAGCAAGATATCGATTGCTCCTTTAACAAAAATTGTTGGAACAGTATGAATTAAATGCTTAGTACTCATCAACTTACGGTCAGAATCAAATGGTACTTCTTCTAAACGATCTAAGTGATTTCTTAATTCGCTCTCTGATAAACCTAGCTTTCCATTTCCAAGATCAATTCCTGGTACCTTACGATACATTTCAAGCAATGCGGATTCTGTTGGGTCACCAATCTTCTTACCATCAGATAAACTAGCATCATTATTCAAAACTACATCATATAGTAAATAACGATGTAACTGATTACTCAAATTAAGCTCTTCAGGCTTAAGAACTTTACCACCAATGTAAATATCTTCAACAGTCATTTTATTTTGAGTTAAAGTTCCAGTTTTATCAGAACATATTACAGAAACCGAACCCAATGATTCAACAGCTGCTAAATTTTTGATAATGGCATGTTCCTTAGCCATTTTTTGCGTTCCCATAGCTTGAACAATTGTAACGATTGAACTTAAAGCTTCTGGAATAGCAGCAACAGCTAGTGCTACTGCAAATAATAGCGCGTCTAGTAAAGGTTGACCACGCCACATTTGTAATCCTAAGATCAAGGCACAGAAAATCAAAATTGCGGTTGCCAAGCGTGATGAAAATTGATCAAGTGAAACTTGAAGAGGCGTTCTACGCTCCTTAGTTTCATTCATTAAGGTGGCAATCTTACCGATTTCAGTATCCATTCCAGTTGCTGTAACTAAGACATTTGCTCGTCCATATGTTACAAGCGAACTAGAATAAACCATGTTTACTCTGTCTCCTAAGGGAACTTCTTTATCAAAAGTTGTATCTAAATTATCAATATTAGTTGACTCACCAGTTAAGGAGCTTTCATTTACTTGTAATGAAAAATTATCTAAAATTCTACCATCAGCAGTAACTAGATCGCCTGCCTCAAGTAAAAGAATATCGCCAGGAACAACATCTTTTGCGGCAATTTCTTGTTTTTTACCATCTCTTAAAACTTTTGCCACAGGTGCTGACAAAGACTTTAGGGCTTCTAATGATTTTTCAGCTTTAACGTGTTGGACTGTTCCTAAAATTGCGTTCAAAATTAAAACAACAATAATAACTGCAGTACTTTCTAAATTACCAGTAAACGCAGAAATCACAGCGGCAACAATCAAGATGATGACCATTAAATCTTTAAATTGCTCTAAAAAGACTTCTAAAATACCTTTTTTCTTACCTTCGATTAAAGCATTTGGCCCTACTTGTGCTAATTTTTCTTGAGCAACTTTATTGGTTAACCCCTGCTTTTCATTAGCTCCTAATTCTTTGATAAGCTCTTCTTTGCTTTCACGATAGTATGCTTTCACTTAAACCCTCCATCTAATAGGAAAAACAGACTTTGGCATAAAAAAAGAGACCATTGTCTGAACAAAAACGTTTAGCCAATAGTCTCACCATTTAAACTTACAGCGGAAAAATTAATTTCGTTTTGACGCCATAAATACACCTTATGCCGGTTACTCCCTATATATGTTGAATATAAGTTTACCATTTTTTACGTAAACTAGCAATTAAAACTTTATTGTTTTACCCATTGCGCTCCACCTAGATTGTAAACAGTTTTTCCATGTACTTTTTTCACCGCAAAATAATTCCATGTACTGTTTTGAGGTAATTTCTTTCCAGAATATTTTTTTAAAGAAGGATCTGTATAAATCAAGGTTTCTTTTTGAAGCTTAATTTTTCCAGTCTGTGCTTTAGGAGCAGAGTGATCCGAATTTTTTAAATTATGATCACTTAGCCAAAGATCAGGCCTAACATGATAAAAAAGCTGATTATCTTTCATTTTAACCTGATCAACTTCAACTGAACTTCCATTTTTTAAATACATCAGACCAAAAATTGATTTACTAGGAAAAGAACTAGCTTCATAATTTCTTTTAAAAATATCATTGCTATGTAAAATATTTGCTAATTCAACTGGGTAGTCAGTTAACAAACCCGACACATTCTTATCTAGCTGCAAATATTGTTTCATTTGCACTTTTTTATTAACGCCCCAAAGTAAATACTTTTTATCATGCTCACTTAAGTAGTCAGCCACTTTTTTAGAATAAAAATTATTAGCATAATATTGCGTTGAAGGTGATAAATTAAATTCACCAGCTAATTGCATTGTAGGAATTTGAGGATTAATTTTAGAGATTTGCATCAAGGCTGTTTTAGAAAATGACTCTAATAATACACGATTTTCTAAATGATATTGTCTAATTAAATTAAGTAACAGCTTAATGTCTTCTTCACTGTTATCTTTAGGTTCAATCATGAATTTTACATTTGAATTTTGATAACGTTTAAATACATCTCCAAGACTATGGAGAGATTCACCATTTTGATTTTTATACGAAAGTAATTCTTGATATGGATAATCGGCAATAATTTTATCAACGCCAAAAACTCTACTCAAATTATCATCATGACTTACTACCAGAACATTATCTGAAGTTTTTTGTAAGTCAAGTTCTAAATAATCAACTTGTGCGCAAAGCGCTCGGTCATAAGCCATCCAGCTATGTTCAGCAAACTTACCCTGTTCATTATCTCCGCGATGCGCAATATTTAAAAAGCCACAGGTGAAAGGAAAAACTAAAATAAAGAAAATTACAAAAATAATTTTTTTCATATTTAAATTTCCTTACTTAATTTTATCTCGAGTAATTTCTTGATATTGTCCGCGTTTTAAGTCAGTCGGTAAAGATAATTTACCCATTGAAATTCGATCCAGTTCTAAGACCTTCATGCCAACCGCTCCAAACATTCGCTTAATTTGATGATATTTTCCTTCTTGAATTTGAATCTCAATTTGCGATAAATCATGAACTTTATCTTGGGCTAAAATTTCTAATTTTGCTGGTTTTAATTTTGTACCATCGCCTAAGGTAATACCACTAGCAAATGTTTTAATTGTTTCTTCACTTGCTACACCTGAAATTTTAGCACGATATACTTTAGTCACATGCTTATTGGGAGCAAGTAGCTCATGGGCTAAAGCTCCATCATTTGTTAAAAGCAATAAACCTGTAGTGTCTTTATCTAGTCTACCTACTGGAGCAATACCTTGATAACGATCTTTTGTTTTAAGCAATGAAATAACCGTCTGCTGACTTCTATCTTCAGTAGCTGAAATCACACCTTTAGGTTTATTTAATAAAAAATAATGATACTGTTGGTACGCAATTTCATTTCCATCAACTACCACCAAATCGTCTTCTTTAACTTGTTGTTTTGGCGTAGTTACTAGTTCTCCATTAACCATCACAACTTTCTTTTTAATAAGACTATGAACTTCTTTACGCGAGCCAACATTCATATTAGCTAAATACTTGTCAATTCTCATTTCTATATCTTTCTCAAACCAAAAAAGCGCTAGCGGTTGCTAGCACTTTTTTTACAATAAGTCTGCATCTTCTTGAGCCTTATCATCCAAGAATTTTTGATTTGGATAAATTGGCGTAATTTCCATTCCATCAATTGCGCGTTGAATCATCCCTTCAGCATCAAGTCTGTTTTCCAACTTACGAGCCTCGTCTAACTTAGGCTTAGTCTTTGGACGAGGTGGCGCAAAAATAGTACAACAATCTTCAAATGGCTCAATAGAAAGATCAAAAGTACCAATTTGCTCAGCTAGCTTAATGATTTCAGTTTTATCCATTGTGGCTACCGGACGAAGAACAGGTGTTGAAGTAACATCGTTAATCGCAACCATTGATTCCAACGTTTGGGAAGCTACTTGACCAACTGATTCTCCATTAAAAATTGCTAAACCCCCACGCATTGCGCGAATACGATCTGCTAATTGAAGCATAAAGCGACGCTGAATGGTCATCAAATAACCTTCTGGTAATTTCTCTTTGATTTGTTCTTGAATTTCAGTAAAAGGTACTGCAATAAAATTGATTTTTCCAGAATAGTTAGCCAAAATCCCAGTAAGTTCCTTTGCTTTAGCGAGTGCTTTTTCAGTAGTATATGGTGGACTAAAGAAGTGAACCATATCAATTTCAACTCCACGCTTCATTGCTAAATAAGAAGCCACTGGAGAATCAATTCCACCTGATAGCATCATAACTGCTCGACCTGCTGTACCAACTGGCATCCCACCTGCACCGTGGAGAAGCTGATTTGAAATATAAATTGCATCTTGACGAACTTCAATTCTCAAGACTAAATCAGGCTTCTTCATCTTTACCTTTAAGTTATCCATATTATCAAATAAGTAGTCACCAATCATAGCGTTTAATTGATTAGTGTCATATTCAAACTCATGGTCACTGCGTCTAGTATTAACTTTAAAAGTCATTCCATCCTTAAAAGTTGCTTGCATCAATTCAAGGGAAGCCTTCTTGATAGCATCAAGATTTTTCTCGACTTTTATAGTTGGCGAATAAGTTTGAATACCGAAAACAAGTTTTAATCGCTGATCGATTTTATCAAATGGAGCTCCATTCAAGACAATATGCATTCGATCATGCTTAGGATGTATTTCAATTTCTGGGAAATCTTGCAAAGCTCTTGTTACATTACCAGCTAATCTCCCAATAAAATCTTTACGATTTTTTCCTTTAGTGGATAGCTCGCCATAGCGAACCATTACTTCTGTATATTGCATATTTTCACCTTATTTCAAATGATTAATTTCAGCGAAGTGCTTATATATTTTATCAAAAACTGAAATAAATTGCTCAGCTTCTTCAATAGTATTACTTGGATCGAAACTTAATCTAATCGCACCAGTTGCTAAATCATCTTCAACCTTCATTGCATTTAAGGTTCCGCTCTCAACGCCACTTCTTGAAGAACAAGCGCTAGTAGTGGAAACATAAATTTCCTTAGATTCAAGCGTATGAACTAGAGTTTCTCCACGAATCCCCTCTAAAGAAAAGCATAAAACACTTGGAATAAATTTATCATTTATCGGAGAGAAAATATGAATTCCTGGCTTTCCATCTAAATAAGAAATGATTTTTTTCTTAACTGCTAGTTCTTGTGCTGCATTCTTTTTTTCATCTGATAAATATAAACGCATTGCCTTAGCGGTAGCCGCAATTGCAGGCAAATTTTCTGTGCTAGAGCGTAAGCCCTTTTCTTGACCACCACCATCAATTAGCGGCTTGATCATCTTGCCCTCTTTTTTATAAAGAATACCAACACCGCGAGGTGCATGAAACTTATGAGCTGATAAACTCATTAAATCAACTCTATTTGTAAATACTTCATCCCAAATATCTTTTCCCAAGGCTTGGACATTGTCAACGTGAAAAGTAACATTAGGATAATCTTCCAATACCTTACTAATTTCCTTAATTGGTTGGATTGTACCGATTTCATTATTTACACCCATAATTGAAACTAAAATAGTTTCCTTATCTAGGGCAGCTTTTAAATCATCTGGATCAACCTGACCATTCTTATCAACTGGTAGAACAGTCACACGAAAACCTAAGTCTTCAAGAGCACGTACTGAGTTCGAAACAGCAGCATGCTCAACACTTGAAGTAATAATATGATTTCCAAATTCTTTCTTAGCTAAAGCTGTCCCTTTAATAGCCCAATTATCTGATTCACTTCCACTTGAAGTAAAAAAGATCTCATGTGGTTTTACATTTAATAAACTAGCAATTTGCTTTCTAGAAGCTTCCAAAAGTTGGTGTGAACGATCTCCCATTTTGTGTAGACTTGAAGGATTTCCCCAAATATCCTTTGTTACCTTGTCATACGTTTCCAAAACTGCAAGATAAACAGCAGTTGTAGCACTATTATCAAAATAGATCAATTTTCTTTCTCCTCTAAAAAACGACCATTAAAATGGTCGTTTGATAATCATATAAAATACTAACTTAAAAAGTCTATCGCTTCAATCATTTACTCTTCTTCTTCGGCTTCTTCCTGCTCGCTATAATACTCTTTTTCAATTCTTTGATAACTCCCAGGCTCAACCTTTTCTAAGGCAGTCGCAATTACGTCTAGCGCTTCCTTATATTCATATTTATTTTGATACAAGTCATAAGCTTCTTTGCGAGCACGCTTAATCTCTGGATTTGAAATATACTTATTAGAATATTGCATAGTTAGCTCAACCAGGTCAGCGGAATTTAGAATCTCATCGGCTTCTTTCTTTAAGCGTTCTATATCTTCTTGAATTTGGATCAATTCACTAGATATTTTTTCCATATTTATTCTAACTTGATTCAATTCATTATCTGTATGCTTAACTTCATTCAAGACTAAAGTATACATTTGAATGAAACTTTCAGGTTTTCCAGGTAATCGGCGCCGTTCAACTTTTCGATAAACCAAAGAAACTTCTTGTTTGAAATGAATAATAGAATCGTTAGCAATTTTTTCCGCGTCAAATAATCCGTCTACATCGCCTGAAAGTCTCTTTTCAGTCTTTTCAATTTCTTTTAAACTATCAAGCATTGTTAACCATTTATTTCCAATTTGTGAGTAAACACCGTCACCATCAGCAATTTTTTGACAATCAACATCAAAATCGGCATTCATCCGGCTGACCTGACTTTTTAGTTGTCTAGCTTCAGCTAGTTCACCGTGCGTTAATTCATAACTCTGATCAACATGTTCTAATTTAGCTACAAGCTGATTAGATGCATTACTCATATGAGAGAGAATCTGCACAATTTTATCTTGGTTATTGTCAACAAACGGTCGTGCTTTAAATTCTTTAGTAAGAATATCATACAAACTATCGATTCTTGTACTTACTTCTTTATTACTCTTCTCAACCTTTGCAAGATCTAGTTTATTGAGGCTCTTTTTATTTTCATCAACTAATTCTCTTAAGCTTTTAATCTCTTCTAAAACATCAACCTCTGTAATCTTATACTTGTCTTTTACCATTTGACGATAAGTATTGCTAAGCTCATTGAGTTGATCTGGAAAAACATTTTTTAGTTCTTGATCAAAGTTCTCTATTTTAGGAAGATCAGTCTTTAATGATGTAAGTTTAGTATCAATCTTAGTCAATACCCTTTTAGCTTCTTCATGATCTCCCTCACCAGACAAATTCTTGGCAGTCTGAAAATCACTCTCTAAGGTTGCTAAATCTTCTTCAATTTGATCAATTGCATTTCCATAATTAAAAGACTGCGACAAAATTTTCTTGCGTAGTTGCTGATAATCTTTTGATAATGCAGCATAGTGTTTTTGATTATCACGATTTGCTTCTAATAAATTAGTAAATATTTGTTTACTACGTTCAACATTATCTTGATTAGTTTGCAATAGTTCAGTTGCTTCTTTAATTAGTTGATGCGTTTTTATCAGATTAAACTTTGCGTTAAGTCCCGCTGCTTGTTCAAGAAGATGCTTCAATTCTCCAACATCTTTAGTATCAACTTTTTGATATACTTTTTGCCATCTTTTAAAAGTCTCTAAACTTTTACCGGCTAATTCCATCTTTTGTAGACGCTTGATGTCTTCTTCAACACTCAAATCTTTTAACTCATCAGTTAGCGCATCTAATTCCGCAATCTGGTGATTAAAATATTTATTAAGGATAACAACTGTAGCAATTACAGCAATTATAGCAATTAATATTACAATAATAAGAATAGATAACCCTGATGACATAATACCCTCCATATTTCATATTAATTATACCAGACTTCATCTCAATCCCAGCTAGAAAATCCTTACTTTTACTTGCTTTAAATTATATTTCTTACTATAATAGTCTTCGTGTAAAATATTTGCAGCAATAAGTGACAAGAACGTCAACATCTTGAGGCGTTTAGTGAACGAGTAACCCGCGCTGCACTGGGCGAAACATGCAACTTGAGATGCACGAATGTTGAACTTATTTCTCATATTTTACTCCAAAAAATTACTATTTTTTATGGAGGATTTTTTTATGTCAAGATATACTGGTCCAAGTTGGAAACGTTCAAGACGCTTAGGTATCTCACTTTCAGGTACTGGTAAGGAAATTAGCCGTCGTAACTACGCACCTGGTGATCATGGTCCTAACAACCGTGCTAAGGTTTCTGAATATGGTCAACAATTAAAGGAAAAGCAAAAGTTACGTTGGATGTTTGGTTTAAATGAACGTCAATTCCAAAACTTATTCATCCGTGCCGGCAAGATTCGTGAAGGTAAGCACGGTGTTAACTTTATGGCTTTACTTGAAAGACGTTTAGACAACATCGTTTACCGTTTAGGTTTAGCTTCAACTAGAGAACAAGCTAGACAACTTGTTAACCACGGTCACATCTTAGTAGATGGCAAGCGTGTTGACATTCCTTCATACGAAGTTAAAGTTGGTCAAGAAATCAGCTTAAGAGATAAGTCAAAGAACTTGCAACAAGTTAAGGACGCTTTAGATGCAGTTGTATCACGTCCACCATTTGTTTCATTTGACGACAGCAAGATGACTGGTACTTTAGTTCGTCTTCCAGAACGTGACGAAATGGAACCAGAAGTTGATGAAGCTCTTATCGTTGAATGGTACAACAAGAAGCTTTAATATTTACTGCTTCATTACAAAAAGTCTTTCCAATTGCGGGAAGACTTTTTTGTTTTCTCCTCTTCTACTTTGCTACACTAAGAATAAAGCTTTTAACCATAAAAAGGAAAACAAAATTATGACTGAAGATTTAAATACACGACTTGAAAATGCTGCTAAGGGGATTACTCCTCAAACTTGCCCAGATGAGCGAAGAAGATATTTAGGGTCTCTACGAGAGCGAGTTTTAGTACGAATGACTGTAGAAGAAACCAATAATCCAACCTTAGATACCCTGTTTTTAAAACATATTAATGATTTCAAGGGATATACCATTTTAATCAATGGAAAAATGCCTCAAAACAATTTTATCAACAAATTAATGGGCTTATGTTCGCAGCAAGATATAAAATTTACCTTAATAAATGATGATACAGCAAAAGATGAGCCAAACGCTACTGGCGTTTTAGTAGTTTCAAAAACTGCTATTAATCATTATCGGATTGAAATTGGTCAAGTTTATGCTCCAGAAGCTCCTCATGAACAACTTTCCGAATCCAAAAAAGAAAGTTTCTGGAATAGATTATTTAGAAAAAAGGATTAAAGATGAAACCTCTTGCTTTTCGTATGCGACCCAAGAACTTAGATGAAGTGGTTGGACAAGAACATTTAGTAGGAAATAAAAAAATAATTAGAAGAATGGTTGAAGCCAAACTATTGTCTTCAATGATCCTTTACGGTCCCCCAGGTATTGGAAAAACTAGTATTGCCAGTGCAATTGCTGGTTCTACCAAATATGCTTTTAGAAAGCTTAACGCAGCAACAGATACGAAAAAGGATCTTCAAATTGTTGCTGAAGAAGGAAAAATGAGTGGCACAGTTATTCTTCTTTTGGATGAAATTCATCGACTGGATAAGACCAAGCAAGATTTTCTTCTTCCGCTTTTAGAATCAGGTAATATTATTTTAATTGGAGCAACAACAGAGAATCCATATATATCCATCTCTCCTGCTATTCGATCCAGGTGTCAGATTTTTGAATTACATCGACTTAAAAGTACTGATATCTCGAAGGCAATTGATCGTGCACTTACCGATTCTGAAAATGGTTTAGGAAAGTACAATGTTGAACTAACAAAAGATGCTCGTAACCTTTTAATAGACAAAGGAAATGGCGACTTAAGATCAACGCTTAATGCCTTAGAATTAGCTGTTTTATCAACTGATCAAGAGAAAAAAACTAAATCTCCTAAAGATAAATTAATTATTGATAAAGCAGAAATGCAAGATTCCATTCAATTCAAGTCCCAAAGCTACGATGCAAGTGGTGATGGCCATTATGATTTAGTATCTGCATTTCAAAAATCAATTCGCGGCTCTGATACTGATGCTGCCCTTTATTATTTAGGTAATCTTTGTGAATCAGGCGACCTAGTAGCAATTTGTAGGCGTTTATTAGTAATTGCATATGAAGATATTGGCTTAGCAAATCCACCTGCATGCAGCCGCGTCGTTAATGCAGTTCAAGCTGCACAAATGGTTGGCCTTCCAGAAGCACGTATTATTTTGTCAAATGCAGTTATTGAACTTTGTTTATCTCCTAAAAGCAATAGTGCAATTGTTGCAATTGATTCTGCAATAAGTGACATTCAAAATAAGCAAAATGATCCTATACCTGATAGTTTAAAAGATGCGCACTATAAAGGAGCACAAAACCTAAACCATGGAGTTTCATATGTCTACCCACATGATTACCAAGGAGATTGGGTTGCCCAACAATATTTACCTGATAATTTAAAAAATGTATCTTATTTTAAACCTAAGGGTAATTCAAAAATAGAAGATGCACTTAAAAGACAGTATCTTCGACTTAAAAAGATGCAACATGACGGCTTACAAAAGTAAATTCAATTTGTTGACATTAACTGTATCTTTGCTAGAATATAGTTGATCTGAGTTGATCAACCTAATTACAAAGTTGACCGATCAAACTAAAGACGTTGGAATTTATGAATAACATCTGAATCGGAATACTAGTCTAATCTAGGATCCATATTCACTGCGACATAGATTCAAATATTGAACACTGCGGGTTCAACAAGCGTCATTACGTTGCAGTCAACTCAGATTCCATTGAAATTTAAGGAAGCGGCGTAAGCCGCTTTTTTTATTAAGTGAGGGTTTACATAAGTGGTATTAAAAGTCTTAATGCTAATTTTTATATTATTAGTATTTATTACAGCTTGGTATTTAGTTAGAAGTAAGAACAAGGGACAATTTATCATTTTTACTTTTATTGGAAACAGCAAAATCAATACTTTGTTTACAGTAACAAGTTTAGTACTAGTTTTAACCGGTATTATTGGAATTATTATCTTGTTTACTTTACCCAAAATATTTAATTTCATTACCTTGATCATTGCTGCAATGGCTATTTCAATTTTTTCTTTCACCTTTATGAATTTAAATGAATAGTTTTATTACTCTATTTAAATCAAATTTTGGTAAAATATTGATGGAGAGGTGATCAACATGTTAAAACAATACCAACATATCCAAGTTGCCGTAGATGGTTCTAAAGAAGCTGACGTTGCATTTAGCAAAGCTGTTGAAGTAGCCAAAAGAAATGGTGCTACTCTTGAAATTCTTCACGTAGTAGATACACGTGCCTTTCAAGATGTTTCAAGCTTTGATTCTGCAATGGTTGAACAAGTATCTGAAGAGGCAAAAACTAAAATCGAAGAATATTATAACCGCGCAAAAGATGCCGGTGTTAAAGATGTTCATTACTCAATCGAATTTGGTTCTCCAAAGAATATCATTGCTCATGAATTTCCTGAAGAACACAATATTGACTTAATTATTCTAGGTGCCACTGGTTTAAACGCTGTTGAAAGACTTTTAATCGGTAGTATTACGGAATACGTTACTCGTACTGCAGCTTGCGATGTTCTAGTAATCCGTCAGCCAGCCGCACAAAATGAAGATATTAAGAAAAATCAAGAAAATTAACGGTACCAAAAAGACCTTATCCTAAATGGACAAGGTCTTTTTTTAACTTAAAAATCTCCTGCAGTACTAAAAATATAGTCTTTATGGTGCCATTTCATTGATAAAATGAGTCCAATACCGATCATATTACCCAGCAAGGCAGATCCCCCTTGAGAAACAAACGGAAGCGGGATACCAGTTAAAGGTAATAGATCAATTCCCATTCCAATATTTTCAAAAACATGGAATAAGATCATCATAATAATCCCAGTAGAAATGTATGAATAAAATGCATTTCTTGTTTCAAAAGTAATTTTAACCATTTGAAAAATTAGATAGAAATAAATCAAAATCAAAGCACAGCATCCAACAAATCCTAATGATTCACCAATTACTGAGAAAACCATATCTGATGTTCTAACTGGAACATAGACACTCACTTTTCCAAAACCATGGCCCCAAATTTGACCAGACCCAATTGCCTTCATACTCTGCCATAACTGATAGGCACCTGATGAAGTATCTTGAGAAGGATTAAGCCAAGAGTTAATTCTTTGAAATTGATAAGCTCTAAAATTAAACGTACTTCCTAAAAATGCCTGTCCCCCAGGTGTAGTAACCAAAAGAATAGCTGCCGCGCCAATAATAAAAACTAATCCATAGACTGGTATAATTATTTTCCAGCTTATTCCTGAAACTAAGATTACTCCACCAACAATTGCAAAAAACACAAGCATAGTACCAAAGTCATTCTGCAACTTTAGTAAAACTGCAACTGGAATTAGCCAAGCAAAGATTTTTCCAATTAAAACGCAATCAGTTTTAAAAGTATGGGCATATTGCTCATTATGTCGTTCTACTACCCTGGCTAGCATCAAAATGAAAGCCGGTTTCATTACCTCGGATGGCTGAAAAGTTAATGGTCCAAGTTTAAACCAACTCTTTGCACCAGTATCTTGAAACACCTGCTTATTATATAAAAACAGCACAGCAATTAATAAAATGATACCTATACCATAAGCTATGGGCGCGATTTTAAAAAGCTGTTCTGCATCAAATTGCATCACAAAAATTACTAATCCAATTGAAACTAAATACCATACAGCTTGAATTAAAACAGCTTTTTTGGGACTTCCCATCTTGGGATCATTTACTGTTGCCACCCAAATACCATACAGACTGATGACTGCTAATAAAAAGACTGGAACTACAACACCCCATGCGATGCGATCATACCAATCTGCTTTATTTTCAACTTTTGTCATTGTATATCCCTACTTTGTTTATTTTTCATGCAAAGTAAAGTATGAAAGTAATTCATTAATAGCACTTTCTAACGTCTTAGAGTAAAGGCTATGGTTAGTTTTAGAAGATACTACATGATAGCGTTCCTCTTCTTGTTCAATAATTCCAATAGAACGCTTACCTGGAATAATAACTTCCCATGTAGGCATAGGAGTGCCCTTTCTTTCATTAACTTCAATATCAATACTTTCCAATTTTCTAGACATATATATATTCTCCTACTTTTTATTCGAATGAAATGCCTGCGCAATAATTTCATCTTCATATCGTTCCGGATGCGGATTACGTCGCAGGGTAAAATAATCCGGTACTGGATCTACTCCTCCCTTAACAAAAGGATTACAGCGTATTATTCGCGATATTCCCATTATTAAGCCTAAAATTGCCCCATGCTTTTTTAAAGCGTCAATCATATAAGTTGAACATGTAGGATAATACCTACATGTTGGTGGCAAAATTGGAGAAATAAACTTCTTATAAACATTTACCAACCCAATTAACAATTTATTCATTTTAACTTAAAAATTCAAAAAAATGAACCCATGTACTAGGAAAGAAAATTGCAAAAGGATTACCGCTTGCAACACCGCATCCAATAAGTGCTCCTAAAAGCATTGTCACAAACAAATACAAAATTATCTTTCCCACTTTTTTTAAATGTTTATTTACTAATGAAAAATCAAAACTTTCTCTATTCATAATTAGTGTCTCTGGTGATTTTCAATATTTTTAAGTAATACACCTGTACCATTTGCTACAGCTTCTAATGGATCGTCGGCTTTTAACACAGGGACTTGAAGATAGTAAGTAATCAATTTATCAATATTCTTAAGCAAAGCTCCACCACCAGTCAGCATAATACCACGATCAATGATATCCGCCAATAATTCTGGTGGAGTTTGTTCCAAAACTTCTTTTGTTGCTGCAACAATTGACATTAATCCATCTTCAAGAGCTTTTTGCACTTCTAACTCATTGATTGATACCTGCTTTGGCAAGCCATCAACCATATCACGTCCTCGGACAGTCATTGTCTTAGTTGGATCAGCCTCAAAAGCAGTTCCTAACTGAATCTTAATCTGCTCAGCAGTATGTTGACCAACCAAAAGATTCTTGCTTCTCTTAATATAACTTGCAATGGCCTGATTCATCTTATCACCAGCCCAACGAAGTGAACGAGAAGTTACAATTTCTCCCATTGACAAAACAGCAATATCTGTCGTACCACCACCAATATCAATAACCATATTTCCTTGAGGTTTAAAAATATCTAGGCCAGCACCAACAGCTGCTACTTTAGGCTCAAAATCTAAATATACACGTCCACCACCAGATTTTTCAGCTGCTTGAATAATTGCTTTTTGCTCAATTGAAGTAACCCCTGTAGGAGCACAAATCAAAATATTTGGTTTAGACATAAAACCTTTTACATTTAATTTTTCAATAAAGTAGCTGAGCATCTCTTCTGTGATGTCAAAGTCAGCAATAACACCATTCTTTAATGGTCTAATGACTCTAATATTACCTGGTGTACGTCCTACCATCTTATATGCCTCAGTACCGACTGCGACAACTTTATCTTTATCAGTATCAACAGCAACAACAGAAGGTTCATTCAAAACAATCCCTTTGCCGGATACATTTATTAGAACATTTGCGGTTCCTAAATCAATTCCTATATCTCTTGCCACGCTAGTGCCTCCAGTATTTAATCATTAAAAATTGTAACATAAATACCGCTTTACTTTAAGAACAAGTACAAAGAACTGCCATTCTAAACAATTTCTTATGAAAATCCTTAAAAAAACATCTTTAAAGCAAGTGATTGATCTACTAAGGCTAAAATAAATTGCCCTACTAAAAAACCTAATGCAATAGAAATAAAAAGTAAAAAGATTTGAATTTCAAAAGTATGACCTTTCTTGAATAATTGATCAACTCTCAATCCTTTTACAGCCTTAAAAGAAAATGCAATAGTTACCAAATATGTAATAAGACTAACAACAGCATGAACTCCCACTTGTTTCATCATATAATTTTCTCCATAAAAAAAGACGAACAAGATGTTCGTCTTTTTCTTCTATTATTTGCCGTAATTTTCACGTACATGTAATCTATTAACTGCACGACGCAAAGCAATTTCAGCTTCTAACATTTCTCTTTCGTTATGTTTCTCTTTAGCTTCTTGCATGTGTTGTTCAGCACGCTTCTTAGCTGATTGAGCACGTTCAACATCGATGTTGCGCGCACGTTCTGCACTATCTGCTATGATCGTTGCTTCATTATTTGAAAATTCAATGTAACCACCATTAACAGCAATGTGGTCAACACGATCATTCATTTCATGCGTTCTCTTTACTCGAACTTCACCAATAGCTAAAGGAGTAACGATTGGAAGGTGATCATACATAATCGTACGTTCACCATCAATTGCTCTCATTGCTACCATAGTTGCATTATGAGAATAGACAATTCCATCTGGTGTTACAACGCTAACTTTTAAAATCTTTTCTGGATCTGCCATAACGCATCACCCTACTTTGCTTCTAGCATTGCTTTTGCTTCAGGATTTTTAGGAGTAACTCCCATCTTTTCAGCCTTTTTGACAACGTCTTCAATCGGACCAACGTTACGGAAAGCATCTTCTGGAAGATCATCTAACTTACCATCAATGATCATCTTGAATCCTTTAATTGTTTCTTTAATTGGAACATAAGAACCTGGAAGACCAGTAAATTGTTCAGCAACAAAGAAGTTTTGCGAAAGGAAGAATTGAATCTTTCTTGCACGTTCAACAATTAATTTTTCATCGTCTGATAATTCATCCATACCTAAAACGGAAATGATGTCTTGCAATTCTTGATAACGTTGCAAAATATGCTGAACTTGAACAGCAACTTCATAGTGCTCTTCACCAACAACTTCTGGATCTAATGCACTAGAAGTTGATTCAAGTGGATCAACAGCTGGATATATACCTTGTTCAACCAAACGACGTTCTAGGTTAGTAGTAGCGTCCAAGTGAGCAAATGTAGTTGCTGGAGCTGGGTCGGTATAGTCGTCAGCTGGAACATAAACAGCTTGAATAGAAGTAATAGATCCCTTCTTAGTTGAAGTAATACGTTCTTGCAATTGACCCATTTCAGTTGCTAAAGTTGGTTGATAACCAACGGCACTTGGCATACGACCAAGAAGAGCTGAAACTTCAGAACCAGCCTGAGTGAAACGGAAGATATTATCAATAAACAATAATACGTCCAAACCTTCAACATCGCGGAAGTATTCCGCAATAGTCAAACCAGTTAATGCAACACGCATTCTGGCACCAGGTGGCTCGTTCATCTGACCAAAGACCATGGCAGTCTTTGATAAAACTCCAGATGCCTTCATTTCAAAGTAAAGGTCATTACCTTCACGTGTTCTTTCACCAACACCAGTAAATACGGAAATACCACCGTGTTCTTGAGCGATGTTATGAATTAATTCCTGAATAATAGTTGTCTTACCAACACCGGCACCACCGAATAGACCAACTTTACCACCACGAACATATGGTTCAAGCAAATCGATAACTTTAATACCAGTTTCAAGAATTTCTTCACTCGTACTTAACTCATCGTACTTAGGTGCTTCTTTATGAATACCTTCACGTTTTACATCTTTACCTAAAGCAGGACCACCATCAATTGGATCACCTAATACGTTAAAGACACGTCCTAAAGTATCTTTACCAACAGGAACAGAAATTGGAGCACCAGTGTCTTCAACTTCCATTCCACGTCTCAAACCGTCGGTAGATTCCATTGAGATAGTTCTTAAAACACCATCACCAAGTTCTAGTGTAACTTCAAGAACAAGAGTATCACCATTGTTATTCGTGACACGTAAGGCGTTATTAATATCAGGCAAATCTTTATCTAGTGGAAATTCCACATCAACGACAGGTCCAATAACTTGGACAATTTCGCCTTTACCCAAAACATCTACCTCCTTTTCTATTTTATTCTAAGGCATTTGCTCCACCGATAATTTCAGTAATTTCGGTAGTAATCTGTGCCTGTCTTGCTCGGTTCAATTTTGTCTTCAAACCAGATACAACATCATCAGCATTTTTAGATGCACTCTGCATTGCAGTCATTGAACTGGCATGTTCTGCAGTTTTAGCATCCAAAATAGCACCAAAGATCATTGATTTAGCAAACTGTGGTAAAACTGTTTTTAGCACTGAATCAACATCTGGTTCAATAATATAATCTTTTGGCATTGTATCTTTATGATTAATATCAATGTCAGATATTGGAAGCATGCTCTCTACTCTAAAAGCAGAAGTCAATGTATTTACGTGGTGCGTATAACAAACGAAAAGCTCATCATAAACGCCATTTAAATACATTTTAACAGCAGTCTGGATAATGTCTCTTACTTCATTGTAAGTTGGAACATCACTTACTCCGCTATATTCATACACAACATTTAGATTTTGTTTCTTAAAGAATTGTGCTGCTACACTACCAACTGCCAAAATTTTAACGTCTTTATCTTGAGCATCAGCATCTTTAAAAATACTCATCATATTCTTAATAACTTGACTGTTATAAGAACCAACTAAACCTCTATCACCACTAATTACTAAGTAACCAGTAGATTTAATTTTCTTACGAGGTTGAACTAAAGACGCAAGAGTACCTAAATCAAAAAAGTTACTATAATCGATGCTGGCAGAGCCACCAAATTCGTTATATTCTTTGGTTTCTTTACCTAATTGCTTCACAATTTGTGAACTCATCAAGTGAGAAACTGTTGCTCTAACCTTATCGTTATAAATAGTATATTCTTGATCCAGCTTTTCAGTTCTATTCAGTTTAACACCAGAAACCATTCTCATAGCTTCAGTGATCTGACCTGTCTTCTGGATTGAAGCAATCTTTTTTTTCAGTTCAAGGAGAGATTCTGCCAATGAAAAAACCTCCTCTTCTATTTCTTACTGATTGAAAAACCTTCGTTGAAGTTCTTTAAAGCTTCGTTAAGCTTATCTTCCTCAGGTAAATCTCCCGTTGTCCGGATCACATCAAGCAAGTCATTATAGTTACTTGCAAAGTAATCATATAATTCAAGTTCATAACGTTGAATATCCGGTACAGGGATAGCATCCAAAAAGCCATGTGTTAAAGCATAAAGAATCAATACTTCATCTTCAACAGGAAGTGGCTTATGAAGTGGCTGCTTCAATACTTCAACAGTACGACGTCCACGGTTTAACTTAGCTTGAGTAGCTTGGTCAAGATCACTACCAAATTGAGCGAAACTTTCAAGCTCTCTATATGAAGCTAAGTCAACACGCAATGTACCTGCTACTTTCTTCATAGCCTTGATCTGTGCACTACCACCAACACGAGAAACAGATTCACCAGCGTTAATGGCAGGACGAGTACCAGCGAAGAATAAGTCGGCTTCCAAGAAAATCTGTCCATCAGTAATGGAAATAACGTTAGTTGGAATATATGCCGAAATATCTCCAGCCTGAGTTTGAATAAATGGTAAGGCAGTCATTGAACCGCCACCAAGTTTCTTATTCAGCTTAGCACTACGTTCCAGTAAACGAGAGTGTAAGTAGAATACGTCACCTGGGTAAGCTTCACGACCAGGTGGACGACGAAGAAGTAAGGAAATTTCACGGTAAGCAACGGCTTGTTTACTCAAGTCATCAAATACGATTAATACATCCTTACCATTGTACATAAACTCTTCACCCATAGCAGTACCTGCATATGGAGCGATGTAAAGCATTGGTGCTGGTTCACTAGGTCCAGCTTCTACTACAATTGTGTAGTCCATAGCACCAAATCGTTTTAAGGTTTCAACAGAGTTTTTAACTGTTGATTCCTTTTGACCAATGGCAACGTAAATACAAATGACATCTTGTCCTTTTTGATTAATGATAGTATCTAAAGCAAGAGCAGTTTTACCTGTCTTACGGTCACCAATAATCAATTCACGCTGTCCTCGACCAATTGGAACTAAAGCATCGATAGCTTTAATACCAGTCTGTAAAGGTTGGTTAACGGATTGTCTATCCATAACACCAGGAGCTTTACTTTCGATAGGTCTAGTTTTATCAGTCTTAATCTCACCTAAACCATCTACTGGTTGTCCTAATGGGTTCACAACACGACCAATTAATTGATCGCCAACAGGAACTTCCATAATTCGACCAGTACGCTTAACTTGGTCACCTTCACGAATATCATCAAAGCGACCTAAGATGATGATACCAACATCATTAGCTTCTAGGTTTTGCGCAATACCATATGAACCGTTAGAAAATTGTAACAATTCACTTGATAATACGTTATTTAGACCGTGAGCACGGGCGATACCGTCACCGACGTAGGTAACAGTACCAACTTCGTTGACGTTGAGCTTATCATCATATTTCTCAAGTTGTTGCTTGATCAAAGCGCTAATTTCTTCCGCTTTAATGCTCAATGGTTTCACCTCTTTTATCTATTTTCAATTAATTGCTCACGAATTTGTTGCAATCTAGTTCTTATCGAACCATCAATAATGCGATCCCCGACTTTGAGGATTATACCTCCTAAGATACTGGAATCCACTTCATTTGTCAGAACCAATTTCTTAAAACCATACTTCTTAGCATAAGCTTGACTAATACGATTTAACTCGTCCTCATCAAGATTAATAGCACTCACTGCTGTGCCAGAAGCAATATTTTTATCTTCATCATAGAGCGCATCAAATGCGTTGATAATTTCAGTCAAGGCATTGAATCTTCCATATTCTAAGAGAAAGTCTAAAAAATTCTTTGTCTCAGAAGAAAACTCGCCACTAAAACTTGATAAAAAATCTTCTTTTTGATTCTTTCGAATAATTGGATCGCTTAACAAGCGTAGCATATCAGGATTCTCTTTAGCGACTTGAAGCAACACATTCATATCTTCGTGTACTTCATCAAGCTTTTTAGCATCCTGTGCATAAGCAAACAAAGCTTTACTGTATCTGGAAGCAATTTCTTCTCTACTTAAAGCCATTAGTCATTCAGCCCCTTGATAAATTGATCTACCAAGTCCTTTTGATCTGCAGCAGATAAACTCTTACTAATTACTTTTTCAGCAATTGCTACAGAAATATCTGCTACTTGATCACGAGCTTCGTTTAAAGCATCTGTTTTTGCTTGCGCAGCGTCTTTAGATGCTCTTTCTCTAATTGCGGCAGCTTCTTGATCAGCCTGACTAATAATACTACTCTTAGTCTTTTCCGCATTGCTCTTTGCAGTAGAAAGAATTTGTGTTGCCTCCTGTTTAGAGTCTTTCAAGGCCGCTTCACGTTGATTAGCAAGAAGAGCTGCCTTTTTACGGTCACTTTCTGCTTGATCAAGGTCGCTGATCACCTTTTGACGACGCTTTTCCATCATCTTTGTTACTGGGCCCCAAGCAAAATGCTTAACCAAAAGGAGCAGAGCTGCAAAGATCAGAAGATAGTAAAGCGTATCTCCTAACTCTAATTTTAAGGCTGCAAACATAAATTGCATGTCTCAACCCTTCTTTCTCGTAATTACGATCTTATCTCTAAAACGCAAATTACAGGAATAGAATCAAGAAACCAATAACGATAGCCAAAATAGGAACGGCTTCGATCAAACCAACACCGATAAACATAGTTGATCTCAAGTTGTTAGCAGATTCTGGTTGTCTTGCGATACCTTCAATAGTTTTTGAAATAACTTTTCCGTTACCCCAGGAAGCAGCTAAAGCAGCTAAACCGGCGGCAATTGCGGCAGCTAAATATTTCATAGAAAAAACCTCCGTAAAATTATTCTTCAGTAACCTTCTTACCAATGTACACCATTGATAAAGTTACGAATACATATGCCTGGATAGAGCCAATAAAGACAGAGAAGCCTTGCCAGATTAAAGTTAGTGGAACCGAAGCGATGACGGTAAACCAACCCGCACTCTTTGCAAAACGTCCACCGATTAAAGTTAGTAAAACTTCACCGGCATAAATATTACCGTAAAGACGTAGTGATAACGTCAAGAAATTGGTAAATTCCTCAATAATATTGATTGGAAGTAAAAATCCAACCGGTTTTGCATAATTTGCAAAATAACCTTTAGCACCAAACTTCTGAACACCAAAGTTATAAGACAAAAGCAATGTCATCATAGCCATAGTCATTGTAATCAATGGGTTGGCAGTTGGTGATTTGACAAGGATATGGTCATTAATTGAAAACTCAAAGAACAAACCTAACTGATTCATAAAGAAAATGAACATAAATAGGGTAAAGGCATAAAGAGATAGATGTTTTTGTGCATCTACATCAGCAACATTATCTTTAACAATTCCATTTGTAAAATCAATTAGATACTCTAACAAATTTTGCTTTTTATTAGGTTTTAAAGAAACATTGCGTCCTAAATACCAAACAAGAAAGAAAACCGCAATTGCGACTAACGTTCCCCCTAAGCAGTTAGTTACATTGAAATTCAAGCCGAATACATTAACGACTACAGATTTCTCATTCACTTCGTGACCTCCCTTCTTGTGCTGAATACCTCAAACACACTAAAAATGATAACACCCAAAAATTTCAATTTCAAAAGATTTTTGAGTAAAATTACTTAGTTCCGAACAATCTATCTCCTGCATCCCCTAGGCCTGGATAGATGTAACCGTTATCCATCAATTTTTCATCTTCTGCTGCTGCATAGATGTCAACATCTGGATTTGCTTCTTGAACGGCCTTTACACCTTCAGGAGCTGCTACTAAAACAGCTAAGCGAATGTTTTTAGCACCGCGCTTCTTTAATGCTCCAATAGCCATATTTGCGGATCCACCTGTTGCAAGCATTGGATCAACAATAATACATTCACGTTCTTCAATATCTGGTGGCATCTTGAAGAAATATTCATGTGGCTTTAAAGTTTCTTCATCACGATACATACCAATATGTCCAACTTTTGCAGATGGGATCATTTGAAGAACACCATCAACCATTCCAAGACCAGCACGCAAAATTGGTACAATAACCAATTTCTTACCTGCTAATTCTTTTTGAGTTGACTTTCCAATTGGAGTTTCAATCTCAACATTCTTCAATGGCAAATCACGTGTCATTTCATACACCATGAGTCCACCAATTTCACCAACAATTTGACGAAATTCATTCGTACCTGTATCCTTCTTACGAATGATCGTCAACTTATGTTGGATCAACGGGTGATTCAAAACGGTAAACTTACCCATAATGGCCTCCTATTTTAAAAATAATACTTCGTTCATTATTTTAACAAATTATTAGATAAATGTTTCTTAAATCGTACGAAAAAAGGCATGTTTTTGATACATGCCTTTTAATATTAATGAAAATGATGTCCAGCAGCTGCTTTGTTTAAGCGATTCATATATGCAGGACTAATTGCTCCATGATCAAAACCTTGCACATAAATACGCTTAATATTATTTTCGCTATCAAAGTATCTGAGAGCACCGAATAAGTTGTGCGCTGCCTTATCAATTGTTTTACCTAAACTATATTTATTAGAACTATCAATTTTATCAAGCACTTCATCTAAAGCAGCTACTCCAGTTTCCTTATCCCATTTAATTTTTGAAAAGTCTGCTTCTTTATCAACGATAAATACTGGAGCACTAGGAGCATAATGACGATATTTCATCCCTGGAGCCTTTGGTACACCTTTAGTTTGAGTTGTACCCTTATTCATCAAAACTTCCTCTCCAAGCACTTTTGAAATTTCTTCAGGAGTAATTTCTCCAGGGCGAAGAACAGTTGGTGTTTCTACTGATAAATCAACAATTGTCGACTCTAAACCAATTTCCGTTGGTCCATTATCAATAATTCCAGCAATTTTCCCCTTTAAGTCATGATAAACATGTTCTGCTGTTGTTGGACTTGGCTTGGTTGAAGTATTGGCAGACGGACCTACAATTGGCTTTCCTAGCTCACTAATTAGGTCATGGGTCATTTCATCATCTGGGCAACGAAAAGCAGCAGTTGGGAGTCCTCCTGTTACAGCATCCGGTAAAGTACCTTCTTTAACAAAAAGAATAATTGTTAATGGACCAGGCCAGAAATGCTTAATTAATTTCTTTGCTCGCTCTGGTACTTCATTAACATAATTTTCCATCATTTTTTCATCAGAAACAGTGACAATTAATGGATTATCACTTGGACGTCCTTTAGCCGCATATACTCCTTTAACAGCTTTTTCATTAGTTGCTAAAGCACCAAGACCGTACACAGTTTCAGTTGGAAAGGCTACCAATTCACCTTTCTTCAAGAGTTCAACTGCTTCAGGAATTTGTTTTTTGCTGAAAATCTTAGTTTCCATTATTTCTTCCACCTTCCGTGAACCATCCTTGGCTTACCTGCTAAGTCATTTCTAAACTCAATTTTAAAGTCTGGCAATTCTGTTTCAAACAAATCTTTTAATTGATCTTTTTCGCTAAAACCAAATTCCAGAAAAAATTGCCCATGAGAATACAAATGCGAACGAATTTGTTTAGCAAATTTTCGATAAAAATCCAAGCCATCTTCTCCACCATATAATGCAGTATCTGGTTCATTTTTTATTACATTTGCATCCATCAAATATTTTTCGCTAGTTTTAATATAAGGTGGGTTAGAAACAATAGTATCAAACTTTTCTAAACCTACTAAAACATTAGCTTTACGAGTTTTAACATCCAAGTCATATTTTAAAAAGTTTTCTTCGCTTTCACGTAAAGCAGCATCAGTAATATCGCTAGCATATAGAATTAGATTTTCGATTTTTTGATCTTGAGCCTGCTTCACTAAAGCAACCATAATTGCTCCCGAACCAGTACCTAAATCAAGAATTTTTTCACCAGATTTAATATTTTCAAGAGCCCACTTAACAAGCTCTTCAGTTTCAAATCTAGGTATTAAAACACCGCGATTAACCAAAATTTTATAACCATAAAACCAAGCATATCCCAAAATATATTGCGGAGATATTCCTCTACGCAATTTTTTCATATCTTTCAATGCTTGTTTTTCTTGATCTAGATTTAATTCATCATTTATATGTAATGCAAATTCTGAAGGTGTATAGCCTAATCGTTCGCCCAGGACATAGTCAACGTCATCTGAACGAAGTTCAGGACTATCTTTTAACACAGCTTCTTTTATCTGCTTTAAACTTTTAGGCATTTTCTTCAGCCATCTTTTCTAGTTGTTGGGTCTGGTAATAAAGAACTAAGGCATTAATAATCTCATCAAGTTCACCGTTCATTACTCGGTCTAGCTTGTTCAAAGTTAAGCCAATTCGGTGATCAGTTACACGATTTTGCGGATAATTATATGTTCTAATTCTTTCTGAACGGTCTCCAGTACCCACTGCATCTTTTCTTTTAGCATCATATTTATCACGATTTTGACTTTCATAATAATCATAAACACGTGATTTTAAAATTTGCATCGCTTTTTCACGGTTTTGCTGTTGACTACGTTGATCTTGCATAGCAACTACAATTCCAGTTGGAAGGTGAGTCATACGAACAGCACTAGAAGTTTTGTTAATGTGCTGACCACCGGCACCAGATGAACGATAAACATCCACACGAATATCTTTAGGATCTAAATCAATATCTACTTGTTCATATTCCGGCATAACTGCAACTGTCGCAGTCGAAGTGTGAACACGGCCTTGAGATTCAGTCACAGGTACACGTTGAACACGGTGAGCTCCATTTTCATACTTTAATTTTGAGTAAACTTTATCGCCGGTAATCATAACAGCAACGCGCTTATAGCCTCCTACTTCAGTTGGCTCTGAGTCAATTAAAGATACTTTCCAGCCTTGAGTTTCAGCATATTTCTCATACATTCTAAGTAAGTCACCAGCAAATAAGGATGCTTCATCCCCACCAGCAGCTCCTCTAATTTCCATAATGATATCTTTATCATCATTGGGATCTTTAGGAAGCATCAAAATCTTGATTTCATCTTCTAATTCAGCAACTTCTTTTTCTAATTCAGAATTTTCTTCCTTAGCCATTTCAACCAAATCATCATCAGATTCACTTGAAATAATTTCTTTATTGTCGTCGATTTCTTTTATATCAGACTTATATTTTCGATACTTTTGTACGACTTCGCGCATATCAGCTTCTTCTTTAGAAATTTCCATATAACGCTTAGTATCATTAATAACTTCCGGATCGGCCATCATTTCTTGAAGTTCTTCATAATGGGCAACTAATCCTTCTAATTGGGCCATCACTTTATCCATTTTTATTATCCTTCCTTACTTTTATCTTTGTTTATCGGGATGAAAATAGTGAAAACGACACACGGGATAATAAGACTCATCTCCGCCAATTTGAACTTGTTCACCCTCATAAACAGGTTTTCCAGAATTAATTCGTAAATTCATTGTAGCCTTATGACCGCAATAGTGACAAATGGTCTTCATTTCTTCTATTTTATCAGCAAAAATCAATAAGTTTTCACTGCCTTCAAATAAATGATTTTGAAAATCATTCTTTAAGCCAAATGCCATAACGGGAATCTTTAATTCATCAACAATTTTTGCACATTCTAAAACATGATGTTTCTTTAAAAACTGCGCCTCGTCAATTAAAACACAAGCTACAGTCCCATTACCAGACTCAACATCATTCTTATTCATTTTTGAAACATAATCAAACAAATTCAAATCTTCACTAATCGGCTCAGCCTTACGGTGCAGGCCAATTCTAGAAGCAACTGTACCAACACCGCTCCTATCATCCACACTACTCGTCATCAAGGCAATTTTCCGACCTTGCGCCTCATAATTATGGGCAACCTTTAGTATTTCAATTGACTTACCACTACTCATTGCACCATAGCGAAAAAACAATTGCGCCACTGCAAAATTCCTCCATTATCAAGTTTATGTACTTTCACTAGTATTATCCTAATTAGTATAAAGTAAATTTAAAAATCGTGCAGGTAAAAATAAAAAGGTCGTTTTCATTTTATTGATATGCTATAGTAAAATTTAGTTTTAAAGTGAGGGATAAGAATATGAATTTAAAATCAGGCATCGCTAAGGTAGCCGGTAAATCATCTTACTGGTTTCTTCATAATGTATTAAAGGGCGGGACGAGTTTTCCTGGAAAATTTGCCATGAAAATTGATCCTGAAGTATTAAATTCATTAGCAAAAGGCTATGAAACGATCATTGTTACTGGAACTAATGGTAAAACAATGACAACTGCTTTGATTGTAGAAGCATTAAAGAAAAAATATGGCGATATTTTAACCAATCCATCCGGCTCAAACATGCAACAAGGAATCGTTACAGCATTTTTAGCTCATAAAAATAAGAAAGCCAAAAAGAAAATTGCTGTACTAGAAGTTGATGAAGCAAACGTCAAAATGGTAACTAAGTTACTTCATCCTAGCGTATTTGTTTTGACAAATATTTTTCGTGATCAAATGGACCGTTATGGTGAAATTTATACTACTTACCAAAAAATTGTTGACGGAATTAAATTAGCCCCAAATGCTACAATTATTGCTAACGGGGATGCAAGTATCTTCTCTTCAGTTGAGCTTCCAAATAAAAAAGTATTTTATGGATTTAAGCTACCAGATGATAAAGCTGAAAATGACTTTAAAGCTCCAGTAAATACTGATGGTGTGTTATGTCCAAAATGTGATCATATTTTACATTATCATGAACGAATTTACGCAAATTTAGGAGATTTCTTCTGCCCTAATTGTGGTTATCATAGACCAGAATTAACTTATAGTGTAAATCAAATTATTAATCAAACTCCAAATAGTTTAAAATTCAAAATGGGTGAAAAAGAATACAGTATTGGCATCGGAGGAACTTATAACATCTACAATGCTTTAGCAGCTTATTCTGTTGCGCGTGAATTTGATTTAAGCGAGGAAGAAGTTGCTCAAAGTTTTGCTGAAAACAAGCGAATTTTTGGTCGCCAAGAATTAATTAATTATGCCGGCAAAGAAATCGACTTAATCTTAGTCAAAAATCCTGTTGGCCTTGATGAAGTTCTTCATATGCTCAACACTGAGAAAGATAACTATTCTTTAGTTGCTCTTTTGAATGCAAACCATGCAGACGGAATTGATACCTCTTGGATTTGGGACGCAGACTATGAAGGCCTCAACAAAGATAAAATCAAAAAAGTATTAGTTGGTGGGAAACGCTGGCATGATATGGGCTTTAGATTAGAGGTTGCTGGATTTAATCCGGGTCTAATGACCACAGCTACCAATAATGATGCTTTATTAGATGAAATTTCAAAATTACCAACTAAAAAAGTATATATTCTGGCTACATACACTGCTATGCTTTCACTTCGTAAAACTATGGGTGAAAAGAAAATTATTAAAGCAGGTATGTAACACATAAAAGGCCACTGTCGCTTATGACAGTGGCCTTTTATTAGCCTTTATAAATATTTTCTTTTAGAAAGGTATCAACTATCTTTTCTCTCATCGCTAGAAAGACATGATTATGTCCACTAGGATGGATTCGATTAGTTAAGACAACCATCGCAGTTTGATTAAGGCGATCAATTAAGATAAAAGTACCAGTAAAACCTGTGTGATAAATAAGTGGATGCTGATCAACTGGATCAAAGCGTAAATCCCATCCCCAAGAACGAGGATGTACGTTTTTAGGTGTTTCAATTTGAAATAAGTTAGCTAATGTATCCTGCTTTAAAGCTAGAATATCATGACGTAGTCCTAAATAAGCCTGCGTCATTTTTATTAGATCTTCTAAGTTTGAAAATAAGCCAGCTGACCCACAATCCTTACCTAGTACACGTGCTTTAGGATCATGTACAATTCCTTGCAGTAACTCACCTTGTTCAGTATAAGCGGTAGGCACACAATCAGATGCTTTTGGATGAAATGTTGTTTCCTTCAGCTTAGCTGGTAAAATAATCTCCTGCATAATTACATCTTGGACAGGTAAGCCATATATTTTTTCAAGTACCAATCCCAATAAAATAAAATTGGTATCTGCATACCGCATTTTCGTTTCAAATTCATCAGTAACTGGTAAGCTGATAATTGCTTTTAGTAAATCAGGAGCTGCTAGTTCATCTCGATTAGGAATCCAACCACGAATTCCACTAGTATGCGTCAATAAATGACTAAGGCGAATACGATCATCTTTAAATTCAGGAATAAATTCTTGAAGTGGCTCAGTAAAATTAAGTTTACCCTCTTCTTTTAATTTTAAGAAAACATTAGTAGTCCCTAACACCTTAGTTAAACTTGCTAAATCATAAAGTGCAAATGGACTAAGTTGTTCAATCTCAGGCATCAAACCAGCAAAACCTACTGTTGATGTAAACACCTGTTTTTTCTTAATAAATGCGTAGTTTACCCCTGGTACAATGCGTTCACTAACCATACTTTCAATTAAATGCTGAGTCTTAAAAAATTCTATCATCCTACCACCTGGATTATAAAATAAAACCGCCAGATCAACGATCTGACGGTAACATATTGAGATATTCGGGCTCGAACCGAAACATCCAGGAACCAGAATCCTGTGCCTTACCAATTTGGCTATATCTCAGTATTATCACCCGTACGAGAATTGAACTCGTAACTCCACCTTGAGAGGGTGGCGTCTTAACCATTTGACCAACGGGCAAATTCAACATATGTAAATATAATTGAATATCGTAAATCTGTCAAGTTTCATAATAATTTTTCTTAAAAAGTAATTTTAAATGAAAAAAGCTGCATCACGTCTTACTCACCATGATGCAGCTTTTCAATTATATCACTTATTATCCTACTTTATGACATAGTTTTACTACTTTTCTCAATCTCTTTAATTCGATTAATGTCCATTTTCAGCAGATTTTGTTTTAATTCTAGCCACTGTTTACTTAAATTTTTACTTTTTTTCTTAGCTTTTGTTTCTGAATAAGTAACTAATTTCTCTAAGTTAGAAAAGTTCTGGATTAGTTACTGACTTGTAAAATTGCACGAATCTGCGGTTGACAAAAATCTTGCAAAACACTGGTAATTTCTTGCAATTTTGCAACATCTTTTCTATCAAAATGCAGTAAATCCTTCTGTTCATCCTTTTCTACTAGATCAATTGCAACCTCATTTCTAAAATAAAGCTCTTGAGCAAAACCATGGATATCTTTTTCTACCGCCAAGAAATTCTTGTTCATTATTAATTACACTTTCTTTTACTTATTTTCTTTACTCAGCTTAAACATAATCCAATCACATATTAAAATCAAAATTCCAAGGCCAAAAGTGAAATAAAATGCTGCCATACTTCCCTGAGCAGTCAAAGTAGTGTATTTTGCTGTATGCTTATTCTGAAAAATAGCTATAATTGCTGCTAAAATTGCTGTTCCCATTGAACCAGCTAGTTGTTGCGCTATCTGACAAACAGCAGTTGCGTCTGACTTAAGGTTATTATCTACTATTTTCAAGCTTTGGGCCATTGTATTACTGAACGACATTCGATGTCCTAACATCAAAATTCCATAAAAGCAGATAATCATCCAGGTATTTAAGATTAGTCCCCAATTAGCCAATAAGAAGCTCCCTAATGCCATTAAAAAAGCTCCACCATATAATGGCACTCTTGCACCTAAGCGATCATATAAACGGCCAAAATACGGATTTAAAAGTCCAGCAATAATACTTCCTGGAAGTAAAACCAGACCACCGATTAAAGAGCTTTGTTTGTTAACAATTTGAATATAATTGGGTAATACAAAACTTACACCAATATTGATAAATTGAAGCAAAAAGTACGCAAATGCCCCAAAAACGAAAGCTTTATCTTCAAAAACTTTCAAGTCAAGCAACTTTCGAGTAGATCTTTTTGAAATTGTAACAAATAAAATGAACAAAACAACCGTTAAGATTAATAGTCCCCAAAGACGCCAGTTTTGTAATCCTTTACTTAATTGATTTACACCAATAACTAAGCTTACTAAACTAAGACTTAAAAATATATAAGCTAGCCAGTTAAATGACTTCTTTTGAACCGGATGATAACTTCCAATTACAAAAATACCGGAAATAAAGACAAAGAGGGCAAAAATTGCAGCAATAATGAAAATCCAGCGCCAATTAAGATAATACGAAACACTGCCTCCAAATGTAGGACCTAAAGTCGGTGCCATTGCAATTACTAAACCAGCAATTCCCATGTAAAATCCCCAGCTTTGCCTAGGCATTACCTCCACGATTAAATTAAACATCATCGGAGTGCATAGACCTACTCCCAGAGCTGAAATTAATCTTCCTAAAAGCAAAATGTAGAAACTTGATGCAAAAGCAGAAATCATGCTTCCAGTTATAAAGGCAACTGCTGATGAAATGAACAATTGTCTTGCTGTAAATCGTTCATTTTGATAAGAAGAGCTAATCATAATAATCGCAATCATCAGCAAATAGCCAGTTGTAATCCATTGAATAGTGTCCAATGAAACTTGGAATTGCTTCATCATAGCAGGAAAAGTTACATTTAAACTAGTTTCAGTTAAAATTCCAACAAAAGACATGAATGCTGTTGCCAAAACTGCAAGTGTATTTTTAGTTTGTACTTTCATTTTTTCTCCAATAAAAAAGAGTGGAGGCAATCGCCTCTACCCTTTCTTTAACTATTAATTATAGTTATATTAATCCGCATACTATCAAAATATGCTAAGTAGATTTATTTTAAACGTTTAGTCAAATCATCATGTAAGTCTTCATAACCAGGCTTGTTCAAAAGACCAAACATGTTTCTCTTGTAACTTTCAACACCTGGTTGGTTAAATGGGTTAATACCGTTCAAGTAACCTGAAATACCTACAGCTAATTCGAACCAGTAAATTAAGTAACCTAAAGTGTGAGCTGATTGATTTTCAATATCAACAGTCATAACTGGTACTCCACCATCAGTATGAGCTAAAACTACACCTTCATATGCACGATCATTTACGTAGTTCATAGTCTTACCTGACAAGAAGTTCAATTGATCTAAGTTTTCTTTATCGTCTGGAATAGTTACATCATGTTCTGGATTTTCGACACGAATAACAGTTTCCATTAAATTACGACGACCTTCTTGGATATATTGACCAAGTGAGTGAAGATCAGTAGTGAAGTTAGCGCTAGATGGGTAAATGCCCTTTTGATCCTTGCCTTCTGACTCACCCATTAATTGCTTCCACCATTCACCAAACATTCTTAATGATGGTTCATAGTTTTCAAGTAATTCAGTAGTATAACCCTTACGATAAAGAATGTTACGAAGAGCAGCATACTGGTAAGGATTATCTTCTGATACATCTGGATCAGTGTATGCAGCACGTGCATCTGCAGCACCCTTCATCATTGCATCAATATCTCCACCAGCTACAGCAATTGGAAGTAAACCAACAGCTGATAATACTGAGAAACGACCACCAATATCATCTGGAACTACAAATTCTTCGTAGCCTTCTGCATCAGCTTCAGTCTTTAACGCACCCTTAGCACGGTCAGTAGTTGCATAAATTCTCTTAGCAGCTTCTTCTTTACCATACTTCTTGATTAACTTATCCTTCAAGACACGGAAAGCAATTGAAGGTTCAGTAGTAGTACCAGACTTAGAAATAATATTGATTGAAAAGTCCTTGTCTCCTAACCATTTAAGTAAGTCATAGAGGTATGAACCTGAAAGAGAGTTACCACAAAATACAACAGTTGGATACTTTTCCTTTTCTCTGCCATAAAAAGAACTATTTAAAAATTCAATTGAAGCTTGGGCACCAAGGTAAGAACCACCGATACCAATACCAACTAAAACTTCAGAATCATTTTGAATCTTCTTAGCTGCTTTTTTAATACGGTCAAATTCGTCTTTATCGTAATTAATTGGTAAATCAATCCAACCACGGAAGTCACTACCTGCGCCAGTACCTTCGCGTAATTCTTGATCTGCAGCAGTTACCATTGCTTGCATTTCCTTTAATTCATTTTCATGAACAAACGGAGTTAATTTACTTGCATCAAAGTGAACAACTTTACTCATTATTTAAACTTCCTTTTTTGTAACTTTTTTCACGTACAAACCTTATTTTAGCAGTTACTTCTTCATAAAACTAGAGTTTTTATTATAAGAATCGATAAATAATTCGATATATTATAAAACCAATTATCGTACCGCAAACATTAAAAAAGACATCGTCTATATCACTTACACCAGTTTCAAGAACAAATTGTAATCCTTCAATACAAACTGAAAGACAACCACCGGAAAAAATCGTTAAAAGCATATTTTTTTTCTGAATAACTGTTGGAAATAATAAACCAAATGGAACGAACCATAAAATATTTCCAAGCGAATTATAGAAAAAATCAAGCATACTCTCTCCCTGGGTCAGCTTAAGCGTTTCTTTCATAAACACTAGATTAATATCACTTAAATTGCGATGAAAATTAAAGGTTAATTGCCATGGAAAATATGTATCTCTAAATACCGTAAGCATTAATAATAAAATGACATAAAAGCTAAAAATCCAAACGCATGCTTCTGATTTTAATGTTCTTCGATGTCTTATAAATAATAGCCAACATAAACGAATAATTGCAAAGATAATAAAATAAAAAATTGTCTTATCTAAGCTATACAAAATTAGCTTAATTAGAGCAAAATGATTAATATGTGCTGCATAATGATGATAGATATATTCATATAAGGGTTGTAAAAAAAGCATAACCTAACCGACTCCGTAATTTTGGCTTAATTATAACGTAAAGCTCTCTATGAAAGACATTTTTTTCTAAAATATTAAAAAATCGCAAACCTTTAACAAAAGTTTGTCGTTTTTTAAAATTACCAGTAAAATATTCCTTATTAAAAGGAGTAGTGAAGCGTGAATAAAATAAAACGTAATTTTTGGCAAACTAGAATTGGATTCTTAACAATCCTTACACTTTGCTTTTGGGCAAAATATATGTATGCGGCTTATTTTGATTTTAAGCTTGGTTTAAGTGATCCATACCAGCATTTTATTGTTTGGTTAACTCCACTTGGTACATGTATCATTATCTTGAGCTTAGGACTTTATTTTTCTAAACCACTAATTTCATACATTGCTATGCTGGTTTTAGATACAATAAATACAATTTTGCTCTTTGCAAATGTAATTTATTATCGTCAATTCTCAGATTTTTTAACTAGTAAAACTATCCAAAATACCGGTAAAGTATCACAAGGGCTAGGTAAAAGTACTGTTGCTCTACTGCATCCCAGCGATATCCTTCTCTGGCTTGATCTTATAATAATTATTATCTTATTAATTATAAAGGTTATCAAAATTGATCCACGTAAATACGGCTTTAAGCGACCATTTGCAGTTTCATCATTTGGGGTTTTCATGCTAACTTTGAATATGTTTTTAGCTGAAACTTCACGTCCACGTCTGTTAAGAAACACTTTTGATCGCTCCTATGTAGTTAAATACTTAGGAATTGATACTTATTCAGTATACGATCTTTTAAAAAGCGCACAGTCAAACCAAGTTAAGAAAAATGCTAATGCCGAAGATATTAATCAAGTATTAGCTTTCACTAAAAAACATTACGCTAAAGCTAATCCAGAATATTTTGGAAAAGCTAAAGGTAAAAACGTCATTGTCTTACACCTCGAAAGTTTCCAGCAATTTCTAATTGGCTTAAAAGTTAACGGTCAAGAGGTCACGCCATTTCTCAACTCGCTTTATCATAGTAAAGATACAGTTAGTTTTAGCAACTTCTATCATCAAGTAGGCTTAGGCAGAACTAGTGACGCTGAGAACATGCTTGAGACTGGAACATACGGTATTTCAGACGGTTCATTATTCTCTTCCCTAGGGTCTGAAAATACATTTCAAGGTGCTCCGCAAATTCTTCGTCAAACTGGCTACACTTCAGCTGTTTTTCATGGTAATACTGGAACATTTTGGAATCGAAATGAAGTATATAAGAATCTTGGCTATAATTACTTCTTTGATGCAAACTACTTTTCACAAAAGAAAAATGACAAAATTGGATATGGACTAAAAGATAAGTTATTATTTGGTGAAAGTATCAAATATCTTGAACAAATGCAGCAACCTTTTTATGTTAAATATTTAACTGTTACTAATCACATCCCATTCCAATTAGACCCAGAAGATAAAGACAATAACTTTACTACTACTGATACTTCAAATACAACAATCAATAACTACTTCGAAACAGCCCATTATCTTGATCAATCAGTCAAAGAATTTTTTGATTATCTAAAAAAGAGTGGTCTTGATAAAAATACAATGGTCATTCTCTATGGTGACCATTATGGTGTGGGTAGTTCAGACGACGAACTATCTGCTTTAGCACCTGTTCTAGGCAAAGACTTCAACAATTGGACATCCTATGATACTGCTGAACTTCAAAAGGTTCCATTCATGATACATATGGATGGAATCAAAGGTAAAGTAGATAATAAAATTAGTGGTGAAATTGATGTACTTCCAACCTTACTGCACCTTTTAGGAATTTTAAATAAGAATTATATTCAATTTGGACAAGACCTATTTTCTAAACAATATCGTCAAGTCGTTGTCTTTAGAAACGGCACGATAATTACTCCTAAGTACGTAATTATCGGCGGTAAAGGAACCAAAGGAACAGTTTACAACCAGCAAACTGGAGAAAAAATTACCAAATTTAATAAAAAGCAAAAAGAAGAAATCAATAAATTAGCTAGCTATGGACGCACTTCACTACACTATTCAGATTTATTGAATAATCATAATCTTTTACGATTCTACACTCCTGCTGGCTTTATTCCGACAAATCCAAATGAGTTTGACTATAAAGTCAATTATCAAAAAATGCTGACATTACGAAAACAACTTGGTAACAAATCTACGTCTCTATATTCTCAGCATAAAGGCACAACTACCGATCTTTACAGCACAGATGCTTCTGAAATTGATAAAGACGAAATCAACAAGGTTCCTGAGAATATTCAGTCTGCTACAAGCGACAAAGACAAAAACCATCAGGACAATGCTCCTAAAAAAGATAATCCTGAAAAATAAGTCAAAAAGTTTCTGAGAAAAACTCAAGAAATGAAAAATCCTACTAAATCTAACATTGATTTAGTAGGATTTTGTTTTAAGTTAAGATCTGAAATTTGTTAAAAATAAGATTTGCCTTTGCCACTCTTTAATCTTTAATAAATTCTTTATAACCCTTATCATACAAAGTCACAGTAAATTTTGCTCCCTTGCCTGGTTCTGAATCTACATCAATCTTACCGCCATGTTGCTTAATAAGCGATAAAACAATAGAAAGCCCTAAACCTGATTCTCCAGACCCAATTTTAGCTCTAGATGGATCAGCCTTATAAAATCTTTCAAAAATATACTTCATCTGCTTTTGATTCATGCCAATACCAGTATCTGCGATTTCAAACTGGGCTCCATGTTTTATTCTCCAAGCAGAGATTTTGATTTTTCCATTTTCAGTAAATTGCAAAGCATTTTGAACTAAATTGACCATTATCTGCGTAAATCTGTCTTTATCTGCATAAACCTCAACTTCAGGTGGACAATTAAGAATCAACTTATCATTTTTTTGAATAGCTTTTTGTTTCATCTGAGTTAGTAAGTTCGTTAAGACTTCAGTAGCATTGAATCGAGATTGAATTAGACTAATTTTATTATTTCTGATTTTTTCGTAATCTAAGTTTTCATTTACTAACCTAATTAGTCGTTTAGTTTCACTATGCATCAAAGCAATTGACTTAGGCTTTGCCTCTTCAGGAATAGCATCATATTCAAAACCCTCAAGTAATCCATTAATTGTAGTTAAAGGCGTCCTCATTTCATGGGCAGCGTCAGCCATAAATTGCTCTCGTCTTTTCTCTTGTGCCTTGATTTCATCATTTGACTCTTTTAACGCATTAACCATAATATTAAAATTACGTGCCAAGTCATCAATTTCATCAGTATCTTTATGTTTCAAATGCACATTAAAGTCACCTTGAGCGACTTTTTTAGTAGCATTTGATAAAAGTTTGATTTTTCTAGAAATATAATATGACAATATAAAGCTAATTAGACCACCAATTACCAGAGAACTAAGCAAGGCTGTAATTAGATTATGTTTTTCACGTACAATCATCTGTTCGACATTCTGTACACGTGAACCAATCCAAATAACTCCAACCAGTTTTCCTTTGCTACGCCAAGGAACAATTACACTGGTATAAGCATCCTTATTAGAAAAAGACGTCACACGTCCATCTTCATGATCATTTCTAATTCGAATAGTTTTTCCATTCTTCAATTGCTTAAACAATTTCTGCGGCAAAGCCCAGTTCATTGTAGTTTCAGGATAAACTTGCCTATTTTTATTATTAAAAATGCGAAGATTTACATCTTCGCATTCCATTACTACCTGTAAATTCTTTAAAAATTTTGCATCTAATTCATGTCTAGGATTATCTTTAGCTAAAGCCAATTTTCCAATTGAGGTTCCATACCCCTCTAAACGTGAATAGCTTTGAGAATATGCCTGAATGGTGGCAAAGTGAATTGTGGATGAGCCGATAATTACAATACTGGTAATAATTACCAGCAGAAAACCCAACATTTCTTGGTAGAATAGTTTCAATTTCTATACCTCAGAATCGTCAAACTTATAACCCACGCCCCAAACTGTTTGCACCACTTGAGGACCAGCTTTCTCTAATTTTTGCCGTAATTTTTTGATATGAGCGTCAACAGTTCTTTCTTCACCGAAGAATTCATATCCCCAAACTAATTCTAAAAGCTTATCTCTAGAAAAAACTTGTTTTGGCTTTTGAGCCATAGTATAAAGTAAATCAAATTCCTTCGGGGTTAAACCTTCAACAATATTATCATCAAAGCGCACTTCTCTTCGATCTTTTGAAATCTTTAAATGCTTAGTAATTACATCGTACTTTAAACCATTAGAAGCATGCATATCTTTTTCTATATGACTTCTTCGATATAAAGCTTTAATGCGAGCAATCAATGCTAATGGACTGAATGGTTTAGTAACATATTCATCTGCACCAATGCCCAGTCCCAAAATTTGATCAGTTTCTGAGTCACGTGCCGTTAACATAATGATTGGAATTGAAAGAGAAATAGCCCTAATTTCTTTAGCTACTTCCATTCCATCCTTCTTAGGCAAGTTAAGATCTAACGTTACAATGTCATAAGAATCTGGATGCGCCTTAAACATCTCAACAGCTTCTACACCATCTTTTGCTATATCTACTTCCCATTGTTCTTTACTGAAGAACATCTTCATCATTTCTGCAACAGAATTGTCATCTTCAACCATTAATATCTTTAGCATTATTTATCCTTAAATCCTTTTACTCTAGTATGTTTAATTTTATCTGGTTCAATATAATCATGTGGTAATTCATGCCGGGCACGTAAAAAAGCCTGCAATTTCTTTTCAGTTAAGATTATCGGAGCCAAAATAAACAAATAAAAAGTAAGCAACCAGATTAAGAAATAGCGATCCCAGCATAATAAATGGATTCCTAATCCTAATAAAAATTGAATTAAACCAAAAAGCATAAAATAATTTCGTGCAACTTTTTGAGCATACTTGTAACTTGCCTCATTAACTGAAGCCAAATATGACATATATCCATAAACTTGATTCGGATTAGGTGAAGGAGCGATCAGCCAAATGACTCCGATTACAAACATTATTACCCCGCAACCAATATATATCATTTGACCAACTCCATTCACTTAAATTTATTCTTTACCAGGAGCTGAAATTACTAAACGTAAGTCACCGCTAAAACTAAAGTCTTTCATTTCATTAGGAATAATAAAATTGCTTCCCAACTTAATATCATATTCTTTACCATCGGCAATAAACTTACCATTACCTTTAATTACAGATACCAAAAGATAAGGATGATCCTTTAAACTCCAATTAAAACTCCCATCAACATCGATCTGCCATAAATAAAAATGCGGTGACATTGGTGGCTGAGCCAAAGTAGTAATCTTAGCATCTCCAATTGTTTCAGAAGTAATGTTCAGCTTTGGATCTTTATGTGGTACTTGAATAGTATCAAGAGATTGCTTAATATGCAACTCTCTCTTTTTACCAGTTTTCTTGTCTACTCGATCCCAATCATACAATCTATAGGTTACATCACTTGATTGTTGTGTTTCAATAACCATAATTCCTTTAGTTAAAGCGTGAACCGTTCCAGAAGGTACATATAAAAAGTCTCCCTCTTTTACTGGTACATAACGTAACAGTTTGGACCACTTTCCATTTTTAATCCAATCTTCTAGTTCTTCCTTACTTTTTGCGTTGTGCCCATAAATCAGTTTAGCACCAGGTTCAGCATGAAGCACGTACCAACTTTCAGTTTTTCCAGAATCATTTTCATGAATTCTAGCGTATTCGTCATCTGGGTGTACTTGAACAGACAAATTATCATTTGCATCTAAGAATTTAACTAATAGCGGAAATTCCTTAGTTTTTGGATTACCAAATAATTCTGGATGCTCTAAATATACTTCTCTTAATGTCTTTCCTTTTAAAGGACCAGCATTAACTGTTGAAGTGTCATCTTTGTATCCTGATATTACCCAAGCTTCTCCAACTTTTCCATCTGGAATATCATATCCTAAAACTGTATTTAACTTACGGCCACCCCAAATTTTTGGTCTAAAATATGGTGTTAAAAATAATGGTTCCATAAAAAAATCACCTCAATAAAAGTATATATCTTTTTGAGATGATTTTGAAACCACTTTCAACTATTTTTTGAATATTTTTTAATTCCAGTAATTAAACGACTAATTCCATCTTCTACCATTGAAATTGGTGATGCTAGATTAAGACGTAAAAATTTATTGCCATTACCGCGATAAATAATACCAGGTGAAACGATTAGCCCAGTTTCTTTTCTAATATAATCAGCTAATTCTTGACTATTTGCCGAAACTATACTTACATCAAGCCATAACAAGTACGTTGCTGGTCCTGATACAATTTTCACGCCTTCTAGATTACTAGTTATTTCTTTTTTAGCATAATTAAAATTATGATTAATTATAACTAATAATTCATGTAACCAGTTAAAGCCTTCAGTATATGCAGCAAGATTACTTTTTTAATTTATTATAGGGAAAAGATAATTTTGAGAAAATTTACAGTTTTTCATACTAGAATAAATTATATTTATAGCAAAAAAAGATGAGTCATATTAAAACTCATCTTTTTTATAAATTTAGTTATTACGCTTGCGTTTTGAAATACCTGCTAAACCGATAACTCCTAACATTGAGCTTACAGCACCTAAAATTGTTGCAGCAATACCGTCTTTAGCTCCTGCCTTTGGAAGTTCTGACTGAGTAGTTTTCTTAACTGGAGTAGTTGGAACTTCTGGAGTACGTGGAGTATCAGGAGTATTTGGTGTTGTTGGGTTTTCAGGTTTCTCTGGAGTTGTTGGAACATTTGGAGTCACAGGTTGATGTGGTTTCAAACTATAACTATTAATTGCATCCCAATCAATAAACTTGCCCCATTCTCCATCTAAAGCAGCACTATTTGGAGAATCTTTTTCGAGACTACCAATCATATTTTTATTTTCACTATCACCATTCCAAACCCAAACACCTTGATTAGTTAATTTGGCTAAAACAGTGGTAGTATTATCTGGATTCAGTTGCAAGATAAAGCTTGGTGCCCAAGTCGAATTGTTACCTTTTCCAGCTACTTCACCACGATTAGTCATATAAGCTGTAATTAAAAGTTGATTTTCTTTTCCTTCAATAGGAACTGCATAATATGAATATGTCGCCGTACGCCAATTTGCGGGTACTGAAGCGGTTAATACAACACCAGAACCATTTAATGGCACATAACCATGCGTTAAACTATCAGAAACAAAGCCAATCATCGCTACATTGTCTCCAACAACCTTATTAGCAAGCCGAGTAATTTCTCCTTTAGTTCCTCAAGACAATCTTGTTGCTGAAAATAGATAATACTTATTTCCAACTTTAACAATATCAGGTCTTTCCATTTCATCGCTAACCATTAATGACGTTACTAAAGGTGAGTAAACATCATCTAACTTAACAGTTGGATTGTTTTGATCCCCACTTAATTTTAAAATTCCCAGTGCACCATTAGCCACAGAAGCGAGAGCTTGATCATCATTATTACCAAAATAGCTCAAGAAATTATTGACATTGAACTTATCATTTCCACCATAATTAGCCCATCTATAAACTTGATCTTCGCCTTGGTAATTATCGCTTCCAGTGTTTGCTTCAAATACTAAATAACGATCACCATTCTCTTCTTCCGCTACATGAGGATCTCGTAATGTATAATTATCTCTATTTCTATTTTTACCATTTGAGAATTGATCATAAGTTTGATAATGTTTACCATCACCAATAAAAATCACATGATCATTATCAACACTAGCAATTGAAACACCATTGTTATCAACATTTAACTTCAAATTAGCTGTTGCCAACTGTTGATCATTTAGCTTACCATTTGATGTATCATTTTTTGTATAAAATAGTTGAACAGAACCATCTTTATTTACAATGGCAGATCCTGACCATTCCTGTAAATCAGGAGTTTCATTATATCCAAAGATAGAACCCGCATTTCTCCAATGCGAGAATTCATTATCATTATATTTATTATACAAAAGATAAATATGATTATCGTTCTTTTTAGGCATTCCCATCATTGCAATGACAAGTTGGTAGCCCTTATAGTTTGATACATAACCAGTTATAGGGTCTTGTACTGGCCACGAATCCCAGATTTCCAAAGTTTCAGTTTTACCAGTTTGTGCATCTTTAGTTACCGCTGCATCCATATTTTTTATTTCTTTTGCATTAAAATATGGAACTGCATATTTTGGATCTCTTCTTATAAGAGCCTGTCCAATTGCATCTAAATCGTTTAATGTTAATTTTGTTCCGTCTTGTGGATCATTATCAAAATTAACTTTATTTAAATTATTAATTTGATCATTAGTTAATTTTGTGACATCAATACCAGAATTATTAACAATTTCTTTGATTTTTCCCTTTAATTCGGTTTTCTCTGAAGAAGTTGAACTTTGCCCTTGAGAATTATTATCCTTAAAATGATCGGAAATATTGTCAGAATCTTGGTTTAAATCACTAGAGGCTTTACCATTATTAATGATTGCAGAAGAAATTGGAGTACTTCCTACTTGTGTTGATGAACTATCTTCCTTACTGTCATTAACTTGGCTACTTGTTTCTTTACCAGAATTTAAACTAGAGTTTAGATTTGTCTCAGTTCCAGCTACTTTGTCGTTCGTAGCATTTTCTTTTAATCCACTATTATCATTTTTGTTAACCGAAGCAGATGCTTTTACTGTGGTAACTTGACTAGCATTAGCATTATCAACAGTATCAGTATTAGTAGCAGCATTTACAGTGGAAGCACTTAATACAATTGCTGCTGTAGACAAGGTCTCCATTAATAAAGATTTTCCGCTTAAAGACATCTTTTTATGTTTTTTATTTTCCAACATCTTTTCTCCTCCTACATGCTAAGCGTTTAACATTTCAACTAACAGACTATCATCTTTTATTATAAAAATAAATATTATTTTGAAAAATTTGTATAGCTTTAAAGATCTACACTTTTTCATTAAATGTCAATCGTTTATCAATTTTGTATCAAAAAGACATATAAAAACCGTATTGAATAATAAGATTCTATAATTTTTCATGTTGATGAATATTTATGATATTCTATTTAAAAGATTTTCATTATATAAAGAAAGAGGTGAAGAGAAATGAATAAGCTCATTCCACAAGAATATGATGAAGTTATTTTAAAAACAGGTGAATTAGTTTGTCTAATGGACCAATTAGATGCAACTCACTTTTTACCTGATTATGGCGTTGAAACCCCTGAACAAGAAAAGAAAACAATGGCTATGATGCCAATTTCAATTGACGATATAGAAAAAGTTGTTTATAGACCTAAAGGCGCTCAGTAATTGACCGAGCTTATTAGCTAAAAACTGTCATTAAAATTTCTAGTTAATAAAAAAGTTACCTTCTTAGGTAACTTAAATCAACTTATTTAAATATCTTCTATAAACTCCATTTCACAGCTAAATATATAAAAATAAAACCACCTTTTTAGCCAAAAGTTAGCCAAAAGGTGGTTTTATCATGCTTGAGTGTTGATAAATCAACATTCCTTAAACTATTTATGGAGATGAGGGGAATTGAACCCCTGTCCAAACGTATTCCGTCGTTAACCTCTACGATCATAGTTATATTACTTAAATTTCGTTTTGATAAAACGCCATATAACAGGGCTAAACTATCAAAACTAACCTAAGAATCTTATTTCTAACTATTAAGGTAAGTAGTTAAACGTAGCTCGTTAAATGGTAAGACCCGCAGACATACACGAGCAATCCGTCATTGGATCACGCAGGCTGACTAAGCAGCTACTGCGTAAGAATTTTCGTTATTTGCAGTTATAATTTAACTGTGACGTTTTAACGTAGACGTGACCTACGAATCGCAGTCAACGCGAATCTACGCCTGTCGAATCCCAAAACATCCCCAGATGTTTCAATGATATCACAGTCACTGTTAAAATGCTATAATCTTGCTCTCACGATTACTTATCTAATTTAGCTAAACGAACAACGTCACGTGCGATCATTAACTCTTCATTGGTTGGAACAATCATTGCAGTAATCTTTGAATCTGGTGTAGTGATAATTCCTTCCTTGTTGGCCTTATTAGCTTTTTCATCATATTCAAGACCAAGCCAAGTTAGGCCATCCATAATCTGCTTTCTTACACTTGCATCATGTTCTCCAATTCCTGCAGTAAAGACTAAAACATCTAAACCACCCATTTCAGTCATATAAGCTCCAATATAGCGAACAATTCGGTTAATAAAAATATCTTTTGTAAGTTTAGCCTGCTTATCACCATTTTTAATTGCTTTTTCAATATCTCTCATATCTGGGGAGATTCCTGAAAGACCGAGTAAACCAGATTCGGTGTTTAACATCTTAATAACTTCATTAAAGCTAGTAATGTTGCCTTTTTTCATAATAAATTGAAGTAAAGAAGGATCAACGTCACCACTTCTAGTACTCATTGTAATTCCCGCAACCGGACTGAATCCCATTGAAGTATCAAAAGACTTCCCATCTTTAATAGCAGTGACAGATGCACCGCTACCTAAATGACATAAAACCATCTTTAAATCTTCAACTGGCTTCTTTAGTAAATCAGCTGTGCGACGTGATACATAACGAGCTGAAGTACCATGTGCACCATATTTTCTAGCACGGAACTTTTCATAGTACTTATATGGTACTGAGTATAAGTATTGGACAGGATCTAACGATTGGTGGAAAGAAGTATCAAAAACAGCAACCTCAGGTACATTAGGTAAAACTTTCATGAAAGCATAGATGCCGTCAGCTTCAGCTGGGTTATGCAATGGTGCATAGTCACTCATATTATAAATCTTCCAAAGATTATCATCTGTAATGACTGTACTATCAGTAAATTCTTCACCACCAGCAACGACACGATGCCCTACCCCAGCAATATCTGCTAAAGAATCGATAACATTGTATTCTTTAAGCCAACTTAGCAACTTTTGAACTGCTTCTTCTTGATTAGCAATATCACTTTGTTCATCATGTTGACTACCATCTGCTAAAGTCATTGTGAAAACAGAACCTGGTAAACCAACACGGTCAGCCATGCCAGATGCAATTACTTTTTCATTATCTAGAGAAAATAATTTGTATTTAAATGATGAACTACCTGAATTTACTGCTAAAACTTTTTTCATTTTATATACCTCTCGTATTATATAAATTAATTTTCACTCTTATGATACCAGTCATTTAGTTTCATATTAAATGCTACTAAAGATTCTGGTTTCTTTAATGAATCTAATTTAGCCACCAAAACTTCACGCTTGAGAGCATGTTCCCCATGATTTTGGAAAACTAAAATTGATTTTTGTTGAATTTGGCTTGAAAACATGTCATCAGGCAAATCGACAATCGCCTGAATATTAACTTTTTTAGCCAGCCAAGTCATGAATTCAGTAGATCCTTTACCAGTAAATAGTAATCTAGGTACTACTAAAAATGCAAAACCATCACGCTTCAGATTATTTACTATTTGTTCAATAAATAAAGTATGGGCAAACGAATGTCCCTCTTTTGCATGATTTTCGAAACGCTCAGCATTATTATCCAATGGATAATAACCTACTGGCACATCACTTACCACTATATCCGCTTTTTCAATCATCCATGGATCTAAAGCATCTTGACAATATAAATCAATCTTTAAATCTTCAAGATGGGCGCCAATATCTGCTAAATCCAATAATGCTTCTTCATTATCAATTCCAATTAATTTGTAATTGTTTTGTGAATGATTTTCCTGAATCAGCTGTCTAATAACCGAATAAAGTAAATTTCCAGTTCCAATTGCGGGATCAACCACAGTTTTTTTACCTGTCGGAACGATTCTTTGCCAAATCAAAGCAATTACTGTAGCAATTACTGAAGGTGTGGGCATCAAGTTATAGTCACTGGCATCTTGAGTAATTGCTTTTAAAGTTAATAAAGTAAATATTTGTACTTTTAAGGTACGTGGCAAATTATCATAATCTAATTTACGATACTCTTCAGTTAATTCAGCTACGGTTTCTTTATCTGGGGCACCTGATTCTACTTTGATTTTTCCATTTTCTAAATTATCAAAGGTTTCCGTCAATGCCGATGAAAAAGAAACATTCAGCGCTTTTTGTAAATGCTCAATAGCTGTCTGAAATTTTGGATATAATTCTTCTACTTTTTGCATTTTTCTTCCTTCTTTAATATTCCTTCTAATATTCTATAGGTATCATCAAATACTAGCAAGCAATCATTGTTACTTGGAAAAATAATTTATTAAAGAAAGATTACTTTCCATATTTTCAGTAAAACTACGTTGATACATCATTACAAAGGTAATGCAAATATTAATAAGCAGCAAACTACTAATTAAGGCACTTCCCTTAAGCCTTTTTACTCTTATCTTTTTTCTCATCCTGTATTTTATTTTCCTTTTTCTTTGGTAAATCTGTTTTGAAAAACATCTCACTTTGTCTACCATCTTTTTCAGTTACTAAAATAGAAAAAGAATCTTTTGAAGTAGAACATTTTATTTTTTTAACTTGAAAAAGTAGCGGCATGTGTCCTCCCTCATCTGTTCTCATTCTCAAAACATCATTTGAACTCATATCAATTACATATGTATCGTAAATTAAATCACCATTCTTTTTCTTCTTATCCGATAACTTTCTAAGAACAATTTTAGTTGGATCTGAACCCGTTGTACTTACTTCAACATGTCCACTTTCTTTTAGGAAATTATTTATCTGTACATAACTATACGAAATTTCATTAACTCCGGTTTTCTGGCGATTAACTTTTCTAAGTGTGCCTATAAGTCCAAATAATATTTGCGCACATAAAATAGTAACTGCGATTGCAAATACAGCTTCTAATAAGGTAAAACCCTTTATCTTTTTCATTATTTTATTTTCTATGATAGACATGATCATGCACTAATAATGTCTTCTTATCACTATGTCTAAAAATATATTCCGCATAAGCCTTATCTACTCGTTTTTCAATCTGTTTTTCAGTCTGTCTATTTTGTTTAATTGTTATCCCTAAAAGCAATACTCCTAAACAGGCTATCGTGAAGCCTACACATGCTTCCAATAAAATGAAGCCCTTGACTTTTCTATTCTTCAACCATCCTACCCCATGTCATCTGTATTTTAATTTTCTTTTCTTTGCTTCCACTCTTAACAGTAATTGTTCTCGGCGATATGGTTCCGCGATTGCTAATATATAAATTATCAAAATTATAAACTCTAACATGTCGATTCAAATATACTTTTGACACTTGATGCGGCTCCATTATCTGAATTGAAGAATTATTGTCAAAATATGATAAAAAATACGACTTCTTTTCTACTGTTGAGAGATGCAAATACTTATTGATAGTTGATCTAATTTGACGCGTGGTACTGTCTAAGATTATCTGTTCCTTAATATTTTTAACATAAAGCGTTGGCATTAACACGAGTAAACAAATTATTGTTAAAGTAACTATCGTTTCAATCAAGGTAAAAGCTTTTATTCTCTTAAAAATCATTTCTGCGGTAATTTTTCATATCTTTCTTTTTGTTTTTGAGAAATATATTCCTTCTTTACTAGCTCTTCTAATGAAGTACCATCTCCATTATCTTCAGCTAATTGTCTTTGGGTCTCAATCGTTGTTCTTAAGGCTTCATCTGTTTTGGTAGTCGCTCTTTCTTTTTGCTTACTTAAGCCCGGAACAATTAACAAAATTAGCATCGCAATAATGGCAATTACAATTACCATTTCAACTAAGGTAAATCCTTTTACCTGTTTATTTTTCATAATAAAATGCTTTAACTTTCTCATTTTTACCTCTACATTGTTTCCATTAAATGATACATTGGCATTAAAATTTTTAAATACATTCCTAGAATACAAATTCCAATAAAAATAAAGCACAGCGGCTGCAAATTAACGATTAAACTGTTTAATTTGAGATTTAATTCATAGAAAAGTGTCTTGCTAAGCAATAATGCTCTTTTCCCAATTTGCTCTCTTGTCGTTCCAGTCTCTAAAAGCATAATTAAATTATTAGAAATAAAAGCTTCACTCTCAATAATTGCTTTAATTTCAATTCCTTTTTCTAATTGATTCTTCACTTTTGCTCCTAAAACTTGTTGCAACGAATTCTTTGGTTGCTGATCAGTAAGTTGACAAATTTTTTGCAGTGAGAAGCCATTGATCAGTAAAACAGCTAAGTCAGACACGATAAGATAGTGAACATATAAATTTAATGTTGGTCCAATTATAGGTATCCTAGTTAATTTATTCAGGGCATAATAATCTTGTTTATTGAGCAACATGATTATCTTACTAATAAGAAATGCACCTATAATAACTAACAACACAAGTCTACCTAACATTAAATTACTCGTCCAGTCATTATCTGACATTTCTGTCTTTAAAAAGGTTTGCATACAAATCAATAGCGTAACCATCATTCCAATTAAAAGTGCTGGATAAGCCAATTCTCCTCGCAATTTCTTTAACTGCTTATTTTTCAATCGAATAAGTTTACTTAATTGGTCCAAACAAGACAATAAATTTCCGTCAATAATCGCCATATTTATTTGTGCAGATAAAGTACTAGAAAATCCCACTTCATGCAATACATCTCCAAGTTGCCTGCCTTCTTCAACTTGTTTATTTATATAGACTAATTGGCTAGAATTACCACTCCATATTTTAGGCAGTAGTTTTAAACTAGCATTAAGCGAATAACCATTAATTAGTGCTTGTCTTAAATAATCAATAAAAATTAATTGAGCAGCGCTGTTTAGTTTATCCTTCTTCATAAAGATGCTTCGTATCTTCACTAATCTTTCCTCTTTCAACTAACTGCTCTAAATTACTTTGCCAATTACTTAAATCATGGCGATTGTCATTAAACGCAATAGCTTGATCAAGTATTTTTCCATACCTAATATCCATTAAACAAGCAACTTTATTTTGATTTTTTATTGGTAGCAACCTTTGATAAGAAACAGCTGTCAGACAATTGCATAATTCATCTTTAGTGATTCCTAATCCTTCAAGACGTGAAATTGTTTGCAAGGCTGTTTTCGCATGAATAGTTGCTAAAACCAAATGTCCACTTAAAGCTGCATTAATACTGATTTTGGCAGTTTCTTGATCTCGAATTTCCCCAATAATTAAAATATCCGGCCTATGTCGTAAAGCAGCCTTTAGTAAATCTGGATAAGCAATTCCCGCAACAAGATTTACCTGTGTTTGTAAAAAATTGGGATTCCAAACCTCGACCGGATCTTCAATAGTCATTACAACCTTTTCTTTTCCCACTAGTTGTGCTAGTTCATACATGGTTGAAGTCTTTCCCGATCCTGTTGGACCACTAGTCACTATCAACCCCCGTTGATTAGTAAGTCTTTTTAGCAAATCGAATTGTTCCAAGAGAAAATAATTATTACTTTTTTCTCCATAAATTAATCGAATTACTAAAGACTCATCTCCCTCAAATTCCCCCACACTTGAAAAGCGTAAAAAAACCTTTTCATCCCCAAATTTAGTCTGATAAGCACCCACTTGTGGTCTACGACGCTCAGATATATCCATTTGCGCCTGAAACTTGAAATAATTAAGTAATTCTTTTCCTGCTTGCTGGCCTAATTCTTTTATTTTACTCAAGCCTAGGGCAGTTCGAATCTTTATTTCATAGCCTCCAATAGCTGGAAAAATAAAGATATCACTAGCATGGCTTTTAATTGATTTTTCTAAAATAACTTCTGATACTTCGTTCATAATTAATCCCTCCTTTGCCATACACTTATTAGTACGCAAAAATGTAATAGTTTTTTTATTATTTTAAAAATTGAGTTAAAAAAAGACTGACGCAAAGGTCAGCCATAAAAAAATAGACCTAAAATGAAAATTAGGTCTATTTCTTGATAAATTATTATTCATCATCATCTGCAGCAGCAGTATAAACATTAGAAACATCATCGTTATCTTCTAATGCATCAATTAAATGAGAAAATTGCTCTTTTTTATCTGCTGGAACTGGAGTGGTGTTTTGCGGAATCATAGTTAATTCAGCGTTAGCTAACTTGTAGCCAGCTTTTTCTAAAGCATCACGTACAGCTGTAAATTGCTTAGGATCAGTGTAGATTTCAAATGCATCATCACTAGTTTCTAAATCATCCCCACCAGCGTCCATAACATCAAGTAAAACTTGGTCTTCGTCAGCATCAGTAGTGGAACGATCAATTACAATATATCCCTTACGGTCAAACATGTAAGCAACAGAACCAGTTGCACCGAGTGAACCTCCATTACGAGTAAAGGCAACACGAACATCAGAAGCAGTACGGTTCTTGTTATCAGTTAAAGCTTCAACTAAAACTGCAACACCACCGGGTGCGTAGCCTTCATAGGTAATTTCATCATAATGTTCATCTGAATTACCTTCAGCCTTCTTAATAGCACGTTCAATATTAGTCTTAGGCATGTTTGCTGCACGTGCTTTATCCATAACCATACGTAAAGTAGGATTTCCTGAAGGGTCAGGACCACCACTCTTTGCAGCCATATAAATTTCACGAGATAATTTTTGGAAAACTTTACCTCTCTTAGCGTCTTGCGCATTCTTGCGGCCTTGAATATTGTGCCATTTTGAATGTCCTGACATAAGAATCCTTCTTTCTTTTTATTTAATATAGTTAACCTTGTCAATCATAACGCACTCAAGGTTTAAATTCAATCTATGATTAATTATGAATTACTTTTTTCTTGATGGTGTCTAATCCAGTAGATAAAAATACAGCATAAAATAGCTAAAAGCGCTCCGGCTGAATCAAGAGCAACATCGTGAAGACTTGGAGTTCTATCTCCAGTCAAATATTGGTGAAATTCATCTAATCCCGCTAATCCAATAATCCCTAGCCAAATAAATAAGGGGCCACACCATTTTTTAAATAAGCGGTCTAAGCCTAAACAAGCAAATAAACCAACAAAAAAATATGATGAAAAATGGGCAAATTTTCTCATGACAAATTGAGTCATTCCTGCTTCCCCATTGTCCAAAAATGCATTGTGCCAACGTCCAGCATAATAGATATTCCACTTTCCAACTACTCTTTCAATAATTGGAAAATGTCGATGAATAAATCCTGGTGACATCTCTTGTTCGTGATAAGTCATTGAACTAGAAATAAATAAACCTAAAAGCACTAAGAGCATCAAACAAACAAAGATCATTTCTCGCTTCGTTAATACTGTTTTTTTCATTTTTCAACTTTCCTACTTTCAAGTTCTTCAGCAACCAAAATAATTATTTTTTTAGCAATTTCAATTTTAGTTGTCTCTACTATATTCTCGATTGTTTTACCTTGCCTTAAAATCGTAACTTTATCTTTATCGCTACCAAATACTCCATGACTGACATCATTTGCAACAATCATATCAGCGTTTTTCTCTTGCAGTTTTTTAGAAGCATTTTCTAATAAATTGTTTGTTTCAGCGGCAAAGCCAACAACAACTTGGTTTGCCTTTTTTATACTTCCCATTTTTTTCAAAATATCAGGAGTTTCTTTCAAATAAATCTTTAACTCATCCCCCTGATCCTGCTTTTTGATTTTATGAGTAATATAATTTACCGGTTCATAATCTGCTACAGCAGCTGCCATAATTAAAGCATCTGCTCCTAAAAAAGCAGTCTTAACAGCTGAGAGCATTTCTTCAGTAGTTTCTACCTTAATATTTTTTAAATTAGGTGAGTTAGGTAATGAAACAGCAATGTGTCCTGAAATTAAAATCACCTCTGCCCCAGCAGCAAGAGCAGCTTTAGCTAAAGCTATTCCCATCTTACCACTCGAACGGTTACCCAAAAAACGAACTGGATCAAGTGGAGATATGGTTCCACCTGCAGTAATTACAATTTTTTTACCAGCTAATACTTTTTTAGCTTGAAGAGAATCATCTATCCAAGCCATAATGTCATCTGGCTCTGGCATTCTTCCCTTGCCGCTATATCCTTCAGCCAAGCGCCCAGTAGCAGGATCCATTACAGCAATTCCATCTTGTTTTAATAATGCTAGATTTCTTTGAAAGGCAGGATTACTCCACATATGACTGTTCATAGCTGGAACTACGTATTTAGGTGAAGCTGTTGCTAAGAAAGTCGTAGTTGCCGCATCATCAGCAATACCATTTGCAATTTTGGCAATAAAATTAGCAGTTGCTGGAACTACAACAGCCATTTCTGTCCAATCAGCCAATTCAATATGTTGGATCTGGTTAGCTCTTTCTTTTTCCCAGAGATCAGTCAATACTGGATACTTAGTTAAAGCAGCTAATGTTTGGGTACCGATCAAGTGGACAGCTTCTTTTGTCATAGCTACTCTTACTTCATGTCCTTTTTTTTGAAAATTTCGTACAACATTAATTGCTTTATAGGCAGCAATACTACCTGTAATATAAATTGTAGCTTTCATTTCTTCTCAACCTTAATTTCATAATTTCTTTCTACTATAACACAAGCCAACTAAGACAAATTATTAAAAAATAAATTATCAAATTAAAAAACATTACCAGATTCTGATATGATTTATATTGAATAAAGATATAGCTCCAATACCTTGAAAGGATAAATATACAAAATGAAAAAATATTATCAAAAGATTTTTTCTCTTTTTATTGTAATGGGAACATTATTTTTTGTTCTTACTGGTTGCTCCAAAAAGGATAATTCATCGTCTAACAAAATATCGATTGTTACGAGCACCAATGTTTATGCTGATATTGCCCAAAATGTTTTGGGTAAGTACGGTAAGGCAACAGCCATTATTACTAGTAGTTCCACCGATCCCCATGATTTCGAACCAACTACTGCAGATGCAAAAAAAGTTCAAGACGCCAAAATTATTGTAGCTAATGGTTTAGGATATGATTCCTGGCTAGCAAAATTAGCTAAATCAAGTAATAAGTCTGCTGTCTTAGTTGGCGAAGACTTAATGAATTTGAAAAGCGGTGATAATCCTCATATCTGGTTTGACTTAAATATGCCAACTAAATATGTCAACTATTTGGTAAAGCGTTTATCTAAAATTGATAAAAAGCATGCAAACTATTATAAAGAACATGGAACTAAATACTTAGAAAAAATAAAAAAAGTTCAAAAAATGGCTGATTCTATTGATGGTACAAAGCAAAAGCCAGTATATGTTAGTGAACCAGTATTCGATTACGCTTTGAAAGCTACCTACTTTAAGATTGGTGATAAAGCTTTTGAAGAAGCAATTGAAAATGAAACCGATCCAAGTGCCAAAATTGTTCATCAAATGAATCAAACTATTAATAATCGTGATATCTCTTTCTTTGTTAAGAACTCCCAAGTAAATAGTTCCACTGTTAACAATTTCGTTAAAAGAGCTAAATCAAAGAAGATTCCAATCTTGCAAGTTCGTGAAACCATTCCAAACAATACAACTTATTTGAAGTGGATAACAGAAAATTACCAAAATTTAGCAAATATCAATAAAAAGTTAAAATAATTACCAAAAAAGAGGCATAAGCCTCTTTTTTATTACCCTAAAATATCTTTTAATTTGCTATTAAATTGCTTAGGAATTTCCGCCATAATTACGTGACCAGTTGGTGACATAATAAAACTATCTACTTGATCATTTTTTTCTTCAAGAAGTTTTTCATATCCTTCACGATAATACGGACTCTCCTTAGCAATAAAAAAAGTAATTGGAATTGATGCGTTTTCTATAGCTTTTCGCCAATCTAGCGACATATGATTTTCTAATAAGTCCACATTATCTTTTCTATTAAACGGATCTTCTTCTTTTGCTTTCATGAGTTTGGCATAAACATCATCATCTAGTCCTGCAAAAGTTTCGTGAACATGAGGTCTTTCTTGGCATTTTTCATGATAATTTTCACTTGTATAGTCCATAAAACCATACTTCCAATTCCTATCATTAAGCATCTTAGGTGATTGATCTATCACTAATGCACGTTTAACTACAGTTGGCCATTTTTTTATTAGACAAAAAATAATCGAAGCGCCCATTGAGTGTCCCATGAAAGTAGCCTGTTTAATTTTTAGAAAAGAAATTAATTCTTCTAAGTCTTGTGTTAGACGGGCAATATTATGACCTTTTTCTGTTCGTTGGCTCTTCCCCATATTCCGATGATCATAAGTAAGTACTTGATATCCTAAATTATTAAGAAATGATACTTGAGCAGACCATATTTCTTGATATGCCCCAAAACCATTAACTAAGACAATCGTCTTCCCTTTCCCAGTTAATTTATAATTAATTTTTATATTATCACTTGTTTCAAACAGCATTTTTACTCCTTATTCTGCTTAATTCTAATGAATAAACATCCAACTACAGCAATAATCGCAGTAATCAGTGCTTGACTTAATCCACTACTTAAACTTACATTGATCCCGGTATAAACGCTTTGTTGAAGCGAGCTTGTGGCAATTTCAGCTGCATACGATAAAACCCCATATGAACCTACTGCGGCAATTAAAAGTGGTAAAATTGCAATCTTTTTACCAAATAAAACCATTACCATTGCCAAAATATAAAGACCAATTAGTAGGAAATAAATCAAATGATAAATCTCGGCTGCTTGTTTTACATCAGCAGAATTCTGCCTTAATTGTTCATTTACTAATTGTAATATTAACTGATTAAAAACTTGTTCTTGCTGCGTATCATTATTTAGTTTTAAGTCAGATGCAGCTAATTTACCATTGGCCAAATAATTACTACTCAATTGATTTAGCCCTTGATATGATGTCTTTAATTCAATATTTTTGGGTAATTGTGATAAAAGTGTATCTTCGATTCCTGATTCTTGCAAAAAGGCAACTCCCATTTGCAAGTCACTATTATTCGCTTGGTCAACAACTTTATTAATTGAGCTTTTCACAAGACCAGCGGTACTATCAACTTTCAATTCAACTGGACTTGTTAAAGTCAAACTCAATGAAATAAAGATTAATCCAACTACAACTAATCTCCAAATCCATTTTATAAATTTCATTTTTTCTCCTAACGAAAATTTTAATAGTCTTTTATAATCCCCAAAATAATACATAAAGTTTTTTGGGGTGCTATATAATAAAAGTGTAACAAATATTAAAGGAGTTCAGCATGATTGATGAAAAACTAAAAGAATTTTTCAATAAATTTCCTCATATCAAGGAAAATAAACCTTTACAAAATACTCTGAGTAAAAAAATCAACAACCTAATAAAAAAAGAAATTCAGCATGGTGCAAGTCAGGTTGAAGCAGAACAAAAAGCACTTTTAAATTTAACTGATCTAGACACTTTATTATCACAATTAAAGAATTTAGAAGAAACTGACTACAGTAAATACAATGACTTTTTTGCTAAAATCTTTGATTCAAAATTAGTTAACGAATTAAATCTCAAATTAAATCAAATTGATGAGATTCACCTTAACTACCGTTTGGGCGATATTTTGGTCTTACCCACTAATTCATCAAACTTAATTGTGCATGACTTTATGTCTCGAGACATTGAAAATCTTCATTCAACGGTCGAAAAAGTTGGCAATGTCTTAAAAATTACCCAAGGTCCACGTAAGCTGGTTGGAATTTTTAAAAACAAAACTTTATTATTTTTACCTAAAAATTTTACTGGTTTTCTAACAATTAGAAGTCAAAGCGGTGATGTTTATATTAATAAAGTCACAAATTATTGCCTGCTTGATGTTACTGCAGTTTCTGGAGATCTATTGTTAGCTCACTCTAAGCTTAAACGCGTCCAGGCAGACCTAAAGTCAGGCGATATTGCTGTTTCTAGTACATCTGCGAATGTGTTTCATATTAATGCGCATTCTGGAATTTTAACTAGCGATCATGTTTGCGCAAAAGAAGAAATTTCTTATCATACAAGCAGTGGAAACATAGATTTAGATAATATTTCTACCAAAAACTTTTTTATTGATACAAAGAGTGGAAAAATTATTATTAATGACCTTAATAGCGAAAGAATGGATTTAGTCACTGATACAGGAAATATGAGCCTAAATAATATTAAAGGTAGCGGTGATATTAAGTCTGGAATTGGTAAAATAAATTTATCAATTGCTGATAAGTCTAACTTTAGTTTTTCAATTAAAAGCAGAGTTGGAAGTATCCGTGTAAATGTACCAAGAACAGAATTATTTAAATTCAAAATTAATACTAAAAAAATCGGTCCTACCGATCTTCCACTCGACTCCATTATTTATGGCAATAATGAATACGATGAAATTGAAGGATACGTTGGCGATGAAAATTCAAGCAATTCACTAATAATCACAAGTGAAATCGGAAAAGTATCAATTAAAAACTAAAATTAAGCCACCGCCATAAGATAATAAAGCATAAAGAAGAAATATTTTATAATTATGGTCTTGCCAATGAGAAAGCAATTCAACATTTAATGTAGAAAAGGTCGTATAACCTCCCAGTACCCCAGTTCCAACCAAAGCATAAATAAATGGCGATAAGTTGCGCGAAAAAACTAGTCCTAACAAAAATGCTCCAGTAAGATTTATTAATAAAGTGGCATAAGGAAAATTGCTAGACCAATGCTTTTTACCATAATTAGTAATTCCGTATCTGAGAACTGCTCCCCAAATTGCTCCAAAACCAGCTGTTACAAGTGTACTTATCATGCTCTTATTGCCAACTTCCTACCTAATATTTTTCCTGTAATCATTCCTAAATAAGCAAATAAAAATCCAATAAAGATTGAACTAAAGAAATATATCAGTGCCTGATTATTCATTCCGTTTTCTAATTGCTTAAACGTATCCAAATGGAAACTAGAAAAGGTTGTAAATGCACCTACAAAACCTGTACTTAACCCTGTAACTAGCCAATCTCGTCCTTCTCTAAATTCAATAAAGAAATATGTTAGAAATGCTAATAAAAAGCAACCAATGATATTAGCTACAAAAGTTCCAGCCTGTGACCAAATTACATTTAAATAAGCACGTAATGCACCTCCAAAAAATGCAAATAAGCTAACACTGATATAATTTTTCAACTTTTTATTCATTAAAAACCAACCTTCTTATTGCATATGCAATTCCATCTTCATTATTTGTTCGAGTAACATAATTAGCTCGCTTCTTTATCTCTAATACCGCGTTTCCCATAGCCACTTTATAAAAATCTGGAACGTCAAACATAGAAATATCATTTTTTTGATCACCAAAAATCATTACTTCATCTTGTTTAAGATTAAGTTTCCGTGCCAATTCTTTCAAAGCGTTTCCTTTTGAAGCCCGCTTAGAATTAATTTCAATTAATGTTTCATCAGAGGTGGAAACATTATATTTTTCAATAACTTCTTGAGGTAAACCACGATAAACCCTTTCCATTTCTGATGGAGCACCTGAAAACATAGCTTTTGTAAATTTTAAATCTTTTGCTATATCTTTTAACTCACAAACTTCAATTGGCATTCTAGTTAGCCAACTTTCACGCGATAAATAGTAGTTGACAAAGTGATTTAATGTAATAAACTTATCCCTTACTTCAACATGAAAGTTAGCTTTCAGTTGCTGAGCTATTTTTTCAAAAAACTGGAAATCTTGATAATTTAGTAATTCTTCAACTACCGCATTTCCTTGTGCGTTCAAAACCAGAGCGCCATTAAAAGCAACAGCATATTGATTAGGATCTTGCAGATCTAACTGATCTAAATACTCTTTAATTCCTGGAAATGGCCTCCCCGAGCAGGGAACGATTTTGATACCTGATCGAGATGCTTTTTGTAAAGCTTCCTTTGTTTCATAACTTATTTCTTGTTTATCATTCAATAAAGTTCCATCAAGATCAACGGCAATTAATTTTATCTTCATCAATTTTCTCCTATGTAAACGTTCGCTTTCCTTTCTATTATACAAAAAAAGACGACACTACTCCCTTATTACACATAAGAAAGTAGGCGTCGTCAGATCTTAATCGGTTAAATTGGTGAACGCCATCACCTATTATAATTTAATCAAGGCAGTTTATTTTGAACCCATCTCTTCTTCAACGACTTTAGCCACTTCTTCACAATACTTATCAGCTAATTCTTGTGTTGGTGCTTCAGTCATAACACGTAGTAAACTTTGAGTCCCAGATGGACGAACAAAAATCCGTCCTTCATCGCTCAATTCTTCTTCTACCTTTTTAATTGCTTCGGTAATACGCTTATGTTCTTTCCAGTCTTTTTTATCTTTAACAGGAACATTGATTAAGCGTTGTGGATATTCCTTAAAGTCGCTTAATAATTCACTTAATGACTTACCGGTATCCTTCATTACGTATAATAAATGCAATCCAGTAAGCATTCCATCACCAGTATTATGATAGTCACTGATAATAACATGACCAGATTGTTCACCGCCTAGATTATAACCATTAGCTCTCATTTCTTCTGAAACATAACGGTCACCAACTTGAGTTCTGACATTCTTAAGGCCACGTCTTTCTAAAGCCTTAGTAAAGCCTAAGTTACTCATCACAGTTGTAACAATCGTATCTTTCTTTAAACGGCCATGATCAGCAAGATATGAACCAATTACATACATAATATGGTCGCCATCGACTTCGTTACCATTTTCATCAACAGCAATACAACGGTCAGCATCCCCATCAAATGCTAAGCCCAATTGAGCACCTTGCTTTACAACTTCTTCTTGTAACTTCTTAGTATGAGTTGCACCTACATGATCATTAATATTTAAGCCATTGGGATGAGTTGCGATTGTAGTAAAATCAACGCCCATATCAGCAAATAATCTTGAAATTAAAGCACTAGCTGCGCCGTTTGCACCATCTACAACAACTTTAATTCCGCCTAATTCTTCAGGTAAAGTATTTTCAATAAATTGCAAGTACTTTGAAGCACCTTCGTGGTAATTCGTTACAGTACCTAAACCTTCAGCTGAAGGACGTAGAAGCTTGTCTTCTGGCGCATCAATTAATTTTTCAATTTCTTCTTCTTTAGCATCAGATAGTTTTAAACCATCACTACCAAAGAACTTAATCCCATTATCTTCAACTGGATTATGAGAAGCTGAGATTTGAACACCAGCATCTGCACCTTGAGCACGAACTAAGTAAGAAAGGCCTGGAGTCGTAATCACACCAACTTCTAAAACTTCAATTCCTACGGAAAGTAAACCAGAAATCAATGCATATTCTAACATTTGTCCAGAAATACGAGTATCACGCGAAACTAATACTTTAGCTCTTTCACCATCTTTTTTATCTTTGGTAAGAACATATCCTCCATCACGACCTAATTTAAAAGCCATTTCTGGAGTTAAGCCAGCATTAGCAACCCCCCGTACACCATCTGTTCCAAAATATTTAAGCATAATTTTTAACAACCTTTCCTTGTTTTATTCCTTTTTAGCAGTAGTATCAGTCACCTTTATATGAACTGGTATTACTGATGGTGAAGCCTTAACTACGCCCTTTGGTAATTTAATTGTTACATCTCTTGTAACATCTTGATTAATGCCACTTAAATCAACCTTTAAAGGAAGAGATGTTATTTTCTTTAGCGTATTCTCATCACCATATATCTCAACTGTTTCTTCTTTCGCGGTTAATGAATAAACATGAGTTGATGATTCATTTTTGGACGTCACGTTTATTTTAACCTTTTTTTTCGACAAGTTAATTGGGATAGTAATGTGCGCTGTTGCTGGATCAATAGCAACATTGAGTTGATGTCCTTCTTTATCAAGTGCTACCAGCATTTCTTCACGCTCAAATGTGCTGTCTATTCCCTTTGGTAAATTTGCACGAGCTACGATACGATCAACTTGGTTAACTTCGCTCTTAGCGCCAGTAATGTTAACAACTTCTGGATCGCTCTTTGCTGTGCCAAGATTATACCCATGAGATACAGCACTCTTATTATACTCTATTTGTACAGGAAGGGTACGAGATTTTCTTTTTTGAATGTTTACGCGCACTTTACTTGGACTCACACTATAAGTTAACTGAGTACTTAAACCATTTACCTTAATTGGTACCGTATGTTCTCCAGTTTTTAAATGGCTTAAATCAATATAAACACGAAAATTTTGAGTATTAATAGTTGAAGTAACCAGCGCATTTGATCCTTCTAAAGTAAGATTTATTTTTTCGGGATAGCCAGTTACATAATACTTATCAGTATTAACAGAAACTTGCAGGGGAGCTTTAATTACTTGCGTCTTGGTTGCAGTTTTCAGAGTTTCCTCTCGACGTCCTTGAGTTACAAACCCCTGTTGATTAGACGAAACATAAATGGCCAGTAAAATTGCCAATATCAATGCAACAATGCGATAGAACCAAGGTTTATCAAAAAACTTTTTCATTTTTTATTTGACCCCCAATTCCAAACATGATTTACAATTCGTTGATACCATTTTGGCTTCTCTTCTTCTTCCTTTGGAACTAATTGAGCATTTAAGTACTTCAAATACTCTTCTCTAGTCAAATCAAGCATAAATTGGCTATTACGAGTGATTGTTACACCACCTGTTTCTTCAGATACAACAATTGTAATTGCATCAGTAACTTCTGAAATACCCACTGCTGCCCGGTGACGAGTTCCTAGCTTTTTAGGAATCATACTATTATCTGAAAGTGGCAAATAAGCAGCAGCAACCGCGATTCGATTGTTTCTAATAATTACTGCACCGTCATGCAATGGCGTGTTAGGAATAAAGATGTTGATTAATAACTCGCCAGTAATATCTGCATCAATCGGAATACCAGTTTCAATATAATCTTCCAAACCAGTATTTTGCTGGATCGTAATTAAAGCCCCAATTCTTCTTTTGGACATATATTGAATCGCCTTATCTAATTCTCCAATCATTTTCTCAGCGGCCTGTTTTTCAGTCATAGTTGTGCCACCAAAAATTGGCGATCTTCCTAAATGTTCAAGTCCACGTCTAATTTCTGGTTGAAAAATAACGATTATTCCAATTACAGACCAAGAGAGAATTTGATCAACAAAATACGTTAGGGTATGTAAGTGTAATAATCCGGCTATAATTCTAACTATGATAATTAGAGATATTCCTTTAACTAATTGAACAGCCTTGGTTCCTCTTACCAACATAATTAAGCGATAAATAATATACCAAACAATCAGAATATCAATAATGTTCATTAAATTTTGCCAAGTAAATATTTGCTCGATGTTAAATTTCACTACTCATCCCTCCTAAGCCTTAATTATACCTAAACTACCGTCTTATCGACCATACATTTTAAATTCAAGAAACAGATCATTATATTCCTGAATTTTCTTAGGGCCTAAATCTTGATAAACTTGTAAATTTTTCATTGCTTGTTTACTTGGATAAAATTGCTTATCATTTTTTATCTCTTTAGGTAGTAATTTTTGAGCTTTGATATTTGGCGTTGCATAACCAATATACTCGGCATTTTGAGCAGCATTTTTTGGATCAAGCATGAAATTAATAAAAGCATATGCCCCTGCTTTATTTTTAACAGTACGGGGAATAACAAAATTATCAAACCACAAGTTTGAACCTTCTGGTGGAACCACATAATGTAAATGTTTATTATCATTTAACATTGTCCGCGCTTCACCAGACCATGTTACACCAACAGCTGCTTCATTCTGAATCATATACATTTTTAGCTCATCAGAAATAATAGCCTTTACATTGGGGCCTAATCCATCTAATTTAGTTTTAGCTAATTTAAGATCTAATGAATTAGTAGTATTTAATGACTTCCCCATCGACGCTAATGATAGTCCCATAATATCTCTAGCAGAATCAACTAATAAGATATTATGACGATAATCTTTTGACCAAAGATCGTTCCAATGCTTTATCTGTCCAGGTTTTACAAACTTGTCATTATACACAATTCCTAATGTCCCCCAGAAATATGGGACTGAATAAGTATTCTTAGGATCAAATGAGTGATGCAAAAATTCACTTCCGATATTTTTATAATTTGGAATTTTTTTTGTATCAATTTTATCAAGTAACTTAGCCTTTCGCATTTTCGAAATCATGTAATCAGAAGGAACACAAATATCGTAAGCAGTGCCTCCCTGCTTTACCTTCGTATACATAGCTTCATTCGAATCAAAGGTTTCATAAATTACATGATAGCCAGTTTGCTTTTCGAATTTTTTTATCAGCTTAGGGTCAATATAGTCGCCCCAATTATAAATAATTAAATTCTTATTATTGGCGCTAACACCACTATTATCTAGCTTCTTAGCCCAAGCCTCTAACCCCAAGCAAACTGCTAAAATAGCTAAAATTCCAATCAATAACTTTTTCATTGTGCACGCCCCTTACCGATATGGGATTTGTGATTAGTAATTACATAATAAATTAATACCAAAACCATTACGAAGATAAACATTAAGGTACTTAAGGCATTGATCTCTAAATTAATCCCTTGCCGTGCGCGTGAATAAATTTCTACAGATAATGTTGAAAATCCATTTCCAGTTACAAAAAAAGTAACTGCAAAATCATCTAATGAATAAGTCAAAGCCATAAAAAAGCCAGCCAAAATTCCCGGTGTAATAGCTGGAATCATTACTTTGCTATAAACTTGCCAAGTCGAAGCACCCAAATCTCTAGCAGCATCGACTAAAGAGTAATCAAATTCTTTTAAACGCGGTAAAACCATTAATACAACAATCGGAATTGAAAATGCGATATGACTTAATAATACTGACCCAAAGCCCAAACCAATTCCTAAAAAAGTAAAGAAGATCAAAAAACTGGCACCAATAATTACATCTGGTGAAACCATCAAAACATTATTTAATGCTAATAAAGTTTTTTGTCCTTTTTTATTCTTAGTCTGACTAATTGCAATTGCACCAAAAGTTCCAATTACTGTCGCAATCAAACTAGATAAGAGAGCTAATAAAATTGTTTCTAGAAAAATTGCTAGTAGTCGATTATCGTTAAATAAATCCTGATAATGACTTAAAGTAAATTTTTCAAAATGATCCATATTATGACCACTTGAGAAAGAATAATATATTAAATAAAAGATGGGTAAATACATCAAAACAAGGACAAAAGCAAAATAAATCCGAGACCATTTTATTTTTTTCATAGCTTGATCTCCTTTTTACGACGATGATCAGACGAAGTAAATAGCATAACAATTACCATTAGGACTATTAATACAACCCCAATTGTCGATCCCATTGACCAATTCATTGTGGTCATAAAATATTCTTCAATTGCAGTACCAAGCGTAATTACTCTGTTTCCGCCAATTAATCTTGTCAACATGAATAAAGAGAGTGAAGGAATAAATACTGCTTGAATTCCTGACTCAACTCCAGATTTAGAAAGTGGCCATAAAACCTTCATAAATGTTTGCCACTTACTTGCACCCAAATCATAAGCTGCTTGAATTACAGCCGGATTAATATCACAAATTGCATTATAAATCGGTAAAATCATAAATGGAATTTCAATATAAGCCGCTACAAAAATAAAAGCGAAATCAGTAAATAAAATATTTGCCGGTGCTATACCAAAAAGCTTTAAAAAGTTATTTAGCAATCCATGCTTGCCGAAAATTCCGATAAATGCATAGGCTTTTAAAAGCAAATTAATCCAAGCTGGTAAAATAATCAAAAGTAGCCAAAATTGCTGATTTTTCATTTGACTTAAAATATATGCAATCGGATAGGAAATTAACAAGGTAATTAAGGTAATTAAAAATGCATACCAAAATGAATTTAGCGTCATTCTCAAAAAAGTTCCATTAACAAAAAATTGTCGGAAATTTTTCAAGGTAAAACCATCATCACCTTTAAAGGCATTAATAGTAATTAAAATAATCGGAGCAATAACAAATAAACCAAGCCAAAGTACATAAGGCACAAGAAAAAATAGCCTACTCTTTTTCATATCTTACTCTTCTCCTTCATATGCCTCTAAACGTTTATCAAATTCTGCTTCGCTTTCACCAAAACGCATCACATGAATGTCCTCAGGATCAAAATATACCCCTACTTCTTTTCCAATGCTAGTTGGATTAGTCGAGTGAATCAGCCATTCATTTTCATCACTATCAATGGCCTTAATTTCAAAATGATCTCCCAAAAAGAGCTGACTTTCAACCATAACTCTTAACTTTCCATGTTCAATATCAGTAATATCTAGATCTTCAGGCCTTAAAACGACCTCTACTTTTTCTCCTGGTTTAATTCCTGCATCAGCACATTCAAAACGGTGATTACCGAATTCCACTTCATAATCTTTAATCATTCTTCCGCTCAGAATATTTGAATCACCTATAAAGCGAGCTACGAAATCATTAACTGGTTCATCATAAATATCAACTGGACTTCCACTTTGTTGGACTTTTCCTTCATTTAAAACAAAAATTTCATCACTCATAGCCAAAGCCTCTTCTTGATCATGAGTAACAAAAATAAAGGTAATTCCTAACTTTTTTTGGATTTCACGCAATTCAAATTGCATATCTTTTCTTAAACGCTTATCTAAGGCAGATAAGGACTCGTCTAAAAGTAGAACTTTTGGCTGATTCACAATTGCTCTTGCAATTGCAACACGTTGTTGCTGCCCACCACTTAATTCAGAAATTTCGCGATTTGCAAAGCCATCTAACTGAACCATATGAAGAGCTTCTTTAACAGCTAACTTTATTTCTTGCTTATCTTTTTTCTTGATTTGCAAACCAAAAGCAACATTTTCAAAAACATTCATATGCGGAAATAAGGCATAATTTTGGAAAACCGTATTAATTTTTCTCTTGGCTGCATCCAAGTTGGTAATATCTTTTCCATCAAAAAATACTTGACCACTTGTTGGTTCACTAAATCCAGCAATTATTCTTAAAATAGTTGTCTTGCCTGATCCTGATGGCCCTAATAAAGAATAGAATTTCCCTGATTCAATCGTTAAATTAATATCTTTTAGAGCCACAAACCCATCGTCATACTCTTTACGCACATGCGTTAATTTAATAATATCGCTCAACTTTTTCACCATCTCATCAAAAAAGCTACAAGCCGTTACTTGTAGCTTTGTCGTAGTATCTAATCTTTTTCTTTTCCTATAATTCTTACTTCAGTTTGCAAATCAACATCAAAATCTTTTTTGATCGTCTTTTGAATTAAATGAATTAAATCTAAATAATCAGTAGCTGTAGCACCACCAACATTGATAATAAAGCCCGCATGCTTCATTGAATCTTCGGCACCACCAATTCTTTTTCCCTGAAGACCCGCTTTAATTATCATTGGACCCACAAAGTGGCCTGTTGGACGCTTAAAGACGCTTCCACATGAAGGATATTCAAGTGGTTGCTTTGCTCTACGTAAGCCATTAAAGTATTCCATTTTAGCCTTAATGGCCCACTTATCTCCTGGTTCAAGTCCAAAAGTAGCACTGATTACTATATCTCCAGTTTCCTGAACTAGCGAATGACGATAGCCAAATTCCATTTCATCGTGAGTATAAGTTTTAAATTCGCCTTCACGAGTTAAGACCCGAACAGATTTAATGACAAATTCTGTCTCGCCACCGTAAGCGCCAGCATTCATGAAGACAGCTCCACCAACGCTACCAGGGATACCAGCTGCAAACTCTAAACCACTTAAGCCGGCCTCACATGCTGCTTCAGATGTATCAATAATTCTAGCGCCAGCATCTGCAGTAACTGTTGCTTCTTCTTGGTTAGCAACAATTTCATCCATCTTAGTAAGAATTAAAACTAGACCTGAAATTCCTCCATCTCTAATAATTAAGTTAGAAGCATTTCCAATAACAGTCAAAGGGAGGTTATTAGTTTTAACTGTTTCCACTAAGATTTTTAATTCATCTAAATTTTTAGGAAAAGCAAGATATTGCGCAGGTCCACCGGTCTTAGTAAACGTAAAGCGGCTCAATGGAATATTTTCTTGAATATCAATTCCCTGTTTTTTTAAGTCCATTAGTTGCATTTTCAATCTCTCTTTTCCTTAAATAATCGTCCCTTTAATCATACCGCAATAAATAGCTAGTTTTCTACCTTAAGTGTTATACTAAAAAGAAAAATAATATTTTATTTAGAGGATAAAAATGAACTTTACTGCAATGGATTTTGAAACGGCAAACAGTCATCCTGAAAGTGCATGTTCTCTTGCCTTGGTTATGGTTAGAAACAATGAAATTGTCGACCGTTTTTATACAGTTATTAATCCGCAAATGCCTTTTGATGGTCGAAATATCAGAGTTCATGGTATTACTGCCGAAGACGTTAAAAATGCACCAACAATGGCTGAAGTTTGGCCTAAAATAAAAAAATTGTATCAACCCGGAATGTTAGTAGCTGCTCATAATGCACGGTTTGACTGCCGGGTAATGGAAAAGTCGCTCGCCCGCTATAATATTCCAGCTCCTCACTACTTTGCAATTGATACTTTAGCAACTAGCAAGGCGTTCGAACCTGATCTTCCTAATCACAAATTAGACACAGTGTCAGAAGCTTTAAATATTAACTTATGGCATCACCATAACGCTTTAAGTGATAGTGAAGCTTGTGCGGGAATTTTAATTGAAGAAAATAAACGTGTTGGAGATGATCCAATCAAAAAAATGGTTAAGCCAATCTAAGCTTAACCATTTTTATTATTCAAAAGATCTTTTTATATCTGATAACCAAGCTTGGTTTCTCTTACCAACAGCTTTAAATTCAACTATTCGTTTGGTTGAATCCCATGAATCATCAATCCGCTTAATCGTTACTTCAAGATAATCGTTTGGCAAATCATCAATAATAAATTGTGGCCACTCAATTACCACTAATCCGTCTTCGGCTAGATATCCAGGCATATCAATACTTGATAAGTCACCATCTTCTAGTCGATACATATCCATATGAAACAGTGGCATTTTACCTTCACGATATTCTCTAACAATTGTAAATGTTGGGCTTTTAACAGGACGTCTAATACCTAATGACCGAGCAATTCCTTTAGTCAGAGTGGTTTTTCCAGCACCTAAATCACCAGATAAGAGGAGCAGGTCATGTCCCTGGCTACTTTTTCCAATTGCCTGACCTAATTTTTGCATTTGTTCATCAGAATTTATTTCTAATGATTCCATTTTACTTCTCCATGTTTGCTTGAGCAGCAGTTAAAATAGCTAATAAGTATACATCCTCTGTTTTACATCCACGTGATAAGTCGTTAATTGGAGCAGCTAATCCTTGCAATACAGGCCCAATTGCACTAAAGCCACCTAAACGCTCAGCAACCTTATACGAAATATTACCTGACTGAAGTTCAGGGAAAATAAAAACATTAGCATGTCCAGCAACTGCAGAACCTGGAGCTTTTGCTTCTCCTACGCGCGGAACAATAGCGGCATCAAATTGTAATTCGCCATCGCAAACTAAATCTGGATATTTTTGATGTACTAAATTAGTCGCATCTTGGACTTTAGTTACCATTGCTCCTTTTGCTGAGCCCTTAGTCGAAAAACTAAGCATTGCAATTTTAGGATCAAGCCCAATCATTTCAGCTGTTTTACTGGATTGATAAGCAATTTCGGCTAATGTCTCACTATCAGGATCAATATTAATTGCGCAATCCGCAAATATATATTTTTCGTCTCCACGTTCCATAATCATCGCACCTGAAACACGGCTCATTCCCTTTTTAGTTTTAATAATCTGCAGAGCTGGACGAACAGTATTAGCTGTTGAATGAGTAGCACCAGAAACCATTCCATTAGCTTTTCCTTCATATACTAACATGGTACCAAAATAAGAAACATCTTGTAGAATTTCTTTTGCTTCTGCTAAAGTATTCTTTCCTTTTCTTAATTCCACAAAATCTTGGCACATTTTTTCAAAGTCTGGGTAGACAGCCGGATTGATAATCTCAATTGAACCTAAATCAACATTTAATTTTTCAGCAGATTTTATCACTTCATCGGGTTTTCCTAACAAAAGTGGTTCAACAATTCCCTCTTCTGCAAGACGAACAGCAGCCTTAATTATTCGCTCATCATTTCCTTCAGGAAAAACAATCACTTTTTTTGATTCTTCTGCTTTTTTCTTAAGTGAGTCAAATACTTTCATAACAAATTAAGCCTTTCTTTTTATCTCTAGCTAATATTTTACAATTTCAAAGCTTTTTCTCAAAACAAAAACTATGCCATATCTGATTGGCTTACTTCCTGTGGCAATTGCCAATCAATTGGACTCTCACCAAATTTAGTCAAGGCATCATTACATCTCGAAAACGGACGGGAACCAAAGAAACCACGGTCTGCTGAAAAAGGACTAGGATGCGCAGACTTGATAATGACATTCTTTTCTTCATCAATTAACGGAATTTTATTTTGAGCAAATCTTCCCCACAAAATAAATACAACTTTCTCGCGATCGCTAAGAGCTTTAATAGCTGCATCAGTGACTATTTCCCAACCTTTTCCCTGATGGCCATTGGCATTTCCATAAGGCACTGTTAATACTGCATTAAGCAATAAAACTCCCTGATCCGCCCACTTTTTCAAATAACCATGATTTACTGGAATGGCACCAACATCATCATACAATTCTTTATAGATATTTTTTAACGATGGCGGCAAAGCAACACCAGGGTTAACACTGAAACTCATTCCCGTAGCTTGTCCTGGGTTATGATAAGGATCTTGGCCTAAGATCACAACCTTAGTATCTGCAAAAGAAGTCAATTTAAAAGCAGTAAAAATATGATACATATCTGGAAAAATCTGTTTTGTTTGATATTCACTTTTTAGAAAATCATGTAATTTTTGATATTGTTCACTCTCAAAAGCGGGTGCTAAAATTTCATCCCAATCATTTCCAATTAATTTTTTCATATTTATTCTATCCTCTTGTATCTCTAAGAAATCCAAGTTCATGATATCATATAGATAAAAGATCGGAGGACTTAAAATGATTAAACTTATTGCAAGCGATATGGATGGCACACTATTAAATAAACAAATGCAAATTTCATCTGAAAATATTTCTGCTATTAAAGAAGCGCAAGCTAAAGGGATCGAATTTTTAGTAGCAACTGGGCGGGCACCTTCTGAGTCGCAAGGAATATTGGCGAAAGCTGGACTTCACACTGGGTTCATTAACTTAAATGGTGCAATGGTTTTTAATACGGCGGGCAAATTAATTGTAAATGAGCCAATACCTAAAGAAGAGAGCTTCAAGATTAATAAGTTACTTAAAGATTCTGGCTTCTATTTTGAGATAGTGGGAGCAGATCATGTTTATTCTGATTCTCGTTTGCGAAGGATCGCTAACTTTTCTGATCTTTTAGTTGACCTTAATAAAAAACTAACTTTCAAAAAAGCAGTTTCTTTTGCTGCTGGCTCCGACGAAATCATGAAAATCAAATACGTCCCTGATTTTAAAGACCTACTTAAAAAGCCATCATTTGAAGTAATGAAATTTGTCGCTTTTCATCCAGATGGTCCAAAAGTCTTTAATCATATTCGCGAAGAAATTAAAAAAATTGGTGATTTAATTGTTACTGCAAGTTCTTCAACTAACATTGAAATAAATAATATTAAGGCTCAAAAAGGAATTGCTTTAATGGATTACGCAAAACTGCAGGGCTATCAGCCTAATGAAGTGATGGCTATTGGTGATAATCTTAATGACGAATCAATGATTCGAATGGCCGGTATTGGTGTTGCAATGGAAAATGCCGCACCTGAAATCAAAAAAATTGCTAATTTTATTACTAAAACCAATAATGAGAATGGTGTTGCATATGCAATTCGCCATTTCTGTAAATAAACATAATTTTCCCTAAAGGCAGATGAAATTATGCGTTATACTGTCCAACTTACCCAAGGTCAAACTTGTGGTCAAATCCCGGTCAAAAACCACCAGGGAGAGATTGTCTATATTTTAAAAGGAAACCTTAATGAGTTTAATCAACCGATCATTCTCACTGATATTAATCATGTTGAGATTGGGCGGCTCTATTTAGACTCTAATCTTCTTCTAACTAGCTATAGCGTTGATGTAATCAACCACTCCCTAGTCAAAGTAAAGAAAATAAATAGTCGGTTTGCAAATTTATTCTATATTACTAGATTAAACTATTGGATTAAAGGAAGTTTAAAACAAGGCAGATATAGTTTTTATTCAGGCATTAAAAAAGTGGCTAGCGTTTGTTCGCTAGTCACTGATGCTGGACTTACTTGGAGCTGTGATATTTCACGTCCCGAAGATGTCCCTTTTATTATTTTAATTAGTCTGCTCTTCACACAATGGCATACTAAACCTTTATTCCTACCAACTTTTAATTTTCAAAATAGTGTTAACGCTCTCTCTTAGTCGTAGTTTAAGTAGTAGTGTGAGAAATTAAAGACTTGAAATTTATGAGAACAAATTTGTTTTTGAAAATCAATCAATTCAATAATAATCGCTAATTCTTCCAGTAAGAAACTATAGTTTTTATTACATCCATGGCTAATCCAAAAACAAATTCGATCATATAACAAGTTGGTCAATTGTTTAAGTATAAGTTCTGAAAAACTTCCTCTTTTATAAACATAAGATCGAATATACTGAAAGAAATGCTCTTTCATCTTTTCACACATACAATCTTGTTCACTTAAATGATAAGCATTATAAAAATACTGTTTATTTTTCTGAATATATTCACATAAAACATTAAGAAGTTGATTTAGACTTTCTTTTTTGTTTTTGCGTAATTCTTTTCTTAATTCAAACAAAATACAGGCTTCGATACAGTTATTTATCTTTCCATATCGTAAGTAAAAAGTTTTTCGACTAATTTTTGCTTTACTACAAAGTTTCGAAATATTTACTTTCTTTACATTTGGTTCAGATAACATACTATGTAAAGTTATTTGAACTCTTTCCAATTCTGCCAACATCTCATTTTTATTTCCTTTCTAAAAAAAGGATCACGCTACCTTTCTATGACTGACAGTTTTATTACTTTATCAGGTTTTATCAATCTAGACAATAGTAATAATGTAAATAGTGTTATTTTTAAATATTTCTTTAAATTTAATAATCAAAAAAGAGAATTAATCTATTTAACCTACGATTAATTCTCTTTTGATTTAATTAACTTTTTTAACCATATGATTATACATACGGTCTCCTATCGTCATTGTCGAAGTTGTTTTAAAGTCCATGTAATCATACAGACGAGCTGCTCTAGGATTATCTTGATCAACGTTCAAACTGATCTTTTTATATCCCTTCTGCTTAGCAACTTCAGGAGCAAACTTAATTAATTGCTGTCCAATACCTTCTCCCCAATGTTTGGGAGAAACTGCAATAGCATCCAGATACCATTCATGTGGCAATGCTTCTTTATCTGAAAAAATGATTGCATCAAGAGGCAGTCCGACCTTAGGATATGAACTTTTTAATGAAATATCAATTAGTCCTTGATCATCATAACCATACATTACCATTATCCCAACTGGACGATCCATTTCATCTGCTTCTACCCACATTCGATTATGAGAATACCGATAATGAGGTGAATAGAAGCCATGCTTCATCAAATCATAGAATTGACTTTCTGGAAGTGCTTTAATGGTATCCATATCCATTTCATCAAAAATTTGTTTTAAAATTGGAAAAACTAACGGGAAATCAGTTAATTTTGCCTTTCTAATCATTTTACCTACCTACTTAATTAAATTCCATACTTGCGGTGAATTTCTCGATCTTGATCACGTTTTTTAATTGTTTGTCGCTTATCGTATTGCTTCTTCCCCTGACCAACGCCTATTAATACTTTGGCAAAACCATGCTTCAAATAAACTTTCAAAGGAATAATTGTCATTCCTTGTTGAGCTTGAATTCCAGCTAGACGAGCAATTTCTCTTTTATGAAGCAATAAGCGCCGTGATCTCAAAGGATCATGATTGTAGCGATTACCTTCTTTATATTCACTAATATGAACATTTTCTAAAAAAGCAGATCCATTAATTATTTGAACATATCCATCACGTAAATTAATTCTGCGAGCACGAACTGATTTAATCTCGGTACCAGTTAAAGCGATTCCTGCTTCAAGAGTATCTTTAATAAAATAGTCATGATTTGCCTTTTTATTCTGAGCAATCAAGTTATCTGCTTTTTGTTTCATCGTTTTCTTCCTAATTACTTTTTATTAGTTTTAACAGTTGTATTCTGACGATGGCGAATCTTAAAATTATGACCATTATTTACATGGAAAGATTTATTATTCTTACCATTATTATTTCTATGTCCCTTATTAAAGCTACGCTTACCGCGACTATAACCTCTTTGCGGACGTTTTTTGGCATTTGGATCATAAATTTCAAAGTCTAATTGATGTTGCTCAACATCTGCATTGATTAACTTAACCTTAATTGGCATTCCAATCTTAAATTGCTTGTGAGAATTGCGACCTGTTAAAGTCAATGACTTTTCATCAAAGTTGTAATAATCATCGTTTAAGTTAGAAATATGAATCAAACCTTCAACAGTATTTGGCAATTGAATAAACATCCCAAAACTTGTTACTGATGAAACAATAGCATCAAAAGTTTGACCAACTTTATCAGCCATGAATTCCGTCATCTTCAAATCATTTACACCACGTTCAGTATCAATTGACTTTCTTTCTTGTGTTGAAGTTTGTTCAGCAACATCAGGAAGCTGTGACTTGAAATGCTTTTGGACATCCTTATCCATCTTTTTATCAGCATATTCATGAATCATTCGGTGGACCATTAAGTCAGAATAACGACGAATTGGAGAAGTAAAGTGAGTGTAGTATTTAGCTGCCAAACCGAAGTGACCAAGTGGTTCTGGAGAATAATGTGCTTGTTTCAAACTACGAAGCATCATCATTTGCACAACTGCTTCTTCAGGTGTACCTTCAGTCTTAGCTACCACCTTCTGTAAATCTTTTGGTTTTACATCATTTGGATCAGCTTTTACATTTAAGCCAAATGCACTTACAAATTCAAAGAATGATTGCATCTTTTCTTGATCTGGAGTTTCGTGAACACGGTAAAGAAAAGGAACATGCTTCTTGTAATAATCTTCAGCAACTGTTTCATTCGCCATTAACATAAACGATTCAATCATTTTTTCAGCAGTACCACGTTCATGAAGAACAATATCAGTTGGCTTACCTTTATCATCAACAATAATCTTAGCTTCTGGTTCTTCGAAATCAATTGCACCGCGTTGATGCCGTTGCTTATATAAAATACTGTGTAAGTCAGCCATATCATGAAGCATTGGAGCAACGTCTTTATATTTTTGTTCTAGTTTTTCATGATTATTTGGATCAAGAACTTTATTAACGTTGTTATATGTTAAACGACCATGTGATTTCATAACTGATGGATATATTCTATAACCAACACGCTTACCTTCTGGTGTAATCTCCATATCACATGAAAGAACCAAACGTTCAACGCCTTCATTAAGCGAACAAATACCATTTGATAATCTGAATGGAAGCATTGGAATAACACGATCAACTAAGTAAGTACTATTACCACGAGCAAAAGCTTCCTTATCTAAAGGACTTCCTTCTTTTACATAATGGGACACATCAGCAATATGTACACCTAGGTGATAATTACCATTAGGAAGCTTCCAAACTACTACAGCATCATCAAAGTCTTTCGAATCGTCCCCATCAATTGTTACAGCAGGTTGATCAGTAATATCAACACGTTTTGCTTTTTCTTCCTCTGTTACATGATCTGGAATATTATTTGCCTGATCCATAGCATCTTCAGGCCAATCAGTTCGAATATCATTGTCAACTACAATTGACATGATATCAACACCAGGATCATTCTTATTACCAATAGTTAAAAGAGCTACACCTTGCATTTCATCAGGTTGATCTTCGTTAGGATATTTGGTAATAGAAATTTTTACCATATCACCCATTTGTGGCTTAACACCGTTATCGGTGATATTAATCTTATATTTCTTTAACTTACGATTTTCACTAACAACATAACCGTAAAAGCCACTTGATTTTACTACTTCATCAGCATACGGATGAAATTCACCAACTAAAGTTTCAACTCCACGTTCAGTAATTTCCTCAATTTTACCCTCGGGTCCTCTGCCATTCCATGGATTTGCACCTGCGATGATCTTTACTTTAACATGGTCTCCATCAATTGCAAACTTGGTATTGTGCTTATCAATGAAAGCATCTTCCATACTTTCATCATCAAATTTAACAAAACCAAATCCTTTATCATTTGCTTTAAATGTACCTTCAGCAACAGTATTCAATTGATTCAACTGATATTTTCCTTGACCATCAGTTACAATTTTTTTACTGTGCTCTAAAAAAGTTAAAGCTTTAACTAAATCTGGAAAATTTAGTCTTTGATTACGGCTGAGATCATTTTCAAGTTGATCTACATCGTATTGCTCTTGAGGATTATGTCTGAATGTCTCATAAACATCAGCTAAAACTCGTTCATTTTGTGTCATTATCTAATTTGCCTCAATTTCTTTATAAGATAAGTTAAGCTAAAAGAAATTAAAAAGCCCTCCTATGACCGGAAGGCTTTTTTTACTTGGATGAAAGTATTGCCAAGATCAAAGCAAGAGCGAAAAAGAGAACCAACAATACAGCGGTAATTCTTTCCATTAATGCTTCAAATCCACGCTTTTTTGTCTGGCCACTAAATACTGCACCGCCGGACAATGCGTTTAAGGCATCTTGTTGCTTTTGCGGCTGCATCAATGTAGCAATAATAATTAAAAAGCTCACAATGATGAGTAGCGTCATGACGATATTATACAAAGCGCTGCCTCCATTACCTAAATTTCTTACTGTACTGATTTTACCATATTTAACTAACGAATGCTAAAAGAAAAAGGGAGCCACCTTAAGCGACACCCATTTTTCTTTCACTTTAAATATTAATTAAAATTGTTTGTGTAAATTATAGAAACTGTGAATTCCCTTGTATTGAGCAGTTGAACCCAAAGCTTCTTCAATTCTCATTAATTGGTTGTATTTAGCAATTCTGTCAGTTCTTGACATTGAACCAGTCTTAATTTGACCAGCATTAGTTGCAACAACTAAATCAGCAATTGTAGTATCTTCAGTTTCACCAGAACGGTGAGAAACAACAGCAGTGTAACCTGCTTCCTTAGCCATTTCAATAGCTTCAAAAGTTTCAGTTAAAGTACCAATTTGGTTAAGTTTAATTAAGATTGAGTTGGCAACACCCATCTTAATACCTTTTTCAAGGTAACTAGTGTTAGTAACAAATAAATCATCACCAACAATTTGTACCTTATCGCCTAAACGTTCAGTAAAGGTCTTCCAACCTTCCCAATCGTTTTCGTCCAAAGGATCTTCAACGGAAATAACTGGGTACTTATCAACTAAATCTTCAATTAATGAAGTCCATTCTTCAGCAGTGTATTCACGACCATCAGCAACAGTTACATACTTCTTAGTATCCTTGTTGTAGAATTCAGAAGCAGCACAGTCAAAGGCAATAGCAATGTCTTGACCTGGTTTGTAGCCAGCACGTTGAATAGCTTCTACTAAAATTTCAAATGGTTCTTCGTTGTTCTTCAAGTTAGGTGCAAAACCACCTTCATCACCTACGGCAGTTGATTCACCACGTTCTTGCAATAAGCCCTTCAAAGTATGGAAAGTTTCTGCACCCATACGAACAGCTTCATGAAGTGATTTAGCACCAACTGGCATAATCATGAATTCTTGAATATCAACGTTGTTATCTGCATGCTTACCACCATTGATAACATTCATCATTGGAGTTGGTAAAACATGAGCATTTGGACCACCTAAGTATTCGTATAAAGGCAAGCCTAATTCATCAGCTGCAGCGCGAGCACTTGCTAATGAAACAGATAATATTGCATTAGCACCTAAACGACCTTTATTTGGAGTACCATCTAAATCGATCATAGTTTGATCGATTAAACGTTGATCAGTAACATCTAAACCGATAACAGCTTTAGCAATTTCGCCGTTAACATTTTCAACAGCAGTTAAAACGCCTTGACCACCAAAGCGAGACTTGTCACCATCACGTAATTCTACGGCTTCATGTTCACCAGTAGAAGCACCAGATGGAACAATAGCACGACCAAAGCCGCCTAATTCAGTATAAACTTCTGCTTCAACAGTTGGATTACCACGAGAGTCAAGAACTTCACGTGCGTGAATATCAGTAATAACAGACATGGAGATTCTCCTTTTTCTAATTCCGTTTAAATAAATTGTTAATTAATCTTGGTAGTTTACTAATGCTAAGAATGATTCTGGATCAAGTGAAGCACCGCCAACTAAACCACCATCAATATCAGGTTTAGACATTAATTCTTTAACGTTAGCTGGTTTTACTGAACCACCGTATTGAATACGAACGTTTTCAGCAGTTTCTTCGTTGTACAAGTCTTTTACAGTTTCACGAATAGTCTTGCACATTTCTTCAGCTTGATCAGCAGAAGCAGTCTTACCAGTACCAATAGCCCAAATTGGTTCATAAGCAATAACAAGCTTAGAAACTTGTTCTGCAGTCAAACCATCTAAAGCAGCTTTGATTTGAGCAACTACCCATTCTTCTTGCTTATTAGCTTCACGAGTTTCAAGAGATTCACCACAGCAAATAATTGGAGTTACGCCATTAGCAAATAAAGCTTTAGCTTTTTTGTTAATGTCTTCATCAGTTTCGTGGAAGTAGCCACGACGTTCTGAGTGACCAATAATACAGTAGTCAATACCCATTTCGTTTAAAACTTTTGGTGAAGTTTCACCAGTAAATGCACCTTCAACTTCAAAGTATGCATTTTCTGCACCAGTATGTAAGTTTGAGCCTTCAGCAGTTTTCTTTAAAACATAAAGATCAACTGCAGGTGCAGCAATAACTGATTCAACTTTACTTGGATCTGGTAACTTACCCTTAACTGCATTTACAAATTCAACAGTTTGTTCTGGATTCATATGTAATTTCCAGTTACCAGCAATAATTGGTGTACGCATTTAAAAATTCCTCCTAATTTTACTTGTCAGAAACACAAGCGATTCCTGGTAATTCTTTACCTTCAAGGTAGTTAAGTGAAGCACCACCACCAGTAGAAATGTGGCTGATCTTAGGAGCAATTCCCAATTGCTTAGCAGCAGCAGTTGAGTCACCACCACCGATAATAGTTACAGCATCCTTCAAGTCAGCTAATGCACGACCAACTTCCAAAGTACCTTCTGCGTAGTTTGGCATTTCGAATGCACCCATAGGTCCATTCCATACAACAGTCTTAGCATCCTTTAAGATGTCTCTAAATTTTTCAACAGTCTTAGGACCAATATCAAGACCCATTTCATTGTCAGGAATATCATCACCAACAACTTCGTGAGGAGCATCGTTTGAGAATTCAGTTGCTGCAACATTATCTACAGGCAATACAATCTTATCGCCAGCTTTTGCTAATAATTCTTTTGCGAGTTCAACTTTATCAGCTTCAAATAATGATTTACCAATCTTGTGGCCTTGTGCAGCTAAGAATGTGTAAGCCATACCACCACCAATTAAAATGTGATCTGACTTAGGAATTAAGTTTTCAATAACACCAATCTTATCTGATACTTTTGCACCACCAAGGATAGTTACAAATGGATGAACTGGGTTTTCAACAGCATCACCTAAGAACTTGATTTCCTTTTCAAGTAAGAAACCAGCTGCTGCAGGTTTACCAGCTTTCTTCATAGCAGTTGCAATACCAACATTTGAAGCGTGACTTCTGTGAGCAGTACCAAATGCGTCGTTTACAAATACATCGCCAAGACTTGCCCAGTATGCGCCAAGTTTTGGATCGTTCTTAGATTCACGTTTACCAAAGTCATTGTCAATATCTTGGAATCTAGTGTTTTCAAGAACAATAACGTCGCCATCTTTCATTTTATCGATGGTTTCTTCAACTTCTTTACCTTCATTTTCTGGTACAAAAGTTACAGGCTTCTTTAATAACTCACTTAAGCGTTCTGCTACTGGACGTAATGATAATTCCTTCTTGTCAGCATCTGACTTTACACGGCCCAAGTGGCTCAGCAAGATTGCTTTACCACCATGTTCAATAATGTACTTAATAGTTGGCAAAGCAGCAACGATACGGTTGTCATCACCAATAACACCATTTTTAATTGGAACATTGAAGTCAACACGAACTAAAACTTTTTTACCTTTAAGATCAAGGTCTGAAACGATTAATTTAGCCATTTAAATTAATTTACCTCCGATAGATTATTTGAAAAAAGGCGGAGGAAGTAATTCCCTCCGCCTTCTCTCGTCTGCTTACTAAAATCAATAATTAATTAATGATTAAAGAGTAGCAAATTTCAATAAAGTACGAACCATTTGGCAAGTGAATGAGTATTCGTTGTCGTACCAAGCAACAGTCTTAACTAATTGCTTGTCACCTGCAGTAGTTACCATGGTTTGAGTTGGGTCAAAGATTGAACCAGCAGTCATACCTAAAACGTCGCTAGAAACGATGTTGTGGTCGTTGTATGCAAATGAAGGACTTTCGTACTTCTTAACTGCTTCGTTAACTTCGTCAGCAGTTACATCCTTGCTTAAGATTGAAACTAATTCAGTTACAGAACCATCTGGAACTGGAACACGTTGTGCGTGACCGTTCAACTTACCGTTCAATTCTGGAACAACAAGACCAATAGCCTTAGCAGCACCAGTTGAGTGAGGAATAATGTTGATAGCTGCAGCACGAGCAGAACGTAAGTTACCACCACGTACAGGACCATCCAAAAGCATTTGAGTTGAAGTGTAAGCGTGGATAGTAGTCATAGTACCAACTTCAATGCCGAATTCCTTTTGTAAAGCATTAACCATTGGTGCTAATGAGTTAGTAGTACATGAACCAGCTGAAACAATCTTGTCGTCAGCAGTCAAAGTATCATCGTTTACGCCGTAAACAATGGTCTTCAAGTCTGAACCAGCAGGTGCAGAAATTAATACACGCTTTGCACCAGCCTTAAGGTGAGCTTCTGACTTAGCTTTGCTAGTGTAGAAACCAGTACATTCAAGAACGAAGTCAACGCCATCATTCTTAACCCAAGGAATGTTTTGTGCTTGTGGTTCAGCGTAAACACGGTACTTCTTACCGTCAACTACGATTGAGTCATCAGTTGCTGAAACTTCGTGGTTGAAAGTACCATGAGTTGAGTCGTACTTAAGTAAGTGAGCTAAAAGTGCTGGAGTAGTCAAGTCGTTGATTGCAACAACTTCAATATCTGAAGACTTTTCGCCTAAATCCATAATACGACGGAATGCTAAACGACCAATACGGCCGAAACCGTTAATACCAATTTTAACTGTCATATCCTATATTCCTCCTTAGGAAATATGTAAGTAACAATTTATTTTAAACGGGAATTACTTCCCCTTTAAAACCAAGTTTGAGGCTCCTTCATCCGTGATCAACCACGTCTGTTTGGGAGCATGATGCATGTAAGCCACAATTGCTGCAGCCTTGCTGGCACCAGCAGCAATTGCGAATACATGAGGTATTTTATCTAAATCTTCTAGTTGAAGACCAATACGTGGGATACGTTTAACAAGTCTACCTTGTTGGTCGAAGAAATACCCGAAACATTCGGCCACAGCTCCATCATTTCGAAGCTTAGAATTAGTCATAACATCTAAGCCACGTCTCTTTGACATGACATCTGCTCTACCAATTCCATGTATCACCATATCACTATTATAAATGTTTGAAATCGCATTCGCAATATCTGTGTCTTGAAGTAATAAAGTCAAGGCTTCAGATGATACATTTTCTGGTAGATATAGGCCTTTATGCCTACCCCCCGTTTCAGATGCCATCATCTGAGCTACAGTATTGCTTTGAATTTCAACACTTTCTCCAACTGCTCCCCTTCCAGGAACAAACAACAAATCGCGATAGCGACTTAATTTAGGAGAAAGATGACGAGCTACTCCAGCAACGGTAGTACCACCCAATACGGTAATAATACTTTTTCCTAGCGGTAAAAGAAGATCCAGAGCAGAATTAAGTTGTTCACCCATCAAATCAACTACACGCTCTTGCCGATCCATATCACCAGGAACAATAATTGCTCGATCAATACCCAATTTCTGTGCCAATTCAATTTCAGTTTGGCTTGCATTGAATAAACGATCAATTAATGGAGCAGCTTCTTTTAAAGTTCTCTTTCCTTTATCAGTTAATTCCATCCCATAGCTCTGAATATTGATCAGACCTAATTGTCGCAAATAATCAGTTTCAGTTCGCACATTGCGCTCGCTTAATCCTAATTTTTTAGCAACAACTCGTCGCCCAACTGGAGCTAACAGCGAAATCTGTTCAAGAACAAGAAAACGTTGCCGAATTATTTTTAAAACATCAGGAACTAAGCTTTGCAACAAGGTTAAATCCGAGTCCATTGCTCGCTCCCTCTATTGGGTCAAAATTGATACCGCCATATGACGGTCAGCGACCCAAAAAGCTTAAAAATATTAGAGAGACGCGAATTGATTAACTTCAGATTCACATTTCTCTCTCGACATTTTTTAGTATAGCAATATCTTTTTTTAAATTCAAGATATATCCTTCAGAATAATTAATTTGTACTTTCTTCTTTTTTTGATATACTTATTTTAGTTTGTCGTGCCCTTAGTGTAATGGATCGCACGTAAGATTCCGGTTCTTAAAATCTGAGTTCGACTCTCAGGGGGCGCATAGTACGAGACAGTCAGTCAATCTGGCTGTCTTTTTTTGTATTTTGTCACTTTATTTAGAAAAAATCTATCATCTGTAAGCATTTTCGTTATAATTAAATTTGGTGTTAATTATGTACATAGACAGAAAGGTTATTTTATGATCGAAGAAGAAAAAAAGTCTAATGCCAAAAAAATGCTCTGGCCAACGCTAGCGATGATGGCATTTTCAACTGTCTGGGGCTTCGGTAACGTTGTTAACGGTTATGTTTACTTTGACGGTACCAAAGTTATATTCAGCTGGATATTAATGTTCCTGTTATATTTTGTTCCCTATGCATTAATGGTTGGAGAACTAGGTGCAACTTTTAAAAATGCTAATGGTGGTGTTTCCTCATGGGTTAATGCTACTATGGGTGCAAAGTGGGCCTATTACGCTGGGTGGACATATTGGGCATGCCACGTAGTATATATTTCAAGTAAAGGTACTGGTGGCTTAAGAGCCATGGCTTGGGGAATCTTCGGCAACACTAAATGGTATGATGGTCTTCCAACTGCTTGGACTCAATTTGCCACTTTAGTGGTCTTCCTCTTTTTCTGCTGGGTTACTACTAAAGGTATCCCAGTACTTAAAAGTTTAGCCACTATCGCTGGATCATCAATGTTCATCATGTCAATTTTATTTATTATTATGATGTTTGCTGCACCAGCAATTAACCCCCATGCTGGTTATTACTCAATCAATTTTAATTGGAAGAGTTTAATGCCCACATTCAACCTTAAATATTTAACATCTCTTTCAATTTTAGTTTTTGCTGTCGGTGGATGTGAAAAGATATCTCCTTATGTAAACAAAGTTAAAAATCCAACCAAAAACTTTCCTAAAGCAATGATGGCTTTAGCAATTATGGTCATGGTTTCTGCAATTTTAGGAACTTTTGCTATGGCTTTAATGTTTGATCCTAAAGTTGTTAACAACAATCTAAACGAATATATTTCAAATGGTGCTTACATGGCCTTTCAACGTTTAGGCGAGTATTACCATGTTGGTGGTTTATTTATGTATATTTATTCATGGTGTAACGTTATTGGCCAATTCTCTACTTTAGTTATTAGTATTGATGCTCCTTTAAGAATGCTACTAGGTAGTAAAGAAGCTAAAAACTTCATTCCTAAGAAGCTTCTTAAGATAAATAAACATGGTGCCTACATTAACGGTATCTGGATGGTTGTAATTCTTTCAGGTGGTTTAATTGCAGCACAAGCTTTATTACCTGATGCACAGGCAGTTATGGCTCAATTAGTTAAATTAAATTCAACTACAATGCCAATGCGTTACTTATGGGTATTCGCAGCATATATTGCACTTAGAAAGCAACAAAAGAAGTTTGATACTTCTTACCAAATGACAAAGAATCAAGGATTAGCTTATACAGCTGGGATATGGTGTTTTATTGTTACAGCAGCATGTTGTATTTTAGGAATCTACTCACCAGATCCATTTACCCTATTTCTTAACATCATTACTCCAATTATCTTGATTGTTTTAGGCTTAATTTTGCCAGCAATCAAAAAAAGAGAAGATGGAACTAACCCATTAATGAAGTAACTTTAAATGAACGATATGCTTGCTATATCGTTCATTTTTTCTACATAAAATTAAGTTTGATTAGTTGACATGATTAAAAGTAAATGATTTAATTAGCACTGTACTTATTAGAGTGCTAATTTTGTTTAGGAGGTAAAATTAATGCTCGTACCTACAGTTATTGAACAAACTGCACGTGGTGAACGTGCTTACGACATTTACTCAAGATTATTAAAAGATAGGATTATTATGCTTAGCGGTGAAATTAACGACCAAATGGCCAACTCAATCATCGCTCAACTTTTATTCTTAGATGCACAAGACAATACTAAAGATATTTCTCTATACATTAACTCTCCAGGCGGTGTTATTACTTCTGGTCTCGCAATTATGGATACAATGAACTTTATTAAGTCAGATGTATCTACAATTGCAATTGGTATGGCTGCTTCAATGGCTTCAATTCTTTTGACTAGCGGAACTAAAGGTAAACGTTTTGCATTACCAAATTCAACAGTTCTTATTCACCAGCCTTTAGGTGGTGCACAAGGTCAACAAACAGACATTCAAATTGCAGCTAATGAAATCTTGAAGAGTCGTAAGAAGCTTAACCAAATATTACATGAAACTACTGGTCAACCTCTTGATAAGATCCTTAAAGATACTGAACGCGATAATTACTTATCTGCAGAAGAAGCTAAAGACTATGGTCTAATTGATGAAATTTTGGTTAACCAAAAGAAAGACTAGTTTAATTTAACAAAAAATAGAGCTCACGATAGATGTGAGCTCTATTTTTTTGACTAATTTTCTTCTTTTAACTGTTGCGCCATTTCACGAATTTTTTGAAAACGGTGGTTAACTCCTGACTTTGAAATTGGGCCATCTGGAACCTGAGCTGCAACTTCTTTGAGTGAAAGTTCAGGATGCATTAATCTAAAGTGTGCTAGGATTGCCAATTTTTCTGGCAAATTTTCTAACCCCACTTTTTCTTCAATTAATTGAATATCCTCAACCTGCTTAGCTGCTGCATTCGCGGTTTTCTTCAAATTTGCTGTATCGCAATTTACTAACCGATTCACCGAATTACGCATATCCCGCATAATTCTTAAGTCTTCAAATGCTAACATTGCATTGACGGCACCTACAATATGTAGAAAATCACCAATTTTTTCAGCTTCTTTTAAATATACAATATATCCATTACGTCTTTTTGTAGCTTTTGCATTTAAATAAAAGAAACTATTCATTAATTCCAGTAAATCATTATTATGATTTTCATAAAGAGAATAGATCTCTAAATGATATCGACTCGTTTCAGGATTATTCACACTTCCAGCTGCTAAAAAAGCTCCTCTTAAGTATGACATTGCCCTTTGTTCCGATGTCATAATCTTCTCAGGAATTCCGGTAATCAAGCCATTATCACTGTCAAATATCTCTAGATCACTTAAAATTTCATGAACTTGTTTTTGAAGCCTAACTAAATATTGATAATTTTTCTTTAACTTCATTTTCTTAGAAACAATTAGCAGCGGCTCGATTCCATAGGCTGTTTTAATTAAAGAAAATATTCTTCTAGCAATGGCTGGATTTTCAGTTGTGATATCTAGACTAAATTGATGGTCATGAAGACTAAGTACTCCGTTCATTCGCAAAAAAGCTGCTAATTCTGCCTTAGCATGTTCTGGATGAACTGGCAGACTAGTAAGTTCTTTTTTTACATCACTTGCGTATGAAACCATTAACTAATCCTGTTCCCTTTTTCTTCGGCAATATGCTTCAAAAGCCAAATTTAAAATTTCATCGGCTACTTTTTTACCATCATGAAAAACTAATCCACTATGCTGATCAATAAAGTCAGCCGTAATTACGCGGCAATCCTGAGCCCGTAACCCAGCAAAATCATTTCTTACCGGTTCAAGATAAGCATCATAATCTGCCGGATTAAACTTACTCATATCAATTTTAGCTCCGTTAACTAAGGCAGTATTAATATAATGACCACCTAAATGATCATTAATAACTTGAACGTGTTCCGCTGCTGTGAAATGATCTGTTTCACCTTGCTGCGTCATGATATTACAGATATAAATAACTTCAGCCTTAGTTTGTCTCACAGCATCACCTAAATTAGAAATCATCAAATTAGGTAAAATTGAGGTAAACAAACTACCTGGTCCTAAAACCACTGCGTCTGCTTGCATAATTGCAGCTAAAACAGGTAAAACTGCCTTTGGCTCATCGTCAGAATCAGTATCAGTTACCCATACCCGTTTAATGCGCTTATCCTTTGAAGTAATTTCTGTTTCACCAGCTTCAGTTGTCCCATCAATAAATTCTGCATTTAAAGTTAAGGGTTCGTTTGAAGCAGGGAAAATTCGCCCATCAATTCGCATCATTCTTGATAACGATTGAACAGCATCAAAAATATTCCCTTGCATTTCATCTAAAGCGGCAATAATTAAATTTCCAATTGCATGACCTGCAAAAAATGAGTCAGATGAATTAAAACGGTATTGAAAAATATCTTTTTCTTCCTGTGGTAAATCGGATAAAGAAACTAGCACATTTCTAATATCGCCTGGCGGCACCACATTAATATAATCTCTAATTGCACCTGATGATCCACCATCGTCTGCCACAGTTACAATAGCTGTTATATCGGCATTTTGTTCCTTTAAAGCATTCAAAATAACAGGTAACCCTGTCCCACCACCAATAACAACAATTTTAGGGCGACGTCCGCGAATGACACGTACAATTTTATTTTCTCCGTACGCCATCTCCCAACAATCTCCTTTATTGTCCAATATAACGACTAATTTCTCGATGAGAAATATCAACAGGATATTTCTTAGCCAAATCAACTGCTAATTGGCGAGCGATTGAAACGCTCCGGTGTTGACCACCAGTACATCCAATTGCAATAGTTAATTTTTCTTTTCCTTCCGCAATATATCCGGGAATAGCCGTCTCTAACATGTCTAAAAACTTAGCATAAAACTTTTTAGTTTCTTTCTTGCTCATTACATAATCAAAAACTCGACGATCTAAGCCAGTAAATGGTTTAAGTTGAGGAATATAGAATGGATTCGGTAAAAATCTCACATCCATTACAATATCAGCATCAATTGGAATACCATACTTAAAGCCGAAACTCATTACTTCAATTGAAAAAGTCCGAGTTTGATTATCTCCAAACTTATCTACTAATTTAGCTTTTAATTCCTTAGTAGTTAAACGGGAGGTATCAATAATTATATTTGATATATTTTTAGTTCTTGATAAAATAGCTCTTTCTTCTTGAATTCCATCCAATAAGCGTCCTGTATGAGCTAATGGTGGCAAACGTCTTGTTTCCTTATACCGAGATACTAATACATCATCTGAAGCATCTAAAAACAAGACAGTCGACTGAACATTTTGACTATCTTCTAAAGATTTAATTTCGTCAACCAAATCTTTGTAGAAGCTTTTTACTCTCAAGTCAACAACTACTGCTGCCTTACTAAAATCTGATGAATTGTTAATTAATTCCCAGAAACTTCCCAATAATTCTGGTGGCAAATTATCTACCACAAAATATCCCATATCTTCTAAAGCTTTGATTGCCACAGTTTTACCTGCGCCACTCATACCAGTAACAATCAATAATTGTTTCTTTTGTTCAGCCATAGCTATCCCTCCTTAATCGCTATTATAACATACCGGGTGTTTCATTTTTTGAATAAAATAAAAAGTCGTTGTCACAAGTAGTTATCACAATCAACTACTTTAAAAACGACTTTTTATTTTATCTGTGCATCCATGAAACAAAAATTTCATTGATTCCAAATACCATTAACCAAAATGCTACCAAATAAACCAAAGTAATAGCAGCAAGCACTGGATTAAATAGCAAAGCAAAAGCAATAATCAAACTAACAATATTCAAAATTAAGCAGAGAACAAAATAGCCAGTTGAATATTCGCGCAAGTGCCATGAAAAGATAATACCGATAATTGAGTCGGCTAAGAACCAAATAGCAAATAAAATAGCTAAGGTTAATCCACCAATTTCACGTGAACATAAGAATAAAACTCCGATTACAATATCGACAATTGCTGAAATTAACGTAACCCAGCTTAAATCAAAAATATTATGGAATTTTACATATGCGGAAATCCAAATAATTCCTTGTAAAATTGACAAAATACCAAATACAAATACAAATGCGCTTAAACCACGACCAGGGTAACGTAATAGTAAGAATGATGCAACAACAAACAAAATTCCTGCTATGAATGAACCCCAATCAAAGCCTTGGTGTCTAGAATTATAAATATCGTTCATTTTTATATCCTCCTAGATAATATTCTACACTTAATTTACTAAAACACCATTAACTTTATTCCTGCTCATCTTTGCTATTCATTAACTTTTTAGTTAACTTAATATCTCGCTTGAGAACTGGTTTTAAGTATTGTCCCGTATAACTTTCTTTAACTTCAGCGACTTCTTCTGGAGTACCAGTAGCCACAACTTGACCACCGCCATCTCCACCTTCAGGGCCTAAATCAATCAACCAATCAGCGTTTTTAATAACATCTAAGTTATGTTCAATAATTAAAACAGTATTTCCCTCATCGACTAAGCGCTGCAATACTTCTAATAACCGCTTAATGTCATCAGTATGTAAACCCGTTGTTGGTTCATCTAAAATGTAGAAATTATTACCCGTGGAAAGCTTCTGTAATTCAGAAGCTAATTTCATTCTCTGTGCTTCCCCACCAGATAAAGTTGTGGCTGACTGCCCAAGTTTTACATAACCCAAACCAACATCAACGATTGTTTGTAGCTTACGATGAATTTTAGGAATATTTTCAAAAAATTTGCAAGCTTCATTAATTGTCATATTCAAAACTTGCGAGATATTTTTTTCACGGTAAGTTACCTCAAGAGTTTCTGAATTGTATCTTGTCCCATGACAAACTTCACAAGGTACATAAACATCAGGTAAGAAATTCATTTCGATTTTAATAATTCCATCACCATGACAAGCTTCGCATCTACCGCCCTTAACATTAAAAGAAAATCTCGCTTTAGTATATCCACGCATTTTTGCTTCATTAGTTTGTGCAAATAAAGCTCGAATATCATCAAATACACTAGTATAAGTTGCAGGATTACTACGTGGTGTCCGTCCAATAGGGCTTTGATCAATATCGATAATTTTTTCGATGTTTTTATATCCCTTAATTGACTTATACTTTCCTGGTTTAGCTGAATTATTATTTAATTTTTGTGCTAAAGCACGCTTCAGAATCAAGTTTACAAGAGTTGATTTTCCAGAACCTGAAACGCCGGTTACTACAACAAATTTCCCTAGAGGGAAATCTACTGAAATATCCTTCAAGTTATTTTCAGCAGCACCAGTAACAGTAATTTTTTTACCATTACCCTTTCTTCTCTCTAACGGTACAGGAACGATCTTTTTACCTGATAAATATTGTCCAGTTAAAGATTTAGGATTCTTCATCACTTCTTCTGGTGTACCAGCAGCCATTACTTTTCCGCCATATACACCTGCTCCTGGTCCCATATCAACTAAGTAATCGGCCTGTTTCATCGTTTCATCGTCATGTTCGACTACAATTAAAGAATTACCAAGATCCCGCATCTTTTTCAGCGAAGAAATAAGTCGATCGTTATCTCGCTGATGAAGACCAATTGATGGCTCATCCAAAATATACATAACGCCAGATAAATTAGAGCCAATTTGGGTTGCTAGTCTAATTCTTTGTGCTTCTCCACCGGATAAAGTTCCAGCAGAACGAGATAAAGTCAAATAGTCTAAACCAACATTCTTTAAGAAAGTTAATCTATCACGTACCTCTTTCAAAATTGGTTTAGCAATCATCTTTTCTTGTTCACTTAATTTTACTGAATTAAAAAAGTTCAATGACTTAGAAATTGACAGATCAGAAGCTTCAGCAATATCTTTGCCATTTACTTTTACTGCTAATGCCTTTTCATTTAATCGCTTACCGTGACAAGTTGAACAAGTAAGTTCAGTCATATACTTACCCATTGCATCACGCATAAATTTTGACATTGGATGATGATAACGACGATTGATATTATTTAAAATTCCTTCAAATTCTTGAACAGTATCATTTACACCAAAGTCACCTTCAAGATGAAATTTGATTTTTTTCCCTTTAGATCCATTTAAAATTAGATCTTTTTGCTTTTTAGTTAATTTTTTATATGGCTTGTCCACAGGTATTTTTAAAGCCATACATGCTTGCTCAAGCATGGCAGTATAGTATTTTGAATTAAACCATGGCACTAAAGCTCCCTCTGCTAAAGTTTTATCCTTATCAGGAATAACTAAATCTTCATCAACTGATAATTTCATCCCCAATCCATCACAATCAGGACAAGCTCCAAAAGGCGCGTTAAATGAAAATAAACGAGGCTCCATTTCGCCGACCGTAAAGCCACATATTGGACAGGCATAGTATTCAGAAAAGTTAATACGTTCACCTTTAATCACATCAACATCCATGTAGCCATCTGCCAAACGAAGAGCAGCTTCAACAGAATCAAATAAACGACTTCGAATATTTTCTTTAACAATTAAGCGGTCAACAACAATATCAATACTGTGCCGTTTATTTTTGTCTAGGTCAAAATCATCAGTGATTTCATGCATTTCACCGTCTACAATTACCCGTACATAACCCGCACGCTGGATTCGTTTAAATACTTCCTTATGTTCTCCTCTTTTAGCGCGAATAATTGGAGCTAAAATCTGAATTCTGCTTCTTTCAGGTAAATCCATTACGCGATCTACCATCTGATCCACGCTTTGTCTCTCAATCAAAGTTCCATCATTTGGACAAATTGGATGACCAACGCGTGCCCACAATAAACGCAAATAGTCATTAATTTCTGTTACAGTTCCAACTGTTGAACGCGGATTATGAGACGTCGTCTTTTGATCAATGGAAATTGCGGGATTTAAGCCATCAATTGAATCAACGTCAGCCTTATCCATTTGGCCTAAAAATTGTCTAGCATAACTTGATAGTGACTCAACATATCTTCTTCTACCTTCAGCATATAAAGTATCGAAAGCTAATGAACTTTTTCCTGAACCTGATAACCCGGTAATAACTACTAATTTATCTTTTGGAATCGATAAACTTATATCTTTTAAATTATGTTCACGCGCTCCATGAATTACAATTTTATCATTTGCCATTTAGCTTTCCTCCTCTACTTTTTCTTTTCATGTACTTGCTTTTGTAAATCCATAATTGCATCACGTAAGTTAGCTGCTTCTTCAAAATCTAGTTTCTTTGCAGCTTCTTGCATTTGAGCAGTCAAAGTTTTGATCATGGTTTGCTTTTGTTTCTTAGTCAATTCATCAAAGTTTAGATCAGCAAAACTTTCTTTATTTTCCTTCTCATCACTATCTTTAGTAATTGAAATAACATCCCTGATAGGTTTAACAATAGTTTTAGGTGTAATGCCGTGTTCTTTGTTAAACTTCATCTGCAAACTACGTCTTCTTTCTGTAGCATCAATTGCTTCTCGCATCGAATCCGTAATTGAGTCTGCATACATAATTACCTTACCATTTGAGTTCCTAGCAGCACGTCCTATCGTTTGAACTAAAGGTCTAGTTGAACGTAAAAAACCTTCCTTATCTGCATCTAGAATTGCAACTAAAGACACTTCCGGTACATCGATTCCTTCTCGCAAAAGATTAATTCCGATTAAAACGTCAAATTTACCAAGCCTTAAGTCTCTAATAATCTCTAAACGTTCTAATGTCTTGATATCTGAGTGTAAATAGCGAACTTTGATCCCCAGGTCTTTCAAATAATCAGTTAAGTCTTCTGCCATCTTTTTAGTTAAAGTCGTAACAAAAACGCGTTCATCACGATCAATTCGTTTATTAATCTCACCAACTAAATCGTCAATTTGTCCCTTAATTGGTCTAACTTCAATTTCTGGATCAAGCAGTCCAGTAGGACGAATAATTTGTTCAACTTTATGATCAGTCTGATTTAACTCATAGTCTCCAGGAGTTGCTGAAACATACATAATTTGGTTTACATGCTTTTCAAACTCTTCTAATTTTAGTGGTCGGTTATCCAGAGCTGAAGGTAATCTAAAACCATAATCAATCAAAGTTTGCTTACGAGCTCTGTCTCCGTTATACATCGCCTTTAATTCTGGCATTGTAGCATGCGATTCATCAATTAAAATTAGAAAATCATCAGGAAAGAAATCAAGTAAAGTATGCGGAGGCTGACCAGCTTTACGTCCTTCCATGTGCCTAGAATAATTTTCAATTCCGTTAGTGTAGCCAACTTCACTCATCATTTCCATATCATAGGTAGTTCTTTGCTTAATTCGTTGAGCTTCTAAAAGCTTACCTTCTCCCTCGAATTTTTTAACTTGAATATTCATTTCATCTTTAATTGAAGCCAAAGCTCTTTGCATAATTTGTTCATTAGTAACAAAGTGTGTTGCCGGGAAAATAGAAACTTGTTCGCGTTCACCAATTACCTCACCAGTCAAAGAATCTACTTCAACAATCCGATCAATTTCATCACCAAAAAATTCAACTCTAAATGCATGATCAGAATAACCAGCAGGAAAGATCTCTACCACGTCACCGCGGACTCTAAAACGACCACGTTGAAAATCAATATCATTACGATCATATTGAATATTCACCAAGTCCCGTAATAATACATCACGGCTAATTTCTTGGCCTTCAGAGATAGATACTACACTTGCTGCATACTCTCTTGGATCACCTAAACCATAAATACATGAAACTGAAGCAACGACAATTACATCATTTCTTGACATTAAATCACTGGTAGTTTTATGACGCAACTGGTCAATTTCATCATTAATTGATGAATCCTTTTCAATATATGTGTCCGACTGTGACACATAAGCTTCAGGCTGATAATAATCATAGTAAGATACAAAATAATCAACGGCATTTTTAGGGAAAAACTCTTTGAATTCACCATAAAGCTGACCAACAAGAGTTTTATTATGCGAGATTACTAAAGTAGGTTTATTTAATTTAGCAATTACATTCGCCATAGTAAAAGTCTTACCTGTCCCAGTAGCACCCTCTAAAATTTGGGCCTTTTCACCGTTTTCAAAACCATCAGTCAACTTTTTAATTGCTTGCTCTTGATCACCTGCTGGTTGAAATTTAGAAACAAGTTCAAATTTTTTGTTTTTTTGTCGTCTAATCATTTTCGATCCTCCGCAAAAAAAGTTGGACTAAAATAGCCCAACTTCTATTAACGTATTCATTTTACTACAGCGAACGTATTTTCGCACTATTTTTGCATTACTTTAATAAATTTGCTAATGCATCTTGATATTCTTCAGCTGCCTTTTCCGCAGTTTCAATATCCTTCTTGTTTACACCAACATAAGCCTTAATTACAGGCTCTGTTCCAGATGGACGAAGAGCAACCCAAGTTTCATCATCTAAGAAGTACTTCAAAACATTAGATTTAGGGAAGCCAGTTAATGGAGTCTTTTTGTTTCCTTCAATGGTTTCTTGAGTTTCAAAGTCTTGGATTTTTACAACTTTGGCACCATTAATTTCAGTTAAGTGCTCTTTACGTAATTTACTCATTAATTCAGCCATTTTCTTTTGACCACCAATACCTGGCATTTCAATAGCCTTGGTAATTTCGTAAGCCACACCATACTTTTGCCAAATTTCTTGCAAACCATCAAAAACAGTCATGCCTTTAGATGCATAGTAACTTGCTACTTCTGCAAACATCAATGCACCTTGCATAGCATCCTTATCTCTAGCAAATGGTTTAAATAAGTAGCCGTAACTTTCTTCAAAGCCCATTAAGAATTTACCGTCATTTTCTTTGTTCATGCGGTCAACTTCTTCACCAATGTACTTAAAGCCAGTTAACACATGCTTGGTCTTAATACCAAAATCATCAGCAATCTTAAATGGAAGTGCACTAGAAACTACTGAGGTTACTAATTCATAATCAGATGATAAAGTTCCGTTTTCTTTCATGTGAACTAATAAGTAGTATGCCATTAAAGTAGCAATTTGATTACCAGTTAGAACTTGGAAGTCACCATCTGATTTTCTAACAGCAGCACCCATTCTATCGGCATCTGGGTCGGTTGCAATAATAACATTTGCATCTACTTCATTAGCTAACTTAAAGCCTGGTTCAAACACATCACGGTATTCGGGATTTGGCTTAATAGTTGTAGGAAATTCAGGATCAATAATTGATTGACTTGGAACTGGAATGACATTGTCAAAACCGCCTTGTCTGAATGCGCGATCGTAAAGCATTTTACCAGTACCATGCAATGGAGTATAAATAATCTTTAGCTTATTAGCGTTAGCTTTAACCATTTCAGGATCAACAGTAACATCCTTCAAATGAGCTAAGTAAGCTTCATCCACATCTTCACCAATTAATTGTAATGTACCCTTGGCACGCAATTCTTCTACTGGAGCAGCTTTAACGCCAAAAATATCATCAACTTTTTGAGCGTAAGCAAACAAGCGATTTGCATTTTCTGGAGCCATTTGAGCACCATCTTCACCATATACCTTGTAGCCATTATATTGCTTAGCATTATGGGAAGCAGTGATATTAATTCCAGCAAAAGTATTTAAATGACGAACAGCAAATGACAATTCAGGAGTTGGTCTTAAATCATCAAATAAATAAACATGAATTCCATGTGCACCTAAAATACGAGCAGCATGCTCAGCAAATTCTCTTGAGTGATAACGTGAATCAAAAGAAATTGCGACACCACGTTTTTTAGCTTCTTCACCATTTTCATCAATTAATCTTGCAAGTCCTTCGGTTACTCTTCCCACAGTAAACAAGTTAATTCTGTTAGTACCTGGTTCAAGCCGCCCTCTCATTCCAGCAGTACCAAAATTAATATCTTGTCCGAAAGCATCTTCAATCCACTTTTCATCTTTACCTAATTTGTTTAATTGATCTTTTAAATAATCAGGTAAATTATTTGCATTAGTCCATTGACTATAAATTTCTTTTGCGTTCATAATTTCCTCTTTACGTAAATTTTATGGTTTCATCTGCTATTTTAACGCAAGTTATAATGAAATTGCTATCATAATTAACAATTTAATTATTCTGCTCGCAAAAGATTTAACGTCTTCTTTTCTATTCGATATTTGAAAAAACTCTTAATTAACTAAAGTTCCAGTTAATCTTTCGCTCAAACTTTTCATAAGGAAGTAAAGTGATTTCACCTAAGTTTATCCCTTCTGCTGGTGGGCATTGTGCTTCTAAAGTAATTCCGTCATATTGACCAATATTGTTTGCAATACCAGTATGATTAAAGTGGTTAGCTGTATAGGTAACAATTGCAGGAGCATTAGTTGTCATAACCATTTTATGTTTATCAGATGTTAAAACTGCTGCTGGTTGCATCCCATTTAAGATAAAGGGATGATCTAAGCCATTGCGTAACTTAATTTGACTATTATCACTGTTTAATGTTTCAGCTATTCTCTTACCTTTTCGAAAATCAAAAACTGTATTTTCTACGCTTTGCATTCCTTGATTTGGTAGTCCATCTTTACCAACTGGTAAATAGTAACCGGCTGCAAGTTGTAATTGTAAATCAGTTGCTCGTTCACCTAAATTAAAATAAGTATGGTTTGCTGGATTAAAAATAGTTAATTGATCACTAACCGCTTCAAGCTTATATGACACATTATTTTCATTATCTAGCCTGTAAGTTACATGTAATTTCATATTGCCAGGATAGCCATTATCACCATCTGAATCAAAAAGGAAAAGATCAGCTTTAGATTCTTGATTGGAATTTTTTAATTTAAAATTCCAAACTTTCATGTCAGTACCAATACCACCATGAATATGATTTTCTCCATCATTTTTAGGTAGTTGAAAAATATGATTTCCATGTTTCCATTGTCCTAAGCGAACACGACCACAAATTCGACCAACTGTTCCACCTAGAAAATTTCTCTCTTTTGAATAGTCTTCCGGACTGTTTAATGACAAGATCATATTTTCACTATTGAGTAGAACTTTTTCTAAAGTTGCTCCGTAATTAAGAAGCTTAACTTGCATCCCATGATCATTTTCAAGGCTAATCTCGCATAGATCTTGCCCATCTTTTACACCATATTTTACAAAACTTGTTTTCATTTTATTTATCTACCTCGCTTACTAAAGCCTTGGTAAATTTTTGCCAACCAGCTTCTCCATCTTTATTATTTTTAAAGACACCAGCACATTCAAGAACTTGATCAAACACTTCGACTAGAGCCTGTTGCAAAATACTATCTACATTCTCTCTAGTAATCTGATGCTCTGCTTTGATTTTCTTGGCCCAATCAAGATGGCTATCAGCTATTTCATTATCTTCATTAAGTAAATATTTTTTAACTTCTTCTAGTTCTTTCTTAAGTCTTCCTGGGAGAATGGCTCTTCCCATAACTTCGATTAAGCCAATATTTTCTTTTTTAATGTGCCAAAGCTCAGCATGTGGATGAAAAATTCCTAATGGATATTTATCACTAGTATTGTTATCACGAAGAACTAAATCTAAAACGAAATCTTCTCCTTCACGATGCATAATTGGAGTAACTGTATGGTGTCTAGTTTCACCATCAAAGGCTTTAATTTGACGATCTTGGTCACTATAGTGATACCAAAAATCAATAATTTTACTGCCCAAATCAATTAAATCTAAGGAATTTTTACTAATTAAGCGTAAATCACTCATAGGCCAATCAACTACTCCAGCTTTAACTTCTGGGTATTGATCAAAATTAATCACTTTTTTTATTTTCGCCTTCATCATTGGAAAGACGTGACGACCACCTTGATAATGCTCATGAGCAAGCATCGAGCCACCAACAATTGGTAAATCAGCATTTGAACCAACAAAATATTCTGGTAGTTGTTTCTCAATATCTACTAAATTAATTAAAGTCTGCTGATTAATGATCATCGGAATATGCTTTTGATCTAAGAAAATACAATGTTCATTAAAATATGCATATGGTGAATATTGAAAGCCCCACGGACGGCCACCAATCATTATACGAATTATTCGCAAATTACTACGTACATTCTTTCCATATCCGCCAACATAGCCTTCATTTTCAAGACAAAGTGCACATTGAGGATATTTATTACCGGTACTATGAGCTGCCGCAGCAATCGCCTTAGGATCTTTTTCAGGTTTTGAAAGATTAATCGTAATTTCTAATTCATGATTCTTAGAGCTCTTTCCTGAAAAGACAATATTTTTGGCAATAGCTTCTTTTTTTACATAATTATTATCAACGCAAAGCTTATAAAACCAATCAGTTGCTGCATTAGCAGATTTTTGCATTTTTTGCCAGAAAATTTCATTTACTTTTGAAGGCGTCGGCGTTTTTAAATCATATAACTTATCATTTAAAACTTCGCGTGAAGTATTGTCATCAGGAATAATTTTGCGATCAACGGCTATTTGAACAAGTTGTTTTACTGGAGATTGTTTTCCATCATATTCTTGATCTTCATCACCTACTAAAGCTTTGATCTTATTAATTACATATACACGATCTAATTCTTTATATGCTCCACTCGCAATGACTTCATCTGCAAATTTCTCAATAATTTTCATTTCTGTAGCTCCTTAAGCTTAAATTCTTTTTGTTCCATCTACAATTTCCGCATCATAGAAACTTGCATCGTACCCAACTGCATCACGATAAATTTTTCCAACATTTTGCTTAAATTTTTCAGCTTCATCCTTTTTTATAATTGCAATTGCGCTGCCGCCAAAACCGCCACCAATCATTCTAGCGCCTAATACACCATCTTGTTTCCAAGCTGCTTCAGCTAAAGTATCAAGTTCTTTACCAGTTACTTCATAGTCGTAATGAAGAGAAATATGAGATGCATTGATTAAACGCCCTAGCTTTTCTAGATCATTATCTTCCATTGCTTTGGTTGCTCTGATAGTTCTACCATTTTCACTAACAGCATGGCGAGCACGTTTTAACTCTGTTTCGTCATTAATTAAGTATGAATATTCATCAAAAGTATTATCGTCAAGTTCACCTAAAGCTTTAATATCTAGTTTAGTTTGTAATTTTGCTAAAGCGTTGTGACATTCGCTAACACGATCGTTATAAGCAGAGTCTGCTAGGGTATGCTCTTTGTTAGTCGACATAATAATAATTTCGTAATCACCTAACTTAAGTGGTTTATATTCATATTTCATTGTGTTGCAATCAAGAAAAATAGCACTATCTTTCTTTCCCATAATGCATGCAAATTGGTCCATAATTCCTGAGTTTAATCCCACGAATTCATTCTCAGTTTTTTGACCCAGTCTTGCTAAGCTAGGACGATCCACATCTAAATCAAATTCATCCTTCAAAATCATTCCCATTAACATTTCAATCGCAGCACTCGAAGATAAGCCAGATCCTGATGGTAAATCAGCTTTAACATATAGATTAAAACCATGATTAATCTTTTCTCCATCTTCTCTTTGACGAAGATAGGTGATCATTCCCTTAAAGTAATTAGCCCAAAAGCGATCATCTTTTTCTACTGAATCATCATTTAAATCAAATTCGACAATATCGCCATCGACATTACCTGAATAAAGACGAACTTTATTGTCAGTCCTTGGACCATAGACACCATAAACACCTAAACTAATTGCTGCTGGAAAAACATGACCACCATTGTAATCTGTATGCTCTCCAATTACGTTAATTCGACCAGGTGAGAAAAAGACATCCTTTCCTGCTTCACCAAATATTTCTTGATAATCTTTAAGTAATTCATCTTTATTCATAATTTTTACCTCGTAAATCAATTATTTATTTGTAATCGCTTTCATAGACGATTATAAAGCTATTTATTAATTTAGTAAATATATTTACTGGTTTTCATAATAAAAAGTGTATTGAACTAGTTCAATACACTTAGTTAAAGCTCTTTCTTATAATTAAATTAGTATTCATCGTAACGTGAACCTTGGGCAAATCTGAGTTGGTTATTCTCATCAATAAAACAGAAATGGCTAACTTGCTCAAAGCAGTTTGATCGATATTATATGAAGTAAGCGGGGGTGAAATGTATTTAGCTACTTCACTATTATTAATACTAATGATAGCAGTATCTTTTGGAACCCTAATTCCTACCTCATTGAAGTATTGTAAGACACCAACACTTAAGGTATCCGAAGCAATAATAAAGGCATCTGGTAAATTTCTACCTAATTTTTTAACTACTTCTTTTGCTAATTGATAACCATTTTTTACACTAACAATTCCTTTAGCAAAAACTTCAGTCTTTTTTATTCCTTGTGTTTTACAGAACTCTGTAAATGTAATTTCACGAATATCACGTTGAGGTTGATGGTCTAAAGTAAAACTTTCAGCCCCAATATAACCTAAATTTGTATATCCTTGAGCAATTAATTTCTTAACTGCATCTTGTACAGTCAATTCAAGATTAGGTTGAACCGAATCAAATAATTGCGGTGCTGGATTGATATCAATAAATACACCGCTTGGCAAAACATTATGCAGTCTCTTCAGTTCCTTATAGTTAAGTTCAGCCGTACCTACTCCAAGAAAGCCCTGAAAAAGTGAAGCTTGCTTTATCAATTCATCTACTTCTGTAAATAATGTTAGCTTAATCTCTTTCTCTATTGCTACCTTTCTAATGGCATCACGCAAGAAAGAAAAATACTCATCCTGCAGTTGCTCATTTCCATTTACACGATAGAGTACAGCAATTTCTGGTTTTAGGTTATTAACTTTATTGCTGTTCTTTTTAAAATATCCTAGTTCATTTGCAACCCTTAAAATTTTACTTTTTGTTTCAGAAGTAACTGAAAGACGTGGATCATTACTTAATAAACGCGATACAGTCGCTGGGGAAAAACCGGATTTAGCAGCGATTTCTTTAATTGTTGTCATATTTCCACCACTTTTCTATATTCACAATTACTTTATCACAGTCTTAATAATTGTGCTATTACTAAATTATTTACTAATTAAATAAAGCATTTATTGATTTTCGTGCTATAATGTAATCGATTTCAAATAAATAATTAAGTAAAGGAGCACACCATGCGAGTATTAGTTATTGGTGGGGCCGGTTATATCGGTTCTCACGCTGTTAGAA